>Ga0310830_100068_pt1 | contig 207683 bp, 208 predicted proteins | sample WT_ome_5_FD_201301 | JGI IMG/M metagenome (GOLD analysis project Ga0310830, IMG submission 201301) | Sorghum-adapted microbial communities enriched on wild type (WT) sorghum from Joint BioEnergy Institute, Emeryville, California, United... ... | reverse complement strand
CGGCGATCAGCTCCACCACCGCATCCAACGACGCGACCCACCCAGCAAGATCCACCACGCGGTGATCATCACCGCCCGACAGGCCTCAGCTTCTCACGACACGCCAATGTGCCGTTGCAGTACTAGAAGGAGGCATCCGTGTCCGTCGTCGTCGGCTACCACCCCAGCGAGGAGGGCCGCGCGGCCGTGGCACAGGCCGCGGCCGAAGCCCGGCGGCGCGACCTCCCGCTCGTCGCGGTCGACGCCACCCGTGCCGGCGACGGCGTGCCCGCCGATCTGCTCGCCGAGCTGCGGGCGGACGGGGTGCCGGTGGAGCTCGCCGAGGTGGACCTGCCCGACCCCGCCGACCGCGTCCTGCGGGCGGCGCAGGACCGTGATGCCGCGGTCATCGTCGTCGGCACCCGGCACCGCACCGCCGTGGGGAAGTTCCTGCTCGGCAGCACCGCCCAGCGGGTGCTGCTGGAGGCGGCGCCACCGGTCCTGCTGGTGAAGGCCCCGGCCTGACCCGCGCGCGTCGATCTCCCGCTAGCAGCCACTCCAACTTGCCCACTTCACCGGCCGAGCGGCGGCAGCGGGTATCGCCGCTGGTCCGGGCTCGTTAGGTCAGCGATGGGTTCGGGACACTGGCGGGCGCGGGTTCGGCGGTTGAGCCAACCTCTGGATGATGCCGATACCTCGGCCGATCAGGGGAAGACAGCAAGGGCGGTAAGCCGTGAGGATGGGCGGATGCCGCTGCTCGCGCTGGAAGAACCGGTCGGCACCCGCTCCTCGGAGGCAAGCGTCGCACCCGGCTGGGCGGATGTCGTCGACGCAGCGGTCGGGCACGTGTGGCCAGGCATCGTGATGGGAGCGATGCGGGTAGCGGGCCGGTTGGTCAGACCGGTAGTCGAGGCTCTGCCGGCGGCTGTCGAGCGGCTGCGGGTCGGGGCGGGGCCGGAACTCGACCGTTCGACGCTGGCGATGTGGGAGTCGTGGCAGGGCGACATGGGCGTACCGCCGCCGCAGCCCCCGGTGCGGATCGTTGGATTCGTGGTCGAGGGCCGCTGGCGGACAGCGGTGTCCACCGCCACTCACCTGTGCGGCTATGGGCCGAGCGTGCTGGTGCGCCGCTCGAAACCTGCACCGGTACGTCTTTCTGAAGCCGACTACCACGGCATCACGGTCATAGTTGCTGGAACGGACTCGCCGTCTGTGGTCGTCGCGGGACGAACGGGGCCGCTACCCGGCGCGGTACGCACGGTCGCGGTACGTCATCTCGAGGAGGTGCTGTTCGCCGAGCTGCTCAGTGAGGGACGGTTGTCGGCGGACCGTGGCGCTCGTAATGGATGAACCACCGGCGGAGTCCTTCTGGGACGCGCCATGTTTTGCTGGATCCCGTGCGGGTGATGAGCGACGCGTGGGCGGCCATCGCGTCCCGGACCGCGTCGCACCACCGGACCGGCCAAGCCGAGGAGCTGATGTCGGCGAAGAGCGCCCGCGCCGAAGCCGCCAAAGCGCTGACCGCGTGCTCGAACGCGTAGATGCCCGGCTGTGTGGAGTCAGAGATCCAATCGAGGCGCCGGCCGTGGCAGACGCGGCAGCGGCAGGTCCACATCGCTAAGTCGGGGGCTGCCGTGACCCCAGCGTCGATCTTGTCCAGGTTGACGTAGCGAAGCAACGCCGGAACCAGCGTGGAGACAGGGGGCTGGCCTCCGCGGCCGCCCCGTGGGCCGGTGCGTGCCGGATAGATGTGTCGCAAAGCCGGGTAGTCGCCAACCGAGACCGCGGCGGCGCCGTGCGCCAACCCGCCGAGAATCGACGTGTCGCTGCGCAGGACCGCGACCGGCACCTCGGCGCTCAGCACATTGATCAGGCCGTCGACGGCGCCCGCTTCACCCAACGGATCGCGTTCGTGCTCAAGCATGATCGCTACCGGGGTTCCGATGCGGTTCAACGCCGCCACCAACGCGTCGGCCCTATTGGTCAGCCAGCTCACGGCCAAGGGAAGCGCAGCGAGCACCCCCTTGCTTCGTGCCTGGGCTCGGTCGTGAGCGGTGGCCGATTGGGTGAGTATTGTGCGCAGCCCTTCGACGTCACCGTCGGCGACGTAGCCGGAGTCGGTGAGCGCCCAGGTCAATTCGCGATGCTGATGATTCAGCCAGCTCTGATCGATGCCTTCTCGGGCGCGCTTGCGTCGCGCCGATCCGGTGTAGAGCGCGGCGTCGAGAAGGATGTCTGCTCGCGGAGACCGAAGGCGGGTCTGCATCACGCACGCCGTGGCCACTGCCGGCCGTGTTCTGTCGGACGGCATCGTGTAGATCACCCCGATGCCGTCCTCGTCAAGGAGTTCGCGGATTGCGGCCAGCCCGGCGGGTGGTGCCCCGGTGTTGGGTCGGTGCACCGTGTGTACGAACAATCCCGACGGTAGGCCGGCAAGCGGGCGGGCGGCGGCTATACGTCTTGCCTCCGATCGGTCACCCTCGCTCGACGGTGCCCCACTGCCGGCCTTCACCGGTTCGGTGCTACTAAGGCGTGTGCGTGCAGGAACACCCGTCACCTCCCGGCAAAGTGACAACGCTGCCACAAACGGTAACAAAAGGGTTTCGTCTTGTGGAGGTGTTCGAGCGACGTGCTCACGGAGCCGCCCCGCCCCAAGGGGGGAGGGTGCGACCTCGAACTAATGGTCGACTTGCTTTATCGGCGAGATCGGCAGTCGGCTCGTGGACGCAGGCCGCTCGCCGGCGACAGAGGCCGTTCGAAGCACCAGCCTTCGAACTGGACCACCACGCCCCGTGCCCAACCGCCGATCCGAGGTGCTAGCCGGGTACGGGGTCGGATCGTCGGACTAGCGCTCGACCCGCCTCGGCGTCTCCTCGGCCGCTTTCGGCAGCGGTGAGCGTGGTCATCTGGCCGCGGGCCATGGCGCGTACATGGAACTCGGAAAGCATTGAGCGGATGTCGGCGGCGGTGTCCATCCGCCTGGCCAGGTGGTCCTCGTACCGCTCGGCGAGCTCCGTCATCGATGAGGCCGAACGGGTCGTTCGGCTCGTGGAACCCCTCGTTCGCGATGTGCCGAGCAGTGCGGTACGGCGTTTGCACCCCCTCGGCGAGCTTGTTCGCCTCGTTCCAGCAGAGCAGGGGGATCGGCCACCCGAGGCTCGTCTCGCCGAGCATCTCCATCGACGGGATGAGCAGGAGCGGATCGCGGACGTTCTCCTCCTGTTCGAACGTCACCTCGCCGGGTCGCGCACGGCCACCTCGCCGATGAGGGGTCGGAGCTTCTCGATGCACCGCAGGCAACGCTCTTCGAAGTCGCTGCCGCGGAGCTGGTCCGGGGTGTCCACCAGGGCAGTGACCTCGCGATATCGGCGCAGGACGGTGCTCATCAGGTGGTCGAAGTGCCACTGTCGGGCGCAGAGGTGCACGAAGTTGGTCAGGTGCACGCGCAGGGCGCGGTCGGACGACGAGTGCACGAGCTCCCGTTCCGCGTTCTGGAGCTCACGAACGCGCCGTCGCACACCCGCCGGCCGCATGCTTGGAATTGCGCGGTAGACGCCCACGCCGTACGCGCGCTCGCCGACGAGATCCGGGCGAGCTACGCACCGGAACAGCTCGACACCGGTGTGCGCGACCGACGGTCGTCCACCTCCCCGACGGCTTCCGCACCGTCACGCTTCCCGGCGAGCAGGTGTTCGAGCCCTACCGGAGCTTCCGGCTCATCGACGCGGTCGCCCTGGCGCGGTCTTTCGTCTTCACCTCTCGTGGGACGAGGACGGCGGGGACGCGACACGGTTTTCGTCATGCCGCTCGATCGCCGGGACGTGGAGCTCGACGTCGACGAGGAGTCCGCGGTGACGAACTTCCTGAGCGACCGACCGACCGACCGCTACCACTCCGCTCGCCGCACCACCCGCTCCAACTCCGCCCGGTCGGGCACGGCCCGGGCCGGGTCGTCGGGCCAGCGTTCGACCTGCTCGGCCGCCCAGTCCGCCCACTCGGCGACCATCCGGTAGTACTCGGTGAGGAACGCGCCCACGAGCATGTTCTGCGCGGCCCGGTGCTGGAACGGGCCGCGGCCGTCGCGGTAGGCGCGGGCGGCGGCGACGTTCTCCTCGTTGCGTTCTCGGGCCCAGGCGCGGGCGGCCGCGATCGTGGCGAGCGCGTCGGCCTTGGTGCCGTGCTCGGCGAAGGAGACCTTGAGCAGCTGCTCGGACTCGAGCACCGGCCCGGCGCCCGGGGACCTCAGCCATTCCGCGAGCGCCTTCCGACCGGCCTCGGTGATCGAGTAGACGGTGCGCGGCCGCTTGCCCACGCGCTGGGTCGTCGCCTCCGCGAGCCCGTGCTCGACCAGTTTCTTCGGCTCCTCGTACAGCTTGCTCCGCGCGCGGGGCCAGAAGCGGCCGAGGCTGCGGTCCATCTGCCGGGTCAGCTCGTAGGTGCTCCACGGTTGCACCGCGAGCAGGCCGAGGATCGCGTACGACGTCGTCGTGAGCCGGCCCCTTGACACGTCATCCCCTCGGGAGTACCCACTAATGGTCCCATTGGGAGTATAGGGAGGCGTGCCATGGTCAGCACGCACCACGTCGACCCCGCGAACGCCGAGCAGGCCCGGGCGTGGGACGGGACCGAGGGCGCGTACTGGGCGGCCCACGCCGAGCGGTTCGAGCCGGCGCTCACCGACTACGAGGACGCGTTCTTCGCGGCCGCGGCCATCGCGCCCACCGACCGCGTCCTCGACATCGGCTGCGGCACGGGTGTCAGCACCCGCGCCGTAGCCCGCCGCGCCAGCGCCGGGGCGGTGCTCGGGGTCGATCTCTCCTCGGCGATGCTCGAGGTGGCGGCCGCGGCGGTCGAGCGCGAGGGCCTGGGGAACGTGGCGTTCGTGCAGGCCGACGCGCAGGTCCACCCGTTCGACGCGGGGGCCTTCGACGTCGCGATCAGCCGGACGGGCGCGATGTTCTTCGGCGACCCGCCCGCCGCGTTCGCCAACATCGCCAGGGCGCTGCGGCCCGGTGGGCGGCTGGCGCTGCTCGTCTGGCAGCCGTTCGAGCGCAACGAGTGGATGGTGGAGATCATGGGCGCCTTGACCGCCGGCCGGGGGCTCGCTCCGCCTCCGCCCGACGCGCCGGGGCCGTTCTCGATGGGCGACCCCGACCGCGTGCGCTCGATCCTGACCTCGTCCGGGTTCGCCGACGTGGAGGTCTCCGGGTTGGAGGAGCGGATCTACTTCGGGAACGACCCGGACGACGCCCACCGCTTCGTCTCCGGTCTCCTGGCGTGGCGGCTCGAGGAGCTCGACGACGCGGCCCGCGCTTGCGCGCTGGACGCCCTGCACCGCACGATGCGCGCCCACCACACACCCGTGGGCGTCGCCCTCGGATCCGCCGCCTGGCTCGTCACCGCGCACACGTAGGTCCGCCGCAGCGGCCTGCGGACCCGGTGGCGGAGGGGGCCATCCGGTCGCGGGCGGCGCCCGTAGAGCCAGGCTGCTGCGGATTCGGACCGCTCCCCGCTGACGTCGCGATCAGGTCGACCGGCTCCTGAGCTTCATCAGCGCCTTGCGCGCGACCTTGGCGACGGACGGGTCCGGGTGGTGCCCGGCGACCGCGTCGAGCACGTCGGCGAGCCGGGGGTGGTCGAGCCACGAGATCCCGTCGATGATCCCGACGCCACCGTCGGGCGCCCCGTTGCCGAGGACGGAGACGACCTCCTCGGGGCCCGCCATGTCCAGGCCGACGGCGAGGAAGTCGACGAGGCCCGCCGCGAGCCGAGCGGGGTCCACCGACCCCGGGTCGATCGCGCCCTTGTCGATCAACCACTGGAGGACGAGGCCGCCGTGCGGGCCGTCGACGTGCGGCCGGAGGACGTCCGCGGCGTGGTCGGCGGCGAACCGGCCGACCAGGGCGATGCCGATCATCGCGGTGACCGTGTCCCGGTGCGCCGCGAGGCCCTCCGCGGCGAGCTCCGCGGCGGCGGCCCGCCGGTCGGGCCGCGCCCCCAGCCACTGGTCGACGTCGCGCTGCAGCTCCTCGTCGCCGAGGTGGCGGAACAGGTCGACGATGTCGGTGACGTCGGCGCCCGCGGGCTCGGGGCGGATCGGCACGTCGAAGCCGGCCTGTCGCAGCAGCTCGACCGCGACCGGCACCCCGGCGGCGGTGAGCGCGACGTTCTGCGGGCCGGGGCCGAGCACGCCCAGCTCGTGCAGCTCGTCGAGCTGCCCGTAGGCGAGCTCGGCGACGGCCGAGGTCACGAACTCCGACAGCCCCGGCGCGACGGCCTCCACGAAGCTGCCGACCATCTCGTCGACGACGCCCGGCTCGACGCCTTCGCTCCCGTGCCGCAGCAGCTCGACGAGCAGCGCGATCGTCCACGTGTGCGCGACGGTGTCGAACTCGGCGAACGAGCCGAGGAACGACTCCCGCGGCCTCGCGGCCACGGCGGCGAGCGCCACCTTCTCGTGCGCCGCGCACTCGTCGAGGCCCGCGAACCGGTCTACCCCGACCAGCCTGCTGCCGCGCCTGCGCACGGCCCCGCCCTCCACCGCGAGGTGGACCAGCCGGTCCAGCCCGGGCAGCTGCCGAGCCGACCGGATACCCGTCGCGTCATCGCCGGTGTCGAGCGCCGCGACGAGGTGGCGGGCGTCGGCGAGCTGCAGGTTGCCGTTCGAGGTGAGCGGCCGCCCGGGCGGGGCGCAGTACTCGGCCAAGCCACGCAGCTTCTGCATGACCGGCGCTGCGCGGGCCGCGGCCCGCCGCTCGTCCTCGGCCGGGATCCGCACCGGTGGGATCTGCGGGACCTCGGCGTCGCCCGCCCCGAACGCGGGGGCGCCCATCGCGCGGACGAAGTCGTCGGCGTTGCGCTCGCAGTGTTCCCGGACGGCGGCCGGCGCGGCGCTGCCCGGCGCGAGCAGGCCGGTCTCGGCGAGGTACTCCACGAACGCCGCCACGGAGACCGGGATCTCGGCGCAGGTCTCGGGCGGTGCCAGTACCTTGCGCGGGCACCACTCGAGCAGGAACTCGTCCACGTCGCGGACCGACCAGTGGTCGAGCCTGCCGTCGGCGTAGCCCCACTTCCAGTCCATCAGCAGGCCCGCGTCGTTCGGGTCGCCGGGGACGGCGTGGTCGTCGAGCCACTGCGCGAACCCCTCGCCGAGCTCGTCGCGCCTCCGGTGGTAGGCGTCCTCGTCCTGCGCGCCGAACGTCATCCGCATCGCGGCAGTGTTCCGCACGACGAGCCGAAAAGCAGCCCGGCGTGCACTTGTGGATAACTTCGCCCGCTCGGGCGCGGACCGTCCGGGCTCGCGGGCATCGTCGGTGCCATGACGAACCTCATCGACGGCCGCCACTTCGGCCGCCACTTCGACCGCCACTTCGACCGCCACGTCGAAGACAGCGAGGACCTGTTCGACGACCGGGACACCGGCGACGGCTCCGCCCGCTTCGGAGGCCGCCCGCCGGCGCTGATCCTCTCGCCCGAGCAGCGGGTGGCGCTCGCGCGCGTGCTCCTGTCCGCCGACCGCGACCCGACGCTGCGGGTGGCGCGCGGGTGGGCGAGCCAGGCAGGCGCGGGCCTCGACTGGTACCGGCTGGGACGCCAGTTCAGGCGTGGCGGCGGCTTCGGCGATGGCGAGGCGCTGATGAACGTGCTCCCCGACGGGGCCGACCGGTTGGACGGCGCCGACGCGACCGGGCCGGGTCGAGCGCGCGGCCGTGCGCGGGCTGTGCCTAATGTGAGGCGGTGGAGCGGTCGTTCGCGGCCTACGGCGTCTCGCACTGGGCGGTGCTGGGCGTGCTGTCCGCCGGGGTGGGTGTGCTCGCCTGGTTCGGGGGCCGGTACCGGGGCCGCCCCGGCGTGGAGCGGCTGGGGCGGGTGTTCGCCGTGGTGCTGGTCGCCTTCCACGTCCCGATCCAGGTCTACGACCTCACGCCCGCGCGTTTCGACATCGAGCACTCGCTGCCGTTCCAGGTCTCCGACCTGTCCTGGATGGCGGCCGCCGTCGCGCTGTGGTTCCGGAAGGAGTGGGCGTATGCGTTGACCTACTACTGGGGGCTCACCCTCGTCCCTCAGGCGCTGCTCACGCCGGCGCTGAACGGGCCGGAGTTCCCGAGCATCGACTTCATCAGCTTCTGGGGACAGCACCTGCTGGTCGTGTGGGCCACGGTCTACCTGACCTGGTGGCTCGGGCTGCGCCCGAGCTGGCGGGGCTTCGGCCTCGCGGCGGTGGTGACCGTCTGTTGGGGCCTGGTGATGCTGGGCTTCAACGCGGTGGCCGGCACGAATTACCTGTTCGTGAGCCGCAAACCCGACAACCCGTCCCTGCTCGACCTGATGGGGGACTGGCCCTGGTATCTGGGGGTCGAGCTGGTCGTCGGGCTGGCCGCGTGGGCGCTCCTGACCTGGCCGTGGACCCGCGGGGCGCGGGCCGGGGCCCGCACGGTGGAGCCCGCCGCGGAGTAGTCCTCCCGGCGGTTCCGGGGTCGCCCGTGTGGCGGACGTCGCGCTAGATCACGTATCAGGCTCGGTATCGCCCGAATCGCTCTCCGTGACCGATCGCCGGTGGTTCAATCGATCGGGTTTCACGAACGGGGGGTGCATTTGGGCGCGGACTGGTCGACGGACGTCATCGCGGACGTCGAGCGGTGGAGCGCCGAGGACGGTGCGGACGGGTGCCCGGCGGCGTGGGTGCACCTGGGTGTGGCCGACCCCCGCGAGGACGGCCTGCTCGCGCTCGGCGGGCGCGACCTGCGCGTGGACGTCCGCGACCCGTGTCTGTCCGGGGAGAAGGGGCCGGAACACGAGCAGTACTACCCGGTCGAGGCGGTGCACGACGAGGACGGTCTGCTCGTGCTGCGCCCGCCGTCGGACTTGCCCGAGCGCAGCCGGCACGTGTGGGTGCGCACGGCGCCGGTGCTCGACGGCCTGCTCGACGGCTTGCGCGTCGCGGGGGAGGCGCCGCTCGCGCGGGCGCTGGCGGAGCGGCGGCTCGGTGCGGCGCCGTCGGCGGGCGCGGCCGGGCAGGCCGGCGACCAGCCCGATCCGGTGCGGGGGTGCCTCGGACCCGGGCTGCGCGTGGTCTGGGCACCACCGGGCTCGGCGCACGCGCTCGCCCGCGCGGTCGCGGCGCTGGTCGACGACGGCAAGCGGGTGCTGCTGGTCGCGCCGTCGGAGGCCGCGGTCGACGACGCGGTGCGCGTTGTCGCTCGGCGGATGGCGGCGCGGGACGTCGCAGTGGTCCGGGTCGGGGCCGAGCCGCCGCTCGCCGCCGCGCAGGTCACGTGCGACGCGGAGGCGGAGCGGGCTGCGGCCGCTGCGGAGTCGGCGGAGGTCGATCCGGCCGGCGGTGCGGTGTGCGGCGTCGTCGGGCGGGTGCCGCCGGGGGATGGCGTCGTGGTTCGGGGTGGGGCCGAGCCGGGGCGGCCGGTCGCGGAGGGCGAGGTGGGCGAGGAGGGGGTTGCGGCTGCGGCCGAGTCGGCGGAGGTCGATCCGGTCGGCGGTGCGGTGTGCGGCGTCGTCGGGCGGGTGCCGCCGGGGGACGGCGTCGTGCGGGGCGGCGGCGAGCCCGAGCGGCCCGCCGCCGCGGCGGCAGCACTCGAGGTGGAGGAGGAGCGCGCGGCGGTCGCGGCGGAGCTCGCGGAGCTCGACGCGATCGACACCGAGATCGGGCGGCTCGAGGCGGAGCTCGCCGACTTCGACGAGGAGGCCTACCGCGCCGCCGTGGCCCGGGTGGCCGCGGAGCGCGACCTCGCCGACCTGCGCCCGCGCCTGCGGGCGGCCGAGGCCGCGGCCGAGGACGCCCGCCGGGCGGTGGTCGCCGCGACCACCGAGCTGAGGGAGGCGCTGGACGCGCAGGCCGGGCTCGTCGAGGTGCGTGAGGCGTTCGAGGCCGAGCGCCGGGCCGTCGAGGGGCTCGCCGTGCTCGAGCAGCGGCAGCGGGCGCTGATCCAGGGGCGGGCCGCGCTCGAGGAGGCGGGGCGGGGCAGCGGGTGGCGCGGGCGTCGCCGGCTCCGCCGCCAGGTCGCCGCCGCCGAGGCCGAGCTGGTCCGGTTCACAGCGGTGGTGGCGGCGGGGCGGCGCCGCTGGCTGGACGTCCGGCTGCGGGCGCGGGCGGTGATCGGCGAGCGCACCTGGGCCGACGTCGAGGCGGCCGACGAGCGGGCCGCGGCCGCAGCGCGCGCCGTCACCCACGCCGACGAGGCCTACCGGCGGGCCCGCGAGCTGCTGGTCGGGATCCGGCGCGCGGTCGAGGAGGCGGAGGCGTGGGGGCAGGCGACGGACGAGGACCGGCGGCTCGTCGCCCGCAGGCTGCTGCATCGCCGGGCGCGGCTGCGCGAGCTGACCGAGCGGCGCGAGAGGGCCGCGGCCCGGCGGCAGGCGCTCGCCGCCCGGCAGGCCGAGCTCGACCAGCGGGCCGGTGCCGAGGAGGCGCGGCTCGTCGGGCAGGCCCGGGTGGTCGCGACGACCCTCGCCCGGGCGCGGTTGCACCCGGCGCTGACGAGCGCCGAGTTCGACGCCGTCCTCGTCGACGGGGCGGGCGTCGCCGCGCTGCCCGAGGTCCTGGTCGCGCTGTGCGGGGCGACCGAGACGGCCGTGCTGTTCGGGCACACCCCGCTCACCGGTTTCGCGACGGGCTTCTCGCACCTGGGGATCGTGTCGGCCGCCGACGCCGCGGCTCGCGAGGGCTGCGTGGTGCTGCCGGACGTCGGCATCCCGGAGCAACGTGCCTGCACCGGAACCGTCCTGGCTCACAACCCCCTGCTCATCGGCGGAGAAGAAGTTAGCCTGGACAAGTGATCCTCACGCGTCGGCGGCACGTCGACCACTGCACGCAGCGCGCCGCGGCCTGTCGCAACTGACGACAGACCGCCGCTGCCCCTGCGTTCTCCCCGAGGTTTCGTCATGGCGACCACTGCCCCTGTTCGCTCGTTCCTCTCGCCCGCGCCCACGTGCGCGGCCCCGCCCGTCCCCGACCCGGCCGCCCCGCCGCAGTGGCGTTCGCTCGCGTCGATCGGCGTGCTGGGCGCTGCGCTGGTCACCTACGTCGGGCTCGCCCACGGCGCCCGGCAGGCGGTGTTGCTCGCGCTCGGCGTCGGGCTGGGGGTGGCGCTCTTCCACTCCCGGTTCGGCTTCACCTCGGCGTGGCGCCAGCTCATCGCCGTCGGCAACGGCGCCGGGCTGCGGGCGCACGCCGTGCTGCTGGGGACGACGGCCACGCTGTTCGCGCTGATCATCGGCACGGGCACCGGCCTGTTCGGGTCGGAACCCTCCCCGTCGGCCGGGCCGATCGGGGTCGGGCTCGTGCTGGGCGCGTTCTTGTTCGGGCTCGGCATGCAGCTCGGCGGCGCGTGCGCCTCCGGCACGCTGTTCGCGGTCGGTTCCGGGCAGAGCACGATCGTGCTCACGATGTTCGGCTTCATCGCGGGCTCGGTGCTCTACACCTGGGCCTACCCGCTGGTCGCCGACCTGCCGGCGCTGCCGGCGGTCGTGCTGGCCGACCACATCGGCTGGTTCGGGTCGTGGGTGGTGACGATCGCGGCGCTGGTCGCCGTCGTCGCGGTCACCCGGGCCGTGCAGGCCCGCCGCAACCCGCCGCCCACCGGCGTCCCGCCGACGGCGCGGGGCGCGGCCCGGATCCTGCGCGGCTCGTGGCCGATGTGGGTCGGCGCGGTGGCGCTGGCCGTGCTCGGCGCGGGCGTGCTGCTGGTCTCGGGTGGCGCATGGGGCGTCACGAGCGCGTTCGCGCTGTGGGGCGCCAAGGCGCTGCAGGCGATCGGCCTGCACCCGGAGACGTGGGCCTACTGGCAGCAGCCCGCCCAGGCGAAGGCGCTCGCCGGCCCGGTGCTCGCCGACAAGACCTCGCTCACCAACATCGGGATCATGATCGGTGCGGCCGTGGCGGCCACCGCGGGCGGAGCGTGGGTGGTGCACCGCTCGATCCCGTGGCGCACGGCGCTCGCCGCGGTGCTCGGCGGCATCGTCATGGGCGTCGGGGCCCGCTTGGCCAGCGGCTGCAACATCGGCGCGTACCTCGCCGGCATCGCGTCGGGCAGTCTGTCCGGCTGGATCTGGGGCCTCGCCGCGCTCGCCGGGACGTGGGTCGGCCTGCGCGCGAGGAGCGCGTTCGGGCTGGCCAACCCGAAGCCGTCGGACTCGGTCTGCTGATCCGGTTCGTCAGTGCGCCATCGGGCGGTCGGCGCCGCCCGATGGCTTCCCCGAGCGCAGGAACAGGGCGAGGACCACGCCGGCCAGCGTGAGCGAGCCGGCGATGAAGAACCCGCTGCTGTAGGCCGCGGCCTGCACCTGCGCGGCGACCTCCTGGTACAGCGACACCAGCCCGGTGGGTCCCTGCTGCTGCAGCTCGGTGAGCTGCGTGTTCGACCCGGCCTCGAGCAGGCTGGACCGGTCGGCGAGGAACTGCGCGCTGTTGTCCTGGATCAGCGCGGTCATCATGGCCAGGCCCAGCGCCGAGCTCACCCGCTGGGTGAGGGTGTTGAACGCGCTGCCGCTGTCGGAGACCTGCCGCGGGAGGACCGACAGCCCGCCGGTCATGATCGGCATCATGCCCAGGGCCATCCCGACGGCCATGACGACCATCCCGAGGATGAGCTCGCCACGGGTGATGTCGACGTTGATCCGCGACAGCAGCAGGATGCCGGTGCCGACCAGCGCGAGCCCGACGGCGGCGGGCCAGCGCGCCCCGATCTTGTCGTAGAGCAGGCCGGCGAACGGCATGAGCAGCGCCATCGCGACGGCCTGCGGCAACAGGGTCAGGCCGGTGTTCAGCGGCGTCCAGCCCTGCGCGTCCTGCAGGAACGACGGGACGTAGAACAGCACCGCGAACAGCCCGATCGACATCGCGCTGATCAGCAGGAGCGAGTTGACGTACGGCCAGTACCGGAACACCCGCACGTCCAGGACGGGGTGCTCGACGTGCAGCTCGACCACGATGAACAACGCCATGAAGACGGCCGCGGCGAGGAACAGCATCACGGTGCGGTAGTCGCTCCAGCCCCAGTTGTCCCCCTCCTCGAGCGCGAGCAGCAGGGAGAACAGGCTGGTGGCGATGCAGCCGAACCCGACGAAGTCGAACGGCCTGCTCTTCTCGGCCGGGAACCGCGTCAGCCAGATCGCGGCCGCGATCGCGCCGAGCACCCCGACCGGCACGTTGATCAGGAAGATCATGCGCCAGTTCGTGTGCTCGACGAGGTACCCGCCGAGCGTCGGGCCGATGCCCGGCGCGACCACGATGCCGAGCCCGTACATGCCCATCGCGGCGCCGAGCCGCTCCTTGGGCACGATGCGGAACAGGATCGTCATGCACGTGACCGGCAGGACGCCGCCCGGGATGGCCTGCAGGATCCGGAACCCGATCAGCGCGCCCAGCCCGTTGGCGATGGCGCACAGCAGCGACGCGATCGTGAACAGCACGATCAGCGCGACGTAGAGGCGCTTGAGCCCGAACCGGGCGCCGAGCCACGCGCTGGCGGGCACCATGACGCCCTCGGTGAGGCTGTAGGCGGTGCTGATCCACTGGATCTCCTCGATGCTCGCGCCGAGGTCCCTGCGGATCGAGGGGATCGCGACGTTCACGATGCTCAGGTCGAGCACCGACATGAACATGCCGGTGATCAGCACGGCGAGCGGGAGGCCCCAGCCCGTCGCCGGGGGAGCGGGTGGTTCCGGAGGGGCCGAGGGCTCGGCAGGCCGGGCCGGTCGGGCGCCGTTCGTGCGTCGCCCGTCCGCCGAGGCGTCGGCGGGGACGTCCGCGCGCACGAGCTCGTCGTCCAGCGACTTGGTCATGAACTAGCCCCTCGAGACCAACAGGTGGGTGCCGCGCGACGCTGCCCGACGGAAGGCGGGGTCCTCCCCGGAGAACTGCGGACACTGTACTCGCGTAACCGGAGGGGTCGCCACGTTTTGTCGATATAATCACGGCCGATGACCGCCCCTCCCGCCGGCAGGCCCGGGATGCGCAGCGACGCCCGCCGCAACCGGCGCCGCCTGCTGGAATCCGCCCGGGAGGTGATGCGCGAGCAGGGCCTCGACGGCTCGCTGGGGGAGATCGCGCGGCGGGCGGGGGTGGGCAACGCCACGCTCTACCGCCACTTCCCCACCCGGGAGGCGCTGTACGAGGCGGTCTTCGTCGAGTACGGCGGCGACCTGGAGGCGATCCGCGAGCGCGTGCTCGCCATCCCCGACGCGTGGGCGGCGTTGCGGGCGTGGCTCGAGGAGACCGGCACCGCCTTCGCCGGCGACAAGGCGTTCGCCGACGCGGTCACCCGCGGGATGGGCCAGTCGCCCGCGCTCACCGCGCTCTGCACGCGTGCGCTCGACCTCACCGAGACCCTGTTCCGCAACGCCCAGCGCCAGGGCGTCGTCCGGCCCGACGCCGATTTCACCGATCTCGTGGTCGTCCTGTACTCGCTGCAGCGGGTCGTCGCCGCGACCGCGCCGGTCGCCCCCGACGCGTGGCGGCGCCACCTCGCGATCGCGCTGGACGGCCTGCGGGCCCGGGAGGGTAGCGCGCTGCCGCCGGTGGCGATCACGCTCGACCAGCTCGTCGCGATCGGGGAGCTGCCGCAGGTCCACACGCCCGCCGGGCGCGCCCCCGCCGGCGAGCCGGCCGTCCCCGCGGCGGCTGAGCCCGGTCGGGCGATCAGCGACGAGCTGTGGGAGCTCATCGAGCCGGCGCTGCCCCCCGCGGGTCGGAGGGGACGGCCCGGGCGCGACCACCGCCAGGCCCTCGAGGCGATCTTCTGGCGCTACCGCACCGGCTGCGCGTGGCGCGACCTGCCGGCCGAGTTCGGCCCGTGGCAGGCGCTGTGGCGGCGCCACCGCCGGTGGGCCGCCGAGGGCGTCTACCACCGGATCGTGCAGCGCCTGGCTCAGATCTAGCGGACCAGGGTCACCGCGCAGCGGTGCGGCGGGCGTGGTGGCGGCTCACCTTGGTCCGGTTCCCGCAGCGGCGCATCGAGCACCACTGCCGGTTGCGGGCCGGGGAGCGGTCGAGGAAGCGCAAGCCGCACCGCTCGTGCGCGCAGATCCGCACCTGCCCGAGCGCCCCGGCGGCGACCAGCGCCACCGCGTCTGCCGCGACGAGGGCGAGCGCGCGGTCCGCACCGTCGGCCGCGGGCGGGACGTCCGCGTGCAGCCGGCCGTCGGCGTCCAGCCGCAGGCGGGCGGGTGGCGGCACCGCGCGCCGGGCCCACCCGTCGACGACGGCGACGTCCTCGGCGCGCGGCTGGGCGGCGCGCAGCACCCGGTCGACCGCCTCGCGCAGCTCGCGCGCCGCGGCGAGCAGATGCGCGTCGACCTCGACCGGGTGGTCGACCAGCTTGGCCGCGTGCAGCCACTCGGCGAGGTCGGCGGGGGTGGCGAGCAGCTCGCGCGGGCTTGCCGACCAGCGGTCCCGCAGCGTGTTGACCAGGTCGAGGCAGGGCCTGCCCCCGTGCCAGATCCAGTCCTGCCGCATGCGGCCATCCTCCTGCTAGCTTCTAACCACCTTAGATGGTTAGGAGGCGGGAGTGGGGAGAGTGACCGTCGTCGACGGGCTGCGCGTGCACTACGAGATCGCGGGGTCGGGTCCGCCCGTCGTGCTCCTGCACGGCTGGCCGCAGACCTCGCACTGCTGGCGCCACGTCCTGCCGCGGCTCGCCGAGCGCCACACCGTGATCGCGCCGGACCTGCGTGGCTACGGCTTGACCGACAAGCCGGTCGGCGGCTACGACAAGCGCACGATGGCCGCCGACGTGAGCGGCCTGGTCCGGGCGCTGGGGTTCGATCAGGTGGCGGTGGTCGGGCACGACCGGGGTGCGCGGGTGGCGCACCGGTGGGCCCTCGACCGCCCCGACGAGGTCGACCGGCTCGTCCTGCTGGACATCGTCCCGACGCGGGCGATGTTCCGCGGCGACACGACCGTCGCCCGCGGCTACTGGCACTGGCTGTTCCACCTGCAGCCCGACCTGCCGGAGCTCTTGGTCGGCGATCGCGTCGAGGAGTACCTGCGGTGGTTCTTCGAGCGGTGGACGCTGCACCGCGCGGCCGTCGAGGACGCCGTCGACCACTACGTCGCCGCGTTCCGGCGTCCGGGTGCCCTGCGGGCGGGCTTCGACGACTACCGGGCCACGTTCCCCGACGACGTGGCGCACGACGACGAGGACGCCGAACGCGGGCACCGGCTGCGTGCGCCGCTGCTCGTGCTGTGGGGCGAGGCGGGCCTGCCCGCGGGGCTCCCCGTGGTGGAGATCTGGCGGGAGTACGCCGACGACGTGCGGGGTGAGGCCCTGCCCGGGTGCGGGCACTTCGTGCCGGAGGAGCGGCCCGACCTGCTGGTCGAGCACCTCTCGGGGTTCCTGCGCTAGGCCGGCTTGCGGGCGAGCAGCACGCCCCGGTCGCCCGCGGTCGGCCGGTGCTCGACGTCGACGAACCCGACGCGCTCGGCCATCTCGGCCAGCTCGCGCACCGACCAGCACTTGCCCGGCGTGGAGTGCATCAGCAGCACCGAGTACTCGGCCACCGGGAGCGGGCCGCGCTTGTCCGCGTCGATGTGGGTGTCGTGGTCGAGCAGCCACCCGCCGGGGGCGAGCGCCGCGAACGACGCCGCCATGAGCCGCTCCACCCGCGGGGCGTCCCAGTCGTGCAGGACGTGCGAGTACAGGTGTGCGTCGAACCCGGTGGGCAGCGGGTCGGTGAACATGTCGCCGGTGATGACGTCGATGCGCTCGGCGAGCCCGCGCGCTCGCAGGAGGGTGCGCGCGGCCGCGTCGACCGGCTCCCGCTCGAACACCGCGGCCCGGGCGGCGCCGCGGTCGGCGAGCACGGCGGCCGCGTAGACGCCGGAGCTGCCCGCGACGTCGAGCAGCGCCGCGATCTCCAGGTCGCCGACGGCGGCGGCGAGCGCGGGCGCGAGGAAGGCGCCCCGCGCGTCCATGGCCGCGGTGATCCGTTCGGCGAAGGCCGGGTCGTCGAGGCGGCCCGACCAGTCCTGGTCGGCGCCCGCGCCTGCGCTCGCCCACGCCGCGGACGTGCCGGTGCGCAGCACGTGCGCGAGCTCGCGGGCGGCGGGCCGCTCGGCCAGCGAGCCGTAGTAGGCGCGCAGGTCGTACGGGGACCCCGCCGCGAGGTGCGCGCGGCCCAGGTCGGTGAGCTCGATCCGGTCGTCGGCGTCGAGGTCGCGTTCGACGAGGCCGAGGGCGGCGCAGTAGGTCAGCAGCACGTCGGCGGGCCGTTCGGCGAGCCCCAGCTTCGCGCACAGCTCGGCGGCGGGGACCGGGCCGTGCGCCGCCAACCAGGTGAAGAGGTCCAGCTCCGCGACGGCGGCGATGAGGAGGTCGCCCGCGTAGACGCCGTCGCGCACCCGGTAGAGGACGGTCGGGTCCGGGACGTCGATCACGACCGTCGACGTTAACCGGTGGCCGCGCGCAGCTGTGCGTAGCGCCGCTTGAGGGCCCGGTCCTTGTTGATCGGGTTCTGCGCCTCGTCCGGCTCGATCCCGGCGGCCACGGCGATGCGGTTCATCCGGCCGAGCATGCGGACCAGGTGGGCGATCCGGGCCTCGTCGGCGTCGACCGGCCGGGTCAGACCCGCAGCGAGCGCGAGGGTGCGCTCCACCCACATCGTCTCGGCGTGCAGCCCGGCCTCCTGCAGCACGCCGCGCAGCCGCTTGCCCAGCTCGCGCGACGGCAGGTCGCGCCACCCGGCGAGGGTGCGGGCGTCGACGGGGAACAGGCGCCCGTGGTCGCGCAGATAGATCAGCTCGAGCGCGTAGGCGTGGCCGTAGGCGCAGTAGGTGCAGCCGTTGTGCAGCGAGATCGCGACGGCGGCCAGGTGCGTGCGCACGGGGCCGAGCACGTGCAGGGTCCACAGCAGGCGGGGCATGTTGGCCGCGAACCACGCCAGCGAGCGCCAAGGCCCCAACGTGCCGACGATGTGCGGGAGCATGCGCGGCGCGAAGCCCCACATCACCCGGCACATGGCCTGCAGCGTCCGGGTGACGATCCGCTCGGCCTCGCCGTGCGCCATCCGAACTCCTCACGACAGGTGATCGGTAGGTTACCGAACGACAGGCGCCGCAGGTAGAGGTCGTCCATGGTCGTTTGCTGAGGTCAGCGGCGCGCACCCTCAAGTCGATCTTCGACTTACCTGTCGTAAGTGCACTTACGATTCGTTGGTCTGCTCGCGTGGACGCCACCGACGCCGCGTTCTGTCCGCGCTACCACAAGGCCGTCGAGGTCGTCGGCAGGCGGTGGACCGGCGCGATCCTGCGCGCGATGCTGCTCGACGTCACCCGGTTCGCCGACCTGCGCGACGTCGTCCCGGGCCTGTCCGACCGGATGCTCAGCGAGCGGCTCGAGGAGCTGCAGGAGGAAGGCATCGTCGAACGGGTCGTCCACGCCGAGACGCCGGTGCGCGTCGAGTACCGGCTGACCGAGAAGGGGCGCGAGCTGCACGACGCGGTCTACGCCCTGAGCCGGTGGGCCGATCGCTGGATCCCGCTGGAGGAGACGGCATCCACCTGATCCACCTCCCCACCTGACCCCAACACCGTGACCGCCGACGGGGAGTCCCCCGCCGGCTGAGCGCACCCGTCCCTGCAACCCGCCGGGCCGCGCGGGTCGATCCGTGCTGCCCGGAGAACGGAGCCCGGCATGTCAGCGACGACCCACGAGACCGAGCGCCCGACGCCGTGGATGTGGCTCGGCTCCTCACCGTCTCGGTCGGCATCTTCGCCATGATCACCGCGGAGCGGCTGCCCGTCGGTCTGCTCCCGGCGATCGCGGCCGAGCTGGGCGTGTCCACCGGCACCGCGGGCCAGACCGTCACCGCCCCGGGGTGATCGCCGCGTTCGCGTCCATCCTCGTGCCGCTGCTGGTCGGCCGGCTGGACCGGTGCGTGCTGCTCGCCGTCCTGCTCGCGGTGATGGCGGCGGCGAGCCTGGTCTCGGCGCTCGCCCCCGCGTACGGGGTGCTCATCGGCTCGCGGGTGCTCGTCGGGATCACGATCGGCGGGTTCTGGGCGATCGCGGGGAGCCTGGCGATGCGGCTCGTCCCCGGCCCGTCCGTCCCGCGGGCGATGGTGCTGGTCTTCGGCGGGGTGAGCGTGGCGGCGGTGCTCGGCGTGCCGGCCGGGACGATCCTCGGCGATTGGCTGGGGTGGCGCGCGGCGTTCGGCGCGCTCGCGGCGCTGTCGGCCGCCGTCCTCGTCGCGGCGCTCGTGTTCCGGCCCCGCCTGCCCGCCGCTGAGCCGGTGCGCCCGCGCGCCGTGGTGGCCCAGCTGCGCAACCCCGCGCTGGTGGCGGGCATCGTCGCCACCGCACTGCTGGTGACGGGCCACTACGGCGCCTACACGTTCGTCAGCTCTGCGCTGCTCGACATCTCCGGGGTCGCCGGGGCGCTCATCGGCGTGCTCCTGCTGGGCTACGGCGTGCTGGGGCTGGTGGGCAACCTGCTCGCCGGGCCGCGGGCGGCGCGCGTACCCGGGCGCGTGGCGGCGGTGATCGGCGTCGGCATCGGCGCGACCCTCGCCCTGTTCCCGCTGGTGGGCGCGACCCCGTGGGGCGGGGCGGCGCTGCTTCTGGTGTGGGGCCTGGCCTACGGCGGGGCGCCCGTGACGCTGCAGACCTGGGTGATGGCGGCCGCGGCTTCGTGTTCAACCTCGCGATCGCGCTCGGCGCCGCGGCGGGCGGCGTGGTGGTGGACGCACCGGGCGTGCCCAGCGTGCCGTGCTGTGGTTCGCCGCGGTGCTGGTGCTGCTCGTCCTGGTGACGGTGCGGCGGGCGCCCGCCACGCCGGGCGGCCTGTCGCGGTCGTGACCGGACCGGTCGCTATGGTCGACGAGCCCGGGAAGGCCTGCGAGCACGCGGAGGCACCAGTGACAGCGCCGGACGCATCCGCCCCCGCCGTCGGCCGCGTGGTCGGCACGGAGGACTCCACACCGCTGCAGTTCAGCGTTGCCCTCGCGCCCGAGCAGTACCTGCAGCTCGACGACGTCGTGGTCACCGTCCGCCCGGTCCCGGGGATCGGGCCGGTGCTGACCGCGGGCGTCGTCACGGAGGTGCGGGCGCGGCACGAGGGCGCGACGTTCGGCTCCGACGTCTTCCTGATCGCCGACGGCGTGCTGCCCGCCCAGGTGCAGGAGATCGCCGAGGTGACCACCACGCGGGTGGAGCCGGAGTGCTACGTCCCGCCGACGCCCGGGTCGATCGCCACCCGCGCCACCGGCGAGGAGCGGGCGCGGGCGCTGTACTTCGACCAGATGGACCTCAAGGTCCCGGTCGGGCTCGGCCGCGACGGCGACCCGATCTACCTCAACCTCGAGTTCCTCGACGGCACCCGCGGCGGGCACGTCTCGATCAGCGGCATCTCCGGCGTCGCGACCAAGACCAGCTTCGCGCTGTTCCTGCTCTACTCGATCTTCCGCAGCGGCGTGCTCGGGCGCCGCTCGGTCAATGCGAAGGCGCTGGTGTTCAGCGTCAAGGGCGAGGACCTGCTGTTCCTCGACCACGCCAACACCAAGCTCGACGAGGACCTGGTGTCGGCCTACGCGACGCTGGGGCTGCCCGCGGGGCCGTTCCCGTCCGCCGGGTTCTTCGCCCCGCCCACCCCCGACGACCTGTCGGGCCGCCCGTACGTCTCCGGGCGCACCAGCGGGGTCAGCGCGTTCTGGTGGACGCTCGCCGAATTCTGCGCCGAGGAGCTCCTGCCCTACGTCTTCGCCGACGCCGAGGACGAGCGCAACCAGTACACGATGGTGATCCACCAGGTCGCGGGCCGGCTGCGCCGGGAGGCGACGCCGGTGGGCGACGGCGGGGTCCTCATCGGCGGGCAGGTGCTGCGCACCTACGACGACCTGGTCGAGTTCATCTCCGACCGCCTCACCGACGAGGACGAGCGGCGCGACTGGGCGGGCCCGGTCACCGGCACCGGCACGATCAACGCGTTCCTGCGCCGGCTGCGCTCGAGCCTCAAGCCGCTGCGCACGATCGTCCGCGGCGACCTGCCCGACACCCCGGGCCGGCGGGTCAGCACCGACGGCGCGCAGGTGACGGTGGTGGACCTGCACAACCTGCCCGAGCGGGCGCAGCGGTTCGTCGTGGGTGTGGTGCTCGCGTCGGAGACCCGCAAGAAGGAGGCCGCCGGGCCGGGCGGGCTGCTGTTCACGATGCTCGACGAGCTGAACAAGTACGCCCCGCGGGAGGGCTCCAGCCCGATCAAGGAGGTGCTGCTCGACATCGCCGAGCGCGGCCGCTCGCTGGGCATCATCCTGATCGGCGCGCAGCAGACCGCGAGCGAGGTCGAGCGGCGGATCGTGTCCAACTCCTCGGTGAAGGTGGTCGGCCGGCTCGACCCCGCCGAGGCCGGCCGCCCGGAGTACGGGTTCCTGCCGCCGTCGCAGCGGCAGCGCGCCACGCTGGCCAAGCCGGGCACGATGTTCGTCTCGCAGCCGGAGATCCCGGTGCCGCTGGCCGTCGAGTTCCCGTTCCCGGCGTGGGCCACCCGGCTCTCGGAGTCGGCCGGACCGCCGCCCGCGGCCACCAACGGGCACGCGAACCGCGCGCGCGACCCGTTCGCCCGGCTCCCCGCGGCGCCCGCCGACGATGACGACGCGCCGTTCTGACGGGGCGCGGACCCGTCAGATCGTCTCCCAGAGCCCGAGCGTGTTGCCCTCGGGATCGGTGCAGTAGGCGTAGGCGCCCATCCCGGGGACCTCGGTGCGTTCCCGGACCACCTGGCCGCCGGCGGCCTTGACCTGCTCGAGCGCCTGGTCGATCGACTCGACGTCGATGGTCAGCACCGGGGTCGGCGTCTCGCTGCTGCGCGGCACGAGGCCGCCGTTGACCGCCCCGGGCGTGACCGGCATCTGGTTCTCGTCGACCTCGGTGGTCCGGGCGAACGTGTAGTCCATCCCCGGCATGTCCTCCAGCTGCCAGTCGAAGACCGAGCGGTAGAACTCCTTCGCCCGGGCCACGTCATCGGCGGGGATCTCGAAGTGCACGACGCTGCGCATGCGTCGCTTCTACTCCTGTCCGTCCGGCGGGGACAGGTCCGTTCAGCCGGTTGACGCGCCCGACACGCCGGGGTGAGCGCCCTCTCGGCGCACGCGAACGTCTGTTCGGCCGACGCACCGGCGCGCGTCCCCGGCCCCGCCGGGAACCGCCCTTACGATCCGCTCGATGCGACTGCTGCACACGGCCGACTGGCACGTCGGCAAGACGCTCAAGGGCCGCTCGCGGCTCGAGGAGCAGGAGCAGGTGCTCCGCGAGATCGTCGGCATCGCGCGGGAGCACGAGGTCGACGCGGTCCTCGTGGCGGGCGACCTGTACGACACGGCGGCACCGTCGGCCCCGGCCCAGCAGCTGGTCGTGCGCACGCTCATGGGGCTCGCTCGCGACGGCGCCGAGGTCATCGCGATCGCCGGCAACCACGACCACCCCGCCGCGATCGACGCCTATCGGCCGCTCGCGGGCGCCGCGGGCATCACGCTGGTCGGCGCGCCGCGCCCGGCCGCCAGGGGTGGGGTCGTGGAGTTCACCGCGAAGTCGACGGGGGAACGGGGCGTCGTCGCGGTGCTGCCGTTCGTGTCCCAGCGCTACGCGGTGCGCGCCGCCGAGCTGGTGGCCAACACCCCCGCGGAGAACACCGGGGCCTACGACCAGTTCCTGCGCGACATCCTCGCCGCGCTGACCGCCGGGTTCCGCGACGACTCGGTCAACCTGGTGATGGCCCACCTCACCGTGCTCAACGGTGTGTTCGGCGGCGGCGAGCGCGCCGCCCAGTCGATCTTCGAGTACGCGGTGCCCGCCACGATCTTCCCGATCGAGGCGCACTACGTCGCCCTCGGCCACCTGCACCGCCGGCAGCGCATCGACGCACCGTGCCCGGTGCACTACAGCGGCGCGCCGCTGGCGGTCGACTTCGGCGAGCAGGACAACACCCCCGTCGTCTGCCTCGTCGAGGCCTCGCCGGGAACGCCCGCGCAGGTCACCGACATCCCGATCACCTCGGCGCGCAGGCTGCGCACCGTCCGCGGCACGGTCGCCGAGCTGGCGGCGCTCGCCGACGGGGTGGGGGACGACTTCCTGCGCGTCTGGGTGCGCGAGCCGGCCCGCGCCGGGCTGCGCGAGGAGGTGGTGGAGCTGCTGCCCAACGCCCTCGAGGTGCGGATCGACCCCGAGTTCTCCGCGCCCGTCGCCGCACCCCGCCCGTCCGCGGGGCCCGACCGCACGCCCTCGCAGCTGTTCCGGGAGTACCTCGACACCCGCGGGGTCAGCGACCCGCGGGTCGAGCAGCTGTTCGCCCGGCTGCACGACCGCGTGACGGGAGCGAGCTGATGCGCCCGGTCCTGCTGGAGATGACGGGCTTCGGCTCGTTCCGCGAGCCCACCACCGTCGACTTCACCGGCGCCGACTACTTCGCCCTCGTCGGGCCCACCGGCGCGGGCAAGTCCACGGTGATCGACGCGATGACGTTCGCGCTGTACGGGTCGGTGCCGCGCTGGGACAACGCCCGCACCGTCGCGCTCGCGCTCGCACCCACGATCAACCGCGGCACCGTCCGGCTGGTGTTCGACGTCGGCGGCGACCGCTACGTCGTGGCGCGGGAGCTGCGCCGGGCGGCGAGCGGCGGGGTGTCCGTGCGCGGGGCGCGGCTGGAGAAGCTGCGCGACCCGTCCGGCACCGGCGCCGCCGATGAGGAGAGCGAGCCGCTCGCCGACGGCGCGGGCCCGGTCACCAAGGCCGTCGAGGAGCTGCTCGGGCTGCCGTTCGGCGACTTCTGCACGTGCGTGGTGCTGCCGCAGGGCGAGTTCGCCGAGTTCCTGCACACCGAGCCGCGCAAGCGCCAGGAGAAGCTGGTGCGCATCCTCGGGCTCGGCGTCTACGACGTCATCGCGCGTGAGGCCAACAGCGAGGCCGCGGCCCAGCGCCAGCGCGCCGAGGTGCTCACCGAGCAGCTCGCCGGCTACGCCGACGCCACCGAGGAGGCCGAGCGGGAGGCCGCGGCGCGGGTCGCCGAGCTCGCCGAGCTGGCCGGCCGGGTCGAGGCGGCCGTGCCGGAGCTCGCCGCGGCGTCGGCCGCGCTGGAGTCGGCCGAGGCCGGGGCCGCGCAGCTGCGCGCCGAGCGGGACCGGCTCGCCGCGCTCACCGTGCCCGACGGCCTGGCCGACCTCGACGCCCGGTACCGCAGCGCCACCGAGCAGCGGGCGAAGGCCGCCGAGCGGGCGGCCGAGGCGGAGGCCGCCGACACCGCCGCCCGGGAACGGCTGGCCGCCGCGCCCGCCCGCGGGCCCCTCGAGCAGGCCCGCCGCGACCACGCCGAGCTCGCCGCGATCCGCGCCGAGTTGCCCGGGGTCCGGGAGCGGCACGAGAAGGCCGCCGCCGCGTACACCACCGCGGCGAACGACGCCGCCGACTCCCGCGCCGGAATGGAGGAGGCCCGCACCGCCCGGGACGCCGCCGCCGCGCTGCTCGCCGAGCGGCAGGAGGTCGTGCGCAGGCTCGAAACCGAGCGCGACGCCCTCCGCTCGCTGTCCGTGCCCGCCGGGCTGGACGCGCTGCAGCAGCGCCGCGCCGCCGCCGACGCGGCCCTCGCCGACGCCACCGTGGCGCTCGCCCGCGCCGAGGACGCCGACACCGCCGCCCGGCAGCGGCTGGCCGCCGCGCCCGCCCGCGGCCCCCTCGAACAGGCGCTGCGGGACCGCCGCGAGCTCGAGCGCGCCGAGCGGGAGCGCACCGACGCCGCTGCGCGTGCCGCCGAGGCCGACCGGGTCGCGGCCGCGGCCGCCGAGGCCGTCGCCGAGGCGCGGCACCGGCTCGACCACGCCCAGGAGCGGCACCGGCTCGCGCTGCGCGCCGACCTCGCCGCATCGCTGCGGCCCGCGCTCGCCGTCGGCGACCCCTGCCCGGTGTGCGCGCAGGCCGTGGCCACCCTGCCGCCGCCCGCCGAGCCCGGTGACGATCTCGGTGCGGCCGAGGAGGCCGTCGCCGCGGCGACCCGCGCGCACGACGACGCCCGCGCGCAGGAGGCCACCGCGATCTCCGCGCGCGAGCGCGCCCGCGCCGAGCTGGAGCGGATCGACGCCGACATCGCGCGCCTGCGGTCCGCGCTCGCCGGGGTGCTGCCCGGTGGCGAGCCGGTCGCCGACGACGGCGGGCTGTTCCCGGTGGGCGGCGTCGACCCGGCCGACACCGGCGGCGCCGAACCACCAGCTCCCGCCGACCTGGAAGCGGCGCTCGCCGACCTCGATCGGCTCGGCCGGGCCGCGGAGGAGGCGGCCGAGGGCGTGCGGGCCGCTCGGCGGGCCCGCGACGCGGCCGCCGCGGCCGTGGAGGAGCTGCGCACCGAGGTCGACGAGGCTGCCGCCCGGCTGCGGGCCGCGCGCGACCCGCTCGTGCCGTTCGGCGCCCCGGCCCCGTCCGACACCGACGTGCTCGCCGGCTGGACCGCGCTCGTCGACTGGGCTCGCGCCGAGAGCGACGCCCGAGACGCGGCGCTGCCCGCCGCCCGGGCCGCCGTCGCCGAGGCCGAGGAGCAGCGCGACACGGCCGAGCGGGCGTTCCGCGCCGCCGAGCGCGCCGCCGCCGAGCGGCACCGCGACGAGACCGCCGCTGCGCGGGCCGAGCAGGAGGCGCGCATCGCCGTCGAGACCGCGCAGCGGCGGGTCGCCCAGCTGGAGGCCGCGCTGCGCGACGCCCCGTCGGACACGGAGGCCGCCGAGGCCCTCGGCGGGCTCGACGCGCTGGAGGCCGCGGTGCGCGACGCCGACGCGCGGCTGCGCACCGCCCGCGCCGAGCTGCGCTCCGCGGACCGCACCGCCGTCGAGGTCGCGTCCGAGGTCAAGGCCGCGTGGGACGCGCTGCGCGCCGCGCGCGACCCGCTCGTGCCGCTCGGCGCACCCGCCGTGGGCGGGGACGAGCTGCTCGCCGCCTGGCAGGAGCTCACCGGCTGGGCGCACCGGGAGGCCGAGGCGCGCGCCGCGCGGCTGGCCGACGCCGCCACCGCCACCGAGGACGCCCGCGTGGCCCGCGACGCGATCGAGCGGCGGATCGCCGACGACCTGGCCGCCCACGGGGTGTCCGCGGCCGCCCCGCTGGGCAGCACGGCACCCGCCGCGGTCGCCGCGGCGCTCGCCGGTGCCAAGTCGGCCCAGGAGCGGGTGGCGGAGCGGCGGGCCGCGGCGGAGCGGATCCGCGCCGACCGCGACGAGGCCGAGTCGGCCCAGCAGGTGGCGAAGCTGCTCGGGCACCTGCTGCGCTCCGACGGGTTCCCGCGCTGGCTCGTCGCCTCCGCGCTCGACGCGCTGGTCGCCGACGCGTCGCGCAGCCTCGCCGAGCTGTCCGGGGGCCAGTTCGCGCTCACCCACGAAGGCGGGGAGTTCCTCGTCATCGACCACACCGACGCCGATGCCCGCCGCCCGGTCAAGACCCTCTCCGGCGGGGAGACGTTCCAGGCGAGCCTCGCGCTCGCGCTCGCGCTCTCGGCCCAGATGTCCGGGCTGGCCGCGCACGGCGCCGCCCGCCTGGAGTCGATCTTCCTGGACGAGGGCTTCGGCACCCTGGACGAGGCCAACCTCGAGGTCGTGGCCGGCACCCTGGAGAACCTGGCCGCGCGCGGCGACCGGATGGTCGGCGTGGTCACCCACGTGCCCGCGCTCGCCGAGCGCGTGCCGGTGCGCTACGTGGTGAGCCGCGACCAGCGCACCTCCCGCGTCGTCCGGGAGTCGCTGTGAGGTTCGCCGTCGACCCGTGGGACCCGTCCTACGGCACCAGCCTGGGCACCGAGCTCGGCGAGTCGGCCGCGCAGGTGGCGCTGGACGTCGAGCTGCCTGCCTCGCAGTGGCGGCCGATCGACCCGGACCCCGCGGTCGCCCCGCCCGAGGCCGTGCTGTTCGTCGACGGGGTGCGCCGGGTCGACGCCCAGGTGTGGGTGGAGGACGGCGGCGCCGAGGCGACGCCCGCCCTGTGCGCCTCCTACGCGGCGGGCGTGGTCTGCTGCTGCCGGGAGCGGGGCGCGCACCTGGTCACCGCGGACGTCCGCCGCGGCCTGTTCACCACCGCCGAGTCCGCGGAGGACGTGCGCACCACGGCCGGGACGTACCGGGCCACGCGCACGGCCGCCCACCCGGACGTCGCGCCCGCGCAGCTGCTCAGCCTCGCCGTGCAGCGCGAGCTGGCCGACGCCGAGCTCGCCGCGGCGGCCGCGGCGCGCGGAGGGCACGGCTCGGCCGACGACCTGCTCGTCGTCGACGGCCCGCTGCGCGGCCGCCAGCACCTGCCCCGCGTGATCGGCTTCGTCAAGACCCACCGCAGCGACTACCTGCCGCCGCAGCTGGGTGGGGTGGTCGCCGCGCTGGGCACCGGCCAGCGCACCCCGGTGTTCCGGCTCGGCAGCTCGTGGGAGCGCCACACCTGGTACCTGCGCCTGCCGTGCCGGCCCGGCGCGCCGTGGGCGGGCATCGTGCGGGTGGAGTGCAGCGCCGACCTCGCCCCGGCGGAGGCCGTCGCGCACGCCGCGCGCAGCCAGGTGACCCTGCCCCGGTTCGCCTCCACGGAGTACAAGGACTCCCGCGCGCCGCAGAACCTGTACCCCATCGCGGGCCTGGAACGGGAGCTGCGCAGACGTCTGGGCGAACCCAACCTGTTGTATCGGGCGCTGCGGAGGGCGGCAGCCGCCTGATCGTGGTTGACGCGGCGTGCCCGGCGCGGAAGCGTGGACCCGGGAAATGCCCGGAAGGGGGTCGCCGTGCAGGAGATGCGAGTGGTCGCGCTCGGCAGGGACCCGATGGCCGTCCAGCCGGTGCTGCTGCTGCAGGAGACCGGGGGACGGCGGCGCGTGCTCCCGGTGTGGGTGGGCGTGCCCGAGGCCACGGCCATCGAGCTCGCCCGCCGTCGGGTCGAGCTGCCCCGCCCGCAGACCCACCAGCTGATCCTCGACGTCGTGCGCTCGTTCGGCCGGGAGTTGCAGCTCGTGCGCATCACGATGCTGCGCGACAGCGTCTTCCACGCCGAGCTCGTCTTCGACGGCGACGTGCGGGTGTCGGCTCGGGTGAGCGACGCCGTGGCGATGGCGTTGCACGTCGACGTGCGGATCGAGGCCGCCGACGCCGTGCTCGACGAGGCGGCGGTGGCCGAGGTGGGTGTGGTCGGGCCCGGGGACGAGGACGACGTGATCGGGGAGGCAGAGGGCGGAACCGGGGAGCCCTTGGCGGAGGACGAGGAGCTGGAACGGTTCCGCCGCTTCCTGGACAACGCCTCGCCGGAGGACTTCGGCAGCTCCAGCTGAACCCGTCCGGCGGCGACCGGCCAGACTGGGGGCGTGCCCGAGCTCCCCGAAGTGGAACGCGCACGCCAGGCGATCGAGGCTGCGCTCGACCGTGAGATCCGCGCCGTCGACGACACCGACGAGTGGGTGTGCCGGCCGCACCGGCCGGGCGACATCGCGCGCGCCCTGGTGGGTGGCCGGCTGGTCGCCGCGCACCGGCGCGGCAAGACGATGTGGTGCGACACCGTGGCAGCGGACGGGGAGCCCGGCCCCCACCTCGGCATCCACCTGGGGATGGGCGGCTGGATCGTCGTGGACGGCGCCGACGGCGAGCACGTCGGCGGCGAGCCGTTCCGCCCGGAACCGGACGCGATCCGCCCGGAGTGGCAGCGGTTCTCGATCGACTTCGCCGACGGCGGGCGGCTGCGGCTGCTCGACAAGCGCAGGCTCGGGCGGGTGCGGCTGGAGCCGGACCTCGACGGCCTCGGCCCGGACGCGCTCGCGATCTCGGCCGACGAGTTCCGGGAGCGCGTCGGGCGGGGGAAGGCGCCGGTGAAGGCCCGGCTGCAGGACCAGGGTGTGCTCGCCGGGGTGGGCAACCTGCTCGCCGACGAGCTGCTCTGGCAGGCCCGGATCTCGCCGCGCACCCCGGTCGACCAGCTCGGTCCCGACGAGCTCGACCGGCTGTACGCGGCGATGCGGCGCACGATCGAGGCGGCGATCGCCGACGGCGGCGCCCACACCGGCGAGGTGATCCCGTTCCGCAAGCCGGGTGCGGCCTGCCCGCGCTGCGGTGCGCCGATGGAACACGGCCGGATCGGTGGCCGCACGACGTGGTGGTGCTCGGCCGAGCAGGCCTAGCTCCCGGGATCGCGCAGCAGGCCGTCCAGGCGGTCCACCAGCGCCGCGAGCGCCTCCTCGTGGGTGCGCAGGCCGACCAGGACGTGCATCGTGAGGCCGTCGGCGAGGGCGAGCAGGCCGGCGGCGGCGCGGTGCGGGTCGAGGTCGGGCGGTGCGTCGCCGTCCCGTTTCGCCGCGGCGAGCAGGCCCGCGATGATGTCGCCCAGCTCGGTGTAGACGCGCTGGTAGAGCTCGGCCACCCGCGGTTCGACCGTCGCCTTCGCGAGGTAGCCCGCCCACACCCGGGCCTGGTCGCGGTACTGCTCCTCCGAGAGCAGGATCTCGGCGATGACGTCCTTCAGGACGGCCCGGGGCGGGGCGAGCTCGCCCGCGTCGGCGATGCGGCGCTGGATGCGCTGGGTGGAGCGCTCGACCATGTGCTCGAGCGCGTAGCGCAGCAGCTCGTCCTTGCTCGCGAAGTAGTGCTGGGCCGAGCTGAGCCCGGCCTCGGCGGCCACGTCCCGCATGCTGACCGCCTCGAGCCCGCCGCGGGCGACGATGCGCCACAGCGCCTCGGCGATGCGCCGCCGCTGCTCGTCGTGGTCGACCTTCTTCGGCATCCGCCCCCCTGACCTTGACCCGTCTTCCGGGCGCCGTTTATCTTACGACCGTAATATCTTACGACCGTAAGAAAACCGCGAGGAGGAGGTCGCCGTGACGAGCGGAGGCGACGCCGTCCTGTCGCTCGGGATGCACCCGAGCGCGATCGACTACAGCCGCTACCCCGGCGTGACCGAGGAGCTGCTGACCGAACGGATCGAGGCGGGTGAGGCAGTGCTGCGCGACGCCGGGTTCGACGTCGTGCCCTGCCGCCTGACCTCGGACGACCCGGACAAGGCCGAGGAGAAGATCCGCGACACCGTCGCGAACAGACGGTTCCCCGTCGTGGTGATCGGCGCGGGCCTGCGGATGGCCGAGGAGTACACGCCGCTCTTCGAGCGGGTGGTGAACCTGCTCGTCGAGCTCGTCCCGGGCATCAAGTTCTGCTTCAACACCTCGCCCGACACCACCATCGACGCCCTGCGGAGGTGGACGAGCGCGCGGGTGTGATCGGTTGGTGCGCGCGGCCGGGTACCGGTGGTTAGCTCGGGTCGGCAGTGCCGACGGGAACGCCGACGGGAACGCCGACGGGAACGGAGCGCGCATGGTGGAGGTGCAGCCGGTCGCCGGTTACACCGGGGCCGAGATCACCGGGGTCGACCTGGCCGACGAGCTCGACGACGCCCAGGTCGCGGCGATCTGGGACGCGGTGCTGCGCTGGAAGGTCGTGTTCTTCCGCGGACAACGGCTCGACCACGCCGGGCACGTGGCGTTCGCGCGGCGGTTCGGGCGGCCGGTCGTGCTCGCTCGTCGGGGGAGCGCATCGCCCGCCGACGTCCCCGAGGTCGAGACCACCGCCGACCGGCTGGAGCTGGGCGGGCGGTTCGGGATGGACCACGACGAGTGGCTGCAGCGGCGCCGCTACTCCCTGCTGCGCGGCTGGCACTGCGACCACGGCGCCCGCGTCGACCCGCCCGCCGCGACGATCCTGCGGGCCGAGGCGGTGCCGCCCTACGGCGGCGACACGACCTGGTCCAACCTGGCCGCCGCGTACGCCGGGCTGTCGGCGCCGGTGAAGGAATTCGTGGACCGGCTGCGGGCCGAGCACCGGCTCGGCGTCGGCTACCAGCCCCGGCCCGGCGACGACGCCTACCTGCGCCACCTGCTCGACCACCAGGTGGCCTCGGTGCACCCGCTGGTCCGGGTCCACCCGGAGACCGGCGAGCGGATCCTCTACGTCAACGGTTACTACGTCGAGCAGATCGTCGACCTCTCCCGCGCGGAGAGCCGGGCCGTCCTCGACATGCTGCTGGAGCAGGCCGTCCGCCCCGAATACACGGTGCGGTTCCGGTGGGAGCCGGGCAGCGTGGCGTTCTGGGACAACCGGGCGACCATCCACCTCGCGCCCAGCGACCACGCCCACCTCGGCGCTCCCCGGATCATGCACCGGGTGATGCTGGCCGGGGACGTGCCGGTCGGCGTCGACGGCAAGCCGTCGGAGGCGATCACCGGCAGCGCGCCCGGGCGCTGGTGATCCGTCACCAGTAGGCGAGCTTGCGCTCGAAGTCCGGCTGGAAGCGGCGCATGTAGCCGGTGTCGTCACGGCGGCGCAGCCCGCACCGCAGGTACTGCTCGTGCAGGGCGGCGAGCGCGTCCTCGTCGACCTCGACGCCGAGCCCCGGCCCGGTCGGCACGGCGACCGCGCCGTCGACGAACTCCAGCACGCCCGGCCGCACGACGTCCTCGGTCTTCCACGGCCAGTGCGTGTCGCAGGCGTAGGTGAGGTTCGGGGTGGCGGCGGCCAGGTGCGTCATCGCGGCCAGCGAGATGCCGAGGTGGGAGTTCGAGTGCATCGACAGGCCGATGCCGAACGCCTCGCACGTGCCGGCGAGCACCTGGGAGCGGCGCAGCCCGCCCCAGACGTGGTGGTCGGAGAGCACCACCTGCACGGCGTCGGCGGCGACGGAGGGCGGGAGGTGTTCGAACGCCACCACGGCCATGTTCGTGGCCAACGGCATCGGCGCCTCCGCCGCGACCCGGGCCATGCCGTCGATGCCGGGGGAGGGGTCCTCCAGGTACTCGACGATCCCGTCGAGCGCCTTCGCCACGCGGATGCCGGTCTCGGGGGTCCAGGCGGCGTTCGGGTCGAGGCGCAGCGGCACGCCGGGGAACGCGGCGGCGAGCGCGCGGGTGGCCTCGATCTCGTCGTCGGGCGGGAGCACCCCGCCCTTCAGCTTGATCGCGGAGAAGCCCCAGCCGTCGATCATCCGCCGGGCCTGCGCGACGAGCTGGTCGGGGGTGAGCGCCTCGCCCCACTCGTCGGGCTCGCCGCCGGGGTGCGCCGCCCACTTGTAGAACAGGTAGGCGCTGTAGGGCACGGGGTCGCGCACCACGCCGCCGAGCAGGTCGACGACCGGCCGCCCGACCGCCTTGCCCTGCACGTCGAGGCAGGCCACCTCGAACGGCGAGAACACCCGGTCCACCGCGCTGGCGCCGGTGATCATGCCGGCGACGCCGTCACCGCCGCCCGCACCCGCGCCGAGGACGTCCGCGACCACCTGCCGCAGGCGGTGGGTCGCGAACGCGTCGTGGCCCGGCAGCGCGGCGGCCACCGCGCGCAGCCGCTCGAGGTGGACGTCGTCGGCGTAGGTCTCGCCCCACCCGACCAGGCCCTCGTCGGTGTCGAGCCGCACGATCGAGCGCAGCGCGAACGGCTCGTGCACCCCGACCGAGTTGAGCAGCGGCGGGTCGGCGAACGCGACGGGGGTGACGGTGACGGCGCTGATCCGGGCGCTGATCCGGGCGGCGGCTGGGTTCATGCCCCGATCTTCGCTCCTCCGCCCGCGGTCCGCGCCGGGTCGTGCCTCGCCGGCGCCGGCTTGTCAAACGGAACTGCGTTCCGTATCGTTTGTGGAACCTTGTTCCGTTTAGAAGGGTCGCGCCCATGCCGCTCGCCCCACCGCGCTTCGGGATCATGACCGCCCCCTCCCAGGTCGACTACGCCGACCTGCTGCGGGTGTGGCGCGAGGCGGACGCGGTCCCGCAGATCACCCACGCCTGGCTGTACGACCACCTCATGCCGATCTTCGGCGGCCTCGACGGGCCGACCTACGAGGGCTGGACCCTGCTCTCGGCCCTCGCCGCGCAGACCAGCCGGTTGCGGGTCGGGGTACTCGTGACGAGCAACCGGTTCCGCCCGCCCGCGGTGCTGGCCAAGATCGCCACGACCGTGGACGTCGTCTCCGGAGGACGGCTGGACTTCGGCATCGGTGCCGGCTCGCGGCCCGGCCACCCCGTCGCCCGGCGCGAGTACGAGGCGCACGGGCTGCCGTACCACGACTTCGGCCACTCCGTGGAGAGCCTCGCCGAGGCGTGCACGGTCATCCGGCGGCTGTGGACCGAGGACGAGCCGTTCGACTTCGACGGCACCCACGTCCGGCTCGCCGGCGCGTTCGGCAGCCCGAAGCCGGTCCAGCGGCCGCACCCGCCGATCCTCATCGGCGGCCGGTCGTCGGCGACGCTGCGGGTGGTGGCCGAGCACGCCGACCTGTGGAACATCCCCGGTGGCGACATCGACGACGTCGTGTCCCGCAGCGCGCTGCTGGACCGCTACTGCGTCGAGATCGGCCGCGACCCCGCCTCGATCACCCGGTCCATCCACCTCCCGGTCACCTACGACGAGCCCGAGGCCACCCGCAAGGCGATCGGCGAAGCGCTCGACGCCGGGTTCGGCCACGTCGTGCTCGGGCTGGTGCCGCCCTACCCGGCCGAGGTGGCGCGGTGGGTGGCCGACGAGCTGGTCAGCCCGTTCGCGCAGCCCCGAGCCGGTGGCGCAGGCCGCTCGCCCGGCTGACCGGGCGCGCCACCGCGGCCCGCACCGCCTCCTCGCTGCCGATCACCCGCACGAACTCGGCGGCCCGGGTGACCGCCGTGTAGAGCAGCTCCCGGGTGAGCAGCGGCGACTCGGCGGGCGGCAGCACCACGGTGACCCGCCGGAACTGGCTGCCCTGGCCACGGTGCACGGTCATCGCGTGCACGGTGGACACCTCCGACAGCCGGGCCGGGGGGTGCAGGGTGGGCGCGCCGCCGCGGGCGAACGCGACCCGCAGGCCCTCCGGCATCGCCACGGCCACGCCGGTGTCACCGTTGAACAGCCCCACGTCGTAGTCGTTGGCCGTGACCAGCACCGGCCGCCCCGGGTACCAGGGCCCGGTCGGCGCGTCGGGCAGCGCCGCGCGCAGCCAGCGCTCGATCTCCGCGCTCCACCGGGAGACCCCGTACGGCCCGCGTCGGTGTGCGCACAGCACCCGGTGGCGCTCCAGCGCGGCGAGCGCCTCGGGCACGTCGCCGCGCAGCGCCGCCTCCGTGAGCGCCCGCCCGGCGGCGACGACGTCCGCGTGGACGCCGCACGTGTCCTCGGACTCGACGAACTCCAGGTCGGCGTGGCCGCCGCGCAGCAGGGCCATCGCGGCGTCGGCGTCGCCCGCCTGCACGGCCCGCGCGAACTCCGCGATGGCGCCGCCGAAGCGCCACACGTGCCGCAGCGTGACCACGCCGTTGATCACCGAGCCGCCGGTGAGGCCGCCGGGGAGGCCCACGGCCTCGAGCGCCGCGTCGAGGGCCGCCTCCGGCCGGCCCGGCGCCCGCGCGAGGTCACCGAGGACCGCGCCGGCCTCGACGGAGGCGAGCTGGTCGGGGTCGCCGACGAGCACGATCCGGGCGTCGTGGCGCACCGCCTCCAGCAGCCGCGCCATCAGGGTGAGCGACACCATCGACGTCTCGTCCACCACGACCACGTCGAACGGCAGCCGCTGCGTGGGGCCGTAGCGGAAGCGGCCGCCGGGCCGCCAGCCGAGCAGCCGGTGCAGGGTGGCCGCCTCCGGCGTGCGGGTGCGCAGCTCGGCGGGCAACTCCGCCGCGACCGCCTCCTGCAGCCGCGCAGCCGCCTTGCCGGTCGGGGCGGCGAGCGCCACCCGCGGCGGCGGGCCCGGCTGCTCGTGCAGCAGGGTGAGCAGCCGCGCGACCGTGGTGGTCTTGCCGGTGCCGGGGCCGCCCGCGAGCACCGTGACCCGCCGCAGCACGCTCACCGCGGCCGCCAGGCGCTGCCGCTCCGAGGCGGGGTCGGGGAACAGCCGCTCCAGGCCCGCGCGCAGGCGCGGGAGATCGACCCTGGGCGGCGGCGCCGCGGCGCGCTCGGTGAGCGAACGGCGCACCACCTCCTCCTCACCCCAGTAGCGGGAGAGGTAGAGCAGCCCGTCGACGAGCCGCAGCGGACGCCCGCCGGGCGCGTCCGGCCCGTCGGCCACGACCGGGCTCGCCGCGCACGCCGCGAGCCACCGCGCCGGGTCGGGCCACGGCAGCGCGGAGGTGTCGACGAGCTCGTCGCCCTCGCCGAGCACGGTGCGGCTCACCGAGGCAAGGTCGACGCACACCGAGCCGAGCCGCACCGCGCGGACCGCGAGCGCCACCGCGAGCAGGACCTCCTCGTCCGCCTCGCCGCCGAGCCGCCCGATCCGGGTGGCCACGTGCACGTCAGCGGGGTCGAGCACGCCCGCGGTGTTGAACAGCCCGAGCAGGCCGTCGGCGGAGCGGGCCAGCCGGACGTCGCCGAGATCGGCGGTGCCGACGGGCCCGGGGCCGACACCAGTGGCCGTCACACCGCACCGTCCAGCAGCCGCGACAGCTCCACCACGAGCGCGGCGGGCGGCGCCCAGCTGAACACGCCGCACGGCACCCCGTCCACGGCCGGGGTCTCGGGCCCGCACATCCCGCGCACGAACAGGTACAGCACGCCGCCGAGGTGCCGCTCCGGCGCGTACCCGGGCAGCCGCCAGCGCAGGAAGCGGTGCAGCGCGACGCTGTAGAGCAGCGCCTGCAGCGGGTAGTGCGAGGCGATCATCGCCTCGGCCAGCCGCGGCGGCGTGTAGTGGGCGCACGTGAGCGGCCCGGGGCCGTCCGGGCCAATCGGGCCGAGCCAGTTGGTCTTGTAGTCGACCACCGCGAACCGCGGCCCGGGCAGCCGCAGCACCGCGTCGATGCTGCCGGTGAGGTAGCCGCGCAGCTGCTGCTCGGCGAGCCCGGCGAGCGCGTCCGGGTAGTCCCGCAGCGGGTCGTCGGGGGCCAGGTGCTCGCGCAGCAGGGGCGCGAGCGCACCGAGCGCCACCGGCGGGCCGGGGGAGTCGCCGCCCGCCAGCGGGAGCTCGAAGTCGAGCTCGGCGAGCCGGTCGCGCGGGGCGATGTCGGCGAGGCGCAGGCCGCCGGCGAGCGGGCCGAGCGGGGTCCGCACCGCGGGCAGCAGGGCGGTGGCCAGCTCCTCCGGCTCGACGCCTGGCACGGGGTGGTTCCCGAGCTGCTCCCGGGCGTGGGCGGTGAGCTCGCCCGCCAGGTCGGCCGCGGTGAGGTCGGCGGCCTCGAGGACGCCGTGCACGAGCGTGCCGAAGCCCGCCCCGAGCGGCAGCCCGGCCATCGGCGACGGCAGCGGGGGGATCCCGTCCGGCTCGGCCCCGGCCGGTAGCTCGACCGCCGCCTCGTCGTCGATCCCGGGCGCCTCCGGCTCGCTCGCGACGCCGGGCCCGTGGGCCGCCGCGCTCGCGGTGAGCGCGCTGTAGGACGTGCGCCGCCAGGCGATGTCGAGCTGGCGGGAGAACTCCGCGGCGCGCAGCTCGCCGCCGACGGGCACGCGGGCGGGCAGCGTGGGCGCGGCGGGCGCCGCCCGGACCTCCTCCACCGAGATCCGCGGGCCGGCCAGCTCGCGCAGCGCGTGCAACGCCGCGTTGTCGGCGGGCACCCGGTAGGCCTCCGCCGGGTCGCAGCCCGGCGCGGGCCTGCCGATCAGGAGCCGGTGCAGCGGGGAGGCGGCCGTGGTGGTGGCGGGCACCCACCAGGTGACGACCTGGCAGCGGGCCCGGGTGAGCGCGACGTAGAGCAGCCGCAGGTCCTCGCCCGCCTCCTCGGCGCGGTGCTTGGCGACCCGCTCCTTCCAGCCCTCCCCGGTCTCGCCGCCGACGTCGAGCACGCGGGCGCCGGTGTCGTCGTGCAGCAGCGGCACGTCCGGGTCGCGGACGTTGCGGTCCCACGCGAACGGGACGTAGACGATCGGGAACTCCAGGCCCTTGCTGCGGTGGATCGTGATGATCTGCACCGCGTCCGCGTCGGACTCCAGCCGCCTGCTGCGCTCGACCACCACGTCCTGCGCCGCATCGGCGATCCGGTGGCGCAGCCACTCCACCAGCGCGCCCGGGCCGAGGTGCTCCGACACCGCGGCGGCGTGCAGCGTCTGGGCGATGTGGCGCAGGTCGGTGAGCAGCCGCTCCCCGTCGGCCACGCCGAGCAGCCGCCCCGGCAGCCCCGTGTCGGTGGTGATCGCCTCCAGCAGGGCGGCCACGCCCCGCTCGTGCAGCACCGCCGCCCAGGACCGCAACGTGGCCCCCACCTCGTCGAGCAGCGCCTCGGCGTCGGGCCCGCACAGCTCGGCGACCGTGCGGCCGACGAACGGGGTGAGCGCGGCGGCGCGCACCCGGGCCGCCCGCGGCTGCTCGAGGGCCTCCAGCAGCGTGAGCCAGTCCGCCGCGACCGGGGTGCCGAACACGCTCGCCGTGCCGGACAGCACGGCGGGCACGCCCGCGGCGGCGAGCTTCTCACGGAGCATCGCGCCCTGGTCGTTGGTGCGCACCAGCACGGCGACGTCGCCGGGGGAGAGCGGCCGGCCCGCGACCGTGGCCCCGCTGGCGAGCAGCGCCGCGATGTCGGACGCCGCGTCGCGGGCGACCAGCTCGCGAGCCGGGCCGACGACGGCGAGGTCGCGGCGCGGCGCCGTGGGCAGGCCGGCGCGGGAGGCCACGCGCAGCCGGAACGGGGTGTCGACGGGGGCGCCGCGCAGCCTGCTGCCCGGGTGGGCGGACTCCACCGGGTGCACGGTGATCCGCGGGTCGCCGAGCGCCGCGCCGCCGAACACCGTGTCGAGCGCCTCGAGCAGCACCGAGTCGCTGCGCCAGTTGCGGGCCAGGGTGGCGTGGTGGTCGGCGGCCTCCGTGGCCTCCAGGTAGCTCACGACGTCGGCCCCGCGGAACGCGTAGATCGCCTGCTTCGGGTCGCCGATCAGCACGAGCGTGGTGGAGCCGTGGAAGGCCGTGCGCAGGATCTGCCACTGCACCGGGTCGGTGTCCTGGAACTCGTCGACCAGCACCACCCGGTAGCGGGCCTGCAGCCGGGCCGCCGCCCCGCGCGCCGGGTCGGCCAGCGCGTCGGCCAGCCGCGTGAGCATGTCGTCGTAGGTGTAGATCCGCCGGGCCCGCTTGCGCCGCGCCACCTCGGCCCGCACCGCGCTGGCGAAGCGGTACCGCACGTGCGCCGTGGTGCCGGGCTCGGCGTTGCGCGGCTCCAGCCGGGCCTGCCCGTCGTGCACCGCCCGGTGGGCGAGGGTGAGCGCCTCGCTGCGGCTGAAGTCGGGGGTCCCCGCGTTCCGCGCGCCGTACTTGCGGACGTAGAAGTCGTCGACGACCTCCGTGATGACGTCGTCGATCGACTCGACGAACACCGCGTCGCGGTCGCCGTCGCCCGCCACGCCCAGCCCGGCGAGCATCTGCTGGCAGAACTGGTGCGTGGTGGCGATCGTGGCCGCGTCGAACTGGGCGAGCGCGCGGGCGAGCCGGGCGCGCCGGGCCGCCACCTCCGCGTCGGGGGCGTCGGCGAGCAGCCGCAGCACGTCGTCGGAACCAGCGCGGGCCGCGGCCGGGTCGGCGAGCCCGCGCTCGGCGGTGACCAGGCGCTCCCGCACCCGTTCCCGCAGCTCCTGGGTGGCCTCCCGGCCGAACGTGACGAGCATCAGCTCGGGCAGCGTGGCGTGGCCCTCGGCGACGTAACGGGCGGCGAGCGCGGCGATGGTGAAGGTCTTGCCGGTACCCGCGCTCGCCTCGAGGACGGTGGTGCCGGTGGGCAACGGACCGCAGACGTCGAACGCCGCGGGCGCCAGCACAGCGGGTGCGGGGAACGGGATCACGGTCACAGCCGCACCACATCCTCCTGGTCGAGCAGCGGGGACCAGACCTGCAGCGCGAGCGTGCCGAACCGGGTGGGCTCGCCGCCGGGCGGCCCCGGCGCGGTGAGCACGTCGGGGCCGGGGTCCGGGCCCCACACCCGCACGTGCGCGGGGTCGCTGCGCTCGGCGCCCGCGCCGTTGGTCCAGGCCCGCAGCGCCTCCTCGAGCGCGCCCGCGGGGTCGGCGCCGCCGCGGCGCCGGGTGGCGTAGGTGTGGCCCGCGACGGTGGGCAGCGGGAGCGGCTCGCACAGGCCGGCGCGGCGCAGCGCGACGAGTTCGGCCAGCTCGGCGGCGGCCCGGTCCGCGTCGAGCGGGCCCGCGGTGGCCATCGCGAGCCCGAACTTCTGCCCGCGCCCGATCGTGACCGCCCGCCACTGCTCGCGGGTGGCCGCGGTGAGCGCGAGCAGCCGCACCCACGCCTCCACGCGTTGCTTGGCGGCGAGCCGGGAGAACCCGACGCACAGCAGCACGCGTCCGTGCAGCCCGCCGACGGTGCCCACGACGCGGGTGCCGTCGGGCAGGGTGACGTCGACGTCGCGGTCGTCCGCCTCGCCCACCAGGTACGGGCGGGCGGCCGCGACGATCGGCTCCACGTCGTCGAGCACGCGCAGCAGCACCCGCTCGCCCAGCGCGCCCGGCGGGAGCTCGCCGCGGCGCCACTCGGCCTGCCGGCAGCGGTCGAGGGGCCGCCCGGCGAGCCGGTCGCGCAGCAGCCGCTCGCCGATCCGCCACTGCGCGAGCCCGTCGAGGTCGACCGGCAGCGCGTCGATGTCCTGCTCGTCCGGCGTGAACAGCGAGAGCCCCACCCGCTGGCGCAGGAAACCCTGCACCGGGTGCTTGACGAACGCCACCAGGTCGTCGAGGTCGACCACGTCGTCGGGCTCGGCGGCGGGCAGCGGCTCGGCGAGGAACGGCGCGGGCGGCGCCTTCGCCCCCGCGGCCGCGACCGCCCCGGCCAGCTCGGCCCGGTCGAAGCTGAACGGGCGGGGACCGGTGAAGTTGCGCGCGTCGAACGGCTGCAGCGGGTGGCGTACCACCACCTGGTCGAGCGCCTCCGGCCCGGCCGTGGCGGCGATGGTGTCGAGCAGCTCCCCGAGCGGCACCGCGGGCGGGCGGCGGGCGCCGGTGCGCTCGTCGGCGCCCGAGTGCACCACGACCAGGTGCTCGGTGGCGGCGCAGACCGCGTCGAGGAACAGCTGGCGGTCCTCGCTGCGCGGGTCGCGCTCGCCGACCAGGGGGTCGCGGGCGAGCAGGTCGTCGCCGTCGGGCACGCCCGCGCGCGGGAAGGCCCCGTCGTCGAGCCCGAGCAGGCAGATCACCCGGTGCGGCACCGACCGCATCGGAACCAGCGTGGCGACGGTGAGCGTGCCGGTGCGGAAGTTGGCGCGGGTGGGGCGGCCGCGCAGCCGTTCGGCCAGCAGCCCGCGGACGTCGGCGAGCCCCAGCTCGACGGTGGCGGCGTGCGGCCCGGCGGCCCGCACGGCCGCGGCGAGCTCGGCGCGGGCCTGCGCGCCCTGCCACTCGTCGGCGCCCGTGACGAGGGTGAGCGCGTCCAGGCCGTCCTGCAGCACCTCGACCCACCGCTGCAGCGGCTTGCGCCCGGTGAGCCCGGAGAGGACGGCCCCGACCCGCTCGACGAACTCGGCGAGCCTGCCCACGCGCGCGACGTCGCCGGACTCGACCTCGTCCATCGGCAGCGCCGTGCCGAGCCACTCGTGCTCCGCGCCGGACATCGCCACGCCGAGCAGCAGCCGGTCGAGGCCGGCGGCCCAGGTGTTCTGCGGGAACCCGTCGAGGTGGAACGGGGCCCGGTGGGCGCCGTCGAGGCCCCACCGCACCCCGGAGCGGACGACGAGCTCGCGCAGCCGCTCCAGGTCGGCCTCGTCGAGGTCGAAGCGCCTGCGCACCGGCCCCGTGCCGAGCAGGTCGAGCAGCTGGGAGGCGGTGGCGCGGGCGTCGGCCAGCTCCAACAGCTCAGACACCGTGTCGAGCAGCGGGTTGACCTGGCGCAGCGCGCGGTCGGCGAGCCGGACCTGCAGCCGCTGGCCGGGGTGGGCGTCCGGGCCGTCGGCGAGCCCGAAGCAGGCCGAGACCAGCGGCGCGAACGTCTCGACGTCGGGGCACATCACGAGCACGTCGCGCGGCTCGAGGGTGGGGTCGTCCTGCAGCAGCCCGAGCACGACCTCGCGCAGCACCTCGACCTGCCGGTCCGGCCCGTGGCAGGAGTGCACCTGCACGCTGCGGTCGTCCGGGCGCAGCCGGAAGCTCCCGTCGGGGGCGCGGTCGTCGCGCAGGTCGGCCTGCAGCCGCTCCAGCAGCGTGGCGGGCGGGCGCCGCTCGACCGCGTGGTGGACGTCGACGCAGCGGGTGGGCAGCCGCAGCTGCAGCTCGCGGGCGTCGCGGCCGAGCGAGCCGAGCAGCGGGTGGCGGGGCGTGTCCGCGGTGGGGTCGGTGCGCCGCAGCGGGACCTCGTCGGGCACCACGACGGCCGACCACAGCGCGGGGGAGGGGTGCGGCAGCCACAGGTGGACGTCGCGGTGCTCGGCCAGCGCGTCCAGCACCGCGAGGTGCTCGGCGGGCAGCCGGGTGGGCCCGAAGATCGACAGACGAGGTGGGAGCGCCACCACGCCCGGGTCGGCCCGGAGCGCCGCGCACGCGGTCTCGAGGCGCTCGGCGGGGGACGGGACGCCGATGCGCTCGCGCAGCCGCCGCCACAGCTCGGCCTGCCAGGCCAGGTCGGCCGCCCGGCCCTCCGGCTCCCCGCTGCCCGCCCGCCACGCGGTGAGCAGCCCGGGCCGGTGCGTGGCGTAAGAGGCGAACAGGTCGGCGAGGTGGCGCGCCACCGCGTAGCGGCGGCCGTTCCCGGCCTCGCCCAGGTGGGCGCCCAGCGGGGCGCACCACGGCTCGTCGAGGCTCGCGTCGATCACTTCCAGAAGCGGCCACACCGCGCGTTCCGGCTGCCAGGGGTCGTCGTCGGGGGCGACCCCCGTGGCCGCCGCGACGACGTCGGCGACCACCGCGGCGGGCGCCGGGAAGGCCACGCCCGCGCACACCCCGTCGGCCGCGCCGTCGGCCGCCCCGAGCCGGTGGGCGAGCCGCTGCGCCAGCCAGCGCTCGATGCCCCGGGCGGGCACCGCGACGACCTCGGTGGCGAACGGGTCACCCGGCGGCTCGGCCAGCAGCTCGCCCAGCGCGTGGGCCAGCGTGTCGGACCGTTCGGCCCGGTGCAGGTGCCACATGCGGCGCGTCCCCCTCGTCCACGTTCTGCGCACACGCTAGGGCCGGGCGGTGTCGGCTCCGGCGGGGGCACGCCGGGTTGTCCACGTCGCGCTCGCCGATCCGCCCGCCCGCCACTGCCAGTGATCGACACCGGGGGAGCGTGGCTACCCAGCGTGAGCGTCCTCGTACGACAACACGATGGTGTTATCCCGCTGCGCCCCGGCTAACGGCAGGCTGGGACCCACGCGATCACGGGGTACAGGACGCGGAGGAGGGATCAGGTGACCGCCGACCGGAGCGACGCGACGACCGGACCGATCGTGCCGGAGCAGCGGGGCGTGCGTGACCAGGCCCGGGCCGAGGTCCTCTGCCGCCACGCCCGGCTCACCAAGGCCGGCCGTCCGATCTTCTGCCGGCCCAGCCGCGCCGAGGTGGAGGGCAGGGCCCTGCCGCGCTCCGGCTCCGACGGCAAGGTCATCTACTCGACCCGCGAAGCCGCCGAGGCCGCGGCCCGCGAGCTCGAGGCGCTCGGCGCCCGGCCGCTGCGCTCGTACCTCTGCGCCCGCTCCCGCGGCGGTCATTACCACCTGACGACGGACTCGACCCCGCGCACCCCCGCCGGGCACCTGCCGCTGCACCTGCGGATACCGCAGCAGCGCACGGCGGCCGCGGTGTGAGGCGCCGGGCGCTCGCTGCGGGTTCCGCGGGGCTCGATCCTCGTCGACTCGGCCGCCGGTGGGCGCGTCGGGAGCCAGGTCCCGCGGGACCCGGATGAACGGACGGACCCGTGAGACCGTGCCGTCCGCCCGCAGCGGTGGCATGGTGAGCGACGCAGACCCGCCGCGACCCGGGAGTGCGAGATGCCGAACCATCCCCGCGCCGGAACCCCCGCGCAGCCGGAGGACCTCGTCGACGTCGAGGCCCTGCTCGCCGCCTACCACGACCGCACCCCCGACCCGGACGACCCGACACAGCGGGTCGCGTTCGGGACCTCGGGGCACCGCGGGTCGTCGCTGCGCACCACCTTCAACGACGCCCACATCGCCGCCACGAGCCAGGCGATCTGCGAGTACCGGGCCCAGCAGGGGACGGACGGGCCGTTGTTCATCGGCCGGGACACGCACGCCCTGTCCGAGCCCGCGTGGGTGACGGCGATCGAGGTGTTCCAGGCCAACGGGGTGCACGTGCTCGCCGACCGCGACGACGCGTTCACGCCCACCCCGGCCGTGTCGCACGCGATCCTCACCCACAACCGGGGCCGCACGAGCGGCCTGGCCGACGGGGTGGTCGTCACGCCGTCGCACAACCCGCCGTCGGACGGCGGGTTCAAGTACAACCCGCCGAACGGCGGGCCGGCCGACACCGACGCGACCTCCTGGATCGCCGACCGGGCGAACGAGCTGTTGCGGGACGGGATGAAGGGGGTCCGGCGCAAGCCCCTGGACCGGGCCGGGCTCGAGCGCTACGACTTCCTCGGCGCGTACGTCGCCGACCTGCCGTCGGTGCTGAACCTGGACGCCATCCGCTCGGGGGGCGTGCGCATCGGCGCCGACCCGATGGGCGGGGCGAGCGTGGCGTACTGGGCGGCGATCGCGGAGCGGTACGACCTCGACCTCACCGTCGTGAACCCGGAGGTCGACCCGCGGTTCGCGTTCATGACGCTCGACTGGGACGGCAAGATCCGCATGGACTGCTCGTCGCCGTACGCGATGGCCTCGCTCGTGCAGCGGCGCGGCGAGTTCCGCATCGCCACCGGCAACGACGCCGACTCCGACCGGCACGGCATCGTCACCGCCGACGGGCTGATGAACCCGAACCACTTCCTGGCGGTCGCGATCGGCTACCTGTACGCGCACCGGCCCGGCTGGTCGCCGGACGCGGGCGTCGGCAAGACCGCCGTCAGCTCGTCGATGATCGACCGGGTCACCGCGGACCTCGGGCGCAAGCTCGTGGAGACGCCGGTCGGGTTCAAGTGGTTCGTGCCGGGCCTGCTCGACGGCTCGATCGGCTTCGGCGGTGAGGAGAGCGCGGGCGCGTCGTTCCTGCGGATGGACGGCGGCGTGTGGACCACCGACAAGGACGGCATCATCCTCGCGCTGCTCGCCTCCGAGATCACCGCCGTCACCGGGCAGACCCCGAGCGAGCGGTACCGGGAGCTGACGGCGCGGTTCGGCGAGCCCGCCTACGCCCGCACCGACGTCGCCTGCAGCCCGGAGGACAAGGCGAAGCTCGGGAAGCTCTCGGCCGAGGACGTCCGGGCGACCGAGCTGGCCGGCGAGAAGATCACCGACCGGCTCACCCACGCCCCCGGCAACGGCGCCCCCCTGGGCGGGCTCAAGGTCGTCACCGAGGGCGGCTGGTTCGCCGCGCGGCCCTCGGGCACCGAGGACGTCTACAAGGTCTACGCCGAGAGCTTCCGCGGCCCCGACCACCTGGCCCGCATCCAGGAGGAGGCCCAGGAGGTGGTCGCGGCGGCGCTCGCCTGATCACGTGCTCCAGGTGATCGACCGCTCGGGCCGGTAGCGGCAGTACGTGCCGGTCGCCACCGACGCGGCCAGGCGCTCGGCCAGCTCCGGGTGGTCGGCCCGCAGCCGCCGGATCGCGTCACGGATCCGCGCGGTGACGGCCTGGCGGGCGCGTTCGGCGTCGTCGCCGAGCCTGCGGCTGCGCCCGCCGAGCCCGGCCGCGCGGCGCAGCTCGTCGAGCGGAGCGGCGCGCTCGCGGTCCAGCTCGGCGGCGCGCCGGTCGGCGCCGCGGTCGAGGGCGGCGCGGATCTCCCCGTCGAGGGCGCGCAGCCGGCTGCGGTAGGCGTCGCGCGCCCGGTCGTCGAGCACCGGGTCGGCGCCGAACCGGCGGCGGGCGGCGACGGCCTGATCGCCGTGCGGGTTCAGCAGGTCGACGGCCGCCACGTCGACGCCGGGGCGGGAGAGGAGCGCGCGCAGGTCGTGCAGCCCCTTCGCGTCCTTGACCTGGGTGGTGCGCCCGGCGAACCGCACCGTCCACACCCCGCCGTCGAGCCGCAGGACGCCGGCCTCGGTGGGCGGCTCGGCGGGCTCAGGGGGCAGGGCTGCGGCCATGCCCAGCTCGGCGGCCTCGCGCCGGGCGCGGCGAGCAGCCCGTCGGCGCGGGCGGCGTCGTCCGGTGCGCCCCTGCACGCGCAGCGCGGCGGCGAGGTGGACCCGGGCGAGCACCGACCACGGCCGGGCCCTCAGCCGGTCGGCGGCCGCGGGCGCCGTGGAGTTCCAGGGCCACGTCACGGTGGGCTACGAGCTGCTCATCGGCCTGCTGCACGCGTTCCGGGTGGTCCGGGCGGAGGGCGCCGACGTGGCGGGGTTCGCCGAGCGCGTGGCGGGCATGCTGCCGGCCTACCCACCGGTCGTGACGGCGAGCGGCAAGGCGGTCGCGAGCGGCGAGTACCCGCCGGACCTCGGCCCGCTCGACGTGCAGGCCGCGTTGATGGACGACCTGATCGGCCACCGCGAGTCCCTCAGCGTGGAGGCGGTGCGGATGCGGGAGGTCAAGGGGCTGATGGACCGCCGGGTCGCCGCGGGCCACGGCGGGGAGGGGTTCGCGAGCCCGTTCGAGCTGCTCGGGCGGTGAGGTTCAGCGCCCGAGCAGGCGGTACTCCCGCAGGACGAGCACGATGATGACGACGTCGAGCACGGCCAGCGCCGGCAGCGCGAGCGATCCGGTGCGCACGCCGCGCAGCAGCTCGACGGCGACCATCACGCCCAGCGCGGCGGCGGCCACCGGGTAGGCCGGGCGCCACTTGCGCAGCAGCGCCCCCACCAGCCCGATCTTCACCAGGCCGTGGACGGCGAGGTAGGCGAGCACGAACGCGCGGTTGCCCGAGGCGAACTCGTCGGTGCCCGCCACGAGGTGGCGGGCGAGGAACCCGTCGGGCGGGCCGAGCAGGTCGCGGCTCACGACCTCGGCGACGAGGTGGTGCACGGCGGCGGCCGGCACGAGCAGCAGCGCCACCGCGGCGAGCAGCTCGGCGGCGCCGTCGAGGCCCTTCAGCAGCAGCGCGACCCGGAACCACCGCTCGGTGCGGTCCGCCCGGGTGTCGGCCATGCCGGCCAGTGTCCACCCGGCTGCCCGGATCGCGGCTACCCCGCCGTCACCGGGCGCCCAACCGGGCGAGGTCGCGGCTCGCGGCCGCGAGCAGGTCGCGCAGCAGCGGCCCGGCGATCTGCTCGTGCACGTCGACGACGGGCCGCCCGGCGCGCAGCGCCTCCTGGTAGCGCTCCCGGTCGGCCGGGTAGGGGAGGGCGGTCAGGGCGGCGACCACCACGGTCTCGCCGTCCCGTTCGGCGACGGCGACGGCGTGGGTGCGCAGGGCGGTCTCGTCGGGGTGGCCGATCCAACCCGCCTTCACCGCGACGGCGCTCGCCGGGACCCCGAGGGTGTCGGCGAGCGCGTCGGGGATGCCGAATGCCTGCTCTGGCGGGACGGCGCCCATCCAGCCCACGACCCGCGCCGCGGCCGGGTCGCCCGCCGCGGCGCGGGCGAGCGCGCCGTAGGCCGTGACGAGCTCGGTGGCGCTCACCTCGACGCCGCCGAACCAGCCGGGGTCGGCGCTCGCGGTCCGCCACCGCACGCCGGTGGCCGAGGCGATCCGGTCGAGGAGGCGGCCGGGCGGGCCCGCGTGCCAGATGCGGTTGGTGGCGGCGTTGTCGGAGAAGCGGACGGCCCGCTCGCCGTCGTCGGTGCGCCCGCCGCCGCCCGTCCACACGATCAGCGGCTTGAGCACCGACGCGCACCGCAGCCGGGCCGCGCCGCGGCGGGCCGCGACGGCGCGCAGCGGCGCCCCTCCGTAGTGGGGTGAGCCGAACACCTCGCCCGCGACCTGCGCGGACGCCCCGTCCGGGAGGGTGGCGAGCACGTCGGTGGCCGTCACAGGTAGACCCCCAGCAGCACGGCGTAGAGCGCCACGACCGGGACGAGCACCAGGTAGGACGACAGCAGCTGCCAGCGCAGCGAGCGGGATTCGGCGAGCCCCATCTGCCCGATCATGTCGGGGTTGGGGAACGGGCCGAGCCCGTCGGTCTGGGAGACGGCGAGCAGCACGAGGCTCCAGGCCGTGGGCGGGACGCCGAGCGTCGCGGCGAGCGGGCCGAACACCTGGTTGACCAGCACGGCCTGCGCCGCGGCCGCCCCGGCCACGCCGACCCAGCCGATCAGCACCACGACCAGGCAGAACAGGTACGGGCCGAGCGAGGACAGCGCGAACCGCTCCGCGACCCCGTCGTAGACGCCCATCGAGTCGACGAGCGTGAACAGCACGGCGAGCAGGAAGAACAGGAAGAAGATCCCCAACAGCCGGCTCGCGCCGGTGTAGACCGCGCCCATCAGCTCGCCGACCGGGGTCCGCGCGGCGAGCCCGGTGACGGCGATCAGCAGCACCAGCGCGACCGGCACGAACGTCGCGCCCGCCGCGGTGACGCCGCTGTAGACCACGAGCGCGAGGAACGCGACCACGAACGCGGCGGCGGTGCGGGCCGCCCCGGGGGCGGGCTCCTGCACGGCGTCGAGGTCGACGGCGCGCTCGGGCGGGTACGGGAACGCCGCCGCGGTGCGCCGCTGGTTCCACCGCACGACCAGGAAGCCGACCCCGAACATCACGGCCGCGGTGGGCAGCCCGGCGGCCAGCACGTAGGCGATCCAGCTGACCTGCGCCGCCCCGTAGATGCTGGTGGTGATCGGCGCGAACGGGCTCAGCGTGAGCCCGGCGAGGCCGCTGAAGAAGAACATCGCCGCGGTGGCGGTGGTGGAGAACCCGAGCGCGGCGAGCAGCGGGATCACGATCGGCGCGACGATCGCCACCGACCCGGCGAGCGTGCCGAGCGCGGCCGCGAGGATCGTGCAGGCGAGCATCACCCCGAGCTGGGCCCGCAGCTGGGTGGTCAGCCCGACCCTGCGGACGACGCTCAGCACCACGTACTCGGCCACGCCGGTGCGCTTGAGGACCTCGCCGAGGCCGGCCCCGAGCAGGATGATCACGCCGAGCAGCGCGATCAGCGAGCCCATCGACTCGATCAGCACCGGCCCGAGCTCGGCGGGCGTCGAGCGGGTCAGCACGACCGCGCAGACCACCGCGCCGAGCGTGGCGAGCACGATGTCGACCCCGACCAGGGCCAGGCCCGCGTAGACCACGATCGGGACGAGCCCCCACAGCCCCGGTTGGTCGGTGCCGATCGCGACGACGATGCTCGTGACGAGCGCGACGGCGTACAGCGCGGTCCCGGCGACGGCCTGCCGCCGGGACATGTCGAGCGTGTAGATGTTGACGTCAGAGGCCGTCACGGTTCCTCCCGGGGGAGCGGAGCGGGCCGGCGCAGCACCCGGCCCGGGCGCGCACCGGTGAGGCGACCGTCGCGCAGCACCGGCACGCCCGCCACCAGCACGTGGTGCACCCCTTCGGAGAGCTGCCACGGCTCGTCGTAGGTGGAGCGGTCGACGACGGTCGCCGGGTCGAGGACGGCGACGTCGGCCACCGCGCCGGGCCGCAGCACGCCGCGGTCGGCCATGCCGAGCCGGGCGGCGGGCAGCCCCGTCATCTTGTGCACGGCCGCGACGAGCGGCAGGTCCCCGTCGCGGACGTGCCGGCCGAGGACGCGGGTGAACGTGCCGAAGCTGCGCGGGTGCGGGTGGCCATCGCCCCGGGGCCGCAGCACCCAGCCGTCGCTCGCGACGCTCGCCGCCGGGTGCCGCAGCACCGTGCGCACGTCGGCGGCGGACATCGCGTGGTTCACGATCGACACGGCCCCGCGGTGCCCGGCGAGCACCCGCAGCGCGGCGTCGGCCGGGTCGGTGCCCAGCTCGCGGGCGACGTCGGCGATGCTGCGCCCGCGCGCGGCGGTGAACGGGCCGGGCGGCAGGTCGGCGATCACCACGCCCTCGGGGTCGACGTCGCGGGCCATCCGGTCCCGCAGCCCGTCGGCCACCCGCTCCCGGGTGGCGGGGTCGGCGAGGCGTTCCAGGAGCCGGTCCACCCCGCCGTCCAGCGCCCACGCGGGCAGCCGCGAGGTGAGCGTGGTCGACGAGGCCGGGTACGGGTAGACGTCGCAGGCGACGTCGACGCCCTCGGCGCGGGCCTCGTCGATGGTCCGCAGCGCCTCGGTGACGGCGCCGTGGTTGCTGCGGCCCATCGCCTTGAGGTGCGAGATCTCCAGCCGCACCCCGCTCGCGCGGGCCGTGCCGATCGCCTCGCGCACGGCGTCGAGCAGCGCGTCGGCCTCGTTGCGCATGTGGGTCGAGTAGAGCAGGCCGTGCTCGGCGGCCACTCGCGCCAGCGCGGTGACCTCGGCCGCGTCGGCGTACGCGCCGGGCGCGTAGATCAGGCCGGTCGAGAACCCCCACACGCCCTGCGCGGCCGCGTCGGCGAGCAGCCGCTGCATCCGCGCCAGCTCGGCGGGGGTGGGGGCGCGCTCGTCGCCGCCCATGGCGGCCAGGCGCAGCGCCGAGTGCCCCACCTGCAGCGCGAGGTTCACCGCGGGCCGGGCGGCGTCGACGGCGTCGGCGTAGCCCGCCGCGTCGGTCCAGTCCCAGTCGAGCTCGGCCTGCAGGAACGCCGACGCCGACCGCAGGGCGGCGAGGTCGCCGACCGGGAACGGCGAGAAGCCGCAGTTGCCGGTGACCAGCGTGGTGACCCCCTGGGTGACGGCGGTGTCGGCGCCGGGGTGGCCGGTGATGCTGAAGTCGGCGTGCGAGTGCAGGTCGATGAATCCGGGGCAGACCACGAGCCCGTCGGCGTCGAGGCGGGGCCCGGCGAGCGTCCCCGGCTCGGCGACGGCGTCGATCCGCCCGTCGGTGACGCCGACGTCGGCCACGCGACCCGCGGCACCGGTCCCGTCGACGACGGTGCCGCCCGCGATCACGAGGTCGCTCATGCGATCACCGCGAGGATCGCGACGTACAGCAGCGAGGCCGGGATCAGCACCAGCCACCCGGTGAGCAGCAGCGCCCGCAGGTTCGTCGACCGGGCGAGCCCCATCGCGCCCACCATGTTGGCGTTCGGGAACGGGCCGTAGGTGTCGGCCTTCGACGCCCACAGCAGCACGATCACCCATGCGCCCGCGCCGAGCCCGACGGTGGTGGCGAGCTCGCCGAAGACCTGGTCCAGCAGCACCACCTGGGCCGCGGTGGCGCCGGGCACGCCCACCCAGCCGAGCAGCGCGATCGCGACGGCGAACCCGAGGCCGGACGCGCTCTGCAGCTGCGGGCCGAACACGTCCAGCACGACGTCGTACGGCTTCAGCTCGTCGATCACCAGGAACAGCGCCGCGAGCAGCCAGAACAGCAGGAAGATGCTCACCAGCCGGGCCGCGCCGCGGTAGAGGTGCCGCGCGATGTCGGTGGCGGGCAGGCGGGCGGCCACGCCGGTGGCGACGCCCAGCAGCGGCAGCGCGAGCAGCGGGAACGAGGTGCCGGCCGCGGTGATCGTCGCGTAGGCGACGGTGGCGACGAGCAGCCCGAGGAACACCGCGGTCGCCCGGCCGGCGGTGGCGGGAACCTCGGTCTCCTCCGACTCCAGGTCGGCGTCGGTGTAGAAGTCGCCGGTCCGCGCGGTGCGCCGCTGGATCCACGGCACGACGACCATCGCCACGAGCAGCGACAGCACGGCGAGCGGCGCCGCACCGTACTGCAGGTAGGTCAGGTAGCCGACCTGCGCCGCCTCCATGATCGCCACGTTGGAGCCGGCGAACGGGGCGAGCGCGAGGCCCGCGCAGCCGCCGACGAACATCATCGCCGCGGTGGCCGAGCGGGTGAACCCGACGCGCGCCGCGACGGGCAGCAGGATCGGCGCCGAGATCGCGAGCGCGCCCGCGAGGGTGCCCAGGCTGGTGACCAGCACCAGGCACGACAGCATCACGCCGAACAGCACGGCGCTGCGGCTGCGCTCGCCCGCGATCCGCAGCACCCAGCGCACGATCGTGTGCGCGACGCCGGTGACGCGCAGGACCTCGCCCACGCCCGCCCCGAGCATGATGATCACCCCGATCGTGGTGACCAGGTCGCCCATCGACTCGCCGAGCAGCTGGCCGAACTCGGCGGGCGTCTGGCGCGCGATGAGCACGCCGCCCACGAGGCTGACGATGGTGGCGATCACCAGGTCCATGCCGAGCAGGCACAGCACCGCGTACATCGCGATCGGCACGACGCCCCACAAGGTGGGCGCCTCGGCGCCGAGCCCGGCGATCGCGCACACCACGACGCCGACGACGGCGATCGCGGTGGTGAGGACGCGCTGGACGCGGCCCTGCGCGACCTCGTAGGCGTTGGCCCGTTCCGTCTGCTGGGTCATCGGGTCCCTTCGTGGGTGCGGACGGCCTGCGCCCGCACGAACTCCTCGTCGACGCCGTGCCCGAGGCCGGGGGTGTCCCACGGGACCGCGACGTTGCCGTGATCGGCGCGGATCGGTGGGGTGACCACGTCCCGCGCGTAGTACTTGTCCGAGCCGGAGACGTCGGAGGGCAGGACGAAGCCGGGGAGGCTGGAGAGCGCGACGTTGGCCGCGCGCCCGATCCCGAATTCGTGCATCCCGCCGCACCAGACGGGGATGCCGTGCTCGCGGGCGAGGTCGTGGGCGGCGACCGCGGCCGTGAGCCCGCCCATCCGCGAGACCTTGATGTTGAGCACGCGACAGGCGCCCACGGCGAGCGCGGTCTGCAGGTCGTGCCCCTCGACGATCGACTCGTCCAGGCAGATCGGTGTGTCGAGCACCGCCTGCAGGCGCGACGAGGCCATCAGGTCCCGCGGCGCGAACGGCTGCTCGATCATGGTCAGCCCGAAGCGGTCGAGGGCGCGCAGCGCGGTGAGGTGGTCGTCGTCCTCGGTGTAGGCGCCGTTGGCGTCGACGTGCAGGGCCAGGTCGGGGAACGCGGCGCGCACGGCCGTGACCGGCTCGACGTCCCATCCCGGTGCGATCTTGAGCTTCACCCGCGGGTAGCCGGCCTCGACCTGGCGGGCGACCTGCTCCACCAGCGCGTCCACCGTCGGCTCGATGCCGAGGCTCACGCCCGCGACGACGGTGCGCCGCTCCCCGCCGAGCGCCCCGGCGAGCGGCACGCCCCGCGCGCCCGCCCACAGCGCCCAGCACGCCGCGTCGAACCCGGCCTTCGCGAACTCGTTGCCCCGCACCTTCCCCCACAGCGCCGGGACGTCCGCGGGGTGCTCCCACTCCGCGCCCAGCAGCGCGGGCACCAGGTACGCCGACCCGATCGACCAGCAGGTCTCGACGGTCTCGGCGGTGTAGAAGGGCCCGGACGGCGAGGCGATCTCGCCCCAGCCGACGGCGCCGTCGGCGTCCTCCACCCGCACGAGCACGTGCTCGAGGTAGGACTTGCGGTGGGAACTGGTCTCGAACTCGTGCACCAGCGGCAGGCGCACCTGCAGCAGCTCGATCCGGTCGATGCGCACCTATCGGTCTCCGTCCGCGTAGATGCCGAGCCGCGCGGTGATCGCGTCCCGGCGGGCGAGGCGCCGCCGGGCGCCCTTGGCGCTGGCGGCGGCGAGGGTGGCGATGATGTGCACGACGGCGGCGACGGCGGTGGGGGAGTCGGCGTAGGAGGCGCTGTCGGTGCTCACCACGACCGCCACGTCGGAGAGCCGCGCGACCGCGCTGTCCTCGTCGTCGGTGACCCCGACGACCGCGCCGCCCGCCGCCGCGAACTCCTCGGCGAGCGCGATCGTCGAGCGCGCGTAGCGGCGCAGCGAGAACGCGACGAGCACGTCGCCCGGCCGCACGTCCGACAACACGTCGACGCCGCGCACCACCGTGCCGTCGATCAGGGTCACGTTGGCCATGCCCGCCGACAGGTCGGTGGCGAGCAGCGAGGCGTACGACCACGACTTCGACCCGCCCGCGACGAACCGCCGCTTCGCGGCGACGATCTTGCGCGCGGCCTGCTCGAGCGAGCCGTCGGCCTGCAGCCGCTCCAGCGTGGCGGTGAGGTTGGCGGTCTCCTGCGCGACCACCTGCTGCAGCAGCGCGGTGGCCGACGAGCGGCGCTGCAGCCGGGCGCCGTAGCGCTCGTCCGGGCTCGTGAGCTGCTTGTTGTCCGGCTTCACCTTCTGCGGGCTCACCGGGCCCCCACGCAGTACAGGGCGGTGCGCTCGTCGGCCCGGCGGCACGAGCGCAGCACGCGGCCCGCGCCGAGCAGCCGGGTCAGCTCGTCGGCGACGCGGTCGCGCACCTCCACCGCCCGCCCGGTGCGCCGCAGCTCGGCCCCGTCGACGGGCACCGCGAGCCAGTCGACGTCGCCGTCCGCGCGGCACTCGCCCCAGTCCGGGACCGCGCGCGGCAGCGGCGGCACCGCGGCCGGGGTCCGCGCGTCGAGGACCCACTCCACGACGACCCGGTCCGTGCGGCCGTTGTGGTCCTCCATGTCGTAGAGGTCGCGGCGGAACCAGCGCCCGACCGCGCCGAGCACGTCCAGGTTGAAGTGCGCGTTGCGGGCCTGCAGCGGGTCGTAGGCCCAGCGCATCGTCCGCACGCCGGTGCGCAGGGCGATCTCGGCCTGCGCGTGCTTGAGCTGCCTGCCCACCCCGCGGCCCTGCGCGGCCGGGTCGACCGCGGCCGCCTGCGAGTAGTGGTACGGCACGCCGGCGTCGATGCCCACGAAGCCGTAGGCGAACCCGACCAGGCGGCCGCCCTCGTCGAACGCGCCGACGGCCGAGCCGCCCTCGTGCTGGAGGGCGGCGAGCAGCTTCGGCGTGAACGCCGGGTCGTCGCCGGGCAGGCCGAACACCAGGCGGTACAGCCGGACGGCGGCCAGCCGTTCCGCGGTGGTGGCAAGGGGCCGGGTGGTGATCCCCGACATGCAGCTCCCAACGGTGATACGAGATGTATGCGTGTCGTCCTACTCCGCGAAAGTGCAGGATGTCAACACAGTGGGCGCAAAGATATAGTCCGTATCCATGTCCGACTTCACCGGCGTCGCCGCCGGGCTCGCCGAGGATGCCCTCGCCCGGCTCGTCGCCTACGCGGGCCACGAGACCCCGACCGGCGACGCCGCGGCGCTCAACGCGCTCGCCGACGTCCTCGAGCGGCGCCACCAGGAGCTGGGGGCGCGGACCGAGCGGGTCCACCACGACACCGGCGACCACCTCGTCGCGCGGTGGGGCGCCGACGACGCGCCGCACGTGCTGCTGCTCGGCCACCACGACACGGTCTGGCCCGCGGGCACGCTCGCCACGATGCCGGTCGAGGAGCGCGACGGCGTGCTGCGCGGCCCCGGCGTCTTCGACATGAAGGGCGGGCTGGTCGTCGCCGAGCTGGCGTTCGAGGTGCTGCGTCGCTGCGGGCGGGAACCGTCGCGGCCGGTGCGGTTCGTCGTCGTCGCCGACGAGGAGATCGGCAGCCCCACCGCGCGCCCGCTCGTCGAGGAGCACGTGGCCGGGGCGGTCGCGGTGCTCGGCCTGGAGTCGCCGCACCCCGGCGGGGCGCTGAAGACCGCGCGCCTGGGCAGCACGCGGGTGCGCGTCGAGGTCACCGGGCGGTCCGCCCACGCCGCGCTCGACCCGGAGGCGGGCGTCTCGGCCGTGGACGAGCTGGTGGACCAGCTGCTCGCGGTCCGGGAGATCATGGCGGGCGAGCCGACGGTGCTGTGCAACGTCGGCACCATCGGAGGGGGCGGCCGCACCAACGTCGTGCCGGACCGGGCGACGGCCGACATCGGCCTGCGGTTCACCGACGTCGCCACCCAGGAGCGGGTGCTGGCCGCGCTCGGGCGGCTCACCCCCGTGCGCCCCGGAGCCGAGGTCGCCGTGCGGACCCTCACCAGCCGCCCCGCGTGGTCGGAGCCGGACGAGGACCTGCTCGCCCGGGTGGTGCGGGCGGGCGCGGCGGTGGGGCAGGAGGTCACCGGGCGGCCGGCCGCGGGCGGGGCCGACACCAACACCGCGGGCGCGGCGGGCGTCCCCACCCTCGACGGGTTCGGCCCGCTCGGCGGGGGCGCCCACGCGCCGGACGAGCGGATCGAGACCGCGTCGCTACCGGCCCGCGCCGCCCTGCTCGCGAGCGTGCTCGCCACCATCTGAGCCTGCGGACCGGCCCAGGTGCACCGCCCGGTACTCGCCGGGCGGGAGCCCGAACGCGTCGCGGAAGGCACGGCTGAAGTGCGCGGCGTTGGGCAGGCCCCACCTGCGGGCGACGGCGCTCACGGGCTGGTCGGCGAGCAGCGGGTCGACCAGGTCGCGGCGGCAGCGTTCGAGCCGCTTGCGGCGGACGTGCTCAGCGACCGTGGTCTCCTCGGTGCTGAACAGCTTGTGCAGGTAGCGCAGGGAGATGTGGTGGGCGGCGGCGATCGAGGCCGGGGTGAGGTCGGGATCGCCGAGCCGCGAGTCGATGAACGCGTGGATGCGGTGCACGAGCGCGCGCTGGTGCGCATCCCGGGTCGCGGGGGACTGGCGGTCGAGCCGCGCGGCGAGGGTGGCGACGAGCAGGTCGAGCAGCGCGCTGCCCAGGCGCGGGGCGCTCGCGTCGTCGAGGTGGCGCTCGAGCTCGCGCGCGAGCCCGTAGACGAGGGCGCCGGTGCCGCGGTCGCCGCGGAACCGGGTGGCCAGCACGGCCGCGAGGGCGCGCTCGGGCAGCGGCATCAGGGGGCGCGGGAATCGCAGCAGGAGCGCGGTGCGGGCGGGGTAGACGCAGTGGAAGGGCTGGGCCAGGTCGGAGAGGCTGAACTCGCGCGGCGCGAGCGCCACCCGCCGCCCGGGCTGCTCGGCGGTCGTCGCGCCGTCGAGCTGGACGAACAGCTGGTAGTGGTCCGGGTCGGTGCTGCTCATGTGCCGGGGCGTGCGGCGCGCCTCCCCCGGCCCGCAGATGGACTCGACGCACTCGACCGGGCCCGCCGTGCCGGCGACGATGGCCTCCTGCGGGCTGGGCGGCCCGCCCGCGAAGCGCACCTCCATGGGCACGATGTGCTGTGCGACGACCTGCCGCCAGTAGTCCTCGCGCGTGGCGGCGGGCTCGTCGGCAGCCTGCAGCCGGACCGTCACGGCGCCCAGTCTCACCCAGGGACGCCCGGTCGGCCAAACCGGTTCTCGGAAACGACGAACGGCGCCGGGCCGCGCGGGCCCGGCGCCGTTCGTTCGTTCAGCGACCGATCGAAGGGGTGATCAGTCGTCGATCTCGGCGCTGTCGCCGGTCTTCGCCGCCGCGGTGCACGAGTCGTCGACCGTGTTGTCGCCGTCGGAGTCGGCGTCGGTGTCCGAGGCACCGAGCGCACCGAGGCCCAGCGCGCCGGTCAGGTCGAGGAGAACATCGGTGCTGTTCAGCGGCACCTGCACGCCCAGGACGTTCACCGGAACCTGGTTGTCGCACGCGTTCACCGGAACGGCGATGTTGTTGCCCGCGACGTTGATCAGGCCAGAGTTCGAGCCGTCGATGGCGTTGACGTCCTCAACCTTGGTCTTGTCGTGCCCGTCGCCGGCGAAAGCGAGCGGGCTGACCGCGAGCAGACCGGCCGTGGCGGTCGCCACGACGATTCCAGCCTTCTTCAGCACAGTTGTCTCCTGGGGATTGATTTCGGATTCGGCCGAAGCCGGTCCAATTCAAAGTCAGCTCATGACCGGGGAGCCGGCTGACTGCGGAAAAACCTACGCGTCCGGGGGCAGCGGGGACAAATCACCTGACCCAATTTGGTGAATCGACTGCGCTGCGTTTGGTTACGCCTCTTTTCGGGCGACACGCGCGGGCCCGCGAACGCGGTCTGCGAACGGCTCCCCTCACACGCCGTGAAAGTCGATCACCCGGATGTGGGCGTAACCTCCCGCGCCCCGTTCCGGCGCTCTGTCACCTTCCCGGCCCGCGCCCCGTCATCCCGGTGACGCACCCCTTCGACCACCAGAGGAGGTCACGGTGACCGTGCAGATCGTCCGCTTCACCGCGGACCGGGCCGACGTCCCCGCCATCGAGGAGGCGATCGCGACGATGGTGGGCGCCATCGCGCGCGAGCGGCCGCCCGGCACCCGCTTCACCTCGTGGAAGCTCGCCGACGGCGTGTCGTTCCTCAACGCCCTCGAGCTCGCCGACGGGGTGGACAACCCGCTGCCCGCGATCCCGGAGTGCCGGGCGTACCTGCAGCTGCTCGCCGGCAGGTTCGGCGAGCCGCCCGCTCCCCAGCCGGTGACGGTCGTGGCGAGCTACGAGGGGCCGGCGGCGTGATGGGCGCCGCCGACGTCGTCGTCACCGCGCTCGCGGCGCTGGCCAACGCATGGGCGGCGTGGATCGACTTCGTGCGCGCCGACTTCGTCGTCGCCAACGCGGCGCGCGTCGGGATCGGGGAGCGGTGGCTCCTCCCGCTCGGCCTGGCCAAGGCGGCGGGGGCGGCCGGCCTGGTGCTCGGCCTGCTGGGCGTCCCGCTGGTCGGCGAGGCCGCCGCGGGCGGCCTGGCGCTGTTCTTCGTCGGCGCGGTCCTCGCCCACCTGCGGGCGCGCTACTACGCGCTGGGGCCGCCGGTGGCCTTCCTCGCGCTGGCCGCGGCGGCGTTCGGGCTCTCCCTCGCCTGATCGACGCCTGATCAGGCGCTCTCCCGTACGACCAGCCGGTGCGGCGCCACCACGTGGCGGGGCGGGAGGTCCGGGTCGGCCAGGCGCGAGGTGATCAGCTCCAGCGCCTTGTCGACCACGAACGCCCGGTCGATCGCGACGGTGGTGAGCGCCGGGGTGGTGAACCGCGACTCGGGCAGGTCGTCGACGCCGACGACCGCGACGTCGTCGGGTACCCGGCGGCCGTGGCGGTGCAGCGCGCTCAGCGCGCCGATGGCGAGCGCGTCGTTGGCCGCGAACACGGCGTCGACGTCCGGGTGCTCGGCGAGCAGCGCGTCGACGGCGTCGGCGCCGTACCCGCGGTCCCACTCGGGCACGGCGCGGATCAGCGCGCGGTCGACCGGGAGGCCGGCCGCGCGCAGCCCGCGCAGGTAGCCGTCCATGCGCTGTTCCATGACCGGCTTCGGCGGGTGCTCCTTGTAGCCGATCATGGCGACCCGCCGCCTGCCCGCCGCCGTGAGGTGCGCGGTGGCGGTGCGGCCGATGTCGACGCTGTCGTTGGTGACGTGGTCGACCGCGTCGACGGCGCCGTGCTCGCCGATCAGCACCATCGGGGTGTCGTGGCGGGACGCCTCGAGCTCGGACGGCGTCATCGACAGCGGGCTGAAGATCAGCGCGTCGGCGAACCGGACGGGGAAGCCGGCGGCCGCCTGGCGCTCGCGCTCGACGTCGCCGTCGGTCTGCTCGACGACGACGGTCAGGCCCCGCTCGCGCGCCGCGCTGACCAGCAGGCCCGCGAGGTCGGCGAAGTAGGGCATGTCGATGCCCGGCACGGCCAGCGCGATCGCGCCCGTGCGGCCCCGGCGCAGCTGCCTGCCCACGGCCTGGGGGCGGTAGCCCAGCTCCTCGACGTAGCGCTGGACGAGGGCGCGCGTCTCCGGCCGCACGTGGACGTAGTCGTTGATCACGTTCGAGACGGTCTTCGGTGACACGCCCGCGGCCATCGCCACGTCGCGCATCGTCACCGGCCGTCGCTGCGTCCCCACGTCCGCATTCTCCCCCTTGACAGGGCAAGCGATTTCCAGAGAGGGTTTTACCACGATGTAAAGAGGGAGTGGTCGATGACGACCTCGCACTGCCTGTCGCGTCGCACCTTCCTGCGTGCGACGGCTGCCGCGGGCGGCGCCGCCCTCCTGTCCTCGTGCGCACGGGGCCCGGGAGGCGCGGTCGACCTGGCGTACTGGAACTTCTTCACCGGCAGCGACGGCCAGCTCATGGTGGGCCTGGTCGACCGCTACCGGGCGGAGGCGCCGGACGTCCGCGTCACGGACACGACGCTGATGTGGGGCACGCCGTACTACACGAAGCTCGCCATGGCCTGCGCCGGCGGGCGCGCCCCCGACCTCGCCACGCTGCACGCGTCGCGGCTGGCGACGTTCGGCACGCAGCTGCTCGACGAGTGGGACCTCGACGAGCTCGCCGCGCGCGGGGTCTCGATGGACGAGTTCCCGGAACCGGTGCGGGAGCGGGTGACCATCGACGGCCGCGTGATGGCGCTGCCGCTCGACACCCACCCGCTGGTGCTCTACTACAACACCGACGTCTGCGAGAAGGCCGGCCTGCTCGCCACGGACGGCTCGCTCGCGCCGATCACCAGCCCCGAGCAGATGCTCGACGCAGGGCGGCGCCTCGCCGAGGTCACCGGCTCCATCGGCATCGCGTTCGGCGCGGCCGACAACCTCGCCAGCTGGATGCTGTTCTGGTCGCTGTTCCGCCAGCTCGGCGGCGAGATGCGGCTGCCCGACGGCGGCCCGGCCGAGGTGGACCGGGATGCGATGGTCCAGGCGATGGCGTTCATGCAGGCCGCGTGCGACGGCACGATCGCCTCGCCTACGCTCGAGGGCGACGCCGCGCCCGCCGCGTTCGCGAGCGGGCAGGCCGGGTTCCTCTTGATCGGGCCGTGGGAGGTGACCACGGCGCGCACCGCCGAGATCCCGTTCTCGATGACCCAGTTCCCCGCCCTGTTCGGCGACACCCCGTACGTGCGGGCCGACAGCCACAGCTTCGTGCTGCCGCGGCAGGCGAACCTCGACCCGGTGGTGCGCGGCAAGGCCTACGACATGGCCGTGTCCATGCTGCGCAACAGCCTCGACTGGGCGGCGGGCGGCGGGCACATCCCGGCGCTGTCGGCCGTGGCGGAGAGTCCCGAGTACCACGCCCAGCAGCCGATCTCGAACTACCGCGGAGCGGCCGAGGTGGTGGAGTTCGACCCCGAGGCCTACTTCTCCGGCTCCGGCTCGACGCTCATGTCGCGTGCGGGGCAGAGCCTGCAGAGCGTCAACTCCGGCGCCTTCACCCCCGCGCAGGGCGCCGACGACCTGATCGGCTGGCTGAACAACCAGCTCACCCTGGGGAGCCCGCTGTGACCGCCACGAACACGGCCCCGACCACCGCCACCGCCCCGCCGACCGGTGCGCCGCGCCCGGCCGCGCGGCGCGGCCCGACGCTCGTCGGCGGGCGGGGCGGCTTCTGGTTCGTCCTGCCGTTCCTCGTCGTCTACGCCGCGTTCGTGCTGTGGCCGCTGCTCTACGGCTTCGGCCTCAGCTTCTTCGACACCAGCCTGGTGCGCGAGGAGTCGCGGTTCGTCGGCCTCGACAACTACGCGTTGCTGTTGTCCGATCCCGAGGTCTGGCGCACGCTGTGGGTCACGATCCTCTTCACGATCGGCAGCACGATCCCGCTGGTGCTCGTCGCGCTGGTGATGGCGCTGCTGGTGCAGACCGGCGTGGGCGGCCAGTGGTTCTGGCGGTTCGCCTACTTCGCGCCGTTCCTGCTCCCGGTGGCCACGGTGGCGCTGATCTGGGAGTGGCTGTTCTCCGGCGACTTCGGCCTGTTCAACGGCATCCTCGCGGCCGTGGGCCTGCCGCCGGTCGGCTGGCTCACCGACCAGAGCATCGGCCTGTGGTCGGTCGTGATCCTCACCGTCTGGTGGACGGTCGGGTTCAACTTCCTGCTCTACCTCGCCGCGCTGCAGGCGATCCCCGCCCAGCTCTACGAGGCCGCCGAGCTCGACGGCGCCGGCGGGTGGCGGCGGCTGTTCTCGATCACGCTGCCGCTGCTGAACCGCACCACGGGGCTGGTGGTCGTCCTGCAGGTGCTGGCGTCGCTCAAGCTGTTCGACCAGGCCTACATCCTCTACGACGCCAGCGGCGGCCCCGGCGGGTCGGCGACGCCGATCCTGCAGTACGTCTACGAGACCGGCTTCACCGACTACCGCCTCGGCTACGCCTCCGCGATCTCCTACGTGTTCTTCGTGCTGATCATCCTGATCGCCCTCGTCCAGGCCCGGCTCAGCCGCAGGAGCGAACCGTGACCACCGCGCCCGACATCGCGAACCCCGCCACGACGCCCGTGCTGCGCGCGGGCCGCTCCCGCGACGACCGCCCGGCGGACATCCGCCGCTACACCGCGCTCGCCCGCGCGGGCATCGTCACCGCGCTGGCGGTGCTCGCCGTGCTGTGGCTGGCGCCGCTGGCCTGGGCGCTGATCACGTCGCTCAAGCACGAGGCGGACACCACCACGGTGCCGCTGGAGGTGATCCCGGACCGCGGGTTCACGCTCCAGGCCTACGCGTCGGTCCTCGCCAACGGCGACCTGCTCACCTGGTTCGTCAACAGCACCGTCGTCACGGTGGTGATCACCGTGCTGACGGTGGCGCTGTCGGCCGCCGCGGCGTACGGCTTCTCCCGCACCCGGTTTCGCGGGCGCAACGCGCTGTTCGCGCTGACCATCGCCGGGATCATGGTGCCGCCGCAGGTGCTCATCGTGCCGCTGTACCGGCAGATGCTGGCGATGGGCCTCGCCGACACCTACGCGGGGATCATCCTCCCGCAGCTGGTGGTCCCGGCGATGGTGTTCATCCTCAAGAAGTTCTTCGACGCCATCCCGCACGAGCTGGAGGAGGCCGCCCGGGTCGACGGTGCCGGGTCGCTGCGGATCTTCCTGCAGATCGTGCTCCCGCTGTCGCGGTCGATCCTCGCCGCCGTCTCGATCTTCGTGTTCATCCACGCGTGGAACAACTTCCTGTGGCCGTTCATCATCACCTCCGACCCCGCCCTGATGACGCTCCCGGTCGGGCTGGTGCAGGTGCAGAGCAGCTTCGGGGTGCGCTACGCGCAGGTGATGGCCTCGGCGATCCTCGCGGGGCTGCCGATCATCGTCGTGTTCATGCTCTTCCAGCGCCAGATCATCCGTGGCGTCGCCACCACCGGTCTGGGTGGAACGTGAGAGAACCTCGGAAAGGAACCCCTTGCCCCGCGCACGCCTGACCATCGACCCCGACTTCACGATCGCCCCCGTGCCGCGGCGTCTGTTCGGCTCGTTCGTCGAGCACATGGGCCGCTGCGTCTACACCGGCATCTACGAACCCGGCCACCCGAAGGCCGACGCCGACGGGCTGCGCACCGACGTGCTCGAGCTGGTGCGCGAGCTCGGGCCGACGGTCGTGCGCTACCCCGGCGGCAACTTCGTCTCCGGCTACTACTGGGAGGACGGGGTCGGCCCGAAGGAACAGCGGCCCCGCCGGCTGGACCGCGCGTGGCGCTCGATCGAGACCAACGAGTTCGGGCTCGGCGAGTTCGCCCGCTGGGTGAAGGCGGCGGGCACCGAGCCGATGATGGCGATCAATCTCGGCACCCGCGGCATCCAGGAGGCCTGCGACATCCTGGAGTACGCCAACCACCCGGGCGGCACCAAGTACTCCGACCTGCGCCGCGCCCACGGCAGCCCGGACCCGTTCGGCATCAAGCTGTGGTGCCTGGGCAACGAGATGGACGGCCCGTGGCAGGTCGGGCACAAGACCGCCGCCGAGTACGGTCGGCTCGCCGCCGAGACGGCGCGGGCGATGCGCCTGGTCGACCCGGGCATCGAGCTCGTCGCCTGCGGCAGCTCCAACTCGGGTATGCCCACGTTCGGCGACTGGGAGCGGGTGGTGCTCGAGGAGGCCTACGACCAGGTCGACTACATCTCCGCCCACGCCTACTACCAGGAGCACGACGATCCCGGCGACTTCCTCGCGTGCGCCCGGGACATGGACTCCTTCATCGAGTCGGTCGTGGCCACGGCCGACGCCGTGCGCGCCCGCGGCAAGCACCGCAAGCGCATCAACATCTCCTTCGACGAGTGGAACGTCTGGTACCAGTCGCGCCACCGCGAGTCCGCCATCGCCAAGGGCGAGAGCGAGTGGGAGGTGGCGCCGCGGGTGATCGAGGACGAGTACTCGATCACCGACGCCGTGGTCGTCGGAACCCTGCTCAACTCGCTGCTCCGCCACGGCGACCGGGTCACGGTGGCCTGCCAGGCGCAGCTGGTCAACGTGATCGGCCTGCTGCGCAGCGAGCCGGGCGGCCCGGCGTGGAAGCAGACGATCGCGCACCCGTTCGAGCAGGTCCGCAGGCGGGCAACGGGGGAGATCCTCGACGTCCAGGTCCGCAGCGACCGCTACGAGACGCCCAGCTTCGGCGACGTCGACCTGGTGGACGCGGCCGGCACCTGGGACGCCGAGGAGGGCGTCGTGTCGCTGTTCCTCGCCAACCGCGACCTGGCCGAGGCGGCGACGGTGGAGGTCGGGCTGCGCGGCTTCGGCGAGCTGCGGGTGCGGCACGCCGCGGTGCTCGCCGCGGCCGAGGGCCAGGACCGGCACACGACCAACGACGAGCAGCACCCCGACCGGGTCACCCTGCGCCCGCTCGACGGCGTCGGCGTCGAGGACGGCGCGGCCCACGTCGCGCTGCCGCCGCTGTCCTGGGCCGTCGTCCAGCTCGCCCGCCCCTGACGCCCGCCCGCCGGGCGGCACGTGACGATCCACCCAAATCGGGTGCACGGGCCGCCCGGACCGGGCTCGTCGTGGTTGATTGGTGCGGTGAGCGCCGAGGAGCTTCTCAAGCGGTACGAGGCGGGGGGTGGCCGCCTCGCCGCGGCCAGCGCGGAAGGGCTCGCCGTCCCCCCGTCGCTGCGCACCGCGGTCGTGACGTGCATGGACTCGCGGATCGACGTGTTCGCCCTGTTCGGGATGGACATCGGGGAGACCCACGTGCTGCGCAACGCCGGGGGCGTGGTCACCGACGACGTGATCCGCTCGCTGACGATCAGCCAGCGCAAGCTGGGCACGCGCGACGTGCTGCTCGTCCAGCACAACGGCTGTGGCCTGGCCACGTTCACCGACGACGAGTTCTGCGAGGAGCTCGCGGCGGAGACCGGGATGCGGCCGTCGTGGCGGACGCACGCGTTCCGCGACCCGGCCGAGAGCGTGCGGCGCGACATCGTCCAGCTGCGCCACGACCCGTTCCTGCACCCGGACACCCGGGTGCGCGGGTTCGTGCTCGACATCCACGCGGGCGTGCTCGACGAGATCGTCGTCGACGGCCCGCCGCCGCGGCGGTAGGCCGCGCGGTCACCCGGCGGTCAGGACCGCTCGCACTCGATGGTGATCCGCAGCTTCACGGTCCGGTTGGGGAACTCGGGCTTGATCTGGATGCCGGTGCCGTCCGCGCGCCGCGACCAATCGTCGATGAGGTCCTCGTCGTTGACCCGCCACTCGCGCATGATGTCCTCGTTGTGGCAGGTGACCTCGCAGACGCCGTCCTCGGTGCGGGGCACGATCCTGCGCTCCCCGTCGACGCGCGTCAGCGTCCAGGACCGGCTCACCTCGTAGAACTCGTCGGGGTCGTCGGCGGCGGCCACCCCCGGCGCGAGCAGGCCCGGTGCGAGCAGCACCGCGCCGGCGGCAACGGCCGCGATGATCGTGCGCATGGGCATCACCCGCTCGTGTCCCGCCGTGCTCGCCCAAGTGTGACGCACGTTGCTTGAGCCCGGTCTCAGCGGCTGACCGAGCCGGGGGTGGCCTCGGGCGGCGCCGACTCGGCCCCGGTCACCGCGCCACCGGTGCCGAGCAGCGCGAACGCGGCGGCCAGCAGGGCGAGGGCGATCGCGGCCACCGTCAGCTGCCCGTTCCGGGCCCGGCCGGGCGCGCCGCCCCGCGCGGCGGCCGCCTCGAGCTCGTCGGGGGCGGGTGGGCCGCTGCGCTGCGCCGGGACCTGCACCCAGTGCTTCGGCGCCCCGGACCAGTGGTGGTAGGGGTCGGGCGTGGCCACGTCGGCTCCTTCTTCGTCTGCACCGCTCGTCCGCACCGCGATCGGATGCGGGTGTTCGCATCCGTAGTCGCGCGGCGACGCCGCGGTGTCACGGGGTGGAGCCGGTGTCACCCGATGGGGTGGTGGCTCGCTAGGGGCGGGCGAGCCGCGCGTCGCACTCGACGCGGGGCTGGGCGCCGCTCGCGGGTGCCCGCAGGGCCGCGCTCACCCGCGCCCGCCCGCGGAGCTCCCGCCCCGGCGAGCCGCAGCGCGACAGCGCGAACAGGGCGAGCTCGCGGTGGGTCGGGTCCTCGACCCGCTGCAGGTAGCGCATGATCTCGTGGCTCGCGACGCGCCCGGGACGCGCCCGCACCCACGCGGTGAGCTCGGCCTCGGCCACCTCGCGGCGGACCCCGGCCATGCGCACGCAGACGTACTCGATGTCCTCGTCGGCGAGCTCGCCGACCAGCGGCGCGTGCACCCCGCGCTCGACGAGCATCTCCCGCACCGCCCAGATCCCGATCGGGGTGAGCGCCACCAGGGTGGGGTCGGGGTCGTCGCGCCCGGCGAGCGCGACCAGCTCGGCCATGTCCTCGCCGTTCTCCACGCACGGGGTCTCGGACAGGTGGACCGCGCCGAGCAGCTCCAGCGCGTCGAGCAGCGCGGTGACGTCGCGCCGCCACAGCCGGTGCTCCACGTCGCCCGCGAGGTCGTCGACGACGCAGCCCATCCGCTCGTTGACGGTGTCGCGCACCGCCCGGTGGAACCGCTCCACCGGGATGGGGTCGCCGCCCGCCTCGTAGAGCAGGTACAGCAGGATCGGGTAGGCCTCGCCGAGGCTCATCCCGAACAGCGACGGCGCCCCGTACACGTTGGTGCCGCCGAAGTGCTCGCCGATCCCGCCGATGGCCTCGAACGCGCGCTTCCACAGCTCGATCGGTCGCGACAGCAGCGGCGCCGCGCTGCGGACCTGCACCAGCCGCCCGCGCACCACCCGCACCAGCCGGGCCTCCTTCGCCCAGTGCATGAGCAGGGTGATCTCGGGCAGGTCGTCGGCGGTGCGGGCGCGGTCGCGGGAGAAGTGGTCGAGGTCGAGCGCGTCGGCGACGGCGCGGGCGTCCGACAGCAGCAGCCGCCCCTCGCGGGTGAGCGCGCGGCCCGCGCGCACCCACCGGGTGAAGGCGCGCAGCCGCGCGAGCGCGACCGAGGAGTCGGCGGCGGCGAGCAGCTGCGCCGCGTTCGGCGGCAGCACCGGCGGCAGCGGCGGCTGCGGCGGCTCCGGCTTCTCGTCGGCGTGCCTGCGCTGGATCTCCTCCAGCGCCGCCCGGTCGATCTCCAGCTCGCCCGCGTCGACCTGCTGGAGGAACTTCGCGACGGCCGCCGGGTCGGCGGTGGGCACGCCGTGGCGCAGCATCTGGACGGCCCAGAACGTGCCGAGGTCGTGGTTGCGCTCGTCGTCGAGGGCGTCGTGCAGGGCCGGGGTGGAGTCGCGGATCTGCTCGTGCAGCTCGGACGCGGGCGCCGAACGGGAGTCGAGCCACTCGTGGTCGTCGAGGAAGCCGATCAGGGCGTGCAGCGCGGTGGGGACGGCGTCGCGGTCGTCCTCGAGCAGCGCGACGGTTCGAGGGAACCAGACGGCGAGCGCGTCGGCGATGTGGCGTCTCGTCCAATGCCCCAGCCGGCCGTCGACGCTGTGCTTGTGATCGAGGGCGGCCGCCACCAGCGACGGCTCCACCGCGATCCCCCGCCTGCGGGCCCACGCGACGATGTGCAGCCGCAGGCGGTCACGGACGGCGGAGTACTCCTCCAGATCGTCGGGGCCGAACACGAGTCGCACTCGGCCAACCATGGCAGGTCCGAAAAGTTCCCGATCGAGGGGGCCCCCACTGAAGATCGCCCGATCGGGTGCTAGCCCGGTCAGCGCGGGGATGGGCCCGTCGAGTCGCGCACGATCAGCTCGTGCCCGGTGTTCTTGCGCCGCCTGCGCGCCGACGGCGGCTTGAGGGCCATGGTGAGCGCCAGCTCGCCCATCTCGGTCATCGGCAGCCGCACGGTGGTGAGGCCGGGGGCGAGGTCGGCGGCGACCGCGACGTCGTCGATGGAGCCGACGGACACCTGCTGCGGCACCGCGATCCCGCGGGAGCGCAGCACCGACAGCACGCCGATCGCCATCAGGTCGTTCAGCGCGACGAGCGCGGTGAGGTCCGGGTGGTCGGCGAGCAGCTTCTCCGCCCCGCTCGCCCCGCCGTTGCGGGTGAAGTCGGTGTGCACGACCGGCACGTCGTCGAGCGTGAGCCCGTGCGGGGCGAGCGCCCGCCCGACGCCGGCGAGCCGGTCGGCCACGGTGGTGAGGATCGCAGGCCCGGCGATCACCCCGATCCGCCGGTGCCCGAGCTCGAGCAGGTGCGCGGCCACGGCGGCGCCGGCGGGCTCGTTGTCGGGCCGCACGGCGTCGGCGGAGAGGTGGTGGCGGCCGATCACGGCGACCCGCCCGCCGCTCTGCTGGAACGCGGTGAGCACGGCGTTGGACTCCGCCTGCAGCGCGGGGTCGGTGTAGCCGGAGCCGGCCACGATGATCGCGTCGGTGCGGTGGGCGATGAGCGTGCGGATCTGGTGCAGCTCGGCCTCGGGGTCGCGCCCCGAGTGGCAGATCTGCACGGTCAGCCCGCGCTGGGCGGCGACCCCGATGACCCCGCTCGCGATCTCCGAGAAGTAGGGGTCGCCGATCTCGTGCACGACCAGGCCGACGGTGGAGGTCGCGCCGCCCGCGAGCGTGCGCGCGTGGACGTTGGCGACGTAGCCCATCTGCATCGCCACCTCGCGCACGTGCGCGGCGACCGCCTCGCTGACGCCCGCGCGGCCCGCCAACGCCCGCGACGCCGTGGCGATCGAGACGCTCGCGCGCGCCGCGACGTCGGCGAGCCGGGGCGCCGAGCGGGGTTTGGGCATCGGTTCTCCTTGCCAGGCGGCGGGGGCGTCCGTAGTCTACGCAAACGCTTACGGAAAGCGCTTACGTTCCTCGACGAGGAGGAGATCCCCCGATGAACGCCCGCACCGCCCTCCGGCTGGGATGCCTCGCCGGTGCCGCTGCGCTGGTCCTCACCGCGTGTTCCGGCGGAGCTGGGACGGGCGGCGAGGACTCGTCCGACCCGATCACGATCGGCATCTCGCTGCCGCTCACCGGGGACTTCTCCGAACCGGGCAAGGGCGTCCAGCGCGGGTACGAGGCCTGGGCCGCCGCCGTGAACTCCTCCGGGGGCCTGCTGGGCAGGCAGGTCGAGCTGCGCATCCTCGACGACCAGTCCAACGCCGACCGCGTGGTGGCCGACTACGAGCAGCTCATCGCCCAGGACCAGGTCGACCTGGTGTTCGGGCCGTTCTCCACCCGCCTCGTCGTGCCCTCGGCGCGGGTGGCACAGGAATACGGGATGCTGTTCGTCGAGCCGGCGGGCGCCGCGGCCGAGGTGTTCGAGCAGGGCTTCGACAACCTCTTCTACGCCGCCCCCGCCGTCGCCAACGACCACTACAACCACCTGGCCGACGCGATCCTCGCCATGCCGGAGGGCGAGCGGCCCCGCACCGCGGCCTACGCCGCGATGGACGACCCGTTCGCGCAGGGCACGGCCTACGGGCTGAAGGAGAAGCTCGAGGCGGCGGGCATCCAGACCGTGGTCGACGAGGTCTACCCGCCCAACACCACCGACTTCTCCTCGATCGCGGCCCAGATCGCCGACTCGCAGGCCGACGTCGTGGTGGGCGGCACCCAGTACCAGGACGCGGTCAACCTGATCGTCGCGCTGCGCCAGCTGGGCTACCAGCCGAAGCTCGCCGCGTTCAGCACCGCCCCGACCAGCTCCGAGTTCGCCGAGGCCATCGGCGGGGCGACCGAGGGGATCGTCGCGCCCACCGGGTACACGCCCGAGGCGCCCTACCCGTCGAACGTCGAGTTCGTGCAGCGCTTCACCGCGCAGTTCGGCACGCCGCCCGGCGAGGACGAGGCGAACGCCTACACCACCGGGCAGGTCGTGGCCGCCGCCGTGGAGGCGGTCGGGTGCGCCGAGCAGGGCGAGTGCCAGCAGCGGCTGATCGACTGGCTGCGCACCAACACCGTGGAGACGGTCGTCGGCCCGCTGTCCTGGGACGCGCAGGGCCGCCCGCAGAGCGCCCACCTCATCCAGCAGTACGTCGACGGCCGGATCCGGATCGTGCTGCCGGCCGAGGCCGCCGAGGCCGGGTTCACCTACCCGAAGGCGCCCTGGTGAGCGGCTCCCTCCTCGTCCAGGGCCTCGTGCTCGGCATCCTGCTGGGCGGGCTCTACGCGCTGCTCGCCGCCGGGCTCACGCTGTACTTCGGCGTGATGCGGGTGGTGATGATCGCCCACGCCGCGTTCCTCGTGCTCGCCGCCTACCTCGCGTGGGACGCGAACGTGCGCTTCGGCGTCGACCCGCTGGCGTCGCTGATCGTCACCGTTCCGCTGTTCTTCGCCGTCGGCGTCGGGTTCCAGCGGCTGCTGATCGCCCGGCTGCGCCCGGCCACCGTGACGATGATGTCGGTCCTGCTGACGTTCGCCGTCGCCCTCGTCATCGAGGGGATGCTCGGGTTCGTCTACACCGGCACCCAGCGGCGGGTGCAGCTGTCCTACGGCGCGGCGAGCTTCGAGCTGTTCGGCGCCCAGGTCGCGGTGGTCAAGCTGATCGCGTTCGGGCTGGCGGCGCTGTCGCTGCTCGCGCTGTACCTGCTGCTCACCCGCACCCGGTTCGGGCAGGCTCTGCGCGCCACGATCCAGCACCCGCAGGCGGCCCGGCTGATCGGGATCGACACCGACAAGGTGGCGGGCTACGGCTTCGGGCTGGGCCTCGCCACGGCCGCGGTCGGCGGGGCGGCGCTGTCGCTGGACTCGACGATCTACCCGTCGCTGCACTGGCACTGGATCGGCCCGCTGATGGCGATCATCGTGGTCGGCGGGCTCGGCAGCATCCCGGGTGCGGCCGTCGCGGCGATGCTGCTCGGCATCGTGCAGAGCCTGCTGCAGCTGCCGCTCGGCACGACCTGGGCGCAGACGGTCTTCTACCTCGCGCTGTTCGTCACCCTGCTGGTGCGCCCGCAGGGCTTCTTCGGAGGTCGCCTTGCGCAGCGCTTCTAGCCGGGCCCACCGGTGGATCGCGCTCCTCGTCGGCGCGGCGGCGGTGCTGTCGTTCCCGCTCTGGAGCCCGAACCCCTACATCCTGTCCGCGGGCGTCGTGGTCCTGTCGTACGCGGTGCTGTCGACCTCGTGGAACTTCGTCGGCGGGTTCACCGGCTACGTGTCACTCGGCCACGCCGCCTGGTTCGGCCTCGGCGCCTACGGCACCGGCCTGCTGATCGTGCGGGCGGGCGTGCCGAGCTTCCTCGCGCTCGGCCTCGCGGGGCTGATCGTCGCGGCGCTCGCCGTGCCGATCGGGATCGCCGCGCTGCGGGTGCGCGGCGCCTCGTTCGTGATCGTCTCGATCGCGCTGGTGCTGGTGCTGCTGCTGGTGTTCCAGAGCTGGCGGGACTTCACCGGCGGCTCGGAGGGGCTGTCGGTGCCGCGGCCGTTCCCCGACCTGCTGCGCCCGCAGCACCACGCCGTCTTCTTCTACCTGTTCGCCGCGCTGCTGGCGGTCGCGCTGCTGGCCTGGTGGACGATCGACCGCTCCCGGTTCGGCCTCGGGCTCAAGGCGATCCGGGAGGACGAGGACAAGGCCCAGTCGCTCGGCGTGCCGACGTTCGCCTACAAGCTCGTGGCGTTCGTCGTCTCGGCCACGTTCACCGCGCTCGGCGGCGGGGTGTACGCGCTGTGGTTCGGCGACCTCGACCCGATCTTCCAGTTCTCCATCCTGCTCGGCTCCTACCTGGTGCTGATGGCGCTGCTGGGCGGGGTGCGGCACCTGTTCGGGCCCGCGCTGGGGGCGCTGGTCGTCGGCACCGCGATCGAGTACTTCAAGGTCTCCTACGGCGACACCCAATTCCACCTGGTCGCGACGGGGCTGCTGCTCGGGGCCGTCGTGCTGTTCATGCCCGACGGCGTGATCCCCGCCGGGCACGCGCTGCTCACCCGGTTCCGCCCGCAGCAGAGCTCGATCCGCGAGGTCACCGCGGCCGAGCTCAGGGAGCAGGTGAAGCTGTGACCCCGAACCTCGCGACGACCGGTCTCACCAAGTCCTTCGGCGGCGTCCGTGCCGTCGACCACGCCACCGTCGAGTTCCACGACGGGAAGATCAACGCGGTGATCGGGCCCAACGGCTCGGGCAAGACCACGTTCTTCAACTGCGTCACCGGGATGATCCGGCCCGACTCCGGCACCGTCCGCTACCGCGGCCGCGACATCACCGGCAAGGCGCCCCACCGGATCGCCGCGGCGGGCATCGGTCGCAGCTTCCAGCTCTGCCGGGTCTTCCCGCGCATGACCGTGCGGGAGAACGTGCTCGCCGCCGTCCGCCCGCGCGGCCTCGCCGGCCTGCTGCGCTCGGCGCACGACGAGGGCGACGTCGAGCGGGCGCGCGGCTGGCTGCGGCGGGTGGGCCTGGACCACCTCGAGGACGTCGAGGCCCGCAACCTCTCCTACGGCCAGCAGAAGCTGCTCGAGCTCGCCGGGGTGCTGATGGCCGACCCCGAGACGATCATGCTCGACGAGCCGGCGGGCGGGGTGAACCCCGCGCTGATCGACCGGATCGCCGTGCTCGTGCGCGAGCTCAACGCCGAGGGCCGGACCTTCATCGTCGTCGAGCACAACATGGAGCTCGTCATGAACCTGTCCGACCACGTGGTCGTGTTCGACCGCGGTCGGCCGATCGCCGAGGGCCCGCCGGACACCGTCCGCGCCGACCCGGCCGTGTTGGAGGCGTACCTCGGTGTCTAGCCCGGTGTCCGAAGAACCGCTTCTCGAGCTCCGCGACGTCGAGGCCGGCTACGGTCGCGCCGCGCTGGTGCTGCGCGGGCTCTCGGTCAGCGTCCCCGCGGGCCGCGTGGTCTGCCTGGTCGGCCCGAACGGGGCCGGCAAGTCCACCGTGCTGAAGGTGGCGAGCGGGATGCTCGTCCCGCGCTCGGGCAGCGTCCGCGTCGCGGGCCAGGACGTCACCGGCCATTCGCCGCAGCGCATGCTCGCCGCGGGCGTCGCCCACGTGCTGCAGGGCCACAGCGTGTTCCCCGAGATGACCGTGGCCGAGAACGTCACGCTCGGGGCCTACACCGTCTCCGACGAGGAGCGGGTGGCCGAGCGGATCGCGTTCGTGCAGGAGCTGTTCCCGGTCGTGCGCCAACGCTGGCGCTCGCTCGCCGGGCTGCTGTCGGGCGGGCAGCAGAAGCAGGTGGAGTTCGCCCGCTCGCTGATGGTGAGCCCCAAGGTGCTGCTGCTCGACGAGCCGTCCATGGGCCTCGACCCCAAGGCCACCGGCGTCGTGTTCGACCAGGTCCTCGCCATGCGCGAGGCGGGCCTGGCGATCCTGCTCGTCGAGCAGAACGCCCGCCGCGCCCTGGAGACCGCCGACCTCGGCTGCGTCCTCGACCTCGGCCGCGTCCACATCAGCGGCCCCGCCCCCGAGCTCCTCGCCGACCCGCAGCTCGCCGAGCTGTACCTCGGTGGACGTCCCGCAGTTCGACCGGAAGAAAGCAGGTAGTACGCATGCGCATCGTCATGAACGGCGTGACCGGGAGGATGGGCTACCGCCAGCACCTCGTGCGGTCCATCCTCGCGATCCGCGACGACGGCGGTGTGCTGCGGCCCGACGGCACCCGCCTCCCCGTCGAGCCGATCATCGTCGGCCGCAACCGGGAGAAGCTCACCGAGATCGCCCGCAAGCACGGCATCGAGACCGTGCACACCGACCTCGACGCCGCGCTCGCCGAGGACGACGTGCAGGTCTACTTCGACTCGCTCGTCACCAGCGAGCGCAAGAAGACGATCCTGTGCGCCATCGCCGCGGGCAAGCACGTCTACACCGAGAAGCCCATCGCGGAGTCCGTCGCCGAGGGCGAGGAGCTCGTCGAGGCCGCCCGCTCCGCGGGCATCGTCAACGGCGTCGTGCACGACAAGATCTACCTGCCCGGGCTGATCAAGCTGAAGCGGCTGATCGACTCCGGGTTCTTCGGGCGGATCCTGTCGGTCCGCGGCGAGTTCGGCTACTGGGTGTTCGAGGGCGACCTGATCCCCGCCCAGCGGCCCAGCTGGAACTACCGGGCCGAGGACGGCGGCGGCATCGTCCTCGACATGTACTGCCACTGGAACTACGTGCTCGAGCACCTGTTCGGTGGCGTCGAGGCCGTGATGACCAAGGCCGTCACCCACATCCCGCAGCGCTGGGACGAGAAGGGCCGCCCCTACCAGGCCACCGCCGACGACGCGGCCTACGGGATCTTCGAGCTGCCCGGCGGCGTCATCGCCCAGATCAACTCCTCGTGGGCGGTGCGGGTGGACCGCAAGGAGCTGGTGGAGTTCCAGGTGGACGGCACGCACGGCTCGGCGGTCGCGGGCCTGTTCGGCTGCCGCGTGCAGCACCGCGTCCGCACCCCGATGCCGGTGTGGAACCCGGACCTGCCGACCGAGCAGGACTTCCGCGCGCAGTGGGAGGAGGTCCCCGACAACCAGGAGTTCACCAACGGCTTCCGCGCGCAGTGGGAGCGGTTCCTGCTCGACGTCGAGGCGGGCCGCCCGCACCCCTACGACTTCGCAAGCGGCGTGCGCGGGCTGCGGCTGGTCGAGGCGGCGCTGCGCTCCAACGCCGAGGGCGTGCGGGTCGAGCTGCGCGGGGCGGCCCGATGACCGCCGTCGACACGAGCATCGAGCTGCCCGCCGCGGGCGGGGGCTGGCGCACCGTCGAGCTCGCCGCCCCGCGCCGGTGGGAGCCGCACCCCGGGCCGTACCGCAGCCGGGTGGCGTTCGCGGCCGCGCACGTCGTGGGCGACCCGTGGGGCGAGAACGTGCCGGGCGCGCCCGCCGTCGTCGACTGGGACTCGACGCTGGAGTTCCGCAGGCACCTGTTCTCCTACGGCCTCGGCGTGGCCGAGGCCATGGACACCGCCCAGCGCAACATGGGCCTCGACTGGCCCGCGGTGCAGGAGCTGGTGCGCCGCAGCGCCGAGCAGGCGCACGAGCACGGCGCCCGGATCGCCGCGGGCGCCGGCACCGATCACCGCGCCGAGCTCGCGACGGTGGACGACGTGCTCGCCGCCTACACCGAGCAGGTCGAGCACGTCGAGGGCACCGGCGCCCAGGTGATCCTCATGGCGTCGCGCCAGCTCGCCGCCGTGGCGGCGGGCCCGGACGACTACCTGCGCGTCTACTCCGAGCTGCTGCGCCAGGTGCGCGAGCCGGTGATCCTGCACTGGCTCGGCGAGGCGTTCGACCCGCAGCTCGCCGGCTACTGGGGCTCGTCGGACGTGGACGCGGCCACGACGACGTTCGTGCAGCTCGTCGAGGCCCACGCGGACAAGGTCGACGGCGTGAAGGTCTCGCTGCTGTCCGCGGAGCACGAGGTCGGGCTGCGCGCCCGGCTGCCCGAGGGCGTGCGGCTCTACACCGGCGACGACTTCCACTACCCGGAGCTGATCCGCGGCGACGGCACGCACCACTCCGACGCCCTGCTCGGCGCGTTCGCCGCGATCGCGCCGGCCGCGTCGGCGGCGCTGGCCGCGCTCGACGAGGGCGACCTGGAGCGCTACGACGCCGAGTTCGCCCCCACCCTGCCGCTGTCGCGGAAGGTGTTCGAGGCGCCGACCTTCTACTACAAGACCGGCATCGCGTTCCTGTCGTGGCTCTGCGGGCACCAGCCGGGGTTCACGATGGTGGGCGGGCTGCAGTCGGCCCGGTCGGTGGTGCACCTGTCGGAGGTGTTCGCGCTGGCCAACGCCGCCCGGCTGTTCCCGGACCCCGAGGCGGCGGCCGCGCGGATGCGCAGCCTGCTCAGCGTGGCCGGGGCGGTGCGGTGACCGCCCTCGACGTCCCGAGCGGGACCCCGGCGCGGGTCGACACGCCCGCCCCCGGCGACGCGCGGCTCGCCCGGCTCTCGCTCAACCAGCGCACCACCGCGAACTGGAGCCTCCGCGAGGCCGTCGAGGGCGCCGCCGGCGCGGGGCTGCCCGCGATCGGGCTGTGGCGCGAGCCGGTGGGCGAGGTCGGCGTGGAGACCGCCCGGCGCATCGTCGACGACGCCGGGCTGCGGGTGTCCTCGCTGTGCCGGGGCGGGTTCTTCACCGCCTTCGACCCGACCGAGCGGGCCAAGGCCCACGACGACAACCTGCGCGCCCTCGACGAGGCGGCCGCGCTCGGCACGACCGTGCTCGTGCTGGTCCCGGGCGGGTTGCCGCCCGGCGACAAGGACCTCGCCGGGGCCCGTCAGCGCGCCGCCGAGGCGGTCGCCGCGCTCGTGCCGGCCGCGGTCGAGCGCGGCGTGACGCTCGGGATCGAGCCGATGAACCCGATCTACGCCGCCGATCGCGGGGTCATCTCCACGCTCGCGCAGGCGCTCGACATCGCCGAGGGCTTCGCGCCGCACGAGGTCGGCGTCGTGGTCGACACGTTCCACCTGTGGTGGGAGCCCGGCGTGCCCGAGCAGCTCGCGCGGGCGGGGGAACGGATCGTGGCCTACCAGGTGTGCGACTGGATCACCCCGCTGCCGGCCGACTCGCTGCTCGCCCGCGGGATGATGGGCGACGGGCACATCGACTTCCCGGCCTTCACCCGGGCCGTCGCCGCGGCGGGCTACACCGGGGACGTGGAGGTCGAGATCTTCCACGCCGACGTGTGGGCGGCGCCGGGCGAGGAGGTGGTGGCCACGATGGCCCGCCGCTACGTGGAGCTGGTGCAGCCCCACCTGTGACGGGCGCGCCGCTCAGGCGTGGGAGCGGGACCGCACGGCCGCGGCGATCACCACCGCGATGAGCAGCAGCAGGACCAGCAGCACCGTCACCGGCAGCAGCAGCACCGCCAGCACGAGGGCGACGACGAGCGCGGCCTTCGCGCCGGGGTTGAGCGCGGAGAACGCGCCCACGATCGCGCCCCACACCGGGTTGCGGCCGGCGGCGGCCGCCCGGACGCCGCCGAACAGCGCGCCGATCTTGTAGCCGCCGCGGGCGGCGACGTCGTCGAGCGTCTGCGCCAGCCGCTCCACGGCGTCCAACGCGACGCCGAACGCGCGGTCGAGCACCGTGGCGAGGAGCTCGCGCAGCGCCGCCTTGAGCCGTTCGCCCGCGGCGGCCGGCTCCCGCTCCGTGTCGGTGGTCATGCCGATCCCCTCCCGGTCGTCGAGCGGTGCGCGGGCGCGGCGCAGCCTGCCGGCGGCGTACCACCGGCGGAGATCGGCTATTCGGGAAGGCCGCACGGCGCGGTGCGTCGCAAGGCTTCCCCCGCGGGGGTGCTGGGCCTTACGGTCAGCGGTGATGCCCGTCACGTGAGGGGGAACGCCATGCACCCACACCGGCTGCAGCAGCTCGTGGCGTCCGTGCCGGACAGCGTGGACGCCGAGCAACGCGCGAGGCTCCTGGCGCACGTCCAGGCCTCCGACCGCTGCCGGGTGCGGATCGAGCGGGTGGGCGCCGAGCTGGAGCGGGCCCTGGACGGCGTCGGCAACTCCGACCGCGTCGTGGACCTCGTCGTGGAGCTGGACGGGCTGGAACGCGCCCAGCAGCGGGTGGACCGCAGGCTCACCGCGCTGATCGACGAGCTCACCAGCACGCCGCGGGCCGTGGCCTACGACGACGGCGTGCCCGCCTGAGCGGGCCGGATCACGCCGTGGCCCGGACGGCGTAGCCGCCGAGCGACGGCTCGAGCGCGGCGTAGCCGGCGCGACCTCGACGCAGTGCTGACCACCCGCGAGCGCATCCGGCAGATCGAGGCGAAGGGGCTGAGCAGGCTCCGCAGGCCCGCGCTGGCCGACCTGCTCGCCTGACGCGGGTTACTGTCCGGTCGGGAAGCTGTAGCCGACGAAGGGGTCAACGAGTGCGCGCGGTGCAGGTGGTGCGGTTGGACGGGCCGGGTGCGGTCGAGGTGCGTGATCTGCCCGAACCGCAGCGGGGGCCCGACCAGGTGCTGGTCGACGTGCGGGCGATCGGGGTCAACTTCCCCGACGTCCTGCAGACCAAGGGGCTCTACCAGTACCGGCCGGAGCTGCCGTTCATCCTCGGCTCCGAGGTGGCGGGCGTGGTGCGGGAGGCGCCGGAGGGCTCGTCGCTGCGCCCCGGCGACCGGGTCGCCGCCTTCACCTCCACCGGCGCGTTCGCCGAGGTGGTCGCCGCGCCCGCCGACCAGGTCCTGCCGCTGCCGGACGAGGTCGGCTTCGCGGCGGGCGCCTGCCTGCCGATGAACTACCTCACCGCCCACTTCGCCCTGCTCGTCCGCGGGCACCTGCGCGAGGGCCAGAAGGTGCTCGTGCAGGGCGCGGCGGGCGGGGTCGGCACCGCGGTGATCCAGCTCGCCGTCGCGCTCGGCGCCCGCGTGATCGCCGTGACCTCCACGCAGGAGAAGGCCGAGGTGGCCCGCGAGGCGGGCGCGCACGAGACCGTGCCCGCCGACGGCTTCAAGGACGCGGTCAAGGAGCTGACCGGCGGCGAGGGCGTCGACCTCGTGGTCGACCCGGTGGGCGGCGACCGCTTCATCGACTCGCTGCGCTGCCTCGCCCCCGAGGGCAAGCTGCTCGTGGTGGGCTTCACCGCGGGGGAGATCCCCACGGTGAAGGTCAACCGGCTGCTGCTCAACAACATCGACGTCGTCGGGGTCGGTTGGGGCGCCTTCGCCTCCCGCCGTCCCGGCTACATGCACCAGCAGTGGGCGGAGCTCGAGCCCCACCTGCGGTCGGGCGCGCTGAACCCGCTGATCAGCACCACCCTCCCGCTCGAGCGGGCCGCGAAGGCGCTGGCGATCATCGACGAGCGGCGCGTGACCGGGAAGGTCGTGCTGGAGCCCTGAGCACCCCCCCGGGGACCCCGAAGGCCCCGGTTCCGGTGGATCCCGGAACCGGGGCCTTCGTCGTCACGCCTGCGCGGGCGTCCGGTCAGCCCTCTGGGGCGTCCTTGGAGCGTCCGGCCCGCCCGTTGCGCACCGACTCCGGGGCCGGCTTGACGGCCACCACGAACTCGTCGCCGTAGGTCATGGTGCCGTGCTCGACGGCCTGCTCCACGGCCGCGACGGCCCGCCGGTCCCGCTGCATCAGCGGGTCGTGGTACAGGTCCTTCGCCAGCGCGATGCACAGCGCGACCATCACGAGGGCGAACGGCGCCGCCGAGATGATCGTGATGTCGCGGATGCCGGTGAGCGCCTCGTCGGGGGCATCCTCACCGGCCTGGGCCGCGCCGACGGCGAGCATGATCGCCGCGATCGCGCCCATCACCACGCCCCAGAACACCACGACCCACCGGTCGGGCTCGATCGAGCCGCGCTGCGACAGCGTGCCGGTCACCACGGAGGCCGCGTCGGCACCGGAGACGAAGAAGATCGCGGTGAGCGTCATCGCGACGACGCTGACCACCCCGCCGAGCGGCAGCGAGTGCAGCAGCCCGAACAGCTGGCCCTCGAGGTTCGCGGACGCGAGGTCGGTGCCGCTGCGCTGCAGGTCGATCGCCGCACCGCCGAAGATCGCGAACCAGATCAGGCTCACCAGGCTCGGGATGAGCAGCACGCCGACGACGAACTGCTTGATGGTGCGGCCGCGGCTGATCCGGGCGATGAACATCCCGACGAACGGCGTCCAGGAGATCCACCAGGCCCAGTAGAAGACCGTCCACCCCGACAGCCATTCCGCGGTGGCGTCTCCGCCGGTCGCCGCCGTGCGCGCGGCCATCTGGGCCATGTCGCCGAAGTACTCGCCGATGGCGGTGGGGATCAGGTTGAGGATCAGGATCGTCGGGCCGGCCACGAACACGAAGACGGCGAGGACGCCCGCCAGCACCATGTTGATGTTCGACAGCCACTGGATGCCCTTGGCGACGCCGGACACCGCGGACGCGATGAACGCCAGCGTCAGGATGGCGATGATGGCGATGAGCAGCCCGATCGGGGCCTCGGGCAGGCCGTTGGCCTGCAGGCCCGCGCCGATCTGCAGCGTGCCGAGCCCGAGCGAGGCCGCCGAGCCGAACAGGGTCGCGAAGATCGCGAGGATGTCGACGAACTTGCCGAACGCCCCCTCGGTGCGCTGCTCCCCGAGGAGCGGGGCGAACGCCGAGCTGATCAGCGACCGGCGGCCGCGGCGGAACGTGCTGTAGGCGATGGCGAGCCCGACCACCGCGTAGATCGCCCACGGGTGCAGCGTCCAGTGGAACAGCGTCGTGGCCATCGCGACGTTCAGGGCCTCCGGCGACCCGGCCTCCACCGTGCCCGGCGGCGGGCTGGTGAAGTGCGAGAGCGGCTCGCCGACCCCGTAGAACATCAGGCCGATGCCCATGCCGGCGCTGAACATCATGGCGATCCAGGAGACCGTGCGGAACTCCGGCGCCTCGTCGTCGCGCCCCAGGGGGATCTTGCCGCGGCTGCTGTACGCGAGCCACAGCGCGAACACCACGAACCCGCTGGCCACCAGCACGAACGCCCAGCCGCCCACGTCCATGACCCCGGCGAGCACCGCGGAGGACACGGTGCTCAGGGTGTCGACGGAGGCGACGCCCCACACGATGAAGGCGACGACGAGGGTCGCGGCGATCCCGAAGATCCACCAGTCGATCGGTTGGCGCTGGTCAGCGGTAGTGGCCGGCGCCGTGGCGTCCGGCAGCGGCGTATCGGTCGTGTTGTCCTCTTTGTGAACAGTCATGCCTCATGGCTCCGGACCGGGCCCGAGCCTGCCCCCTTCCCACGACTCACGCTTGCGGCCACCCTCGATCCGCAGGGCGTGTTCCGCAACTCGTGAGGCCGAAAGGCGACCGGCTCGTTACGCGCACCATCTGCGGCGATGGGAGCCCCCATGATCATGGCCACAGGCCTGCGCCGCCACCGCAGCCGGTGATCCGCAACCCGCTGGTGACTCAGCCGTTGCCCTCGTCCTCCCCGCGCAGGAACCGCTCCACCTCGGCGGCGAGCTCGTCGGCGCTGGGCAGCTCGCCCGACAACCCCATGCTCGACCGCTCGGCGCGGCCCGAGGCGACCATGTCGTACTGCCGCTCGAGCGCCTCGACGACCTGCCGCACCTCCTCCGAGCCGGCCACCTGCTCGGCGATCTCCGCCTCGATGCGCTCGGCGGCCTTGGTGACGCTCTCGGTGGGCAGGTACAGCCCCGCGGCGAGGCCGACGTGGTCCAGCAGCACCCGTGCCGCCTGCGGGTACTCCGCTCGCGCGAGGTAGTGCGGCACGTGCACGGCGAAGCCCATCGCGTCCAGCCCGGCCTCGCCGAGCCGGTATTCCATCAGGCCGACGGCGCTGCCCGGCACGTGCGCCGTGGCGAACCACGCCTCGTGGCCCTCGGTCAGCTCGGGGCGCGTCCCGTGCACGGTGACGCCGATCGGGCGGGTGTGCGGCACCGCCATCGGGATCGCGGTCATGTTGATGACCAGCCGGATCCCGAACCTGCGCACGATCTGCTCGACGGCCGCGCAGAACCGCTCCCACTGCATGTCCGGCTCGGGGCCGGAGAGCAGCAGGTAACCGGTGTCCGCCGTGTCGGTGAGCGCGACGACGTCCAGCTCCGGCTTGCTGTAGGCGGCCCAGTGGTCGGTCTCGAACCTCAGCGGTGGGCGACGGGACCGGTAGTCGACGAGCTGGTCGACGTCGAAGCGCGCCACCAGGCGTGGCTCTCGGCCCTCCACGAGGGCCTCCACCGCCAGCCGGGCCGCGTTGCCCGCGTCCACGAACCCGTCCAGCGCCACGAGCAGCACGGGTTCGTCCAGGTGTGGCGCATCGGGCGCCACCTCGTACAGACCGGCCGGATCCAGCACGGCACACCTCCGCCTCTCGACGGGGCCACCCCGGCCCCGCCCAACGCACATCTCCTCCGTGCAACGTGAGTCTGCCCGCACAGCATCCCGTTTCCGCACGCCGCGGGGCACCATGGGGCGAGATGAAAACGCATCATCGCCCCTGGGTCGTCTGGTCGGTCGCATTGACCGCGTACCTGGTGGGCGTGATGCACCGCACGTCGTTCGGCGTGGCGGGCCTCGACGCCGCCGACCGCTTCCACGCGGCGCCCGCGGCGCTCGCCGGCTTCGTGGTGCTGCAGCTCGTGGTCTACGCGAGCCTGCAGATCCCGGTCGGCGTGCTGCTCGACCGGTTCGGCGCCCGGCGGCTCATCGTCGTCGGCGCGATCACGATGGCCGCGGGCCAGCTCGTGATGGCCGTCGCCACCGAGCTCCCGCTCGCGATCCTCGCGCGCGTGCTCGTCGGGGCCGGTGACGCGCTCACGTTCATCAGCGCGCTCTCGGTCGTCACGGCCTGGTTCCCGCCGCGGCGCGTGCCGCTGATGACCCAGCTGACCGGCCTGATCGGGCAGCTCGGTCAGGTGCTGTCCGCCGTGCCGCTCGCCGCGGTGCTGCACGGGCCCGGCTGGACGCCCGCGTTCATCTCGGCCGCTGCCCTCGGGTTGGCGGTGGGGCTCGCGGCGCTCGCCGTCGTGCGCGACCGGCCGCCGGGGGCGCCCGTCCCGCCGCGCGCGCCGTCGCCGCGCGAGGTGCTGCACGGGCTGGTCAGCTCGTGGCGGGAGCCGGGCACCCGGTTGGGCTTCTGGACGCACCTGGGCACCCAGTTCTCCGGCCAGGTCTTCGCGCTGATGTGGGGCGTTCCGTACCTGGTGGCGGGCCAGGGGTTCACGCCGGGCGAGGCGAGCGCGATGCTCACCCTGCTCGTCGTGGCCGGGATCGTCGCCGGGCCGCTGTTCGGCGAGTTCACCGCCCGGCACCCGCTGCGCCGGTCGTGGCTCGTGCTCTCGGTGTTGGCCGTGACGGCCGCCGTCTGGACGGCCGTGCTCGTCCTCCCGCCGCCCGCGCCGACGTGGCTGCTGTGCGTGCTCGTGGTCGTGCTGGCGCTGGGCGGGCCGACCTCGATGATCGGTTTCGACTACGCGCGCACGTTCAACCCCCACCACCGGCAGGGCACCGCGGTCGGGATCATCAACATGGCGGGTTTCTCCGCGACCCTCGCCGTCTCGCTGGCCGTCGGGGTGGTGCTGGAGATCGCCGGGCCGGGCGGCTACACGCCCGAGTCGTTCCGCGTGGCGTGGACCGTGCAGTACGCGGTGTGGGCGATCGGGCTCTGCGGCGTGCTCGTGTCGCGCAGCCGGGCCCGGCGGAAGATGGCGGCCGAGGGCGTCGTCGTGCCGCCGCTGCGCGCGGTCCTGGCCGCCCGGCGCGCCGAGGCGCGCAAGCGCGCCACCAGCTGAAACCTGTGATCGACAGCCCGGGACCCGCCCCGCTCACCCGATAGTGGCAATGATTATCATCTGCGCCAACATTCGGGACAGGCGACAGGAGGCGGCGTGCGGATCGCGTTCGTCGGCAAGGGCGGCAGCGGGAAGACGACATCGGCGGCGGTGTTCAGCCGGTACCTGGCCGAGCTCGGCAAGCCGGTTCTCGCCATCGACGCGGACATCAACCAGCACCTCGGCCAGGCGCTGGGCCACGACGGCCCGCCGCCTCGCGCGCTCGGCTCCGACCTGAAGTGGCTCAAGGACCACCTGCGGGGCAGCAACCCGCGGATCCCCAGCGCGGACGCGATGATCAAGACGACGCCGCCCGGCCGCGGGTCGCGCCTGCTCGACCTCGATCCCGAGGGCGAGCTGCTGGCCCGCTACTCCGCGGTGGCCGGCGGCGTGCGCTTCCTGGTGACGGGGGAGTTCGACGAGGCCGACATCGGCGTGTCCTGCTACCACTCGAAGACCGGCGCCGTGGAGCTGTACCTCAACCACCTCGTCGACGGCCCGGGCGAGTACATCGTGGTCGACATGACCGCGGGCGCCGACGCGTTCGCCTCCGGCCTGTTCACGCGGTTCGACCTGACCGTGCTCGTCAGCGAGCCCACCCGGCGCGGGGTCGGCGTGTACCGGCAGTACGCCGAGCACGCCCGCGGCCACGGCGTGCGGCTGCGGGTGCTCGGCAACAAGGTGGCCGACGCCGAGGATGCCGCCTACCTGCGCGAACAGGTCGGCGACGCGCTGCTCGGGTGGTTCGGCCAGTCGGCGTGGGTGCGTGCGGCGGAGCGGGGCGCGGTGGCGCCGGTCGGCACGCTCGAGCCGGAGAACCTCGCCGTGCTCGACGCGGTGCTCGCCGCGCTCGACGCGTGCGAGCGGGACTGGGTGGCCTACCACCGCGGCACGGTGGAGTTCCACCTGCGCAACGCGGCGGCCTGGGCCAACCGTGCGGTCGGGGCCGACCTGGCCGCACAGGTCGACCCCGACTTCGTCCCGGGGCTGCCCGCGGTCCGCGCCTGAGCGGCTCCTACTCGGCCAGCAGGCGGTAGATCGCCTTGCGGGCCTCGGTGATCGTGGTGGTGGCCGTCGCGATCTGCTCGGGCGTGCCGGCGGCCATCACCTGCGCCGCGGCCGCGTGCAGCTGGCCCAGCTGTTCCCACAGCTCGGTGACGTCCTCGTCGTCGGGGTCGCGGCCGACCGACGCCCACACGGCGTCGAGCTCGGTGCGGTGCTCGTCGACGTACCGCGTGCCCTCCTCGGTGAGGTGCACGACGCGCCGGCCCTCGGCCTGCTCGACGCGCACCAGGCCCTCGTCCTCCAGCTGGGAGAGCGTCGGGTAGACCGATCCGGGGCTCGGCCGCCAGAGGCCGCCGGTGCGCTCGGCGATCTCCTGGATGATCTCGTAGCCGTGCCGCGGCCGCTCCGCGACCAGCGCGAGCACCGCGATGCGGATGTCCCCGCGCGCCGTCCGGCGGCCGCGCCTGGGCCGCGGGCCGGGGAAGCCGCGCATGCCGGGCCCGAACGGCGGGCCGAAGCCGGGGCCGAACGGGTGCCTGCGGTGGCGGTGCCCGCGCGGGGGCTCCTGGCCCTCGCCCGGACCCGCGAACGGCGGCCCGTCCGGGTGGAACGGCCCTCGCCGCGGTCCACGCCTGCCGCGGAATCCGAACCAGGGGGTGTGCTGCTCGTCCATGTCCATCTCCTGTGTCACTCGTGAGCCATCGGACTAGCTTGTGTGCCATCACGATATATCGTGATAGTCGATACGACAAGGTGCGGCCGGGAGGGACGGGGAGCCGGCGGGTCCGACGGGGGTCAGCGGCGGGTGGTCGTCGCGCCCGTCGTGCAGTTGCGCTCGACGTAGGTGCGCACGCGCTCACCGGCCCCGGTGAACTCGGGGGAGTTGAGGCGGTTGGCCAGCTCGGGGTCGCGCGAGAGCGCCGACTGGTCGCCCCCGCTGGCGACGAGCGCGTCCAGCTGCAGGTCGAGGGCCTGCACCGTGCGCTCCACGTCCGTGCGGATCTCGTTCGGGGCGGAGTACACCATGTCCTGCCCGGACCTGCGGACCGCGGCGACGCTCCGCTCCAGCTCCTCGGGGGCCACCTGGCCCCGCGCCACGAGGCCGTTGAGCGGGCGGATCGCCTCCAGGTTGGCCTGCGCCGCGGCGCAGAACGGGCTCTGCGGGGCGGGGGCCCTGCGGGTGGGGTCGGGTGCGTCGGCGTCGGCCACCGAGGAACCGCCGCATCCGAGCAACACGCCGCCGATCGCGGTGACGAGGACGGCCGCCGCGCCGGCGCGCGAGATGAGGCCCATCGGAAGTCCCCCGGGATTCACGGACGTGGGTGCTCTGGCGGGAACAGTAGACCGCGCCCCCGCAGGTCCCTGTGAGGTGGGTGGCACCGTACCCGGTCCGGGCATCCGGGCGGGAACTCCGCGGGCCCCGCGCGCGTTGAAACGGCCGTGGCGAAAATCGGGCCGCGTCGAATCGCGGCGTTCACGGCACTGTGGCGCGCGATCGCGCAGTCGCGGCGCCCGGGCACGCCTGACCTGGGCGAGCGGCTGCGCGCCCTCCCGCGCATGCTGGCCAACGCCTTCTCCGGCCGCTACCCCGCCCTGTCCAAGGCCCGGCTCGGGCTGATCGTGCTGGCGCTGGCCTACCTGGTCTCGCCGGTCGACGCGGTGCCCGAGGTGCTCCTGCCGCTGCTGGGCTTCGTCGACGACGGCGTCATCGCGCTGTGGCTGGGCGGCACCTTCCTCGCCGAGACCGAGCGCTTCCTCGCCTGGGAGCGGGAGCAGCCCGTCGTCGTGGAGGTGCCGTCCGCCTGACCGCGGCGGCACGGATCTTGTTCGCCCCCCGGCGGCTCCCTACGGTGTGCGCATGCCGGTCCTGGAAGTCCACCTCGTCGAGGGGCTGCACACCCCGTCCCAGCACGCGGAGCTGCTCGTCGCGATGAGCACCCGCTACGCCGAGGTCACCGGGGTGCCGCGGGACCGCGTGCGCGCCCACGTCACGCTCCACCGCCCCGAGCTGTGGGCCAACGGCGGCATCCCGGCCGACGGCCGGTCGGCCCCCTACTTCACCGCCGTCGTGTTCGCCGACCAGCCCGCCGAGGTGCGGCGCAGGCTCCTGGGCGCGCTCACCGACCTGATCGTCGACGTGCTCGGCGTGGACCGGCGCCTCGTGCACGGCGAGGCCATCCCCGTGCAGCCCGACGACTGGGCCATCGGCGGGGTGTCGGCGGCCGCGCGCCGCGCGTACGCCTGACCTCGGCGTAGGCCGGCCGACGGCCAGCGGTCTCACCGCGGGTTCTGCAGAACCCGCCCTCGAGCGCAGCGGAACCGGGCGGGCGAGCGGCAGGGACCGGCGGGGCGATCGGGCACGCGCACCGGCCGCCGAATCATCGGGTCCCGCGGAACGACGCTCTCGGCTCCGGTCGCGCCCGCGGTCGGTTCCGCGGAACCGACCGGCAGGCCGCCACCGGGAAGCCGCCCCACGACGGCACCCGAGCCGGGAGGCGTGCCTCAGCCGGCCGTCCCCTGCTGCGCCGCCTGCCGCGTCCACGAGCCCCGCCGCAGCCACGCCCACAGGGCCGCCGCCCCGAGCAGGTAGACGCCCAGCAGCACGCCGAGCGCGCCCGCGCCCCCGCCGAGGGCGTCGGACGAGGGGCGGATCGCGAGGTGCACGAACGCGAAGCCGCCGATGCAGGCGAACAGCGCCCACAGGCCGGGGGACCAGCGCAGCAGGGCGGCGCCGGGCAGGAACGACAGCGGCACGAGCGCGAACAGCAGGTTGGCCGCGGAGCTGACCGCGGTGGCCGTCAACGCGGTGGCGACGGTGTCGGGGAGGAACGTGCCCGGCTCGCCGGCCAGGGCGACGAGCGGCTCGCGCACGATCCAGGCCGCGCCGCCGAGGGCGGTGAGGGCGGTCGCGGCGAGGGCGACGGCGGGCCCTTCCTCGTCCTCGCGCAGCGGGCGGGCGGTGCGGAACGCGATCAGGGTGCCGAGCACGAGCCCCGGCTCGAGCCCGAGCGCCCGGGAGAGCACCACGCCGACTGCGCCGAGCAGCAGGAACCCGGGGACCGGGCCGACGTGGCAGCGCACGCCCCACCACCGGGCCACGTACAGCAGCTGCGTGCCCTGCTGGGCGGCCGTGACGAGGACGAACGCGACCGCGAGCCCGACCAGCAGGGCCGGTGCGGACGCGTCGAAGGGGAACGCGGGCGTGAGGAACCCGAGCATCACGGCGCCGGCGAGCGCCGTGATCGCGACGGCGGCGAGGAACGCGACTGGGGCAGGCCGCTCACCCCCGGGCGGGACGCGCAGCCGCGCCAGCAGGGCCTCGATCCGGCCGGGCTCCTCGGCGGCCGCGCGGTTGAGCAGGCCGACGGGCAGGGCGAGCGCGGCGAGCAGCAGCAGCGTGAGAGCCAGGCTCGGCAGCACCGCGCCGAGGTGCCAGCGCGCCTCGACCGGGGACGGGAACGACGTGGCGAACGCGACGGCGGCCAGCTCGCCCGTGTGCTCCCCCTCCCCGGGGGCGGGCGCGGGCGGTGGCGGCGCGGGTGGGGCGACCGGCGGCCGCGGCTCCTCGGCGGGCGCGGTGGGCGGCGCGGCGAGGGCGCCGGTCCAGTCGAGGCCGCGGGAGTCCTCGCGGTCGACCGCGTCCCCGACGCCGGGCAGCACCGCGGCCCCGACGGCGGCCCCGGCCCCCGCGTCCGTCACCGGCGCCTTCCGCGTCGGGCGGGGCGTCGGCGGGGTGGTGGCGGCGACGACGGTCGTGTCCTCGTCGGACTCCTCGTCGGACTCCTCATCGGACTCCTCGTCGGACGCCGCGGCGGCGTCCTCGGCGTCCTCGTCCGCCGACTCCTGCTCGTCGCGCGACTCGTCGGAGTCCGGCTCCTCCTCTTCGTCCTCGTCCTCTTCGTCCTCGTCCTCGTCCTCGTCGTCCCGGTCCTCGTCCTCGTCGTCCTCGTCCTCGTCGTCGTCTTCGTCGTCGAGGCCGGGGAAGTCGGGGAAGTCCGGGAACTGCGGGTTGAGCAGGTTGCCCAGCGCGCGCTCGCGCGGCTCCTCGGGGCAGGAACGGTCGGACAGCAGGGCCTCGATCGCGCCGGGGTCGGCGCAGTCGTCGTCCGACCCCGCCAGCGCGGGGGCCGTGAGTCCGACGGCGATCAGGCCGACGACCGCACCCGCCAGCGCGGTACGGACCAGCGTGGCACTGCGCACCGTCATCTCCACCCGATCGACACGTTCCCCTCGGCCGGTTGGCCGAGCCACCGACGCCCGCACGTGGTGCAACGAGCCGGACCGATCGGGGTCACGATTCACCCGAAAGAGATCTTCAGTGAACCGCGTGTCGGGTCGATCCGCCGCGTCGGTCGGACGTCAGCGCCTCGACCCGGCCTCGAGCAGGGCGCGGATCTGGCCGACGATCAGCGGGGCGTCCTCGGCGTGGTCGCGGTGGGTCGATCAGCGCCGCGGCGGGTGCCGGTGCAGCGCGCTGCGGGCCAGCGCCAGCTCGTGCGCGACCTCGGCCGCGATGAGCTCGGCGTGCAGGGCCGACTCCTCGGCGGCGTGCAGCCCGAGGGCGCGGTGGCGGCGCACCAGCTCCTCGAGGGAGTTCAGCAGGCGCTCGGCGACGGAGCGGCGGACGGCGTCACGGGCGGGGCTGGACACGGGTGCCTCCTCGACGGGGTGGGACGGGCCGGGACGGGAGCGCGCCGCGCAACAGCGGTCGCTCGCGTCCCGGCCGTTGTCCCGGTCCCTGCGTCGGGTGAGCACCCGCCGCCCTCTCAGTCCCGCACGACGGTGGGGGTCGGCTCGGAGCCGGCGGTGGCCTCGGCGGGCTCCTCGGCGGCCACCTGCCGCAGCTTCGCCACGGCGATGGCCACCGCGGCGACCCAGACGCCCACGACCACCAGGTAGACGACGGTGCGGGCGCTGTCGGCCACGTCGAGCGCGCGCAGGATCGTGCGGGTGTTGGTCAGGACGATCAGGCCGCCGACCGCGGTGCCGAGCACCGTCGAGGGGATCTTCGTGACCAGCCACGCGGCCACCGGCGCGGCGAGCACGCCGCCGAGCAGGAGCCCGCCGACCGTGTAGGGGTCGAGCACCTCCGAGCCGAGCCCGACGAAGAACCCGATGCTCGCGGCGACGGCGACGAGGAACTCCGACGTGTCGACCGAACCGACCACGGTGCGCGGGGCGGTCTTGCCCGCGGTGAGCAGCGCCGGCGTGGCCACCGGGCCCCACCCGCCGCCGCCGGACGCGTCGACGAAGCCCGCGATCAGGCCCAGCGGGGAGAGGAACCGGGAGCGGTGCGGCGAGGTGCGCTCCTTCGACACCCGCGGCGGCCGCACCGAGAACCGCACGAGGATGTAGACGCCGAGCGCGAGCAACACGCCCGCCATGTACGGCGCGGCGTCCTCGGTGGACAGCGCCGACAGCACGGTGGCGCCGAGGAAGGCGCCGATCGCGCCGGGCACGCCGAGGCGCAGGACCAGCTTCCAGTCCACGTTGCCGAAGCGCCAGTGCGACGCACCCGCCGCGATCGTCGTGCCGACCTCGGCGAGGTGCACCGAGGCGCTGGCGGCGGCCGGGTTCGTGCCGAGGAGCAGCAGCAGCGACGTGGACGTGACGCCGTAGGCCATGCCGAGGGCGCCGTCGACGAGCTGGGCGCCGAAGCCCACGAGGGCGAAGACGATGAGTGTGCGCATGGGGAGGAGGGCTCCGGGTGGGAGGTGGGGCTGTCAGGGAGACGGGCGCACGACGACACGGCCGCGGGCGCGGCCCGGGATCGGTGCGGCGGGCGGGAGCGGGGAGGAGCTCAGCCGCGACAGAACTCGTCGAACGCGTGACAACGCCGGGAGGGCCAGAACCGTTCGAGGTCCGGCAGGAGGTTCGTCGTCATCGACGACCCACCCGCGAAGCGGGCGGGCGGCCGGGGCGGCGCGGTCGATGACACCACTCCATCGTGCGTTGTCGTCCGATCGACTACAAGCCGGTGTCCGCGCTGCGAGATCGCCCGCCAAATGTCCGGACTTCTGCAAAAGCGCAGGTCGGATCGCATGCGAATACGTCGGATCGGCAATCGTGACGAGCCTCTCGCGATGCGGTTTTCCGGCGCCCGCTATTTACGCGATGAGATGGCCCGGAATCGGCCGCGCGGCGATCCGGGTGTCGTAGCGGGCGAGGACCGCGCGGGCCACGTCCGGGTCGGCGCCGAGCGGCGCGCCGACGAGCGCCCCGGCCGCGGTCGCGTCGCGGACGATGCGGTCCGGCAACAGGCCCGGCGCGAGGATCCACTGCGCGACGGCCACCCGCCGCGCCCCGCTCGCTCTCAGCGCGGCCACCGCATCGGACACCGTCGGCGCGGTCGTCGTCGCGAACGCCGGACCGCCGCCGTGCCAGCCGAACCGGCGGGTCCAGCCCGCCACGACGTCGGCCACGGCGGCGTTCGCGGGCGCGTGCGACGAGCCGATCGCGGCGAGCACCACCCCGAGCCCGGGGTCGTGCAGCGGACCGGCGACCGCCTCGAGGCGGCGCAGCGCGGCCGCCGACAGGCCCCGGTGCCCGCCCAGCACCGGGCTGATCGCGATGTCCAGGCCCGGCAGCCGGGCGGCGGCCTGCGTGACCGCTCCCGGCACGTCGACGCTCGCGTGGAACGCGTGCCCGAGCAGCAGCGGCACGACCACCGCGCGGCGGTGCCCGTCGGCGGCGACGGCGTCGAGGACGTCCGGTAGCCGCGGCGCCGACAGGTCGAGGAAGGACAGGCGCACGTCCAACCCCGGCCGCTGCCTGCGCACCTCGGCGACCAGCTCGGCCACCGTGGCGGCCGAGCGCGGGTCGCGGCTGCCGTGCGCAACCGCGACGAGCGCCGGGGCGCGTCCCACTAGCCGGCCACCGCGAGCGGTGTGCCGACCAGCCCGGCGGCGAGCGTGCCGCCGGTGGGCGGGTCGATGAGCAGGAAGCTGCCGGTGGCGCGGATGTCGGCGTAGGCGTCGACGGGCAGCGGGTCCGCGGTGCGCAGCGAGGCGTGGGCGATGTCGTTGATCCCCAGCTCCTCGGGCGCCTGGTCCCAGGTCGGGACCTCGCTGTCCAGCGACAGCCGCTCCCCGACGGCGCCGACGATCACCTGCGTGGTGCGGGTGCCGTGCTTGAGCAGCAGCCGGGCGCCCGGGCGCAGCGGCTTCTCGGCGAGCCAGCACAGGGTGGCCTCCAGCTCGTCGGTGACGCGGGGCGGCTCGGCCGCCGAGGCGAGCACGTCGCCGCGGGAGATGTCGATGTCGTCGGTGAGCAGCACGGTGACGCTGCGGCCCGCCGTGGCGGACGCCAGCGGCCCGTCGGCGGTCTCGACGGCCGCCACCGTGGTGCGGACGCCGCTCGGCAGCACGACGACCTCGTCACCGGGCGCCACGGTGCCCGCGGCGACCTGCCCCGCGTAGCCGCGGTAGTCGTGCAGGTCGGGGCGGTCGGCGGTGCGCGGCCGGATCACGTACTGCACCGGCATGCGGAACGGCGCGTCCACCTCGGGCCCGGTGACCGGCACCGACTCGAGGTGCCCGAGCAGTGTCGGGCCCTCGTACCAGGGCGTGCGTGCGGAGCGCTCCACCACGTTGTCCCCGTCCAGCGCCGAGACCGGGATCGTGACCACGGCGTCGGCGGCGAACCCGAGCGAGCGGGCCAGCTCGTCGAAGTCCTTCTCGATCGCGCGGACCACGCCCTCGTCGAAGTCGACGAGGTCGATCTTGTTGATGGCCAGCACGAGCCGCGGGACGCGTAGCAGCGCGAGCACCGCCGCGTGCCTGCGGGTCTGCTCGACCACGCCGTTGCGGGCGTCGACGAGCAGCACCGCGAGCTCCGCGGTGGACGCCCCGGTCACCGTGTTGCGGGTGTACTGGACGTGGCCGGGGGTGTCGGCGAGCACGAACTCGCGCTTCGGGGTGCCGAAGTACCGGTACGCCACGTCGATCGTGATGCCCTGCTCGCGCTCGGCGCGCAGGCCGTCGACCAGCAGCGACAGGTCCGGCGTCGCGAGCCCCTTGTCGACCGAGGCGCGCTGCACGGCCTCGATCTGGTCGGCGAGCACCGACTTGGTGTCGTAGAGCAACCGGCCGACGAGCGTGGACTTGCCGTCGTCCACGCTGCCTGCGGTGGCGAAGCGGAGCAGATCCCTGGCCGCCGTCAGATCCTCGGACACCGTCAGAAGTACCCTTCCCGCTTCCGGTCCTCCATGGCGGCCTCGCTCAGCCGGTCGTCGGCGCGCGTGGCGCCGCGTTCGGTGAGCCGCGACGCCATGACCTCGGCGATCACCTCGTCGAGCGTGGTGGCGGTCGACTCGATCGCCCCGGTGCACGAGCCGTCGCCGACGGTGCGGTAGCGCACCGACTTCCGCACGAGCTCCTCGCCGCCCCGCGGCCCGCCCCACGGGCCCTCGGCGAGCCACATGCCGTCGCGGCGGAACACCTCGCGCTCGTGGGCGAAGTAGATCGACGGCAGCTCGATGCCCTCGCGCTTGATGTAGCGCCACACGTCGAGCTCGGTCCAGTTGGAGATCGGGAACACGCGCACGTGCTCGCCGGGGGCGTGGCGGCCGTTGTAGAGGTTCCACAGCTCGGGACGCTGCTTGCGCGGGTCCCAGCGGCCGAACGCGTCGCGCAGGCTCATGATCCGCTCCTTGGCCCGCGCGCGTTCCTCGTCGCGGCGCCCGCCGCCGAACACGGCGTCGAAGCGGTGCTCGTTGATCGTGTCGAGCAGCGGGACGGTCTGCAGCGGGTTGCGGGTGCCGTCCGGGCGCTCGGTGAGCCTGCCGTCGTCGATCCAGTCCTGGACGTGCGCGACGACGAGCCGCAGCCCCAGCCGCTCGACGAGCCGGTCGCGGAAGTCGATGACCTCCGGGTAGTTGTGCCCGGTGTCGACGTGCAGCAGCGGGAACGGTACCGGCGCCGGCGCGAACGCCTTGACCGCCAGGTGCACCAGCACCGTGGAGTCCTTGCCGCCGGAGAACAGGATCACCGGCCGGTCGAACTCGCCCGCGACCTCGCGGAAGACGTGGATGGCCTCGGACTCCAGCGCCTCCAGCGCGTCCAGCGCCGACGCCCGGGCGACGGGCAGCGTGGCGGTCATGCGTGCAGCCCGCATTCGATCTTGCCGGTCCCCGCCCAGCGCCCCGAGCGCTTGTCCGCGCCCGGCAGCGGCTTCGCGGTGCACGGGGCGCAGCCGATCGACGGGTAGCCCTCGGAGACCAGCGGGTTCACCAGGATCCCGTGCTCGGCGATGTAGGCGTCCATCTCCTCGTCGGTCCACGCCGCGATCGGGTTGACCTTGACGAGGCCGAACTTCTCGTCGTAGGTGACGAGCGGGGTGTTCGCCCTGGTCGGCGCCTCGACCCGGCGCACGCCGGTGACCCACGCGTCGTAGCCCGCGAGCACGTTCTGCAGCGGCACGACCTTGCGCAGCGCGCAGCACCGGTTCGGGTCCCGGGCGAACAGGTCCTTGCCGAGCAGCGAGTCCTGCTCGGCCACCGTGTGCTCCGGGGTGGCGTTGACGATGCGGACGTCGTAGCCGGCCCCGACGGCGTCGCGGGTGCCGATCGTCTCGGCGAAGTGGTAGCCGGTGTCGAGGAACAGCACGTCCACGCCGGGCCGGGCCTTGGCGGCCAGGTCGACGAGCACCGCGTCCTGCATGTTCGACGCCACGATCATGCGGTCGTCGAACGTCTCGGCGGCCCAGGCGAGCACCTCGTGCGCGCCGGCCTGCGGGCCGAGCTCGCGCGCGCCGCGTTCGGCGATCGCACGCAGGTCGACTTCGGTTGCGATGCTCACCGGGAGACCTCCGGGACTCCGATACCGATCATCTTCAGCGAGAAGGTCCGCAGGCAGGCGGCGCAGTACCAGGCCCCGTGCCCGGCCTCGGACGGGCGCAGGTCCTCGTCCCCGCAGTAGGGGCAGTAGAACGGGACGGCTCGTTCACTCACTTGAGGTCGGCCTCCTCGGCCCGCATGACCCACTGCGCGAACCGCTCGCCCTCGCCGCGCTGCGCCACGAACCGGCGCACGACGCGCTCGACGTAGTCGCCCAGCTCGGCGCTGGTGACCTTCAGGCCGCGCAGCTTGCGCCCGAACCCGGCGTCGAGGCCGAGGCCGCCGCCGAGGTGCACCTGGAAGCCCTCGACCTGGTTGCCGTCGGCGTCGGTGACGATCTGGCCCTTGAGCCCGATGTCGGCCACCTGGGTGCGCGCGCAGGCGTTCGGGCAGCCGTTGAGGTGGATGGAGATCGGGACCTCGGGGCTCACGTCGGCCAGGCGCTGCTCCAGGTCCTCGACCAGGCGGATCGCCCGCTGCTTGGTCTCGACGATCGCGAGCTTGCAGAACTCGATGCCCGTGCAGGCCATCGTGGAGCGCCGCCACGGCGACGGGTCGACCTCCAGGCCGAGGCCCGCCAGCTCCGCGGACAGCGACTCGACGTTCTCGTCGGGGACGTCGAGCACCACGACCTTCTGCTGCGGCGTGAGCCGGACCCGCTGCGACCCCGCGGTCTCCGCGGCCTTCGCGAGCGCCACCAGCGTGGAGCCCGACACGCGGCCCGACGCGGGGGCCGCGCCCACGTAGTTGAGCCCGTCCTTCTGCTTGTGCACACCGACGTGGTCGAGCGGCAGCTCGGGGACCGGCGGCGCAGGCCCGTCGACGAGCTTGCGGCCGAGGTACTCCTCCTCCAGCACCCGGCGGAACTCGGTGGCGCCCCAGTCGGCGACCAGGAACTTCAGCCGGGCGCGGTGGCGCAGCCTGCGGTAGCCGTAGTCGCGGAAGATCGAGACGACCCCCGCCCACACGTCCGGGACGTCCTCGAGCGGCACCCAGGCGCCCAGCCGCTGCGCGATCTTCGGGTTGGTGGACAGGCCGCCGCCCACCCACAGGTCGAACCCGGGCCCGTGCTCGGGGTGCACGACGCCGACGAACGAGACGTCGTTGACCTCGTGGGCGATGTCGGGCAGGCCGGAGATCGCGGTCTTGAACTTGCGCGGCAGGTTCGAGAACTCCGGGCTGCCGATGTAGCGCTCGAGGATCTGCCGGATCGCCGGGGTGCCGTCGATGACCTCGTCGGCCGCGATCCCGGCCAGCGGCGAGCCGAGGATCACCCGGGGCGTGTCGCCGCAGGCCTCGGTGGTGCGCAGCCCGACCGCCTCCAGCTTCTGCCAGATCGCGGGCACGTCCTCGATCTCGATCCAGTGGTACTGGACGTTCTGGCGGTCGGTGATGTCCGCGGTGTCGCGGGCGTGGTCCTGGCTGATCTCGCCGACGGCCCGCAGCTGCTCGGTGGTCAGCGCGCCGCCGTCGATGCGGACCCGCAGCATGAAGTAGCGGTCGTCGAGCTCCTCGGGCTCCAGCGTCGCCGTGCGGCCGCCGTCGATGCCGGGGCGGCGCTGCGTGTAGAGGCCCCACCAGCGGAACCGACCGCGCAGGTCGGCGGGGTCGATCGAGTCGAAGCCGCGCTTGGCGTAGATGTTCTCGATGCGGGCACGGACGTTGAGCCCGTCGTCGTCCTTCTTCGTGCGCTCGTTGGGGTTGAGGGGCTCGCGGTGGCCCAGCTTCCACTGGCCTTCGCCGCGCTTGCGCTTCACGGGCGTGGTGGGGGGCAAGGCTCAAGCCTCCGGATCGCAGCACGGCCGAGCCGCGTGCGAAGACGCCGCGGCGGGGCTGGGTGCTGAGGTGGTGGGTCGGTGGGCGCGAGATCAGCGGGACCGACAGAGCGCGCTGCAAACCCGGCGCAGATCCACGTGGCGACGCGCCACGAGCCGCAGGGTCAGCGCATGCATAGGTGCAAGGGTGCCACTTGTCCGGTCCACGATCCATCGGTGTCCGCATGCTGGGAGCGGGCTCACACGCGGTGCGCCGAACGGGCCCCTGACCGGCGGGTCGCGCTCTAGGCTCCTCCGTCGTGGGGGCGAGGCGGATCGGGACCGAGATCGACCTGCGGGTCCGCACCGCGACCGGGCGCGTCATCCGGTGGACCGGGCACACCCTCGCCCTGCTGATCGCCGCGGGCGGCATCGCGTCCTTCTTCGTGGGGCCGGAGTCCCCGGCGGTGCGGGTGGTCGCGGGCGTCGCGGGCGTGCTGATCGTGCTGGTCTACGCGGTGGCGGGCTGGTGGCACCGCGGGCGGCCGCGCAGCCTGGTGATCGACCACGAGGGGATCCTGATCCGCAACGCGCGGGGCGCGCGCATCGCGCGGCTGGCCTGGACCGAGCTGTCCGGGGTCGGGCTCATGACGAACCAGGTCGCGCTCGAGCGCGAGCGGCGGGCTCCGCTGGAGCGCGTCTGGGCCGCGGTGCCGGTCTGGCTGGAGCTGTACCCCGCCGACGCGGCCGCCGTGGCGCGCCACCCGGGGCTGTCGGGGGCGTGGGGGCTCGGGGCGGGTACGGCGCCCGGCGAGCAGCAGCGGTGGCTGCTGCACCTGGGTGACACGCTGGGGCAGCGGCTCCCGATCGAGGAGGCGGTGCAGCGCTGGCGGCCGGAGCTGTGGCGGGGGCACCGGTCCGGCACGGTCGCGTTCGGCGGCCACGAGCGCCGCTGACCCGCGCCCGGAGCTGGCAGACTGGTCCTCCGTGCCGCCCTTCGGGATCTACGTCCACGTGCCGTTCTGCGCGGCGCGCTGCGGCTATTGCGACTTCAACACCTACACCCCCTCCGAGCTGGCCGGCTCCGGCGCGTCCCCGGACGGCTGGTTCACCGCCGTGCGCCGGGAGCTCGACCTGGCCGTGCGCACCGTCGGCCCGCGGCCGGTCGACACGGTGTTCGTCGGCGGCGGCACGCCCTCGCTGCTCGGCGCCGCCCGGCTGGGTGAGGTGCTGGACGCGATCCGGGACGCGTTCGGGCTGGCGCCGGGCGCGGAGGTCACCACCGAGTCCAACCCGGAGTCGACCTCCCCCGAGTTCTTCGCGGGGCTCGCCGAGGCGGGGTTCACCCGCGTGTCGCTGGGCATGCAGTCGGCCGCGCCGCACGTGCTGCGCGTCCTGGAACGCCGCCACACCCCCGGCCGCGCGGTCGCCGCCGCCCGGGAGGCCCGCGTCGCCGGGATCGGTCACGTGAACCTCGACCTGATCTACGCGACGCCCGGCGAGACCGACGACGACCTGCGCGCCTCGCTCGACGCCGTGCTCGAGGCGGGCGTCGACCACGTGTCCGCGTACTCCCTCATCGTCGAGGACGGCACCGCGCTCGCCCGCCGGGTGGCCCGCGGCGAGCTCCCCGCCCCCGACGACGACGTCGCCGCCGCCCGCTACGAGCTGATCGACGACCGGCTCACGGCCGCGGGTTTCGCCTGGTACGAGGTGTCGAACTGGGCGGCGTCGCCGGACGCGGTGTGCCGGCACAACACCGGGTACTGGGAGGACGGCGACTGGTGGGGCCTCGGCCCGGGTGCCCACTCCCACCTCGCGGGGGCCCGGTGGTGGAACGTCAAGCACCCGGCGCGCTACGCGGCGCTCCTCTCCGCGGGGGAGTCCCCCGAGGCCGACCGCGAGCTGCTCACCGAGGCCGAGCGGCACACCGAGCGCGTGATGCTGCGGCTGCGGCTCGCCTCCGGGCTGCCGCTCGACCTGCTCGACGAGGCGGGCGCCGCGGCCGCGGCCGGGGCGGCCGAGGACGGCCTGCTCGACCCGGCGCAGCTGGCCGCGGGCCGGGCGGTGCTCACCCGGCGCGGCCGCCTGCTCGCCGACCGCGTCGTGCAGCAGCTGCTGGTCGGGGCGCCCGTCTGAGCCGACCCCAGGTCGAGGTCGTCCGGGCACTCGACCGCGTCCGGGGCCCGGCCGGCGTGCTCGGTGAGCAGTTGGATCGCCCGTTGGGCGATCGCCTCCCCGTCGGCGATCCGGTAGGTCGACACCTGCAGCCCGAGAGGGCGCCCACCAGCACCGCGGCCGGCCCCGCGACCGCGGCGACCCGCATCCCGACCGTCGTCCGCATCGCGCCTTCCCTTCCCTCCTGCGGCACCCGGCGGGACGGCTTCTCGCGCAAGCAGGTCGAGGGGCCGATCCAGCGGGCGGTCACCGCGGCCGGGTGGACGTGGCGGGGCGTGTCCTTCCGGGTGCGAACCGCGGCCGGCTGCGAGATCACCCCATCGGCCCAGCCGCGATCGCGGCTTCACGCCGATAAGAGGGTGGCGCCGCCAGACTGCGTCCACCCCTGACCCACGGACATCGGACACCGGACCACATGAGCCCAACCCTCACGCCGAACAACCGCCGGACGCTCGCGATCGTGGGGATGGCGATCGCCGCGATCGCGATCCTGTCGCTGTTCGTGATCTTCCCGAGCAGGAGCGGTTCGGTCCCGGACCTCCCCCCGGACCCGGAGCCGGGGGCCCAGCAGATCTACGTCAGCCCGACCGGCGACGACACCAACGACGGGTCGGAGGCCGCGCCGCTGCGCACCATCCAGGCCGCGCTCGACGAGGTCGAGGCGGGCGGGGTGATCAACCTCGCGCCGGGGGAGTACCGCGAGACGATCACGACGCAGCGCGACGGCGAGCCCGGCGCGCCGATCACGATCAGGGGCCCGGAGACCGGCAAGGACCCGGCCGGGCGCAACCGGGCGGTGCTCTACGGCACGGGTCGCATCGTCAACATCGACCACAGCTACTACGTCCTCGAGGGCTTCACCATCGACGGGCAGGAGCGGCTGGACGGCGCGCAGCTGCCGACCGACCTCGGCGCGATCGACGCGTTCAAAGACGGCGTGCAGCCGCAGATCGAGGACAGCAAGCTGATCTACATCGGATCGGCCGACACGGCCACCGACGTCACCGGCATCACGATCCGCGACATGTTCCTCACCGAGGCGGGCACCGAGTGCGTGCGGCTGCGCAACAACGCCAACGGCAACACGATCGCCGACTCGGTGATCCAGTACTGCGGCCTGCGCGCCGGGCGCACCGGCGGCGACGACGATGACGACGAGCGCTTCGCCTACCACAACGGGGAGGGCGTCTACATCGGCACGAGCCCGAAGTCGGACAACCAGCCGATGGCCGACAACGACACCAGCTCGAACAACGTGATCACCGGCAACGTCATCCGGACGTTCGGCTCGGAGTGCCTCGACGTCAAGGAGAACGCGCACGACAACGTGTTCGAGAACAACGAGTGCTCGGCCAACACCGAGCCGCGGCGGTTCAACGGCAGCAACGTCGAGCTGCGCGGGCACGGCAACGTCGTGCGGGGCAACACGATCACCGACAGCGCGGGCTGGAACATCAAGATCCAGAGCGACGACGAGGACGACTACGACAACGGCGGGAACGTCGTCGAGAACAACACCCTCGCCGGTGCCGCGGCCGAGGCGGTGCGCATCGGGTCGGACGCCCGGCAGGGGGCGATGTGCGGCAACCGGGTCACGGCGAGCGCGCCCGTCGACGGGCCGTCGCCCGGCGACATCACCGCGCCGTGCCCGTGACCGCGCCCGGCGACTGAGCGGACCCGGCGCCGTCCCCCGGCGCGGTGCGGGTCGCCGCGATCACGGCGTCGAGCTCGGCGCGCAGGCGCTCCAGGTCGGCGAGCGGCAGGCCGAGCCGTTCCACGATCGCGGGCGGGATCCGTTCCGCCTCGGCGCGCAGCGCCCGCCCGCGGTCGGTGAGGCCGACCGCCAGCGTGCGTTCGTTGCCGCGCACCCGGTCGCGCGAGACCAGCCCGGCGGCCTCGAGCCGCTTCAGCAGCGGTGAGAGCGTGCCGGGGTCCAACGAGAGCACGGTGGCGAGCTCGGTGAGCGAGCGGGGCGACCGCTCCCACAGCGCCAGCATCACGAGGTACTGCGGGTGGGTGAGGCCCATCGGCTCGAGCAGCGGCCGGTAGAGCGCGATCACGTTGCGCGCGGCCACCGCGAGCGCGAAGCAGACCTGGCGGTCCAAGCGCAGCAGGTCGGCGTCGGTGCCGTCCTGGGCGCCCGTCTGGGCGGCGCCGTGGGCGCCGTCACGGTGCGGTTCGGCCACCCGACCAGCGTACGATACTTGGGACACCAACAGTTGGGATGATAAACGTGGCTCCTCGCCGTCCCGGCCCGCTGCGCTGGCTCGCGTACGCCTACGGAGCAGGCCTCCCGCCCGAGTACCGCGAGTGGGTGCTGCACGACGTCACCACGCGCACCTGGCAGATCCGGCACTTCTTCCGCGCGGTCGCCCAGCTCACCCCGCTGCTCGTGGTGCTCTACCTCGTGCTGCCGGGCCCGGCGTGGGCGCGGGGGTGCGCCGTGCTCGGCGGCGCGCTGATCGGCCTATTCTACTCGATGGCCTACATGTACGAGTCGGCCGAACACCGCACCCTCAAGGCCGGCTACCCGCGCGGCACCAGCAAGCGCGTCCGCGAGGAGGCCGACGCGGAGGAACGCGCCGAGCGCGAGGCGCGCTACGCGGCCCGGTGGCGCCGCGACGAGACCACGTGAGGCATCAGGCGGGCGCCACGCGGTTCCAGAGGTCGGTGAACTCCACCGCGTCGAAGAACGCGATCACCTCGACGATCGCCTCCCCGGACAGCCGCAGGTACCAGGTGTAGGTGTTCTCGTACGGCTCGCCGTCGCGGGCGGTGGCACCCGCGTCGAACAGCGCGATCACCCAGTCCCCCTCGGAGAAGAGGGCGCGCACCCGCGGCCGCAGCGGGGTCTGCATGCGGGCGTTGAACGGGGCGACGACGGAGTCGAGGAACGCCCGGCGGCTCTCGTAGGTGCCCGACACGGGCGTGGTGCCGACGATCGTCCAGCTCGCGTCGTCGGCGAGGAGGTCGAACGGGCCACCCGTCCCCGCCGCCCAGGACTCGAACGCCGCCCGGATGCGATCCTTGTTCGCCTGCTCGGCCGCGAGGTCGCGCTCGCCCATGGGCGATCCCCTCTCACGAGGCGTGAGCGGCCTGAACCAGTCGCTCGCCGTGAGCGTAGACGTTCATCCGCCCGTCGCGGACGAAGCCGGCGAGGGTGAGGCCGCACTCGATCGCCAGCTCGACCGCGAGCGACGACGGCGCCGACACCGCCGCCAGCACCGGCACCCCCGCCATGACGGCCTTCTGGGCCAGCTCGAACGACGCGCGGCCCGACACGACGAGCACGCACCCGGCCGCGGGCACCCGGCCCTGCACGAGCGCCCACCCCAGCACCTTGTCGACGGCGTTGTGCCGCCCGACGTCCTCGCGCACCACCAGCGGCTCGCCCGCCGCGGTGAACAGGCCGGCCGCGTGCAGGCCCCCGGTGCTGTCGAAGACCCGCTGCCGCTCGCGCAGCACGTCCGGGAGGGTCGTGAGCACCTCGGGCGCGACCCGCACCGGGTCGTCGGCGGGCGAGTGCCGGGTGCGCAGCCGCACCGCGTCCAGCGACGCCTTGCCGCACACCCCGCACGAGGAGGTGGTGTAGAAGTTGCGCTCCACCCCGGTCTCGGGCGGCGCCACGCCCTCGGCGAGGCGGACGTCGAGCACGTTGTAGGTGTTGCGGCCGTCCTCGTCGCGGGAGCCGCAGTAGCGGGCGTCGCGGACGTCGTCCACGGCGCCGATCACGCCCTCGGTGAGCAGGAAGCCGTGCGCCAGCTCGACGTCGTGGCCGGGGGTCCGCATGGTGACGGCGAGGGCGCGGCCGCCGACGCGCAGCTCGAGGGGCTCCTCGACGGCGAGGGCGTCCGGGCGCCTGCTGGAACCGTCCGCGGTGAGCCGCAGCACCGGGCGGCGGGAGATCAGACGGCCCACGGGCGCGCTCCCGGGTCGAGCGGCAGCAGGCGGGCGGCGATCGCGTCGGCCGGGCCGGGGTCGACCACCGCGAAGGCGTCGGCGGCGGCCGCGCCGCGCAGCATCGCCGAACCCCCGTGCCCGACCGGGACCGCGCCCGACGGGTCGACGGTCACCGGCACGAGCCGGGTGTGCGCGGGGTGGCGGGGCGTCCCGCCGGGGACCGGAACCGCGGTGAGCCCCGGCAGCGGCTCGCCGCGCAGCCCGGCGAGCGCGGGCACCGCGACCGTCAGGAACGCGGCGAGCGCGGCGAGGGGGTTGCCCGGCAGGCCCACGACGAGCCTGCCGTCCAGGATGGCCAGCAGCTGGGGGTGTCCGGGGCGGCAGCGCACCCCGTCGACGACGAGCGCGGCGCCCAGCTCGCGCAGCACGGCCCGCAGGTGGTCGGCCGGCCCCACCGAGGAGGAGCCGGAGACGAGCACGAGGTCGGCGTCCGCGTCCGCGAGCGCGGCGCCCAGGAGCTGCCTGTGGTCGGGGACGGCCACGGGGTCGGCGAGCCGCCCGCCCGCGCGGGTGACGAGCCCGGGCAGCATCGGCCCGATCGCGTCGCGGACCTTCCCCGGCCCCGGACGCCCGCTGCGGACCAGCTCGTCCCCGGTGACGAGTGCGGCGACGCGGGGGTGCGGCCGCACGAGCAGGCGGTCGTACCCGAGCGCGGCGGCGAGCCCCAGCGCCGCGGGGGTCACCCGGGATCCGGCGGGCAGCACCTCCTCGCCCGCGGCGCACTCCTCGGCGGCGGGGCGGATGTGGCGGCCCGGCGGGGCGGCGCCGCGCAGCAGCTCGCCGTCGCGCACGGCGTCCTCGACGGCGAGCACGGCGGTCGCGCCCGCGGGCAGCGGGGCGCCCGTCACGATCGGGCAGGCCTCGCCCGTGGCGAGGGCGGGCCTCGCTTCAGGGGCGGGCCTCGCTTCAGGGGCGGGCCTCGCTTCAGGAAAGCCACATTCATGAACGTGGGCTTCCTGGATGTGGCTTTCCTGAAGTTCACGCACCCGCCACGGCGGCGGCCCGCTCACCGCGTAGCCGTCCATCGCCGAGCGGGGCACCGGCGGGTGGTCGGCCGGCGCGACCAGCGGGGCGGCCAACACGGTGCCGTCGGGGTCGGCGATGCCGACCGTGCCGTCGGGGTCGGCGATGCCGACCGTGCGCGGCGGCAGCGGTGCGGCGGCCGCGTGGGCGACCTCCCGCGCCGCGTCCCACGCGAGCATCCCGGTCCGGGCCGCGGTGGTCCGGACGTCCGCGGTGGTCATCGGACGCTCGCGGACCGCAGCTCTTCGGCCGCCCGCCGCGCGACCGGGTCGAGCCCGGCGCCGCCCGCGGCCAGGTGGGCGACGAGCGCGCTGCGCATCCGCGGCTCCCAGAACGACCGGATGTGCGCGGCGACCTGCCGCGCGGCCTCGTCGAGCGGCTTGTGCGCGAACTGGGCCGCGATGTCGTTGGCCAGCCGCACGTGGGGAGGGGTGGCGTCCATCTACTCACCCGCCGCCGGGACGGGGCGGGCGGTGAGCTCCTCGCGCACCGCCGCCTGCTCGGGGGCCAGCGCCACCTGCACGGCCGTCACCTTGTACTCGGGGCAGTTCGTCGCCCAGTCCGAGTTCTCGGTGGTGACGACGTTCGCGCCGGTGACCGGGTGGTGGAAGGTCGTGTAGCAGACCCCCACCGGCATCCGATCGGACAGGACCGCGCGCAGCGTGGTTCGCCCGACCCGGCTGGAGAGCACCACCATGTCGCCGTCGGAGATGCCGCGCTCCTCGGCGTCGTGCGGGTGCAGCTCCAGCACGTCCTCCGGGTGCCAGGCCACGTTGGCGGTCCGCCGGGTCTGCGCGCCCACGTTGTACTGGGTCAGGATGCGTCCCGTCGTGAGGATCAGCGGGAACCTGCGCGTGCTGCGCTCGCGCGTCGGGACGTAGGTGGTCTCGACGAACCGGCCCTTGCCGCGCACGAACCCGTCCACGTGCATGATCGGCGTGCCCTCGGGCGCCTCGTCGTGGCACGGCCACTGCACGCTGCCGACCCGGTCGAGCAGGTCGAACGAGACGCCGGCGAACGTCGGCGTGGTCAACGCGATCTCGTCCATGATCCGGGCCGCCGAGTCGTAGTGCATCGGGTAGCCCATGGCCTGGGCGATCTCGCAGACGATCTGCCACTCGTGCTTGCCGGTCCTGGGCGCCATCACCGGGCGCACGCGGTTGATGCGCCGCTCGGCGTTGGTGAACGTGCCGTCCTTCTCCAGGAACGACGTGCCGGGCAGCAGCACGTGCGCGAACTTGGCCGTCTCGTTCTCGAACAGGTCCTGCACGACGAGCAGGTCCAGCGCGGCGAGCGCGGCGTGCACGTGCTGGGTGTTCGGGTCGGACTGCGCGATGTCCTCGCCCTGCACGAACAGGCCGCGGAACGACCCGTCGAGCGCCGCGTCGAACATGTTCGGGATGCGCAGGCCGGGCTCGGGGAGGATCGGGGTGCCCCACAGCTCCTCGTAGATGCCGCGGACGTCGTCCTCGGCCACGTGCCGGTAGCCGGGCAGCTCGTGCGGGAACGAGCCCATGTCGCAGGAGCCCTGCACGTTGTTCTGCCCGCGCAGCGGGTTGACCCCGACGCCGTCGCGGCCGATGTTGCCGGTGGCCATCGCGAGGTTGGCCATGCCCATGACCATCGTCGAGCCCTGGCTGTGTTCGGTGACGCCGAGGCCGTAGTAGATGGCCGCGTTGCCCGCGGTCGCGTACAGCCGGGCGGCGGCGCGCAGCTCCTCGGCGGGCACGCCGGTGATGTCCTCGACCGCCTCCGGGCTGTGCTCGGGACGCGAGATGAACTCCTCCCACTCGGCGAAGCCCTCGCAACGCTCGGCCACGAACTCGCGGTCGACGAGCCCCTCGGTCACCACGACGTGCGCCATCGCGTTGACGACGGCGACGTTCGTGCCGGGGCGCAGGGCCAGGTGGTGGGCCGCCTCGACGTGCGGGGAGCGGACGAGGTCGATGCGTCGCGGGTCGACGACGATCAGCTTGGCGCCCTGGCGCAGCCGCCGCTTCATCCGGGAGGCGAACACCGGGTGCGCGTCGGTGGGGTTGGCACCGATCAGCAGGATCACGTCGGCCTTGGCCACGGACTTGAAGTCCTGCGTGCCCGCGGAGGTTCCGAACGTCTGCTTGAGGCCGTAGCCGGTGGGGGAGTGGCAGACGCGGGCGCACGTGTCGACGTTGTTGTTGCCGAACACGGCGCGGACCATCTTCTGGACCGCGTAGACCTCCTCGTTCGTGGTGCGCGACGAGGTGATCGCGCCGATCGAGCCGGTGCCGTGCTCGGCCTGGATCTCGCGCAGCCGCCGCGCGACGAACGAGATGGCCTCCTCCCAGCTCACCTCCCGCCACGGGTCGGTGAACGACTCGCGCACCCGCGGCGTGAGCACCCGGTCGGGATGGGTGGCGTAGCCGAAGGCGAACCGGCCCTTCACGCACGAGTGGCCCTCGTTCGCGCCGCCGTCCTTGTAGGGGACCATGCGGACGAGCTCGTCGCCGCGCAGCTCGGCCTTGAACGAACAGCCGACGCCGCAGTACGCGCAGGTGGTGACCACGCTGCGGGTCGGCATCCCCAGCTCGACCACCGACTTCTCCTGCAGCGTCGCCGTCGGGCACGCCTGCACGCAGGCGCCGCAGGAGACGCAGTCGGACTCGAAGAACGGCACGCCCGCGCCCGCCGCGACCTTCGAGTCGAAGCCGCGGCCCTCGATCGTCAGCGCGAGCGTGCCCTGGATCTCGTCGCAGGCGCGCACGCAGCGGGAGCAGACGATGCACTTCGAGGCGTCGAAGTCGAAGTAGGGGTTGGACGTGTCCTTCGGCGCGTCCATGTGGTTGGCGCCCGCGTCCACGCCGGAGCCGTAGCGCACCTCGCGCAGCCCGGTCACGCCCGCCATGTCCTGCAGCTCGCAGTCGCCGTTCGCCGAGCAGGTGAGGCAGTCGAGCGGGTGGTCGGAGATGTAGAGCTCCATCACGCCGCGGCGCAGCTTGGCGAGCTTGTCGGTCTGGGTGTGCACCACCATCCCGGGCGCGACCGGGGTGGTGCAGGAGGCGGGCGTGCCGCGCGCGCCGTCGATCTGCACGAGGCACAGCCGGCACGAGCCGAACGCCTCCAGCGAGTCGGTGGCGCACAGCTTCGGGATGTCGACGCCCGCGAGCTTGGCCGCCCGCATGACCGACGTGCCCGGCGGGACCGCCACCGGGATCCCGTCGACCGTGAGCTCCACGGTGGCGGCGCCCTCGCGGGCGGGCGTGCCGTGGTCCGGCTCCTTCAGCAGGCTCATCGCTGGAAGTCCTCCCCGAAGTGGCGCACCGCGCTGCGCACGGGCATGGGGGTCAGTCCGCCCATGGCGCAGAGCGACCCGTCGGTCATCAGCTCGCACAGGTCCTCGAGCAGCACGAGGTTCTTCTCCCGGTCCTGGCCGGAGCGGATGCGGTCGATCGTCTCGACGCCCCGCACCGCGCCCACGCGGCACGGCGTGCACTTGCCGCACGACTCCTCGGCGCAGAAGGAGAACGCGAAACGGGCCATCTCGGCCATGTCCACGGTGTCGTCGAAGACGACGACCCCGCCGTGGCCGAGCATCGCGCCCGCCTCGGCGAACGCCTCGTAGTCCAGCGGCAGGTCGAACCGATCCACCGGCAGGTAGGCGCCGAGCGGGCCGCCCACCTGCACCGCGCGCACCGGCCGCCCGGAGGCGGTGCCGCCGCCGAAGTCGTTCACCAGCTCGCCGAGGGTGATCCCGAACCCGGTCTCGACGATGCCGCCGCGCGCGACGTTGCCTGCGAGCTGGAACACGCTCGTGCCGCGCGAGCGCCCGACGCCGAGCGCGGCGTAGGAGGCCGGGCCGTCGGCGATGATCGCGGGCACCGAGGCCAGCGAGAGCACGTTGTTGACGACGGTCGGCCGCCCGAACAGGCCCTCGAGGGCGGGGATGGGTGGCTTGGCCCGCACCTGGCCGCGCTTGCCCTCGAGGCTTTCCAGCATCGAGGTCTCCTCGCCGCAGATGTAGGCGCCGGCCCCGACCCGGACCTGGATGTCGAAGGTGAGGTCGGAGCCGAGGATGCGCTCGCCGAGCCAGCCGCGCTCGCGGGCGATCTCGATCGCCACGGTCAGCGTTTCGACCGCGTCCGGGTACTCCGAGCGCAGGTAGACGTAGCCCTCGCTCGCCCCGACCGCGTGCGCGGCGATCGTCATGCCCTCGATGAGCGTGAACGGGTCGCCCTCGATGAGCATCCGGTCGGCGAACGTGCCCGAGTCGCCCTCGTCGGCGTTGCAGCAGACGAACTTGACGTCGGCATCGGCGGCGAGGACGGTGCGCCACTTGATCCCGGTGGGGAAGCCGGCCCCGCCGCGCCCGCGCAGCCCCGACTCGACGACCGCCTCGACCACGGCCGTCGGGCTGGTCCGGAGCGCGGCGCGCAGCCCGGCGAGCCCGCCGTGGGCCACGTAGTCGTCGGGGGAGAGCGGGTCGACGACCCCGACGCGGGCGAACGTCACCCGCTGCTGCCTGCGCATCCACGGCAGGTCCTCGACCAGGCCGAGGTTCTCGCCGCGCCCGTCGAGCATGCCCGCGGCGACCAGCCCGTCGACGTCCTCGGGCGCCACCGGCCCGTACCCGACCCGGCCGGCCGGGGTCTCCACCTCGACCAGCGGCTCCAGCCAGAGCATGCCGCGCGAGCCGGTGCGCACCACGTCCGCGCCCGCGGCGGCGAGCCGCTCGGCGACCGCGTCCGCGCCGACCGACCGGGCGGCGGAGTCCCGGGGCACGTACACCCGTGTCACGGGGTCACCTCCCCGAGCAGCGCGTCGAGGCGGGCCGGGCTCACCCGGCCGTGCAGCGTGCCGTCGACCTGCACGGCGGGCCCGAGGGCGCAGTTGCCCAGGCAGAAGACCTCGTCGAGCGTGACCGCCCCGTCCGCGGTGGTCTCGCCGAACCCGACGCCGAGCCGTCGGCGAGCGTGCTCGCCCAGCGCCCGCGCCCCGACCGCCTGGCAGGCCTCCGCCTGGCAGATCCGCACGGTGGAGCTGCCGGAAGGGGCGCGGCGGAAGTCGCGGTAGAACGTGACGACGCCGTGCACCTCGGCGACAGACAGGTTGAGCACGTCGGCGATCACCGGGAGATCGGCCTGGTCGACGTGGCCGAGCTCCTCCTGCACGGCGTGGAGGATGGGGATGAGGGGGCCGCGGATGCCGCGCCGGGCCGTCGCGATCTCGCGCACCCGCTCCGCTCGCACCGCTGCGAGGTCGGTGACGTCCGTCGTCATACTGTAGACACTCGGGCGTCCACCTGCGGCGGGTCAAAACAATCTTGCTGATCCTTCGATAAACGACGTTTATCGAGCCCGCCGGTAGGCGCGCCCGCGCGGCGAGAGCCGGTAGCCCACCTCCAGGCTCTCGGTCAGCCCCAGCTCCTTGAGCTTGCGCACGTCCCGCTTGAACGACGGCGTGTCGCGGCCCATGCGGGCGGCGAGGTCGGGGGCGCGCACGCCCGGGTTCTGCGCGATCAGCTCCAGCACCGCGGCCGTCCACGGGCCGCGGGGCGAGGCGCGGTCCAGCCGTGCCAGCCGGGCGTCGAGCCCGGCGCGGTCGGCGGCCGACAGCCGCCGCTGCGCGCGCAGCGCGACCCGCGGGTCCGGCCCGGCCAGCCGCAGCCCGACGCGGTAGAGCGTGCCGTCCCCGCGCTGCGCCGCGAGGAGCGCGGCGAGGTCGGCGAACCCGGCCGCCCTCGCGTCCTCCGGCGTGAGCTCGGCCTCGTCGACCGGGTCGACGGAGGCGAACTCGAGCACGCCGACGGGCGTGCGCCGGGTGCCGCCCACGCGCACCCGCGGCCGGTCCCACCGCCGGAAGGCGAGCGTGACGGTGCCTGCGGCGACGGCCTCGAGCACGGGGCGGCGGATCAGCACACGCCACATCGTCCCCACGCTCGCAACCCGCGAGAACACATAGACTGGTGGAAGTTCACCAGGAGCATCACGGGGAGGAGCTGGCGTGAATGCCGACGAGCGTCGCTTCGCCGTGCTGAGGGCGATCGTCGCCGACTACGTCGCCACGCACGAGCCCGTCGGCTCCAAGATGATCGTCGAGCGGCACAACCTGGGCGTCTCGAGCGCCACCGTGCGCAACGACATGGCCGTCCTGGAGGACGAGGGGCTGATCGCGCAGCCGCACACGAGCGCGGGGCGCGTGCCCACCGACAAGGGCTACCGGCTGTTCGTCGACCGCCTCGCCCAGGTCAAGCCGTTGTCGGCGGCCGAGCGGCGTGCGGTGCAGGCCTTCCTCGACGGCGCGGTCGACCTCGACGACGTGCTGCGCCGCAGCGTGCGGCTGCTCGCCCAGCTCACCCGCCAGGTCGCGGTGGTGCAGTACCCCACGCTCACCCGCTCCAAGGTGCGCCACTGCGAGGTCGTCAAGCTCACCCCGGCCCGGCTGATGCTGGTCGTCATCACCGACAGCGGGCGGGTGGACCAGCGGATCGTCGACCTCGGCGACGTGATCTCCGACGACGACGTGTCCAAGCTGCGCACCCTGGTCAACGGGGCGCTGGTCGGCCACCGGCTGCCGGACGCGTCGGCCGCGGTCGCCGAGCTGCCCAACACCGTGCCCCACGAGCTGCGCGACGCGATGGTCGCGGTGTCCACGGTGCTGATCGAGACGCTGGTCGAGCACCCGGAGGAGCGGCTCGTGTTGGGCGGCACGGCCAACCTCACCCGCAACGCCGCCGACTTCCCCAACTCGCTGCGCCAGGTGCTCGAGGCGCTCGAGGAGCAGGTCGTCGTGCTCAAGCTGCTCGCGTCGGCGCAGGAGCGCGGTACGGTCACGGTGCGCATCGGCGAGGAGAACGAGGCCGAGGAGATGCGCGACACCTCGGTGGTGACCATCGGCTACGGCCCCGGTTCGGGCACGGTGCTGGGCGGCATGGGCGTCGTGGGCCCCACGAGGATGGACTACCCCGGCTCGATCGCGGCGGTGCACGCCGTTGCCCGGTACGTGGGTGAGATCCTGGCTGGACGCTGACCGGGCGGCGGGTGGCCGCAGCAGGAGCAGGAGCAGTACTCATCGAGAAGGACCATGGGGAACGCGCACGTGGTACGGGACTACTACGGGACACTCGGCGTCTCGCCTGACGCCAGCCCCGAAGAGATCAAGCGGGCTTACCGCAGGCTGGCGCGTGAGCTGCACCCGGACGTCAACCCGGACCCGGAGGCGCAGGAGCGCTTTCGCGAGGTGCGCGACGCCTACGAGGTCCTCTCCGACCCCGAGAAGCGCCGGATCGTCGACCTCGGCGGCGACCCGCTGAGCAACGGCGCGAGCGCCCGGGCCGGCGCCGCGAGCGACCCGTTCAGCGCCTTCGGCTTCGGCGACATCATGGACGCCTTCTTCGGCGGCCAGGGCGGCGGGCGCGGGCGCGGCCCGCGCAGCCGCGTGCAGCCCGGCGCCGACGCGCTGATCCGGATGCGGCTCACCCTCGAGGAGTGCGCGAAGGGCGTCACCCGCGACCTCACCGTCGACACCGCCGTCCTCTGCAGCGAGTGCAGCGGTTCCGGCTGCGCCCCGGGCAGCGGCCCCGCCATGTGCGACATCTGCAACGGCCGCGGCGAGGTGCAGAGCGTGCAGCGCTCGTTCCTCGGCCAGGTCGTCACCTCGCGGCCGTGCCCGAACTGCCGGGGCTTCGGCGAGGTGATCCCGGAGCCGTGCCGCCAGTGCGGCGGCGACGGACGCGTGCGGTCGCGGCGCAAGGTCGCCGTGCGCATCCCGCCGGGCGTCGCCGACGGGATGCGGGTCCGGCTGGCCGGCCAGGGCGAGGTCGGCCCCGGCGGCGGCCCGGCCGGCGACCTCTACGTGGAGGTGGAGGAGGAGCCGCACGAGCTGTTCACCCGCGACGGCGCCGACCTGCACTGCACGGTGCAGCTGCCGATGACGGCCGCCGCGCTGGGCACCACGCTGCCGCTGCCCACCCTCGACGGCGTCGAGGAGCTGCACATCGAGCCGGGCACCCAGCCGGGCACCGTGCGCACCCTGCGCGGGAAGGGCATGCCGCGGCTGCGCTCCACCGGCCGCGTCGACGGCTACGGCGACCTGATGGTGCACGTCGAGGTCGTCGTGCCCACCAAGCTCGACGCGAAGCAGACCGAGCTGCTGCGCCAGCTCGCCGCGCTGCGCGGTGAGGAGCAGCCCGACCTCGCGGGCGGCAACCGCAACGGGCACGGCATCTTCTCGCGGCTGCGCGACTCGTTCGGCCGATGACGCTGGTCGAGGTCGGCGGCCTGCCCACCTGGTACGCCGACCACGGCTCCGGCGACCCGCTGGTCTACCTGCACGGTGGGTTCTCCAGCTCGGGGGAGCTCGACCCGGTGCTCGACCGCTACGCGGCGCACTTCCACGTGTACACCCCCGACCGCCGTGGCCACGGGCGCACCCCGGACGTGCCCGGCCCGTTCACCTACGAGGCGTACGCGGCCGACGCCGTCGCGTTCCTCGACGAGGTCGTCGGCGGGCCCGCCCACCTCGTCGGCTACAGCGACGGCGCGATCACCGTGCTGCACGTGGCGCTCGCCCGGCCCGAGCTGGTGCGCCGGATGGTGCTGATCAGCGGCCAGTTCCACCAGAGCGGGCTGATCCCGGCGTTCTTCCACGGGCCGGACGCGGTGGCCGAGCTCGAGGCCACCCCGCTCGCCGCCGCGTACGCCGAGCGCTCCCCGGACGGGCCCGAGCACTTCCGGGTCGTCGCGGAGAAGGTCCTCGAGAGCGCGCTCACCGGGCCGACGCTCGCCGCGGAGCAGCTCGCCGGGGTGCGCGCCCGCACGCTCGTGGTGTCCGGCGACGACGACGCGGTCACCCTGGAGCACACGATCGAGATGTACCGGTCGCTGCCGGACGCGGAGCTCGCCGTCGTGCCCGGCACCTCGCACCTGCTGATCATGGAGAAGCCCGAGCTGGTCGCCCGGCTCGTGCTGGACTTCCTCACCACCGACCCGGTGCCGACGATGGCGCCCATCCGCAGGGCATGAGCACCGCGCCGCTGTTCCTGCTCGACCCCCTGCCCACGGCCGGGCCCGCCCGGCTGGAGGGGCCGGAGGGCCGGCACGCGGCCACCGTCAGGCGGCTGCGCCGCGGCGAGGCCGTGCTGCTGTCGGACGGGCGCGGCGGTCTGGCCCGTGCCGTGGTGGACGCCGCGGGGCGCGACACCGTCGACCTCACGATCATCGAGCGGGCCTCCGTCGATCCGCCCAGCCCGCGGGTGGTGGTGGCCCAGGCGCTGGTGAAGGGCGACCGCGGCGAGCTGGCCGTCGAACTCGCCACCGAGGCGGGCGTGGACGCGATCGTGCCCTGGCGGGCCGCCCGGTGCGTCGCGCGCTGGGACGACGGCCCGCGCGGGCAGAAGGCCCTCGCCCGCTGGCGCAGCACCGTGCGCGAGGCCGCGAAGCAGGCGCGCAGGCCGTGGCAACCGGTCGTCGAGGAGCCGGTCACGACCGCCGCGCTCGCCCGCCGCGCCGCCGCGGTCGACCTCGCGGTCGTGCTGCACGAGTCCGCCACCGACCGGCTCGCCGACCTGCCGCTGCCGGCGAGCGGGGAGCTGCTGCTCGTCGTCGGACCGGAGGGCGGCGTCACCGACGAGGAGATCGACGCGCTGGTCGCGGCCGGGGCGCGCCCGGTCCGGCTGGGGCCCGAGGTGCTGCGCGCCTCGACCGCCGCGGCGGTGGCGTTGGGCGCTTTGGGGGTGCTCACCCGCCGTTGGGGGTGACCTCTCCCGACATCCGGGTGAGAACGGGTTCCGCCCCACCGGGGCGACGGTACTTTTTCTCGTACTTCCATTTCGTGCCGCGGGTGTTCGCACCCGGGGATCCGCCGGTGTTCTTCCCCCAGCCGGCGGAGCCACGCCGCGGTGGGTGCACCCCCCACGTCCACCGCGGCGTGGCACCTACGTGCGATCCTCGCCCCGTGCCGACGCCGCTCCGGATCGCCTACGGCGACCACCCCAGCCAGTTCGGCGAGCTCACCCTCCCCGAGGGGGCGCCGCGCGCCGTCGTCGTCGTGGTGCACGGCGGGTTCTGGCGCAACCGCCACGGCCTCGAGCTCGGCCGCCCCCTCGCCGCGGACCTCGCTGCCGCCGGCTTCGCCGCCTGGAACATCGAGTACCGCCGGGTGGGCGGCGACGGTGGGTGGCCCGCCACGTTCGAGGACGTCGCGGCCGCGGTCGACCTGCTCGCCGGGCGGGAGGACCTGCCGCTGGAGGAGGTCGTCGCCGTCGGGCACTCGGCGGGCGGGCACCTCGCCACCTGGCTCGCGGCCCGGCCCGGCCTGCCGCCGGACGCCCCCGGCGCCGGGCCCGCGGTGCGGCTTCGCGGTGTGGTCAGCCAGGCCGGTGTGCTCGATCTCGTCGACGCCGAGCGCAACGGGGTGGGCAACGGCGCGCAGGCGGACCTGCTCGGCGGCGGGCCGGACGACGTGCCCGACCGCTACGTCCTCGCCTCGCCGATCGAGCGGCTGCCGCTCGGCGTCCCGGTGGTGTGCGTGCACGGCACGGACGACGTCAACGTGCCGATCCGGCAGAGCGAGCGGTTCGTGGCGGCCGCGGGGGCCGAGGCGGAGCTGGTGGTTCTGCCCGGGGTCGAGCACTTCGCGGTGATCGACCCGACCACCGAGGCGTGGGCGGCCTGCCGGGACGGCCTGGAGCGGCTGCTGGGGAGCTGACCGGCCGCCGGAGTTCCCATAGGTTGGGGCGCACGCCGCCGTCCACCCGCCGAGCCCCGGAGGTCCCCGTGTCCGTGCTGTCCGAACTGCTCGCCGCGTTGCGCGACCGCACCGTCGAGGTCGTCGACCTCACCGCGCCGCTGCACGCGGACACCCCGGTGCTGCAGCTCCCGCCGCCGTTCGCGAACGCCTCGGCGTTCGGTCTGTCCGAGATCAGCCGCTACGACGAGCGCGGCCCGGCCTGGTACTGGAACGACATCCACACCTCCGAGCACACCGGCACCCACTTCGACGCGCCGGTGCACTGGATCACCGCGAAGGACGGCGAGGACATCGCCCGGGTCGCGCCGCAGAAGTTGCTGGCGCCCGCCGTGGTGCTCGACTTCGCCGACCGGGCCGCGGCGAACCCCGACTTCCTGCTCGAGATCGACCACGTGAAGGCGTGGGAGAGCGAGCACGGTCCGCTGCCCGAGGGCGGCTGGCTGCTCTACCGCACCGGCTGGGACGCCCGCAGCAGCGACGCGGAGGCGTTCTTGAACGGGGGCGCGACCCCGGGCATCTCGGTCGAGTGCGCGAAGTGGCTCGCCGAGGAGGCGCCGGTGATCGGGCTCGGCGTGGAGACCGTCGGCACCGACGCGGGCGCCGCGCACGGCTTCGACCCGCCGTTCCCGTGCCACAGCTTCCTGCTCGGCGCCGGGAAGTACGGGCTCACCCAGCTGCAGAACCTGGCCCAGCTGCCGCCCACCGGGGCGGTGGTGGTGGCGGGCCCGCTGCCGATCGTCGGCGGCTCGGGCAGCCCGGCGCGGGTGCTCGCGCTGGTGGAGCGGTGAGGGTCGCCGAGCTCGTCGGGCGGGCCGTCGCCGAGCTGGGCGCGGGCCACGCGTTCGGGGTGGTGGGCAGCGGCAACTTCCACGTGACGAACGCGCTGCGCGCGGCCGGGGTGCCCTACGTCGCGGCGCGGCACGAGGGCGGGGCCGCCACCATGGCCGACGCCTACGCGCGCACCAGCGGCCGCGTCGGCGTGCTGACGGTGCACCAGGGCTGCGGGCTCACCAACGCCGTCACCGGCATCACCGAGGCGGCGAAGAGCCGCACCCCGATGATCGTGCTCGCCGCCGACACCGGGGCGGGCGCGGTCCGCTCGAACTTCCGGATCGACCAGGACGCGCTGGCCCGCTCCGTGGGCGCGGTGGCCGAGCGGGTGCACTCGCCGGCCACGGCGCTCGCCGACGTCGTGCGCGCCTACCGCACGGCCGTCGAGCAGCGGCGCACGGTCGTGCTCAACCTGCCGCTGGACGTGCAGGCGGCCGAGGTGGACCCGGCCCCGGTGCCCGCGCTGCGGCCGCTCGCCCCGGTCCGGCCGGGCGCGGACGCGGTGGAGGCGCTCGCCGCCGCGATCCGCGGCGCGCTGCGGCCGGTGTTCGTCGCGGGCCGGGGTGCCCGCGGGGCGGGCCCGCAGCTGCGCGAGCTCGCGGCCGCGTCCGGGGCGCTGCTGGCCACGTCGGCCGTCGCCGCGGGCCTGTTCGAGGGCGACGAGTGGTCGCTCGGGATCTCCGGCGGATTCGCCACCCCGCTCGCGGCCGAGCTGATCTCCGCAGCCGACCTCGTGGTCGGGTGGGGCTGCGCGCTGAACATGTGGACGATGCGCCACGGCGCGCTCATCGGCCCGGACGCCACGGTCGTGCAGGTCGACCTGGACCCCGACGCGATCGGCGCGAACCGGCCGGTGCACCTGGGCGTGCTCGGCGACGTCCGCGCCACGGCCGTCGACGTGCTCGCGGCCCTCGACGGGCCGCGCACCGGCTACCGCACGCCCGAGGTGGCGGCGCGGATCGCGAAGCGCGGCCGCTGGCGCGACGAGCCGTACGACGACCTCACCGGGCCCGACGGCATCGACCCGCGCACCCTCACCACCGCCCTCGACGACATCCTGCCCGCCGAGCGGACGGTGGCGGTCGACTCGGGCAACTTCATGGGCTACCCGAGCGCCTACCTGCGGGTCCCCGACGAACACGGCTACTGCCTCACCCAGGGCTTCCAGTCCATCGGCCTCGGGCTCGCCACCGCGATCGGGGCCGCGTGCGCCCGGCCGGACCGGCTCACCGTCGCCGCGCTGGGCGACGGGGGAGCGCTGATGTCGGCGGTCGAGCTGGAGACGGTGACGCGGCTGGGCCTGCCGATGGTGGTCGTGGTGTACGACGACCGCGGCTACGGCGCGGAGGTGCACCACTTCACCGGCGAGGACCACACGACCGTCGCGTTCCCCGACACCGACATCGCCGCCATCGGCCGCGGCTTCGAGTTCGAGGCGGTCACCGTGAACGCGCCCGCGGACCTCGACGCGGTGGCGCGCTGGGTGGCCGGGCCGCGGACGGCCCCTCTGCTGGTGCACGCCCGCATCGCCTCCGACGGGGGCTCCTGGTGGCTCGCGGAGGCGTTCCGGGGCCACTAGCCCGGGCAACCGACCCCCGGGTTGCGACGTCTTCCCAGCAAGGGGAGTCGTGCAACCAGGGGGAGGACGACCATGAGCCGGTCGCGGATCGGGACGGGGGCCGCCGTCGTGCTGGCGGCGCTGGGGCTGCTCACGGGGTGCGGGGGGACGCCCCAGCCGACCGGGGTGGGGCAGTCGAGCGCGCTCCCGACCACGCCCCCCGCGTCGAGCACGGCGGCCCCGGTGCCGCCCGCGGCCGCCGAACCCGCGCCCGGGGGTGGCGGGCCCGCGCCCGGCGGTGGTGGCGGGGAGCGGCCGCCGGACATCGGCCCGGCCGACCCGCGCTGCGCGCCCGCGCAGCTCGAGGGCCGGATGGAGCCGGGCGACGCGGGAGCGGGCCACCGGTCCGCCACGCTCGTGGTGACCAACACCTCCGGCACCGCGTGCACGCTCTACGGCTACGGCGGCGCCGAGCTCCACACCGCGAGCGGCGTGCCGATCCCGACCCGGCTGACGCGCTCGCTCGAGCCCGGCCCGACGCTGGTGCGCCTGCTGCCCGGGTTCAGCGCCCGCAAGGACATGCGGTGGACGGTGGTGCCCACCGGCGACGAGCCGGTCGACGAGCCGTGCCAGGTGCCCGCCAGCGAGATCCGGGTGATCCCGCCGGACGAGACCTCGCCGTTCTTCGTGATCTGGGACCTCGGCCCGGTCTGCGACGGCGGCCGGATCGACGACAGCGCCTACTACCCTGCGAGTTCAGGAAAGCCACATTCATGAACGTGGGCTTCAGGAAAGCCACATTCCTGAACCGGGTCACCGTGCGCTGCGACGGTAGCGGAGCGTGACGATGCGGAACGGGCGCAGCCGCAGCACCCCGTCGCCGGACGGCGTCACCCCGGACAGCGCCACCGGCTCGGCCAGCGGGCGCTCCAGCAGGTCGGTCTCGACCACGCCGTGGTGCGGGAAGTCCGCCGTGACCCGCGCGGTGGCCCGGCCACCGAAGGCCTCGTAGAGCCGCACCACCACGTCGCCGCTTCCGTCCTCGGCGAGCTTGACGGCCTCGACCACGACCGCGGGCGAGTCCACCGACACCAGCGGGGCGATCGGCCCGCCGCGGACGGTCCGCAGCGGCAGGTTGAGCCGGTAGCCCTCGGCCACGGCGTCGGCGATCGTGGCGCCCACCCGCAGGGAAACCCGCATCCGGTGCTCGCCCTGGTCGGCCGTCGGGTCCGGGAACAGCGGCGCGCGCAGCAGCGACAGCCGAACGACCGTGGTGGTGCCGCCGTCTGGGCGGGTGGAGCGGGTGACGTCGTGACCGTAGGTCGAGTCGTTGGCGACGGCCACCCCGTAGCCGGGCTCGCCGACGTGCACCCAGCGGTGGGCGACGGTCTCGAACCGGGCGGCGTCCCACGAGGTGTTGGTGTGGATCGGCCGGTGCAGGTGCCCGAACTGGATCTCCGAGGTCGCGCGGTCGGCGTGCACGTCGACCGGGAAGGCGAGCTTGAGCAGCTTCTGCCGCTCGTGCCAGTCGACGTGCGTGTCGATCTCGATCGAGGCCGACCCCGCGGCGAGCGAGACGACCTGTGTGATCGTCGAGGCCCCCGCCTTGCGCACGACCCGCGCGGCCGCCCGCTGCGGCCCGCGCTCGACGACCGTCAGCTCGGCGACGTCGGTGAGGTCGCGGCCGTGGCGGCGGTAGTGCTCGTCGATGTCCCACGCGTCCCACTGCGTGGGGGTGTCGCGGTGCAGCTGCAGCAGGTTCGCCGCCGACCCGGGCGCGACGACCTCGCGGTCGGCCGCGAGGTCGACCACCGAGGTGAGCAGCCCACGGGCGTCGATCACGGCCCGGACGACGCCGTTGTCCAGCACGGTGCCCCCGGCCTCGTCCGCGACGTGCACCCCACCCGCGGGCGCGGCGACCGGGCCGCCGCCCAGAGCCGGCACGCCGTCGACCGGGTAGGGGCCCGCGTTGACCGCGATCGCGCCGTCCGCCTCCCCGGCGAGCGCGGCGAGCGAGCGCGCGATGACGCCCTCGAGCTCCTCGGCGACGCGGGCGTAGTTGCGCTCGGCCTCCTGGTGCACCCAGGCGATGGAGGTGCCGGGCAGGATGTCGTGGAACTGCTGCAGCAGCACCGTGTGCCAGCAGCGCTCCAGCACGTCGGCGGGGTAGGGCAGGCCGGCCCGGACGGCGGCGGTCGCCGCCCACAGCTCGGCCTCGCGCAGCAGGTGCTCGCTGCGCCGGTTGCCGCGCTTGGTGCGGGCCTGCGAGGTGTAGGTGCCGCGGTGGAACTCCAGGTACAGCTCGCCCGACCAGACGGGCGGGCGCGGGTACTCCGCCTCGGCCGCGGCGAAGAATTCCGCGGGCGAGCTCATCCGGACCGTCGGCGAGCCCTCGAGGGACTTGGTGCGCGCCGCCGCGGCCAGCATCTCCCGGGTGGGGCCGCCCCCGCCGTCGCCCCAGCCGAACGGCACCAGCGAGGTGTTGGCGCGCCCCTTCTCGGCGTACTGGCGCTGCGCGCGGTGCAGCTCGTGCTGGGAGAGCTCGGAGTTGTAGGTGTCGACCGGCGGGAAGTGCGTGAAGACCTGGGTGCCGTCGATGCCCTCCCAGCGGAAGGTGTGGTGGGGCATCACGTTGGTCTCGTTCCAGGAGATCTTCTGGGTGAGGAACCAGCGGGACCCGGCGGCCTTGATGATCTGGGGGAGCGCGGCGGTGTAGCCGAAGGAGTCGGGCAGCCACACCTCGAGCGGCTCCACCCCCAGCCGCTCGATGAAGAACCGCTTGCCCGCCACGAACTGGCGGGCGAGCGCCTCCGAGCCGGGCATGTTGGTGTCCGACTCGACCCACATGCCGCCGACGGGCACGAACCGGCCCTCCGCGACGCGCCGCTTGACCCGCTCGAACAGCTCCGGCTGGTGCTCGGCGAGCCACGCGTACTGCTGGGCCGAGGAGGCGGCGAACACGAACTCCTCGTCGGTCTCCATGAGGTCGAGGACGTTCGCGAACGTCCGGGCGACCTTGCGGACGGTCTCGCGCACCGGCCACAGCCAGGCGGAGTCGATGTGGGCGTGCCCGACGGCGTGCACCCGGTGTGCGCTCGGGTGCGCCGGGCTCGCGAGGACGTCGGCGAGCTCGGCGCGGCCCAGCGCGGCGGTGCCCGCCACGTCGTCGGGGTCCACGGCGTCCACGGCCCGCTCCAGCGCGCGCAGCACCTCGGCCCGCCGCGGCTGGTCGGCGGGCAGCTCGTCGACCAGGCCGGTGAGCGTCCAGAAGTCCTGCACCAGCTCCCAGACCGTGACGTCCAGCAGGGCGACGTCGGCGGCGACGAGGCGGTAGAGCGGGTCGTCTCCCGCGGTCGCCGGGTCGCCCATGCGGGTGGGGGTGTAGGCCCAGTCGCCCGCGACGCCCGGGTTCGACGCGGCCTCGACGTAGACGTCGACCGGGGACCCCGGGCCGCCGCGCAGCGGGACGTGGGCGTTGCGCGGCTCGACGGCGGCGATGACCGTGCCGTCGGGGGCGTAGGCGAGCCCTTCGGACTGGAAGCCGGGCTGCACCCCGGCGAAACCCAGGTCGACCACCAGCTCGGGGCGGGTGCCCGGGTCGGTCCAGCCGGCCGGCACGGCGCCGGTGAGGTGGAACCACACCGTGCCCCACGGCCGGCCCCACGGGGACCCGATGGTGAAGGGGGAGTACTCCTGGCGCACCGCCTCCGCGAACGGCACCGGCTCGCCGGGCGCGGCCCAGGCGGTCACCTCGGTCGGGACGCGCTCGCGGTACACCGCCGGGACGAGCCGCTCGCGGACGAACCGCGTGATCCGCTGCCGCACCAGCTTCGAGTCGTCGTGCACTGTGTTCCGGCCTCCGCTTCCGTCCTCCGCCCCGCCCCGCGCGAGCGAATTGATCCCATCTCTGGACTAAATGAGATGTCAAGGGTCGGGCGCCGAAACGGGAGGCGTTCCGTCGGCCCCCCGCGGTACCATCGGCCGCGTCCCACACGGCAGACGCAGGAAGCAGGCGGCACCCCCCTTGACCCATCCGGATCCCGTCCAGTCCCGAATGGCCGTCCCGGACGCTGCTCTGCTCGCGCTGCTGGGTTCGCGCGACGAGAGCCTGCGCGCGGCCGAGGAGATGCTCGAAGCCGACGTCCACGTGCGCGGCAACGAGCTCACGCTGACCGGTAAGCCGGCCGACGTGGCGTTCGGCGAGCGCGTGTTCACCGAGCTCATCATGCTCGCCGAGCGCGGCCAGCAGGTCTCCCCCGACGCGGTGCGCCGCACCGTGGAGATGCTCGGTGACGGCGACGCCGACGAGCGCGCCCGCATCGGGGAGTCCCCGGCCGAGGTCCTCTCGCTCGACATCCTGTCGCGGCGCGGCAAGACGATCCGGCCCAAGACGCTCAACCAGAAGCGCTACGTCGACTCGATCGACGCGCACACGATCGTCTTCGGCATCGGCCCCGCGGGCACCGGCAAGACCTACCTCGCGATGGCCAAGGCCGTGCAGGCGCTGCAGGCCAAGATGGTCAACCGGATCATCCTCACGCGCCCGGCCGTCGAGGCGGGGGAGCGGCTCGGCTACCTGCCGGGCACGCTCTACGAGAAGATCGACCCGTACCTGCGGCCGCTGTACGACGCGCTGCACGACATGATCGACCCGGAGTCGATCCCGAAGCTGATCTCCGCGGGCACCATCGAGGTGGCGCCGCTGGCGTACATGCGCGGGCGCACCCTCAACGACGCCTTCATCATCCTCGACGAGGCCCAGAACACCACGCCCGAGCAGATGAAGATGTTCCTCACCCGGCTCGGGTTCGGCTCCAAGATCGTCGTCACCGGCGACATCACGCAGGTCGACCTGCCGGGCGGCACCCGCTCCGGGCTCACGGTCGTGCGCGAGATCCTCGGCGACGTCGACGACGTGCACTTCGCGCAGCTGGCCAGCACCGACGTGGTCCGCCACCGCCTGGTCGCCGACATCGTCGACGCCTACGCGCGGTGGGACGCCTCGAACGAGCGCCCGAACCTGCGCGCGGCCGCACCGCGCAACGGCCCGCCGCAGGACCACCGCCGCCGCAACCGCCGCTGATCACGCGGCGGCCGCGCGACGGCGCGCGGCGGCCCGGTGCTCGCCGGGCCGCACGCCGTGCACGCGCGTGAACGCCACGCTGAGCGCGTAGGCGTTGGCGTAGCCGACCCGGCGCGCGATCGCCTCCAGCGTGGCGTCGGTGCGTTCGAGCAGGTCGGCGGCGAGGCACAGCCGCCAGCAGGCGAGGTACGACATGGGCGGCTCGCCCACCAGCTCGGTGAACCGCCGCGCCAGCGTCGAGCGCGACACCGCGGCCCGCCGGGCCGGCTCGGCGACCGTCCACGGGTGGGCGGGCTCGTCGTGCATCAGCTCCAGCGCCGCCCCGACGACCGGGTCGTCCTGGGCGTGGTACCAGGGCGGCGCCCCGGAGCCCGGACGGGCGAGCCACTCCCGCAGCGCGGTGACCAGCAGCAGGTCCAGCAGCCGGTCCAGCACGGCCTGCCGGCCCGGCCGGGACCGCGCCAGCTCGGCGACGACGATGGGGACGATCGGGTACGGCATCGCCGCGGCCTCGACCACGACGACCGGCGGCAGCCCGCGCGGGATCCGGTCGCACACGCTGCCGCGCACCTCGTAGGTGCCGGTGAGCAGCACGGCGGTGCGCTCGCCCGCCGGCGCGGGCGGTTCCCCGGTGGCGCTCACGGTCGCCGGGGCCGGGCCGATCACCACCGCTCCGTCACCGGGCCCGATCCGGTGCGGCTCGCCGCCGTCCGCTGTGATGCGGCCCTCGCCGTGCAGCACGGCTACCAGCCGCAGCGGCGGCCCGCCCGGCAGGGGCAGCGACCACGCCCCGTCCAGCTGCGAGCGGTCGAAGACCGCTCCGCGCGGGCGCACGTCGTCCAACAGGCGGGAGAGCGCGTCCGGCACGCGGCAAGCCCAGACGCTCGAACATCGGATCGGGCGTCTCGCACATCACACGTCCAGCGCAGCGCGGTTCGCTGGGGCCATGTCCACACCGTCATCGCCCCTCCCGGTGGCCGTGCTCGGCGTCGGGAGCCTGGGCTCCGCGCTCGCCCGCGCCCTGCTGGCGGCGGGCCACCCCACGGCCGTCTGGAACCGGACGCCCGCCCGCACCGAGCCCCTCGTCGGCGCGGGCGCTGCGGCCGCGCCGTCGCCACGGGAGGTGATCCGCGCCGCCGAGGTCGTCGTCGTGGCCGTCGCCGACGAGGCCGCGGTGCGCGCCGTCCTGGAGCCGGTCGCGAGCGCGCTCACCGGTCGGGTGGTCGTCGCCCTCACCTCCGGCACCCCCGAGCAGGCGCGGGACCTGGCCGCGTGGGTCGAACGGCACGGCGCGCGGCACCTCGACGGCGCTGCGATGAGCGGCGTGCGGCTGGTGGGCGACCCGGAGGCGCTCTTCCTCTACGCCGGCCGCGCGGACGCCTTCGCCGCGGCCGAGCCGGCGCTGCGGGCCCTCGGCGGCGCCACCTACCTCGGGCCCGACCCCGGGGTCGCGTCGCTCTACGACACCGCGCTCCTCGGCGTGAACACGAGCGTCCTCGCCGGGTTCTCCCACGGGCTCGCCCTCGTCGGGTCCGCGGGGGTGGCCCGCCCGACTTCGCGGCCGTCGCCACCGGCTACCTGCCGTTCGCGCTCGGGCTGCTGCGCGGCCACGCGGCCCAGGTCGAGCAGCGCCGGTACCCGCCCGACGAGGGCACGCTCGAGGTGCTCGCCGCGGCGCTGGAACACCTCGTCGCCACGAGCTCGCGGGCGGGCGTCCGCACCGACGTCCCGGACGCGCTGCGGGCGCTGGTGGGGCGCGGCGTCGACGAGGGGTACGGGCAGGCCGGCGTGGCCGGCCTCGCCGAGGTGCTCGCGGCCGGGGCGGGGATGGCCCGGTGAGCGCGAAGCGGGTGGCCGAGTTCGCCGCCCTGCGCGCGGACGTCGCAGCGGCGATGCGCATCGGCCACGCCACGACGACCACGGTGGACCGGTACGGCAGGCCCCGGTCCCGGGTGCTGATCGCGGTGTGGGAGCTCGACGGCGAGCGGCCGGTCGGGTGGCTCGCCACGTTCCGCACGCCCGTGAAAGTGGCGCACATCGCGCACAACCCGCACGTCGCGATGTCCTACCGGGGTCCGACCCGGGACACGGTCACGCTCGACACCGTGGCCGCGTGGGTGGACGACTCGGCGGTGAAGGCCGGGGTGGGGGAGCTTCACCGCCGCGGCAGCCCGGCGGGCGTCGGCTACCACCCGCGCGCCCGTTCTGGCCCGCAGGCCCGGGCGGGCTGGACTCCCACGTGCTGCGGCTCGACCCGTGGCGGGTCCGGGTGCTGCGCGGCCGCGACCTCGCCGCCGGGGTGCCCGCCCGGATCTGGCGGGCCGAGCCCGGGGCTGCGGCCGGCTGAACGCCGTCCGTAGGCTGCGGCGGGACCCCGCGAAGGAGAGGAGCCGCATGCGCCTGGCCAGCATCCGCGTCGACGGGACCGAGGTGGCCGCCGTCGTCGACCCCGCCCGCGGGGTCGCCCGCGTCGCCGACCTGCTGCCGGGGTTCACCGGGGACATCCGCACCCTCCTCGTCGAGGACCGGCTCGCCGACCTGGGGAAGGCCGTCGAGTCCGCGGCCGGCGCGCTGTTCGTCCCCGAGACCTCGGTGAGCTTCGGCGCCCCGTACCGCCACCCGCGGCTGATCTGGGGCATCGGGCTGAACTACGTCGACCACGCCGCCGACCTGTCCGAGCAGATGCCCGAGGAGCCCGCCTCGTTCATCAAGGGCGACCACACCGTGATCGGGCCCGGCGAGGAGATCCCGATCCCGCCGCAGAGCTCCCGCACCACGGCCGAGGCCGAGCTGGCCCTGGTGATCGGGCGCTACTGCCGCAACGTGAGCGAGGCGGAGGCGCTCGACCACGTCTTCGGCGTCACCACCGCGCTCGACCAGACCGCCGAGGACATCCTCGAGCGCAACCCGCGGTTCCTCACCCGGTCGAAGAACTTCCCGGGCTTCTTCTCGTTCGGTCCGCAGATCGTGCCGCTCGCCGAGATCCCCGACCTGTCCGCCGTCGAGGTGAGCACCGTGCTGGACGGCAGGGTGCACCGCACCAACACCGTCTCGCGGATGCGCTACTCGCCGCAGTTCCTGGTGAGCTTCCACAGCGCGGTGATGCCGCTGTACCCCGGGGACATCATCTCCACCGGCACCCCGGGCGCGGTGCACATCACGCCCGGCACGGTCGCGGAGTGCCGGATCCCGGGCGTCGGGGTGCTGACCAACCCGGTCGTCCAGGGCTAGCCGTTCCGACCAACGGCGCGTTCGCCGGACAGGTTCCGACGAACGCGCCGTTCGTCGGGACCTGGGGTGGGCGCGGGGCTCAGCGGGGCAGGTAGGTCTCCAGCATCGCGTTGCGGAACTTGCCGTCCGGGTCGTGCTTCAGCGTGAGCGCGGCGAACTCCGGCAGGTGCGGCCAGAGCGACGCCACCGCGGCCGGGGCGGTGCCGAACACCTTCCCCCAGTGCGGCCGGGTGCCGAACGGCTCCAGCGCCGACTCCAGCGCGGCCACCGCGGGCAGCACGGCCCGGGTGTCGGGCACCCAGGTGAAGTGCAGCGCGGCGGTGTCGCGGCCCTGGGCGGGCGAGAGCCACAGGTCGTCGGCGGCCACCGTGCGGATCTCGGAGACCTGCAGCACCGGCCGCAGCCGGTCGCGGACCTGGTCGACCGCGCGCAGGGCGTCCGGCAGCGCCGCGCGCGGCACGAAGTACTCCGACTGGAGCTCGTCGCCGCTGCTCGGGGTGAACTCGAGCCGGAAGTGCGGCAGGCGGGTGTGCCACGGCCCCGGCTCGCCGAGCTGCGGCGTGCAGTGCTGCGGGTCGACGCCGGGCACCATGTGCACCTGCGCCTCGGCGCGGGTCGCGCCGAGCCAGCGCGCCGGCGGCTCGGGGTCGGTGTCGAGCTGCTTGAGCCAGACCTGCTCGAAGCCCGCGCCGGCCCAGTGGGTGAACAGGCTGACGCTGTACCCCCCGGCGAGCGCCTCCTCGGCGGCCTCGAGCGGGAGCCCCTCGTAGATCCACTGGCGGATGCCGAACGACGGCCGCAGGTCCAGCGTGAGCGCGGTGACGATGCCGAGCGCGCCCAGCGCGACCACCGAGCCGGGGAACTCCGGGTCGCCGCGGCGGACGGTGCGCAGCTCGCCGTCGGCGCCGACGATCTCGACGGCGGAGACGGCCGTGGCGAGGATGCCGTTGCCGTTCCCGGACCCGTGGGTGCCGGTGGCGCAGGCGCCCGCGGCGACGATGTGGGGCAGCGACCCCAGGTTGGGCAGCGCGAAGCCGGCCTCGTGCAGGCGCCCGGTGAACTCGCCGTAGCGCAGGCCGGCCGAGACGCGCGCGGTGGCCGCGGACTCGTCGATCTCGACGACCGGGGGGAGCCCGGCGAGCGTGACGTGTACGCCGTCGGTGTCGGCGATCCGGCTGAACGAGTGGCCCGAGCCCAGCGCCCGGATCCGGTCGCTGCGGGCGACGAGCTCCTGCAGCTCGTCCACCGAGGTCGGGCGGTGCACCTCCCGCGAGGAGAAGACGACGTTGCCTGCCCAGTTCGCGGTCACCATGGAGGTGAACCTAGCGCGGCGGCGCGACGGTCTAGGCTGGTTGTCCGGTAGGCGAGCAGGAGCAGGGGAAACCGTGTCGATCGAGGTGTGCAACGAGTCGGGGGTCGCCGTCGACGAGGCGCTCCTGGCGTCGGTGGCGCGGTTCTCCCTCGACGCGATGCACGTCAACCCGGCGGCCGAGCTGTCCATCTTGCTCGTGACCGAAGAGGTCATGAGCGAGCTGCACGAGCGCTGGATGGACGAGCCGGGGCCCACCGACGTCCTGTCGTTCCCGATGGACGAGCTGGCGGAGGAGTCGCGCCGCCCCGATGCCCCCGACGTCGGCCCCGCGCTGCTCGGCGACATCGTGCTCTGCCCGGAGTTCGCCAAGGCCCAGGCCCGCAAGGCGGGCCACAGCCTCGCCGACGAGATGCACCTGCTCACCGTGCACGGCGTGCTGCACCTGCTCGGCTACGACCACGCCGAGCCGGACCAGGAGCGGGAGATGTTCGCCCTGCAGGCCAAGCTGCTCTCCGACTGGCGGGCGGCGCGGCGCCAGGCCGCGGCCGAGGCCGCCCGGCACCGCAGCGACTCCGCCGTTCTCGGCACGGCCGGTCTCGAGGACACCTGACCCCGGTGGACGGCACCCTCCCGCTGATCGTCACGGCGGTCCTGCTGGTCCCGCTCGCCGGGCTGTTCGCGGCCGCCGACGCGGCCCTCAACACGGTCTCGCGGGCCCGGGTCGAGGCGCTCGTGCGGGCCGGGCGCCCCGGGGCGCGGGCGCTCGCGGCTGTCGCGGCCGACCGCCCGCGGCACGTCAACCTGCTCCTGCTGCTGCGGCTGGCCGCCGAGACCTCGGCCACCGTGCTGCTCGCGATCGCGCTCATCCAGATCTTCGACCGGGACTGGGCGGGCGGCCTCACCGCCGGCGCGATCATGGTGGTGGTCAGCTACGTCCTCATCGGCGTCGGCCCGCGCACGCTCGGCCGCCAGCACCCCTACCGCATCGGCATGCTCGTCGCGGCGCCGGTCCGGGCGCTGGCCACGCTGCTCGGCCCGCTGACGAACCTGCTCATCCTGGTCGGTAACGCGATCACGCCCGGCCAGGGCTTCCGGCAGGGCCCGTTCTCCTCCGAGGTGGAGCTGCGCGAGCTGGTCGACATGGCCAGCACCAGCGGCGTCGTCGACGAGTCCGAGCGCAAGATGATCCACTCGGTGTTCGAGCTGGGGGACACCATCGCCCGCGAGGTCATGGTGCCCCGCCCGGACGTCGTGTGGACCGAGCGCGGCACCCCCGTCGACAAGGTGCTGCGCCTGGCGCTCAAGAGCGGCTACTCGCGCATCCCCGTGCTCGGCGAGAACATCGACGACATCATCGGGGTCGCCTACCTCAAGGACCTCGTCCGGGCGCAGGCGGAGCGGCCGGACGCGCCGCTCGTGGAGGTCATGCGGCCGCCGGTGCTCGTGCCGGACACCAAGCGGGTCGACGAGCTGCTCAAGGAGATGCAGCGCACCCGCAACCACATGGCCATCGTCGTCGACGAGTACGGCGGCACCGCGGGCGTCGTCACGATCGAGGACATCCTCGAGGAGATCGTCGGCGAGATCACCGACGAGTACGACACCGTGGAGGTGCCCGACGTCCAGGAGCTCGACGGCGGCCGGCTGCGGCTGTCGGCGCGGCTGCCGGTGGAGGACCTCCTGGAGCTGTTCGGCGGCCCCGACGGCCCGCCCGGCCTGGAGGAGGAGCTGGGCGAGGTGCTCGCCGCCGCCGACGTCGACACGGTCGGCGGGCTGCTCGCCCAGCAGCTCGGGCGCGTGCCGCTGCCCGGCGCCGAGACCGAGGTCGCGGGGCTGCGGCTCCTGGCCGAGGGCGGCAAGGACGCGCGCGGGCGGATCCGCATCAACACCGTGTTGGTGGAGCCGGTCGAGCGCCCGGCCCCCGCGCCCGACGGGCCGGCCGCCGACGACGACACCACCCAGGGGGAGCCCGAGAGCGCCCCACCGGGCCCACGCGCCCACCGAAGCGAAGCGGAGGCAAGTGAACATGCAGGACCAGGCTGACCCGGAGGACGCCAAGATCGTGACGCTGGCCAGGTCGGCCCGCGCGCGCACCGGCGCCCCCGAGGGCGCGGCCGTCCGGGATTCGGACGGGCGCACCTACGCCGCGGCCACCGTCGCCCTCCCGTCGCTCGCGCTCACCGCGCTGCAGGCGGCGGTCGCGGCCGCGGTGTCCAGCGGCGCGGCCGGCCTGGAGGCGGCGGCCGTCGTCACCGGGTCGGACTCCGTGGACCCGGCCTCCCTGGCCGCGGTGCGCGACCTCGGCCCCACCGCCCACGTCCTGCGTGCCGACGCGTCCGGCACCGTCATCGAGACCCTTCACCCGGAGACCAGCAAATGAGCACCCCCTCCTTCGACGTCGTCGTGGTCGGCGGCGGCATCGTCGGCCTCGCCACCGCCCACGCCGTGGTCCGCACCGGCCGGTCGGTGGCCGTCGTCGAGCGCGAGCCGCAGCTCGCCCGCCACCAGACCGGCAACAACTCCAACGTCATCCACTCCGGGCTCTACTACGCGCCCGGCGGGTACAAGGCGCGGCTCGCGGTCGCGGGGTGCGCGGAGACCGTGGCGTTCTGCCGCGAGCACGACCTGCCGCACGAGGTCACCGGCAAGCTGGTGGTCGCCACCGAGCCGGAGGAGCTGCCGCGCCTGGCCGAGCTCAAGCGGCGCGGCGACGCCAACGGCGTGGAGAACCACGAGCTGGACCCGGCCGGGATGCGCAAGTACGAGCCGCACGTGCGCGGGCTCGCCGCCCTGTACGTCCCGTCCACCGGGATCACCGACTACAAGGCGATCGCGGAGAAGATCGGCGAGCTCGTCACCAAGGAGGGCGGCGAGATCCACCTCAACCGCCCGGTGCACCAGATCGCGCGCCGCGCCGAGGACGTGGTCGTGCGCACCGAGACCGGCGACCTGCTCGGCAAGCAGGTCGTCGTGTGCGCGGGGCTGCGCTGCGACGAGGTCGCGCGGGCCGCGGGCGTCGACCCGGGCGTGCGGATCATCCCGTTCCGCGGCGAGTACTCCGGTTTCAGCGACCGCGCGGCGGAGCTGGTCAAGGGCCTGATCTACCCGGTGCCGGACCCGGCGTTCCCGTTCTTGGGCGTGCACGCCACCCGCGGCATCGACGGGCACGTGCACGCGGGCCCGAACGCGGTGCTCGCGCTGGCCCGCGAGGGCTACTCCTGGGGCGTGGTCAAGCCCAAGGAGTTCCTGCAGACCATCACCTACCCGGGCATGCTCAAGGTCGCGCAGCGGCACTGGAAGTACGGCTTCGGCGAGATGTACCGGTCGCTGTCGAAGAAGGCGATGGTCAAGCAGATCCAGCGCATGCTGCCCGACGTGCGGGCCGAGGACCTGCACCGAGCGGGCGCGGGCGTGCGCGCGCAGGCGGTCAAGGCCGACGGCACCCTCGTCGACGACTTCCTGTTCGTCGAGCAGGGCAAGGGCCCCGGCTCCGTGCTGCACGTGCTCAACGCGCCGTCGCCCGCGGCCACCGCCGCGCTGCCGATCGGCCGGGAGATCCTCGAGAAGCTCACCGGCGAGAAGCTCGCCCCGCTGTGATGGGCTTCCCCCAGGTCCCCGAGGGCTTCCGCTCCGGGTTCGCCTGCTTCGTCGGCCGGCCGAACGCGGGCAAGTCGACGTTGACCAACGCGCTCGTCGGCCAGAAGGTCGCGATCACGTCGAGCCGCCCGCAGACCACCCGCCACGCGATCCGCGGCATCCTGCACCGCCCGGACGCCCAGCTGGTCGTCGTCGACACGCCCGGCCTGCACAAGCCGCGCACGCTGCTGGGCAGCCGGCTCAACGACGTCGTGCGCGAGACGTGGGCCGAGGTCGACGTCGTCGGCTTCTGCGTGCCCGCCGACCAGCCGGTGGGCCGCGGCGACCGGTTCATCGCGGGCGAGCTGCGCTCGGTGGCGGGCCGCACCCCGGTGCTGGGCATCGTCACGAAGACCGACCTCGCCCGGCCCGAGCAGATCGCCGAGCGGCTCACGCAGCTCGCGGAGCTGATGGACTTCGCCGAGATCGTGCCCTGCTCGGCCGTCAACGGGTTCCAGGTCGACCTGCTCGCCGACCTGCTCGTCGCCCGCCTCCCCGAGGGCCCGCCGCTGTACCCCGACGGCGAGCTCACCGACGAGCCGGAGGAGACGCTCGTCGCGGAGCTGATCCGGGAGGCCGCGCTCGAAGGCGTGCGCGACGAGCTGCCGCACTCCATCGCGGTGGTCATCGAGGAGATGACGCCCCGCGAGGGCCGCGACGACCTGCTGGACGTGCACGCCAGCATCTACGTCGAGCGGCCCAGCCAGAAGGGCATCGTGATCGGCAGGGGTGGGGCCCGGCTGCGGCAGGTCGGCGCGGACGCGCGGCGGCAGATCGAGGCGCTGCTGGGCACGAAGATCTACCTCGACCTGCACGTGAAGATCGCCAAGGACTGGCAGCGCGACCCCAAGCAGCTGCGCAAGCTCGGCTTCTGAGCGCGACCGCCGCTCAGAGCGTCACGGGCAGGGCGGCGAGGCGCCACGTGCCGCCGTCGGGTGCCCGCCGCACCCCGGGAGCGAGCGCGAGGCCGGGCGCGCGACGCAGCAGCGTCGTCAGCACCACCTCGGTCTCGACCCGCGCGAACGCCGCGCCCAGGCAGAAGTGCGGCCCGTGGGCGAACCCGAGGTGGGCCGCCGCGCCCGCCCGGGTGATGTCGAGCGTGTCCGGGTCGGGGAACACCCGCGGGTCCCGGTTGACGGCCGGGACCACGACGGTGACCAGGTCGCCCCGGGAGACCGGCACGCCGGCCAGCTCGACGTCCCGCACCGCGATCCGGGGGATCGTGAGCAGCTGGGGGCTGCACCAGCGGATCAGCTCGTCGACCGCCCCCGCCGCGAGCGCCGGGTCGGCGCGCAGCGCGGCGAGCTGGGCGGGGTGGGCGAGCAACGCCTCGACCGCGTTGGCGATGAGGTTGGCCGGGGTCTGCCCGGCGAGCACGAGCAGCCACACGAGGGCGACGAGTTCGACGTCGGAGAGGCGGTCGCCGTCCTCGTCGTGGACGCGGACGAGGTCCGACACGACGTCGCCGGGGCCGTCGTCGGCGGGCGCCCGCCTGCGCGCCTCGACCGCCGCCCGCGCGTCCCGGACGATCTCGGGGAACGCCGCGGCGAACCGCCCGCCGTCCCCGGTCGCGAGCGCCGTGCCGTACCGCTGCCACCGGGCGCGGTCGGCGGGCGGGATGCCCACGAGCTGGCAGATCACCGCCATCGGCAGGGGGTGGGCGAGGTGGGGGAGCAGGTCGGCGGGACCGTCCGCGGCGTGCGCGACGAGGTCGTCGACCAGCGCCTGCACGATCGGCTCGATGCGGGGCCGGAACCGCGCGGCCCGCCGCGGCGTGAACGCGGGGGCGACCAGCCTGCGCAGCCGGGTGTGCGCGGGGCCCTCCATCTCCTGGACGGTGCGCAGGTACGGCTGCAGGTCCTCGGCGACGTCCAGCCGGAACGCGTAGCTCGCGGGGCCGAGCGCGAACCGCTCCGGAACGGACAGCACCGCGCGCGCCTCGGCGTGGCGCAGCACGCCCCACATCGGGGGCATGCCCGGGGCGGCGAGCCGGGCGACCGGCCCGCGCTCGCGCGCCGGGGCGTAGGCGCGGAACGGGTCGTCCAGCACGGCGGGGTCGGTCGGGTCGATCTCGGGCGGTCCTGGCACGCCATCCTCCAGATGTTCAGATCAGATGTTCTCATCATCTGAATGGTGACCGTAGCATCGCGGCGTCGGCGACACCACGGACGGAGACGCATGGCCCGGCTCACCAGGGCGCAGGCTCAGGAACGCACCCGGGAACGGGTGCTGGCGGCGGCCCGCACCGAGTTCCTCGAACGCGGCTTCCGCGACGCCAAGATCGACGTGATCGCCGAGCGCGCGGAGCTGACCAGGGGCGCGGTCTACTCCAACTTCCCCGGCAAGCGCGCGCTCTACCTCGCCGTGCTCGCCGCGGAGGCGGAACGGGCGCCGATCCCGCAGGTGGTTCCCGGCGCCACGGCGCGCGCGGCGCTCGGCGCGTTCGCGCGGGCGTGGGTCGGGCGGCTCCCCCTCGCCTCGGACGACCGGAACGGCACGGTGCCGCTCGATGCCGACCTCGTGCCCGAGGTGCTGGCCGACGAGCGCCTGCGCACCCCGTTCGCCCAGCTCATGGCGCTCGACGCGATCCTGCTCGGGCTCGCGCTGGAACGGCTGCACGGGCCGGGTCGCCGGGTGCGCGCGGCCGAGGTCGCGCTCACCACGCTGCACGGCGCGGCCCAGCTGGCCGCCGCCGCGCCGGGGTTCGCCGACCCGTTCGACGTCGTGCGTGCCTGCGAAGGGCTCGCCGACCTCGAGCTCGGCAGCGGTCGCGGCGACGAGTGGGCCCCGCCGCACCTGCCGTACGCGCCGCAGGCCCGCCCCACCGACCGGCCGTGGGAGCCGCCCGCCGCCGTGGACGCCGTGCGCGGGGCGCCCGCGGACCTCGCCTCGGACGGCGTCGTCGCCGTGCTCGGGCTGCACCGGCTCGTGGCCGTCGAGGAGGCGGTGCGCGCGGCGCCGCCCGGGTCGGTGGTCACCGCGGTGCTGGTGTCCGGCGAGCCCGGCGAGCTCGGCTCCCTCGCGCGGCTCGTGGTGGCCGACGTGTGCCGCTGCATCCGGCAGGCGTTCCCCGAGTCGGCGTGGCCCCATCTGCAGGTCGTGCACGACGACGCGGGTGCGGTCGCGGCCGCAGCGGGCGAACGGGTCGTCAGCGATGCCACGGAGGTGGCGGTGCGCGTCGCGGGCGGGCGGATCGTGGCCCACGCCGAGGGGCGGGGCGCCTGCCACGCCGCCGCGACGGCCTGAGGCTCGCTCAGGCCGCGCGGGCCCGCCGCACCAGCTCGATCATCGCCTTCCGGACGGCGTCGGGGGTGTCCGTGCGCTCCTCGAACGCCAGCCGCACCGCCGTCTCCGGCCCGCCCGGCTCGTCGGCGGCGAGCACGGAGAACCCGTACCGGTCGACCCCCACCATCCGCGCCACCGCCGTGTCCGGCCGACCGCCGAAGCGGCGGCAGAACAGCACGAGCGCGTCGGCGTGGTCGTCGTTCATGTGCGCGATGATCCGCTCGGCGTGCGGGCGCAGCGGGTCCGGCTCGGCCTCGGTGTAGGCGGCGGCGTCCACCCAGCTCATCCGGCCGAACCCGCCGACGTACCGGACGGACTCGACCTCCATCCGGTACAGCCGGAAGTCGCCGAACCCGGCGTAGAACGCGTCCGGCTGGGCCGCCCGGTAGACCTCGAGGGCGGTGTCGCGCTCGTCGCCCGCGAGCTCGGCGACCCGACCGATCACCGTGACCCGCCCCAGCGCGAGCGAGCCCTCGGTGACCATCAGCGACGCCCGGGGGTCGCCCGCCAGGTTGCGGCTGTGCTCGGCGAGGTCGCTGAGCAGCAGCAGCGGCCGCCCGCGCCCGTCGACGGCGTGCGCGACCAGCGAGCCGAACGGGAAGCCGCCCTCGCCGATCGTGGCGAGCGCGCCGGTGCGGGCGGCGGCGATCAGCGTGCGCGAGCGCTCGGCGTCGCTCGGCTCGCCGCGAACGCCGGGGGTGGCCGCGAGGGTGCGCTCGGCCTCGGCGCGCTGGTGCTCGGGCACGACGTGGGTCACCGGGCCTCCTCGAGATCTTCTCAGGGGACCTCACCCGGTGTGGGGACCGGGTGTCAAGCGCGGGTCGGTCGTAGGCTTGGCCGGTGACCCTGTGGCGTGACACCGGCCTCGTGCTGCGGGTGCAGAAGCTCGGCGAGGCGGACCGCATCGTCACGCTGCTCACCCGCAGGCGCGGCAAGGTGCGCGCGGTCGCGAAGGGCGTGCGGCGCACCCGGTCGCGGTGGGGGGCGCGGCTGGAGCCGTTCAACCACGTCGACGTGCAGTGCTACACGGGTCGGTCGCTGGACGTCGTCACCCAGGCCCAGACCGTCGACGCGTTCGGTGCGGGCATCGTCGGCGACTACACCCGCTACACGGCCGGCTGCGCGATGCTCGAGACGGCCGACCGGCTCGTCGCCGAGGAGGGCGAGCCCGCGCTGCGCGTCTACCTGCTGCTGGTCGGGGCCGTGCGCGCGCTGGCCGGGCAGGAGCGCGACCCGTCGCTCGTGCTCGACGCGTTCCTGCTGCGCGCGATGACCCACGCCGGGTGGGCGCCCGCGATCACCGAGTGCGCTCGCTGCGCCGAGCCCGGCCCGCACGCCGCGTTCAACATCGCCGCCGGGGGAGCGGTGTGCGCGCGCTGCCGCCCGCCCGGTTCCGTGCGCCCGTCACCCGAGACGTTCCAGCTGCTCGACGCGCTGCTGCACGGCGACTGGGAGACCGCCGACGCGGCCTCGGCCGTCACCCGCCGTGACACGAGCGGCCTCGTCGCCGCGCACCTGCAGTGGCACCTGGAGCGGCAGCTGCGGTCCCTGCCCCTGGTGGAGCGCCGGGTCACGACGTGACCGCCGCGCGGCGGGCGAAACCCGGCGCGTGCTCGGGGCGCAGTCCCACGCCGACGAGGTAGGCGGGCACGAACGACGCCGCGGGGATCGTCCGCATCAGGGCGACGACCGGCTTCGGCGGGGTGCGCCGCCGCCCGTCGATGATCGGCTTCATGACGACGCGGTGCAGGATCCGCTGCAGCGTCTGCACGGCGACCGTCGGCAGCAGCCTGCGCCTGCGGACCTTGGCCAGGACCTCCGGGGTGACCTGGCCCCGGCGCAGCGGTTCGGCGAGCAGCGTGGCCGCGGCGACGGCGTCCTGCACCGCGAGGTTGATCCCGACCCCGCCGATCGGCGACATCGCGTGCGCGGCGTCGCCGATGCACAGCAGGCCGTCGACGTGCCAGCGGTCGAGCCGGTTGAGCCGGACGTCCAGGTGCTTGACCTCGTCCATGGAGGCCAGCGCGTCCACCCGGTCGGCCAACCACGGCACGCACTCGGCGATCTCCCGGCGGAACCACTCGACGCCCCTCGCCCGGATCCGGGCGTCGCCGCCCTTCGCGGCGAGGTAGGCGACCTGCAGGAAGCCCTCGCGGGGGATCACCAGCACGAACCGCCGGTCGGTCATCACCGGCGTCAGCGCGGGCGGGTCCTCGGGGCCGCGCGGCAGCCGGAACCACCAGGTGTCGATCGGCACCGGGAACTCCTTCGGGCGCAGGCCGACCTGTTCCCGCGCGATCGACCAGCGGCCGTCCGCGGCCACCGTGAGGTCGGCGCGCAGCTCGTGCCGCTCGCCGTCCGTGGTGCGGTAGCGCGCGCCGCGCACGCGCCCGTCCTCCCGGACCAGCTCCGTGACCTCGGCGTTCATCCGCAGCGTGAAGGTCGGCTCGTCCGCACCCGCCTCGGCGAGGAGGTTGAGCAGGTCCCACTGCGGCACCATCGCGATGTACGGATGAGCGACCCGCAGCCTGCGCAGGTCGCCGACGACGACGCGGGACCCGTCGGGGAACGGGAAGGCGATCTCGTCGAGCCGGCTCTGCGGGAGCGCGGCGAAGCGGGCGCCCAGGCCGAGCTCGTCGAGCAGCCGCTGCGTGGACGGGTGCACGGTGTCGCCGCGGAAGTCACGCAGGAAGTCGCCGTGCTTCTCCAGCACGGTGACCTCGACGCCCGCCCTGGCGAGCAGGAGACCCAGCACCATTCCGGCCGGGCCACCACCGACGACGGCGCAGGTCGTGCGCTCGATCATCGTCCCCCCCTCTTTCATCGTTTGATGAAAAAGACGCTACTCCTCGGGCACGGGCGCGTCCAGGTTCAGGACCCGAGGTAGCGCAGCACCGCCAGCACGCGCCTGCTGTAGCCCGCGGTCTCCGGGATGCCGAGCTTCGCGAAGATCGCCGCGACGTGCTTCTCGACGGCGCTCACCGACATCCGCAGCCGCTCGGCGGTGCCCGCGTTGGTGAGGCCCTCGGCCATCGCGTCGAGCACGTCGCGCTCCCGCGGCGTGAGCCGGGCGAGCGGGTCGGCGCGCCGTCCGGCGGCGAGCAGCTGCCGCACCACCTCCGGGTCGAACGCGGCTCCGCCCGCCCCGACCCGCTCGAGGGCGTCGAGGAACTCGCCGACCTGCGCCACCCGGTCCTTGAGCAGGTAGCCGACCCGGCCGCCGTCGTCGCCGATCAGCTGCGCGGTGTGCCTGCGCTCGACGTACTGCGACAGCACCAGCACCCCGACCGACGGCCACCGCCGCCTGATCTCCAGCGCCGCGACCACGCCCTCGTCGCTGTGGGTGGGAGGCATGCGCACGTCGACCACGACCACGTCGGGCTGGTCCCGCTCGACGGCCCCGAGCAGCGCGCGGGCGTCGCCGACCGCGGCCACCACCTCGTGGCCCTCGTCCTCGAGCAGGCGGACGAGCCCCTCGCGCAGCAGGGCGGAGTCCTCCGCGATCGTCACCCGCACGGCAGCTCCGCCGTCACCACGGTCGGGCCGCCGGGCGGGCTCGTCACCGTGAACGCGCCGTCCGCGGCGGCGACGCGGCGGGCGAGCCCCGACAGTCCGCCGCCCGCCGGGTCGGCGCCGCCGCGCCCGCCGTCGCGGACCGTGGCGCGCAGCACCCCGTCCTCCACCGTCACCTCCACGTCGACGCCCGGGGCGCCGGAGTGCTTCGCCGCGTTCGTCACGGCCTCGCTGATCACGAACCAGGCCGCGGCGCGCACGGTGGCGGGCGGTTCGGCGGGCAGGTCGCATCGGATGCGGACCGGCAGCGGCGCCCGCTCGGCCACCGAGGCGAGCGCGGCCGCGAGCCCCTCGGTGTCCAGCGCGGCCGGGTAGACGCGCCACGACACGTCGCGCAGCTCCGCGAGCGCCCGCTGCGCCTCGTCGTGGGCCTGCGCGACGAACTCGTCCGCGCGGTCGGGGTGGCGGCGGGCCCTGCCCAGCAGCATGCCGAGGGCGACGAGGCGCTGCTGCACGCCGTCGTGCAGGTCGCGCTCGATGCGGCGCCGCTCGTCGTCGATGGCCGCGACGACCGCGGCCCGCGTGCGCGACAGCTCCTCGACCCGCCGGGTGAGCTCCGCGCGCGACGGGGCGAGCAGCCGGGCGAGCAGGGTGCGCTCCCCGCGGGCCACGCCCGCCGCCCCGGCGAGCGCGAGGTAGAGCAGCACGGCGCCGGGGAGCGCGTAGAAGGCGACCAGCCGGGAGGTGGCGACGACGCCCGCCTCGCGCTCCAGGAGCCACGGCGTCTGCGTGATCCACGAGTGCAGGAGCGTCGCGGCGAAGACCAGGCCGGCGCCGAGCAGCGCGAGCACCGCGCCGCCCAGCAGCCCGACCGGGAGCCGCGCGCCCAGGTAGCGCAGCGCGCGCCCCGGCGCCGGGTCGGCGCCCGCGTCCGCCCCGCCGAGCAGGAGCGCGACCCGGCGACGCTCCAGCGCCGCGAGCCGGAGGGCCACCGCCTCCGCCCGCGCCCGCAGCGCGGGCACCAGCAGCGCCGCGGCGAGGGGGAGCGCCAGCAGCAGGTGGCCTGCGGCGGAGCAGGCGCCGAGGGCGACGCCGGCCCCGGTGCGCGGCCAGGTGCGCACGGGCTACCGCCTGCGCGGTGGCGGCGGCATGTCCGGTCGGATCACCGGCAGCCTGCGCGTCGGCTGCGCCCCCCACTCGGCCGGAGCCGACTCGGCCGCCCACTGCTGCACCGGCCCGATGGGCATGGCGCGGACCACGGGGATCTGCTCGGTGGGGGCGTCGGCGTAGGCCGGGTCCGGCGCCACCGGCTGCTGCGCGGGCGGTTCCGCGGGCTGGGCCACCTCCTGCGCCACCTCCGCGGGCCGGCGGGCGCGCCTGATCCGCAGCACCACGAAGGCCACGACCGCGATCGCGATCACCGCGAGCACGACCTTCGACAGGATGCCCGCGTAGGTCTCGACGACGTGCCAGCTCTCGCCGAGCAGGTAGCCGGCCACCACGAAGATCGAGTTCCAGATCAGGCTGCCCGCCGCGGTGAGGGCGAGGAACAGCGGCACGTTCATCCGTTCGACGCCCGCCGGCACCGAGATCATGCTGCGGACCAGCGGCACCATCCGCCCGAAGAACACCGCCTTCGGGCCGTGGCGGGCGAACCACGCCTCGGCCTTGTCGATGTCGCCGACGTCCACGAGCGGCATCCGGTCGGCGATCGCCCGCAGCCGGTGCCTGCCGAGCGCGGCGCCCAGTCCGTAGAGGGCGAGGGCGCCGACGACGGAACCGATGGTGGTCCAGACGATCGCGGCGACGAGGCTGAGCTCGCCCCGGGACGCGGCGAAACCGGCGAGCGGCAGGAACACCTCGCTGGGCAGCGGCGGGAACACGTTCTCGAGCGCGATCGCGAGACCGACGCCGGGCGCGCCGAGCGTCTCCATCAGGTCGACGACCCAGCCGACGATCCCGTCGAGCTGGGGGGCGGTGGCGGTCATGATTCACACGGTAGATGGATGGGTGGTTCGCCCGGCCTGGGGTGCTCGGCGGAGGGACCCTGAGGTTTCCCCCACCCCGGCCCTTAGGGTTGCCCCCGTGAGCCGGTACCAGCCCCCGCCGCCGCACCCGTCGGGAGCGCGCCCCCCGGCGATCCCGCCGGAGCTGGTCCCGAACCACGTCGCCCTGGTCATGGACGGCAACGGGCGGTGGGCCAACGCGCGCGGGCTGCCCCGCATCGAGGGGCACCGCCACGGCGAGGCCGCCCTGATGGACGTGGCCCGCGGCGCGATCGAGATCGGCGTGCGCTGGCTGTCGGCGTACGCGTTCTCCACCGAGAACTGGAAGCGCAGCCCCGACGAGGTGCGCTTCCTCATGGGCTTCAACCGCGACGTGATCCGCCGCCGCGTCGACGAGATGGACGCCATGGGCGTGCGGGTGCGGTGGGCGGGCAGGCGCCCCCGGCTGTGGCGCTCGGTGATCAGGGAGCTGGAGATCGCCGAGGAGAAGACCAAGAACAACGACGTGCTGACGCTCACCATGTGCGTCAACTACGGCGGGCGGGCGGAGATCGCCGACGCCGTCAAGCAGATCGCCCGGCTGGCGGCGGAGGGGAAGATCAAGCCCGACAAGATCGACGAGCGCACGATCGCCCGCTTCCTCGACGAGCCGGACATGCCCGACGTGGACCTGTTCGTCCGCTCGTCGGGGGAGCAGCGCACGTCGAACTTCCTGCTGTGGCAGTCGGCCTACGCCGAGCTGGTCTTCCTCGACACCCTCTTCCCCGACTTCGACCGCCGCCACCTGTGGCAGGCCATCGAGATCTACGCGAAGCGCGACCGCCGCTTCGGCGCCGCGCGCGACACCCCGGAGGCCGCCTCGTGACCGAAGCCATCGCGGAACAGCTGGCCGTCGCCCGGGCCGCGCTCGAACGCTTCCACGACGTCACCGTCGACGAGGACGGGGCCCTCACCTTCGCCCACGGCGGCGTGGTGTGCGCGCTGCAGGGCCTCGACATCGAAGAGGGCCTGCCGGTCCTCAACCTCACCTGCGTGGTGGCGTGGGACCTGCCCCTCGACTCGGACGTGCCCCGTCAGGTGGCGCTCGGGGTCGGTGAGGGCCTGTTCGGCACCCCGCGGGTGATCCGCGGGCGCGCAGGCTGGGACGTGACGTGGCGCTACGCGTTCCCCGCCGCCGGGCTCGACGAGAAGGCGATGGGGACGTTGCTGATGCTCGTGGTGAGCGGCGCCTCCAGCCTGCGCGCCGCGCTCATCGCGGAGAAGTGACGTGGGCCCCCGGGCCGGGCTTGAAGACCGACTCGTGGCCGTCCCGCCACCTCACCCGGTAGCACCGGGTGTCACCGGCCCCGAGGACCTCGAGGACCTCTCCCTCACGGCGACCCTGGTCGACGACCGTGCCTTCCACGACGATGTGGTCGCCTGCTTTGGCCTCCATCGGCAGGTCATCCCCCTTTCTCGCACTCGGGCTCACTTCGATGTTCCCGCAGCGAGCGATCCGGCGCCAGGTAGCGACCGGAGGGATCCGGCCGGACCTCAGCGGTTGGCGCCGCAGTCCTTGCAGAGGCCGAAGACCTCGGCGGTGTGGCTCAGTTCGACGAACCCGTGGTCCTCGGCGACCCGCTGCGCCCAGGTCTCCACCGCGGGCCCCTCGATCTCCACCGTGTAGCCGCAGCGGCGGCAGACGAGGTGGTGGTGGTGCTCCGCGGACGCGCACCGGCGGTAGACGGCCTCGCCGGAGCCGGTGCGCAGCACGTCGACCTCGCCGCCGTCGGCGAGGGTCTGCAGCGTGCGGTAGACGGTGGTCAGGCCGATGCCCTCACCCGCGCGGCGCAGCTCCTCGTGGATCTCCTGCGCAGACCGGAAGTCGTCGAGCCGGTCCAGCATCGCCGACACCGCGGCCCGCTGCCGCGTGGCGCGCAGGGCTCGTGTGGTGGGCGTCCGCCCGTTCGCGCGGGTGCTCATCACCCCTCCTCGACGTGCGCGACCGCGTCGACCACGATGTGCGCGAGGTGGTCGTCCACCAGGGAGTACACCACCTCGCGGCCGCGGCGCTCACCGTGCACCACCCCGGCCGACTTCAGCACCCGCAGGTGCTGGCTGATGAGCGGCTGCGCCACCCCCAGGGCGTCGACGAGGTCGTGCACGCACCGGTCGGACTCCAACAGCTGCAGCACGATCGCGATGCGCACCGGCGCGGCGAGCGCGCGCAGCAGGTCGCCCGCGGCCGCGAGCGTCCGCGGGGTGCGCACCGGCGCGGGCGGCGGGCCGGGACGGCCCGCGACGTGCTCGGCGCGATCGTCGACGGGCAGCTCGCGATCGGCGGTGGCCGGGCTCGAGTTCCCTGCGCCTGCGACGATCGACATCGGTGTCCCCATCCCCGGGAGCGGCGGCCGCGCTCCCCGGTGCTCACTGCGTACGGGCCGCACGTCCCATCGTAGGCGCGCGGTGGTTGGGTGGGGTCGTGCTGCTCGTGTGCCGCTTCACCACCGCGCCCGACCTGCTCGACCGCGCCCGGACGGCGCTCGAGCTGCTCACGGCCGCGGACGGCTGCCTCGGCGGTGAGCTCGGGCGCTCGGTGGACGAGCCGGACCGCTGGGTGCTCACCGTCCGCTTCGCCACCGTCGACGCCTACCGCCGCGCGCTCTCGCCGTTCCCCGTGCGCGAGCACGTGGTGCCCCTGCTGAGCGAGGCCGCGGTCGACGAGCCCGCCACGTTCGAGACGCTCGTGACGGCGGAAGGCGGTACCGCCACCACCCACCGGAGCCTGCTCGCGTAACCCGGGTCGGGACGCCCCTACGACCGGCCCGGGGCTCGGAAGATGCGGGGTGTGAGGGCGCCGCACGATCCGCGGCACCGCCAGCAGGCCCAGGCCCGGGCGCCTGCCCGTCAGGAGCGCAGCTCCTTGTGCAGCGGCGCCGGGAACCGCGGGGTGAAGCGCACGTCGCCGAGCAGCCGTTCGAGCTCGTGCGCGGCCCGCTCGACCTCGGCCGTCCGCTCGCGGCCGATGTCCTCCAGCACCCGCAGCGCGATCGTGCCGTCGGCGCGCTGGGCCCAGCCGCCGACGATCCGGCCGTCGACCCAGATCGTGGCGCCGCCGTTGCCGTTGCGGTCGAACAGCAACGGGCCATGGGTCGGGTCGAGGTGGAAGCCGCGCTGCTTCCAGCCCATCGTCGTCGGGTCGAGGCTCGGCAGGAGGGCGACGAACGGCTCGGCGGGGCCGACCGGGTCGACGTCGTCGGGCAGGACGTAGCCGGTGCCCTCGGCCAGCTCCACCTCGACGGCGCCCGCGTCGGCGAGGGCCCGCGCGGTGGTGGTGGCGGTCCAGCCGGTCCACCACTGCACGTCGGCGCGGGTGCCCGGCCCGAACGCCCGCAACCAGGCGCGGACGAGCGTGGCGGCCGCGGTGCGCGGGTCGAGCGGCTCGTCGAACCCGGGCGCCCACGCCTGCGCGGCCGCCCACCGGTACTGGCCGTTGATCCACGTGCCGGTGGGCCGGGCCCGCAGCACCCTGCCCTCGAACCCGAGCACGAGCAGCAGCCGCGAGTGCGCGGCGACCTCGGTGGCCTGCCGCCCGGTGCCGATCGTGATCGGAACGGCCAGGTGGGGCACCAGCCGGCCCAGCTCGCGGGCGGCCAGCGGGCCCTTGTCGGCCAGCACCTCGAGGATCTCGGTGGTGGCGGCGTCGACCCACCGCTCGGGGTCGGGGCCGAGGCCCGCCCCGGCCACGGCGTCGAGCAGCATCTTCCGCTGCCTGCCCACCAGCGTCACCGTGCAGGAGTGGTGGGCCGCGCGCGCCAGCTCGAGTCCGAGCACCCACAGCGTGCGCCGCATGGCGTGGTGGCGCAGCAGCGACCGCTGCACGTACAGCGCGTCGTCCGCCGCGGGCAGCACGGGCGTGCGCATCCGCGCCGCCGCCGACAGGTGCACGGTGACGGGGTCGGTGGAGTGCAGCCCGACGACGGCGTCGGCGATGGCGGCGACGTCGTCGGTGCGGGCGGCCGGGGTGAGCAGCTGCCGCACGGCGAGCCGGTTGCGGCGCTCGGCGACGTCGATGTGGCGCACGCGCGAAGCGTGCCAGACGGGCGCGCCGGTCAGCCCGTGTAGGCCTCGACGGTGCGGTCGGCCGCATCCCGGGCCGACTCGGGGTCGGCGCCGCCCGCGACGTCCGCCTCGTACCAGCGGTCGCCCGCGGCGGCGAGGAACCCCTTGCCCTCGTCCGACGCCCACCAGCCGGCGTTGTCCCGGTCGTTCGTGACCTCGCCGGTGGCGAGGTGGCGGGCGAGCGAGGCGAAGGCCATGTCGTAGCCGAGCCCGACGGCGCCGGGCCCGTACACCGCCCAGTGGTCCTCCGGGTGGGCGATGTGGTCGAGCTCGAGGCGCGCGCCGCCGCCCGGCTCGGGGGACAGCCGCACCTCGACCCAGCTCACGCCGCCGCCGAACTCCCAGGTGAGGGAGAAGCGCTCGGGCGGGTCGCACCGCTCGACGGTGCCCTCGGCGTTGCCCTCGATCCGGTAGCGGCCGCCCAGCCGCAGGTCCCCGGACACCGGCGCGAACCAGCGCGCCAGCCGCTCGGCCGTGGTGCACGCCTGCCACAGGTCCTCGACGTCGGTGTCGAACGCCTGGCTGATCGTCACGACCTTCGCCTCGCGGCCGTCGCGCTCGCGGCTTCCGAGCCTGCGGTCGACGGCGCTGATCTGCGGATCGACGTCGAACATCGTCACTCCTCGGGGTGGTCGGCGCGCAGCCTGCGTTCCCGCTTGCCGCGCTCGATCTCGGTGGCCAGTGCCGCGAGGCGGGGGGTCCAGAACCGCCGGAACCGGTCCAGCCAGACGTCGACGTCCTGCAGCGGCTCGGGGCGCACGGCGTAGAGCCGCCGCGTGCCCTCCGGGCGGACGGTGGCGAAGCCGCCCTCCCGCAGGACCTTGAGGTGCTGGGACACCGCGGGCTGGGAGATGCCGAACTCCGCGCGGACGACGGCGGTGATCGCGCCGGAGGTCTGCTCGCCGTCGGCGAGGAGCTCCAGGATCCGGCGGCGGACCGGGTCGCCGAGGACGTCGAACGCGTGCACCGCGCCAAGCTACAGCCGTTGCTTATATAAGTCCAGCCTTTTGAGGATGGATACCGGGGGCGGGCAATGCGGTCGCGGGGGCCGGATACGCTGGGGGCTCACCGTCCGTTCACCTGGAGTCACCCGTGGCCAGCAAGCCCTCGTCCGCCAAGATCGACACCATCGTCGCGCTCGCCAAGCGGCGCGGATTCGTCTTCGCCTCGGGGGAGATCTACGGCGGTACCCGGTCGGCCTGGGACTACGGCCCGCTGGGCGTCGAGCTCAAGGAGAACCTCAAGCGGCAGTGGTGGAAGGCCGTCGTCACCAGTCGCGAGGACGTCGTGGGCATCGACTCGTCGGTGATCCTGCCGCGCCAGGTCTGGGTGGCCTCCGGGCACGTCAGCGCCTTCCACGACCCGCTGGTCGAGTGCCTGTCCTGCCACCGCCGGTTCCGGGCCGACCAGCTCGCCGAGGAGTACACCGAGCGCACCGGCAAGGCGGCGTCGGAGGACGACCTGTCCGAGATCCCGTGCCCGAACTGCGGCACCCGCGGCCAGTACACCGAGCCGCGTGAGTTCAACATGATGCTCAAGACCTACCTCGGTCCGGTCGAGTCCGAGGAGGGCCTGCACTACCTGCGCCCGGAGACGGCGCAGGGCATCTTCGTGAACTTCCTCAACGTGCAGACCACGTCGCGCAAGAAGCCGCCGTTCGGCATCGGCCAGATCGGCAAGAGCTTCCGCAACGAGATCACGCCGGGCAACTTCATCTTCCGCACGCGCGAGTTCGAGCAGATGGAGATGGAGTACTTCGTCGAGCCCGGCTCCGACGAGGAGCTGCACCAGTACTGGATCGACGAGCGCACCAACTGGTACGTCGACCTGGGCATCTCGCGGGACAACCTGCGCCACTACGAGCACCCCAAGGAGAAGCTCTCCCACTACTCGAAGCGCACCGTCGACATCGAGTACCGCTTCGGCTTCACCGGCCAGGAGTGGGGCGAGCTGGAGGGCATCGCCAACCGCACCGACTTCGACCTCACCACGCACTCGAACCACTCGGGCGTGGACCTGTCGTTCTACGACCAGGCGTCGGGCGCGCGGTACCGGCCGTACGTGATCGAGCCCGCGGCGGGCGTCGGGCGCTCGATGATGGCGTTCCTCGTCGAGGCCTACAGCGAGGACGAGGCGCCCAACGCCAAGGGCGGCGTCGACAAGCGCGTGGTGCTGCGCCTCGACCGCAGGCTCGCCCCGGTCAAGGCCGCTGTGCTGCCGCTGTCGCGCAACGCCGACCTGTCGCCGAAGGCGCGTGACCTCGCCAACCAGCTGCGCAAGCACTGGAACGTCGAGTTCGACGACGCGGGCGCGATCGGCCGCCGCTACCGCCGCCAGGACGAGATCGGCACGCCGTTCTGCGTCACGGTCGACTTCGACACCCTGAACGACCAAGCGGTCACGATCCGCGAGCGCGACTCGATGGCGCAGGACCGCGTGGCGATCGACCAGGTCGAGTCCTACCTGGCCGCCCGGCTCGCCGGCTGCTGACCCGCGGCCTCGCGGATCCCGGCGAGCACGAGCGCGAGGCCGTGCTCGAAGTGCTCGTCGGGGTCCGCCGCCGCGAGGTCGGCCCGCCACGCACCGAGCTGTGGGACCTCCACCGCAGCTGGCCGGCTGCGCGTCCTCGTCGACCGCGTGCTGCCCCTCGAGGAGGCGGGGGAGGCACACCGCGTCGTCGAGGGGCGGCGCAACGTCGGCCGCGTCCTGCTGCGCGTCGCCGTGACCGGGGTGGTCAGGCGGCCGCCGGCAGCAGGCGGTCGAGCAGGTCGTGCAGGGTCACCAGGCCGACGACCTCGCCGCCGGCCTCGACCAACGCGATCTGGTTGCGCTCGGCCTGCATGGCCGACAGCGCGTCGTGGATCGGCAGGTCGGCCGGGAGCGTGCGGATCGGGCGCATGAGCTGCCGCGCGGTCGTCGCGGCGGGCACGGCCAGCGCGTCGCGGACGTGCACGACCCCGACCGCGCGGCCGTCGGCGTCGGAGACGACGAGCCGCAGGTGGCCGCTCTCGCGGGACGCCGTGCGGATCGCGGCGGCATAGGCGGTCGCGGGCACACCCGCCACCTCCGACCGCGGTCGCGCCACCTCCCGCAGCGGGGTGCGGTCGAGCTCGAGCGCGGTGACGATGTGGTTGCGCCGGTCCGGGTCGAGGGCGCCTGCGGTGGCCGAGTGCTCCACGAGCTGGCGCAGGTCGTCGGGGTTGTGCCCGGCGGCGAGCTCGTCGACCGGCTCGACGCCGACGCGGCGCAGGCACCAGTTCGCCATGCCGTTGAGGCCGACGAGCACCGGCCGCGTCACCGCCATGAACGCCCGCATCGGCAGCGCCAGCACCGTGGCGGACCGCTCGGGGTGGGCGATCGCCCACGACTTCGGCGCCATCTCGCCGACGACGAGGTGCACGAACGTGACCACGACCAGCGACAGCACGAACGACACCACCGTGGCCCACGGGGCGCCCAGCCCGCCGAACAGCGGGTGCAGCAGCTCCTCGACGGCGGGCTTGCCGACCGCGCCGAGCCCGACGGTGCACAGCGTGATGCCCAGCTGCGAGCCGGCCAGGAGCATCGACAGCTCGCGGGCCGAGCGCAGCGCCGCCCTGGCCGACGCGCTGGTGGCGGCGGCTTCCTCGAGCCGGTAGCGGCGGGCCGCGACGAGCGCGAACTCGATCGCCACGAAGAACGCCGACAGCGCGACCAGCAGCGCGGAGACGCCGAGCGAGACGGGGGTGCTCATGCCGCCACCACCGCGTCGCTCCCGGCGTCGGCCCAGGCCAGCCGCACCTTCGCGGGCACGCGCCGCTCCACCGCGAGCACCCGGATCTCCAGCGTGCGCGGCGGCTCGCCGTCCTCGTCCGGCGCGGCGTCGGCGAGCATGAGCCGCACCCGGTCGCCCGGCTCGGGGAGCCGCTGCAGCTCGTGGATCACCAGGCCGCCGATCGTCTGGTAGCCGCCCTCGGGCAGGTTCGCGTCGAGCAGGCGCTCGACCTCGTCGACCGCGAGCGCGCCGGGCACGGTCCACGCGCCGTCGCCTGCCTCCAGGAGGCCGTCGGCGTCCGCCGGGTCGTGCTCGTCGGTGATCTCGCCGACCAGCTCCTCGGCGATGTCCTCGACCGTGACGACGCCGGCGAGGCCGCCGTACTCGTCGACGACCACCGCGAACTCGTCGCCCGCCGCGCGGAGGCGATCGAGGACGGCGGGCAGCGGCAGCGACGCGGGCACGAGCAGCGGGGCGCGGGCCACGTCCCCGACCCGCAGGCCGGACAGGTCGGCGCGACCCTCGAGCGCGAGCAGGTCGCGCAGGCAGAACACGCCGACGACGTCGTCGGGGCCCTCTCCGGTGACCGGCAGGCGCGAGTGCCCCGACGCCATCACGTCGACGAGGTCGGCCACCGGGGTGTCGGCGCGGACCGTGGTGACGCGCGGCCGCGGGATCATCGCCGCCCGGGCGGTGCGGTCGGTGAAGTCGAGCGCGCGGTCCAGCAGCTCGGACAGGTCGTCGTCGAGGTCGCCGCGGTCGCGGGACTCGTCGATGATCGCCTCGAGGTCGCGCGGCGTGGCCGCGTGCTCCACGTCGTGCACCGGCTCGATGCGCAGCGCTCGCAGCAGCGCGTTCGAGGCCGCGTCGAAGAGCCGGATGATCCAGCCGAACGCGGCGAGGTAGACCGACGTGGACAGCGCCAGCGCGCGGGCCACCGGCTCGGGGCGGGCGATCGCGAGGTTCTTCGGGAACAGCTCGCCGAACACCATCTGCACGACGGTGACGACCACCAGCGCGACCAGGGCGCCGATGGCGACGCCGAGGCCCGCGGGCACGCCGGTGCCGAGCAGTCCCGCGACGCCCCGCCCGATCATCGGCTCGGCCACGTAACCGGCGAGCAGGCCGGTGACGGTGATGCCGAGCTGCGCGCCCGAGAGCATGAAGGAGGTGCGTCGGGTGACGCCGAGGGCCCGGCGGGCGCCTGCGTCGCCCGCGGAGGCGCGGGCCTGCAGCCGGGACCGGTCGACGGCCATGTACCCGAACTCCTGGGCGACGAAGTAGCCGGTGAGCGCGGTGAGCGCGGCGACGGCCAGCACGCCGAGGAGGACGGAGAGGATGGGGGTCACGGGCGGACCGCCCGTTCGGGACGCCGTCCTGCGAGGACGGCGCCGGTACTGTCTGCGGGATCCATGGTTCCTGTGTCGTGGGTAGACCGGTTCGTCCTGGTCGAACGCCGGAGGTCCCCGGCGAGTTCCACGACGTGCCCCCGATCACGTCACCCGATCGGCACGCCGGGACGCGATCCCGCCGATCCCGTCGTCCCTGCTCGCTACGCTTGACGGTGTGACGGGAACGGGCGCTGCCCCCGTGTCGGGGCTCCGGGAGCTCGGTGCGGCGCTGCGCAGGTGGGCGCCTGAAGGTGTGGGTGTGGTGCGCGTGCTGGAGCGCCACGGCTTCGGCACCGTCGAGCCCGGCCAACTCGTGGCGGGCCGGGCCGACGGCACGGTCGCGGGCGCGCTCTACCGCGGCACGCTCGACGACACCGTCCGTCCGCTGGCCGCGGCCGCGGTGTCCGCTCCGCAGACCCGCGAGGCGCACGTCTCGGAGGACACGGCGGTCGGCGCCGGCCTCGCCTGCGCCGGCGGCGCCACGCTGCTGGGCCACCCGCTGCCCGCCGCGGAGGCGGCCGCGCTGGGGGAGGCCCTCGAACGCGGCGTGCCCGCCGCGCTGGTCTCCACCGCGGGCGGCACCGGCGCGGTCGTGCTGACCGGGCCCGAGCTGGAGGCCGTGCAGGGGTCGCTGGGCACGCCCGAGCTCGACGCCGAGGCCCTCGCGGCGGCGCGCAGGCTGCTGCGCCGCGGCGCCACCGCCACCGAGCGCGTGCGCACCGACGCCGGTGAGCTGCTGGTCGACATCTGGGTGCCGGTGCCGTCGGTGCTGGTCGCGGGCGGCGGCGCGATCGCCGAGGCGCTGGTGGCGCAGGCCGAGCTGCTCGGCTGGTCGGCGCGCATCGAGACCGACCTCGCCACCGTCCACCAGGCGGTCACCGCATTCACCGACGCCGACGTCCTGGTCCTGATCGACCACGCGCCCGCGTTCGACGCCGTGCTGATCGACGCCCTGCGCCGCGGGCGTGGGTTCATCGGGGCGCTCGGGTCGCGGCACACCCAGGCCGCGCGCCGGGAACGGCTGCTGGCCGCGGGGCTCACCGAGGACGAGCTGGCCCGGCTGCACGGGCCGGTCGGGCTCGACCTGGGGGCCCGCACGCCCGCCGAGACGGCGGTGTCGATCGTGGCGCAGGTGGTGGCCGCCCGGTCGGCGCGCACGGGTGTCCCGCTCGCCGCCACCGACGGCCGGATCGGCTGATGACCGCACGGCACGAACTCACGCGGGCGCTGCCCGCGTCGGGCCCGCCACCGCGGCGCGTCGCCGACCTGGTCGGGGAGGCGCCCACCCTCCCGCTGCGCGACGAGCCGCCGCGGCGCCGCGGCTGGGGCTTCCGGCTGGTCGTCGGCGCGCTCGTGCTGGCCCTCCTGGTGGTCGGGGGCACCGCGTTCCGGGTGTGGCAGGTGGCGCGGATCGACGACCGGCAGCCGGTCGACGCGGTGATCGTGCTGGGCGCCGCGCAGTACGACGGCGAGCCGAGCTCGATCTTCGCTTACCGGCTGCGGCACGCCGAGGCCCTCTACGAGCAGGGGCTCGCGCCGAGGATCGTCACCACGGGCGGCAACCGGGCGGGCGACGCCTACACCGAGGCCGAGGCCGGGCGGCGCTACCTGATCGAGCGCGGGGTGCCCGCCGAGGCGGTGGTCGCCGTCGCCGAGGGCTCGGACACCCTCGGCAGCCTGCGGGCCGTCGCCGCGCGGGCCCAGCAGGACGGCTGGACCACGGCGCTCGTGGTGAGCGACCCGTGGCACTCGCTGCGCGCGCGCACCATGGCCCGCGACAGCGGGCTCGAGGCGTGGACCTCGCCCACCCGCAGCGGCCCGGTGGTGCAGACGCGGGAGACCCAGCTGCGCTACATCGCCCGCGAGACCGCGGCGCTGCTGTACTACCAGCTCACCCACGCGTCCGTGGACAGCGGGTCCACGGACCAGGGCTGACGCACCCCGCAGCGATGGACACCGTGGTGCACTACACGGCGCACGACCGCGCCCGCCTGTCGCCGGAGCCGGCCAAGGGCGCGGGTCCCGAGCGGCGCAGCCCGTTCGCGCGCGACCGGGCCCGGGTGCTGCACTCGGCCGCGCTGCGCCGGCTCGCGGGCAAGACCCAGGTCGTGGGGCCGGGCGAGGGCACCGAGGTCAGCGGTGCGCCGCGCACGCGGCTCACCCATTCGCTGGAGGTCGCGCAGATCGGCCGCGGGATCGCCGAGGAGCTGGGCTGCGACCCCGACGTCGTCGACACCGCCGGGCTCGCCCACGACATCGGCCACCCGCCGTTCGGCCACAACGGTGAGCGCGCGCTGAACGCGTTCGCCGCCGAGTGCGGGCTCGACGGCGGCTTCGAGGGCAACGCGCAGACCCTGCGGATCCTCACCCGGCTCGAACCCAAGATCGACGGTGTCGGCCTCAACCTCACCCGGGCGTCCCTGGACGCCTCCTGCAAGTACCCGTGGGTGCGTGCGCCCGGCGACGCCAAGTACGGCGCCTACCCCGAGGACGCCGAGGTGTTCGCCTGGGTCCGCGACGGCGCCCCGCCGCGGCGGCGCTGCCTCGAGGCGCAGATCATGGACTGGTCGGACGACGTCGCCTACTCCGTGCACGACGTCGAGGACGGCATCCTGGCCGGGCGCATCGACCTGGCCGCGCTCGGCGCGTCCGGGGAGCGCGCGGCGCTCGTGGACATCGCGGTGCGCCACTTCGGGGGCGAGGCGGGCGCGCTCGCCGAGGCCGCCGACGCGCTGCAGGCGCTGCCGGTGGTCGCCGCCGTGCGCGGCTTCTCGGCGGCCTCGGCGTCGGCCGCCGACCACGTGGCGCTCAAGCGGCTCACGAGCGAGCTCGTGGGCCGGTTCGTCCACGCCGCCGTGCACGCCACGCGGGCCGCGCACGGGGAACGCCCGCTGCTGCGCTACACCGCCGACCTGGTCGTCCCGGCGTGGGCCGCGGCGGAGGTCGCCCTGCTCAAGGCGGTCGCGCTGCGGTACGTGATGGACGACCGCGGCCGGCTCGACATGCAGGCCCACCAGCGCGAGCTGCTCGTCGAGCTGGCCGCCGCCCTGCGCGACCGGGCACCGGACTCGCTCGACCCGGCGTTCGCGGCCGCCTGGAAGGACGCCCCCGACGACACCGCACGGTTGCGGGTGGTGCTCGACCAGGTCGCGATCCTCACCGACCGGCAGGCCGAGGTCCGCCACAAGCAGATCACCCGCTGAGAGCCCGGTCACTGCTCCGGTCGAGCGCTGTCACGAACGCAGGCGCCACCCCGTCCCCTCCGTGGAAGCGCCCCGAAAAAGCGAAACGGAGGAGGACGACATGCCACGCATCCCCGCGGTTCCCGAGTACGAGGCGGGCTTCTTCGCCCGGCTCGTGCTGCGGTACGCGCGGCGCCGGTTCGGCGCCGTGCCGGAACCGTTCGCGGTGGCCCTGCACAACCGCCGGGTGTTCTGGGCATCGCTGGTGGCCGACGCCGCGCACGAGTGGGCGCCCCGCTCGCTGCCGAAGCGGGTTCGCGAGCTGGCCGTGTACCGGGCGGCGACGGTCGTGGGCTGCTCGTGGTGCGTCGACTTCGGCGCCATGTTGCAGCGCCTCGACGGGCTCGACGTGGAGCGGCTGCGCCACATCGACGACTACGCGACCGACCCCCGCTACGACCGGGCCGAGCGCCTCGCGATCGCCTACGCCGACGCGATGACCGCGCAGCCGATGACGGTGACCGACGACCAGGTCGCCGAGCTGGAAGCCGAGTTCGGGCGGACCGGGCTCGTCGAGCTGACCCACGCGATCGCGCTGGAGAACATGCGCGGCCGTGCCAACCACGCCCTGGGCATCACCGACCAGGGCTTCGACGCGGCCTGCGCGGTGCGCCTCGGCGCCGGCCGGTGAGCTGCCGACGAGTGAGCTACCGCGCTGCCGGTTCCGGGGTGTCGAGCTCGACGAACCCCATGTCGCGGTGCCGCTCGCCCGCGGGGCGGATCGCCGAGAGCTCGATGAGGTCCTGTCCGGTGAGCTCGACGTCGAGCGCGCCGAGGTTCTCCTCGAGGTAGTGCACCCGCTTCGTGCCGGGGATCGGCACGACGTCGTCGCCCTGGCCGAGCAGCCAGGCCAACGCCACCTGCCCCGGGGTGGCGCCGTGGGCGTCGGCGATGCGCCGGACCGTGGCGACGGCGGCGAGGTTGCGCTCGAGGTTCTCGCCCGTGAAGCGGGGGAGGCTGCGGCGGAAGTCGTCGGCGGCGAGCGTGGCGGGGTCGAGGCCGCCGGTGAGCATCCCGCGCCCCAACGGGCTGAACGGTACGAGGCCGACGCCCAGCTCGCGGCAGGCCGGGAGCACCGACCGCTCGACGTCCCGGCTGAACAGCGACCACTCCGACTGCAGCGCGGCGATCGGGTGCACGGCCGCGGCCCGCCGCAGCGTGCGCGCCGACGCCTCGGACAGGCCGAGATGGCGGACCAGGCCCGCGGACACGAGCTCGGCCATCGCGCCCACGGTGTCCTCGATGGGGACCGTGGGGTCGGGGCGGTGCAGGTAGTACAGGTCGACGTGGTCGACCCCGAGCCTGCGCAGCGACGCCTCGCAGGCCGTGCGGACGTACTCGGGCCTGCCGTTCACCCCGGCCGGGTAGCCGTCGGCGCCGGGGACGATGCCGAACTTGGTGGCGAGGACGACCTCGTCGCGCCGCCCGCGCAGGACCTCCGCGAGCAGCTCCTCGTTGGCGCCGCCGCCGTAGAGGTCGGCGGTGTCGAGCAGGCTGACGCCGAGGTCGAGGGCGCGGTGCAGGGTGCCGATCGCCTCGCGGCGGTCGACGGGCCCGTAGGCCCAGCTCATCCCCATGCAGCCGAGGCCGAGCGCGCTCACGCGGAGCGCGCCGAGGGTGCGGGTGGGGACGGACATGTTCGCTCCTTCTCAGGCAGGGGGATCGCCCGGTCGCGCGGCGCGCGCCGGGAGTGGGGGAGGGGCCGGCTACGGCTCGGTGCGCCCGCCGTAGGTCGCGATCTTGAAGTCGATGGTCTCCAGCGCGACCTGGAGCCGCCGGATCTGCGCCTGCACGGCCTGGCGGTGCTCCAGCAGCATCCGCAGCCGGTCGGGCTCGGTCGCCTCCCCCTCGTTGACCATCGCGACGTAGCGCTGCAGCTCCCGGATCGGCATGCCGGTCATGCGCAGCCGGGAGCAGAAGACGACGCGGGCGTAGGCGCGCTCGTCGTAGACGCGGTTGCCCGCCGGGTCGCGCGGGACGTCGAGCAGCCCGATCCGCTCGTAGTAGCGCAGGCTGTGCGCCGAGACGCCGGTGCGCTCGGCGACCTCGGCGATGGTGAGCGTCGTCCCCGGCGCCGGTGCCGCGGCGTCCTGGCGCCGCAGCCGCTCGAGCGCCTCGTCGGGCAGGGTGGGCGCCGGGGTGGTCGTCATGGTCGAAGACGCTACGGCTTCGAGTGCGCTCGAACGCAAGCCCGAGGCGCTCAGCCGGGCAACAGCCGGGCGAGCTTGTCGGGGTTGACCACGAAGTAGAAGGCGGCGATCCGGCCGTCGCGCACGGCGATGGAGCCGACGCCCTCGGGCAGGCCGGCCCCCGCGGCCGTCCGCATGCCGAGCTCGCCGTTGACGGTCGTGACCCACGAGCCGGATAGCAGGGTGGCGCCGTACTTCGCGCGCAGCCCGAGCAGGAGCCGGGCGACGTTGTCCACCCCGACCACGGGGCGGCGGGCGCCCGCCGCACGCCCGTCGGTGTCGTTCACCCAGGCCACGTCCGGGTGCAGCAGCTCGACCAGCGCGGCCCCGTCCGCCCGGTCCAGCGCGTCGACGAAGCGGGCCAGCAGGGCCTTCTGCTCGGCGTCGGGCGCGCGCGGGGGCGGGTCGGCCGCGGCGACGATCCGCCGGGCCCGCGCCGCGTGCTGGCGGGCGGTCGCCGCCGGGCAGCCGAGGACGTCCGCGATCTGCGCGTACGGCAGCGCGAGGGCCTCGTGCAGCACGAACGCCACCCGCTGTGCCGGGGTGAGCCGCTCCAGCACCACCATCGCCGCCATCCGCACGCCCTCGTCGCGCACGACGGCGGCGAGCGGCTCGTCGGCGTCGCCGGTGGTGACCAGCGGCTCGGGCAGCCACGGGCCGACGTAGCGCTCGCGCCGGGCCGCGGCGGAGCGCAGCCGGTCGAGGCACAGCCTGCCGACCACGGTGGTGAGCCAGGCCCGCTCGTCGCGGATCTGCGCCCTGGCCTCGTCGTCCAGCGCGGCCAGGCGCAGCCACGCCTCCTGCACGGCGTCCTCGGCGTCGGCGACGCTGCCGGTGATGCGGTACCCGACGCCCACGAGGTGCGCCCGGTGCGTCTCGAACCCGCGGGAGTCGGTCAGCACGCCGCCGACGCTACGCGGTCGCGCCCCGCGGAGCCGCCGAGTTGTCGGTGACGAGGGCCCGGGCCTCGCCGACCAGGTCGACCTGCCGGTCGAGGGCGTCCCGCGCGCTGAGGGCGATCCCGACGTGGTCCACGCCGGCAGCGGCGTACTCGGCGAGCCGTTCGGCCACCCGCTGCGGCGTCCCGGTCAGCGTGCGGTCGACCATGGCCTGCGCGGAGAGCCCGTAGAACCCGGCGAGCTCGGCCCGCATCCGCTCGGAGGCCGCGCGGTCGGCCGGCCGGTCGCCGAGCACGGCGTGCAGCCCGAGGTGGACCCGGGGCGGGGTGCGCCCGTGCGCGGCGGCCAGCTCCCGCAGCCGGGTCGCGGCGGCGGCCACCTGCTCCGGGGACATCGCGAACGGCATCCAGCCATCACCCAGGCGGGCCGCGCGCCGCAGCACCGCCTCGTGCTCGCTGCCCGCCACCAGCAGCGGCGGCGCGGGCACCGGCGGGGCCAGCGCGACCGCCACCGGGCCGCCGGGCCCCGGCACGGCCGTCGGCTCGCCCGCGAACAGCCCGGGCAGGACCTCCAGCAGGGCGTCGAGGGCCCGCCCCCGGCCGGTGGTCGGGGCGCCGAGCGCGGCCCAGAACGGCGTTCCGGGGAACCCGCCGATCCCGAGCCCCAGCCGCAGCCGGCCGGTCGAGACGTGCTGCAGCGACTGCACCTGGGAGGCGAGCATCGCGGCCGGGCGGGTGGGCGCGGCCAGCACCTCGAAGTCCAGGTGGACCCGCCGCGTCGCGGCGGCCGCGGTGGCCAGCAGGACGACCGGGTCCAGCGCCGGGCTGCCGTCCCCGGTCACGATCTCCGACACCCCGACCGCGTCGAGCCCGGCGTCCTCCACGCGGCGCGCGACCGCCGCGATGCGCGCGCCGTCGTGCGCGAACTCGCCACCCGACAGCCCGATCCCCAACCCGATCATGTTCCGTTCCTCCGTCGTCGTCGGGGGACGACCCTGCGGGTTGAAGTCGGGTCGAGGTCAAGCCCGGGCGAGCGCCGGGGCCGGGCGCCGCGCGAGCACCCGGACGCGGGCGCCGCGGTGCGGGACGAGCGTGACGTGCTTGGCCCGCTGGCGCTCCGCGCGGGCCGTGGTGGGGGAAAGCTCCACCCGGCGCAGGATCTCCCGCAGCACCACCCGCATCTCGACCTGCGCGAACGTGGCGCCCAGGCACCGGCGCGCGCCGCCGCCGAACGGCAGCCACGTGGTCGGGGTGAGGGTGGCGCCGACCATCCGGTCGGGGTCGAAGCGCAGCGGGTCCGGGTACTGCCGCGCCGAGCGCTGGACGAGCCCGATCGCGGGGGCCACCGTCACGCCCGCGGGCAGCCGGTGCCCGCCCACCTCGACCGCGGCCGCGAGCTTGCGGGCCACGTCGAAGATCACCGGGCGCACCCGGAGGGTCTCCTTCGCGACGGCGTCGAGGTAGTCGTCGTCGCCCTCGTCGGCGGCGCGCACCGCGCGGGCGAGGACGGCGGGGTGGCGCACGAGCCGTTCGAGGGTCCACGACAGCGCGGTGGCGGTGGTCTCGTGGCCTGCCAGCAGCAGCGTCATGAGCTGGTCGCGCAGCTCGTCGTCGGTCATGTCGGTGGCGCGGACCAGCATCGCGAGGACGTCGTCGCGCTCGGCGAGCGCGGGATCCGCCCGCCGGTCGGCGATCTCGGCGCGCAGCAGCCGGTCGGCCTCGGCGCGGGCGCGGCGCACCCCCGCCCACAGGGGGTGGTCGATCAGGCTCGGCCGGATCATGGCGGCCGCCGTCAGGAACCCCGTGTTCACCACGGGCGGCAGCGCGCGGCGCAGCGCCGCGAGGCGGTCGGCGTCCCGGGTGCCGATCACCACGCGCAGGATGACCTCGAGCGTGATCGCCGACATCCGCGGCGCCACCGGGAACTCGCGGCCGACCGGCCACGTCGCGACGTCGGCCGCGGCGATCTCGGCCATCCGCTCGGTCTGGCGGCGCACCGCGTCCCGGTGGAACGGCGGCAGCAGCTGCCTGCGCCGCTCGCGGTGCTCCCGCCCGTCCAGCAGGAGCACGGAGGTCTCACCGAGCACGCCTTCGAGGACGGCGTTGCCCTCGCCGGCGCGGTAGACCTCGGGGTCCCCGGCGAAGACCGTCCTGATGTCGTCGGGGTCGCTGAGGAAGACGACCGTGCCGATCGGCGCGGCCCGCACGGCGAACACGTCACCGAGGCGGCGGTGGCAGCGGTCGAGCCACCACCGGGGCAGGCCCCACAGCAGAGCGGTCTGGACGGCGAGCGGGAGACGGGATCCGGGTACGGTCGGCACGCCGCCTAATCATACGTATGTATAGATCGGGTGGCTAGGATCGTCGTGTGGGACATCGGGAGGACCTGCTCGCCGCCGCCCGGCGCAGCCTGGAGAAGCGCGGCTACGCCCGCACCACCGCGCGCGACCTCGTGGCCGACTCGGGCACGAACCTCGCCTCGATCGGCTACCACTTCGGATCGAAGGAAGCCCTGCTCAACGAGGCGCTGGGGTTGTCGTTCCAGGAGTGGGCGGAGCGGGTCCGCGAGCTCGCGCTCGCCGTCGAACCCAGCGGCGACCCCGGACGGATGCTCGCCGCCTCGTGGGAGGCGATGCTCACGTCGTTCGCCGAGTACCGGGGGCTCGCCGTCGCCTTCACCGAGGCGCTGGCCCAGGCCGAGCGGCAGCCGGCGCTGCGGGCCCAGCTCGCGGCGATCTACGAGCAGAGCCGCACCGCCGTCGCGAAGATGATCACCGAGGCGATCGAGGTGCCGGACGAGCAGGCGCGAGCGCTCGCGGCGTTCCAGATCGTGATCTGCGACGGCCTGCTCGTGCAGTGGCTGCTCGACCCGGACGCCACCCCGTCCGGCGCGGAGCTCACCGAGGCGCTGCAGCTCGCGCTCGGCCGCAGAAGCTGAGAGGGCTCTCCGCATCCGCGGTGGATCGTGTGGGCATGCCGAACTACGCGGATGTGCTGACCGTGCTGGCCGCGGGAGGCGGGCTCGCCGTGCTGCTGGTGATGGCCGCGGTGCCCCTGCTGCTCGACCGCGAGCCCCGGCCCGCGCGCGTGGTGGCGCGACCGGCCGGTGCGGCGCCGAGCCGTCGGTAGCCCGGCCTAGACTCCTGGTCCGTGGCGGGCCGGATCCGGGACAGTGACATCGCAGAGATCCGCGACCGCGTCCGCATCGACGAGGTCATCGGCGAGTACGTGGCCCTGCGCCGGGCCGGGGCCGGGTCGCTGAAGGGCCTGTGCCCCTTCCACGACGAGAAGACGCCGTCGTTCAACGTCCGCCCCAGCCACGGCACGTTCCACTGCTTCGGCTGCGGCGAAGGTGGGGACGCGATCGCGTTCCTCATGCGGATGGACCACATCTCGTTCGTCGAGGCCGTGGAGCGGCTCGCCGAACGGATCGGGTTGCGGCTGACCTACGAGGGCGGCGGCAGCTCGGTGCAGCGCGACCGCGGCACCCGCTCCCGGCTGCTCGAGGCGAACCGGAGGGCCGCCGAGTTCTACGCCGCGCAGCTGCGCACCCCCGAGGCGGCGCCCGCCGTCGAGTTCCTCACCAGCCGCGGGTTCGACCTGGCGGCCGCGGAGCGCTTCGGCTGCGGCTTCGCCCCCGCGGGCTGGGACACCCTCACCCGCCACCTGCTCTCGTCCGGGTTCACGCTCGACGAGCTGATGAAGGCGGGCCTGTCCAAGGAGGGCAGGCGCGGGCCGATCGACCGGTTCCACCGCCGGCTGGTGTGGCCGATCAAGGATCTCGGCGGCGACGTCGTCGGGTTCGGCGCGCGCAGGCTGTTCGACGACGACCCGATCGAGGCCAAGTACCTCAACACCACCGAGACGCCGGTCTACCGCAAGACCCACGTGCTGTTCGGGCTCGACCTCGCCAAGCGGGAGATCGCCAAGCGCCGCCAGGTGGTGGTCGTCGAGGGCTACACCGACGTGATGGCCATGCACCTCGCCGGGGTGCCCACGGCCGTCGCCGCCTGTGGCACGGCCTTCGGGGCCGAGCACATCGCGGTGATCCGCCGCCTCATCGGCGACGACTCGTTCGACCTCGGCGAGGTGATCTACACCTTCGACGGCGACGCGGCGGGCCAGGCGGCGGCGCTGAAGGCGTTCGAGGGCGACCAGAACTTCGCGGCGCAGACGTTCGTGGCCATCGCGCCCGACGGGCAGGACCCCTGCGAGCTGCGCCAGGCCCACGGCGACACGGCCGTGCGCGACCTCGTGGCGCGCCGTGAGCCGCTGTTCGAGTTCGCGATCCGCAGCATGCTGCGCGACTACGACCTCGACACCGCGGAGGGTCGGGTCGCCGCGCTGCAGCGCACGGTGCCGCTCGTGGCGCGGATCAAGCGCGAGGACCTGCGCGACGAGTACGCCCGCCGGCTCGCCGGCTGGACCAGCTGGGACGACATCGCGATGGTGGTCCGGCGGGTCCGGGAGGCGGCCGGGGCGCCCGCCGAACCGGCGCGCGGCCGCAACGGGCGGCGGGAGCCGCCCGCCCCGCCGCGCAAGGACGACCCGCGGCTGCACCTGCAGCGGGAGGCGCTCAAGGCGGCGCTGCAGATCCCGGCCGTGGCCGGCCCGGCCTACGACGAGCTGCCCGAGCAGGTGTTCGTCCACCCGGCGTTCGCCGCGATCCACCGGGCCGTGCAGGCGGCGGGCGGCGTGTGCAGCGGCATGGACGGCCACGCGTGGCTGGAGGCGGTGCTCGCCCACTGCCCGCAGGAGGCCCGCGGGCTGGTCACCGAGCTCGCCGTCGAGCCGCTCGAGCTGCCCAAGCGCAACACCGACGAGGCCCGCTACGTCGGCAGCGTGATCGCCGGGGTGCGGCTGGCGCTGGTCGAGGCCCAGGTGGCGGAGCTGAAGGCCCGGCTGCAGCGGACCAACCCGGTGGAGGACCCCGACGGCTACCACCAGCTGTTCGGCGACCTGGTGCCGCTGGAGCAGTACCGGATCGCGCTGCGGGAGCAGGCCGCCCGATGAACCCGATGAGCTGGGTGCGCAGGCTGCTCGGGCGCGAGGACGTGCCCGACGCCGTGGCGCGCGGCCTCGTCGCCGACGAGCGGGTGCTCGCCGCCGCGACGCTCGACGACGGGGCGCGGCTTGTCGTCACCTCCCACGGGCTGTGGCTGCCCGAGGGGGAGGGCGCGCGGCGCGTCGGGTGGCACCTGGTCAGCAAGGCCACGTGGCGCGGTGGCGTGCTCACCCTCGTCGAGGCGGAGGAGGGCGAGACCATCGGCGCGGCGGTGCTGCTGTCCGATCTGCCACCCCGCCGGCTGCGGCTCGCCGAGCCCGGCCGGGCGCCGGAGGCGGTGCAGGCCAGGGTGGAGGGGTCGATCCGCAGCCGCCACCGGCGCGAGCTGCCCGGCGGCGGGGCCTGGTTCGTGCAGCGCAAGGTGCCGGGCCGCGACGGCACCGTGCTGCAGGTGCGGCCGGACCCGGGCACCGACCCGGCCGTGGTGCGCCAGGTCGTCACCGACGTCGAGCGCACGCTGGGGCGCGCATGACCGCGCCCACCTGGGACCCGGCCCTCTACCTCGACTTCGACGACCACCGCTCCCGGCCGTTCCACGACCTGCTCGCCCGGGTGGGCGCCACCTCCCCGCGCCGCGTCGTCGACCTGGGCTGCGGGCCGGGGCACCTCACCGCGGTCCTGGCCGCCCGCTGGCCCGGCGCGCAGGTCGTGGCGCTGGACTCCTCGCCGGACATGGTGGCCGCCGCCCGGGAGCGGGGGATCGACGCCGAGCTCGCCGACGTCGTCGACTGGACCCCGGCGCCCGACACCGACGTCGTGATCACCAACGCCGTGCTGCAGTGGGTGCCCGAGCACCCGCGGCTGCTGCCGCGCTGGCTCGCGGCGCTGCCGTCGGGCGCCTGGTTCGCGATGCAGGTTCCGGGCAACTTCGACGCCCCGTCGCACGCGTTGGTCCGCGAGCTCCTGGCCGAGCCGCGGTGGCGGGACGCGGTGCAGGTCCGCCGGGAGCCCGCGAGCCTCGAGCCGGCCGAGTACGCCGAGCTGCTCGCCGCGCACGGGGCGCACGTCGACGTCTGGGAGACCACCTACCTGCACCGGCTCACCGGCCCCGACCCGGTGCTGCAGTGGATCAGCGGCACCTCGCTGCGCCCCGTGCGCGACGCCCTCGATCCCGCGGCCTACGAGGAGTTCCGCGCCGAGCTGGCGCCTCGGCTGCGCGCCGCCTACCCGGCGCGGTCGGACGGCACCACGTGGCTGCCGTTCCGCCGGATCTTCGCCGTCGCCCGCCCGGGTTGAACCGGCGCCTGCCGGATCGGGGGTGCGGCCCGGCCCGGGTTGGTAGACCTTCGGTGTGGAGCGAATCGCCGACGGCCTGCTGAACTGGGCGTCCATCCTCGAGCCCGGCACGCGCGAGCAGGCGCTGCAGACCGCGCGCCTGCCGTTCGTGCGCCCGCACGTCGCGCTGATGCCCGACGCCCACCTCGGCATGGGTTCGACCATCGGCAGCGTGATCCCCACCGTCGGGGCGGTCATGCCGGCGAGCGTGGGCGTCGACATCGGCTGCGGCATGGCCGCGGTCCGCACCCAGCTCACGAGGGACGACGTCGCCGGGATCGGCAGGCTGTCGGCCCTGCGGGAGGCGATCGAGGAGGCGGTGCCCGCCTCCGCGGGCGGCTACAACCGAACGTTGACCGCTACGGCGGCGGCCCGCGTCACCCAGCTCGAGAAGCTCGCCGAGGAAGCGCTGTTCGACCCCGGGACCTACGCGGCGAACTGGCGGCTCCAGCTCGGCACGCTCGGCTCGGGCAACCACTTCATCGAGGTGTGCCTCGACGAGGCGGACCGGCTGTGGGTGTTCCTGTACTCCGGTTCCGCGGCGTGGGCAACAAGATCGCACAGTGGCACGTGCGCGCGGCGCAGCGGATGTGCGAGCGCCGCGGCGTCGAGCTGCCGCACCGCGACCTCGCCCACCTGCCCGAGGACACCGACGAGTTCTGGCACTACATCCGCGAGCTGCGCTGGGCCCAGCGGTTCGCGCTGGAGAACCGCGCCGAGATGCTCGACCGGATCGTCTCCTGCCTCGCCGAGTGGGCGGGCCGGGACATCGAGCGCCTCGAGGACGTGCAGTGCCACCACAACTACACCGAGCGGGAGCGGCACTTCGGCGAGGAGGTCTGGCTCACCCGCAAGGGCGCGATCGACGCGTCGACGGGTAGGCGCGGGCTCATCCCCGGCTCCATGGGTACCCGGTCCTACGTGGTGACCGGCCTGGGCAACCCGGACGCGTTCCACTCCGCGCCGCACGGGGCGGGCCGCAACCACTCCCGGCGCGCCGCACGCAAGCTGTTCACGGTGGAGCAGCTCGCCGAGGCCATGGCGGGCATCGAGTGGCGGGCGTCCGACGCCACGGCGTTCCTCGACGAGATCCCGGCGGCCTACAAGGACGTCGACCAGGTGATCCAGGACGCGAAGGACCTGGTCGAGGTGGAGCACACGCTGCGCCAGATCCTCAACGTGAAGGGCGACTGACGCGCGCGGCCCGGCTCGCTCCGCCCCGGGTCACTGGGGGCCGGGCCGCAGCGCCTCCGCCTGCGTGTAGCGGCAGTTGGGGTCCCACAGGATGAACGAGCGGATCCCGTTGGCCTCGGCGGCCTCGATCTGCGCGCGCACCTCGGCAGGCCCGTAGGACACCCGCAGGCTGAACGCCTGCAGCCACGGGATCACCGAGGTGGGCGTGCCCTCGGTGAGCTTGACGAAGTCGGCGAGCGAGCGCTCGGTGATGTCGTAGGGCGAGGACTCGGGGCTCGTGATGCCGTACTCGCCGCGGCCCCAGTGCGACGGGTACACCATCGGCGCCACGTAGTCGGTGTAGGGCGCCATCAGCGTGATGTCCTGCGCGATCTGGGTGGGTCGGGTCGCCGCGATCCCGAAAACGGAAGCGCCGAGCAGCGCGCCGTGCTTGCGAACCACCGGCCGGGTCTCGGCGAGGAAGTCGGCGATCGACTGTTCGGGCGACGTCGTGAGGCCCTCGAAATGCATTCCGGAAATCGCGCCGTCCGGCCGGCGTACGTAGTCGTAGAGGATCTCGTCGAACCCGAGCGCGGCCGCTTCCTCGGCGAGCGCGATGTTGTAGGCGCGCACTTCCGGATTGGCGAAGTTCGTGAACGCGTACTGGCCGTAGCCGCCCGTGTAGGCGCCGCCGGACGCGGTCTGCACGAGCCGGTCGCGGTGCCCGTCGCGCCACGACGCCGCCCCCAGCACGGGGTCGCGGAACGCGACGATCCGCCCGACGACCCGGATGCCCGCGGCGTGCAGCTGGTCGAGCACCGCCCGCGCGTCGTAGTAGCCCTTGCTCGCGCCGATCTCGACCGCCAGCGGCACCTGGGAGGCGTAGCCGATCTCGCCGCTCTCGTCCTTGATGTCCAGCTGGATCGTGTCGATGGCGCCTTCCTTCGCCAGCTGCAGCACCGGCTCCCGCAGCGACGGCGCGCTCCACGCCTGCGCGGTCATGTGCACCGCGCGCATGCCGGGGTGCAGGACCGGGATCGGCACCCGCTGCGCCGTGGTGTTGCCGGCCTCGTCGCGGGCCAGCAGGTCGACGTCGGCGGCGCCCGCCGACTCGGTGACGGCGAACGCACCGTCGTCGTCGAGCTCGTACGGAACCCCGTTGACCAGCAGCTCGTCCGCACCCTCGACCCGGCCCCGCACCTCGGCCGACGCGTCGAGCGACGTCGGCGGCACCGGGTCGACGAACAGGGCGGGCGGGGTGGCGTCCACGGTGAACTCGATGGTCGTGCCGGAGCCGGGCAGGGGCATGGCCGCGTCGGGGGAGCGGATCTCGAGGGTGTGCTCGCCCTCGGGGAGCGCGGACGCGTCGAGCAGGAAGCGGGCGCCGTCGCGGCGCACCGGGGCGGGCGCGCCGTCGAGCAGCACCTCGACCTCCGACGGATCGGTGAGCGCGGTGATCTCGACCTCGCGCAGCGCCTCCGGGGTGAACGACCCGCCGTCGGCCACCCCGGTCACCTCCACATCCGGCTGCAGCCACGCGACGACGAGGACCAGCACGCCGGCGACGATCAGCGCGATCGCGCCCGGCACCAGGAACCGGTTGGGCGCGGACACCGGGCGATCCATCGGGAACTCCTTCGACAGGATGGAAGGTGATCACTGTCGCAGTACCCGGACCGTCCGTGTGCCGGAACTACACCATTGTGTGATCAAGCCATAATCTGCCCGGTGACCTGGGTAGCTTCGCCGCATGCCTCGGTTGCGCATCGTCGCGGCGTCCATCGCCGTGCTGCTGGCCGCCGGTTGCGGAACGGATTCCGACGCCGCGCGATCCGCCTCGGAAGGGCCACCCCCGGCCCCGGCTCCGGCTCCGGTCGATCCCGCGGAGGTCCAGGCCAACGAGCTCGGGCGCATTCCGGTGCTGATGTACCACCGGATCGTCGACACCCCGACATCGGTCTACGACCGCACGCCCGCCGATTTCCGGGCGGAGCTGGAACGCCTCGCGCGCGAGAATTACGTGCCCATCACCACCGCCGAGCTCGCCGCGGGCCGCATCGACATCCCGGCGGGCACCCACCCGGTGGTGCTGACGTTCGACGACGGCGATCCGACCCAGATCACGCTCGGCCCGGACGGCACGCCCGCCCCCGGCACGGCGATGCGCATCCTGCTCGACGTCGCCGCCGCCCACCCCGGGTTCCGGCCGGTGGCGAGCCTGTACGTCAACGCCGAGCCGTTCGGCGGCGGCGCGGCGGGCACCGCGGCGCTGCGCTGGCTGCACGACAACGGCTTCGAGATCGGCAACCACACGTTCAGCCACCTCAACCTGCGCACCGCCTCGGCGGAGAAGGCGCGCGCCGACATCGCCCGCGGTGACCGGGCGATCCGGCAGGCGGTCCCCGGCCACGAGCCCAGGACGCTCGCGCTGCCGTTCGGGGCGCGGCCGCGGGACCCGCAGCTCGCGGCCCGCGGTGACGGCTACGACTACTCCGGCGTGCTCCTCGTGGGGGCGAACCCGGCGCCGTCGCCGTTCTCCGAGGACTTCAAGCCGGAGGCCATCCCGCGGATCCGCTCGCAGGGGCCGACCGGGAGCGAGGCCGAGTACGGGTCGACGGTGTGGCTGGACAAGATGGCGGCGAGCCCCGGCTCGCGCTACACCTCCGACGGCAACCCGGACCGGATCTCGTTCCCGACCGGCGCGAAGGGCCCGGCCGCCCCGTACGCGGCGGCCGCCGCGCCCTACTGAGTGCCCTGCTGGAACCGCCCTACCGAGCTGACGCCGCGCGTTCGGCCAGTGCGGAGCGCAGCGGCGTGAACTTCGCGATGCTGTCGTCCAGGCCGCCCGGGCGGGCGGAGAGCAACCAGCAGGCGCGCTGCTCGGCCAGCAGCCCGTCGAGGCGGTGCAGCAGGTCCGCGGCCCTCGCGGGCGGGAGCCCGTCGGGGCCGCCCGAGGCGAGGAGGTCCAGCGCGAACCGGGCGAGCGCGACGGCCTGCGCGGTCTCGCGCACGGCGGCGGGACCGTCGGGCGCGGCCGGCCGGGCGTGTGCGAGCGCGTCGGCCGCCGCCGACAGCGCCCGCCCGGCCTCGGCGATCCCGTCCGGGGTCACGGCGGGGGCGTCACCGAACAGCGCGTCGAAGAGCGCCGAGCGGTTGAGCAGCGGCGCGTCGAGCAGGTCGGCGGCCGAGCCGGCCGCGGTGAGCGCGGCGCCGAGGCCGGGCCCGTCGAACACCACGCGGTCGAGCGCCGTCGCCAGGTCCAGGTCGCGGTTGCTGTCCAGGCACCAGCTCACGGCCGCCCCGTACAGCAGCCCGGGGTAGGTCACCGGGGGCGGCTCGTGGTGGCCGTGGTCGCCCCACGTCGTCACCACGTAGCCGCCCGCCGCGTGCTCGCGGCCGACCTCGGCGGCGTCGACGAGGTTCTCCACCGCGTTGTCCAGCCGGCCGACGAGCGAGTTCCACGCCCCCGTCCCCGGCGCCACCCAGAACGGGCGGCCGACCGCGGTCAGCGCCTTCGCCCGCTCCCGGAAGCCGCCCGCGAGGGCGTCCATGTCGAAGCCGTCGGCGGCCCACTGCGCGCGCCGCTCGGGGGAGGTCCGGTCGAGGGCGACCCGGGCGTGCGCCGGGCCGTCGTACTGCCACACCACCGGGATCAGGCCCTCCGGCAGCCGGCCCGCGATCTCCGGGTGGTCGGCGAGGACGTCGGCCCAGAACTGGACCTCGTAGCCGTCTTCGAGCAGCGGGGTGGCGACCCGCAGCAGGTGGTCGAGGTAGACCCGGCCGAGGCCGCGCGCGGCCGCGTCGGCGGCGCTGCGCCCCTTGCCCAGCTCCCACGGCTCGTCGGCGCCGATGTTCACCCGGCGGGCCCGCACGGTGGCCGCGAGCTCGCGCACCAGCCCGAGGGCGAACTCCGCGTTCTCCGGGGTCGGCTGCAGCGTGCTCGGCCCGCGGTGCCGGCCGTGGATGGTGAACCCGTCCGGCTTCTCCGCGCGGTCCCGGTAGGCCTCGTGGGCGAGCCAGCGCTCCATGTGGCCGAGGGTGTTCTGGTTCGCGACCAGCGCGATCCCGTGGGCCGCGCACAGCGCGTCCAGCCAGCGCATGTCGTCGGCCGTCAGCGGGCTCGCCGCCGCCCACACCGCCGAGTGGCGTGCGTAGGCGAAGGTGTGCTCGGTGTAGAGCTCCAGCTGGTTCATCCGCGCCGCGGCGAGGATCTCGACGTAGCGGCGCAGGGTGCGGCGGGTGGGCACCCGGTCGCGGCTGACGTCGAGCATGAAGCCGCGCACCGGGAAGTCCGGCCAGTCCCGCACACGCACCGCCTGCCGGGCGAGCTCGGCGTCGGCGCGCAGCTGGTCGAGCGTCTGCTGGGCGTAGCGCAGCCCGGCGGCATCGCGGTAGCCGATCCGCGTGCCGTCGGCGTCGCGCTCGATCCAGTAGCCCTGCGCGGGCAGGTCCGCGTCGGGGCGCACCGCGACCGGGGCGTCCGGTCGCGGCCCCGGCCCCGCGAGCGGCTCGACCGAGCGGGGGACGGGGAAGAGCGGGAGGTCGGGCGTCGGCACGCCGATCATCAAAGCAGGCGGCGTCCCGCCGGGCGGCGGAGGAACTCGCGGGCGCCGCGCAGCTCGGTGCGCAGGCGCGCGCGGGTGGCGGTGCAGTCGAGGCGCACGTCGACCGGCCGGGGCGGGCCGGGGCTCCGCCCGGCGGAGAGGGCGGCGGGGTCGAGGCCGTCCCGGCGGGCGATCAGGGTGCCCAGCTCGTGGCGGCTCACCGCGTCGGGCCCGGCGACGTGGTGGACGCCGGAGAGCTCGGACGCCGCCAGCTCGAGCAGCGCGGCGGCCAGGTCCGCGACGTGGACGGGGCAGCGGACCTCGTCGGTGAACAGCACGCCCGCCGCCCGGCCCGCGACCAGGTCGTGCACCCACCGCTCGTGGGCCGAGCCGCCGTCGCCGATGATCAGCGAGGTGCGGGCGATCACCGCGGCCGGGCAGACGGCCGCGACCGCGGTCTCGGCGGCGGCCTTGGCGGCGCCGTAGGGGCTGGCCGGGTCGGGCACCGCCGACTCGGCGTAGTGCACCGCCGCGCCGGAGAACACCGCGTCGCTCGAGACGTGGACCAGGCGGGCGCCTGCCGCGGCGGCCGCGACCGCGACGTGCGCGGCGCCGTCGGCCGTGGTCGCCCAGTCGCCCTTGCGGTAGGCGGCGTTGACCACCGCGTCGGGCCGGACCGCCGCCACCAGCTCGCCGACCCGCGCGCGGTCGCGGACGTCCACGGCGTGCCACGCCACCCCGGCGAGGTCCCCCGGCCGGGTCGCGTACGTGGCGGCGACCCGGTGGCCCGCGGCGAGCGCCTGCCGGGCGAGCTCCCCGCCGAGGAATCCGCTGCCGCCGACGACGAGGACCTCCACGGAGATCACGTTAGCGGCGGTGCCTGCCTGCGCCTGCGAGTGCACGCAGCGGTGCCCGGTGTCACGATCGCCGGATGACCGCGGAGAGTGAGCGCGTCCGTACCGACGTCGACAAGGCCCTGCTCGGGCACGCCACCTACCGCAGCCTGGGCGAACAGCGGCTCTCGCCGGCCGAGGAACGGTTCGAGAAGGGCCGCCGCACGATCGGGCTCGTCCTCGCCCCGGCCATCACGATCCTCTTCCTGCTGCTGCCGTTGCCGCTCGAACCGGCGCAGAAGACGCTCGCGGCCGTGTTGCTCGGCGTGGTCGTCCTGTGGGTCACCGAGGCGGTACCGATCCCCATCGGCGGCCTGCTCGGCGTGGCCGTGATCGTGTTCCTGCAGGTCGAACCGGCCGACGACGTCCTCGCGCGGTTCGGGTCGTCCACCGTGTTCACCTTCATCGGGGCGTTCATCCTCGCCCAGGCGATGCTCAAGCACGGCGTGGCGCGGCGGTTCGCGTTCTTCATCCTCGCGCTGCCGAGGGTGGGCCGGTCGACGACGGGGCTGATCATCGCGTTCGGCCTCATCACGGCCCTGCTCTCGGCGTTCGTGTCCAACACCGCCACCGTCGCGATGCTGCTGCCCACGGCACTGGGCATCCTCGCGGTGATCGCCAAGCTGCTGCAGGAGCGCGGCCTGGTGGAGATCGACTTCGATCCGCTGCGGCTGCGCGTCGGCGCCGCGATCATGCTGATGCTCGCCTACGGCGCCAGCGTCGGTGGCCTGCTCACCCCGGTCGGCAGCCCGCCCAACCTCATCGGGCGCGGCCTCATCGAGGAGGCCACCGGGCAGCGCATCAGCTTCGCCGCGTGGATGGGCATGGCGATCCCGATCTGCGCCCTGATGTTCGTCGCGCTCGCGGCGGTCCTGCTGCTGCTCAACAAGCCGGAGCTCAAGCGGATCGAGGGCGTCGAGGAGTACGTGGCCCAACAGCGCGCCGAGATGGGGTCGCTGTCGCGCGCGGAGAAGAACACGCTGGTCGCGTTCGGCGTCACCGTGTTCCTGTGGATCTTCCCCGGCATCGTGGCCCTGTTCGCGGGCACCGACTCCGACTTCTACGGTGCGGTGTCCGTCCGGCTCGACGAGGGCATGGTCGCGGTCTTCGGGGCGTCGCTGCTGTACCTGCTGCCCGTCGACTGGCCAAGCCGCGAGTTCACGCTGCGGTGGCGGGACGCCGCGGAGATCGACTGGGGCACGATCGTGCTGTTCGGCACCGGCATCATCTTCGGCGGCCTGCTGTCGTCCACCGGGCTCGCCGAGACGATCGGCAACGGGGTGTCGAACGCGCTCGGGCTCACCAGCGTGGTGGCGATCACGGTCTTCGCCGCCCTGCTCGCGATCCTCGTGTCGGAGACCACGAGCAACACCGCGTCGGCCGCGGTCGTCGTGCCGATCGTCATCCCGGTGGCGGTGGCCGCGGGCGTCAACCCGTTCGTGCCGGCGCTCGCCGCCACGTTCGCCGCGTCGTTCGGGTTCATGCTGCCGGTGTCGACGCCGCAGAACGCCGTGGTCTACGGCTCCGGCGCGGTGCCGATCACCACGATGATCCGGTCCGGGTTCTCGTTCGACGTCCTCGGTGCGATCCTCATCATCATCCTGCTGCCGCTGATGGTGGCTGTGATGGGATTCGGCGCGTGAGTCGCATCGCCGTGATCCCGGGCGACGGGATCGGAACGGAAGTCGTCGAGGCCGCCCGCACCGTGCTCGACGCCGCCTGCGCCCGCCACGGCGTGTCGCTGTCCTACACCGAGTTCGACTGGTCCTGCCGGCGCTACGAGCGCGAGGGCGCGATGATGCCGGAAGACGGCCTCGAGACGCTGCGCGGGTTCGACGCGATCCTCCTGGGCGCCGTCGGCTGGCCCGGCGTCCCGGACCATGTGTCGCTGTGGGGCCTGCTCATCCCGATCCGGCGCGCGTTCCGCCAGTACGTGAACCTGCGCCCGATCCGGGTGTTCGACGGCGTGCAGAGCCCGCTGCGGGTGGCCGACGACGTCGACTTCGTGGTGGTGCGCGAGAACAACGAGGGCGAGTACTCCGAGGTCGGCGGGCGGGTCAACCGCGGCCTCCCGGACGAGCTCGCCGTCCAGGAGTCGATCTTCACCCGGGTCGGGGTGACCCGGATCGCCGACTTCGCGTTCGCGCTGGCGCGGTCGCGGCGTGGCTACGTCACCTCGGCCACCAAGTCGAACGGGATCGTGCACACGCTGCCGTTCTGGGACGAGGTCGTGGCCGAGCGGGCCGCCCTGCACCCGGACGTGCGGTTCGACAGCGAGCACATCGACGCGCTCGCGGCCAAGTTCGTGCTGCAGCCGCAGCGGTTCGACGTGGTGGTGGGTTCCAACCTGTTCGGCGACATCCTGTCCGACCTCGCCGCCGCGGTGGCCGGGTCGATCGGGATCGCGCCGTCGGCCAACCTCAACCCGGAGAAGGAGTTCCCGTCGATGTTCGAGCCGGTGCACGGCTCGGCGCCGGACATCGCGGGCCAGGGCATCGCCAACCCGGTCGGCGCGGTGTGGTCGGCGGCGATGATGCTCGAGCACCTCGGGCACGACGCGGTGGCCGCGGACGTCGTACGGGCGATGGAGACGACGCTCGCGAAGCCGGAGACCCGCACCCGCGACCTGGGCGGGACGGCGACGACGGCGGAGGTCACCGAGGCGCTGGTGGCGGCGCTGGGCTGATCCGCGTTTGCAGGAAAGCCACTTTGCTGCAACGCAGCTTCGGGAATGTGGCTTTCCTGCAATCGGGGCGGTGCCTCAGCCGGCCAGCACCTTCCCGGGGTTCAGGATCCCCAGCGGGTCGAAGGCCTCCTTGATCTTGCGGTGCAGGGCGAGGCCCACCTCGCCCAGCTCCGTCTCCAGCCACCCGCGCTTGAGCACACCCACCCCGTGCTCGCCGGTGATCGTGCCGCCCAGGGCGAGCCCGAGCTGCATGATCGCGTCGAACGCCTGCTGCGCCCGCGCGACGGCGGCCGGGTCGCCGCGGTCGAAGATCACGGTGGGGTGCATGTTGCCGTCGCCGACGTGCCCGGGGCAGGACACGACGACGTCGTGCTCGCGGGCGATCGCGGTGATGCCGTCGAGCAGCTCCACGAGCCGCGCGCGGGGCACGGCGACGTCGTCGATGAGCGTGGAGCCCAGCTTCTCCACCGCGAAGTGGACGATCCGGCGCGCCTCCATGAGCATCTCCGACTCGGTCGCGTCGGAGGCGACCGCGACGTCGAGCGCGCCCAGCTCGCGGCAGATCGCGCCCATGGCCTCGACGTCCTCGGCGGCGCGGGGCCCGCGGTCGGACTGGGTGAGCAGCAGCGCGCCGACGCCGGTGGGCAGCCCCATGTCGCGGTAGTCCTGGATGGCCCGCACCGTGACCGCGTCGAGGAACTCGCACAGCGACGGCTGCAGGCCCGCGGCCATGATGCGGGTGACCGCGGACAGCGCGTCCGAGGCCGAGGCGAACGCGGCCGCCATGGTCAGCGCCGACTCGGGGGCGGGCTTCAGTCCGAGCGTGGCCTTCGTGATCACCCCGAGCGTGCCCTCCGAGCCGACGATCAGCTTGGTGAGGTCGTAGCCGGCCACGCCCTTCGCCGTCCGCCGCCCGGTGCGCAGCAGCTCCCCGGAGGCGGTGACGACCTCCAGGCCGCGCACGAAGTCGGCCGTCACCCCGTACTTCACGCAGCACAGCCCGCCGGCGTTGGTGGCGAGGTTGCCGCCGATCGTCGACAGCTCCCACGACGACGGGTCCGGCGGGTAGTACATGCCCTGCTCCAGCACCGCCCGCGACAGCACGGCGTTGAGCACCCCGGGCTCGACGACGGCGACCTGGTCGACCGGGTCGATCTCCAGGATCCGGTCCATCCGGGTCATCGACAGCACGATGCCGCCGTCCACGGCGTTGGCCGCGCCGGACAGGCCCGACCGGGCGCCCTGGGGCACCACCGGCACCCGGTGCGCGGAGGCCACCCGCAGCACGTGCTGCACCTGTTCGGTCTCCGTGGGGCGCACGACGGCGAGCGGGGCGCCCGCGGCGCAGAAGCTCGCCTCGTCGTGGCGGTAGGCCTCGGTGCTCGCGGGCTCGGTGATCAGCGCGTCGGCCGGAAGGCCCGCCGCGAGTTCCTCGACGACCGTCATGGGGTCTCCTCCTCAAGCCGCGCGTGCGACCGCTCCAGGTGTTCCCGCATCGCGTCCGCGGCAGCCGCCGCGTCGCGGGCGAGCACGGCGTCGGCCACCCGCTCGTGCTCGGCGAGCGCCTGCGGGCCGATGCCGCGGTGGTAGTACTGCCGGTAGATGTGCAGGTGCCAGTTGGTGCGCACCAGCGCGTCGCGCACCTGCTCGCTGCCGGCCAGCTCGGCGAGCAGCAGGTGGAACCGCGCGTCGTGGGCGGAGAACGCGCGGTACGCGGCGTAGGTGTCCGACTCCGGGGCGTCGGCCGTGGCGAGCTCGGCCGTGAGGCGCGTGCGGCCGTCGGCGTCGAGCCGCTCGGCGGCGGTCGCGGCCGCCCACGGCTCGACGAGCAGCCGGAACCGGTACAGGTCGGCGAGCTGGGCCTGGGTGAGCAGGGGCGTGGTCCGGTAGCCGCGCAGCGGCTCCTTCACGACGAGCTGCGCCGACTCCAGCCGGGCGAGCGCCTCGCGGACCGGGGTGGGGGAGACGCCGAGCTCGCGGGCGAGCCCGTCGATGGACACGCGGGCGCCCGGCGGGATTTCGTGGTCCATGATCCGCGCCTTGATCGCCTCGTGGACGTCGTCGACCAGCCGCCCTGGCAACACCGGCAAGATCCTATAGGATCCAGCCGGACCATGGTCGCGGGACAGGAGCCGGTGGAGAGCATGGAGATCGTCCGCTACGTCGAGCAAGGGGCAGCGCAGCCGCGGGTGGGGGTTCGTCGGGACGGCAAGATCGCCCCGGTCCGCTTCGGATCGGTGGCCGAGCTGCTGCGGGAGCCCCTCGACGCCCTGCGCGCCGGGCTGGAGCCCGCCGGGGCGGAGGTGGACGCCAGCACCGTCACCTACCTGCCGCCGGTGGACGGGCTCACCGAGGTGTGGGCGTCCGGCGTCACCTACGAGCGCTCGCGCGAGGGCCGCAAGGAGGAGAGCGTCCAGGCCTCGGTCTACGAGAAGGTCTACGACGCGCCCCGCCCCGAGCTGTTCCTCAAGGCGGTGGCCTGGCGGGTCGTGACCGACGGCGAGCCGGTGGCCGTGCGCGCCGACTCGACGGTCGACGTGCCGGAGCCGGAGCTCGCGGTCGTCGCCAACAGCCGCGGCCAGATCGTCGGCTACACCGTCTGCAACGACATGAGCTCGCGCTCGATCGAGGGCGAGAACCCCCTCTACATCCCGCAGGCGAAGATCTTCAACGGTTCCTGCGCCATCGCGACGGGTATCCGCCCCGCGTGGGAGGTCGACCCGTCCGACCTCGCGATCACCATGAAGGTCGTGCGCGACGGTGCCGTCGTGTTCGAAGGTGAGACGAGCACCGCTCGCCTGCACCGCACGCTGGAGGAGCTGGTCGAGGTGCTGTACGCCCCCAGCGACTTCCCCGACGGCGCGATCCTGTCCACCGGCACGGGTATCGTCCCCGACCTGAGCTTCTCGCTCACCGAGGGCGACCGCGTGGACATCGAGATCGCGCAGGTCGGCACCCTGTCCAACCCCGTCGTACGGGGCCGCGAACCGTTGTCCTGGCTGGTCGATGCCCTCACCCAGCCGGCGGCCAGGAGGAAGGGACAGCAGTGACCGTCACCGACACCACCCCCGAGGAGCTCGACCGGGTGCTCGCCTCGGCCGCGCGGGCCGCCGGGCCGCTCGCCGCGCTGCGCCCCGCCGAGCGCGCCCGCCTGCTGCGCGCGGCCGCCGACGCGCTCGACGCCGCGGCGCCCGAGCTCGTGCCCATCGCCATGGAGGAGTCCTCCCTGCCGGAGGCCCGGCTCACCGGCGAGGTGGCGCGCTCCAGCGGCCAGCTGCGCCTGTTCGCCGACGTGCTCGAGGAGGGCTCCTACCTCGAGGTGATCCTCGACTCCGCCGACCCGAACGCCAAGCCGGTGCCCCGGCCGGACCTGCGGCGCATGCTCGTGCCGCTCGGGCCGGTGCTGGTCTTCGCCGCGAGCAACTTCCCGTTCGCATTCAGCGTCCCCGGCGGCGACACGGCGTCCGCGCTGGCCGCGGGGTGCCCGGTCGTGGTGAAGGCCCACCCCGGCCACCCGCGCCTGTCGCAGCGCACCGGCGAGGTGCTGACCGAAGCGCTGCGCGCGGCGGGCGCCCCGGAGGGCACGTTCGCCGTCGTCCACGGCATGGAGGCGGGCACGTCCGCGCTCACCGATCCGCGGGTCAAGGCGGGCGCCTTCACCGGCTCGGTGAAGGGCGGGCTCGCGCTCCTCGACATCGCCACCAAGCGGGCCGAGCCGATCCCGTTCTACGGCGAGCTGGGCAGCCTCAACCCGGTGTTCGTCACCCGCGCGGCCGTCTCGGCGCGCGGCGCCGAGATCGTCGACGGCTACGTCGGGTCGTTCACGCTGGGCACCGGGCAGTTCTGCACCAAGCCGGGGCTGCTGTTCCTGCCCGAGGGCCACGGCCTGGAGGAGAAGCTCGTCGAGGCCGTCCGCGGTGTCGCCCCGGCCGCGATGCTCAACGACCGGATCCGCGAGGGCCACGCGCACGAGCGCGACCGGCTGGAGGGCCTCGGTGCGCTGCGCACGCTCGTGCACGGCGCGGAGACCGACGCGGGCGTCGCCCCGACCCTGCTCGCCACCACGGCGAAGGAGCTGCTCGCCGACCCCGAGCCGATCCTGCAGGAGTGCTTCGGGCCGACGTCGATCGTCGTCGAGTACGCCGACGCCGACGAGATGCTCGCCGCGGCGGAGGCGTTCAGCGGCAACCTGACCGCCACCGTCCACGCCGAGGACTCCGACGCCGCGTCCCTGCCGCCCCTGCTGGACGTGCTGCGCGACCGCGCCGGGCGGCTGATCTACAACGGCTGGCCGACCGGGGTGGCGGTGTCCCACGCAATGCACCACGGCGGCCCGTTCCCGGCCACCACGGCGTCGATCCACACCAGCGTGGGCACCACCGCGATCCGGCGCTTCCTGCGCCCGGTGTGCTACCAGAACACGCCCCAGGCGCTGCTGCCCGAGGCGCTGCGCGACGACAACCCGCTGCGCCTGCCGCGGCGCGTCGACGGCGTCCTGCAGCCGGCCTGATCCCTGTGCGACGAACGGCGCGTTGGGCGGAACCCTTCCGACCAACGCGCCGTTCGTCGGTTCTCGATGCGGCGGGCGCGTTCGCCGACAGCACGCTCGCCGTGGGCTCCGCACCGCGCTAGGTTCGGCGGGTCCGCCTGCGTGGGCGGCAGTCGCACGTGCCGTTGGAGCCTGCATGACCACCACCGAGCCGCGCTCGCCCAAGCCCGTCCTGATGACCGTGGACGACGACCCGGGCGTGAGCCGTGCCGTGGCGCGCGATCTCCGCCGCCGCTACGGCCAGGACCACCGCATCGTCCGCGCCGAGTCCGGCCGCGACGCCCTCGAGGCGCTGCGCGAGCTCGTCCTGCGCGGCGAGCCGGTGGCCGCGATCCTCGCCGACTACCGGATGCCGGACATGAACGGCATCGAGTTCCTCGAGCAGGCCATGGACATCGCGCCGCACGCGCGCCGGGCCCTGCTCACCGCCTACGCCGACACCGACGCGGCGATCCAGGCGATCAACCTGGTCGACGTCGACCACTACCTGCTCAAGCCGTGGGACCCGCCGGAGGAGAAGCTCTACCCGGTCGTCGACGCGCTCGTCGAGACGTGGCGGGCGGTGGGGCAGCGCCCGGTCGACGAGATCCGGGTCGTCGGGCACCGCTGGTCGGCCGAGTGCTTCTCGGCCCGCGACTTCCTCGCCCGCAACTCCGTGCCCTACCGCTACTACTCGGTCGAGGACCCGGAGGGCGCCCGGCTGCTGGAGGCCGCCGGGGCGCGCCCGGAGGAGGTGCCGGTGCTGATCACCCCCGACGGCACGGCGCTGCGCTCGCCCACCGACACCGAGATCGCCGCGGCGTGCGGGCTGACCACCGACCCGGTGTCGGACTTCTACGACCTGATCGTGGTCGGCGGCGGGCCGGCCGGGCTCGGTGCGGCCGTGTACGGCGCGTCGGAGGGGCTGCGCACGGTGCTCGTCGAGCGCCACGCCACCGGCGGGCAGGCCGGGCAGAGCTCGCGCATCGAGAACTACCTGGGCTTCCCCGACGGCGTGTCCGGCACGCAGCTGACCGACCGCGCCCGCCGGCAGGCGGCGAAGTTCGGCGCCGAGGTGCTCACCGCCCGCGACGTCGTCGGGCTGGAGGCGCGCGGCTCGGCCCGCATCGTGCGGTTCGGCGACGGCACCGAGATCGGCGCGCACGCCGTCGTGCTGGCCACCGGCGTGTCCTACCGCAGCCTCGACGCGCCCGGCGTCGCCGAGCTCACCGGGCGCGGCGTGTACTACGGCTCCGCGGCCACCGAGGCGCCGGCCTGCCGCGGCGAGGACGTCTACATCGTCGGCGGCGCCAACTCCGCGGGCCAGGCGGCGGTGTTCTTCGCCAAGCACGCGGCCACCGTCACGCTGGTGGTGCGCGGGCCGAGCCTCGAGGCGTCGATGTCGACGTACTTGATCAAGCAGATCGAGGGGATCGACAACATCGTCGTGCGCACCGGCTGCCAGGTCGTGGAGGCGCACGGCGACGACCACCTGCAGGCGCTCACCCTGCGGCAGGGTGACGCGACCGAGACGGTCAAGGCGGCCTCGATGTTCGTGTTCATCGGCGCCGAACCCCGCACCGACTGGCTCGACGGGTTCGTCCAGCGCGACCGGCGGGGCTTCATCCCCACCGGGCCCGATCTCGTCGTCGACGGGCAGCGCCCGCCGGGGTGGACACTGGACAGGGATCCCTACCACCTGGAGGCGAGCGTGCCGGGGGTGTTCGTGGCCGGCGACGTGCGGGCCGATTCCGTCAAGCGGGTCGCGTCCGCGGTCGGCGAAGGCGCGATGGCCGTGACGCTCGTCCACCGGTACCTCGCAGAACAGTGACCGGGCAGGAGCGACGAGAGATGACCGCGATCGACGAGACCACCCCTGCCCGGCTCGGGCCCGACGAGCTGCGCACCCTGTTCCTGTTCGCCGAGCTCGAGGACCACCAGGTCCAGTGGGTGAGCGAGAACGCCGACGTCGTGCCGTTCCCGGCGGGGGAGTACATCGTCAGCGAGGGCGAGCCGGCGCGCTGCTTCTACGTGCTGCTGTCGGGCACGATCTCGATGAGCAAGCTGGTGAGCGGCGACCCGGTGGAGACCACCCGCACCGAGCAGCGGGGCGTGTACTTCGGCGCCACCCAGTTCTACCTCGACGACGAGTCGGCCCTGACCTACCCGGCCTCGGTGCGCGCGGTCACCGACTGCACGGTGCTCGCGCTGCCGGCCAAGGAGTTCGCCCGCGCGTTCGCCTCGTGGTTCCCGATGGCGGTGCACCTGCTCGAGGGCATGCTGATGGGGTTGCGCCGCAACAACTCACAGGTGGCCGAGCGGGAGCGGCTGCTCGCGCTCGGGAAGCTGTCCGCGGGGCTCACCCACGAGCTGAACAACCCGGCCGCCGCGGCCGGCCGCGCCGCCGACGCGCTGCGCGACAAGGTGGCGGGCATGCGGGCGAAGCTTGCGATGATCGCGGACGGGCGGATCGCGGGCGACCAGCTGAAGAAGCTGGTGATGGCCCAGGACGAGTTCGTCAAGAAGGTCCGCCACGCTCCGGCGCTCTCGCCGCTGGAGGCCACCGACCGCGAGGACGAGATCGGCGAGTGGCTCGACGACCACGGCATCGAGGGCAGCTGGGACCTGGCGCCGGTCTTCGTCTCGGGCGGCCTCGGGGTCGAGGACCTCGAGGCGGTGAACGCGGCCGCGGGCGAGACCACGCTGGAGGGGGCCATCCGCTGGCTCGCCTACACGGTGGAGACCGAGAGCCTGCTGCGCGAGATCCTCGACGCCACCACCCGGATCTCCGACCTGGTGCTCGCCGCCAAGCAGTACTCGCAGATGGACCGCGCGCCGCACCGCTTCATCGACGTGCACGAGGGCCTCGACGCCACGCTCGTGATGTTCGGGCGGAAGCTGGGCGACGAGGCGGGGATCGGCATCGTCAAGGAGTACGACCGGACCCTGCCGAAGATCCCGGCCTACCCGGCCGAGCTCAACCAGGTATGGACCAACATCATCGACAACGCGATCGACGCCATGGGCGGCAGCGGCACCCTCACCGTGCGCACCGGCCGCGTCGACGACCAGTGCGTGTTCGTCGAGATCGGCGACACCGGGCCGGGCATCCCACCCGACGTGCGCCGCCGGATCTTCGAGCCGTTCTTCACCACGAAGCCGGTCGGGCACGGCACCGGCCTCGGGCTGGACGTGAGCTACCGGGTCGTGGTCAACCGGCACCGCGGCGACATCACCGCCACCTCGGAGCCGGGGGACACCCGGTTCCGGGTGGTCCTCCCCGTCGCCGAGGAGCCCGCCGCGTGATGATGCAGGCCCCGCTCGCGTCCGCGGACGCCCACCTGGCCGCCGCCGCGGGCCGGGCCGTCGACCTGCGGTTCGGGCCGCACCGGGTCGTCGCCGACCACCCCGCGGCCGGCGCGGGCACCGGGCCCACCCCGCTCGAGCTGATGGCGGGCGCGCTCGCGGCGTGCAGCGCGATGACGGCGCGCACGCACCTGGAGCGCGACGGCGACCCGGGCGACATCGAGGTTGTCGTCACCCTCGACGCGGGCCCGCCCACGCTGCTCTTCCGGCGGGTGGTGCTCGGGTTCCGGCTCGACCGGGGCGAGGCGCACCGGCTGGTCGACGCGCTGGAGCGGACCGAGGTCACCATGATGCTCAAACCGGCGTTCACCATCCGGACGCAGGTCGAGCACGCGGGCGAGCCGCTCGCCTGAGGCTCACGGCGTCGTGAACAGGTAGAGCAGCACCCGGGTGAACCCGGCGTCGCTCGCCATCCTCGAGACGACCCCGCCGTCGTCGACGTACTCGCCGAAGGTGTCCGGCATCGAGGTCACCCGGAACGGCTCGGCCACGGCGGGGTCGAGCGGCTCACCGCCGATCGCGTCCACGGCGTCCGCGGCCTCCCGGTCGAAGTGGCCCGCCCCTCCGCCGGGTGCGCAGGCGAGGATGAGGCCGTGGTAGTCGCCGGGCGCGCCGACCGAGACCACCTCGACGTAGGCGGCCGACCGCGGCCCGAGGAACAGGTCGATGTCCGTCGGGTCGGTCCCGGCGGCTCCCATGGCGTCGGCGAACGTGAACGTGCCGAGCTCGCCCAGCTCGAGATCGATCCACCTGACCGGCGGGTGCAGGTCGTCGGAGAGCAGCGTGATCGCGAACCACTCCAGGCTGGTGCCGTCGAAGAGCGCCCGCACCTCCACGGACCTCAACCGGTAGAGGTTCATCGTGAGGGTCCGGCCCGCCGCCTCGGGTGGGCACGGGATCTCCTCGCACAGGTCGACGGAGCGGCGCGGCGCGCCGAGCTGCTCCGCGAGGAACTCCGGGGTGACGCCCAGCTCGACCTGCGCCAGGCGGTCGTACACCCACGCGTGCGGGTGCTCGGCCGGATCGCCGAAGGCGGCGTCCGCGTCCGCGGTCCGCCCGAACACGACGCCGACCGTGCCGACCACCAGCAGCGTCACCACGAAGATCGCGGCGCAGAGCGCCACGCGGATGCGCCGTGCCAGTTCGGCCGCCCTGTCCACGGTGTGCGGGCACGCACCCGTCCCGTGCCGGATCATCCCGCAGTCCCCCTTGCTCCGGATCGGTGCTCGATCGGCTACGGGAGATGACCCCTCACGCCCGCGAGGGGTTGGTCAGGCGATCCGTTCGGCCCCCGCCGATGGCTCCGCGGCCCGGATGTCCGGCTCCCGGTGCCCGGCCGTCGCGAACGCCGCCCGCACCGCGCCCGCGACGCTGTCGGCGGCGTCGGCCGGCACCAGCGCGATGGCCGAGCCGCCGAACCCGCCCCCGGTCATCCGGGCGCCGAGCGCGCCCGCCGCCCGCGCGGTCGCGCAGGCCAGGTCGAGCTCGGGGACCGACACCTGGTAGTCGCCGGCCAGGGAGGCGTGCGAGGCGTCGAGCAGGGGGCCGATCTCGGCGATCCGGCCCGCGTCCAGGAGGGCGACCGTGCGGCGGACCCGGTCGATCTCGGTGACGACGTGCCGGGCGCGGGGGAGCAGGTCGGCGTCGAGCGCGGCGAGGTCGGCGACGGTGACGTCGCGCAGGCTGCGCCCCAGCACGGCCGCGGCCTTCTCCACCGACGCCCGGCGGGCGCCGTACTCGCCCCCGGCGTGGCTGTGGCGGACCTTCGTGTCGATGACGAGCAGGGTGAGGCCCACCTCGGCGGGCGCGAACGGGACCTGCCGGGTCGAGCCGTCGCGGGTGTCGAGCAGCAGCGCGTGCCCTGCCGTCCCGAGCAGCGACGCCGCCTGGTCCATGCCGCCGGTCTGGGCGCCGACCACGTCGTTCTCCGCGCGCCGGCACGCGTCGACGAGCACCTTGCGGCCCTCGGGCGAGCCGCCGAGGCCGAGGCCGTACAGGTCGTCGACGGCGATGGCCACGGCGCATTCCAGCGCAGCGGACGACGAGAGCCCCGAGCCGAGCGGCACGGTGTCGGTGACCAGGACGTCGATGCCGCCGACCCGGTACCCGGCCTCGCGCAGCGCCCACAGCACCCCGGCCACGTAGCCCGACCAGCCCTCCGGCCGCCCCGGCCCCACGTCGGCGAGGTCGCCGTCGAAGCCACCGTCCTCGGAGAGGCTGCGCAGCCGCAGCCGGTCGTCGTCGCGCCGGGCGACCTCGACGACCGTGCGCTGCGCGATCGCGAACGGCAGGCACAGACCGTCGGCGTAGTCGACGTGCTCGCCGATCAGGTTGACCCGGCCGGGCCCGGCCCAGCGGCCGTCCGGCTCGCGCCCGTACAGTTCCGCGAACGTCCTCACGATCCGACCTCCCGCAGCCGCTGCGCGATCCGCTCCGGCAGCGCGTCGTTGATCCAGGCACCGGCCCCCGACTCCGAGCCGGCGAGGTACTTGAGCTTCCCGGGCGCCCGGCGCAGGGAGAACAGCCGCAGGTGCAGCCGCGTGAGGTCGCGCCCGGTGTGCACGGGCGCCTGGTGCCACGCCGCGATGTACGGCGGGTGCGGGGCCTCGGCGAAGTACACCTCGAACCGGTGCAGCAGGTCGCGGTACAGCACCGCGAGCTCGGCGCGCTCCTCCTCGGCGAGGCCGGTGAAGTCGCGGACGGGCCGGTGCGGCACGAGGTGGGCCTCGACGGGCCAGCGGGCTGCGGCCGGGACGAACACCGTGAAGTGCGTGCCCTCCCGCACGATGCGGGTGCCCGCCTTCCGCTCGGCGGCCAGCACGTCGTCGAACAGGTCGCGGCCGGTGCGCTGGCGGTGCTCGGCGGCCTGGGTGAGCAGCTGCCCGGTGCGCGGCGTGACGAACGGGTAGGCGTAGATCTGCCCGTGCGGGTGCTCGAGGGTCACGCCGATCTCGGTGCCGCGGTTCTCGAACGGGAACACCTGCTCCACACCCGGCAGCGCCGACAGCGCCGCCGTCCGGTCGGCCCACGCCTCGATCACCGTCCGCACCCGCTCGACCGGCAGCGCGCCGAACGACGAGTCGTGGTCGCTCGTGAAGCAGACGACCTCGCACCGCCCGATCGCCGGGCGCTGGGGGAACAGCGGGTCGCCGTCCACCTCGGCGGGCACGTCGGTGGCGACGTCCTGCGCGAACGACGGGAAGCGGTTCTCGAACACCACGACGTCGTAGTCGTCGGCCGGGATCTCCGACGGCGCGCGGCCCGGCCGGGTCGGGCACAGCGGGCAGGCGTCGGCGGGCGGGAGGAACGTGCGGTCCTGGCGGTGGGCGGCGATCGCCACCCACTCGCCGGTCAGCACGTCGTAGCGCATGATCGAACCGGTCTGCACCGCGGGCAGGTCGCGGGTGTCCGGGGGCGGCACCCGGTCCCGGGTGACGTCGTCGAAGTAGATCAGCTCGCGCCCGTCGGCCATGCGGGCCGTCGTGCGCCGCGGCGTCGGCGTCCCGCTCATGACGCCAGCACCAGCCGTCCGCACGCCTGCTCGAGGGCCTGGCGCGCCTCGGGTGCGAGGCCATCGTCGCTGACGACGACGTCGACCTCGTCGAGCGACGCGATCGTGCTCAACCCCACTACTCCCCATTTCGAATTGTCGGCCACCACGGCCACCTGGCGGGCGCTGCCGATCAGCGCCCGGTTCGTCTCGGCCTCCGCGAGGTTCGGGCTCGTGAACCCGGCTTCGGCGTCCATCCCGTGCACCCCCATCAGCAGCCAGTCGACGTGCAGCCCGCGCAGCGCCGCCACCGCGACCGGCCCGACCAGCGCATCCGACGGCGTGCGCTCGCCGCCGGTGAGCACGACCGTGAGGTCCGGCCGCTGCGCGGCGTGCAGCACCTCCGCCACCCGCAGCGAGTTGGTGACGACCGTGAGCCGCGGGATACCCAGCAGCACCGACGCGACGGCATGCGTGGTCGTACCCGCCGAGAGCGCCACCGACGCCCCCGGCTCGACGAGCGCGGCGGCCGCCTGCGCGATCGCCCGCTTCGCCGCCGTGTTCAGCGCCGACTTCGCCGCGAACCCCGGCTCCTCGACGCTGCTGCCCACCGCCGTCGCGCCGCCGTGCACCCGGGTGACGAGCCCGCGCCGGGCCAGCTCGTCGATGTCGCGGCGCACCGTCATGTCCGACACGCCCAGCCGGTCCACCAGCTCCGACACCCGCACCCCGCCGTTGCTCCGGACGGCGTCGAGGATGAGCTCCTGGCGCTGGCGGGCGAGCATCAGCCCTCGTCCGAGCGGATCACCGCGGCGGTGCGCGCCCCGACGCGCACCTCCCCGTCGGCGCGCTCGCCGCTGAGCAGGTCGGTGCCGGTCGCCGGGACGGTGGCGGGCACGTCCCCGCGGTTGAGCACGAACAGGTACCGGCCGCGGCGCACGACCTCGAGCCCCGGCTGCGGCGCGTCCAGCCGGGAGACGCCCGCCTCGCGGGTGAGCCGGTCGGCGAGGGCGGCCGTCGCCTCGTCGTCCAGCCAGGTCGCGAGGTACCAGGCCACGCCGTCGCCCACGGCCCGCCGGGTGATCGCGGGCGTGCCGGGCAGCGGGCCGTCGGTGTAGCGCGCGACGACCTCGGCGTCGCGGGCCTCGAGCAGCTCGGTCCACACGTCGGCGGTGCTGCCGTCGTCGAGCGTGACGGTGACGCCGGGCAGGAGCGGGGCGAACTCCTCGGTGCGCACGCCGAGCAGGTCGCGGAACGCGCCCGGGTAGCCGCCGAGGCGCACGTGGTCGTTCTCGTCGACGATCCCGGAGAAGTACGTGACGAGCAGGTGCCCGCCGCCCTCGACGTACGCCCGCAGGGCGTCGGCCGTCTCGTCGGTGCACAGGTAGAGCGTCGGGACGACCACGAGCCGGTAGCGCGAGAGGTCGGCGGAGGGGTGCACGACGTCGGCCGTGGCGCCCAGCTCGGTGACCGCGCGGTGCCAGCGCAGCGCCGCGTCCATGTAGCGGACCTCGCAGGACGGGTGCGAGCCGAGGTCGCAGGCCCACCAGGCCTCCCAGTCGACGAGCAGCGCGACGTCGGCATCGACCCGACTGCCCGCGACCTCGCCGAGCTTCTGCAGCGTCGCGCCCAGCTCCACGACCTCGCGGAAGCGCGCGGTGTCCGGCCCGGCGTGCGGCACCAGCGCCGAGTGGAACTTCTCCGCGCCCGCCTTGGAGGCGCGCCACTGGAAGAACCCGACGGTGTCCGCGCCGCGGGCGACGTGGCGCAGGGAGTCGAGCAGCAGCTCGCCGGGCTTCTTGGCCGGGTTCACCGGCTGCCAGTTCACCGCGCTCGTGGCCGACTCCATCAGCATCCACGGCTCGCCGCCCGCGACGCCGCGGGTCAGATCGTCGGAGAAGGCCTGCTCGGCCCGCGGGCGCGGCAGTCGGGTGTCGATGTAGTGGTCCTGGGCGATGAGGTCCAGCTGCGGCGCCCACCGGAAGTAGTCGGTGCCCGACTGGCGCGGGTTGACCATCAGGTTCGTCGTGACCGGCACGTCCGGCGAGAGCTGGCGCAGCACGTCGCGCTCCGCGCGGTAGTGCTCGAGCAGCGCGTCGGAGGAGAAGCGGGCGAAGTCCAGCTCCTGGGTCGGGTTGCTGAACGTCGGCGTGAGTCGCGGCGGCAGCACCTCGTCGAACGAGGAGTAGCGCTGCGACCAGAACGCGGTGCCCCACGCCTCGTTCAGCCGGTCGACCGAGCCGTAGCGGCCGATGAGCCAGCGGCGGAACGCCGCCGCGCTCACGTCGCAGTAGCACTTGACGACGTGGCAGCCCAGCTCGTTGCTGACGTGCCACAGCTTCACCGCCGGGTGGCTGCCGTACCGGCGGGCGAGCTCGCCGACCAGCTGCAGCGCGTGATCGCGGAACACCGGCGAGCTGGGGCAGAAGGACTGCCTGCTGCCCTGCCAGAGCGTGCGCCCCTCCGCGTCGACCGGGAGGATCTCCGGGTGGCGGGTGGTGAGCCACGGCGGCGGCGACGCGGTGCCCGTCGCCAGGTCGACGGCGATCCCGTTGGCGTGCAGCAGCTCGAGGACCTCGTCGAACCACTCGAAGTCGTACTCGTCCGGCTCCGGCTCGAGCATCGCCCACGAGAACACCCCGAGCGTGACGAACCCGACGCCGGCCTCCTTCATCAGCGCCACGTCCTCGCGCCAGACGGAGGGGTCCCACTGCTCGGGGTTGTAGTCGCAGCCCATCGCGATGCCGGGGAAGGGGAGCACGTCGTCCTCTCGTCGGGTGACTCGCACACGATCCAACACTTCCGAACAGAAACCGAAGCGACCCTGATGGGATCTCCGGCCCGTGTCAAGACCGGGCGCGCCCGCCCGGCCGCAGCGCTGAACCTACCCATCGGCGATCGGCGGGTTCCGCCGCTCCACCGCGGGGGCACCATGGAGGGGCGGGGGACGCACGAACCGGGGAGAACGACATGTGGAAGTTCCTGCTGGGCGCCGCCGTCGGGTACGTGCTGGGCGCCCGCGCCGGCCACGAGCGCTACGAGCAGCTGCACCGCACCTACCAGCGCCTCGCCGACCACCCCGCCGTACAGGGCCTCGCCGGCGTCGTGCGCGCCCGCGTCGACGAGGCCGTCAACGGCCACAAGCACGCCGAGGCCGGTGGGGAGGGGGCCCGCAAGCGCGCGGGTGCCGTGCGCTAAGGTTCTTCCTGTCAGCGGGGGTCACGCCCCCGCGCCCATACGGTCCTCCGTAGCTCAATTGGCAGAGCATGCGACTGTTAATCGCAGGGTTGTTGGTTCGAGTCCAACCGGAGGAGCTCCGCCGCGAGTCAGCGGCCTGAACCCACTGGGGACCGAGCTTCCGACCTCGTCCCGCGCCCGCGCGAGACTTGCCGGGTGGCGCACCGCAGAACGATCACCTGGGAAGGCTTCTTCAACGCCAGGGAACTCGGCGGGTTGCCGACATCCGGTGGCCGGGCGACGCGGTTCGGTGCGTTCGTGAGGTCGGCCGACCTGCGTTTCGTCACCGCTCGGGGCTGGCGCCAGGCCCACGCCGCCGGCATGCGCACGGTCGTCGACCTGCGCAACGACGACGAGATCGCTCCCGGTGAGGCCACGGGGACACCGGAGCGCGTGCCGGGTTCGCAGCGGTTCTGCGCCCCTGCCGGGGGGCCCGTCGCGCCACCCGCGATGACCAGGCTGCACGTCCCGCTCGACGACGTCGCCGACACCGCGTTCTGGGCGGAGATCGCGCGCACGCGGGTCGACGGCACGCCGCTGTACATGCGCCCGTTCCTGCAACGCAAGGCGGACCGCTGCGCCGCGGTGATCTCCGCGCTCGCTTCGGCGTCCGGGGGCGTCATCTACCACTGCGGCGCCGGCCGCGATCGGACCGGGCTCATCACCCTCCTGCTGCTCTCGCTCGCAGGGGTCGAGCCGGACGCGATCGCCGACGACTACGAGCTGTCCACGGATGCGCTTCGGCCGCTCTTCGCCGCGATGGGGCAGCAGGACCAGGCTCCGGCGCTGGCAGCGCTTCTCGCCGAACACGGCACGACGGCGCGTGACGCGGTACGCGCCACCCTCGACGGGTTCGACGCCGAGGACTACCTCCTGGCCGCCGGGGCCTCGGCAGCCGAGATCCAGGCGGTCCGCAGCCGGCTGACCGCCTGAGCCACGGGCGGCCGGGGCGATCGTCGGTTCCGGCGTAGCGGCCTGCACCGATCGGACCCGCTTCGCAGAGCCCGGCCGGCCGCTCGCCGGGCCGAGGCGTGGACGCGGCCGCTCCGCCGACCCCATACTGCCGCCCCACGCCCGAGGGGAGCTGCGATGGGCGCCCTGAACCCCGCCGATGCCGCCGGTGCCGACCGGGTGGTCGCCCGCCGCGGCCTGCTGCTGTTCCTTCCGCTCGTGGCCGGGTTGGACCTGCTCTTCGTCGCCGCCCTGATCGGCACCGGCGACGTGCGCTGGATCATCGGGCTGATGTGGTCGGTCGCCGCGGCCTCGGTGATCTGCCGCTTGGTCCTGCGCGAGGGGTTCGGCGACGTCTCGTTCCGGTTCGGCGGCCGTCGATCGCTCGCCTTCGTCGGCGCCGGGCTGCTCTTCCCGCTCGCGGTGGGGTTCGTCGCCTACGGCACGGCGTGGCTGACCGGGCTCGCCGAGTTCACCGCGTCGCCCGGCGAATTCCTCACCGGCCTGCTCGTCGCGGCGACCCTCGGCAGCGCCGCGGCCGTGCTGACGGTGGCGGGGGAGGAGATCGGCTGGCGCGGCTACCTTCTCACCAGGCTCATCGACGCGGGCGTCCCGCGCCCGGTGCTCGTGAGCGGCCTGATCTGGGGCCTGTGGCACCAGCCGCTGATCGTCACCGGCGTCATCTACGGCGACAGCCCGCGGGTGCTCGCCGTCGGCCTGTTCATGGTCTCGGCGACGGCGGCGGGGATCGTCATCGCCCGGTTCCGCCTGGAAACCGGCAGTATCTGGCCGCCGATCGCGCTGCACGCCGCGTACAACAGCGTGATCCAGACCGGGTTCACCCCGGCGACCGGCGGGCCGGACGCCGCGCTGTGGGTCGGTCAGGAGGCCGGGATCCTCGTGGCCCTCACGCTGGTGGTCGCCGCCGCGCTGCTCGGCCGCGGGGCCTGGCGCTGCTACCGCGCGCCGGGCGTCCCGATGGCGGTGCCGACGGCCGCCTGACGGGGACGCGCCCCCGCCCGGCGTGCCGGCGGCGACGATCGGGCGCATCCTGGTCGTGGCACGGCAACGGGAGTTCTGATGAGCGACATCGCACCGCACGGCCTGCACCACGTCACCGCGATCGCGTCGGACCCGCAGCGCAACGTCGACTTCTACACCGAGGTGCTGGGGCTCCGGCTGGTCAAGCAGACGGTCAACTTCGACGCGCCCGACACCTACCACCTCTACTACGGGGACGCGGAGGGCCGGCCGTCGACGCTGCTGACCTTCTTCCCGTGGCGCGGGGTGCCCGCCGGCCGCCCCGGCCCCGGGACGGTGACCGCGACGGCGTTCAGCGTGCCTCCCGACTCGCTGGGCTGGTGGCAGCGGCGCCTCGCCGAGATGGGGGTGCCCACCGGTCGTCCGGTGGACCGCTCGGACGAGGAGGTGCTGGCCCTCCGCGACCCGGACGGGCTGCTGATCGAGCTCGTCGCGAGCCCCGGCGACACCCGCTCCGGCTGGGACGGGGCCGCGCACGTGCCCGCGGAGCACGCCGTGCGCGGGTTGCACGCGGTCACGATCGCGGCGGACGACCTCGAGCCGACCCAGCGGATGCTGGCCGAGCTTTTGAACATGCGGGTCGACGCCGAGGAGGACGGCCGCACGCGGTTCGTGATGGGCGGCGGCGAGGGCGCCGCGGTGGACGTCGCCGCGACGAACGGCCGCCCCGGCCTGGTGGCCGGGGGCACCGTCCACCACGTCGCGCTGCGGGCCCCGGACGGCGAGACCCAGATGCGGTGGCGCCGGCAGCTGGTGGAGGCCGGCGTGCACGTCACCGAGGTGCTGGACCGGAAGTACTTCACGTCGATCTACTTCCGCGAGCCGGGCGGCGCGCTGCTGGAGATCGCCACCGACCGGCCCGGCTTCACCGTCGACGAGCCCCTGCTCGAGCTGGGGCGGTCCCTGAAGCTGCCGCCGTGGCTGGAGCCGGATCGGGAGCAGATCGCCGCGTCGTTGCCGCCGCTGCGGGTTCCGGAGGTCGTCGAGGAGGCCGCCGGCCGGGGCGGCTGACCGACCGGTTCCCGGAGCCGTGGCTGGTGGGCATCGCGGTGTTCCGCGGAAGCCACCGATGCCCGACCCGTTGACCTGCGGGGAGCGGCGAGGCCCCCGCCGCGGCCGCGCCGCCGGGAGGACCCCGCAGGAGCGGGCCCGCCGGCGACGCCGGTCACGTCCGGCCGGACGCGCCCGCGCCCGCCCGCGCCCGCCTCGCCGCCCGCGGCGTCTCGGTGCGGAACGACTCGCCGAGCTCGGCGCCGAGACCGAAGTAGTGGCGGAAGTTGTAGATCAGCGGCGACCACCGTGCCGGGTCGACGTGCGAGGTCCCCGGTACGACGATGCGGCGGTCGGCGTGCACCCGCAGCACCCGCGTGTGCACGACCGCGAAGAAGCCTCCCGCCCCCACCTCGTTGCGGACGACGACCGCCTCGAACTGCAGCGGGCACTCCGCGACCCGCGGCGGCCCGACCCGCTCCGAAGCGACCGGCGTCAACCCGGCGGCGGCGAACTTGTCCCGTTCGAAGCGGAACCGGTCACGTTTCTCCGCGGGTACCGGATCCCGCCCGGTCAGCGGGGCCAACCGCTCGACCGCCTCCCACTGCTCCGGGCCCGGGTAGTTGATCACCACCTCGCGGCGGGCGCGCAGGTTGGCGGCGGTCTGGCCGGACATCGCGATCCCGAGGACCACGACGTCGGACAGCGCCCACGCCGACGACATCGGCGCCAGGTTCGGGGTCCCGTCCTCGTTGAGGGTGCTGAGCAGCGCGACCGGCGTACCGACGTACAGGATCGAGGGTTCGATCGTCACGTGGCTCACGGCGCCGGACGCTAGGTCGCGATCGTTTCGGCCGGTGCCGAACGGTCGGCGGGGCATGATGGCCGGGTGGGTGCCGAAGGGGAGGCGCTGGCCGGCTGGGCGCGGATGCTCGCCGACCCGACCCGCGCCACCGTCTGCCTGGCGCTGCTCGACGGCAGGGTGTGGACCGCCACGGAGCTCGCCCGTGCGGCGAAGGTGTCCCGCCCGACGATCAGCGAGCACCTCAACCTCCTGGTGGACGGCGGGCTGCTGGCCGAGGTGCGGCAGGGCAGGCACCGGTACGTGCGGCTCGCGGGGCAGGAGACGGCCGAGGTGATCGAGCGGCTGGCCGCGCTCGCGCCCCGGCGGACCGAGGTGGCGACCGGCCTGTCCGCCGTCAACCGCCGCAAGGCCTTCGCGCGGGCCCGGACCTGCTACGACCACCTCGCCGGGAGGCTCGGCGTCGCCCTCGCCGACGCGATGACCGAACGCGGCGTCGTCGACTGGTCGGACGGCGGGACGCTCACCCCGCACGGCCGCGCGTGGCTGGACGAGAAGGGGATCGCGGTCGAGGCCAGGCGGGGGCGCCCGGTCGTGCGGCCCTGCCTGGACGTCACCGAGCGGCGGCTGCACCTGGCCGGGGCCCTCGGGGCCGCGCTGTGCCGGCACGCGCTCCGCCACGGCTGGGTCACCCCCATCCCCGGCGGCCGGGCGCTCAAGGTGCACGGCGCGGTCCGCGAGCTCGGCCTGGATCCGCAGCTGCTGTGACCCGACCAGGGGCGACCGGCGCCGGTGCCCGCGGGCCGTCCGACCCCTGGCCGCTCGAAGTGACCGCTGCCACACTCCGCCGATGGCTGATCTCGTCCTCGTCCCCGGCGCGTTCGTCGGCGGCTGGTACTGGCACGAGCTCGCCCGGCACCTCGAGAAGGACGGCCACCGGGCCCACGTGGTCGAGGAGAAGCCCAGCGCCGGGGCGGCGACCCCGCCCGGCTCGGTGATCTCCGCGCCGACGCCGCGCACGTGCGGCGGTACGTCGAGGCCGGTGGGGGAGCCGGTCGCGCTGGTCGGCCACTCGTACGGCGGGATGGTCATCACGGAGCCGGCCGACCACCCCGCCGTGGCCCACACCGGGTACGTGACCGCGTTCTGGCCGCGCCGTGGGCAGTCGCTGCTCGACCTGCTCGGCGACGCGGGGCTGCCGGACTGGATGGTCTGCACGCCGACGGCACGGCCACCGTCACCGGCGACCTCGAGCTCGCGCGCTGGACCTTCTGCGCCGACGTCGACCTCGAGCCGGCCGCGGTGGAGCTGCGCCGCCTGACCCGCAGGCCCTGTCGGGCTTCGCCACCCCGAGCTCGGCGTCGGATCGCACGCACCCGACGACCTACGTCGTCTGCGACCGCGACAACTGCATCCCGGTCGACGCCCAGGAGGCCGTGGCCGCGGCCGCCGACCACGTCGAGCGGATCCCTCGTCGCACCAGCCGATGGCGTCGATGCCCGCTCGGTTCGCGGAGGTGTTCGCCCGGGTGCGGTGATCCCGCCGGGTGGCCGATCCCGGATCACGGGGGCGGACGGCGACCCAGGACGGTGCACACGATCGACACACCCGCGCTCCACCCCGCGGGGCGGCGCTGCTCGTGCTCACCGACTTCTCCGACGAGCCCTCGTGGCGCGCCCTCCTGGAGGAGATTCGGCACGCCGACGCCCGAGGGGTTCCTGCCGGCCGCGGAGGTCGACGACGACCCCGCGTGCCGCGGGCTCGACCCCGCCGGCGGGCGCGAGCGGTTCCCGCGCCCGTACGCCGGCCCCGCCCTCTTCTTCGTCGCCGACACCGTCGCGCTCGCCTCGCCGGGCCACCCGATCCTCGTCGTGCCGCTGCCCAGCCCGATCCGCGACGACCGGCGGCGCGAGCCGTTCCGCGTGCTCGCCGCCGGGCTGTGGTCGGTGGAGAACAACCTGTCGGAGGCGAACACGGACCGGCACGAGTTCGCCGATGCCGCCGACGACGACGGGGTGTACCGCGGCTCGCCCGGTTGACGGGCCCGGCCCCGCGTGGATGATCGGACGATGACCGGCGACGAGATCGTGCTCGGCCCGCTGCCCAAGGGCATCACCCTCGCGAAGGAGGGGATGCGCAAGAGGGTGTGGAACGTCCTCGGCCACACCTACTGGATGAAGGCGGCGAGCGAGTCGAGCTTCGCCTTCGAGACCTACGACCCGCCGGGCACCGGGGTGCCGCCCCACGTCCACCCCCTGCAGGACGAGCACATCTACGTGCTGGAGGGTGTGTTCACCCTCTACCTGGACGGCGAGTGGACGACCGCGGGCCCCGGCGACACCGTGCTGATGCCGCGCAACCTCCCGCACGCCTACTACAACCGCAGCGAGGCGCCCACCCGCGGCCTGTTCTGGGTGAGCCCGGCCGGGAAGCTCGCGCAGCTGTTCGACAAGCTGCACAACCTCACCGACCCCGACGAGGTCGTGCGCGTGTCGGCGGAGCACGACGTCGAGTTCCTGCCCGCGGGATCGGTCGAGGGCGCCTGAATCCCTTCCGCCCCGCGCACCGACCGTTGACGCGGGCCGCCGCGGGCCGCCAGCGTGTCGACCATGGGTGAACAGACGGTCGTGCGGACGGCTCGCGGCGCGGTGCGGGGACGCACCGAGGGCGGGGTCACGGCGTTCCTCGGCATCCCGTTCGCGGCGCCGCCGCTCGGTGCGCTGCGCTTCCAGGCGCCGCAGCCCGCGGCGCCGTGGGACGGCGTGCGCGAGGCGGACGCGTTCGGCCCACCGCCCCCGCAGGCCCCGCTCGGCCCGCAGCCGCCCGCGCCGGAGCCGGTCCGCCACGACCCCGGCGACTGGCTCACCCTCAACGTGTGGACGCCCGACCCCGGTGCGGCCGGCCTGCCGGTGCTCGTGTGGGTCTACGGCGGGGCCTACCGCATGGGCTCCTCCGCCGAGCCCGGCTACCGCGGGTCCGTGCTCGCGGGCCACGGCGCGGTCGTGGTGACCGCGAACCACCGCGTCGGCGTCGAGGGCTACGCGCAGCTGGACGGTGCGCCGGCCAACCGGGGCCTGCTGGACGTCGTCGCGGTGCTCCGCTGGGTCCGCGAGGAGATCGCCGCGTTCGGCGGCGACCCCGCCAACGTGACCGTGTTCGGCGAGTCGGCCGGCGCGGGCGCCGTCGCCGCGCTGATGGTCATGCCCGCGGCCGAGGGCCTGTTCGACCGGGTGATCGCGCAGAGCGTGCCCGCCACCTGCTTCACGCCGGCGCTCGCCCGCGACGTCAGCGCGGAGATCGTCGCGCCGCTGGGCCTCGCGCCGTCGGCGGCCGCCCTCGCCGACGTGGACCCGCAGCGGCTGGTCGACGCGCTGGGCGAGCTGGACCGGCGGATGCCCGCGATCGAGCGCTGGGGCCTCGTCGCCCACACCCCCACCCCGTTCTCGCCGGTCGTGGACGGCGAGGTGCTGCCGACCGACCCGTGGACCGGGCTGGCCGCGGGCGCCGCGCGGGACGTGCCGTTGGTCGTCGGGCACACACGCGACGAGTGGCGGCTCTTCCTCGTCATGGGCGGGCAGTCCGTCACCGACGAGATGGCGGCCGGCGCGATGCGCGTGTTCGGGCCAGAACCGGACCCCGAGGAACGGATGCGGGCCGCCTTCCCAGGCGCGAGCGCCGAGGAGCTGTTCGTCCTCGCCTGCTCGGACCGGATGTTCCGCATGCCGAGCGTGCACCTCGCCGAGGCGCACACCGCGGGCGGCGGCCGCAGCCACCTCTACGAGCTGACCTGGCCCACCCCTGCCCTCGGCGGCGTGTTCGGCGCCTGCCACGCCCTCGACGTGCCGCTCGTCTTCGGCGTGTCCGACGAGGGCCTGCCGCTGCAGCTCGTGGGTTCCCCGCCGCCGGACGACGCGCGCGAGGTCTCCGCGCAGATGCAGGCCGCGTGGACCGGGTTCGCCCGCGACGGCGACCCGGGCTGGACACCTTACGACGCCCGGCAGCTCACGCGCGTGTTCGACGTGGGCGAGCGGGGCGGCGTGCGGCCCTACCCGGAGGAGGCCTCCTGGAAGCTGTGGGCCGACCGGCCGCCCGAGGTGGTCGACCTGCGCTGACCCGGGCTGTCTGCGCGATCTGCGCAACAGCGCGATCCACTCGCGCGGATCGCGCACGAGGCGCATGATGGACCCGGACCGCCGAAGGGAGGGCCGGTGTCGGGGCCAGCCGAGCTGTTCGTCGTCGCCGACGACCTGTCCGGCGCCGCGGAGACCGCCGCCGTGCTGGCCCGGCCCGGCGTGCCCGCGCGGGTCGTGCTCGCCGGGCGCGGACGCCCGGTGCCCGCGACGGGCGGGCTCACCGTGGTGGACCTCGACAGCCGGCTTGCGCCCGCGGAGGACGCCGCCCGCGCCGTGCGCGACGCCGTCGCCGCCGCGCCCCCGTCGGCCCGGATCGTGAAGAAGATCGACTCGCTGTTGCGCGGCAACCTCGCGGCCGAGATCGGGGTGCTCGCCGCCGACCGCCCCGTGGTGCTCGCCCCCGCGCTGCCGGTGGCCGACCGCGTCGTGCGCGGCGGGGTCGTGCACCTGTCCGGCGTCCCGCTGCACGAGACCGACGCGTGGGCGATCGAGCCGGTGCCCGCCCCGACGAGCGTCGCGGCGGGCCTCGACGGGCTGCGCACCACCGCGCTCGGCCTCGACGCCGTCCGCCGTGACGCCGCGGCGGCGCTGGCGGCCGCCGTCGACCGGGCCCCCGTCGTGATCTGCGACGCGGTCACCGACGCCGACCTGGACGCGATCGCCGCCGCCGCGCTGGACCGCCCCGACGTGGTGCTCGCCGGCTCGGGCGGGTTCGCCGCCGCCATCGGCAGGCGGCTCGCCGGCGCCCCCGCCGACGGCGCACCACCTGACCGCGTCCCGTCGCCCTCGGTGCTCGTCGTGGTCGGGTCGGCGGCGCCGATCGCGGCCCGCCAGGTGGAGCGGCTGCTCGCCGACGGGGCGCGCGAGCTGCGGCTTCCCGTCGCCGGGGTATCCCTCGAGCCCGGCGTCACCGTCCTGCGCCCCGCCCCGGTCGAGCGGGCGGACCCGCGGGCGGTCGTCACCGAGCTCGCTCGCGCCGTCGTCGACCTCGACCCCGGCCCGGCGGCCGCCGACCTCGTCCTCACCGGGGGCGAGACCGCCCGCCGGGTGCTCGACGAGCTGGGGATCGACCAGCTCGAACCGCTCGCCCAGATCGGGCACGGCGCCGTCGAGAGCCGCACCGCGGACGGCCGCCACGTCGTCACCCGCCCCGGCAGCTTCGGCGGGGTCGACTCCCTGCGCGACATCGTCGCGAAGCTGCAGTCCCGTACGCCACACCAGGAAGGCGCACCATGACCGCCGGCCCAGCACCCGCAGCCACGACACCCACCGGCACCCTGCCGATCGTCGCCGTCACCATGGGCGACGGCGCCGGCGTGGGGCCCGAGGTGATCGTCCCCGCCGTCGTGCACCCCGACACCCTCGCCCGCTGCCGCCCCGTCGTGATCGGCGACGCAGGCCGGCTCCGCGCGGCCGCGGGCATCCTCGGCCAGAACGTCGAGATCGTCGCGGTCGACGGGCCCGCACAGGCCGAGTTCGGCGGCAACCGCATCAACGTCATCGACCTGGGGCTGCTGCCGGACGACCTGCCGTGGGGCGCGGTGTCGCCCGTCGCGGGGGAGGCGGCCTACCAGTACATCCGGGTGGCGGCCGAGCTCGCGGTGCAGGGCGCGGTGCAGGCGATCTGCACGGCGCCGCTCAACAAGGAGGCGCTGCACGCCGCGGGCCACCGCTTCCCCGGCCACACCGAGCTGCTCGCGCACCTCACCGGCACCGAGGAGGTGTCGATGATGCTCTCGACGCCCAAGGTGAAGGTCGTGCACGTCACCACGCACATCGGGCTGATCGACGCGGTCGCGAAGATCGAGCCGGGGCTCGTCGAGCGCACGGTGCGGCGCGGGCACGAGGCGCTGGTGCGCTCCGGGATCGCCAACCCGAAGATCGGGGTGTGCGGCATCAACCCGCACGCGGGCGAGAACGGCCTGTTCGGCTACGGCGAGGAGGAGGAGAAGATCGTCCCGGCGCTGCGGGTGCTGCAGGCCGACGGTATCGACGCCCGCGGCCCGCTCCCGGCCGACACGGCGTTCTTCCTCGCCGGCCGCGGCGACTACGACCTGATCGTCGCCATGTACCACGACCAGGGGCACGCGCCGGTGAAGGTGCTGGGCATCGAGGCGGGCGTGAACATCACGGTCGGGCTCCCGGTGATCCGCACGTCGGTCGACCACGGCACCGCGTTCGACATCGCGGGCAAGGGCGTCGCGGACCCCCGCAGCATGGTCGAGGCGCTGCGCCAGGCCGCCGAGCTGGCGTCGCGCCCCGCGGCCTGAGGGCGGGCCTGGGGGCGATGCGGTCGCGCGGGTCGCAGCGGCGGCGCGACGAGATCGTCCGGCTCGCCACCGCGTCCGGGCCGGCCAGCGTCGAGGAGCTGGCGCGGGCGTTCGGGGTCACCGCCTCGACGATCCGCCGCGACCTCGCCGCGCTCACCGCCGAGGGTCGCCTCGCGCGCACCTACGGCGGCGCGATGCCGGTCACCGCGCACCCCGAGCCGCCGTTGCGGGAGCGCACCGGGGAGGCGTTCGCGGCGAAGCGGGCGATCGCCCGGGCTGCCGTGGCCGAGGTCGGGCCGGGGGAGACGGTGCTGCTGGACGCCGGCTCGACGGTCGGCGCGCTCGCGCGCGAGCTGCGGTCGGTGCCGGGGCTCACGGTGATCACCGTCGGGCTGACCGCGCTGCAGGAGCTCTCCGACCCCGCTGAGATCGACGCCCAGGGGATCACCGTGCACTGCCTCGGCGGCACCCTGCGGCCGCTCAGCCAGGGCTTCGTCGGGCCGCTCGCGGAGGCGGCGCTGGAGCGGCTGACGTTCGACCGGGCGTTCCTCGGCGCCGACGGCGTCACGGTCGAGGGCCTCTGCGAGGCCGACCTCGCCCAGACCCGGCTCAAGGAGCTGATGGCGCGGCGCGCCGCGCAGGTCGTCGTGCTCGCCCACGGCGCGAAGCTCGGGCGGCGGCCGTTCCACGCCTGGGCCCGACTCGACCCCGGCTGGCGGCTGATCACCGACGACGGCGCCGACCCGCGGGTGGTCGACCGGTTCCGCGCCGCGGGGATCGACGTCGTCGTGGCCGGAACGGGGCCGGGCGTCACCCGTCGGGCTGCCGGGGCAGCAGGCTCCCCAGCGGCCCGAGGTCGATGTTGAGGTCCTCGGCGCGCAGCCCGAAGTGCTCCCGCAGCTCGGTCATCGCCTCGTCGAGGCGCATGAGCCCGAGTCCGAGCCGCTCGACGGTCTCGTCCGGCAGGTCGCCCGCCTCGACGCGCCGGATCGCCTGGCGCTCCATCAGCTGGCGGACGAGCTCGACGATCGTGAGGACGAGCCGGCCGAGGTCCCGCCCGACCGCGTCCGGGTCGAGTTCGAGCCGCTCCGGGACGCGGGTCACGGTTCCACCAGCGTCGACACCGAGCTGATCAGGGCACGCAGCGAGACGTGCACCAGGTCGACGTCGGCGAGGGAGATCGTGATGTCCCCGCTGATCACGACCCCGCCGGCGAGCAGCCGGTCCAGCAGGTCGACCAGCGCGACCTCGCGGTCCGCGGCGAGCGTCACGAGTCCTCCAGCGCGGCGAACGAGTACGGCGCCCACGGGCCGGTCAGCTCCAGCTGGAGGGGTCCGTCGGCGCGGGTCGCGACGAGCTCCCGCAGCGCGTCGCCGCCCACCTCGTCGACGAGGTACGCCGCGTTGAGCACCATCGGCTCCCGGTGCCCGGACAGCCGCGGGTCCTGCGGCTCGTAGCGGCGGTTCGCGACGGCGAGGTCGGTGAGCTCGCGGTGCAGCGCCTCCGCGGCCGCGGTGGCGGCCTCGAGGCGGGTGCCGGCGCGGTCCCGCTCGGCGCGCCGCCGCAGCAGGTAGGACGTGCCCGGCCGGGCCGACCCGTCGCCGGACCCGGGTGCGGCGCCGGCGTCTGCGGTGTCGTCGGCGGTGGGCGCCGCGAACGCCTTCACCCCCCACTCGACGCGCCCGCGGACGCGGTCCAGCGCGGCGCGGAAGTCGGCGGCGCGCTCGTGCAGCAGCGCGCGAACGCTCTGATCGTCGTGGTAGACGGTCGCGAGGCGCACCGGGGCGACGGGGCCGGACTCCGCGGCCGCGGCGACCACCTCGTGGTGGGCGCGGGCCGCCCGCTCCAACCACTGCAGGTCCTCGAGGCTGCGCTGGAGCGCCTCCTCCCCGAACCGGACGGCGTCGACGGAGCTGACGACGGCCGCGAGGGCGCCCGCGACGACGCGGCGCACCGGGGCGTCGTCGACGCCCCCGGGGGCGGCGGGCTCCGCCGCGTCGGCGTCGGTGACCGCGTAGAGGTAGACGAGCGCGTCAGCCATCGGCCCCGCCCTCGTTCCCGTTGCGGCCGGACTCGAGCGCGGCGATCCGCTGCCGCAGCGCCTTGTTCTCCTCGGCCAGGTCCCGCTGCCCGATGCTCAGGGTCGGGTCGTGCTCCCACCAGTCGATGCCGATCTCACGGGCCTTGTCGACCGACGCGATCAGCAGCCGGATCTTGATCGTCAGCAGCTCGATGTCGAGCAGGTTCACCCGGATGTCGCCCGCGATCACGATCCCCTTGTCGAGGACGCGTTCGAGGATGTCGGCGAGGTTCGTCGACTCCTGCCGGTGTTCCGGCGGGCGGGCGCGGTTGGTGGAGAGTCCACCGGAGGTCATCGGCACTCCCTGTCGAGTTGTCCGCGCGCGTAGCGGCGCTTGCGGCGGTAGGACAGCAGGTTGCCGTCCGCGTCGAGGCGCACCTCGTAGATCGCGAGGACGTCCGTGGTGTCGGGGATGCGGTGGGTCTCGACCACCTCCACGCCGACCTGCCAGTCGCCGTCGTGGCGCTCGATCGAGATCACGCACTCGGGCTGCTTGCCGGTGAAGTCCGCGACGTGCTGCGCGGCCTTGCGCGCGGCCTCGGCGGCGTCCGCCTGCCCGTTGCGCCGGGGCCCGGTGTGCTGGGCCCCGGTCTCCCGCGCGGGGTCGTCGTCCCGGGCGCGCCGCGTGCGGCGCGGGGTCGTCCGTTGCTCATCCGCCACGATCGCCTCCCACCCCGGGCGAGCGCCGCCCGGCCATCAGGCGCTGCAGCAGCTCGTTCTCGAGCTCGGCGGCCTCCTCCTCGGTGAGCTCGCCGCTGCGGCGCCCCTCGTCGACCCGGTCGAGCTCGGCCCGGATGCGCGCGGGGTCGTAGTACTGCTCCTCGGCCTGGTCGCGGATCTGCTCGGCCAGCCACACGACGCCCCGCACGGGCGCGAGCGGCAGGCCGAGCAGACCGGTCAGCAGACCCAACTCATCCCTCCGGGACGAAGTCGTAGGGCGCGAGCGGGCCGAGCAGCCGCAGCCGCACCCGGCCGGCGAGGTCGCGGCCCGTGTCCTCCACGGTGTCCTCGAACTCGCCGATGCGGGCCCGTTCGACGAGGAACGCCGCGTTGACCACGTCGTCCGGCTGGCCGGGCCGGTGGGCCACGACCTCGGCCGCGAACGGCTCCAGCCGCTGCACGAGCCGCTCGCCCTCGTCGTCGCGCCGCTCCTCCAGCGCCGTGACCACGAGCTCGCCCAGCCGGACGCGGTCGTAGTAGGAGGCGTCCTCGGGCAGCTCGCGCACCTTCTCCTGGAGGGCCCGGATCTCCGGGTCCTCCTCCACCAGCTCGGCCAGCACGACGTCCTGCTCGTAGCGGCCCTTGAGCGTGAACTGCACCTTGCCGTCGAGCGCGTCGAGCACGTCGACGAAGTGGTCGTGGTGTGGAGCGATGAGCTCCTCGACCACGCCGTCGGACTCGACGACGGCGGGGAACCGCATCGGGAGGACCGCGGTGGTCGCCGCCACCGCGTCGACCACCGCCTCGTGGGCCAGCAGGTCGTCGCGGGTGCCGATCGGGCGGTCGACGGGTACGTCGCCGACGATCGCGGCGACCTCGCCGTGGGCGATCGTGGAGACCCGGCCCGACGGGCCGAGGCCCTTGAGGTCCTCGGGGAGCCGCGCGTCGGCGCCGACGAGGCCGTAGACGTACGTCGCGCTCATTCCTCGCGCTCCCGCGCACGCTGACGGGCGGGCCGCCTGCGGGGCGCCTCCTCCCGCTCGGGCTCCCGCTCCTCGCGGCCGCCGCCGAGCATGTCGCCGACCTTGTCGACGGCCGCGTCGAGCATCCCGGTGGTCTTGCCGCGCGCACCGCCCTCGGTGACGCCCTCCACGAGCTCGGTCAGGTCCTTGCCGCCCTTGCCCTTGCCGTAGAGGTCGAGCCGGTTGGTCGCCTCGGCGAAGCGCAGGAACGTGTCCACGCTCGCCACGACGATCCGGGCGTCGATGGTGAGGATCTCGATCCCGACCAGGGACACGCGGACGAACACGTCGATGACGAGGCCCTTGTCGAGGATCAGCTCGACGACGTCGGCGAGGCTGCTGGAGCCACCGCCGCCCCGCTCGACGTACCCGCCGCCCTGGCGTTGTGTCGCCACCGTCATGCCTCACCGCTCCCGTCGTGATCGTGAGGCGGACACCGGCTCTCGGTCGGCCGTGTCCGGTTCCTCGTCGGCGTACTCGTCCTCGTCGCCGTAGTCCTCGTCGGCGTACTCGTCCTCGTCGGCGTACTCGTCCTCGTCGGCCGGCTCCTCTTCCTCTTCGTCGGCCCGGTCCTCGTCGGCCCGGTCCTCGTCAGCCCGGTACTCGTCGTCGGCAGGCTCCTCCTCGTCGGCGTACTCGTCGCCTTCGTCGGCGGAGTCGTGCTCGTCGTAGGGCGGCTCCTCGTAGGGCTCCTCCTCGGCCCGCTCCTCCTCGCCGGGTTCTGCGGACCGGGAGCGCTGCTCCTCCTCGAGGGCCTCCTCGTGGGTCTTGACGACCTCGCTGTCGCGGATCTCGCCGCGCCAGCCCTCCACCTCTTCCTGGTGCAGCAGGACGTTCGACATCGCGTGGCGGCGGAAGTGCTTGAACTCCAGCCGGGCCCGCCTGCCCTGGGCGCGCCAGAGGTTCCCGGTCCGCTCGAAGAGCCCTTGCGGGTGGTACTCGAGGACCAGCAGCACGCGGGTCAGGTTGGGGCCGAGCTCGGTGAAGGTCACCGCGCCGTCGACGTGGCCCTTCTCGCCCTTGGACCGCCAGACGATGTGGGAGTCGGGCACCTGCTCGACGATCGTCGCCTCCCAGGTGCGGTGCGACCAGAAGACCTGGGCCTTCCAGTTGGTCTTCTCGTCCGATTCCTGCTCGACGCTCTCGACCTTCTTCATGAACGTCGGGAAGTCGGCGAACTGGGTCCACAGGTCGTAGGTGGTGCGCAGGGGCAGACCGATGTCCTGGTCCTCGCTGATGACGGTGACCTTGAGCTTCTTCTTGCCGCCCGAGCCACCGCCTCCGCCGACCGCGTCGCCGACCTTCTCCTTGAGCGCGGAGAACCCGCGGCTCAGCACCCCGCCGGGGGAGGAGCCGTCTCCGTCTCCGTCGCCGTCTCCGTTGCGCTGGCGTCCGAAGACCGCGCCCAGTCCTTGCTCGGGGTTCTCGGCGACGCCCGTGAGGCGGTCGGTGAGGCCCTGGATGCGGGACGTCGCGGACTCGGCCGCGTTCTGGACCAGGAGCCCCAGCAGGCGCTGCCCGGCGTCCTTGAGCGCGTCGGTCGGCAGGGCGTCGGTGACGCGGTTCTTCGGGTCAGCCACGGCCGTCGCTCCCCTGGCTGCGCGGCCGGGCGGGCTTGCGGCCCGCGGCCCGGCCCGCCGTCGAGGCACCGCGCTTGGCGGTCGCGGACGCCGACGGCTTCTTGCCGGCCCGGGCTGAGGTGGTGGCCTTGGCCTGCGTGCGGGAACGGCGCCGCGGCGGCGGTGCCTCCTCCTCGGCGGGTTCCTCGTCCGGCTCCGGCGCCGACTCCTCCTGTTCGGCGTCCTCGGTGTACCGCTCGTCCTCCGGCTCCTCGTCGGCCGTGTCGTCGGCGGTGTCGGCCGTGTCGTCGGCGGAGCCGCGGCGCGGCACGGCGCCTGCGAGCGACTCGACGCGCTTGCCGACCCGGTCGGTGAGCGCCTCGACCTGGCGGGTGGCCACCGCGACGGCGGCGCCCTTGCCCGCTTCCACGAGGCGCCCGCGCACCTCGTCGACGAGTCGGGTCAGTTCCGGCGACGACGAGAGCAGCTTGCTCCCCTGGCTGAGCAGCTCACCCGGCCCGCCGAGCCGTCGGCCCGCGGCCATCCCGCCCAGCATCAATGCGAGCTTCATCTTCTTGGTTCGTCCGAGGAAATAGCCTCCGGCAACGCCGAGGGCCACTCGTGCTCCACACTTCACCGGATCTCCCTGTCGGTTCTCGGGCTCTCGACCGTTCCGGCATCGCGAACCACGTCGTTCTCTGCAATGCGCGCCCCCGCCGGCCGCAGCCAGCGACTACCCGCGGTGCTGATCTCGCACTCCCGCGGCGGCGGGATCGGCGGAAATTGAGCCGTTCGGAGCAGGCGGCGCAGCGCTCACCGGCCGAGCCACATGATCGTGAAAGACCCTCCGCGCTATCCGCGCTCCCGGTCGGACGCGTCCAGCACGCGGCCCAGCGCGAGGCAGAACCTCGCCCAGTCCTCCTGCCGCGCCGCGAGGATCCGGCGCCCGAGCGGGGTCAGGGCGTAGCGGCGGACCCGGTCGTCGGTGGCCTCCACGAGCCGGTTGCGGGTCAGCCGGCGCAGCTCGGGGACGACGACGCGCACGGGCAGCTCGACGAGCCCATCGCTGCGGTCGCGGATGCGGTCGATCAGCTGGTAGCCGGTCGCGGGTCCGTGCGCCGCGGCCGCGAGGAGGAGCAGGTCGACGTGGCGGCGGTCGCGGACCTCCACGGTGCCCGTGCGTGTCGGGCGTGGCGCGGGTCGTGTTTCCACCGGGGGCTCCTCCCGCACCGGGCGCCTGCGGCGGCGCTTCAACGCGGCGGCCGGGGCGCCGAAGACGGACGACAGGCCTGCCGCCGGGTCGCGCGGGGTCATGCCCCGGCCGCGGTGCCGTCGCCGTTGCCTGCGGCCTCCTCGGCCGCCTGCAGCGCGGTGAGCACCTCCACACCCAGCGCGCGGTAGTCACCGGCGACGCTGGCGGCGGTGGGGGAGACCCGCGGCGTGCGCACCCCCGTCCGCAGCGCCTCCCACCACGCCGGCTGGGCCGCGGCCTCGAGCTCGAGCTCGTGGGCGAGCTTGCCGAGCCGGCGCGCGTCCTGGGCCGTGCGTTCGGCGTGCCTGATGGTCGTCTGGAACCGCGGCGAGCTGCCCCCGAACGCCCCGTCGATGGCCGTCATCGCCTCGGCGTGCACGGCGCGCGAGCGGGTGCCGGTCGCGAAGAGGACCACCCCGAGCAGGCCCAGCCGCGGGTTGATCTCCTGGGCGAGGGCGAACCGCTCGGCGACGAGGCTCATGCCCACGAGCCCGCCGACGTCGGACTTCGTCGGCATGAGCACCCAGCGGGCCGCGGCCAGCGCCAGGTCGGACAGGATCGTCGACTCCGGTGGGCAGTCGATGAACACGACCTCGTAGTCGGTCGCGATCGGGGCGAGCACGTCGCCCAGCACCCGGAAGGCGCGCCGGCCGCGGTGCTGCAGCCGGGAGACCATCACCGGCGTCAGGTCCTCGAGCCGGGACCCGCCGCAGACCACGTCCAGCTCGGGGCGCACGCCGACCGCGGGCGAGAGCGGCGTGCCGGCGATGATGCTGCCGAGCAGCCCCGCCCCGTCGTCGTCGGCGGCCGAGTCGCGGTAGCCGAGGTCGTCGGCGAGGTTCGCCTGCCGGTTCAGGTCGACGAGCAGGCACCGGTAGCCCGCGCCCGCGAACTGGCCGCCCAGGTTCGCGGCGATCGACGTCTTGCCGACCCCGCCCTTGTCGTTGACGATCGCGATGACCCGCGCCAGGGCGAAGTCCCGCTCCCGATCCGTCAGGCGCTCGGCCATCGGCACCTCCGCACCGCTCGGTGATCCGCCGGCTCAGCGCGGTGCGCGCCGCGGCCGCCCCTCGGGCGCCCGGCCCCGGCGGCGCGGGCGCAGCAGGTGGCGCAGGTCGTCCTGCGAGGCGGCTCGCTCGTCGTCCTCCTCGTCGTCCTCCTCGTCGGGTTCCTCGTCCTCCTCGTCGTACTCCTCGTCCTCGTCGGAGTCGTCCTCGGGGACCTCGTCGTCCTCGCTCTCGGCGTCGTCCTCGTCCTCGGTCTCGTCGTCGGCGTATTCGTCGGCGTATTCGTCGTCGCCGGTTTCGAGGTCCTCGAGGGTGATGTGGATGTTGAGCCGTTTCGTGCCCAGGAGGATGTACCCGCTGATGTCGACGGCATTGATCGGTTCGCTCACGGCGGGTTGACCCCCTTGCGCGGCCGGAAATCGCGCAGCGCTCGGCCGGAAACAAGATCTCGGCTCGCATCGCTTTGCGATCACGTGGAGCTGACAGCTCCGCCGGAATACCCCGGCTCGCGCAGAACGAACCCGATCTCAGGTGAGGTGGTCGAAGTCGCCGCGCACCCACCCGATGTAGCGGTCCGCCGACCGGCGCAGGGCCGCCCGGGCGTCGGAGTCGACCGTCTTGCCGAAGTTGTCGTACAGCCGGTCGAACTCGAGCGCCTCGACGGCCTTCGTGATGCGTTCCACCACGGCCGCGGAGAGCGGGATGCGGTTCGGGTAGCTGCGCATGAACGTCATCGTGACCCGGTCCGGGTTGGCCTGGATCGTGTCGCCGCCCAGCAGCACGCCCTTGCCGCCTGCGCCCGCCGACCAGAGCGCGACCGCGCTGCCCGGGAAGTGCCCGCCGAGCTGCAGCAGCCGGACCCCGGGCACGACGTCGAGGCTGCCCGACCAGGTGCGGATCACGGGGTCCGGCCGCGCCACCCACTCCTCGTCCGCCTCGGCCACCAACACCGGCGCCCCGCCCAGCGCCCGGCTCCACTCCACCTGCACGCCGTACATGTGCGGGTGGCTGGCCACGATCGCGGCCACCTCGCCCAGCTCCCGGATGCGGCGGACGGCGGCGTCGTCGATGTAGCCGACCATGTCCCAGATGACGTTGCCGTCGGGAGTGCGCACCAGGTGCGCCTGCTGGCCGATCCCGACCTTCGGCTCGACGGTGATGCCGAAGAGGTCCGGTTCCAGCTCCCGCACCACGACCTCGTGCCCGGCGGCGGCGAGCTCCTCGAGGGTGGTCCACCGCTGCCCGTCCGCGGGCACCCACTGCCGTTCGTCGGCGCAGATGGCGCAGACGTCGACCTTCTCGGCGTGCTCCACCCCGCACGTGCTGCAGATGTACACCCTGCCCCACTCCCGATCTTGTACTATCGTTTGTACACCCACACCGAACAGCAGTCCGTCCGATGCGTCAAGGGGTGACGGTGCCGGCAGCGCGGGTCACCTTGAGAGACATCGCCCGGGACGCGGGCGTCTCGGTGACCACCGCCTCGCGCGCGCTGCACGGGGTGACCGGGGGTGCCCGGGCCCCGTCGGCCGCCACGGCGGCGAGGGTGCGGGCGTCGGCGGCGCGGCTCGGGTACTCGCGCGACCAGCTGGCCACCGGCCTGCGGACCCGGCGCAGCCGCCTGCTCGGGATGCTCGTGCCGCGGCTCACCGACCCCGTGCTCGCCACGATCTACGAGGGCGTGGAGGCGGCCGCCCGCGACGCCGGCTACCGGACGGTGGTCGCGAACACCTTCGACGACCCGGACGAGCAGCGGGCGCGCGCCGCGGTGATGCTCGACCACCGGGTCGACGGCCTGATCATCGGCGACGGCTCCGACCGCGGCGACCTGCTCGCCGACCTCGACCGCCGCGGGGTCCCGTTCGTGCTGGTCAGCAGGCGGGTCGACGGCCACCCGGCGGTGACCGGCGACGACGTCACCGGCGGACGCCTCGTCGCCGAGCACCTGCTCGAGCGGGGCCACGAGCGGGTGGCCGTGCTCGCGGGCGAGCCGTACGCGAGCACCGGCCGGGACCGGGCGGCGGGCTTCCTCGAGCGCTGGTCGGCCGCGGGTCGGACGGTGCCGGCCGAGCGGGTCGTGCACGGGCCGTTCGACGTCGCGGGCGGGCGGTGGGCGATGCAGCGCGTGCTGGAGGCCGGGCCGCCGCCGACCGCGGTGTTCGCGGTCAACGACTTCACCGCGATCGGGGCGATGGGCGCGCTGCGCGACGCCGAGCTGCGCGTGGGGCGCGACGTGGCGCTCGTCGGCTACAACGACGTGTCCATCTCGGCGGAGCTGCCGGTCCCGCTGAGCACGGTCGCCGCCCCGAACGACGAGATGGGGCGCCGGGCGGTGGAGCTGCTCGTCGAGATCCTCGACGGCGGGCGGCCCGACCCGGTCCTGCTGTCACCTCGGCTACGCGTCCGGGCGTCGAGCGCGTTCGGCGTCCCGTCGTCCCCGGACCGCTACCGCTGATCACCCCGCTCCCACAGCTGCCCGAGCGCCGCGTTGACGGCCTCGGGCTGCTGGACCTGCGGGTAGAAGCCGGGCACGGTCAGCAGGCGCCCGCCGAGCCGGTCGGCGACCACCTCGGCGGTGATCATCAGTGGGACGCCGGCGAGGCGCCGGTACTCCTCCGGGGCGCCCGCCCAGTCACCGCGCACGACGAGCACCGGGAAGCCGGCCTCGGCCAGCGGGTCGAGCGGGACCTCGGCGTCCCAGCACGGCCGCTCGTGCATGGTGGTGCGCGCCGCCCGCAGGCGGGCGGGCGTCGGCTCCGGCGCGGGCATCCCGACCGACTCCGTCGACAGCCGCAGGTACTGCTCGGGTGTCAGGTCGACGGGCAACGCTGCCGACGCGGCGCGGTTGCGGGCGAGGACCTCGGCGACCACCGGGTGCGACTCGGCGGCGCGCAGCGAGCCGGGCTGGATGAGGCAGAGCGAGCGGACGAGGTCGGGGCGCGCCGCGGCGGCGAGCATGGCGGCGACGGCGCCGTAGGAGTGCCCGACCAGGTGGGCGCCGTCCCCGAGCAGGGTCACCACGTCCTGGGCGTCGACGGCGTAGTCGCTGCTGTACGGGCCCGGCGGCAGGTCGGGGCTCGCGCCGTAGCCCCTGCGGTCCATCAGCACCAGCCTGCGGTGCGCGGCGAGCGGGCGTTGGGCGCCGAACCCGTAGGCATCGTCGTCGCCCCAGCTGAGCACCCCGTGCACGAAGACGGCGGGCGGCCGGTCGGTCGCCTCGCCCAGGACGGTCGCGGCAACGGTGTTCACGAGGCCATTAAACAGCGTTCAGCGGTCCTGTACAGCGTTCAACGCTAGGGTGTGATCATGCCCTCGGTCTGGCTCGACCCGCCCGCGGCGCCGAGCCCCGGCCTCAGCCGCGAGGCCCTCGTGCGTTCCGCGGTCGCGCTGCTGGACGCCGACGGTCTCGAGCGCGTGTCGATGCGCCGCGTCGCGGCGGACCTCGGCGTCACGGCGGGCGCCCTCTACTGGTACGTCACCACGAAGGACGAGCTGCTCGAGCTGGCGCTCGACGACGTGCTGGGGGAGGCGCTCGGGCCGCCGGTGGAGGGCGGGTGGCGCGACGCGCTCGCCGCGCACGCGGCGCGGCTGCGCGAGGTCCTCCTGCGCCACCCGTGGGCGCTGCCGCTCATGGGACGGCTGCCCAACATCGGCCCGAACGCGCTCGCGCTGGCCGACGCGGCCCTCGACGTCGCCGCCCGCGCCGGCTTCCCCGACCCGCCCGCCGTCGTCGCCGCGCTGCACGACCAGGTGGTCGGGGCGGTGCTCGCCGAGACCGGGCTCCGGCACGCCCGCGCGGCGGCGCAGGACGCCGACCGGCTCGCGCAATACCTGGCCGCGGCCACCGAGCGGCACCCGGCCGTCGCGGCAGCCGTGCGGGAGGGCACGGCGGGCGACGCCGCCGCCCGGTCCGACGAGCGCTTCGCGTTCTCGCTGGGCTGCCTGCTCGACGGCCTGGAGGCGCGGCGGGGGTAGTCAGCCGATCGCCCGCCGCAGCCAGCGGGCCACCCCGTCGATGTGCACCGTCGCGTGGGCGGCCACGAGCGCGGCGTCGCGGCGCTCCAGCGCGTCGACGATCATCCGGTGCTCGGTGAGGCTGCGCTCCGTCGCGCCCTCCTCGGACAGGCCGCGCCAGATCCGCGCGCGCAGGGTGCTGCTGGAGAGCGTGTCGAGCAGGCTCGTGAGGTAGGCGTTGCCGGCCAGCGAGGCGATGCGGCGGTGGAACACCTGGTCGTGCGCCACCAGCTCGTCCGTCGTGGGGGAGTCGCCCAGCGCGGCGAGCAGCCCCCGCAGCTCCTCGACGTCGGCCGCCTCGACCCGCGCGGCGGCCTTCGCGGCCGCGGCGGGCTCCAGGATGCGGCGCACCTCGAACAGCTCCAGCAGCGACGCGTCCTGGTGGATGTCCACCACGAACGACATGGCGTCGAGCAGCGTGTCCGGGGTCAGGCTGGTGACGTAGGTGCCGTCGCCGCGGCGGACGTCGAGCACCCGGATGATCTCCAGCGCCTTCACGGCCTCGCGCAGCGAGCTGCGCGACAGCCCGAGCGCCTCGGACAGCTCCTTCTCCGGCGGCAACCGGTCGCCGGGCCCCAGCTGCCCGGAGCGGATCATCTCCTTGATCTTGCCGATCGCGTCGTCGGTGACCGCCATCAGCGCACGTCGAACCCGACCGCGACCGGCATCCCCGACGGTCCGGGCAGCTCCACCGCGACGCCGGCCGGATCGACGTGCGCCGCGACCGGAGCGCCGTCGGCGAGGGCGGCCGAGCCGAGCTCCAGCCGGTCGGCCCGGGCCGGCAGCACGACCCGCCCGTGGGCGTCGACGACCGCCCACGCGCGGTCCGAGGTGCGGGTCCAGCGCACCCACGGCTCGTCGGAGGCGGTCGCGACGGCGCCGTCGAGCGGGCGGGAGCCGTGCACGACACCGCTGTGCGCCGCCAGCCAGGCCGCCAGCTCCTCCAGGGGGCGCCGCTGCCCGTCCGGGATCGCGCCGCTCGCCGTCGGGCCGACGTTGAGCAGCAGGTTCCCGCCCCGGGAGACCACGTCCACGAGGTGGCGCACCAGGCGCGGCCCGTCCATCAGGTGCCGGGAGTCCTCCACCTGGTTGTAGCCGAAGGACAGCCCGATGCCGCGGTTGTTCTCCCACGCCGGCGCGGTCTCGGCGGCGAGCGCGTGCTGGTACTCGCTGGTGCGGAAGTCCCAGTGGGTGTCGCCCCAGCGATCGTTCACGACGCCGTCCGGCACCGTCTCGTAGAAGTACCGGAACAGCTCGGCGAGCCCGAGCGCGCCGTCGTGCTTGCCGGCCTCGGGCCACTCGATGTCGTTCCACAGCACGTCCGGGCGGTACCGGTCGATCAGGTCGCGGACGTGCAGGTAGGCGTACGCGGCGTAGGCCGCGTCGTTGGGGCGCAGCGCGCGCACGCCGGCGAACGTGTCGATCGCCGGCAGGTGCGGGGTGACGCTCCAGTCGAGCCCGCCGGAGTAGTACACGCCGAACCGCAGCCCGGCCTCCCGCGCGGCTCGCGCCAGCTCGCCGACCAGGTCGCGCCGCGGCCCCCGGTGCACGGTGTTGCGGGTCGCGGTGCCCGGCGCGTCCCACAGCGCGATGCCGTCGTGGTGCTTCGTGGTCGGCACGACGTAGCGCGCCCCGGCCCGGGCGAACAGGTCGCACCAGGCGCCCGGGTCGAACTCCTCGGCGCGCCACGCGTCGAGGAAGTCGTCGTAGGGGGCGTCGCCGTAGGTCTCCAGGTGGTGCTTGCGCGCCGGGCTGTCGTCGATCCGGATGGTGTTCCAGTACCACTCGGCGTAGGCGTTGTGCCGGAACCACGTGTGCTCGTCGACGGTGCCCAGCTCGCCGGTCGGCTCCGCCCACGCGGGCACCGAGTAGGCGCCCCAGTGGACGAAGATCCCGAACTTGGCGTCGGCGAACCAGGTGGGGAGCGGGCGTTGGAAGCGGCTCCAGTCGACGGTCAACGGTCCTCCCGAGATGTCACCGGCCACCGAGGCCGGACAGTGCGAGGCCGCGGACGAGGTGGCCGTCCTGGGTGCTCCTCGGCGTCGAGTGAGACATCCGATGTCTTGTCACCTTTGCGGCTTGATCACGGGTGAGTCAAGGGGGATGCCGAGAAAAGATCTGATGTCAGCCGAGCCTTCGGAGAGGAACCCGCTCGTGGTCCGTCTGGGGTGGCGGCAGCTGCGAGGGCTGGAACCGGGCCACCTGCACGGATGTCAGCAGGTGCTCGCGGTGCACGGTCCTCCTCGGCGTCGAGTGGTCTTCGCGCACCGAGGTTAGGGGTGACCCCCGGGTGTGCGCGTGGGTCTGGCTCCCCACTGGTGGTAATTTCTCACCATGGACGTGGAGCGCGTCGCGCTGCACCTCGCGCGTCCGCCGTTCGTGGCCAACGTCGGTGTCGGGGTGCACGGCGTGCGCAGCCCGCACGACGTGTACCGGCTACCGGACCTGTGGCAGCTGCACCTGTACGGCTACTCCGCCGAGGTCACCATCGGCGGGCGTACCTACGCCGTCGCGCCGGGCTGGGTGAGCTTCGTGCCCGCGGGCGTCGAGGTCCGCTTCGACTACACCGGCCGCTCCGAGCACCTGTTCGCCCACTTCCGGCCGGAGCCGGCGGGGGAGCCGTCGGTGGTGCCCGTGGTGCGGGACGCGGGCGCGGCCTCGGCGGGGCTGTCCGACCTGCTGCGGGCGGCGATCTCCGCCTCCCCCGGTGGGTCGGCGCGCGTGGCGGCCGAGGTGTGGGCCGCGCTCTGGCGGATCGCCCAGCTGCCCGAGCCCGCCGGGGTCGGCACCCGGCACGCGGCCGTCGCGACGGCGATCGACCACATCGAGGCCAACCTCGCGCGCCCGCTCTCCGTCCCCGACGTCGCCCGCGTGGCCGGCGTCTCGCACAACCACCTCACGCGGCTCTTCCGCGCCGAGACCGGGCTGCCGGTGGTCGGCTGGATCCGGCGGCGGCGGATGGCCCGGGCCCAGCACCTGCTCACCGCCACGACGATGTCGATCCCGGCGGTGGCCGCCTCCGTCGGCATCCACGACCTGCAGGCGTTCAACAAGGCCTGCCGCCGGGAGCTGGGCGCCTCGCCGCGCGCGATCAGGGCGGGCGCGACCCGGGCGAGCGCCTAGCTGTAGTGACTCAGGACGTTGTTGTCAGTGCTCGACGGCGTGTCGGCTTGAACGAGGGGAGGGCCTCCGGGCGAGGTGGGTGTGTCTGAGGCACCTACTTCGAACCCAGGAGGCCCTCCATGG
>Ga0310830_100067_pt1 | contig 208555 bp, 212 predicted proteins | sample WT_ome_5_FD_201301 | JGI IMG/M metagenome (GOLD analysis project Ga0310830, IMG submission 201301) | Sorghum-adapted microbial communities enriched on wild type (WT) sorghum from Joint BioEnergy Institute, Emeryville, California, United... ... | reverse complement strand
GGAAGCGGCCATCGCCGGCTACATCCGCTGGGCCAACCGTCGCGCTCGACCCAAGCGACACTTCGCCCCCGAGTCCAAGATCCGCAGACCCGATTACCTACCGAACGTTGCCTGACAAGGCACTAGCGGGGCTCGAACGCGCCGCTCTTGATCCCGGCCAGGAACGCACCCCACTCGTGCGAGCTGAACCGCAGCTCCCGGCTGCGGTCCTTGGTGTCGCGCACCGCGACGACACCACCCGGCAGCACCCCGACCTCGACGCAGTCGCCTCCGGAGCAGAAGCTACTGGTCCTGAAGTCGGCCACCGTGTGCTCGGTCATCTCGTTCTTCCTCCGGGGGAGCGTGCTGGAGCTCGTATCGACGGACGATCTCCCGCGAGGCGTCCGGATCCAGGGCCCGATCCGCCACGTCCGCGAGGACGTCTTTATACAGGTCCACATCGGACTGGTTTTCGTAGGTATCCCCCGCTGGGCCCTCGATGAACACGACGTCACCCCCCACGTTGTCCGGGAACTCCAGGATCTGGAACGGACCCGCGTGGGCGCGGTGCAACCCGGTCGAGAACGGCAGCACCCGAACGGTGACGTTGGGCAGCATCGACCGCTCCCGGAGGTAGCGCAGCTGCGTCGCCATCACGGCCGGAGAACCCACCACCCGGCTCAGCACCGACTCGTCGAGCACCACCTCGAGCTCCAGCGGCGGCGTCCGCTCGGTGAGGGCCTCCTGGCGGCGCAGGCGCAGCTCGACGAGCCGGTCCACCTCGTCGCTCGTGCGCTCCGACAGCAACGCGTCCAGGACGGCGCGCGTGTACTCGGGCGCTTGCAGCAGCCCGTGCACCCAGGCGACCTCGAACGAGCGCACCCGAACGGCCTCGGTCTCCAACGCCGTGTAGCGGGCCGGGGCGTTCATCACGAATCGCTCGGCCTGCACGCCGTCGGTGTAGCGCTCCCACCAGCCCTGCTCGCGGCTCTCGTGGACCAGCCGCGTGAGCCGCTCGCGCCGCTCGGCGTCGGTGACGCCGTAGATCTCCATCAGCGCCACCACGTCGGGCATGCGGGGGATGCCCTTGCCGTTCTCCAAACGGCTGATCTTCGACGCCGAGCAGTCCAGCTCGCGCGCGACCTCGATCAGCTGGAGCTTCGCCCGCCGGCGCAGCTCGCGGAGCTCGGCGCCCAGGCGCCGCCGTGGCCCCGCAGGTCCTTGCGCAGTGGGCATCAGGTCCGCCGCTCCGTCGAAAATCAACCGTGCAATTGCACGGCCGAGATGGAGGATAGCGGAGGGCACGGGCGGCCCCGGTGGGGCTCGCCGTCAGACGGCGTCGAAGCCGCCTTCCTTCACGGTGCGGAGGAACTGCGCCCACTCACCGGCGGTGACCACCCACAACGGCGCACCGGGATCGAGGGTGGTGCGCAGCGCGACCCGGCCGTCGGGGAGGCGGGCGGCCTCGATGCAGTCGCCGACGCTGCAGTACTCCCGTCCTACGAACTCGAGTTCGCACTCCGTACCACTCAACGGTCCACCCCTCCGTCGTACGATCGGGTGATCGTACAAGGGCAGAGCGTGATCCACCGGCTCACCGACCTGGGGTCGGCGGGCGGCGCTGGTGATCCGAGCACTACTCGTCGTAGGTGTCGGCGACCTCCCGCAGGAAGCTCAGCAGCTCGCGACCCTCGAGGGCCTGCTTCCACGCCGTGTCGAGCCGGTCGGAGTGGGCGCGCACGACGTCCGGTTTCTCCTGCAGGCCGCCCCCGTCCTGGCCCTCGAAGAAGATGACGTCGCTCTCGCCGTTGTCGAACGACAGGATCTGGAACCCGCCGCCGAGCAGGCCGTGCAGCCCGACCGAGAACGGGAGCACCCGCAGCTCGATCGACGACGACTCGTCCTCGACGATGCGGCACAGGTGCTCCACCTGCTCGCGCATGACGCCGGGTCCGTGCGCGGGGCGGCGCAGCACGGCCTCGTCCACCAGCGCGGCGACCCGCAGCGGATCGGGCTCGCGGCGCAGGACGTTCTTGCGCTCCATCCGCAACCTGATCATCGTCTCCAGCGCCTCGCCGGAGACGGTGGGCTGCGACGCGGTGATGACCGCACGCGCGTAGCGCTCGGTCTGGAGCAGGCCGGGCACGGCGCCCGGGGAGTACTGCCGGAGCGCGGACGCGCCGGCCTCGAGGCCGATGAAGCGGTGCAAGGCGGAGCCGGGGGCCAGCAGGTCGCCGTACGAGTCGTACCACGCGGCCTGCTTGCCCTCGCCGGCCAGCGCAATGAGCTCGTCGCGCGCGTCGAGCGCCGAGTAGAGGCGCAGCAGTGTGTCGATCTCCGGTCGACGAGGAGTGGACAGCCCGGTCTCGATCCGGCTGATCTTCGACACCGAGCAGTCGAGCTCCTCCGCCGCCCGACTCACCGGGATCCCCGCCGCCTCGCGCAGACGCCGAAGCTCGCTGCCGAGGGTGCGACGGGACAGGACAGGGCTGCTAGCCATGCCGGAACCCCTTCGGGTCGACCTGAGCTGCGTACAGACGTCCGGTGCGCTGGACACCGGGCGCGCGCCCTCCGGGCGGGCCGTCGGGTGTGCGTTCAGCAGAGCGTACTCCTGCCATCTCGCGATGGCCATGACTGTCGTGCAGAACACTTACCACTTCTGCACTTCCGCGCCGCAATCCCGCTGTGCACTTGCATGCAGCGCGATCACACAGCAGACTCGGAATCGGGTCACGGCCCGAGGAGGCACCCCATGACCGGGATCGCAGTCATCGCCATCGGAGGAGTCGTAGCGCTGGTCCTGCTGGCCGTCCTGATCGGCAACGCGGACGCGCGAGCCCAGCGGGACGCGTGGAACCGGATCGCCGCCCGCCGCCGCGAGCTCGGCGAGTGGGAGCGGCAGCTGATCCGGGCCGCGGAGTCGGAGGGGTGCCCGGCCTGCCGGCTGCTCCGGGAGCGGGGCAAGCTGCACGACCCGCTCGCGTAGGCCGGCTCAGCTCAGGGCACGCCTGCCGGAGAGGGCGCGGCCGAGGGTGAGCTCGTCGGCGAACTCGAGGTCGCCGCCCATCGGCAGGCCGGACGCGAGCCGGGTGACCGTGAGGCCGGGGAAGTCGCGCAGGAGCCGGACGAGGTAGGTCGCCGTGGCCTCGCCCTCGGTGTTCGGGTCGGTCGCGATGATCACTTCGGCGATCTCGGTCTCGTCGGCCGCCGGGCCGGTGCCGCCCAGCCGGGCGAGCAGCTCTCGGATCCGCAACGTGTCGGGCCCGACGCCGGCCAGCGGGTCGAGCGCCCCGCCGAGCACGTGGTAGCGGCCCTTGAACTCACGGGTGCGCTCCACCGCGAGCACGTCCTTCGGTTCCTCGACGACGCAGACGACGGTGGGGTCGCGGCGGGTGTCGGAGCAGAAGCGGCAGCGCTCCCGCTCGGAGACGTTGCCGCACACCTCGCAGAAGCGGACGCCCTCCTTGACCTTCTGCAGCGCGTCCTGCAGCCGCGCGACGTCGGCCGGGTCGGCGGCGAGCAGGTGGAACGCGATGCGCTGAGCGCTCTTCGGACCCACGCCCGGCAGGCGGCCGAGCTCGTCGATCAGGTCCTGAACCGGCCCCTCGAACACGCCAGAACGTTACGCGCCGAGGCCGGGCAGGCCCAGGCCACCCGCTGCGTCGCCGAGGCCACCGGCGAGCGGGCCCATCTTCTCCGCCTGCAGCTCCTGCGCCCGCCGCGCGGCGTCCTGCAGCGCGCCGACGATCAGATCCTGCAGGGTCTCGACGTCGTCCGGGTCGACGACCTTCGGGTCGATCCGCACCGAGCGCACTTCACCCGCGCCGGTGGTGGTGACCTGCACGAGCCCGTTGCCCGCCTGGCCGACCACCTCCGCGGACGTCAGCTCGGCCTGCGCGGCCATCAGCTGCTGCTGCATCTTCTGCGCCTGCTGCAGGATCATCTGCATGTCGGGCTGACCGGGTTGCACCAGCGTCTCCTCGCATCGCGCCTGCGCCGGCACGGCCGGCTCCCCGCCCAGGCTAGGCCATCGCGGGGCCGCCGGGGGTGGCAGGCTGACCGCCGTGCGCAGACCGCATCGGGCCGTGCTCGCCGTCGCGGCGGCGCTGACCACCGCCGCGTGCGCGGGCGCGGCCGCCACCCCCGCGCCGCGGACACCCGCCCCGGCACCCACCAGCGCTGCGGCGCCACCGCCGGTCGTACTGCTCGACCCGGGGCACAACGGGCGCAACGCGGCCGAGCCCGCCGCGATCCGCAGGCTCGTCCCCGACGGCCGCGGCGGCGAGAAAGCGTGCAACACCACCGGCACCGCCACCGACGCCGGCTACCCGGAGCACGCCTTCGCCTTCGACGTGGCGCAGCGGGTGGCGGCCAGGCTGGAGGCGGCGGGGGTTCGCGTCGTGTTGACACGAACAGACGACGACGGCGTCGGCCCGTGCGTCGACGAGCGGGGCCGCGCCGGGGAGGAGGCCGGGGCCGCGGCCGCGGTGTCGATCCACGCCGACGGGGCCGCGCCGACGGCGTCGGGGTTCCACGTGGCCTACGCCGACCCGCCGCTCAACCCGGCGCAGGCCGGGCCTGCCGTCGAGCTCGCCACCGCGCTCCGGGACGCGCTGCGCGCGGGCGGCTTCCGGGACTCGGACTACATCGGCCGCGACGGGCTCTCCCCGCGGGCCGACCTCGCCGGCCTGAACCACGCCACCCGCCCGACGGTGCTCGTGGAGTGCGCGAACATGCGCAACCCGGACGAGGCCGCCGTGGTGTCCTCCGCGTCCGGCCGCGACCGCTACGCCGCTGCGATCGCGGCGGGTGTGCTCGGCTTCCTCGAGCGGGAGCCCTGACGCTCCCGGTCGTCAGGGCCGCTCGATCGCGCGCGCGCCCAGCTGGGTGGTGAGCAGTTCGATCGCGACCTCCTCGGGGTCGCGGCGCTCCCCGTCGGCGACGGGCACGGCGGCCTCGGCGAGCATCGCCTCCTCGTCGTCGTCCGGTGGCGGGACGTCGTCGTCGGGCGGCTCCGGCGGCAGCGGCACGCCGTCGTCGGGAGCGGACGGCCTGCGCACCGGGGGCGGCCGCTGGCCGCGTGCGGGCTGGGGCGCCTGCTGCGGGCGCGACGGGGGCTCGGGCCGCCGCGGCGGACCGCCGCGGCCGCCGGCGGGCGGCGCCGGGGCGTCACCCGCCTCGCAGCGCACCTGCCAGCGCACGCCGAGGACCGAGTGGAGCGCCGCGGAGACGATGTCGGCGTTGCGCGGCTCGGACAGGCGCCGGGCGAGCGAGGGCGCGCCGATGCCGAGCACGAGGGTGTCGCCCTGCACGGCCCGGACGGACGCGTTGACCAGCATCGCCTCGATGCTGCGGCTCTGGGTGCGCGCGGCGGCGAGCACCTCCGACCACACGCGGCGCACGGCGGCGGCGTCGATCCCCCCGCCCTGGGCCGCCGGGCGTTCCGCGGGCGCGGTGGCCGGCTCCGGCCGGGCCGGGGGCTGCTGAGGCGGCTGCTGCGGCGGCGCGGGCGGCTGGGCCGCGGCCGGCGCCTGCGGCGGGCGGGCCGGGCGCTCGGCGGGCGCGCTCTCCTGCCGCGGCCGGGCGGGCGGCGGGGTGCCCTCCTGCGGGCGGGCCGCCGGCGGTGCGGCGGCGGGGGCCGCCTGCTCGGCGGCGGCCTCGCTGGGCCTGCGGAACGTGCGGCGACCGCCCTCGGCCGGCTCCTCCTGCCCGGGCGCGGCGGCCGCGATGGCGCTGCGGCGCTCCAGCCGTTCGATCCGCTCGAGGAGGCCCGCCTCGTCGTCGGTGGCCGCGGGCAGCAGCATCCGCGCGCAGAGCAGCTCCAGCAGCAGCCGCGGGGCGGTGGCGCCGCGCATCTCGGTGAGCCCGCTGTGCACGATCTCGCCGTACCGGGTGAGCGTGGCGATGCCGATCTTGCCGGCCTGCTCGGCCATGCGGGCGATCTCGTCGTCGGCGGCCTCGACGAGCCCGCGCTCGGCGGCCTCGGGCACGGACTGCAGGAGCACCAGGTCGCGCAGCCGCTGCAGCAGGTCGGAGGCGAAGCGGCGGGGGTCGTGGCCGGCCTCGACGAGCCGGTCGACGGTCTCGAACACCGCGGCCCGGTCGCCCGCGGCGAGCGCGTCGATCATGTCGTCGATGAGGGCGACGTCGGTGACGCCGAGCAGTGCGACGGCGCGCTCGTAGGTGACGCCCTCCGGCCCGGCGCCCGCGAGCAGCTGGTCGAGCACCGAGAGGGTGTCGCGCGCCGAGCCGCCGCCCGCCCGCAGCACGAGCGGGAAGACGGGGGGCTCGACCTTCGCGCCCTCCTCCGCGCAGATCCGCTCGAGCAGCTTGCGCAGGGTGCCCGGCGGGATGAGCCGGAACGGGTAGTGGTGGGTGCGCGAGCGGATGGTGGGGAGCACCTTGTCCGGCTCGGTGGTGGCGAACACGAAGACGAGGTGCTCCGGAGGCTCCTCCACGATCTTCAGCAGGGCGTTGAAGCCCTGCGTGGTGATCATGTGGGCCTCGTCGACGATGAACACCCGGTACCGCGACTCGGCGGGGGCGAAGAAGGCCCGGTCGCGCAGCTCGCGGGTGTCGTCGACGCCGCCGTGCGAGGCGGCGTCGAGCTCGGTGACGTCGATGTTGCCGGGGCCGCCCGGCGCGAGGGACACGCAGGACGCGCAGACCCCGCACGGGTCGGGGGTGGGGCCCTGCTCGCAGTTGAGGGAGCGCGCGAGGATGCGGGCCGACGAGGTCTTGCCGCAGCCGCGCGGCCCGGAGAACAGGTACGCGTGGTTGATGCGCCCCGAGGCGAGCGCGGTGCTCAACGGCTCGGTGACGTGTTCCTGCCCGACCACCTCTGCGAACTTCGCCGGGCGGTACTTGCGGTACAGAGCCAGCGCCACGGCCGCGAGGCTACCCACCATCGCCGACATCGCGAACGACGGGGAACGAGGGCCGCACGTCGCGCCGTGCGAACCGCCCGTCGACGGCGCGCTGATCGCGCCGAGCCAGGTCCCCGGGGCGACTTCGCGAACCGTGGGTGTGCCACACACCGCCGGCGCTGTGTGAAGCGCAGCCCGAGTGCGTGGAAGTCGCTGGTGACGACGGCGCGGAGCGCGGAACCACGTGCGAGAGGCGTACCCGACTCCCTCGCGCGGGAGGACGGCACCACGCCGCACGGGAACCCGCGACGAGACTCCGACGACGAGCCCGAGCGGACCACGGATGGGGGTCCGGGGGGCGAAGCCGAAGCCCCTCCGGCAGGGGGTCCGGGGCTCGGCCCTCGGAAGACGCTGACGAACGAGACCCGGCGAAGCGCTGGAAGCGCGAGCACACGCCGCCCTCTCGTGAGGGGACCCCGCGCACCCGCTAGAGCCCGTTGACCCTTGCTGCCTTCCGGCCCTGGGGGGGTTCACAGGATAGACGCCGCGCGGGGTCCGCAAGCCAGTGTAGAGGAGTGGGGTCGCGCGGGTGGCGGGCGGCCCAGCCGTTATGCTTCTCGGCGGAGGATTCGCCTAGAGGCCTATGGCGCACGCTTGGAAAGCGTGTTGGGTTCACGCCCTCGCGGGTTCGAATCCCGCATCCTCCGCAGGGAGAGCAGGTGACGCCGGGTCGGTCCAGCAGGGCCACCCGGCGTTCCTGTCCCGGGGGCCTACTCCCACGGGGTGGGCGCGTCCGGGTTCTCCGGGTCCTCGAGGAGCGCCGCGGTTTCGACGCCGCCGTCGGCGCGCACGCGCACGACGACGAACCGCTGCTCCTCGTCGGAGCCGGGCGGCGTCAGGCTGATGACGTCGCCGACCTCGAACGCGTGCTCGTCCGCCATCGCCCGTCCCTCCGTCGGCGCTGCCCGCCACGGTAGTCGCGCGAGCGGGGGGTAGCCTGCGTGCGGGTCCCCGATCCGTGGCACCCCGGACGAGCGGCGTCGTACCCGTCGACAAGACGACGCCCCGGGAGGTGTGTCGTGGCGTGGCTCGTGCTGGTGGTCTCCGGTGTCCTGGAGACGGTGTGGGCGGCGGCGCTGAGCCGCTCGGAGGGCTTCAGCAGGCTCGTTCCGTCGATCGTCTTCGTGGTCGCGCTGGTGCTGAGCATGATCGGGCTGGCGTACGCGCTGCGGGAGATCCCGGTGGGCACGGGGTACGCGGTGTGGGTGGGGATCGGTGCCGTCGGCACCGCCCTCTACGGCATGGCCGTGCTGGGTGAGCCGGTCACCGTGCTCCGCGTGCTGTGCCTGGCGGCCATCGTCGGCGGCGTCGTCGGTCTGAAGTTCCTGCATTAGGACCGCCGAGATCGGGAACACGGTCCGCAGCGGGTCGTCAGGAGCGGCCCCATGGGGGAAGCAGGAGGAGCGATGACCGTCACGGGCATCATCACCGCGATCATCATCGGGGCCATCATCGGTTTCCTCGGCCGTCTCGTGGCGCCGGGGAAGCAGGACATCCCGATCTGGCTGACCATCCTGGTCGGCATCGTGGCCGCGTTCATCGGCACCTGGATCGCCGGCCTGTTCGGGGTGGCCGACACCAGGGGCATCGACTGGCTCGAACTCATCATGCAGGTCGTCGTCGCCGCCATCGGCGTCACGGTCGTCGCGGGGATCTACGGCCGCCGGGCCGTACGCCGCTAGGCCGGCCTGTGCTCCCGGCGGCCGCCGGGTCCTCCCCGCGACGGACCCGGCGGCCGTCCGTTGTGCGCGCCCGGCGGATGATCGGTGGGGCCGACACGACAGGAGGACGATGCCGACGCCACCCACCTTCGCCGACGTGCAGGCGGCGGCCGAGCGGATCCGCGGCCACGCCCACCGGACGCCGGTGCTGACCTCCCGGCGCGTCGACGCCGAGGTCGGCGCCCAGCTGTTCTTCAAGTGCGAGAACTTCCAGCGGATGGGCGCGTTCAAGTTCCGCGGCGCGTTCAACGCGCTGTCGCGGCTGGACGAGGAGCGGCGCCGGGCGGGGGTCGTGACCTTCTCGTCGGGCAACCACGCGCAGGCGATCGCGCTCGCCGCGAACATCCTCGGCATCCCGGCCACCATCCTGATGCCGCACGACGCGCCGGAGAGCAAGGTCGCGGCCACGGAGGGGTACGGGGCGTCGGTCGTGCGGTTCGACCGCTACGCCGACGACCGTGACGAGATGGGCCGCGCCCTCGCCGCCGAGAAGGGGCTCACCCTCGTGCCGCCCTACGACCACCCGGACGTCATCGCCGGGCAGGGCACGGCGACCATGGAGCTGATCGACGAGGTCGGCGAGCTCGACGCGCTCTTCGTCTGCCTCGGCGGGGGCGGGTTGCTGTCGGGCGCGGCGCTGGCCGTGCGGGCGATGGCACCGGCGTGCCGGATCGTGGGGGTCGAGCCGGAGGCGGGCGACGACGGTCTCCGTTCGTTCCGCAGCGGCCGAATCGTCCACATCGACACGCCGCAGACGATCGCCGACGGCGCGCAGACCCAGCACCTCGGCGAGCTCACGTTCGCGATCATCAGCCGGGACGTCGACGACATCGTCACCGCGAGCGACGCCGAGCTCGTCGAGGCCATGCGGGTGTTCGCGGCCACGATGAAGATCGTCGTGGAGCCGACGGGGTGCCTCGCGTTCGCCGCCGTGCGCCGGCTGGCTCCCGAGCTCACGGGGCAGCGGGTCGGGGTGCTGGTGAGCGGCGGGAACGTCGACCTCGACCGGTTCGCGGCGCTGATCGCGGGGTGATCGGCACCCTCGGCGAGCCGGTCGACGCGAAGAGTAGCGATCAGTGTCGGTCCGGCGACGTTTCGTAGCCGCGGGCGCCCCGGCTCCGTAGGATCGTCGGTTCCCCCGACGACGGAGATCCCGCGATGCGCCCGATCCGAGCCCTGGCCGCCACCGCTGCGGTGGCGTTCGCCGCCGGGTGCTCGACGGCCGCGGACCCCACCGGCATGCCCGCCGCCGCGGTCGCGGCCCCGTGCGTGGAGACCGTGGCCACGCCGGCCGCGCAGCGCCCGGCCGCGCTCGCCGGCACCACCAGCAACTGGTACGGCGAGGGCGACATCTGGGTGGCCGTCCCCGACTACCCGCCGACGCGGCAGGGGGAGGCACTCGTGCTGAAGTTCCCGGTGGTGACGCTGGTGGACGGCGCGCCGACGGCGTCGCGCGGGGCGCCGGTCATCACGGCGGTGCGGGTGGACGCCGCGGGCGAGGCGCCGGGTCAGGTGGGCGGGTTCGCCCAGGCCTTCGGCACCTCCGACCTGTCGTTCTGGCCCGCGTCCGTGGCCCTGCCCGCCCCCGGGTGCTGGCGGATCACCGGCCTGCTCGCCGCGCAGGCGGTGGAGTTCACGGTGTGGGTCGAGGAGCCGTGACGCCCAGGTCGACGGGCAGGCGGTCGACCCCGAACACGAACGACAGCTTCCGGAACGGCAGCTGCGACGGCTCGGCGCCCAGCCGGATGTCGGGGAACCTGCGCACGAGCGCCGGGTACGCGGTGCGCAGCTCCATGCGGGCGAGCTCGGCGCCGATGCAGCGGTGCAGGCCGTGGCCGAAGGCCAGGTGCGGGCGGGCGGGGCGGCCCGGGTCGAAGTCGTCGAGGCCGCCGTCGCGGTTCGCCGCGCTGAGCGAGCAGAGGACGATGTCGCCCTCCTCGATGGTGGCGTCGCCGATCTTCACCCGTTCCCGGGCGAAGCGTGGGAACGCGACCTGCACGACCGTGAGGTAGCGCAGCAGCTCGTCGACGAACGGGTCGACGGCGTCGTCGCTCGTGCGGATCGCCTCCCGGGTCTCCGGGTGCTGCACGAGCACGATCGTGCCGAGCGCGAGCATGCTCGTCGTCGTCTCGAGCCCGCCGGTGAGCAGGCCGTCGGCGAGCGCGGCGAGCTCGTGGTCGGACAGCTCGTCGCCGTGCTCGCGCACGAGGCGGCCGAGCAGCCCGTCGCCGGGCTCATCCCGCTGCTTCTGCACGATCTTGAGCAGGTACTCCATGGACTCGGAGATCGCGCCGAGGGATCCGGTGACGCCGCCGAGCAGGTCGAAGCGGGTGGTCGAGAGCCGCTGGAACTCGTCGCGGTCGGCGTAGGGGACGCCGAGCAGCTCGCAGATCGTGAGCGACGGGATCGGCAGCGCGAAGCTCTGGAGGACGTCCACGGGACGACCCGCCTCGGCGAGCGCCTGCATCTCGTCCAGCTGGCCCGCCACGATCGCCTCGATGCGGGGGGTGAGCCTGCGCAGCCGGTGGCCGGTGAACTCCGGGGTGAGCAGCTTGCGCAGCCGGGTGTGGTCGGGCGGGTCGGTGAACCCCAGCCCGCCCGGGTTCTGCTCCGCGGTGATCCCGACGGTGCCCACCAGGTTGGTGAAGTCGTTGCTGAACGCCGGTGAGTTCGCCAGGACCGCCCGGGCCTCCTCGTACCCGGTGACCAGCCACGCCCGGATGCCGAAGGGCAGCTTCATCCGGCTCACCGGCTCGCGGTCGCGGAGCTCCCCGAGCGCGGGCACGGGGTTCAGACCGTCACGCTGCAGCGGCACGAGGGCGGAGTCGGGCAGCACCGACAGCAGGGCGTCCGTGTTGCCCTGGCGCTTGCGCCCCAGCCGCAGCCGGGCGAGCGTGCCGATGATGCGTCTGCGGGTCCCCCACATGCGGCGGAACTCTATGCAGGTCGGCCCCCTCCGTGGTGAGGGTGTGCCGAGATCGGTCGCTCTCCGTCGGCGAAAAACCCGGCGGGTGCGACGGCGGTACGGCTAGCGTCGCGGCCGTGCCGTCGAACCCCGCCCCGGACGGCCTGCTCGCCCTGTTGTCGGCGCGCACCGGCCATTTCCCACTGGAGTCCGGTCACCACGGCGAGCTGTGGCTCGACCTGGACTCCCTGTTCTTCGAACCGGCGGCCGTGGAGCCGTTCGCGCACCGGCTCGCCGACCTGGTCCGGCCGCACGCCCCGGACGTCGTGTGCGGGCCGCTCGTCGGCGGCGCGTACCTCGCCCAGGTCGTCGCCGCCCGGCTCGGGGCCCGGTTCTGCCACGCGGAGCGGACCTCGACCGGCGACGGCGGCCTCTACGCGGCGACCTACCAGCTCCCCCGCGCCCTGGTGCCCCACCTGGCCGGGCTGCGGGTGGCGGTCGTGGACGACGTGGTGAACGCGGGATCCGCCGTGCGGGCCACCCTCGCCGCGCTCGCGCAGGCAGGCGCGCGGCCGGTGGCGATCGGGGCGTTGCTCGCGCTCGGCCGCACCCCCGGCCGGGTGGCGGCGTCGGCCGGTCTCCCCCTCGAGGCGGTCGCCACCCGCGACAACGAGATCTGGGAGCCCGACCGCTGCCCGCGGTGCGCGGCCGGGGTGCCGCTGCAGCAGCCGTGAGGGTGGATCATCGGCGCATGGCGGTCCTCGACGTGATCGTCCCGAAGCTCGTCGCCCTGCCCGGCGTGGTCGCCGTGGTGCTCGGCGGGAGCAGGGCGCGTGGCACGCACCGCCCGGACAGCGACTGGGACATCGGCCTGTACTACCGCGGCACCTTCGACGCCCGGCTCATCGCGGGCCTCGGCTTCCCCGGCCACGTCGCGCAGCCCGGGGAGTGGGGCCGGATCGTCAACGGCGGGGCGTGGCTCACCGTCGAGGGGCAACCGGTGGACGTGCTGCTGCGCGACCTCGACGTCGTCGAGCGCTGGTGGGCCGACGCGCAGGACGGCCGGTTCGAGATGGACAACGTCGAGGGCCACATCGCGGGCCTGCCCACCTACACGCCGGTGGGCGAGCTCGCGATCGCGCAGGTGCTGCACGGCGAGGTGCCGCGGGTGACCTACCCGGACGCGCTGCGCGTGGTGGCGGGCGAGCGGTGGCGCTGGAACGGCGCGTTCTCCCTCGCGTACGCGGAGAAGTACGCCGAGCGCGGCGACGTCGCGATGGCCGCGGGGACGATGGCCCGGGCCACCGCGCAGACCGCCCACGGCGTGCTCGCCGAGCGCGGCGAGTGGGTGCTGAACGAGAAGGGCATCGTCGACGCCGCGGGCCTCGGCGTCGCACACGAGATCATCGGCACCTGCCAGGCCGACCCGGCGGCCGCGGTGCGGGCGCTGCGCGACGTGCTGGACCCGCCAGAGTTGTTCGAGCTGGCCGTCCGGCACGACGGGTGATCCACGCACGAGGGCCGGGCCCTCGACGGGCCCGGCCCTCGCAAGCGGTAGCGGTGGGATTTGAACCCACGGAGGCTTGCACCTCACGCGCTTTCGAGGCGCGCTCCTTCGGCCGCTCGGACACGCTACCGCCGACGAGCTTACAAGGCGCCCCTCCGTCGCTCCGCGCACCCCGGGGCAGGGCAGAATCCACCGGTGATCTCCTGGTCCGCGACCCGGCGCGTGATCGCCGCGGCCGCCCTCGTCGTCGCCGCCACCGCGTGCGCCCCGGAGCCGTCCGCTCCCCCTTCGTCCGACGAACCGGGCTGCGCGCCCGGCGCGCTGCCCACCCTCGCGGAGGGCACGCTCACGTTCGGCACCGATCAGCCGGTCTACCCCCCGTGGTACCTCGACGACGATCCGGCGTCCGGGCGCGGGTTCGAAAGCGCCGTGGCGTACGCGGTCGCCGAGCGGCTCGGCTACCCGCGGGAGAACGTGAGCTGGGTGCGCGTGCCGTTCAACGCCGCCATCCAGCCGGGGCCGAAGTCGTTCGACCTCGACCTCAACGAGTTCTCGATCACCCCGGAGCGGGCGCAGGCCGTGGACTTCTCGGCGCCCTACTACGACGTGAAACAGGCGGTGGTCGCGCTGCGGGACAGCCCGGCCGGGAACGCGTCGTCGATCGCCGACCTCGAGGGCGTGCGCCTGGGCGCACAGGTGGGCTCGACCAGCTACCAGGCGATCGTCGACCAGATCGCGCCCACGACCGAGCCCGCGGTGTTCAACACCAACGACGACGCGAAGCTCGCCCTGTCCAACGGCCAGGTCGACGCGATCGTGGTGGACCTGCCGACCGCCTTCTACATCACGTCGGCGGAGCTGGAGGGTGCGACGATCGTCGGCCAGCTGCCGCTCGGCGGCGGCACGCCCGAGCAGTTCGGCGCCGTGCTGGACAAGGACAGCCCGCTCACGCCGTGCGTCTCGGCTGCGATCGAGGAACTGCGGGCCGACGGCACGCTCGCCGCGATCGAACAGCAGTGGCTCGCCTCCGCGGAGACCGCGCCGGAGCTGCGGTGACCCTGAGCCCGCTGGCACAGGAGCGGTTGGCGTACCGCCGGTCGAGGGCGCGGCGCTCCACGCTCCTCGCGCTGGCCTCGACCGTGGTGTTCGCGGCCGCGGTCTTCATCGGGGTGACCAGCGCTCCCGGCTGGCCGCGCGTCCAGGAGACGTTCTTCGACCTGCGGGTCGGCTGGGAGTCGCTGCCCGAGGTGGCGGCGGGCCTGTGGCTCAACCTGCGGGTGCTCGTGGTGGCCGAGATCGGGGTGCTGGCACTCGGGCTGCTGATCGCCGTGCTGCGCACGCTGCGCGGTCCGGTGTTCTTCCCGCTGCGGGCGCTGGCCACCGGCTACGTCGACCTGTTCCGGGGCGTGCCCCTGCTCATCGCGCTCTACCTGATCGGCTTCGGGCTGCCCGCGCTGCGGCTGCAGGGGGTGCCGACCGACACCGCGGTGCTCGGCACGATCACGCTGATCCTCGTCTACTCCGCGTACGTGGCCGAGGTGTTCCGGGCCGGCATCGAGTCGGTGCACCCGTCGCAGCGCGCCGCGGCCCGCTCGCTCGGCCTGACCCACCGCCAGACGATGCGGCTGGTGATCCTCCCGCAGGCGGTGCGGCGGGTGCTGCCGCCGCTGCTGAACGACTTCGTCGCCCTGCAGAAGGACGTCGGGCTGATCTCCGTGCTCGGCGCCGTCGACGCGATCCGGGCGGCCCAGATCGCCTCGGCACGCACCTTCGACTTCACCCCCTACGTCGTGGCGGCGCTGCTGTTCGTGCTGCTCGCGGTGCCCACCGGCCGGATCGCCGACGCCGTGGCCGCCCGCGCGAGCCGTCGGGAGGGGCAGGCATGACGCCGGTGCTGGAGGTTCGCGGCCTCGTCAAGCGCTACGGCGAGGCCACCGTGCTCGACCACGTCGACCTCGAGGTCGGCGAGCACCAGGTCGTCACGCTGATCGGCTCGTCGGGTTCCGGGAAGTCGACGCTCCTGCGCTGCGTCGACCTGCTGGAGGAGATCGACGACGGGCAGGTGCTGCTGGACGGCGTGGACGTGTCGGACCCGCGGGCCGACGCGGCGGCCGCGCAGCGGCGCATGGCGATCGTGTTCCAGGCGTTCAACCTGTTCCCGCACATGACCGCGCTGCAGAACGTCGCGCTGGCCCCGCGCGTGGTGCACGGGCTGAGCTCCGCCGAGGCCGACGAGCGGGCCCGCGAGCTGCTCGACCGGGTCGGGCTCGCCGACCGGGCCGACGCCCACCCCGACCGGCTCTCCGGCGGCCAGCAGCAGCGCGTGGCGATCGCCAGGGCGCTCGCGGTCCGCCCGCGCCTGCTCCTGCTCGACGAGATCACCTCCGCGCTCGACCCGGAGCTGGTCGGCGAGGTGCTCGCGATCGTGCGCGGGCTCGCGTCCGACGGGGTCACGATCCTCATGGCGACCCACGAGATGGGCTTCGCGCGCCAGGTCTCGGACCTCGTGTGCTTCCTCGACGGCGGACGCGTGCTCGAGTCCGGCCCGCCGTCGCAGGTGCTCGGCGATCCGGTCGAGGAGCGCACGCGGCAGTTCCTGTCCCGCGTGATCGCCGCGGGGCGGCTGGGGTAGGGCGGCCCGGCGTACCTCCAATACGGTGAACGCCATGCGCCGGTTGCTCGCCGCCCTCCCGGTCGTGCTGCTGTTGCTCTCGGGCTGCGGGGCGGCGGAGGAACCGCCTCCCCCACCCCCTCCGCCGCCTCCGGTGACCCCCACGGTCGAGACGACGGCGGGCGAGTGGGCGGGCCGGATCGGGATCCCCGACGCGCCGCTCGAGATCGGCATCCGGCTCACGGCGGAGAACGGCGGGCTCCGCGGCGAGATCGACATCCCGGCGCAGGCGATCACGGCGATGCCGCTGTCCGACGTGCTGCTGGAGGGCAGGGAGCTGTCGTTCCGCCTGCCCGAGCTGGGCGGCGACGCGTGGTTCCGCGGGACCTTCGAGACCGACGGCAAGAGCATCCCCGGCGCGTTCACCCAGTACGGGCAGTCGTACCCGCTCGTGCTGCGGCCCGGGCCGGTGGCGGGCAGGCCGCAGGAGCCCAAGCCGCCCTTCCCGTACCGGGTCGAGGAGGTCACCTACGCCGGCGACGGCGTCGACCTCGCCGGCACCCTCACCCGGCCGGAGGGACCGGGCCCGTTCACCGCGGTGCTGCTGCTGTCGGGCAGCGGCCCGCAGAACCGCGACGCCGAGTTCTTCGGGCACAAGCCGTTCCTGCTGCTCGCCGACCTGCTCACGCGCGCGGGCTACGCGGTGCTGCGGGTCGACGACCGCGGCGTCGGCGGCTCGGGCGGGCAGCTCTACGAGTCGACCTACGAGCAGCTCACGGCCGACGCCGTGGCCGGCGTCGAGTTCCTGCGCACCCGCCCGGAGATCAACCGCGACCGGATCGGGCTGCTCGGGCACAGCGAGGGCGGCTACCTCGCGCCGATGGTCGCCCAGCGCACCCCGATCGCGTTCGTGATCATGATGGCGACGCCCGCCACGCCGGGTGAGGAGGTGGTGGTGACCCAGAACCAGCTGGTGCTGGAGGCCGCCGGGGCGCCCCCGGGGTTCGTCGAGCAGCAGGCCGCGTACGTGCGCACGCTCGCCGCCCTGCTGCGCGCCGAGGACTACGAGCGGGCCCGCGCCCTCGCGGTGCAGCAGCTGGTGGCGCAGGCCGAGGCGCTGCCCCCGGAGCAGCGGCCGGCCGTGGAGGACCTCGAGGCCCAGATCGCGGCGACGGTCAACCCGTACTACCGGTCGTGGATCGTGCACGACCCGGCCCCGGCGCTGCAGGCGCTGCGGGTGCCGGTGCTCGCCCTCTACGGCGGCGCGGACCTGCAGGTCTCCGCCGGACAGAACGAGCCGCTGATGCGCAACCTGCTCGCGGGCAGCCCGGACGCCACCGTCCGCACGCTGCCGGGCCTCAACTTCCTCATGCAGCCGGCCCGCACCGGCGCCCTGGACGAGTACGCCACGATCGACACGACCATCGACCCGTCCGCGCTCGAGTACGTCCGCAGCTGGCTCACCCAGCGGTTCCCGAGGTAGCGCCGGTCAGGCGCGGTGGGTGGCGAAGAACCCCTCGAGCAGCGCGGCGCAGTCGGCCTCCAGCACGCCGCCCACCACCTCGGGGCGGTGGTTCAGCCGCCGGTCGCGCAGCACGTCCCACAGGGAGCCGACGGCGCCCGTCTTCGGCTCCCACGCGCCGAAGACGACCCGCGCGACGCGGGCCAGCCCGAGCGCGCCCGCGCACATCGTGCAGGGCTCGACGGTCACCGCGACCGTGCAGCCCTCGAGCCGCCAGCTGTCCACCACCCGGGCGGCCTCCCGCAGCGCCAGCAGCTCGGCGTGCGCCGTCGGGTCGCCGGTGGCCTCGCGGGCGTTGCAGGCGGCGGCGAGCTCGCGGCCCGACGCGTCGACGACGACCGCGCCGATCGGGACGTCACCGGTGGCGGGGGCGGCCGCGGCCACCTCCAGCGCGCGCCGGACCAGCGCCTCGTCCGAGGCGAGCGGGGGCAGCGTCACGCCGGGCGCACCCCGGGGTGGATCACTGGTCGACCACCTCGGCGAGCGCGTCGGCGAACCCGCAGCGGCGGGCGATCGCCGCCAGCTGCTCGTCCGGGTAGAGCTCCACCTCGGTGGCGAGCACCTCCAGCTCGTCGGCGGGCAGGCCGAGGTCGGCGAGGATCCCGAGGTCGCCCTCGGGCCACGGCGGTGCGTCGAGCGCTTCCTCCTCGGGTGGCAGCTCCACGCGGAGCAGGTCGAGCACGTCGGCGGCCACGTCGTAGTCGAGCGCGGCCACCGCGTCGGAGAGCATCAGCGAGACCCCACCCAGCGTGGGGCGCAGCAGCACGAAGAACTCGTCGTCCACGTCGAGCAGGCCGATGACGGCGCCCGTGGAGCGCAGCCCCCGCAGCTCGGTGATGGCCGTGTCGAGGTCCACGAGCGCCTTGGGGGACAGCCGCACGCAGCGCCACAGGCCCTCCTCCCGGATCGCCGCGACGGCGAACCCGGGCAGGGCCTGTTCCCGCACGTCCGCGGGACGCTGGATGCTCTGCACCGCCATACCTCTACGGTAAGCCCCCGCGGGAGTGTGGTCCAAACCACAACCGGAAGTTGGCCCCCGCGTCACCTCCCGGAGATGCCAGGATCGTGCACATGTCGCTACCGGGTGCCCCGATCGACGGACTCCACGCACACGCTCGGAGCGTCCAGCCACGAACCGTGACGCTGCGACGCGCCCTGCATCGCCATCCGGAGGTCGGGCTCAACCTCCCCCGCACCCGGGACGCGGTGCTCTCCGCGCTCGCCGACCTGCCGGTGCAGGTGCACCTCGGGCGGTCGGTCAGCTCGGTGGTGGCCGTGTTGGAGGGGCACCGGCCCGGCCCCACGATCCTGCTGCGCGGGGACATGGACGCCCTGCCCCTGCCGGAGGACACCGGGCTCCCGTTCGCCTCCGAGGTCGACGGCACGATGCACGCCTGCGGGCACGACACCCACACGGCGATGCTCGCGGGCGCGGCCCGGGTGCTCGCCGACCGCCGCGACGAGCTCGCCGGCCGCGTGGTGTTCATGTTCCAGCCCGGTGAGGAGGGCTTCCACGGCGCCCGGTACATGATCGAGGAGGGACTGCTCGACCGGAACGGCCCCGCGGGCCGGCCGGACGCCGCGTTCGCCCTGCACATCTCCGCCACGCTGCCCTCCGGTGAGATCCACGCCCGCCCCGGACCGCTCATGGCCGCGGCCGACACGGTCCGGGTCACCGTCAACGGCCGCGGCGGGCACGCGTCGGCGCCGCACGACGCGCTCGACCCGGTGCCCGCGGCCGCGGCGATGGTCGGGGCGCTGCAGACGGCGGTGACCCGCCGCATCGACACCCACCAGCCGGTGGTGCTCACGATCGCCCACATCGTCGCGGGCACCACCAGCAACGTCATCCCCGAGACCGCATACCTCGAGGGCACGCTGCGCAGCCTGTCCGAGGCCACCCGCGCCACGATGTACGAGGAGATCCGGCGGGTGTGCACGCACATCGCGATGGCCCACGGCTGCACGGCCGAGGTCGAGATCGAGCCGGGCTACCCGGTCACCGTCAACGACTCCGGCGCCGCCGACCACGTCGCCGACCTGGCGGGCGGCGTCCTCGGCCGCGAGAAGGTGGTCAGCATGCCCGCGCCGATCATGGGCGCGGAGGACTTCTCGTACGTGCTCGCCGAGGTGCCCGGCGCGCTCGCCTTCCTCGGCGGCTGCCCGCCCGAGGTCGACCCCGCCCTCGCCCCGCCCAACCACTCCAACCGCGTCGTCTTCGACGAGGAGGCGATGGCGGCGGGCGTGGCCGTCTACGCGGGGCTCGCGCTCGCGGGTCTGTGAGGATTGCGGGCGTGCTGCCTGATCTTCGCGAACTCGGCATGGCGCTGCGCTCCCGCGAGCTCTCCGCCGCCGAGCACGTCCGGGACGTCCTGGACCGCCTCACCGCCGACACCTGCAACGCCGTGATCGCGCTGGACGCCGAGCGCGCCCTCGCGGCGGCGGCCGAACGGGACGCCGAGCTCGCGCGCGGCGAGTGGCGCGGGCCGCTGCACGGCGTCGCGGTCGGGGTGAAGGACCTGATCGACGTGGCGGGCCTGCCGACGAGGGCCGGGTCGAACGTGCTCGCCGACGCCCCACCCGCGAAGGCCGACGCGCCGGTGGTCGCGCGGCTGCGGGAGGCGGGCGCGGTGGTGGTCGCGAAGCTGCACACCCACGAGTTCGCCTACGGCCCCACCGGCGACGTCGCCGCGACCGGCCCGGCCCGCAACCCGCACGACCCGTCGCGGATCACGGGCGGCTCGTCCTCCGGCTCCGCGGCGGCCGTCGGCGCCGGGCACGTCCCGCTCGCCCTCGGCACCGACACCGGCGCGAGCGTGCGCACCCCGGCCGCGCTGTGCGGGGTGGTCGGGCTGAAGCCCGCGTTCGGGGCGCTGTCCACCGAGGGGTGCTTCCCGCTGTCGGAGTCGCTCGACCACGTCGGCGTGCTCGCCCCCGACGTGCACGCGGCCTCGGTCGCGTGGGACGTGCTGAGCCGCCCGGACGGCACCGGCGGCGGGATCCAGCCGCCCGGCGTCGACGGGGTGCGGGTCGGCCTGCTCGCCGACGAGTACTGGCGGCCGCTCGACCCGGTGCTGGCCAAGGCCGTCGAGGCCGCAGCGGCCCGGCTGCAGGACCTCGGCGCGCACGTGGAGCAGGTGCGCACGCCGGTGGTGGAGGAGCTGGCGGCGACCTACCCGGTCATCGTCGGGGCCGAGGCCTACGCCACCCACGCGGAGTGGCTGGCCGAGCGGCCGCAGGACTACCAGCCGATCACCCTCGAGCGGCTGCGCGCGTTCGCCGACCAGCCCGCGCGCGCCTACGTCGACGCGGTGCGCGCCCGGCGGCGGCTCACGGCGGCGCTGCGCGAGGCCGTGGCCGGGTTCGACGTGCTGCTGCTGCCCACCACCCGGCTGCGCGCCACCCCGATCGGGGCCGAGGAGGTCACCGTGGACGGCGCCGCCGTCGCGGTGCGGCCGCAGCTGCTCGCGCTCACGCTGCCGTTCAACCTCACCGGCTGGCCCGCGGTGTCGGTGCCCGGCGAGGTGTCCGACGGCGGCCTGCCGGCGGGCGTCCAGATCGTCGGGGTGCGGCTCGAGGAGCGCGGGGTCCTGCGGGTGGCGGGGGCGCTCGCCCGGGACTGATCGGTGCCCGCGTACCGTTCCGCGGCGTGACGGAGCGGGCGGTGTGCGTGATCGGCACCGGGTTGATCGGCGGGTCGCTGGTGCGGGCCGCGGACAAGGCCGGGCGGGTGGTGTGGGGCACGAGCGCCTCCGAGGAGACCGCCGCGCAGGCGCGCGCCGACGGGTTCGACGTGACCACCGACGCGGACGCCGCGCTGCGCCGGGCGGCCGAGGCGGACGCGCTCGTCGTGCTGGCCGTCCCGCTGCCCGCCCTGGACGGCGTGCTGCGCCGGGTGGACGCCGTGGCCCCGGGATGCCGGCTCACCGACGCGGTGAGCGTCAAGGTCGCGGTGGCCGACGCGGTGGCCCGGCTCGCCCCGCGCGCCCGCTACGTGGGTGGGCACCCGATGGCGGGCACCGCCGAGTCGGGCTGGTCGGCGGGGAACGGGGAGCTGTTCACCGACGCGGCCTGGGTGGTGGCCGCGGACGACGGCGTCGACCTCGACGTGTGGGCCGACGTCGCCGAGCTCGCCTGGGCCTGCGGGGCGCGGGTCGTGCCCGCGGCGGCCGACGAGCACGACATCGCGGTGGCCCGGGTGTCGCACCTGCCGCACCTGTTCGCCGCGGTCCTCGCCTCCGTGGGCGCCGCGGGTGACGACGACCTCGCGCTCGCGCTCGCCGCGTCGTCGTTCGCCGACGGCACGCGGGTGGCGGGCACCCGGCCCGAGCTCGTGCTCGCGATGTGCGAGGGCAACCGGGACGCGCTGCTCGCCGCGGTCGACGACGCGCTGGGCAGGCTGGGCGCGATGCGCGGCGCGCTCGCCTCGACCGGCGGGCTGGCGGCCACGGTGCGCGCGGGCCACGAGGCACGCCTGCGCTGGGCCGCCGCCCGGGACCCGCGGCGGGTGCGGGTGCACCGGGGCCGCGCCACGCCCGCCGAACTGCGCGAGATCGGCCGCCGCGGGGAGGCCGTCGTCGGCTGGGCCTGAGCGGTCGAAACCCCGGACGGTCGAAACACGGTGCCCACCGACGCGGCTCCGCGGTAGCGTCGGGCCCGTGCACCTGTTCTTCCTGTGAGACGTCGGCCCGTCCGACGTCCACCCACTTCTCCCGGACCCTTCCCGGCTGAGCGAGCCGGCGATCACGCCTGCGCGGCGGGGGTCCTCCTCCCGGAGGAAGAACCGGTGTCCACCGTCATCGAACGATCCACCCGTGCCCACCTGTCCGTGTCCGGCGTGCACGTCGCGCTCGGCGGGCGGCCCGTGCTGACCGACGTCCACCTCACGGTGTCCGCGGGCGACCGGCTCGGCGTCGTCGGCGAGAACGGCCGCGGCAAGACCACCCTGCTGCGCGTGCTCGCGGGCGCGCTCCCGCCCGACGCCGGGTCCGTACGGCGCGCGGGCACCATCGGGGTGGCCGACCAGGAGATCCCGGTCCCGGCCGATCGCACGGTCGGCGATCTCGTCGACGTCGAGCTCGCCGGCATCCGCGCCCTGCTCGCCCGGTTCGACGCCGCGGTCGCCGACCTCGCCGAGGGGAAGCCCGGCGCGGAGCAGGCCTACGCCGACGCGCTCGCCGCCGCCGAGGCCGTGGACGCCTGGGGCGCCGACCGGCGCGTCGAGGTCTCCCTCGCCGCCCTCGACGCCGTCGGCGACCGCGCGCGGCGGCTCGACACCCTCTCGGTGGGCCAGCGCTACCGCGTCCGGCTGGCCTGCCTGCTGGGCGCGCGGCACGACCTGCTGCTGCTCGACGAGCCGACCAACCACCTCGACGCGGCCGGGCTGGCCCACCTCACCGCGCGGCTGCGCGAACACCCGGGCGGGGTGGTCCTGGTCAGCCACGACCGGGCGCTGCTCGCCGACGTCGTCACCGAGGTGCTCGACCTGGACCCGACGAGCGACGGCCGCCCGCGCACGTACGCGGGCGGGTATGCGGGCTACCGGGAGGGCAACCGCGCCGAACACGAACGCTGGGAGGCCGAGCACCGCGAGCAGCAGCGCGAGCGCCGGCGCCTCTCCGACGAGCTGTCCGCCGCCCAGAACCGGCTGTCCACCGGCTGGCGGCCGGACAAGGGAACCGGCAAGCACACCCGCGCTAGCAGGGCCCCGGCGCTGGTGCGGGCCGTGCACCGGCGCCGGGCGGCGCTGGAGACCCACGCGGTCACCGCACCGGAGCCGCGGCAGCGGTTCGCCGCACCGCAGCTGCCCGCGCTCCCGGGCGGCACGCTGCTCGACGCCGCGGAGGTGACCGTGCGAGGACGGCTGGAGCGCCCGCAGACGCTCGCGCTGGGCTCGGCCGACCGGCTCGTGGTGACCGGGCCGAACGGGTCCGGCAAGTCGAGCCTCCTCGCGGTGCTCGCCGGCCGGCTGGAGCCGACCACGGGGCGGGTGCACCGCGCGCGCTCGGCGCGGGTCGGGCTGCTCGCGCAGGAGTCGCCACCGCCCACCCGGCGGCGCGCGGTCGACCTCTACGACGCCGCGATCGGGCGGCTGGTCAGCGCGGGCCGGCTCGCCGAGGACGAGGTGGTCCCGCTCGGCGCGCTCGGGCTGCTCACCTCGCGCGACACCCACCGCCCGGTGGCCGAGCTGTCGGTCGGCCAGCAGCGCCGCCTCGACCTCGCCCTGCTGCTGGCCGCCCGGCCGCACGTCGTCCTGCTCGACGAGCCGACGAACCACCTGTCGATCGCGCTCGTCGACGAGCTGACCGAGGCGGTGCGGGCCACGGCGGCCGCCGTCGTGATCGCCACCCACGACCGGCAGCTGCTGCGCGACACCGGGGACTGGCCCCGGCGCGCGCTCTGACGGTCAGCTGGCCGCGGGCTGCAGCCGGCGCGCGAGGCCCGGGTACGTGGTCACGACGGCCTCGGCGTCGACCACGAGGTCGGCGGCGAAGTCGCCCCACGTGAACGCGATCTCTGCGTGGCCGGTGGCCTCGTCCAGCTCCGAGACGGTGCGGTAGGTCTGCTCGGCCACCCGCACCTCGAGGTCGGGGAGCGACACGAACACCATCGGAAGGGTGTGCTCGCCCGCCTGCCGGTGCAGGTCGAGCCGGCGGATCGGGATGGTGTTGAACATCGGGCTGAACGCCAGGTCGACGTCGACGGCGCCCGCGCAGTCGTCGCGGACGGCGCCGGTGCCGCTGCCCGTGTCGAGCAGCCAGATGCCGTCGTCGGTGCGGTTGATCGTGAGGTGCCGTTCCCGCTCGGCGGTGGCGCTGGTGACCGAGAGCCGCGCCAGCGTCCCGTCATCGCCGACGACCAGGCGGTAGGAGGCGGTGAAGCCCCCGTCCGGCTCGACGCGCACCATGCGCCCGAGTGCCCGGAACCCGCCACCGTGGCCGGGGATCATCCGCACGCCCTCGAGGGCGTGGCCGTCCTCGGCCTGCCACGTCAGCATCGTCGTCACCGGAGCAACCGTAGTGCAGCGCCGCGCCGTCCGTGACCGGGCGGCGGGGCCGGTCGCGCCCCGCTGCCGCGCCGTCACCAGCGGTGACCCCGATCAGGCCTCCAGCTCGACGTGGACGGGGTCCAGGTCGTCGCGCACGCCGCGGAACACGGGGTGCCACAGCCGCCCCGCCGCGGTCCGGCCCGTGTGGGCCACCTCGACGACGGTCTGCGGCTCGCACCAGCGCACCCCGGCCGCCTCCGCCCGCGGCAGCGGCCCGGCGAACGGCGAGGCGTCCGCCGGGATCAGCCGGTCCCGCAGGAGCCGCTGCACCCGGTCGCCCGCGAGCCCGGAGCCCACGCGGCCGACGTAGCGCAGCGCGGAGCCGTCGGGCACCCCGAGCAGCAGCGCGCCGATCCGGCTCGAGCCGCCGCGCTCCGGCCGCCACCCGCCCACCACGCAGGCCTGCGCGAGCCGGTGGGTGACCTTCGTCCAGCTGGGGCTGCGCCGCCCCGGCCGGTAGACCCCGTCGCGCCGCTTCGCGACGACGCCCTCCATCCCCCGCTCGCGCGTGGCGTCGAGCAGCGCCGCCCCGTCGGTGTAGATCGGGGAGAGCGAGACCACCGGCACCGAGGCGAGGTCGAGCCGTTCGAGGGTCGCGCGGCGCTCGGCGAACGGGCGCTCCAGGAGCGGCACGCCGTAGAGCCGCAGCACGTCGAACACCATGAACGTGACCGGGCGGGCCTGCGCGATCCGCGGCGCGACGGGGCCGTGCACCCGCTCGGCCAGCGCCGCGAAGCTGGGCACGCCGTTCTCCAGCAGCACGACCTCGCCGTCGAGCAGCACGTCCGGCACGAGGTCGGTGAGCGCCGCGAGCTCGGGGAAGCTGGCCGTGACGTCGCGCTCGCTGCGACTGGTGAGCCGCACCCGGCCGTCGGCGACGTCGGCGAGCAGCCGCATGCCGTCCCACTTCACCTCGAACAGCCATTCCGGGCCGCTCGGGAGGGCACCTGGGGTGGCGAGCATGGGCAACACGCCGCCATGCTGGCACCAGAACTCGCGAAACGCGGAGGAACGGGGGCGCGCATGCGCGCGATGTGGAGCGGTGCGGTGTCGTTCGGGCTCGTCAGCGTGCCCGTGAAGGCGTACGCGGCCACCTCCAGCCACGACATCCGGTTCCACCAGGTGCACGCGGCCGACGGCGGGCGGATCCGGTACAAGCGCACCTGCTCGATCGACGGCGAGGAGGTGGACTACGCCGACATCGTGAAGGGCTACGAGACCGAGGACGGCGAGCTGATCATCCTCGACGAGGAGGACCTCGACTCGCTGCCCACGAAGTCCAGCCACGAGATCGACGTCGTCGAGTTCGTCCCCGCCGACCAGATCGACCCGCTGCTGTACGACAAGAGCTACTACCTCGAACCCGAGGCCAAGGCGGCCAAGCCGTACGCGCTGCTGCGCGAGGCGCTCGTGCAGACCGACCGGATGGCCGTGGTGAAGGTGGCGCTGCGGCAGCGGGAGAGCATCGCGCTGCTGCGCGTGCGCGGCAAGGCGATCGTGCTGCAGACGATGCTGTGGCCCGACGAGGTGCGCGAGCCGGACTTCGACATCCTCGACGCCGAGGTCGAGCTGCGGCCGCAGGAGCTGCAGATGGCCGCCTCGCTCGTGGAGAGCCTCGGCGCCGACTTCGACCCCACCCAGTTCCACGACGAGTACCGCGACGCGGTCGTCGAGCTGATCGAGCGCAAGCGCACCACCGGCGAGACCCGGCCCGCCCCGGCGGTCGAGAAGCGCGACGAGGGCCCGGACAGCATGACCGACCTGCTCAGCGCCCTGCAGGCGAGCGTGGAGGCGGCCCGGGCCGCGAGCGGGAAGCCACCGGCGGAGGAGGAGGCGCCGAAGGAGGAGGCGCCTGAGGAGGCGGAGGAGAAGCCCGCCGCGCGCCGGTCGAAGAAGAAGGATGCCGAGGACGAGGCGCCCCGGAAGCGCCGCAAGCCCGCCTGACCGCGTGGGCGCGAGCGCGCCGCCCGCCGAACAGCGCGATCGCGAGCCCCAGCTCGGCGAGGCTGCCGCCGTAGTACACCAGCTGCGCCGCCTCCTGCACCTCGGCCACCGGGGCGCCCAGGCCGGGCGGCAGTTCGGCCGCCCCGGCGTACAGCAGCTTCGCCAGGTGGCCGTGGGCGGCCCCGGCGGCGACCAGGACGGCCACGCGGGCGGCCGTGCCGGGCCGGCGGGGGCCGGGGCCCGGGCCGGCGATCGACCACGCGAAGAGGGTTCCCGCGAGCACGAAGTGCAGCATCACCGCGGCGTGGACGGCCGGGACGTCGTGGGCGAGCCGGTACAGCGGCGTCAGGTAGAGCAGGTGCAGGCCGCCGACGTCCAGCAGCGCGGCGGTCACCGGGTGGGCGGCGACGTGCAGCGGGCGCGCGCGCAGCAGGGCCGCCACCCGGCGCCTGCCGGCTGCCGGGAGCGCCCCGATGAGGAGCGTGGCGGGCGCGGAGAGCACGAGCAACAGCGGGGCGAACATGCCGAGCAGCAGGTGCTGCGCCATGTGCGCGCGCAGGTCGGCGTGCGCGGCCGCCTGCACGGGAGGGGCGACGGCGACCGCCAGCGCCACCAGCCCGGCCACGGCGCTCGCCGTCCGCCACCGCGACCACGCGCGGCCCGCGGCCCGGCGCCCGTGCACCGCCCGGCCACAGGCCACCGCGAGCAGCAGGACCGCAACCGGCAGCAGCCATCCCAGCAGGTCGCCCCCGTGCGCGACGTGCCCGCCCGTCACGTCCTCGCCCCGCTGCGGGCCAGCACGGCCGCCCCGGCGATCAGCAACAGCACGCCCGCGGCGATCCAGGCGACGTCGTAGGGCAGCAGGTCGACGCCGTAGCGGACCTGGTGCACGCGCAGCACCTTGTGGTCGACGACGCCGTCGAACAGCTGGAACCCGCCCGCGCCGAGCAGGAACCCGGCCCACGCCGCCCGGGGGACGAGCGCCCGGCGGCGCAGCAGGTCGGCGAGCGCGCATCCGCCGGCCGCGAGCAGGACGACCTCGGCGCTGTGCAGCAGCCCGTCGGAGAGCAGCCCGATCGCCGGGGTTGCGCGGTCGTAGAAGTGGTGCCAGGCCAGGAGCTGGTGGAACACGATCTCGTCGACCGCCGCCATCAGCCCGACGCCGACGGCGGCGGCCGCGAGCATCGACCGCCTGCGGTGCGGGTCCGGTCGGGAGCTCACCGCTTCGCTGTACCCCGCCCGGGGCGATCGATTCAGGGACCCAGCGCGTTGTCCGGTGGCCGCTCGTCGGCCTTCAGCGCCTCGAACAGCGCCGTCGCGCGCTTCTTGTCCCAGTGCACCGCGCCGTCGCGCACCGGGACCGTGGTGGAGATCCCGCCGTCGGACAGGCCGCGCATCGCCAGCCCCAGCTGGGCGAGGTGCCACACGTGCGTGCCGTTGTCCACCGCGATCGAGCCGGACAGCCCGGTGGCGAGCGGGACCACCCGGAACGGGTTGAACAGCGTGCTCGGGCTGGTCGCCTTGTTGAGCAGCGCGGAGATGAAGGCCCGCTGGCGCTCGACCCGGCCGAAGTCGGACGACGCGGTGGCGCGGGTGCGCACGTAACCGAGCGCGGTGGCCTCGTCCAGGGTCTGGCAGCCCTCCTCGATGTCCAGCGCCGCCTTCGGGTCCTTGATCGCCTCCGGGATGCACATCTCGACACCGCCCACGGCGTCGACGACGGAGACGACGCCGAGGAACCCGATCTCGATGTAATGGTCGATGCGCAGGCCGGTGGCGTTCTCGACGGTGCGGACGAGCAGCTCGGGGCCCCCCTTCTCCGCGCCGCCGCCGCGCGCGTACGCTGAGTTGATCTTGTGGCGGCCGTGGCCGGGGATGTCGACGATGGAGTCGCGCGGGATGCTGACCAGGGTGGTGGGCCCGCTGCCGGTGTGCAGGAGCATGATCGTGTCGGTCAGCTCGGACCCGGGGTTGCCGGTGGCGTACTTCTCGCGCTCCTCCGGCGTGAGGTTGGCGCGGCTGTCGGAGCCCACGATCAACCAGTTGGTGCCCTCCGACGACGCCGCGCTGTCGGACGGGACCGCCGGCACCCGCGCGAGCGTGCCGTCGACGTACACCGCGAACCCGACCACCGCGACGAGCAGGGCGAGCAGCGCGATGCCGATGCGGCGGCCCCAGCTGGAGCGGCCCCGCACCGGCGCGGGCCGGGGTGGCCTGCGCGGTGGCGCGCCTGCGACCCCCTGCGGCCGCCCCCGGCGCGGGATCGGCATCACCGCCGTGCGCTGCAGGGGCCGCGGCCTGCGCGGCGGGGGCGGCGGAGGAGGCGGGTAGCCCGCTCCCCGCGGGGGCGGCGGGGGTGGATAGGCTCGCCCCGGGTGCGGCCGCGCCGGCCCGCGCTGCGGTTGACCCCACTGGGGGGCGCCACCGCGGCGCCCCGGCCCTGGCGGCCGCGGCGGGCCGCCGCGGCCACGGAAGTCGTCCATGCTCCCCACCATCGCGTCAGGTCCACGTCTTCGACGCAGACAGCGTCCATGAAAAGGGACGCACGAGTGGGGGGTCCGGTTCCACGGCCGCGCCGGGCGGCGCTCAGGAGGAGAGGAGCGGCTCCCCCTCGAAGTACCCGAGGCGCTCGCGGTAGAACTCCAGCCCGACCCCGTTGGGGTCGCGGATGTACAGGCTGTTCTCCACGCCCCGGTCCGGGCCGAGGTACTCGATGCCCGCGGCGTCGAGCCGCTCCTTCGCGGCCGCGAACTCCTCGGGGCTCGTCGACAGCGCCAGGTGCTGGACCGCGCCGATCGTCTCGGTGAAGTCGGGGTGGTCGTGCCCGGGGAAGTCGAAGAACCCGAGCAGGTTGTTGTTGCCGATGTCGAAGAAGAAGTGGCTCGACCCGGCGTAGTCACGGTTCTCCACCAGCTCGACCAGCGGGAACCCGAGCAGCTCCTGGTAGAAGCGGATCGTCTCCTCCACGTCGCGGCAGATCAGCGCGAGGTGGTGCACGCCGCGCACGGTCGGGGCGGGGCGTTTGTCGGGGTCGAGGAGGTAGCGCTCGCGCAGTTCCGCGCGCCGGGCGCGGATCGCCTCGAGCTCGGCTCCCTGTGGCTGCGGCATCGGTCCATCCCTTCGGTCACGACGGCCCGGCGTGCAGCACCAGCCCGTCGACGGCTGCGGCGTGCTCGGCATCGCCCGTCCGCGCGAGCATGGTCGGCCCCATGTGCGTCAGCACCAGCCGGCCCGCCCCCAGGTCGTCAGCATGCTCGCGCAGCGTCGCGTAGTCGAGGTGGTAGCGCACCGGCTTGTCCCACGTGTACGCCTCGCAGGCGAACACGTCCGCCCCATCGGCCGCGGTGACGAGGGCGGGCGTCCACGCGGTGTCGCCCGAGTAGCCGAAGCTCGCCCCCGCCGCGTCCACCCGCACGGCGAGCGCGGGGCCGCCGCTCGCGTGGTCGACCTCCCAGCCGCGCACCGCGAGCGGGCCGCACCGGCGGGTGCCGCCCGCCCCGTCCAGCTCCACGACGTCGACCTCGAAGCGCCGCCGGACCCCGGTGGAGCCGGGGTAGAGCACCTCCATCGCCGCGTGCAGCCGGTCCCGCGTGCCCACCGGGCCGAACACCGTGAGCGGCGCCGTCCGCCGGGTGAACTGGCCGTCCAGCACGAGGAACGGCAGCCCGCCGAAGTGGTCGCCGTGCAGGTGGGTGACGACGACGGCCGCGACCTCACCGGGGTCGACGCCCTGGGCCCGCATCGCCGTGAGGCTCGTGGCGCCGCAGTCGACGAGCGCGGTGGCACCGTCCGCCCGCACCCGGATGCACGTCTGGAAGCGCCCGCCGTTGCCGAACGCGTCGCCGCTACCGATGAACGTGATCTCCACGCTCGGCACTGTTCCACCGGGGACGGGTGCCCGCACGGGCGAAAAGCGGGTAGTCCCGTCCCGTGATCGACCGCCGCGCAGGCCGCCCCGAGGGGTCGTAGCCGTGCAGACGTTCCTCCCCTACCCCGACTTCGCCGCCAGCGCCGCGGTGCTCGACGACCGCAGGCTGGGCAAGCAGCGGGTGGAGGCGTTGCAGGTGCTGCGGGCGCTCACGCGGACGCCTTACGGCTGGAAGCACCACCCGGCGGTGCGCATGTGGGAGGGCTACCCGGACGGCGTCGCCGCCTACGGGCTCGCCGTGTGCGCCGAGTGGACCCGCCGCGGGAGGCCCGACACCTGCGCCGCCTCGATCCGCGCCGACCTCGCGGCGGCGGGGCGACCCGCGCCCCGGACGCAGGCCGAGCTGGCGTCGTGCGGCGAGCTGCCGCTCTGGTTGGGCGACGAGCGGTTCCACCGCAGCCACCGCTGTGCCCTCGTCCGCAAGGACCCCGCGTTCTACGGTCCGCTGTTCCCCGACGCCGACCCGGACGAGGACTACGTCTGGCCCGTCTGAGGGTCCGGCCGCCCCGGTGCGCCGACGACAACTATGTTGCTTAACAGAAGATCTGGATAGCGGACTATATGGCGCTCGACCTGGTTGGCCGTCGACGAGGACAAGTCATGACAGCCATCGACAGCGCCGACGTCACCGTCGTCGAGGCAGGCCCGGCGGACGGGCGGCCCGAGATCGACCACCCCTTCGGGGCGGCGGCGCTGTTCGCGAGCGAGGTCGACCGGGACCTCGCGTCCGTGCCGCAGCAGCACGCGGGCGGCCGCGTGCTCCACAAGCCGCGCGGCCGCAGCCTCGGTGGCAGCACGATCCTCAACGGGATGCTGTACATCCGCGGGGCGCGCGGCGACCACGACGCGTGGGCCGCGGCCGGGGCCACCGGCTGGTCCTGGCGGGGGGTCGAACCGTACTTCCGCCGGCTGGAGGGTTACGACGGCCCGACCGACGGCGCGCAGCACCACGGGCCCGCTCCCGGTGCACCGCAACGGCGACCCCGACCCGTTGGTTGAGGGCGTTCGTCGACGCCGCGGTGCAGGCCGGGCACCCCGACAACGACGACTACAACGCCGGGGACAGCCGCGGGGCGAGCTTCGCCCGGGCCACGATCCGCGGCGGCCGCCGCGCGACGGCCTGGCGGTCGTACGTGCGCCCGGTGGCGGGCTCGCCGCTGCTGCGGGTCGTCACCGACGCGCTGGTCACGCGGGTCGTCGTCGACGGCGACCGGGCCGTCGGGGTCGAGTACGTCCGCGACGGCGAGCGGCGCACGATCCGGGCCGAGAAGGAGGTCGTGCTGTCCGCTGGGGTTTTCGGGACGCCCCAGCTCCTCATGCCCTCCGGCATCGGCGCCGCCGACGAGCTGCGCCCGCACGGGATCGACGTGGTCCGGGACCTGCCCGGCGTGGGGCGCAACCTCCGCGACCACGTCGCGAGCCCGCTCGTGTGGGCAAGCCGCCTCGACGTCCCGGCGCCCCGGATGACCGGCATCGAGGCCCAGCTGATCGCGGACTCCGGCGACGCCGGGGACGATCCAGCCCGACCGGCAGGCGGTCTTCGTCTCCTTCGTCTACTCCACGCTCACCGACGACCTGCCGGAGCAGGGGTTCACCGCGCTCGCGATCCTGCTGCACCCGGCGAGCCACGGTCGGGTGCGGCTGCGCTCCGCCGACCCACCGAGACGCCCCTCATCGACCCCGCCATCCCGTCCGACCCCCGTGACCTGGACGCCCTCGTCGACCACCTCGAGTCCCTGCGACAGGTGGGCGCACACCCGCGCCGGCCGAGTGGATCAAGTCGGAGGTGTACCCCCGCCCGGACCGGACGAGCCGCGACGCGCTCCGCGACTACGTGCGGGCGTCGGCCGACAGCGGGCACCACCAGGTGGGCACGGCGCGCATCGGCACCGACCAGCTGGCGGTCGTCGTCCTGCAGCTGCGCGTCCACGGCCTGACCGGGCTGCGGATCGCGGACGCCTCGGTCATGCCCGTCACCCCCGCGGGCAACACCGCAGGCCCGACCCTCATGATCGGGGAACGGGCGGCGGCTCTGATCCGGGCCGGCTAGAGCCAGCGGGGCGGTTGCGGCACGGCGGTGGGGGCACCGTCCGCCGCGACCGCCTCGACGGCGTCGCCGCCGCAGCGGCCCACCAGCCAGCCGAGCACCTGCGCCGCCGGGCCCCGCACCCGCACCGGCGCATCGGTGGCGGGGCCGAGCGGCCACGTCCGGTCCCGGTCGGTGGGCGCGAGCAGCGCCGACGGGCAGCCCTCCGCACCCGAGAGCATGCCGGTGGCGTCGTCGAGCAGGGTGTCCACGACGTCCGGGGCGATCTCGGAGACCGAGACGCCCGCGTCGAGGTCCACCGCGTGCAGCCACACCTCGCGCACCCGCATCCACGGGATCTCGGCGGCGGGGATCGGCCTGCCCAGCGCGCTGCGGACCTCCGCCTGCCAGGTCTTCTCGTCGAGGGCGGCGAGCGCGGCGTCGAGGTCGGCGGCCGTGCTCACCAGCTCGGCCCGCAGGACGTCGACCGGCTTCTGCGACGACGCCTCGATGTCGGCCGCCCTGGCCTCCCGCGACGGGTACATGGGCGTCTCGACGCCGGTGCGCGCCCAGGTGGCGAGGCGGATCAACGCCTCGGCGTTGCGCGCCACATGGGCGACGACGTGGGCGCGGCTCCAGCCGGGCAGCGCGCTCGGCGCGCGCAGCGCGTCGTCGGGGAGGGCGCCGACGGCCCGGGCGAAGAGCTCGGTGCCCGCGCCCATCCAGGGCAGCGTCACGGCGGTGTCACGGCGGTCCACACCCGGATCCTAGGGGCCGATCAGCCGCCCGCGAGCGGGTCGGGACGGGTCCGGCGCAGCTCCGGCAGGCGCAGGCGCCGCCCGCGCGCCGGCTGCCGGCCGGCCGCCACCAGCCCGAGGCCCGCGCGCAGCGCGCTCGCCGCGTCGAGGGTGGCGTCCCGGGCGGCGGCGCTCAGCGCGGTGAAGCTCGCGTAGCCGTGCACGAGGCCGGGGAAGCGGCGCGCGACGACCGGCACCCCCGCCTCGCGGAGCCGGGCGGCGAGCTCCTCCCCCTCATCGCGCAGCGGGTCGAAGCCCGCCGTGGCGAGGTACACCGGCGGCATGCCGGACAGGTCGTCGGCGCGCAGGATCGCCCCGCGCGTGTCGTCGGTGGGCACGCCGTCGGGCAGGTACATGCGCTCGAGCTCGCGCAGCATGTCGGCGGTGAGCCCGAACCCGGTGCCGAACAGCTCCCTCGACCCGCCGCTGCGCTCGGCGTCGGTGACGGGGTAGAGCGCGAGCACGAACGCGGGCAGCGGGCCGCCCAGGACGGCCTGCTGGTGGGCGACCACGAGCGCGAGGTTGGCGCCCGCGCTGTCACCCCCGACCGCGATCAGGTCCGGGTGCGCGCCGTACGCGGCAGCGTCGTCCCGCACGGCCCGGAACGCCGCGAGGGCGTCCTCCAGCGCGGCCGGGTACGGGTGCTCGGGCGCGAGCCGGTAGTCCACCGAGAGCACGCGCACCCCGGACTGGGCGGCGAGGAGCCGGCAGAGCGGGTCGGTGGAGGCGACGCTGCCCATCACGAAGCCGCCGCCGTGGAAGTAGACGACCAGCGACCGGGTCTCGGGCACGGCGCGCGGGACGTACAGCCGCGCGGGCAGCGGCCCGACCTCCCCCGGCACCTCCAGGTCGCGGGCCTCGATGTGCTCGAGCGGCGCGTCGGCCACCAGGTCGGCGGCGATGTCGGCCTGCCGCCGCTGCTCGGCGAGCGTGGCCCGGTCGACGGTGCCGCCGTCGCGGCTGGACAACAGCCGGTCGACCCGGCCGAGCAGCTGCAGGTCGAGGTCGAGCTCCTGGTCGTCCACCGAGATCGGGGGCCCGGCGAGGAGGCGCTTGACCGGTCTCGGCAACCCGAACAGGACGCGGAACACCCACCGCAGCACCTGCACGCGCAGTCGCTCACCGATCACATACCCACGGTACGCCGCGCGGTGGCGCCGGGCCCTACTTCAACGCGCCCGTGGCGAGCCCGTCCTGGATCCGGCGCTGGAACACGACGTACACCGCGAGCACCGGCAGCAGCGCGATCACGAGGCCCGCGAACAGCGCGCTCCAGTCGGAGCGGTATCCCTGGTTGGCCGCGAGCACCGCGAGGCCCTGCGACAGCACGTACCGGTCCTGGTCGGGCATCAGCACCAGCGGCAGCAGGAACTGGTTCCACAGCCCGAAGAAGTTGAGGATCCCCACGCTGATCAGCCCCGGCCGGGCCAGCGGCAGCATGATCCGGAAGAACGCGCCCGCATGCGAGCAGCCGTCGAGCATCGCCGCCTCCACGAGCGCGCCCGGCAGCGTCCGGAAGAAGCTCGTGAGGAAGAAGACCGTGAACGGCAGCGCGTACGCGGTGTAGACGAGGACCAGCCCGTGGTAGGTGCCGAGCATGCCGAGGTTCTGCACCACGAAGAACAGCGGCACCAGCGCCAGGAAGATCGGGAACGTCATCCCGGCGACCAGCGTGTAGTAGATCGCGTTGCGGCCCGGGAACTCGTAGCGGGCGAGCACGTAGGCCACCATCGCGCCGAGCAGCATCACGAGCACGACGGCCGCGCAGACCACGATCGCGCTGTTGACGAAGTAGCGGCCGATGTTCGCCGTGGTCCAGGCCCGCACGAAGTTGTCGAAGTGCCACTCGGTGGGCGGGCTCCACGGGCTCGTGAAGATCTCGCGGTCGGACTTGAAGCTGGTGAGCACCGCCCACAGCAGGGGCACGACGCCCATCAGCACCCAGCCGACGAGCACCACCTGCGCCACGACGGTGAGCCCGAGCTCGCCCGTGGTGCCGCGGCGGGCCGGGCGCGCGTCGGGCGAGGCGGACGGCGTGGAGACGGCGGGCCGCGTGTCGATCGTCATCCGGACTCCTTCAGTACTCGACCCGCTCGCGGTTGCCCATGCGCAGGACCACGACCGCCAGCACCAACGTCACCACGCACAGCGCCACCCCGATCGCCGACGCGTAGCCGAACCGGCCGTCGGTGAACGCCGCCCGGTACAGGTACTGGGCCACCACCTCGGTGGACCCGTCCGGGCCGCCGTCGGGCAGCATCACCTGCAGCAGCGCGAAGCCGTCGAGCATCAGGATCCCCAGGTAGATGTAGGAGGTCTTGATGCTGTCGGTCAGCATCGGCAGCGTGATCGAGAAGAACGTCCGCACGCGGCCCGCGCCGTCGAGCACCGCCGCCTCGAACACGTCCGTGGGCAGCGACTTCATCGCCGCGCCGAACACGACGTAGAAGAAGCCCACGAAGCTCCAGATCAGCACCGCCATCACCGACGGCAGCGCGACCGCGGGGTCGCCCAGCCACACCCGGGTGAGCCAGTCGAAGCCGAGCAGCCGCAGCAGACCGTTCAGCAGCCCGGCCTCCGGGTTGTAGAAGAAGCTGAACAGCACGCCCGCGATCACCAGCGGCACGACGTGCGGGAAGACGAACACCACCTGGTAGAAGCGCGACCCGCGCACGCCACCCCTGCCGACCGCGCCGCGCCGCCCCGCCACCGTGGTCATGGTGGCGAGGAACAGCGCGATCGCGAGCGTCACGACCGGCACGACGATCAGCAGCAGCAGGTTGTGCCACATCGCCTGCCAGAACCGGCCGTCGCCCATCAGCTCGACGTAGTTGGCGAGGCCGATGAAGTTCCGGTCCGCGGAGAAGCCCCGCCAGTCGGTCATCGAGATGTAGATCGCCTGCAGGTACGGCGACACCACGAACACGACGTAGAGCAGCAGCGGGATCGCGAGGAAGCTCGCGATGAACCGGTACTTTCCGTAACGCATCGAAGCCCCCGGGGTTGGTGGTCGCTCGGGCGGGCCCGGCTCAGCGCGAGAACTTGGGCACGTTCTGGTCGGCCGCGAGCTTGTCGGCCTCCGACTGGACGGTGGAGATGAACGTGTTGGCGTCGATGCGCCCGGCGAGCAGGTTGCCCAGCTGCTGCTGCAGCACGCTCTTCCAGAAGTTCACGTACCAGGTGTTGATCTGCCACGAGAAGACGTCGTCGCCCGCGGCGTCCAGCACGGCCGTGACCGACTTGAGGGCGGGCGTGGCCGCCGCGCCGGCGTCGGCCCCCTGCACGCTCGGCACGGACGCGGTGAGCTCGGCGAACTTCGACGCACCCTCCTTGGACAGCATCAGCCGCAGGTACTCCAGGCCGCCGTTCACGTTCGCCGCCCGCGCCGGGACGATGAACGCCTCGGTGGGCTGGGTGCGCACCGCCGTGACCGGCAGCGCGGAGCCGCTGTCGAGCACCGGGACCGGGGCGGCCGTCATCGTGAAGTCCGGCGGCGCGATGCCCTTCATCTCGTTCTCCAGCCACGAGCCGGAGACGTAGAAGGCGGCCTTGCCCTGCACCCACGCGGTCTGCGCCTCGGTGTGCTTGAGGCCCTCCGAGCCGGGCATGAAGTAGCCCTTGCGGACCATCTCCTCGATCGCCTGCACGCCCGCGACCACGACGTCCTGCTGCCAGGCGCCCGGCTCCAGGTTGTCGATCTTCTTGGCGACCTCGGGCCCGCCCTGCTTGACCGCCATCCCGAGGGAGAGGTCGAACACGTAGTCGGCGGCGTTCGTGCCCCCGTAGGCCCACGGCGCGATGCCGGCGGCCTTGATCTGCTCGCAGAGCGCGAGCATCTCGTCGAGGGTGGTCGGCGGCTGCCAGCCGTGCTGGTCGAACAGCGGCTTGGAGTACCACATCGGGAAGGCGGCGTAGACGTAGTTCAGCATCAGGAACTGGCCGCCGTAGGTGCCCTGCTCGATCACGCCGGGCAGGAGGATGTCGCGGATCTTGACGTTCGGGTCGTCGACGGTGGGGGCGTCGAGGAGCGGGGCGAGGTCGGTGCACTGCCCCTCGGCGGCGAGGGTGGCGTAGTCGATCTTCTGCGCGCCCGAGTTGTCCAGCACGTCCGGCGGGTTGCCCGCGACGAAGCGCGGCTGCATCTCCTGGGCGATCTGCGTGGTGGCGGTGTGCTTGACCTCCGCCTGCGGGTAGGCGCGCTGGTAGAGCTCCTCGTGGAACAGCGCGTACTCGTCGCCGTAGCCGCCCTTGAAGATCACGACGTCGAGGGGGGCGTCGGGGGCGACGCCGAGCGGGTTCTGCGCGCTCACCTCGCCCTGCGCCGACGTGGTGGGGCCGCCGCCGCTGGTCGCGCACGCCGACAGCACGCCTGCGCCGGGCACGGTCAGCAGGCCGGCGGCGGCGAGCTGCCGGAGGAACTGCCTGCGGTCGAGTCCGGGACGGGGCCTGTTCATCACTTGCCTCCTGGTACGAGATCTCCTGCTGCGACGGCCGCGGCGGCCGGACTTCCTCAGGCGGGGCGACGGATGCGCCCCGCGTAGCGCGCTTCCAGCGCGGTGTTGTGGGCGTCGCCCTCGGGCACGTTGGACGACAGGTAGACGGGCGGGGTCTCGCCGGCGGCGAGCATCGTGCGCACGACCTCGGCGACGATCATCTGCGCGAGCAGCGCCCCCGTGATCGACGAGATCGCGCACACCGGGGCACCGCCCGCGTCGAGCACGGCGTCGCCGTAGGGCCCCCCGTTGTCGAGGACGACGTCGGCGAACTCGAACAGGCGCTTCCCGGAGGGGTGGCGCGAGGTCACCCGGCTGGTGTGCGCCATGGACGTGATCACGATCAGCGGGTGGCCGCGCTCCTTCACGGCGCGCGCGAGCTCGACCACCGAGCCGTTGCCACCGGAGTTCGACGCCATGACGAACACGTCGGGCGGCGCCACCCCGGCGAGGTCGTAGAGCCTGCGGCCGACCGCGGGGTCGCGCTCGAGGAACTCGGTGAACAGCACCTCCGGCGGCTCGCCGCCCAGCAGCACCAGGTCGCGCAGCGCGATCATGTTGGTCGGCACGAGGCCGCCCGCCCGCCCGCTGAGCTCCATGGCGAGGGCCTGCGAGTGCCCGGTGCCGAAGGCCTGCACGACCCCGCCGGCGCGCAGGCCCTCGACCACCAGGTCCGCCGCGGCCGTCACCGCGGCCGCCTGCTCCTGCGCCACCCGCCGCACCGCCTCCTCCGCGACCGCGGCGAACGCCGCGGCGGAGACGGCCGCCGGCGCGCTGCCGGCGGTGCGGCTCCCGGTGCTGCTCCCGGCGGTCATCAGGCTCCCCCGCGCGCGTTGTCGGCCTGCTCGCCCCGGCGGGACCGCTGCTCGTAGGGCATGCGGTGCGGGGCGACGGCCTCCCCCGCGCGCGTCCACGTCTCCGTCGCGCGCTCGTGGGTGCGCTGCGCGACGCCGAGGTAGAGCAGGTCCAGCACCAGGAACTGGGAGTGCCGCGCCGACATCTCGCCCGAGCGGTACGAGGTCTCGCGCACCGACGTGCACAGCAGGTGCTCGGCGACGTCGGCGATCGGCGAGGTCGAGAAGTTCGTGATCGCCACGGTGGTCGCGCCGCTGGAGCGGGCCTGGGAGAGCATGTCGATGGTCTCGGTGGACCGGCCGCTGTGGGTCAGCGCGATCGCGACGTCGCCCGGGCCGAGCAGGGCGGCGCTCATGAGGCCCGCGTGCACGTCCGACCACGTCCAGCAGGCGAGCCCGATGCGGTGCATCCGCATCTGGATGTCCTCGAGCACCGCGGCGCTGCCGCCGACGCCGTACATGTCGACGCGGCGGGCGCCGACGAGCGCCTCGATCACCTTCTCGACCGTGCGCAGGTCGAGGCCGGCGGCGGTCTCGTGCATCGCCTGCAGGTCGACCGCGAGCAGGGTGCGCAGGACGCGGTCGAGCGGGTCGGTGGGCAGCACGTCGGCGCCGATGCCGACCTCCCACCCCGCCTGGTCGGCGCGGCCGATGTCGGTGGCGATCCCGACCCGCAGCTCGGTGTACCCGGCGAGGCCGAGGCTGCGGCAGAACCGGGTGACGGTGGCCGGTGAGGTCCCGCTGCGCTCGCCGAGCTCGACGATCGTCGCCCGGGAGGCCCACGCCGGGTCCTCCAGGATCACGTTCCCCACCTGCCGCAACGCACCCGCCAGGCCGGGCAGCACGCTGCGCAGGTGGGACAGCAGCTGGCCCCTCCCCGCCTCGACGGGCGGATCGGATCCGGCTGTCACAGCCATCGACAAACCTTTCAAGCCAGGGCGGAGTGGGTGAAAATTTCCACCAGGGCGGGTTTCGTGTCAAGGTTTCGATAAGACGTTTCTGCAACGAGGGGGTAACGCCGTGGCGCTGTACGCCGGCCTGGACGCGGGCGGTGGGCGGTTCGCAGGCGCTGGGCCGTGTGCCGCTCTCGGCTGATCTTGTTGGTTACGAGTCCTGGCTGGAGCGGGACCAGGTCATGGCCTTGGATCTCGACCCGGCGGTTGGCGGGTTGTCCTCGCAGCCGTTCCGGTTGTCGTGGCAGGAGAAGGGGAAGACCCGCTCGCGCACGCCCGACTACCTCGTCCGGCTGGGCGACGGGACCGGCGTGGTGTTGGACGTGCGGGCCGATGACCGGATCGGGCCGGAGGACGCGGAGGCGTTCGCGATCACAGCGAAGGCCTGCGAGTCGGTCGGTTGGCAGTTCCGTCGGGTCGGCGCGATGGACGCGGTGCGGACGGCGAACCTGCGCTGGTTGGCGGGATATCGCCATCCCCGATGCCTGCATGCGGGCCGGGCTGCTGACGTGCAGCGGGTCTTCCGAGGGCCGCGCCCGTTGCTCGAAGGCGCTCGCCGGGTCGGCGACCCGATCTCGGTGTTGCCGACGCTGTTCCACCTGTTGTGGAGGCAGGTCCCGGAGATCGATCTGGACTCCGCTCTCCTGTCTGCCTCGTCGACGGTGCGGTGTTGCGCATGACGGTGTCGCAGCCGCGGCTGCTTCGAGCAGGGGATGACATCCTGATCGGCGGCGAGCAGTACAGCGTCGAGGCGGTGCCCGGTACCGAGGTTCGGCTGGTCAACGTGGTCGGCACCGAGTCGGTCGCGCCGCTGGCTGAGGTGCTGAGCCCTCGGTTTCATGTTGGCGTCCTCCGGCCGGGACGCGGCCCCGCTGCCGCCGTCGGGGCTGCTGGACGGCGTTCCAGACGCCGTGGCCGAACAGGCTCGCTGGTGGGAGCGACACATCGTGGAGATCGATCCTGGAGGCCAGCTACGGTGCCGAGGCTCCTCCGCTGCCGTCCGAGCGCACGTTCTACCGGCTGGTGAAGCGTCTTTCGCAGGGCCGGCACACGTTCGCCTCGGCCAAGACCCACCGTCGGCGGCGAAGCCGCCGGACGGGCCGTTCGGGTCGGTGACGGCGGCCCGTCCCGAAGAGTGGATGCAGATCGACTCCACCCCGATCGACGTCCGGGTCGTCCTGGACACCGGCGTGGTCGATCGGGCTGAGTTGACCTGGATCATCGACCTGGCCACGCGGAGCATTCCAGCGGCGGTGCTGCGGCCGACTACCAAGGCTGCTGACGCAGCGGTGCTGCTGGCGCGCACCCTCACCCCTGAGCCGATGCGTCCGGGCTGGGTCGACGCCCTGCGGACGTCACGCTCGGTGCTGCCGCGCCGGCGGCTGACCGAGGTGGACGAGCGGCTGGAACACGCTGCTGCCAGGCCGGTGATCGTGCCGGAGACGATCGGCGGGGATCGTGGTCGATGGCTGGGTCCTGGCCGACCGGGGCGGCCCCAACCGTCCGGAGATGGCGTTCAGCGCCACCAGGTCCATCGTGTCTCTGGTGGCCGCTACCGCCTGCGATGAACCGCCCCAGGTGCGCTCATGAGCCCGTACTACCCGGCCACGAGCCCGTGCCCATAGGCGTATACGACGGCCTGTACCCGCGTGCGCAGGCCGAGCTTCGCCAGCACCCGGCTGACGTGGGTCTTCACCGTGCCCTCCTCTACCCACAGCGTGCGAGCGATCTCCGCGTTGGTCAGCCCGCGGGCCACCAGGAGTAGCACTTCGCGCTCCCGGTCGGTAAGCCGCTCGAGCTCCGGACCGGCGGGCCGCGGGCTGACCGCGGCGAAACGGGCGACGAGCCGCGGCGTGACCGCTGGATCGATCAGCCCGCGCCCAGCAGCAGCTGCGCGCACCGCGTCGAGTACCAGCTGCGGCGGGCTGTCCTTCAGCAGGAACCCGATCGCGCCCGCCGCGAGGGCACCGAACAGGTACTCGTCGAGATCGAATGTCGTGAGGGCGACCACGGGTACCGTCAGTTCCCGGATCGCCGCGATCCCGTCCATCCGGGGCATTCGGATGTCGATCAGGACGACCTCCGGGCGCAGCTCCTGCGCCGCCAGGATCGCGGCAGCGCCGTTGCCGGCCTCGCCGACGACGGAGATGTCCGATTCGGCGTCGAGCACGAGGCGCAGGGCGGACCGGACGGCCGGTTGGTCGTCGGCGACGAGCACGCGGATCGTCATCGGATCGGCAGGTGGGCTTCGACACGCCAGCCGGATGGCTGTCGCCCGGTGATGTGGAGTTCGCCGCCGAGCTGCCGCGCCCGCTCGCGCATGCCTCGGATCCCGGCGCCTTCGATGTCAGGGGACGGACCGGGACCGGTGCCGTCGTCCTCGACGACGATCGCGACCCGGTCCAGGTGATTCGTCACGCGCACGTCGATCGCGGTGGCGCGGGCGTGCCGGACCGCGTTCGTGAGCGCCTCCTGCAGCAGCAGGTGACCGTCGACGCCGAGCCGCAACTCGGTGCATTCGTACGCCACCGTGATCGGGCAGCCCGGTGTGCTCAGTCGTGCGGCGAGGTCCCGCACGTTGCCCGCGACCAGCTGCGTGCCCTGCTCTCGCAGCTCACCCAGCACCGCCCGCACATCGGTGATCGCGGCGGCGGCCACCTCGCCGATCGTGGCGAGCGCCCGGCCAGCCACTGGGTGCATCACCTCGGGTCGCACGATGTGCTGAGCAGCCGCCGCCTGCATCCGGATGGCCGTGAGGTGGTGCCCGACCGCGTCGTGCACGTCGCGGGCGATGGTGGCCCGCTCCTCGGCGACCGTGCGCGCGGCCTCCGCCCGGTGCAGCTGTGCGGCCTGTTCCGCCTGGGTCCTCCCGGCCCGCAGTGCGACGCCGACCGCGACGGGAGCAACCCCGGTGACGATGACCTCCGCGAACGCCGCGACCGTGGCTGCTTGCACCCCACCGAGCGAGATCGCGGCGAACCACGTCACCGACGCTGCGAGGACGACGGCTGGCCGCACACCCTGGTATGCCGCGGAGCAGAACGCGAGCATCACCACGACTCGGCCCGACCACTCCGGCACACCAAGCCCGAAGATGCTCACCGCGGCCGCGGCCAATGCGCAGGCCAGCGGGAACCGCCTGCGCAGCGCGAGCGGTGCCGCCACGCCCGCGCTGAGCAGGGCGAGCGCGGCGGCGGGAGCCTCCGCTCGCTCCAGCACCGCGGCCCCGTACAGGACAACGGCCGCCACAGCGGCGAGCAGGCCGTCCCGGGCCGTCGGGGGCAGCCGGTACCACGCGTCCATGAGCCGTTCCTACCGGATCGTCACGACTGGCAGCGTACGTCGGGTGCCGGCAGTTCGCCCGACGCCAGATAACGGTCGACGATCCGCCGGACGCACTCGTCGCCTCCCAGGTATCGGGAGTGCCCGCCCGCAGCCGCGAGGTACCGGGCGCCCAGGCGGTCGGCCACCCTCCTGCCCCACTCGGGCGGTGTTGCCGAATCACTGTCTCCGCCTGCGACGAGGATCGGCGGCAGGTCCCGTGCCGGGAGCGGTCGTGGCGGGTAGGTACCGCCGGGCAGGCCGGCGCACCGACCGTGTGTTCCGAACGCCTCGATCCATCCGATCCGCGGCGCGGTGGTGCGCAGCCGCTCGGTGATCCCGGCCAGCTGGGCGTGGTCAATGGTCGGGAGATCGGCGCAGGTGGCGAGGCCCTGGAGGTATCCACCCGGGACCGCGCCGCCATCACGTCCCGGGGGCGGCGAAGGCGGCGCGAGACCGCTGGGGTCGCCCGCGGCGAGCGCGGCCGCGAGCATCGGCCACCGGTCCGGCCTACGGATCGCGATGGCGGTTCCGACGACCACCGCCTCGCCCGCCGGCCCCGCGACGACCTCGTCCCAGGCTGCCAAGACGTCCCGCCCGTGCAGCGCGCACGCCGGCTCCCGGGCACACCAGTCCGCGAACTCGTGCAGGTTCCGCTCCAGCGCCGCCGCCTTTGGCGCGAGCACCTCGTACACATCCGGCGTGGTGTGGTCGATGACGCTGTCCAAGTACATCCGCCCGATGCGGTCGCCGAACAGCTCGGCGTACGCCTGACCGTAGACGGTGCCGTACGAGTTGCCGAAGTAGTTCAGAGTCGACTCGCCGAGCGCGGCGCGGATCGCCTCCATGTCGTGGGCCACCTGCCAGGAATCCATCCGGCTCTTCAGCGGGCCGAGCGCGTCGGCGCATGCGGCGACGAAGTGGTGCTGAGCCGCCTCGTACCTGTCGTACGTCGCCCGGTCTGGCTCTGTCCACGCGGGTGGCGCAGGCGGAGCGCTCGGGCAGGAGACGCCGCCGCTCTCCCCCATCCCGCGCGGGTCGAACACGACCACGTCGAACCACCTCGTCAGCTCGCCGATCTGCGGCGCCAGCCGGGGCAATGCGAAGAGCACCGGGTTCGGCCCGCCGGGCCCGAGGAGGAGCGTCCCGATCCGGGTTGCCGGGTCCCGCGCCGGGAACCGGCCCAGGCCGATCGCGATCGTGTCGGGTGCGTCGGGGGTGTTCCAGTCGACCGGCACGGTGATCCGCCCGCACTGCAGTCCGTCGTGACAGTCCTGCCAGGCGATCGGTGCGGAATCGGCACTGCAGGCCACGGTCGGCCAGAGGATCGCCAGCAGCACGGCGGCGACCGCGGCCGCTCGGCGCTTCATCATCATCGTCACGACGTCGACCCTGGCCCCAGCGACGGCCGCGTTCGTCCGTCCTGGGATAGATCTCGGGGATGCCGCTGTCGCGGTCCGTCGTGCCCACCGCGATCGGTAGTGGGACCTGGAACCCGGGTTTCATCGCGCTCGCCTGGGTGCTCTGGGAGAAGTTGGGCACAGGCGCGGGCGGGACCCGCACCCGCGCCGCGGTCGTCGACGAGGCCGGGCGGCTGCGCGGCGCCGCCTCCGGGCCCGGCGCGAACCCCGTGTCCCACGCGCCCGAGCGGGCCGTCGGTGCGCTCGCGGGCACGTTGCAGGCCGGGCTGGACGCCGCCGAGGTGCGCGGGCTGGTGCTCGGGCTCGCCGGGGCGGGTCGCGGCGGGCTCGCGGTGGCGGAGCCGGCCCGCGCCGCCGGGCTCTCCTGCCCGGTCCGCGTCGTGGGCGACGCCGTCACCGCGTTCGCCGCCGGCACCGCGGAACCCGACGGAACGGTGCCGGTCGCGGGCGCGGGCGCGGCCGCCGCCCGGATCGTCGCGCGGCGCGAGGCGGTGGTGGCCGACGGCAACGGCTGGCTCCTCGGCGACGACGGCTCCGGCTTCTGGCTGGGGCGGGAGGCCGTGCGCGCCGCGCTCGCCGCGCTGGACGGGCGGGGCGCCGCCACCGCGCTCCTGCCCGCCGTCGCCGGCGCGCTGCTCGGGGCGCCGGTTCGGCCCGGCGCCGGCCGCCGGGAGGCCGAGCGGCTCGTCGCCGCCGTGCAGGCCGAGCCGCCGATCGCGCTGGCCAGGCTCGCGCCGCTGGTCAGCACGGCCGCGGCGGCCGGGGACGAGGTCGCGGCCGCCATCGCGGCCCGGGCGGCCGACGCGCTGGTCGCGGCGGTCGCCGCGGTGCGGGACGCGGCCGACCGCACGCCGATCGTCCTCGCCGGGCGCGTCGTCGCGGGGGACACCCCGGTCGCCGCCCGCACCCGGGCGGCGTTGGAGCAGCACTGGCCCGGCCGCGTGCGCACCGCGGGTGACCCGGCGCGGGCCGCGGCGTGGCTCGCGAGCGTGACGGGCTGATCAGCGGTGGCCCGCGCGCCGGGCCGCGCCCGCGGTGGCGAGGACGACCACCCCCAGCACCGCGACCGACAGGTTCGCGTAGAGCTCGTAGCCGGCCAGGCCGTCGATGCGCGGGATCAACAGCCGGTTGACGACGTTGAGGAAGCCGAGGATCGGCTGGTACCCGAGCAGCCGGTCGATCGTCCCGCTGACGCCGACGGCGAGGAGCACGACCCCGACGAGCTGGAAGGCGCTGCGCATGCCGGCGACGCTAGGCAGCGGCCCCCGGTGCGCGGATCGGTCGCGGGTGTCCCGCCACCACGACCGAAGTACCGAGTTGGCTCGTCATCGGTATCGCGATGGCGCGGATCCGGGCCTGCCGCGTTCCGCCGGCCGTACGCTCCGGTCCACGATGGACGCCACCACCCGGACCAGGCGCAGCAGGCGTGACTGGATCGTCGACACGTCGATGTTCGTGCTCGCCGTGCTGTTCGGGCTGTTCGAGGTGAGCCAGCGGGCCACGTCGCCCGTCGAGCCGCCGTGGCTGTTCGAGCTCGACCAGGTGGTCGGGGCGGCGGGCTGCGCGGCGCTGTGGCTGCGCAGGCGCTGGCCGGTGCAGCTCGGCGTCGCGCTGGTGCTCCTCTCGGCGGTCTTCGAGCTGGTCGCGGGCGCGATGCTCGCCGCGCTGTTCACGGTGGCGGTGCACCGGCCGAAGCGGGTCTCGTTCGCCCTGTTCCTGCTCAGCCTGGTCTGCGCCGGGACCTACTCGTTGGCCAGGGCCGAGCCGGAGCTGCCCACCGGCGTGCTGCTGATGCTCGGCGTCGCGACGCAGAGCGCCGCGTTCGGCTGGGGCCTGGTGATCCAGCACCAGCGCCAGCTCGTCGCGCGGGCCCGCACCGAGGCGCAGCTGCGCACCGAGCAGGCGCAGCTGGAGGCCCGCGAGGCCGTCGCCCGCGAGATGCACGACGTGCTGGGGCACCGGCTGTCGCTGCTCAGCGTGCACGCCGGCGCGCTGGAGTTCCGCCCCGACGCCCCCGCGGAGGACATCGCGCGGGCGGCGCGGGTGATCCGGGAGAGCGCCCACCAGGCGTTGCAGGACCTCCGCGAGGTCATCGGCGTGCTGCGCGCCCCCGTCGGGGAGCTGCCCCAGCCGACGGTGGCCGACATCCCGGAGCTGGTGGCCGAGTCCCGGCGCGCCGGGATGGACGTCGAGCTGCGCACCGACGTCACGGGCGTGCCGCCCGACACCGCGGGCCGCACGGCGTACCGCGTGGTGCAGGAGGCGTTGACCAACGCCCGCAAGCACGCCCCCGGCGCCACCGTCTCCATCGCGGTGACCGGGTCGGCCGGCACCGGCCTGACGGTCGTGGTCGAGAACGGCGCGCCGGAGCGGGCGGGCGAGGCCGGTGAGCCGGGGCAGGGCCTCACCGGTCTCGCCGAGCGGGTCGGGCTGGCGGGCGGCCGTCTGGACCACGGGCCCACGCCCGGGTCCGGCTGGCGGGTGGAGGCGTGGCTACCGTGGCCGGCGTGACCGGGGAGGCGGGCATCGGCGTGCTGATCGTCGACGACGACCCGCTCGTCCGCGCGGGTCTGTCGATGATGCTCGGCGGCGCGCCGGACATCCGCGTGGTCGGCGAGGCTGGCGACGGCGCCGAGGTGCCCGCCCTGGTCGACCGCCACTCCCCCGACGTCGTGCTGATGGACATCCGGATGCCCCGGGTCGACGGGCTCACCGCCACCGAGGCGCTGCGGGCGCGCCCGCGGGCACCCGAGGTCATCGTGCTGACCACGTTCGACGCCGACCGGCACGTCCTGCGCGCGCTGCGGGCGGGCGCGGCCGGCTTCCTGCTCAAGGACACCCCGCCCGAGGAGATCGTCGCGGCGGTGCGGCACGTCGCCCAGGGCAGGCCGGTGCTCTCGCCGGAGGTGATGCGCCGCCTGATGGCCCGCGTCGCCGACAGCGACCAGGACCGCAGGCGCGAGCGGGCGCGGGCCCGCATCGCGCTGCTCAACGACCGCGAGCGCGACGTCGCGGTCGCCGTGGGCCAGGGCCGCTCGAACGCCGAGATCGGGGCCGTGTTGCACCTCGCGGTGCCCACGGTGAAGACCCACGTCTCGAACATCCTCACCAAGCTCGACCTCAACAACCGCGTCCAGATCGCGCTCCTCGTCCACGACGCGGGGCTGCTGGACGAAGAAGAGGGCTAGCGGAACCCGGGCGATCACCCGCCCGGTCGGGCCACCCCCATCGCGTTCGGATACGGCACGGCGCCCGCGTCCGCGATCGACCGGGCGAGCGGGCCGAGGGCGTCGGTGAGCTCGGTCAGCTCGGCGTCGTCGACGTTCCGCAGCGCGGCGGCCGCGGACCGGTCGGTGCTCTGTTCGATCCCGGCGCGGAACTCCCGGCCGCGCGCGGTGGGCTCCCCGGCGTCGTCGAGCAGGCCGCGGGCGCGCAGCCGGTCGGCGGCGGCCGCCCACTCCTCCTCGGTCCAGCCGCGGAACTCCCGCTGCCGCTCCAGCAGGGACGCGCGGTGCAGGAGGTGGGCCTCGACGCCGTCGACCTGCGCGGCCACCAGCGCGGCGACGTGACCGTCGCCGCGGTACTCGCGCAGCACGGTGGTGGCGTGCCAGAGCCGGCCGACCTCGTCCGCGGGCGCCGGGACGTCCAGGTGGGCGGCCGCGAGCGGTCGGCCCGCCACGTCGAGGTCGGCGAGCAGGCCGGCCAGCCGGTCCGCCGCCGCGGCGAGCCGGGGCGCGGCGCCGGCGTGCGGCGCGAGCGCCGAGCGGGCCAGCCGCGCCCGGGTGTCGAGCACGCGGCCGGGCTCGACGATCTCCCACGCCCGCGGGAGGGCCCGCTCCACCATGCGGGGCGCGAAGCCGTGGAACAGCGCGGTGACCAGCCGGGGACCCGGCGTTCCGAGCGCCGCCGACCGGGAGGCGAAGTAGCCCATCCAGAACCCGCGCAGGCCGAGCTCCCCGTACACGTCCCTGGCCTCGGGCGCGAAGTACACGACCGCGTGCACCGCCTCCAGCAGCCGCCACAGCTCGCGCTCCCCGCGCTCCCGCTCGCTCACAGGCCGGTTCTACCAGCAGAGAGGAATTAGCGGATTGTTGAACGATTTGCTAGCGTCTTATCCAGCATCGAGGAGCACGCGGAGGCCCTGTTGCGTACCACGGTTCACGACGTCCCCGTCCCGTCTCGCCTGTCCAACCGCGACATCCGCCTGCTGCGGGCAGCGGCCGACGGCCGCGTCGAGTGCAGCGGCAACGGCCACCTCGACTTCTTCGTGGACGGGTTCGCGTACTGCGACCACCAGGCCGCCCGCGCGTTGGTCCGCGCCGGGCTGCTCCGCCCCGCCGAGTCGTCGGACCCCGCGGAGCGCCGCACCGTCCGGGTGACCGACGCCGGCCGGGACGCGCTGGCCGGACGCGACCGGTAGCGCCGAACCGGGTGCATCGGCGCCGGTGGCGTCCGGGTCGGGCGCCGTGCCCGCCGCCACCGGCACCGCCGCCGGGTTCCTCGACGCGCTGCGCGCCGTTCGCTCCGACGCCGAGCTCGCGGTGGTGGGCAAGCGGCTCGCGCCCGGCGGGCCCGCCATCGGCGTGCGGATGAAGGACCTGTTCGACGCGGCGAAGGCCGCCCGGCGCACGCCGCTGGAGCAGGTCGAGGCGCTTTTCGCCGACGAGTCGCACGAGGCCCGGATGGGGGCGCTGTGCATCCACGACTCGCGGGCCGAGGGCCGGCTCGCCACCGCCGACGACCGGCACGGGTACCACGAGGTGTACCCGCGGCACCTGGACCGCATCACGACCTGGGACGTGGTCGACCGCGCGGCGCCGAGCGTGGTCGGCGGCCACCTGCTCGGCCGCTCCAGCGCGCCGCCGGTCGACCTGGGCCGCGCGCGCCGACGCGGCCAGCCTGTTCGAGGTCGCCGCCCTCCTCGCCGCCGACACGGACCCGGAGGTCCACAACGCCGTCGGCATCGCGCTCGAGCACGCGCCCCGCGGGCCGTCGAACGCTCCCTCGACGAGCACGCCGCCCGGATGCCGCGCGCCGCGGTCCGGACCGCCGCGGACGAGCTCGACCCGGACGTGCGGGCGCGCTACGTCGGCCGCTGACCGCCCGCCCCCGTAAGCTACGCGGCCGTGACGGCCGGTACCTCGCGCATGGGCATCGGCCTGGCCGCCGTCGCCCGCCCCGCCTACATCACCTCCGGGCGCGCGGCCGTCCTCGGCGACCGCCGCAGCGTCGCCGACCTGCGGGCCCGCACGGAGGCCGTGCTCGACGCCGCGTACGCAGCGGGAATGCGCTACATCGACGTGGCCCGCTCCTACGGGCGGGCCGAGGAGTTCCTCGCCGGGTGGCTCGCCCGCCACCCGGAGGTCGACGACGTCGAGATCGGCTCCAAGTGGGGCTACCGGTACGTCGGCGGGTGGCGGCTCGACGCGCCCGTGCACGAGGTGAAGGACCACTCGCTCGCCGCCTTCACCGAACAGCTCGCCGAGACCGCGGCGCTGCTCGGCCCCCGCCTCGGCGTCTACCACGTGCACTCCGCGACGCTCGACACCGGCGTGCTCGACGACGCCGAGCTGCACCGCGCCCTCGCCGAGCTGCGCGACCGCGGGGTGCGGGTCGGCGTGTCCACCTCGGGGCCCCGGCAGGCCGACGCGGTGCGCAAGGCGCTGGAGATCGAGGTCGGCGGGGCGCCGTTGTTCACCTCGATCCAGTCGACGTGGAACGTGCTGGAGCAATCGGTCGGTCCGGCGCTCGCCGAGGCCGCCGACGCGGGTGCGCGGGTGATCGTCAAGGAGGCCGTCGCGAACGGGCGCCTCACCCCCGGCGCCCCCGACGCGCCGCCTCGGGTGGTGGCGCTCGCCGAGCGGCTGGGCATCCCGCTGGACCAGCTCGCGATCGCCGCGGCGCTCGCCCAGCCGTGGGCGTGGCGCGTGCTGTCCGGCGGCGTGGATCCGGCCCAGGTCGCGAGCAACGCGGCCGCCGAACGCGTGTCGCTCCCCGCGGACGTGCCGGCCGAGCTGGGGGATCTCGCCGAGGCCCCGGAGGAGTACTGGGCGGCCCGTTCGGCCCGCGCGTGGAACTAGAGGTCGCGCCCCGGCAACGGTATGGCTCCAAGGCTTCCGGGCGCGTGGACAACGCCCGGGGCGTGTGCGATGTTCGTGATCACGAACTGCAGGAGGTGCCATGGTCGTCACCACCACCCGCCGGAGCCTGGCCGCCGTCGTCGCCGCGGGAGCGCTGCTGCTCGCCGCGTGCGGGGGTGGGGAGTCCGCGGCCCCGGGTGCTGACGGATCCCTGTCCATCGCCACCGGGGGCACCGGCGGCGTCTACTACCCGTACGGCGGCGGGATGGGCACCGTGCTGTCCGAGAAGCTGGGTATCACCGCCACCGCCCAGGAGACGAACGCCTCGGTCGACAACGTGCTGCTGGTGCAGGAGGGCGGGGCCGACATCGCGTTCGCGCTCGGCGACACCGTGGCCGACGCGATCGCGGGCAAGGACCAGTTCGAGGGTCGCGAGATCACGATCTGCACGCTGGGCAAGCTCTACAACAACTTCACCCAGACCGTCACCACGACCTCGACCGGCATCCGGACCATCGAGGACCTGCGCGGCAAGCGCGTGTCGGTCGGCTCGCCGGGTTCGGGCACCGAGGTGATCGCGCTGCGGATCCTCGAGGCGGCCGGGATCAACCCGGACACCGACATCCAGCGCAGCCAGCTCGGCGTCGGCGAGACCGCGGAGGCCCTGCGCGACGGCACCATCGACGCCGGGTTCTGGTCGGGCGGCCTGCCCACCGGCGCCCTGGTCGACCTGGCCACGACCGGCCAGATGGTGGTGATCCCGACCGGGGAGTACACCGAGGCGCTGGTCTCGCGGTACGGCCCGTACTACGAGACCGACGAGATCCCGGCGAACACCTACCAGGGCCAGACCGAGCCCAGCCCGCAGGTCGTGGTGCCGAACGTGCTGATCGCGCGCTCCGACATGCCCGAGCAACTGCAGCAGGACATCACGCGCACGATCTTCGAGAGCAAGGACCAGCTCGCGGCCGTCCACCCGGCGGCGAACGACCTCGACCCGGCCACGGCGGGTGACGTCTCCTTCGTCGATGTCTGCCCGGGCGCGAAGGCGTACTTCGACCAGGTCACCGGCTAGGCCCATCCCGGTGCGCGCGGTCGCTGCCGTACTCGCCGCCGGCCTGCTCGGCTCGGGGTGCGCCGCGGCGGACCACGGGCCCGCCGTCACGGTCCGCGACGAAAGCGGTGCGGTGCTGACGCGGGTGCCGCTGCCGTCACCGGGGTTCGCCGTGAGCTACCGCAACTCCGTGTACGGCACGGTCGCCGAGGAGCGCTACCGCGTGGAGCCGGACGGGCGGTTCGGGCTCGTCGAGCTGGCGGCCGACCAGGTCGCGGTGCTCGAGGAGTACTACGCCGTGCCCGGCCCGGTGCGCCCCGCACCGGACGGCGACCGCAGGCGGTGGGTGGCGCCGCCGCGCGACCACCCGGTCTTCGGCGAGCTGGCGATCGCCGCCACCGCGCTCGGCGAGCGCACGCTCCACGTCCCCGGGCACCCGCCGGTGCCGCTCCCCCCGCTGGTGACCGAGGGGGTCACCGTGGTTCTCGACGTCGAGGAGAACTGATGACGACACGCCCCGACGGCGACGAGGCACCCGCCGTCGACGAGGAGGCGCTGCTCGCCGAGTACGAGTCGGAGAAGCCGGCGCGCCACCTGTCCGGGGTGCCGCTGCGGGTCGTGCAGGTGCTGGGCGCGCTGCTCACGCTGTACGGCCTGTGGTGGGTGTTCAACCCGATGCCCGCGCAGCAGTACCTGCCGTCGTTCCTCGGGTTGGGGCTGGCGCTGACGTTCCTCGCCTACCGCGGCTGGGGGCGCTCGCAGGGCGCGACGACGGACAACCCGCACCCGCTCGACTGGGTGCTCGCCGCCGTCGCGGTTGTGCCGTTCGCCTACATCGTGGCCGACTGGGACTCGTTCTTCCGCCGCGCCGTGGTGCCCACCGACCTCGACGTCGTGCTGGGCACGCTCGCGATCCTGCTGGTGCTGGAGGCGGCGCGGCGGACGGTCGGGCTGGTGGTGCCCCTCGTGGTGGTGGGCTTCCTCGCCTACGCCTACTTCGGCCCGTACTTCCCCGGCCCGTTCGCCACGTCGTCGTTCACGTGGGAGCGGCTCGTCGGGCACAACGTGATGGGCACCCAGGGCGTGTTCGGCGTGCCGTTGGAGGTCGCGGCCACCTACATCATCCTGTTCACGCTCTACGGCGCGGTCCTCACCGCCTCCGGCGCCACCCGCTTCTTCATCGACCTGTCGTTCTCGGCGTTCGGGCAGTCGGGCGCCGGGCCCGGCCGGACCGTGACGCTAGCGGGCTTCCTGCTCGGCACCGTGTCCGGGTCGGGCGTGGCCACCACGGTGACGTTGGGCGGCGTCGCCTGGCCGCTCCTGCGCCGGGCCGGCTACCCGCAGGAGCACGGCGGCGCGGTGCTCGCCGCGGCGGGCATCGGCGCGATCCTGTCGCCGCCCACCCTCGGGGCGGCGGCGTTCATCATCGCCGAGCTGCTCAACGTCTCCTACCTGCAGGTGCTGATCTGGGCGACCATCCCCACCCTGCTCTACTACCTGGGGATCATCCTCGCGGTGGAGATGGACGCCCGCCGCTACCGCACCCATGCGATCGAGATGGACGTCCGCCCGGCGGGCGCCCTGCTGTTGCGGTTCGGGTACCACTTCAGCTCGCTGGTGGCGATCGTCGTGTTCATGGCGCTCGGGCTGACGCCGTTCCGCGCGGTCGTCTACGCCACGGTGCTCGCGTTCGCGCTGAGCTTCCTCGAGCGCGGCTGCTGGATGACGCCGCGGCGCATCTTCGAGGCGCTGGCCGCCGGGGCGAGCGGGGCGCTGTCGGTGATCCCCGTGATGGCGGTGGCCGGGATCATCGTCGGCGTCATGACGCTCACCGGGCTCGGGCTCAAGCTCGCCGGGATCATCGTGGCGCTCGCGGGCGGGAGCCTGGTGCTCACCGCGATCTACTCGGCGGTGGCCGTGGTGCTGCTCGGGCTCGCGGTGCCGGTGACGGCGAGCTTCATCATCTCGTGGGTGATCATCGGCCCGGCGCTGCAGGACGTGGGTGTGCCCGCTTTCGCAGCGGCGATGTTCATCTTCTACTACTCGGTGCTGTCGGAGGTGTCCCCGCCGACGGCGCTCTCCCCGTTCGCGGCGTCGGCGATCACCGGCGGGCGGCCGGTCCGCACGATGTGGCTCACCTGGAAGTACACGCTGCCCGCGTTCCTCGTCCCGTTCGTCGCGGTGCTCTCGCCGCAGGGCGTGGGGCTGCTGCTCGAGGGTGGGTTCGGCACGGTCCTCGTCGCGGCGCTCGCGTCGGCGGCGGCGGTGGCGGCGCTGGCCGTGGTCACCGGGGCGTGGCTGGTCGGCCCCGCCGGGTGGCCGGAGCGGGCGCTGTTCGCGGTGGCCGCCGTCGCGCTGCTGGTGATGGCCCCGCTGTCGCTCGGGATCGGCGTGCTCGCGGCCGCGCTGGGGATCGGCGTGCACCTGCTGCTCCGCCGAAGGAAAGCGGATGGCAACCGATCGAAAGTGAACCCCTAGCGGTTACCAAACTGTTCGTTGACGGTTAACGCCGTGCTTCTTACAGTTCGCGCGTGGCCGGCATCGCGGAGCACGAGCGACAGCAAGAGGTGCTGCGCCTGCTCGACATCGAGGGCCGGGTGAGCGTCGCCGACCTCGCCCGCCGCTTCGGGGTCACCGCGGTGACGATCCGCAAGGACCTCGAGGTGCTGGAGCGCAGGCACCTGCTCTCCCGGGTGCGCGGCGGGGCCGTGAGCGCCGAGGGCGCCGACGAGGGCGCGTTCGAGATGCGCCTGCGCCACCGCACCGCGGCGAAGTGCGCCATCGCGCGCGCGGCCGCCGCGCTCGTGCCGGACGGCGCGGCGATCGCCCTGGACTGCAGCACCACCTGCTACTACCTCGCCCACGAGCTGCGGGGCCGCCGCAACCTGATCGTGGTGACCAACGGCCTGCGCGCTGCCGAGCTGCTGAGCGACAGCGGGGTCACCGTCGTCCTGCCGGGCGGCACGCTGCGGCGCTCGTCGTGGTCGCTCGTGGGCGACATCGGCGACGTGGTGGTGAGCCGCGGGCGCCTCGCGATGGGCTTCTTCGGGGTCCGCGGCCTGTCCCGCGACCACGGCCTGATGGAGCTCTCGGTCGAGGAGACGACCGTGAAACGGCGGCTCGCCGCGGCCTGCGGCGAGGTCTACGGCCTGTTCGACTCGTCCAAGATCGGCCGGTTCGCGCTGCACAGCTTCGTGCCCACCGAGCGCATCACCGGCCTGTTCACCGACGACGGCGCCGATCCCGACGCGCTCGCCGGGTTCGCCGAGCGCGGCGTCCGGATCACCCGGCTGCCCGTCGACGACACCACCCACAAGACGTCCGCCTGACCACACAGGCGTGGAGGAAGGAGCGAGGATGCGGCGCAGGAGCATCACCACGGTTCTCGCCGTGGCCACGGCGGGGGTGCTCGCCCTCGCCGGCTGCACCCAGCAGAACCCCGGCGGCGGGGGCGGAGGGGACGGCGGCGAGGACAGGGTCACGGTCGCGTTCGTGCCCAAGCTGCAGGGCATCCCCTACTTCGAGGCGATGAACACCGGCGGCCAGAAGGCCGCGCAGGAGCTCGGCATCGAGTGGATCTACCGCGGGGCGTCGACCGCCGACCCCGGCGCCCAGACCGAGATCGTCAACTCGCTGATCCAACAGCGGGTGGACGTCCTCGTCGTGGCCCCGAACGACCCCGACTCGATGGCCCCGGTGCTGCAGGAGGCCGCCGACCAGGGCATCAAGGTCATGACGAGTGACACGGACGCGCCCAACTCCGTGCGCGAGGTGTTCGTCAACCAGGCCACCGCGGAGGGCATCGGCACCGCGCTCACCGACGCCCTGCTCGAGGCGATGGGCGGCGAGGGCAAGTACGCCATCGTGTCGTGCGGGCAGACCGCGGCGAACCTGAACTCCTGGATCGAGGTCCAGAAGCGGGTGACCGCCGAGAAGTACCCGAACGCCGAGATCGTCGACATCGTCTACGCGGGCGAGGACGAGGCGCAGGCGGTCACGATGGCCAAGGACCTCATGAACGCCCACCCCGACCTCAAGGGCCTCGTCGGCGAGTGCACCGCGTCGGCGCCCGGCGTGGCGAAGGCCGTGACCGAGGCGGGCAAGATCGGCCAGGTCTTCACGGTCGGCCTCGGCACGCCGCAGTCGATGAAGCAGTACCTGGAGAACGGCTCGTCGTCCGCCGCGATCCTGTGGGACGTCGAGCAGCTCGGCTACCTCACCGCGTGGGCCGGCCTGCAGGTGGCCTCCGGCACGCCGTTCCAGGAGACGAACAAGGTCAACGACCAGCTGACCGACGTGAAGTGGTTCCCGGAGGAGAAGATGCTGCTGCTCGGTGAGCCGCTGCGCATCACGACCGACAACGTCAACGACTACCAGTACTGATGGCCGGCGACGTCCTTCTGCGGCTGCGCGGCGTCCAGAAGCGCTACGGCGGCGTGCGGGCGCTGCGGGGCGTCGACCTCGACGTTCTCGCCGGCGAGGTGCACGCCCTCGTCGGCGAGAACGGCGCGGGGAAATCCACACTGATCAAGATCGTGTCCGGGGCCGAGGTGGCCGACGAGGGCACGGTCGAGCTCGAGGGCACCCCGCTCGCCGGCGGGAGCACCCAGGCGGCCATGGCAGCCGGGATCGCCACGGTCTACCAGGAGCCGCACCTGTTCGGCGAGCTCACCGTGGCCGAGAACGTGTTCCTCGGCCGGGAGCTGCGCACCGGCGGGCGGGTGGACTGGGCCACCCAGCGCACCCGGGTGACCGAGCTGCTCTCCCGGATCGGCCTCGACCCCGCGATCGGGGACGTCCGCGTCGCCGACCTCCCGGTGGCCGAGCAGCAGCTCGTGTCGATCGCCAAGGCGTTCGCGCACTCGGCGAAGATCCTCATCCTCGACGAGCCGTCGGCGATCCTCACCGACCGGGAGATCGAGGTGCTGTTCGGCGTGGTCCGCAACCTGCGGGCCGCGGGCGTGGGGATCATCTACATCTCGCACCGGCTCGACGAGCTGTCGCAGATCAGCGACCGGGTCACCGTGCTGCGCGACGGCGAGGTGGTCGCCACCAAGCCGACCAGCGAGCTGACGGTGCGGCAGGTGGCCGAGCTGATGGTCGGCCACGAGCTGTCCTCGGCCACGGTCGACCGGCCGACCCCGACCGGGGAGACGGTGCTGACCGTGTCGGGGCTCGGCCGCACCGGGGCCTTCTCCGGCCTCGACCTCACCGTCCGCAAGGGCGAGGTGGTGGCGCTCTACGGCCTCATCGGCTCGGGCACCGGCGCGATCGCCCGCGCCCTCTACGGCATCACCCCCGCCGACGAGGGCACCATCCGCATCGACGGCGAGGAGGTGCGGCTGAGCTCCCCGCAGGACGCCGCGGCCGCCGGCATCGCGATGCTGCCGGGCAACCGCAAGCAGCAGGGCGTGTTCGCGAACAAGTCGATCGCGTTCAACATCTCCAGCGCCCACCTGCGCCACCTCGCGAAGCTCGGCTTCTGGTTCGACAGACGCCGGGAGCGGTCCATCGCGGAGGACTTCCTGCGGCGGATCGCCATCAAGGCCCCCGACGTCGGCACGGCGGTCGGGGCGCTCTCCGGCGGCAACCAGCAGAAGGTCGTGCTCGCCCGCCAGCTCGTGCGCGCGCCCCGCGTGCTCGTGCTCGAGGAGCCGACGCAGGGCGTCGACGTGGGGGCGAAGGAGGAGATCCACCGGCTGGTCCTGGAGCTGGCCGACGGCGGCAGCGCCGTTCTCGTCATCTCGACGGATCTGCCGGAGGTGCTGCAGCTCGCCGACCGGGTGCTGGTGGTGCGGAAGGGACAGGTGGTGCGCGAGTTCGCGCGCGGCGCGAGCCAGGCGGAGGTCCTCGCAGCCGCCGCGGGTGACGAAGGCGAGGCGGTCGCATGACCACGACCACGGAGGCGGTCACCGCGCCCGCGCGCCGCAGGCCGCGGGTGCGGGCGATCGAGGGCCAGGAGCTCGCGCTCATCGCGGTCGTCGGCGCGCTGTGGGTGGTGCTGTCGATCGTCACCGACACGTTCCTCACCACCGGCAACCTGCAGAACATCCTGTTCACCGTCGCCCCGATCGCGCTCATCGGGATCGGGATGACGGCGGTGATCGTCACGGCCGGCATCGACGTCTCGGTGGGCAGCCAGGCCGCGGTCGTGATGGTGATCGTCGCGCTGCTGGCGCGCGACGCGGGGCTGCCGTTCCTGCCGACGGTCGCCGTGGCGGTGGTGATCGGGCTCGTGCTCGGCGCGATCAACGGGTTGCTCGTCGCCTTCGGCGGCATCCACCCGATCATCGTCACGTTCGGCACGCTGAACATCTACCGATTCGTCGCGCTGCAGATCTTCGGCAACGAGCAGGTGGCGGGCGTGCCCGCCACGCTCGCCCCCATCGGCGGCGGCGCCGAGGGCCGGATCCTCGGCGTGCCCACCGCGTGGTGGATCACGCTCGTCCTGGCCGCGGCCATGTGGTGCTACATGCGGTACTGGGCCACCGGCCGCCACCTCTACGCGGTCGGCGGCGACCCGTTCGCCGCGCGCCTGGCCGGCGTGCGGGTGCGGCGGCGCCAGATCAGCGCGTACGTGCTCACCGGTGCGTGCGTGGGGCTCGCCGCCTGCATCCTCATCGGCAGCGGTGGCCTCGTGCAGCAGAACGTGGGCACCGGGCTCGAGCTGCGGGTGATCGCCGCGGTGGTCATCGGCGGCACGAGCATCATCGGCGGCCGCGGCACCGTCCTCGGCACGCTGCTCGGGGCGCTGCTGGTGGGCACCGTGTCCAGCGCCGTCACCCTGCTGTCCTGGCCGTCCGAGCTCACCCAGCTGTTCATCGGCCTGTTCATCCTCGTGGCGGTCGGCGTCGACCTGCTGCGCGAGCGGCGGAGGAGCGCGCGATGACCGAGATCGAAACCGTTCCCCCGGCCGAGCGCACGCGCGGCGAGGGCATCGCGGCGCGCGTGCTGCGGATCGCGCTGACCGAGCGCATCGTGCTGCTCGCGGTGCTGCTCGTCGTCGTGGTCGTGTGGTTCCGCGTGCTCGGCGCGGGCGGCTACCTCGTCGCCCCGTACGACCTGCGCTACCTGGGCAACGCGCTCGAGTCGATGGTGCCGTTCGCACTGCTCGCGATCGCGGAGCTGTTCGTGATCGTGTCCGGGCGCGGCGGCATCGACCTGTCGGTGGGCGCGATCGTCTCCCTCGCCGGCATGGTGTTCGGGTTCATGGTCGGCGTGTGGGAGTGGCCGCTGCTCCCGTCGATCGTCGGGTGCATCGTCGTGGGTGCGCTGCTGGGCGCCGTCAACGGGGCCCTCGTGGCCTACCTGCGGTTCCCGGCCCTGATCGCGACGCTGGCGACGTACTACGCCTACAGCTCGCTCGCGCTGATCAGCAACGCGAACGCGCCGATCTCCACCCCGCCGGTCGTGGCGCTGCACTCGCTGACCCGCAACATCCAGCTCCCGCTGCTGCCGCCGATCCCGACGCACGTGTTCACGATCATGATCCCGTGCGTCGTGCTGGCCTGGGTGGTCGTCTCCCGCTCGACGTACGGCAGGGCGCTCTACGCGGTCGGGACGAACGACGTCGCGGCCGAGTACGCCACGCAGCCGGTCGCCCGCACGCGCTTCACCGCGTTCGTGATCTCGGGGCTGCTCTCCGGCGTCGTGGCCGTGGTGACGGTGGCGCAGTTCGCCTCGGCCCGGCCGGACGCGGGCATCGTGGGCAACGGCATGGCGCTGCCCGCGATCACCGTGGCCGTGCTGGGCGGCGTCGCGATCCAGGGCGGCATCGGCCGGGTCGGCGGCGTGGTCGTGGCCGCGCTGCTGATCACCTGGCTGAACGCGGGCATGCTCCTGGCGTTCCCGGAGGGCGCCGAGGGCAGCCGCTACCAGCTGCTCGCGCTGGGCCTGGTGCTCGTGTTGTCCGCGCTGCTCAACACGTTCGCGCTCCGTCGCTACGGGAGGCTCGCATGACGTTCGCACTGCGCCCGGACGAGGTGCCGGACGAGCTGGTCGCGCTCACCCGGCGGATCGGCGACCCCGCCGCGGACCTGGTCGTCCTCGCCGAGGGCAACACGTCGGTGCGCCTCGACGGCGACCGGTTCGCGGTCAAGGCGTCGGGCTCCCGGATGGACCTCGCCGGGGCGGGTGACTTCGTGGTCGGGGAGCTGCCCGAGCTCGTCGACGTGCTGGAACGCGGCGGCACCGACCAGGAGACGCTCACCCGGCTGCTGTCCGCGGGCGAGGCCAGGGCGTCGATCGAGACGCTCGTGCACGTGGTGGCGCTCGCGGCGGGGGCGCGGTGGGTGGCGCACACGCACCCCACCGCGGTCGTCGGGACGCTCGCGGTGCGGGAGGCCGAACGGCTGTGGGCGGAGCCGCTCTTCCCGGACGAGGCGGTGGTGCTCGGCGAGCCGGTGTGGGTGCCCTACGCCGCGCCGGGCATCGCGCTCGGCACGGCCGTGCACGCCGCCGTGCGCGAGCGGCTCGACCGCGACGGCGTCGCACCCCGGCTGATCCTCTTGGGCAACCACGGCATCGTCGCCCTCGGCGCCACCGCCACCGAGGTGGAGACCGTCACGACCATGGCGGTCAAGGCCGCCCGGGTGCGGGCGATCGGCCTCGGCGCCGGCACGCTGGCCCCGCTGGGGATCGAGCACGCCCGCGAGCTCGCCGGGCGCCCGGACGAGGCGGCCCGCCGCACCCTCCTGGGCGGCTCCCGCGCCTGATCCCGCCTACGACGGGCGGCGCTGCGCGGGCCGCTCGGGCATCACCTCGGCCGCCACGTCGAGGAAGCCCGCGAGCACCCGGGACTCGTCGCCGGGGCGCCAGACCAGCGCCACCGGCACGCGCACGTCCGCGCCGGTCACCGGGCGGAAGACCACCCCCTCGAACTGCAGCCACTCGGCCGACGCCGGCAGCAGGGCCACCCCGACGGCGGCGGCGACCAGAGCCACCACGGTGTAGGTGTCCTGGGCCTCCTGCACGACCCGGGGCCAGAACCCGACGTCGGCGCAGGCCCGCATCGCGGTGTCGCGCAGGTGCGAGCCCTGCCGGTCGGGGTAGCTGACGAAGTTCTCCCCGGCCAGCTCGGCCAGCGGGACCGACGGGCGGGCGGCGAGGGGGTGGTCGTCGGGCAGCACCGCCACGAGCTCCTCGTCGAGCACCGTGCGGCTGGCCAGCAGCTTCGGGACGGGGGCGCGCAGCAGCGCGACGTCGATGCCGCCGTCGACCAGCGCGCTGATCTGGGCGGCGCTGAACACCGACGGGTGCAGCTCGAGCCGCACGAGGGGGTACCGCTGCCGGTAGGCGCGGGTCAGCCGGGGCAGCAGCCGCCACGTGGTCGCTCCGGTGAGCCCGACGCGGATCTCGCCGCGCTCCCCCCGCTCGGTGAGCAGCACCGACTCCCGCGCGCGGTCGGCCTCGGCGAGCACCCTGCGGGCGTGTTCGAGGAAGACCGCCCCCGCGTTGGTGAGCCGCACGCTGCGCGTGGTCCGCTCCAGCAGGCGCACCCCGAGGTCGCGCTCCAGCTGTTTGATCTGCTGGGACAGCGGCGGCTGCGCGATGTGCAGGCGCGCGGCGGCCCGGCCGAAGTGCAGCTCGTCGGCCACCGCCGCGAAGGCGCGCAGGTGGCGCAGCTCCATGATCAGCTCCGATCCGGATTGATACGAGTGGCGTCTCAGTCCTGGCGACATCTTGTATTGGACCGGCCAACCGCGCACTGCATACGGTCACCCATCAGACGTCCGGCCTCAGGGAAGAGGTGCTGATGGAGCAGTGGCGCGGCCACCTGCACCGGATCGGTCCGTTGCTCGTCCTCGCCGTGGGCGTCGCCGCTCTCGTCGGTGCCGTCGAGCTCTCGCTCGGTTCGCTGACCGAACCGGGCCCCGGCCTGTGGCCGTTCGTGGCGGCGCTGCTGCTCACCGGCACGGGCCTCGTGCTGCTGGTGGTCGACGACCCGGAGGACTACGAGCCGTTCACCCGCGGCTCGGCCCGCATCGCGGGCGGCCTCGCCGGGCTCGCCGTCTTCGTCGCGGCGTTCGAGGTGGTCGGCTTCGTGCTCCCGGCGTTCCTGATGCTCCTGCTCTGGCTGCGGGTGTTCGGCCGCGAGCCGTGGCGGTTGGCGCTGGGCCTCGCGGCCGCCGGGTCGATCGGGCTCTACGTGCTGTTCGACACCGTGCTCGGGGTGCGCTTCCCGTCGGACGCCGTCGCCGGGCTGGTGGGGGCCTGACGTGGGCGTCCTGGACGGGATCGCGCAGGGGTTCGCCGTCGCGCTGGACCCGGTCAACATCCTCTACGTCTTCATCGGGGTGCTCATCGGCACGGTGATCGGCGTGCTGCCGGGCCTCGGCCCGACCGCGACGATCGCGCTGCTGCTGCCGCTGACCTACGAGATCGAGCCGCACACGGCCGTGATCCTGCTGGCCGGCATCTACTACGGCTCGATGTACGGCGGCACGATCACGTCGGTGCTGCTGCGCCTGCCCGGCGAGGCCGCGTCGGTGGTCACCACGTTCGACGGCTACGAGATGGCCAAGCAGGGCCGCGCCGGCCCCGCGCTGGGGATCGCGGCCATCGGGTCGTTCGTGGGCGGCGTGCTGTCCGTCGTCGGGCTCGCGCTGCTCGCCCCGCCGCTCGCCGCGCTCGCGGTGTCGTTCGGGCCGCCGGAGTACGTGGCGCTGACCGTGCTCGGAATCCTGCTGATCACCTACCTCGGCACCGGCTCGGCCGTGAAGAGCCTCTGCATGGCCGCGCTCGGCCTGCTGCTGGCCACGGTGGGCCAGGACCCGATCGCCGGCACGACCCGCTTCACGTTCGGGCAGGTCGCGCTGTTCGACGGCCTCGACTTCGTCGCGGTCGCGATGGGCCTGTTCGGCGTCGGCGAGATCCTGCACAGCCTGGAGCGCACCGAGAAGGCACAGGCCGTCGCCCGGAGGATCAAGGGCATCTGGCCCAGCCGGGCGGACATGCGCGACTCCGCGGGCGCCATCGGCCGCGGCAGCGTGCTCGGGTTCCTGATCGGCGTGCTGCCCGGCGGCGGCGGGGTGGTGTCCTCCCTCGCGTCGTACGCGCTGGAGAAACGCCGGGCGAAGGACCCGAGCCGGTTCGGCCGCGGCGCGATCGAGGGCGTGGCCGGCCCGGAGACGGCGAACAACGCCTCGTCGACGTCGGCGTTCATCCCGCTGCTCACGCTGGGCATCCCGGCCAACGTCGTGCTCGCGCTGATCTTCGGTGCGCTGCTGATCCACGGCGTGACCCCGGGGCCGCAACTCATCGACCAGCACCCGGAGATCTTCTGGGGCGTGATCGCGTCGATGTTCGTCGGCAACCTCATGCTGCTCGCGCTGAACATCCCCCTGGTCGGGGTGTTCGTGCAGATCCTGCGGGTGCGCGCCGGGATCCTCTCCGCGTTCGCCCTGCTCGTGACGATGGCGGGCGTCTTCTCGATCAACAACGACGCCACCGACATGTGGGTGGTGCTCGCGTTCGGCCTGCTGGGCTGGCTCATGAAGAAGACGGGCTTCGAGCCCGGCCCGCTCGTGCTGGCGTTCGTGCTCGGGCCGGTCCTCGAGCGCGCGTTCCGGCAGTCGATGCTGATCTCCGGCGGCAGCCTCTCCGTGTTCGTCACGCGGCCGATCTCCGGTGGCCTGCTCGCCGCGACGGTCCTCGTCGTCGTGATCAGCGTCGTCACCGCGCGCCGCAGGGCGCGCGTGCTCCACCGCCACGACGAACTCACACCCGCCGAGGGAGAGCGATGAACCGCCTACGTACCGCCGCCGCGCTCGCGGCCGCGCTGCTGCTCGCCGCGTGCGGCGGGCCGGGATCCGCCGAGTCGGCGGACGAGTACCCGTCCGACCAGATCCGGCTGATCGTGCCGTACACCGCGGGCGGCCCGACCGACATCGCCGCGCGGGCGCTCGGCAGGTACATGGAGGGCGCGCTCGGGCAGACGGTCGTGGTGGAGAACCTGCCCGGCGCCTCCGGGTCGACGGCCTACCAGGAGCTGCTGTCGGCCGAGCCGGACGGGTACACGCTGTCGATGTCCGCGCTGCCCACGGCCGTGCTCAACTACCTCACCAACGACGTGGGCTACACCCGCGACTCGTTCGCCCCGGTCGGCGTGATCACCCAGGTGCCGTCGGCGCTCGTGGTGCCCGCCTCGTCGCCGTACCAGGACCTGGAGGCGCTGTTCGCCGCGGCCCGCTCCGACCCCGCGCTCGTCAGCGTCGGCACGCCGGGCGCGACCAACACCCATGCCGCGGAGACCCGCCGGATCACGCAGCTCTACGACGTGCCGCTCACCGTGGTGCCGTTCAACGGCGCACAGGAGGTGTTCGCGGCGCTGCTGGGCGGCAACATCGTCGCCGGGTTCGTCAACGCCTCGCAGGATCTGATGCCGCTGCTCGAGTCCGGGCAGCTGCGCGTGCTCGCCGTGGGCACCGAGGAGCGGCTGTCCTACCTGGACGCGCCCACGTTCGTCGAGCACGGCTACCCGGAGATCACGCAGAGCACCACCACGTTCGGCGTCGTCGCGCCGGCGGGCACGCCGCAGCCGGTGATCGCGAAGCTGGAGGAGACCATGCGGGCGGCCTCGGCCGACCCGGAGACCAGGCGCGGGCTCGACGAGCGGTACGTGCCCGAACAGTTCCTGGGCAGCGCCGACCTCGCGGCGCTGTTCGCCGAGACCGAGCAGACGTTCCAGGGGGTCGCCAGTGGCGGGTGACGGGCCGGCGAACAACGGCACAGCGGACAACGGCACAGCGAACGGCACAGCGGACAACGGCGCAGCGAACGGCACAGCGGACAACGGCGCGCGGGGGCTGGTCGACGCCCTGCGGGAGCTGGGGGTCGAGCTGGCCTTCGGGCTTCCGGGCGTGCACAACCTGCCGGTGTGGGAGGCGTGCGCCGCGGCCGGGATCCGGCTGGTCGGGGTGCGGCACGAGCAGGCCGCCGCGTACGCGGCCGACGGCTACGCCCGGGCCACCGGGCGGCTCGGGGTCGCGGTCGTGACCACCGGGCCGGGCGCGGCCAACACGCTCGGCGCCACCGGCGAGGCCATGACCTCCGGCGCGCCCGTGCTGGTGATCGCCACCGACATCCCGTCGACGCTGCGCAGGCCGGGCGTCTACCGCGGCGTGCTGCACGAGACCCGCGACCAGGCCGCGATGTTCGCCCCGGTCACGAAGGCGGCGACCACCAGCACGGCGGCCGCGGACCTGTACGCCGACGTGCTGCGGGCGGGCCGGGAGGCGCTGCGGGCCCCGTCCGGGCCCGTCTACCTGGGGGTGCCCACCGACCTGCTGTCCGCCCCGGTCACCGGGCGCACGCCCCCGGCGCCCGAGCCGCCACCCGCTCCGGAACCGGACCTCGGCGCCGCGCTCGCCCTGGTCGAGCGGGCGGAGCGCCCGCTGCTGTGGGTCGGCGGCGGGGCGGTGCGGGCCGGGGCGGGGGCGGCGGTCGCGCGCCTGGCCGAACGGCTGGCCGCGCCGGTCGTCACCACCTACCACGGGCGCGGGATCCTCCCGCCCGACCACCCGTGCCTCGCCCCCGCCGTCCCGCACGTCCCCGCCATCGGGGCGCTGTGGGACGAGGCCGACCTCGTCATCGCGATCGGCAGTGACCTCGACGGGATGACCACCCAGAACTGGCGGATGCCGCGACCGCCCGCGCTGCTCGCGGTCAACGTCGACCCGGCGGACGCCGCGAAGAACTACGAGCCCGACCACGTGGTGGTCGGCGACGCCGCGGCCACGACCGAACGGCTCGCCGACGCGGTGGCCCAGCGGGACGGCCTCGACGTGCTCGCGGTGCAGACCCGCTCCCTGCGCACGCACGTCGAGACGCTCGTGCGCGAGGAGGAGCCGCAGGCCGCGCTGCTGCTCGACACGTTCGACCGCGTCCTGCCGGCCGACGCCACGGTGCTCGCCGACATGTGCATCGCCGGCTACTGGGTCGCCGGGTTCCACCGGGTGCCCGGGCCGCGGCGGCTCGCGTACCCGATGGGCTGGGGCACCCTCGGCTTCGCCTTCCCCGCGGCGCTCGGGGCGGCCGCGCGCGGGCGGGCGGTGGCCGTGGTGGGCGACGGCGGGTTCCTCTTCGCCTGCGGCGAGCTCGCCACCGCGGCGCAGGAGGGGCTGCCCGTCACGGTCGTGCTCGTCGACGACGGCGGGTACGGGATGCTCCGCTTCGACCAGGTGCAGGCGGGCGTGCCGACCCGCGGCGTCGACCTGCTGACCCCCGACTTCGTGGCGCTCGCGGGCGCGTTCGGGGTGCCCGCGCAGGCCGTCGACGGCTTCGGGGACGCCTTCGAGGCGGCCCTGGCGAAGAGCCTGGCAACCGACGGCCCGTCACTGGTGGCGGTGCGGGCGGCGCTCACCCCACCGCCGTCGACCTCTCCGCGCTGGTACCGGGCGGCCCGATGATCGACAAGCGGGTGGCGTCGACGGCCGAGGCGGTCGCCGGGATCACCGACGGGGCCACCGTGCTCGTCGGCGGGTTCGGCAACTCCGGCATCCCGGTCGAGCTGGTGCACGCGCTGCTCGACCTGGGCGTGCGCGACCTCACCGTCGTCACGAACAACGCGGGCAGCGGCGAGACCGACATCGCCGCGCTGATCCGCGAGCGGCGGGTCCGCAAGATCATCTGCTCGTACCCGCGGTCCTCCGGCTCGGTGTGGTTCGAGAAGCTGTGGCGGGCCGGCGAGATCGAGCTGGAACTGGTGCCGCAGGGCACGCTCAGCGAACGGATGCGCGCGGCCGGGGCGGGCCTGGGCGGCTTCTTCACCCCGACCGGGGCGGACACCCCGCTCGCGGACGGCAAGGAGGTCCGCGTCATCGGCGGGCGCAGGCACGTGTTCGAGGAACCGCTGCACGGCGACGTCGCGCTGATCAAGGCCGACCGCGCCGACCGGTGGGGCAACCTCGTCTACCACTCCGCGGCCCGCAACTTCGGGCCCGTGATGGCCACCGCGGCGAAGCTGACGGTGGCGCAGGTGCGCGCGTTCGTCGAGCTCGGCGAGCTCGACCCGGAGGCGGTCGTGACGCCGGGGATCTTCGTCGACCGGGTGGTCGTGGCATGAGGCTCACCGCGCGGCAGATGGCAGCCCGGGTGGCGCAGGACATCCCGGACGGCTCGTACGTCAACCTCGGCATCGGGCTGCCCACGCTGGTGGCCGACGTGGTGCCGCCGGACCGCGAGGTCGTCTACCACAGCGAGAACGGCATCCTCGGCATGGGACCGGCCCCCGCGCCCGGCACCGGCGACCCCGAGCTGATCAACGCGGGCAAGCAGCTGGTGACGCTGCTGCCCGGGGGCGCCTACTTCCACCACACCGACGCCTTCGTGATGATGCGCGGCGGGCACATCGACATCACGGTGCTCGGCGCGTTCCAGGTGTCCGCACGCGGCGACCTCGCCAACTGGGCCACCGACGACCCCACGGTGCCGCCCGCCGTCGGCGGCGCGATGGACCTCGCCGTCGGCGCCCGCCGGGTGCTGGTGATGACCACCCACACCACCAAGGACGGCCGACCCAAGCTCGTGACCTCGTGCACGTACCCGCTCACCGCGGCCGGGGTGGTCGACCGCGTCTACACCGACCTCGCCGTGCTGGACGTGACGCCCGACGGGTTCCTGGTGCAGGAGCTCGTCGCCGGCACCACGCCCGCCGAGCTGCAGGCGCGCACCGACGCGCCGCTGCGGTTCGCCGACGAACTCGCCGTCCTCGGGGAGGAACCGTGAGAGCGATCGCGATCATCGCCGGGCTGCTGCTCCTGGCCGGGTGCGGCGGCGGGGCGGCGAGCCCCGCCGACGACGCGGAGTACCCGACGGAGGAGATCCGCCTGCTCGTGCCCTACGCCGCGGGCGGCCCCACCGACCTCACCGCACGGGCGTACGGCGCCTTCCTCGAACGCGACCTCGGGCAGCCGGTCGTCGTGGAGAACCTGCCCGGCGGCTCGGGCGCGCTCGCGACGCAGGAGCTGGTGCAGGCCGAGCCGGACGGGCACACCCTCGCGCTCATCACCGCGGGCACGGTCGTGCTCACCCCGCTGGTGAACGAGGTCGGCTACACCGCCGCCGACGTGACCCCGGTCGGGGTGCTCTCGGAGGTGCCGTCGCTGCTCGCCGTCGCCGCGGACTCGCCGCACCAGGACATCGACGCGTTCGTCGCCGACGCGCGGGCCCGCCCGGGCGCGATCACCGTCGGCGTGCCCGGCGCCACCACGCCGCAGGGCATCGAGCTGCAGCGGCTGCGCGACGAGCACGGCGTCGAGGTCACCGTGGTCCCGTTCAACGGCAACGCGGAGATGACCACCGCCCTGCTCGGCGGCAACGTCGACGCCGTGCTGATCAACGCGTCGCAGGACGTCACGGCGAACATCGACGCGGGCGAGTTCCGCCCGCTCGCCGTGTCCACCGAGCAGCGGCTCGACTGGCTGCCCGGCGTGCCGACGCTGGTCGAGGCCGGGTTCGCCGGGCTCACGCTGTCCGGCTCGACGTTCGGGCTCGCCGGCCCGGCCGGGTTGCCCGAGCGGGTCGTCACGCGCCTCGAGGACGCCCTGCGGCGGGCGCACGACGCCCCGGAGGTCGTCGCCGCCGTGGACGAGCGCTACCTGGGCCCGCAGTTCCGCGGCGCCGCCGAGATGCGCGCCGTCCTCGACCGGACGCGGGCCGTCTACGAGCCGATCCTGGGAGGGGCGTGATGGGACGCAGGTGGGCGGGCGTGGCCGCCGCCGCCGTGGTGGCGGTGGCGGCCGGTTGCTCCGCGCCGTACGCGCCGGAGGAGTACCCGACGCAGGAGATCACGATCCTCGTGCCCTACACGGCGGGCGGGCCGACCGACCTCGCCGCCCGCACCATGGGCGCGCACCTGGAGCGGGCGCTCGGCCAGCCGGTGGTCGTGGAGAACCTGCCGGGGGCCGCCGGGTCGGTCGCCATGAACGAGCTGGTGGCGAGCGAGCCGGACGGCCACACGCTGACGCTGGTCGCGGCGCCGTCCACGGTCGTCACGCCGATGATCCAGGACGTGCCCTACGACGCGGACTCCTTCGTCCCGATCGGGGTGATCACCGAGGTGCCGTCCGTGCTCGCGGTCGCGGGCGAGTCCGGGTTCGCCGACGGCGCCGCCTTCTTCGCCGCGGCCCGGGAGCGGCCGGGCGAGCTGACCGTCGGCACGCCCGGCGCCACCACGTCGCAGGCCATCGAGCTGCGCCGGCTCGCCGAGACCTACGGCGTGCAGGTCACGGTCGTGCCGTTCAACGGCAACGCCGAGCTGACCCAGGCCGTGCTCGGCGGCACCGTCGACGCGGTGCTGATCAACGTCTCGCAGGACGTCCGCGCGCAGTTCGACGCGGGCGCGTTCCGCCCGCTCGCGGTCAGCACGGCCGAGCGGCTGGACTACCTGCCCGACGTGCCGACGCTCGCCGAGCTCGGCTTCCCCGAACTCACCTACAGCACGTCGCTGTTCGGGCTGGGCGCCCCGGCCGGCACCCCGCAGGAGGTCGTGGCGAAGCTGGAGGCGGCGATGCGCGAAGGCCTCGCCGACCCCGGCATCCGCGCGCAGCTCGACGAGGCGTACGTGCCCGACGAGTTCATCGGCGCGGTCGAGTTCCGGGAGCGGCTCGACGACATCGTCCGCGTGTACGGGCCGGTCGCCCAGCAACTCAAGGATGGTTGACTCACCCCCATGGACACCGGTCTGAAGGGACGCACCGCCGTCGTGCCCGGCGCCAGCTCCGGCCTCGGCCTCGCCGTGGCCCGCTCGCTCGCCGCCGAGGGGGCGAACGTGGTGCTGGGCGGGCGACGCGGCGAGCTCGTGCGCGAGGAGGCGGCGAAGCTGCCGTCGGCCGTCGGGGTCGAGGTCGACATCACCGACCCGGCCGCCGCCGACGCGCTGGTCGGCGCCGCGATCGAGCGCTTCGGCCCCGTCGACGTGCTCGTGCTCAACGGTGGCGGGCCCCCGCCCGGCACGGCGGTCGACTTCACCCCCGAACAGCTCACCGACGCCGTCAACCTGCTCGTCGCGCCGCACCAGCGGCTCGTGCGGGCCGTGCTGCCCGGGATGCGCGAGCGCGGGTTCGGCCGCATCGTCGCGATCGGCTCCAGCGGCGTGCAGTCCCCGATCGAGCGCCTGGTCGCCTCCAACGCGGGTCGTGCGGCGCTCGCGGGCTACCTCAAGACGCTGGCCTCCGAGGTCGCCGCCGACGGCGTCACCGTCAACATGGTGCTGCCCGGCCGGATCGCCACCGACCGCGTCGGCGTGCTCGACCGGGCCAACGCCGAGCGCACCGGCAAGACCGAGGAGGAGGTGCGCGAGGCCGCCATGGCCGCCATCCCGGCGAAGCGGTACGGCACGCCCGAGGAGTTCGCCGCGGTCGTGACGTTCCTGGCCAGCACGGCCGCCTCCTACGTCACCGGGGAGCAGGTCCGCTGCGACGGGGGCCTGGTGCGCACGCACTGACCGTGCGGCGGGATCGGCCTCGGCCGTCGTCCGCTCCCGGGCGGGAGCCGGGTCGATCCCGCCGGGCTCACGGTGCCGTTCCGATCACACAGGACGCCGTCGTGCGCCCTCGCCGCGGCGCCGTCGCCGAGCGCGTCCAGGACCCGGATCGCGTGCGCCGGCGCCACGTGCCGCCGGACCTCGTCCGGCGTGAACCACGACCCGCCTCGACCCGTCCGCCACGGTGGCCTCGCCCGCCGCGGGTCGGCAGCGGAAGACCAGGGCGACGATCCCGCACGCGACGTCCTCGAACCCCCCGGTGAGCCGCTCGACCTCCAGGCGCACGCCGGTCTCCCCGGCCGCCTCGCGGCGCGCGCCCCCGTCGAAGGTCTCCTCGAGCTCGAGCACGCCGCCGGTCGGCTCCCGGCGGCCGTGTCCCGGCGCTGGATCGCGAGGACCCGCCCGTCGCCGCGCACCACGATGCCGGCGACGCTCACCGAGCCTGGGCGGGCCGCCCGTGTCGAGACCTCCTCGGACGACGGGGACGCAGCCGACCCGTCGGACCCGCACCGTACGGTCGCCCCGTGGCTCCCCGCGGCAGCAGAACCCGTCCCGTCAAGCGCCGTCCGGAGGCGCCCGCCCTGCCCGACCGGACGGCCCCGGGTCCGGCCGCGGTCGCCGACGGCGACCTGTGGGACTGCGTGCAGGTCGGCGCCGGCGTCGCGGTGCCGGAGCGGGTCGCCGACCTGCGCATCCGGGAGAGCCGCGTGGCCGGGTTGCGGCTCGCGGGTGTGGTCCTCACGGGCCTGGAGTGCCGGGACGTGGAGTTCGTCGGCTGCGACCTGTCCGGGGCGCGGCTGGACGACGCCCTCCTCACCCGGGTCGCTTTCACCGACTGCCGGCTCACCGGCACCGTGTTCGACGGGGCCTCGCTCAGCGACGTCCGGATCACCGACAGCACCGCCGACCTCGCCGGGTTCCGGATGGCGAGGGCGCGGTTCCTGCTGGTCGAGAACACCTCGATGCGCGGCGCCGACCTCTACGAGCTCGACGGCCAGCACTGCGCGCTGCTCGGCTGCGACCTGGGCGGGGCCAACGTCGACCACGCGCGGCTGCGCGAGACCGACCTGCACGGCTCCACCGTCGACGACCTGCGCGGCGTGCTCTCGCTGCGCGGCACCCGGATCGGCCCGGACCAGGTCGTCCCGCTGGCGGTCGGCCTGCTCGGCGCGCTGGGCATCGAGGTCACCGACCGGCCGCCCGGCTGAGCTCAGCCGCGGCCGAGGAACGGCATGGTCGTCGCCGTGATCGTCAGGAACGGGATGTTCGCCTCCAGCGGCAGCCGGGCCATGAGCAGCACGGCGTCGGCCACGTGGCGCGGGTCGAACGTCGGCTCCGGGCGGATGCTGCCGTCGGCCTGCCGGGCGCCGACGGCGATCCCCGCGGTCATGTCGGTGGCGGCGTTGCCGATGTCGATCTGGCCGCACGCGATGCCGTAGGGGCGCCCGTCGAGGGCGATCGACTTGGTCAGGCCGGTGATCGCGTGCTTCGTGGCCGTGTACGCGGCGCTGCCCGGGCGCGGCACGTGCGCGGAGATCGAGCCGTTGTTGATGATCCGCCCGCCCTGCGGCCGCTGGGCGCGCATCGCGGCGAACGCCTCGCGCGCGCAGAGGAACGAACCGGTCAGGTTGGTGGCGACGGTGGAGGTCCAGTCGTCCACCGCGATCTCGTCGGGGGTGCCGGACGGGCCGAACGTGCCCGCGTTGTTCACGAGCAGGTCGACCCGGCCCCAGCGGTCGCGGACCGCGGCGAACAGCGCGGCGACCGAGCTCGCGTCGGCCACGTCCGTCGGGACGACGAGCGCCGCGTCCCGCCCGCCCGCGGTCTCCTCGAGCGGGCCCGCCCGCCGCCCGGCGAGCGCCACCCGGTAGCCCGCGTCGAGCAGGGCGGTCGCCACCACCCGCCCGATCCCCGAGCCCGCACCCGTCACCACTGCCACGTCGCCGTCCGTCACGATGTCATGATCTCCCGTCCGTGGCCACCACGCACCCGGCGCGCCCGCTCGGAAGCTCCGCGACGTGCCGCCGCACCACCGTGAACCCGCCGTCGGCCAGCACGCGGGCGAGCCGCTCGACGGTCGGCCCGGTCGAGGCGGGGTCGAGCGGCTGGAAGGGCAGCGCGAACCGGCCGCCCGGCGCGAGGTGGGCGCGCACGACCTCGAGCTCCCGCACCGGGTCGCCGCGCAGGAACACCGGGACGTGGCTGGCGAAGACCAGGTCGAACCGCGCGTCGCCGAGGTCGGCCTCGTGCAGGGCCGCGACCTGGAACGCCGCCCGCCCCGCGGCCACGTGGTCGGTGTTGCGCCGCGCCGCCATCTCGATCATGGTGACGGACCGGTCGATGCCGAGGACGCTCCCGCCGTCGAGCCGCTCGCACACCAGCGACACCGCCACCCCGTGCCCGCAGCCGATCTCGAGCACGCGGTCGGCCGGGCGCACGCCCAGCGTCTCGACCGCCCACACCAACCTCTCCGCCGCCCGCGCCACGCGACAAGCATCGCAGCGGGGCGCTACTCCTCCAGCGACAGCGCGCCGGACGGGCAGTTGGCCACGGCCTCGCGGGCGGCGGCGACGTCGGCGGGGTGCTCGTCGAGCACGACCACGATGCCGTCGTCGTCCTGGTCGAACACCTCCCCCGCCGTGACGACGCACAGCCCGGCCCCGATGCAGACGTCGCGGTCGGCGCGCACGCGCACCTCGCTCACCAGGTCACCTCCAATGCGGACAGCCCGTAGATGACGCTGAAGCTGCGGAACTGCGCGCTGCCGGGCACCTCGGCCAGGCCGGGGAAGCGCCGCAGCAGCGCCGGGAACCCGATCCTCATCTCCATCCGCGCGAGCGGCGCCCCGAGGCAGTGGTGGATGCCGTGGCCGAAGGCCAGGTGCCCGACCCCGCCGCGGGTGACGTCGAGCTGGTCCGGGTCGCTGCGCAGCTCCGGGTCGCGGTTGGCGACGGGCAACGCGCACAGGACGAGGTCCCCCTCGGCGATCCGCTGGCCGGCGATCTCGGTGTCGACGGTGGCGATCTTCGCGGTCCCCGTGTGCACGATGGAGAGCCACCTCAGCAGCTCCTCCACCGCCGCGCCGACGCGCTCCGGCTCGTCGCGCACGATCGCGAGCTGGTCGGGGTGGCGCAGCAGGGCGAGCGTGCCCAGCCCGAGCATGTTGGCCGTGGTCTCGTGGCCCGCGATGAGCAGCAGCGAGGCGATCCCGATGAGCTCGTCGGTGCTCAGGTCGGAGCCGTGTTCGCGCACGAGCATGCCGAGCATGTCCTCGCCCGGGTCGGCCTGCGCCCCGGCCACCAGCCGCGCCATGTACGCCCGCGACTCCCGCGCCACCTGAACCCGCTCCTCGACCGGCGTGCCCAGGTCGAGCTGGCGGTTGCTGCGCTCCTGGAACTCGGCCCGGTCGGCGTAGGGCACCCCGAGCAGCTCGCAGATCACCAGCGACGGCACGGGCAGCGCGAACCCGGCCACCAGGTCGGCGGGCGGGCCGTGCCGCTCCATCGCGTCCAGGTGCTCGTCGACGATCTCGCGGATCCGCGGCTCCAGCCGCCGCATGCGCCGCACCGTGAACTCCGGCGTGAGCATCCGCCGCAGCCGGGTGTGGTCCGGCGGGTCGAACGCGAGCAGGTTTCCCGCCACCTGCCGGGCGCGCTCCTCCTCGCTCACCGGCGGGACCCCCGGGATGGACCTGGCGAGCTGCAGGCGGCCGTTGCTGAACCGCACCGGGTCGCTCAGCACCTCCCGGACGTCGGCGAACCGGGTCACCAGCCAGGCCGGGACGCCGAACGCGGTGCGGACCTGCTCGATCCCCTTGGCGGCGCGCAACTCGGCCAGCTCGGGTACGGGCTCGAAGCCGTGGCGCTGCATGTGGACGGGCAACGTGGGTGCTGTCACCGGACCTCCCCCGACGGGACGCACGCCCTCGTGGCGCGCTGCGTGGTGAGAGGAAGACGACGGGCACCCGCTCCCGGGTTCCGCGGCGCCTCAGCAACCCCTCAGTCGATCACGGCTCAGTCGACCATCGCCGGGCCGCCGCCGGCCGCGGCGCGGCTCGGCTTGCGGAGGAACAGGGCGAGGACGACCGCGGCCCCGGTCATCAGCGTGGTGAGGAACATGACGTCGTCCAGCGCGGTGACGTAGACCTGCACGTTCGTCTGCTGGTAGACGGCGTAGGTGCCCAGCACCTGGCCCGCCTGCCCCTGACCGATCGCGGGCAGCACGGCCGGGTTGACGAGCGCGGCTCGGTCGGCGCCCAGCTGGGCCTGCTGGATGGTCATGAACGCCGTGAGGGCCGCGAGCCCCAGCGCCGACGAGACCCGCTGCACGACGTTGTTGAACGCGCTCGCCGAACCGACGATCGCGGGCGGGACGGCCGAGATGCCGTTCGTCATGATCGGCATCATGCACAGCCCGGTGCCCAGCGCCCGCAGGCACAACAACCCGACGATCTCCCCCTGGGAGGTGACCGGCGTGAGGTTCTGCATGAGGTAACCGGCCAGGGTCATGATCAGCAGCCCGGCGACGGCGGGGATGCGCGCCCCGACCCGGTCGTAGAGCTGCCCGGCGATCGGCATCAGCACCGCCATGACGAACGCCTGCGGCATGAGCAGCAGGCCCGCCTCGAACGCCCCGAGCCCGCGCGCCGACTGCAGGTACACCGGGATGTAGAACAGCGTCGCGAACAGGCCGACCGACAGCACCGCGATCAGCAGCAGCGAGTTCGTGTAGGTCCAGACGAGGAACACCCGCACGTCGAGCAACGGGTTGTCGACCGCCGTCTCGATCACCACGAAGAGCGCGAGGCACACGACCCCGAGGAAGATCAGGATCACGGTGGGGTAGGCCGTCCAGCCCCACGACTGCCCCTCGGAGAGCGCCAGCAGCAGCGACGACAGCCCGACGGCGATGGTGAGGAACCCGAGCAGGTCGAAGCGCCCGGCCGGCCTCGAGGGGAACGGCGGTAGCAGGAACACGGCCGCGATCGCCCCGAGCACGCCGACCGGCACGTTGATGAAGAAGATCAGCCGCCAGTCGACGTACTCCACCAGGTAGCCGCCGAGCGTCGGGCCGACGGCGGGCGCGACGACCACGCCGAGGCCGTAGATGCCCATCGCGCTGCCGATCTTCTCCTTCGGCACGATCTGGTAGAGCATCGACAGCGTCACGACGGGCAGGACCCCGCCCGGGATGGCCTGCAGGACCCGGAAGGCGATCATGCTCTCCAGGTCCCACGCGATGCCGCAGAGCGCCGAGCCCGCCGCGAAGGCCACCAGCGCGGCGATGTAGAGCCGCGTCTGCCCGACCCGGTTGGACAGCCACGAGCTGATCGGGACGATCACGCCGAGCACGAGCGTGTAGGACGTGGCGATCCACTCGATGTCGTCCGCGGTGACCCCGAAGACGCTCTGCATCTCGGGGATCGCCACGTTCACGATGCTCGTGTCGAGCACCGACATGAACATGCCCGACAGGAGCACGAGCAGCGGGAGCAGCCAGCCCCCTCCTGCGGCCGCGGGCGCCTCGGCCCGGGCCGCCGCAGCCTGCGTCACCGGCTAGCCCTTGTGGATTTGCACGGTCACGTTCATGCCCGGCACGAGCCCGAGTCCCTCGGGGTTCTCGATGGAGATCTTCACCGGGATCACCTGGGTGACCTTCTGGAAGTTGCCCGACGTGTTCGACTCGGGGAACACCGAGAACACGCCCGCGGCGCCGCCCTGCACCTCGCGCACCGTGCCGCGGAAGTCGTGGCCGGGGAACGCGTCGACCTCGATGTCGACCCGCTGGCCGGGCCGGACGTCGTCGATGTCGGTCTCGTCGACCCGCGCGGTGACGTAGATGTTCGAGAAGTCGTACGCGACGGCGAGCTCCGTGCCCGCCACGACGTAGGTGCCCTCGACCGCGTTGTTGACCGCGACCGTGCCGTCGGCCGGGGCCCGCACCGGCATCTCGGGCTGGACGAACGCGCCCTGCATGCGGATCCGGCCCACGACGTGGTCCTTCTGCAGCTGGGCGCCCTGGGTGGCCTTCCAGGCGATCACGGTGCCGCTGGTGGGCGCGTTGATCGAGATCTTGTCGCCGTCGATCTGGGCGTTGTCGGTGGTGACGTAGTTCTGCGCGTCGATGAAGTACCAGGCGGTGATCCCACCGCCCGCCAGCACGGCGATCGCGAGGATCACCAGCAGGGCGATCCGCGTACCCCGCGACATCTGCCGCTTCTGCTGCTCGGGCTCCGCCTTCTCGCCGGCGCCGTTCTCGCCGTCGGTGCTGCCGCCCGCCACCGCGACCGGACCCTCAGACATCGACCGACTCCCCTCCGACCTCGAGTATCCGCTCGCTCACCTGGCGGCGGGCAGCAGAACCTGCTGCCCCTCCCGCAGGCCGGAGAGCACCTGCGTGCGGTCCGCACCCACCTTGCCGGCCTCGAACGGCACCGACTTCTGGACCCCGTTCGGCTCCACGACCGTGACGGTCGGCCGACCGTTCTCCTGCCGCACCGCCGCGTTCGGGACGGTGAGCACGTTGTCGAGCTCCTCGGTCACCACGGTGGCGCGCACCGTCTGCCCGTCCTTGACCCGCGGGTCGGAGTTCTGGACCACGATCGTGACGTAGTACGAGACGACCCCGGAGATGGCGGTGCCGGTGGGCGCGACCGAGAGCACCGTGCCTTCGAGCGTCACGTCGGGGACCGCGTCGACCGCCACGCTGACCTTCTGGTTCGGCTCGATCATCGCGGCGTCCGCCTCGTTGAACGGCACGACCACCTGGAACGCGTCGATGTTGTCGAGCACGATGAACTGCGTGCCGCCGGGACGCGCGGGGTTGGCGGCGACGCCCGCCGACGCCTGCGCGGGCGAGGCGGACTCCACGCCGGGGATGGCCGCGTCGCTGCCCGGGGCGAGCGCGCTGGTGCCGCTGCTGGGCCCGATGTACTCGCCGACCACGCCGTTGATCGCCGAGACGGTGCCCGCCACCGGGGCGCGCAGCGTCGCGTTCTCGACGTCGCGCCGGGCGGCCTCGACGACGGCCTGCTGGGCGATCACCGCGCCGCGCTGCGCCTCGATGGCGAAGGGGCGGTCCGACCGCGCCTCCCGCGCGTTGTTGCGGGCGGTCACCACGCCCTGCTCGGCGTTCGCGATCGACAGCTCGCCGCTCGCCTTCTGCTGGTCGCGCTGCCGCTTCGCGGTCTGCACCGCGTTCTCGCTGATCACGACCTGCTGCTTGGCGGAGACCACGGCCTGCTTGTCCGCCGGGATCTGGCTGCAGGCCGGGTTGGACATCGTGACGAGGCCGGAGTTCAGGCCCGGGCTGCCGCTCGTCGACGGGCCGTCGTCATCGTCGTCGTCATCGTCGTCGTCATCGCGCTTGCTGCTCGACGAGCTCCCGTTGCAGGCCCGCTCGTCGGCCTCGAGCTTGTCCTTGGCCTTCTTCAGGGCCTTCTTGTCGATCGCGAGCTTGCGCTCGGCGTTGTCGATCTCCTGCTCGGCCGCGTCGAGCGCCTCGTCGGCCTGCTTGCGGGTCTTCTCCAGGATCTCCTGGGCCTGCGCCAGCGAGTCGCCCGCTCCGTCGGCGGCCGGCGAGTTGATCAGGCGGTCGAGCTCGGCCTGCTGGGTCTTCAGCAGGCCCTCCTGCTGCTCGAGCGTCTGGCGCAGCGCGAAGTCGTCCACGGTGGCGAGCACCTGGCCCGGCTCGACGCGGTCACCGACCTTGACGAAGACGTTGGTGAGCTGGCCGCCGTTCGGGAAACCGAGGTTCTGCTGGCTCGCCGCGGCGATCGACCCGGTGGCGGTGACGCCGCTGGTCACGGCGGCGCGCTGGACGGTCGCGGTCGTCGGCGCCGAGGGTTCCTCGCTCGTGCACGAAGCCACCAGCAGGACCGCGAGGGCACCGCACCCCGCCGCCCCGATCCGCCGCAGCCGCCCGGCCGGCATGTGGCGCCGGTTCATCTGCTGCACGTTCCCCTCCCGCTGATGCGGCACGATCGCCACGCTCTGGAAACGAGAGAGCAGTCTCGCAGATACCGCCTCGCCCGATCGAAGGACCCCCGATCATGGGAAATCGCGGTCCGTGCTGATAGAACGCTGAGAACCGACAGAGAGGACGGCCGTGGGAGACGAGCACCAGCCCCGCCTGCGGGCTGACGCGCGCCGCAACCGCGACCGTATCGTCGCCGCGGCCAAGGCCTTGTTCGCCACGCACGGGCCCGACGCGCCGACCGAGGAAATCGCCCGATCGGCGGGCGTCGCGCCCGGCACGCTCTACCGCCACTTCGCCGACCGGGAGGCCCTGATCCGGGCCGTGGCGATCAACAACTTCGAGCGGGCCTTCGCGGAGGCGAACGCCGCGGTCACCGAGGAGGCCTCGGCCTGGGGCGCGCTCGTGCGCATCCTGCGCCAGTCGCAGGAGCTGCGGCTGTCGTTCCGGCTCCTCACCGCCTACCCGCACGTGCACGCGATCCTCAAGAAGGAGCGCGACGTCGAGCAGGCCCGCAGGCACATGATCGAGCTGCTGGACCGGGTCGTGCGCCGGGCGCAGGCCGAGGGCACCCTGCGCAGGGACGTCGGCACCGGCGACGTCGCGCTGGCGTTCGCGCTGCTGGCCCACCCGCTCGCCATCGAGTGGACCGAGGCGGCGCAGATGGCCTCGGAGCGCTGCATGGCGTTGCTGTTGGAGAGCCTCCGGGCGAAAGGGCCCCACGAGCCGCTCCCCGGGCACGCCATCTGGCCCGAGGACCTCGCCAACGGCTGAGCGCTCAGGCGGTCGGGAGGCGGCTCCCCTCGCGCGCGCCGATCTCCGGGTGGTCGTCGCCGGGGTCCCAGCCGAGCTCGGCGGTGGCCCGCGCCGTCGAGTAGAACCCCGCATTGCCCGGGAGCGGGGAGCGCAGCGGCACCCCCGGGTAGAAGCGCGCGGCGAGCTCGGCGCTCGGCGTGGACGTGATCGTGCGGTCGGCCACGATGTGGTAGACGGCGTGGCCCGGGGACGGGCGGAGCGCCGCGAGCAGGCACGCGGCCGCCGCGGCGTCGAAGCTCACCCAGCCCCACAGGTCCTTGCGGGCCGGCCCGTCGTCGGGCCCGCGGGACCGCGCGGCCTCCGCGTCGTCGCGCAGGCCGTGCAGCCGCAGCGCCGAGAACGCCGCGTCGGGCCGCCGGCGCGCGAACGCGGCCGACTGCTGCTCGACGATCCACTTCGACAGGCTGTACGGGTCCTCGGCGTAGCCGGGGTGGTCCTCGTCCACCGGGAAGTAGTCGTAGCGCGGCTCGGCGCTGAAGACGCCCCCGATCGCGTTGACGCTGGACGCGAGGCAGACGCCGGCGAGGCCGTGCTCCTCGGCCGCCACCAGCACGTGGTAGGTGCCGTTCACGTTGACCCGGTGCACCTCCGGCTCCGGGTACCGCGGGTGGGTGAGGCCACCGAGGTGGATCACGGCCTCGGCCCCGGCCAGCGCGGCGCGCGCCTGGTCGAGGTCGGTGAGGTCGGCGGCCCGCCACTCCACGGCGGGCGCGGGCTCCCCGGTCGCGCCGGGCAGGTCGGTCGCGACGACCTCGTGCCCGGCGCGCACGGCACGGGCGACGACGTGCCGGCCGAGCCGGCCCGCCGCGCCCGTCACGGCGATGCGCAAGTCAGCTCCACAGCCGGTCGTGGGAGAACTCGCTGTCCCACTGGGTGGTCTCGTCGAAGAACACCGGGCTGCGCGGGTCCAGCTGCTGGCGGAACAGCTCCTCGTTGATGTCGCCGAACCCGAGGCCCGGTGCGTCCGGGACGTCGATGTAGCCGTCCTGGATCAGCGGCTTCGGCAGGTCGGTGACCAGGTCGCTCCAGAACGGCACGTCCGCGGCGTGGTGCTCGAGCGCGAGGAAGTTCTCGGTGGCGGCGGCCAGGTGCACGCACGCCATCGTCGCGATCGGCGACGCGGCCAGGTGCAGCGCCATCGCGATGCCGCGCTCCTGGGCGTAGTCGCCCAGCCGCTTGGTCTCGGCGATCCCGCCGGAGGTGGCCGGGTCCGGGTGCACGATGCGGATCGCACCCGCGTCCAGCAGCGGCTTGAAGCCCTCGAGGAGGTAGATGTCCTCACCGGTGCAGGTCGGCACGGCGACCGACTCGGTGAGCTGGCGCCACTGGTCGGTGTACTGCCACGGGATCAGGTCCTCGATCCAGGCGAGCGTGAACGGCTCGAGGGCCCGCCCGATGCGGATGCACGAGTCGATCGCGATGTGCCCGAAGTGGTCGGCCGCGATCGCCACGTCGTAGCCGACGATCGACCGCACCGTGTCGACGTAGCTGGCCAGGTACTCGACGCCCTTCGGCGTGACCTGGATGCCGGTGAACGGGTGCATGGTGGTCTTGTCGTCGCGCGACCCGGGAGGGGCGATGAGCGCGCCGGGCACGTCCCACAGCAGGTCGATGCCGACGTCCATCTTGAGCATCGTGAAGCCGCGGCGCTTGCGCTCCAGCAGCCGCTCCCCCATCTCCTTCGGGTCGGGCACCGACGGGGTGTCGGCGTAGCAGCGCACGGTGTCCCGGAACTTCCCGCCCACCAGCGCGTAGGCGGGAACCCCGTACGCCTTGCCCGCGAGGTCCATCAGCGCCATCTCGATGCCGGAGACGCCGCCGCCCTGCCTGCCGTGGTACCCGAACTGCTTGATCTTGCGGAAGATCTTGTCCAGGTTGCACGGGTTCTCGCCGACGATCCGGCTCTTCAGCATGAGCGCGTAGGTGGCGCTGGCCTGGTCGCGCACCTCGCCGTAGCCGACGATCCCCTGGTTGGTGTCGATCCGGATGATCGAGGACCGGAACGGCACCCCGTGCAGGTTGGCCACCCGCAGGTCGGTGATGCGCAGCGCGCTCGGGCGCGACGCGGTGCTGACGTACTCCTCGCTGATCGTTGACGTGCTCATGCGTTCTGCTCCTTGCGCCACTGCTGGAAGTCGGCCTCGATGTCGTCGGACCAGGTCGGGACGTCGATCTGGGCACTCGTGTAGCGCCGCTCCGACAAGCGCTGCTTGCCGAACACGTCGCGGATGCGGGTGTCCTCGGCTGCGGCCGCGACGTCGGCGGCCAGGTGGGCGGGGATGACGGCGACGCCGGTGGGCGTACCCAGGACGACGTCGCCGGGCAGCACCGTGACCCCGCCGATGCGGATGGGGATGTTGATCCCGGCGAGCGTCACCCCGCGGATCGGCGTGGGGTCGACGTCGCGGTGGAAGATGTTGACCCCGCCGCCGAGCTTCTGCAGGCCCTGCAGGTCGCGGATCCCGCCGTCGATCACGGCGCCCACGCCGGTGCGGGTGGCGACGGCCGTGCCCAGGTTGTCGCCGACCACGGTGCCCTCGACGACCTTGCCGAAGATGTCGACGACCATGACGTCGCCGGGCTCGAGGGTCTCGATCACCCACGAGTTCTGCCGGTCGCCCTCCAGGTGGCCCTCGCGCGCCCCCGCCGCGACCACGACCGCGTCGAAGTCGGGCCGGTGCGGCAGGAACTGCGCGGTGACCGCCCTGCCCACGATCACCGTGCCCGGGTGGGTCTCCTTCCAGCCCCCGGCGAACTGGCGCACGTAGCCGGCCTGGAACAGGTGCCCCCACGCCTCCTCGGTGGTGGCCAACCGCAGGCTGTCGAGCACCTCGTCGGGTACGCGGGGCCGGCCCGACCCGAACCGCTCACCGGTCCACGCCGCGGTGAGCTCTTCGAGGTCGTCCTTGCCGGGATGGATCCGCACGTCGGCTTCGCCTTCTTCCTGTCAGATGTACTCGGTCAGACCCTGCGCGGTGGACACGAGCAGCGGCGCGTAGCCGAGCAGCTCGTCGCGGTCCACCGCGAACGTCACCGTCGAGATGCTCACCCCGCCGCGGGGCTTGCCCGTCCGGTCGAGGACCGCGGCGCCGAGGCACCGCACGGTGGCCTCGTTCTCCTCGTCGTCGAGGGCGTAGCCGCGCTCGCGCACCTTCGCGAGCTCCGCGTGCAGGGTCTTCGGGTCGGTGATCGTGTTCGGGGTCCTGGCCGGCATGCCCGCCGAGGCGACGATGGATTCGACCTCGTCGGGCGGCAGGTGCGCGAGGATCGCCTTCCCGATCGCGGTGCAGTGCAGCATGAGCTGGTTGCCCACGCGGGAGCGCATCTCGTACGGCTTGTCGCTGTCGACCTTGTGCAGGTAGACGGCGTGGTCGCCGACGCGGACGGCGAGGTGCACGGTGTTGCCGCCCGCGCCCTCCTGCAGCCTGCGCAGGGCGGGCCCGACCCCGGTCGACACGACCGACACGATCCGCGCGCCGAGGCCGGAGAGCCGGCCCCCGACGCCGTAGCGCCCGTCACCGCAGTTCTCCGCGAAGCCCTCGGCCGTGAGCGTGGAGAGCACGCGGTACGCCGTGGAACGCGGCACCGCCGCGCGCTCGGCCACGTCCATCAGGCGGTGCGGGCCGTCGGGGACGGCCAGCGCCTCCAGGATCCGCATGGCCTTCTCGACCGACGTACCCGCCGCGCTGGCCCGTCCCCTGCGGGCCGGTTGAACCGATGACGCTGATGTCATCCCTTCACGGCACCCGCTGTGAGCCCTTCGGTCAAGAACCGTTGTCCGAAGGCGTACATGAGCACCACCGGGATGCTGATCAACAGCGACGCCGCGGCCAGCTGGCCCTGCGGCACCACGTCACCGAAGATCATCGATTGCATGCCGACCGGGAGCGTCTTGTACTCGTCGCGGGTGATGAACACGAACGCGAAGAGGAACTCGTTCCACGCGTTCGTGAGCGTGAACAGCGCGACGGCCAGGAGCCCCGGCTTCGCGAGCGGCAGCACGATGCGCAGGAACGCCCCGAACCGCGTGCAGCCGTCGACCAACGCCGACTCCTCCAGGTCGGCCGGGATCGACTTGAAGTAGCCGACGAGCAGCCACGTCGCGAACGGCAGCGTGAACGTCGGGTACGTGATCACCAGCGACCAGAGCGAGTCGTTCAGCCGGATGCCGCTCATCATCTGGTACAGCGGGATGAACAGCAGCGCTCCCGGCATCACGTAGGTGAGCAGGATCGTCACCGTGAAGCTCTCGGAGCCGCGGAACTTCAGCCGCGCGAGCGCGTAGCCGGCGAGCGCGGCGCACACGAGCGCGATCAGGGTGGACGCCCCGGCCACCAGGACGGTGTTGATGTACCAGGTGCCGAACGCCCGTCCGCTGAACAGGTTCGTGAACTGCTCGGTGCTCCACGGGGTGGGCCACAGGTCGTCGGTGCGCATGACGATCTGCGAGTCCGACTTGAACGCCGTGACCGTCATCCAGTACAGCGGCGCCAGCACGAACCCGAGCAGGCCGATCAGGGCCAGCCCGGAGCCCACGCCGTTGACCAGCCGCGCGGCCGTCCGGTTGCCGCGCGCGGCCAGCCGGGACACGATGCCGCCGACGATCGCGGCGAGCACCACGAACACGCCGAGCACGAACGCGGCCTTCCACACGATGTGGGGGGAGACCCAGATCAGCAGCAGCGTCGAGACGGCGACGACCACCCACGGCATCGCCTTGCGCTGCGCCGGGGTGAGCCGGCTGCGCCCTTCGACCACGCCCGGCCCGTCGCTGCGCCGCATCATCCGCACCAGGATGATCACGAGGATGCCGACGATCGGCAGCATCACCAGCGTGACGGCCGCGCCCGCGCCCAGCTGCAGCTGCTGGATCGCCTTGGAGTAGGCCACCATCACGTACGGCGCGGTCGCGTCGCCCGGCCCGCCCTGGGTCATGAGCCAGATCAGGTCGAAGTTGTTGAACGTCCAGATGGACGACAGCAACACCGTCACGATCATGACGTGGCGCAGCCCGGGCAGGGTCACGTGGCGGAAGCGCTGCCACGGCGACGCGCCGTCGACCATGGCCGCTTCGTAGAGCGTGCTGTCGATCGCCTTCAGCCCGGCGAGGAAGGTCACCGTGAAGAACGGGATGCCCTTCCAGACGTTGACCAGGATGACCGCGGGCATCGCGAGCGCCGGGTCGGACAGCCATTCCGCGGGCCAGGACGGGACCAACCCGATCGCGGCCAGCAACGGCCCGATGCCGGTGTCGGTCAGCACCACGTTGACGCTGCCGAAGATCGGGTCGAACAGCGAGCGCCACGTGAACGCGGTGACGACCGTCGGCACCACCCACGGCAGCAGGATGATGCCGGCGAGGATCGCGCGCCCGCGCCGCATGTGGTGCAGCATCAGCGCCGCGATGAGTCCGAGGGTCACCTTGAAGATCTCGGCGTACGCGGTGAAGACGAACGAGTTGATCACGCCCGTGTGGAACACGGGGTCGTCGACGAGCGCGGTGAAGTTGTCCAGGCCGACGAACACCGTCTCCGCGCCGTGCCGTTCCGTCGTGCTCGTGACGATCGAGCTGACGATCGGGAACAGGATCAGCGCCGCGATGAGCAGCCCGGTGGGCGCGAGGAAGGCCGTGGCGAGCCGCCAGTCCCGCCCGAGCCACCGCTGCGCGCCGGTGAGCGCGGGCGAGGTGGACGACGCCGGCCGGGTGGCGGCCGGCGGGGGTTGTACGACCGTCACTGCTTGTAGCCCTGCTGCTCGAAGATCTGGACCATCCGGTCGTGGGTCGTGGCGACGGCCTCGGCCGGGGAGGTGCCCTGGACCACCGCCTGCATCATGTCCGTGAGCAGGTAGGCCGCCACGGCGGCCTGCTCACCGGGGCTCGGCGGCTGCGGGAACGAGTAGCCGGTCTTGGTGGTGAGCGGGATCGGCGTCTTGGTCTGCTCGCGGATCGCCGCGTAGGCCGGGTCCCCCTCGGTGTAGAAGGGGTCGGAGTCCCACACCTTCTCCCACGCCGGGTTCACCAGGCAGGGCGCCTCCTTCGCGACGCCGAGCAGGGCGGAGCCGCTCACCATGAACTTCGCGACCTGCTTGGCGAGGTCGGGGTTCTTCGCGCCCTTGAACACGACGAACGAGTTCGACGAGCCGAACGCGAGCGGGATGTCGAGCGCCGGGCCGATGGCCCCGTTGAACGCGTGGGTGTTCTCGTAGACCGGGTTGCCCTTGGTCTTCGAGTCGGCGTAGATGCTGTACTGGTTGTTGGTGACGCCGATGATGCCGGCGAGCCAGTTCTCGTTGTTGCCGGTGTCGGTCCAGCTCTCGATGCCGGGCGGGAGCATCGGCTCGTACTTCGGGTTCGTGTAGATGTCGCCGATGAACGCGACGGCCTCGACGGTCTCCGGCGAGTTGAACACCACCTTCTCCCCGGTGTTGTCCGCGATCGCGCCGCCGTAGGCGTTGATGACCGACTCGATGAACCCGTTGGCGTCGCCGGAGCGGTTGATCGTGATACCCCAGCCGAAGCGCCGCTGCGAGGGGTCGGAGACCTCGAGCGCGTAGTCGCGCAGCTCCTCCCACGTGTAGTAAGGCTTGAGCGGGAGCCCCTTCTCCTCGTACCAGTCCTTGCGCAGGAACATGCCGGCGGCGATGAAGTGGTACGGGATCGCGTACCAGCGGCCGTCGAACACGCAGAAGTTCGAGGCCTCCGTGGCCGGCTCGCCGTAGAGGGTCTTCATCTCCTCGACGACGTCGGTGACGTCCTCGAGGTCACCGAGGTTGTACAGCTGGCCGACGAACCGCTCGTCGTTCATGAAGGCCATGTCGCGGGTGGTGCCCGCCTTCACCTCGGCGTCCATCTTGGCGACCATGTCGCCGGAGTCGCCCGAGACCAGGTCGTTCTGGACGGTGGTGCCGGTGGCTTCCGCGAAGGCCTGCAACGACCGGTCGAGCGCCTGGTTGGCGGCGTCGGAGTACAGCTTCTGCGAGAGCATGCCCACCGAGCCGCCGCGGTAGGGCGCCGCGGCGTCCAGGATCTCCTGCGGGACCTGCACCTCCACCTGGGGGGCGGCCGGCGGACCACCCCCGCAGGCGGTGAGCCCGACCGCGCCGAGCGCGCTCATCCCAAGGAACTTCCGCCTCGACCACTCGGGTCCGGTCCGCAGTGCCATGACCACTCCTCACCGCGTCCCTCCCTTGGGACGCGTTCCGACGGGGCGACGGTGCAACCGACGGGGGTCATCCCGTTTTATTTAGTGAAATGGGATGCCACGTAGTGCGACGGCGGTCACACTAGGGGGCATCCGGTCGGGTGTCAACGGTCACTCCTTCGAGCACTCGCGTTCACCCGGAAGGCCGTCGAACAGACCCTCGGCACCCCGGGGGCGCCACAGCGGCACGCCCCCGTCGGCGGTGGGGTCGAGGGCGACGACCCCGCCCTGCTCGGCCGAGTCGAGGGCCGCCAGGACGATCCGCATGTTGGCCGCGCTCTGCGCGATCGTGCCCACCACCGGGCCGCCGTGCCGCACGGCGTCGGCGAAGTCGCAGAGCTCGGCGTAGTAGCCGTTGTCGATGCCGCGGAAGACGTCGGTGCGGGTGGTGCCGTCCGCGCGCGTGAGCGTCACCCGCCGCTCGTGCTCCGGCCCGGACAGCACGAGCACGCCTTCCGTGCCGTAGAGGCGCATGTCGTTCGGCTCGGGGGGCACCGGCACCTCCGAGTAGCAGGCCGTGTAGTTGCCGATGGCGCCCGAGGCGAACGTGAGGTTCAGGGCGAGGTCGGACGGGGAGTCGATGGTGCTGTTGGCCCATTGCACCGCCCCGTGCACGGCGATGGCGTCGCCGCAGAGCATCCGGATCTGCGCGATGTCGTGCACGCCCGCGTCGAGGTGGACCCCGCCCCGGTACTGCGGCTTGCGCCGCCACGGCGTGCTGTTGAACCGGCCCGCGCGCGGCACCATCTGCCCGGCGCGGCGGTAGGCCATCAGGTGCAGCTTGCCGATCGCGCCGTCGTCGAGCAGCGCGCGGGCGTGCCGGATGTCGTCGCGGTAGAAGTAGTTCTCGGCGATCAGCACGACCCGGTCGGGGAACTCGCGCTCGAACGCGAGGAACGCCTCGGCCTGTTCGGCGTCGGTGCCGGTCGGCTTCTCGCACAGCAGGTGCTTGCCCGCCTCCAGCGCGTCCCGGGCGATCCCGTAGAGCAGCGGGATGGGCACCGAGACCAGCACGGCGTCGACGTCGTCGCGGGCGAGCAGGTCGCGGTGGTCGGTGTGGTGGCGCGCCGGGTCGACGCCGCTGTAGCCGGCGAAGCGCGCCGCCTGCTCGGGTGAGGTGTCGGCGAACGCCGTGACGACGTACCGGTCGGGCATCTGGCGCAGCGCCGGCCAGTGCAGCTTCTCGACGGCGAGGCCGGTGCCGATCAGCCCGAGCCGGATCGGGTCGCTCACCCCTCCCCTCCCTTCGGTGCGAGCAGGGGCGCGTTGCCCTGCACGTGGGTGCGCATGGCCACCCGCGCGGCCTCGGGGTCGCGGGCCTCGATCGCGCGGAAGATGAGCGCGTGCGCCTCGGTGGCCTTGCGCAGGCTCTCCGGGCCCTGGTTGGTGACGCGACGGCTGGCGGTGCCCAGCCAGCGCGCCGAGTACATGATCCGGTCGAGGATGCGGTTCTCGGCCGCCCGGCAGATCTCCATGTGGAACTCGTGGTCGACCTCGAGGTAGGCGTCCGGGTCGTGCTCGAGGCTCGCCATCCGCTCCAGCTCGGCGCGCATGCGCTCCAGCGCCTCGTCGGTGACGTGCTCGGCCGCCATCGCGGCGAGCTCCGGCTCCAGCAGCACGCGCATCTGGAGCAGCTCGCGCAGCAGCTGCTCGACGTGCTCGGGCGGCAGCCACTCGGCCAGCAGCGGGCTGAGGTAGTCCCACTCGGCCTGCGGGCGGACGGTGACCCGGCGGCCCTGGGCGATGTCGACGATGTCGAGCGAGGCGAGGATCTTGAGCGTCTCGCGCGCCACCACCCGGGAGACGCCGAACTCCCGCGAGATGTCCAACTCGGACGGTGCCCGCCCCTCATCGATCTCGCCGTTGACGATCCGCCGGGTCAGGTGGGCGGCCACCTGCACCGGGAGAGTCCGGACCTTGACAGCGTCCGGTGACTCTTGTCTCCTGTGCATGTCATCAGCTTATAGGACAAGTGGCGCTCGTCACCCCCTCAGACCCGAGTTCGTCGGTTCAACCAGGGGTCATGCGGTGATCGCTGCCGCTCCTGACTGCGCCAACGCGTCCAGGGGGTGAGCACCGTGGCTTCACAGGCGTCCGCGCGCGCCCGCCTCGGCGTGACCCGCGCCTCCAGGTTGCGGACAAACGAGCTCCGCCCGCTCGCCCAGCGCGTTGGTGACGCGGACGACCAGGACTTCTCCGGCTGCAGCACGGATCCCGTTCGGCCATGCCCGACCAGGTGTGGCAGACCGTCCTCCACCCTCATCCCACCCGCGCGTCGCGGCACGACTCACGGAAAGGCAACGCGTTCGAACCCGAATACCACCTGGTTCGCGCCCGCGCGGAGTTCCTCCGCGCAGGTGTCGGACACGGCATCCGCACAGGCAGTGGAAAGACCTCGACGAGGAGGTATGCATCATGTCCAGTGCACTGAACCGGCGCCAGTTCCTCACCGGATCGATGGCGCTCGCCGCCGGCGCGGCGGCAGGGCCACTGCTGGCCGCCTGCGGCGGTGGTGACTCGGGGAACGTCACCGAGATCAACGCGTTGCTCATCACTGGCGGCGACCGCTATCCCGCTTATTGGGAAAAGGTCACCTCCGCGTTCACCGAACGCACCGGAATCACGGTCAAGTACGACCTCCTCCAGTTCACACCACTCACGTCGAAAGAAATCACCCTCGCCGCGGCGCGCAGCGCCCAGTACGACGTCTACAGCACGCACACCGCGCAGATCGGGGCGTTCTTCCCCCACTTCGAGCCGCTCAACAACTACTTCGATCCGGCCGACCTCGCCGACTTCTTCCCGGTCGCCATCACCTACATGACGAACCCGGCCAACGGCGAGCTGGCCGCCATCCCGCGCAACATGGACGCCCGCACCCAGTACTACCGCAGAGACCTCTACGAGGCGGCAGGCGTGCAGCCGGCCACCACGTGGGAGGAGCTCGTGGCAGTCGGGCAGGAGCTGACCGGCGACGGCCGGTTCGGCCTGGTGCTCCCGGGGCAGGGCGACCCGGCGCAGCGGCAGTTCGCCGACTTCCTCTGGCAGGCCGGCGGAGAGTGGCTCGACCAGAACAACAACGTCACCTTCAACTCCGACGCCGGCGTCGAGGCGCTCACCTTCTACCGCGACCTCGTCCAGACCCACCGGATTACGCCGTCGGACGTCGTCACCTATCAGTGGAACGAGAACTCTGCCGGCTTCACCAACGGCACCTGCGCCGCCGTGTTCGACTGGCCGGGCGCCTACGCCACCTTCGGCGACCCGTCCCTGTCCACCGTCTCCGACGCGTTCGCCACCGCGCCGTTGCCCGCGCACAAGACGGGGATCTCGTGCGCCATCTCCCACGGGCTCGCGATCAACAAGTACTCGCGCAAGAAGGATGCGGCCGCCGAGTTCATCAAGTTCACGGTCACCCCGGAGGCCTTGGTCGACCAGTACACCGAATTCAAGAACTACCCGAGCCGCATGTCCACGGCCGACAAGGTGATCGCCGATGCGCAGGGCATGGAGAAGCAATGGCTCTCCGACCTGCGCACGACCATCGAGAACGGCAAGGAGTGGCCGAAGGTACCGGGCTTCGACAAGGTCTCGACGGTCGTGCAGACCGCCGTCCAGAACGCACTGAGCAACCAGATGAGCCCGAAGGCCGCACTGGACGCAGCGGCGGAGGAGAGCACCCGGATCCTGCAGCAGGCGGGGGCGCTGCGCTGACGATGGCGATCTACGAGGACACCCTCCCGGCCGCGCCGCCTGCCCGGCGCTCGCGCGGCAGACCGCAATGGCTCACCGGCTACACGCTCGCGGCGCCCGCGCTGCTGCTCATGCTGGTGATCTTCCTCTACCCGCTCGGCCACTCGTTCGTCATGAGCTTCTTCCGCTGGGACCTCAACTCGGTGGAGAGCCCGTTCGTGGGGCTGGGCAACTACACCGACCTGTTCACCGGGAGCTCGTTCCCCCAGACGCTGCGCAACCAGGTCGTGTTCACCGTGGCGTCGCTGCTGATCGAGGTCGTCGGCGGCATGGCGATCGCCGTGCTGCTCAACAGCAAGCTGCGCGGCCTGAGACCCGCGCGGACGCTGCTGCTGATCCCACCGATGGTCGCGCCCGCCGTGGTCGGCCTGAACTTCCGGTGGCTGTTCAACGAGCAGTACGGGCTGATCGACGCGGTGCTCGTGCGGCTCGGGCTCCCGGCGATCCCGTGGCTGTCCGACCCCGGCTGGGCGTTGATATCGGTGATCATCGCCAACGCGTGGCAGAACACGCCACTGCTGGTGCTGCTGTTCCTCGCCGGGCTCCAGGCCATCCCGCGCGAGCCGCTCGAGGCGGCCGCGGTCGACGGGGCCTCGGCCTGGCGGACGTTCTGGTCGATCGTGCTGCCGCTCATGCGGCCGGTCGTGGTGATCGCGCTGATGATCAGGATCATCGACCTGTTCCGGACCTTCGACGTCATCTGGCTCATGACCCAAGGCGGGCCGGGCAACGCGTCCAACCTGCTGACCGTGGAGGCTTACAAGCTCGCGTTCCAGAGCGTGGACTTCGGCCACGCCGCGGCCGTGTCGTACGTGGCGCTGGTCCTCTCGCTGATCGTGCTCGCACTCCTCTACGGCATCCCGCGACTCACCGCGCGGAGGGCGGCGACATGGCAGAGCTGACCCGGGTTCGCTCGGCACCAGCGGCAGCTCGGCCGCGACGCAGGGGCGCGACAGCCGGCCTGGTGGCCCGCTATGCGGTTCTGATCTTCACTGTCGTCCTGTCGATCTTCCCCCTGGTCTGGCTGGTGCTGACCTCGCTGCGCACGTCCGACGAACTCTTCGCCGTCCCGGTGCAGCTGTTCCCGAGCACGGTGACGTTCGACCAGTACGTCACGGTTTTCACCGAGTACGAGATGGCCGACTACGTCACGAACTCGGTGGTGGTGTCGTTGGCGACGGTGGCGCTGGTGACCGTGCTCGCCCTGCCGTGCGCGTACGTCCTCGCCCGGTTCCGCCTGCCCGGGATCAAGGTCGTGATCACGGTGCTTCTGATCATGCGGATGATCCCGGTGATCGCGCTCGCCATCCCGCTCTTCGCGGTGTTCTCCGGGATCGGCCTGCTGGACACCGTGCTCGGGCTCGTGCTGACCCACGCGGCCTCGAAGTTGCCGGTGGCGATCTGGCTGTTGATGGCCTTCATCCAGGACCTGCCGAAGGAGATCGAGGAGTCGGCCGAGATCGACGGTGCAGGGGTTATCCGCAAGCTCGTGCTCGTCGTCGCACCGCTGATCGGTCCCGGGCTCGCGGCCAGCGCCGTGCTGACGTTCCTGTTCACCTGGAACGACCTGCTCATCGCGCTGACCCTGACCTCGAGCGAGGCCGCACAAACGCTCCCGGTCGGCCTCACCAACTTCGTCACGCAGTTCGGCATCGACTGGGGCCCGATGTCGGCCGCAGGGGTGCTGATGGTCGTGCCCACGCTCCTGTTCGTCTGGTTCGCACAGGGATATCTCGTCAAAGGGCTCGTCGCGGGCGCGGTCCGCGGCTGACCCGACATCGGCAAGGAGTTGTGATCTCGTGGATCTCTCGCTCGACGGCAAGGTGGCCATCGTGACGGGCGCCGCGTCCGGGTTCGGCCGAGCGGTCGCGACGACGCTCGCGGCCGAGGGTGCGCGGGTGGCGGGCGCCGACATCAACGAAGCGGGCGTCGTCGCGGTGATGGAGGAGCTCGGCGACGGCTCGGGGTCGTGCCGCGGCTACGCACTCGACGTGACCAGTCGGAGCAGTTGGTCGGAACTCGTTCGGGCCGTGGAGCAGGACCTCGGTCCCGTCGACATCCTCTGCAACATCGCAGGCCCGGCACCCGCCCCGGTCAGCGGCCACCTGGACACCGACGACGACGAGTGGCGCCGCCAGATCGACGGGCACCTGACCGGGGTCTTCCTCGGCTGCCAGTCCGTTCTCCCCGGGATGGTGGAACGGCGCTACGGGAAGATCGTGAACATGTGCTCCTTCACGGCGCACGGCACGGTCGCGAACATCCCCGGCTACGACGCCGCCTTCGGCGGGATCCTCGCCTACACGAAGGACCTCGCGCGGTTCGCCGCCCCGCACAACATCAACGTCAACTGCGTCTCCCCCGGCAACATCGAGACGCCGATGACCCAGGGGTGGATGTCGGAGCCCGGTGCCCGCGAGCGCCTGCTCGCCGGGACCCCCATCGGTCGCATCGGCCAGCCCGAGGACGTGGCCAACTGGGTGGTCTTCCTCGCCTCCGACCGCGCGCGGCACGCGGTCGGGATCGAGATCAACGTGTCCGGCGGCCAGCTGATCGCCTGACCTGCAAGTCCTTATCGACGATTCGGCCGGATGGCCGGAAGGAGAAGCATGAGGATCGTCAACGTCACCACCGCGGTCGTCGCCTACCACGGCCAGGCCACGCTGGTGCGGATCGACACCGACGAGGGCATCACCGGCTACGGCGAGGCGAACCCGGACGCGGGGGCGGGGGGCGTCGTCGGACTGATCAACACCTTCAAGGACCTCCTGATCGGCGAGGACCCCCGCAACGTCGAGCGGTGCTGGGAGAAGCTGCGCCGGCGCGTGTTCGCCGGCCCGCAGGCGGGCGTGTTCGTGATCGCGCTCTCCGGCATCGAGCTGGCCCTGTGGGACATCGCGGGGAAGGCGGCGGGCCAGCCGGTCCACCGGATGCTGGGTGGCAAGTTCCGCGACCGCATCCGCCTCTACGCCGACTGCGGCGACGGCGACGACCCCGCGGGCTCGGTGTCCGGCTGCGTCGACCGGGCGCAGCGGATGGTCGCCGAGGGCTTCACGGCCATCAAGTTCGACATCGACAACCTCAGGCACCCGGCCAAGTACGACGCCTACAACCACACCGTGAACGCCGCCGAGCTGCGCTCGATGGTCGAGCGGGTGGCGGCGGTGCGCGAGGCGATCGGGCCCGACGTCGACCTGGCCATCGACCTGCACGCCCGCTACGACGTGCCCAGCGCCTGCAAGATCGCCTGGGAGCTGGAGCCGTTCAACCTCATGTGGCTGGAGGAGCCGATCCCGGCCGAGAACGTCGACGCGCTGGTGCGGGTGCGCGCGCAGACCCGAACCCCGATCTGCGTGGGCGAGAACCTCTACCTGCGCTGGGGCTTCCGGGAGCTGCTCGAGAAGGGCGCGGTCGACGTGATCGAGCCCGACGTGCCCAAGTGCGGCGGGCTCGCCGAGGCGAAGAAGATCGCCAACCTCGCCGAGATGCACTACGTGCCGTTCGCGCCGCACCTGGTCTCCACGCCGCTGGGCACCATGGCCACGGCCCACCAGTGCGCCGCGATCCCGAACTTCCTCGTGCAGGAGTGGCACGCGCTCGAGGAGCGCGAGGTGTGGGACAGCTACGTCACCGCGCCCGACGGCAGCGGCTCGATCGTCAAGGACGGCTACATCACCCTGCCCGACGCCCCCGGCATCGGCGTGGAGCTCGACATGGACGGGGTGCGCAAGCACGCCGTCCCCGGATTCGGGATCTTCGAATGACCCGGGCCGGGGTGGACGTCGCGCAGACCGCCAAGCGGCTGAAGGCGCTCTACACCGCGGTGGTCTACGACATCATGGACGAGATGGGCCTGCCCCATCAGTGCCTCGACCTCGCCATCGCCCCGCTCGAGCGCTCCATGCAGGTGGCCGGCCCCGCCTACACCGTGATGGCCGGGCCGGACATCCGGGAGCGGGACGAGATGCCGCCCAACACCAAGCTGGCCGACTTCGGCGTCTTCACGCACATGTACGACGGCTGCGTGGTCGTCGTCGGGGCGGCGGGCGAGCGGCAGAGCGGCATCTGGGGCGAGCTCATGAGCAACGCCAGCCGCGCCCGCGGCGCCACCGGCGTCGTCATCGACGGCGGCATCCGCGACGGCAGGCTCGTCCGCCAGATCGACGGCCTCGGCGTCTTCGCGCGCTACACGTCGCCGATCGAGTCGCTGCGCCGGTCGCGGATCCACGACATCGAGATCCCGATCTCGATGACCGGCACCACCACCAGCCAGGTGCGGGTGAACCCCGGCGACTGGATCTTCGGCGACGAGGACGGCGTGCTCGTCATCCCGGCCGACGCCCTCGACGAGGTGCTCGCGAAGTCCGAGGAGGCCAAGGAGATCGAGGACAAGGTCCGGGAGGAGGTCCAGGCCGGCGTCCCGGTGATCGACGTCTACAACAAGTACGGCCGGCTGTAGCGGGTCCGCTCCCCTGGAGAACGGCACTTCCGTCCGGGGTGCTCGGACGGAAGTGCCGGTTCGCTCCCCGCCGGGGTCCGGGTGTACCGGGCGGAACAACTGGACGGTGCAGGTGGCCGACAGCGGCGGCCTGCCCGTCCACCGACTCACCGTGCGCTTCTCGAGCGAGGACCCGCCGTTCTCGTGGCGGTTCACCGACGCCTCCGGGGTCCGCTGGATGCGCGACGAGCGCGGGCAGCTCGGCGGGGTGCCGGAAGCCTCCGACGGCGACGACGTCGACGAACGGCCGGTCGACCGGCTCGTCCCGCGGCACGACGACCGGGAGGACCGCGGGATCTGCCGACCGGTCAGGCGACGCGCGCCGCGGCTATCGCGGCCGCGCACACCCGGGCCAGGTCCTCGTCGTCGATCACGTACGGCGGCATCGTGTAGACGAGGTCGCGGAACGGGCGCAGCCACACGCCTTCCCGCACCGCAGCGGCCGTGCCGGCGGCCACGTCGACCTCGTGGTCGAGCTGCACCACGCCGATGGCCCCGAGCGCGCGCACGTCCCGCACCCCCGGCAGGTCCCTGGCCGGCTCCAGGCCCGCGTGCAGCCCCTTCTCGATCCGGGCCACCCGGCCGCGCCAGTCGCCGCCGAGCAGCAGCCCGATCGAGGCGTTCGCCGCGGCGGAGGCCAGCGGGTTGCCCATGAACGTGGGGCCGTGCGCCAGCACGGACAGCTCGCCGCGGGAGATCCCCTCGGCCACCCGCGGGGTGCACAGGGTGGCGGCCATCGACAGGTAGCCGCCGGTCAGCGCCTTGCCGACGCACATGACGTCCGGGCTCACGCCGGCGTGGTCGGCGCCGAACAGCTCGCCGGTGCGCCCGAAGCCGGTGGCGATCTCGTCGAACACGAGCAGCACGTCGTGGGCGTCGGCGAGCTCGCGCAGCACCTGCAGGTAGCGCGGGGAGTGGAACCGCATGCCGCCCGCGTTCTGCACCACCGGCTCGACGATGACGGCCGCCACCTCGTGGGCGTGCCGGGCGAACACCTCGGCGAGGTGGTCGACGTAGGCGGGCTCGTACTCCCGGGGCGGCGCGTCGGCGAACACCTGCTCCGGCAGCACGCCCGCCCAGACGTGGTGCATGCCGCCGTCCGGGTCGCAGACGGACATGGGGTGCCAGGTGTCGCCGTGGTACCCGCCGCGCCAGGTGAGCAGGCGGCACCGCTCGGGGCGGCCGCTCGAACGCCAGTACTGCAGGCACATCTTGATCGCGACCTCGACCGACACCGACCCGGAGTCGGCGAGGAAGACGTGTTGCAGCGGCTCCGGGGTGATCTCCACCAGCTTCGCGGCCAGGCGGATCGCCGGCTCGTGGGTGAGCCCGCCGAACATGACGTGGCTCATCCGGCCGAGCTGGTCGCGCACGGCCTCGTCGAGCACCGGGTGGGCGTAGCCGTGGATGGCCGACCACCACGAGGACATCCCGTCGACCAGCTCGCGCACCCCGCCCACCGGCTCGGCGAGCCGCAGCCGCACCCCCGCCGCCGACTCCACCAGGTACGGCGCGCGCACGCCCGGCATGGGCGCGTAGGGGTGCCAGACGTGCTTGCGGTCGAGCTCGAGCAGCTGGGTGGGGGTGAGCACGCGGCCTCCTCCGTCGTCCGTGGGCACCCGACGATGCCAGCACGCGCCACCGGGGCACCGGCAGGTGGACGTTACCGGCGTCACCGGAAACCTGAGCGTTCGCTCCACTAAAATCTGGAGCAACCGCTCAGGTTTTTCGCCATCGGAGGTCCCCGTGCCCTGGCTCTTCCTCGCCGGCGCGATCGTGTCGGAGGTCGTCGCCACGCTCGCGCTCAAGGCCTCCGACGGCTTCTCGCGGCTCGTCCCGTCGGTGGTCGTCGTGGTCGGCTACGTCGTGGCGTTCGCGATGCTGTCGCAGGCGCTGACGCGCGGGATGGCGGTCGGCGTGGCCTACGGCGTGTGGGCGGCGGTCGGGGTGGCGCTCGTCGCCATCGCCGGAGCGGTGTTGTTCGGGGAGAGCATGACGGCGATCCAGGTCGGCGGCATCGCACTGGTGATCGCCGGGGTGCTCGCCATCGAGCTGGGGGCGGCGCACTGATCACCGACGGACGCAGGCTCAAGGGCCGGCTGCGCCGCAGGCGGCTCCTCGACGCCACGATGCGCGTGATCGAGCGGGCCGGGGTGGCCGCCGTGAGCCAGCGGGTGGTCGCGCAGGAGGCGGCCGTGCCGCCGAGCGCCGTGACCTACTACTTCCCCACCGTCGACGACCTGCTCGTCGCGGCGCTCGCCGACTGCAACGACGCCTACCTGCAGGAGCTGGAGGCGTGCGCCCACGCGGAGGACCCGGTCGCGGCGCTCGCCCGGCTGATCGCGAAGGGCGCCGGCGCGGGGCGGGCGTACGTCGCCGCGGAGTACGAGCTCTTCCTGCTCGCCGCCCGCCGGCCGGAGCTGCAGGCCGAGGCGCGCCGGTGGACCGAGGCCGTCGACGCCTTCCTCGCCCCGCTCGTCGCCGACCCGGTCGCCCGCGCGGGCGTGGCGGCCGCCGTCGACGGCCTGTTCCTGCGCTGCTTCGTCGCACCGGACCCGCCGGGCGAGGCCGAAGTGCGCGCCGTGCTCACGCGGCTCATCGGCCGCTGAGCGGCGGGGTCACCGCGCGGCGCGGCTGGGCAGGACGCGCTCGACGACCTCGGTGACCAGGTCGTCGATCTCCTCCTCCGGGAACACGTCGGGGAGCGTGAGCCGCTCCAGGATCAGCCAGTTCAGGGCGAGGTAGAGCACGACCACGGTGGTCGCGTCCCCGGGAAGGCCCGACTCCTCGTGGTTGCGGATGTTGAAGTCAAGATCGGCGCGGACCCGCTTGCTCAGCAGCTCACGCAGCTCGGGGCGGCGCGTGCTCTCCAGGCGCAGCTCCAGCAGCGCGAGGTAGCCGGAGCGGAACGTCGTGACCCGCTCCACGATGCCCCGCATGAGCTCGGTGACGCGGTCGCGGTCGCGGGGCCCGGAGAGCGCATCGGCGATCAGGTCCGCGTCCGGCTCGAGGCGCTCGTAGTAGCGGTGGCCGACCTGCACGAGCAGCTCGTCGCGGCTGCTGAAGTAGTTGGTCGCGGTGCCGACGGGGACGCCGGCCTCCGCGTCGACGGCGCGGAAGGTCAGCCCCCGCGCTCCCTCCCTGGCCAGCACCTCGATCGCCGCGTCCAGGAGCGCCGCCCGCCGCGCCGGGTTCTGCCGCATCCCCGCCTCCTCGTTGACACCACTTCATATGTAGTACTACATTCAAACCACTTCATCCACAGTACTACGGAGGAGGTACTCATGCGAGGCACCCCGTACCCCCAGCCCCGCCCGCGCCGCCCGCGGCTGCCGGCCGCTCCCCGTCCCCTCCCCCGCCCCCGGCCGGTCCTGCGCCCGCGGGGCAACCGATAGCCCGACCCGCGAACGAGGAGGTCCGAGCCTTGCGAAAGCTCGTCTACTACGTCGGTGCGAGCATCGACGGCTTCATCGCAGCTCCGGACGGCACCTACGACTTCTTCCCGGTCACGCCGGACGTGATCGACTACATCGCGACCGAGTACCCCGACACCCTGCCCACCCACGTGCGCGAGCAGCTGGGGATCGACGTCGAGAACCGCCACTTCGACGTCGGCGTGCAGGGGCTCGCCACCTACCGGCCCGCCCTCGCCATCGGGGTGACGAGCCCGTACGCGCACCTGCGGCAGTACGTCGTCTCCACCACGCACGACAGCAGCGACCCGGCCGTCGAGGTGATCTCCACCGACGTCGTCGACCGGATCAAGCAGCTGAAAGCCGAGAACGGCAAGGACATCTACCTGATCGGCGGGTCGCGGCTCGCCGGATCCCTGCTCGCGGAGATCGACTCGATCGTCCTGAAGGTCTACCCGGTGGTCGCCGGGTCCGGGATCCCGCTGTTCACCGCGGAGTTCAACCCGACCGCCTTCCGGCTCACCGACACCCGCACCCTGGAGGGCGGAACCGTGGTCCTCACCTACGACCGGTAGCCCCCAACCGATCGCAGCCGCGGCCGGTCGTCGCCTCCGAGAGGAGCGAGCCGACCGAAGGGCCGACCATGAGCCGCATCCGTTCCACGATCACCCGCGCCGCCACCGTGGCCGTCGCGACGGGCGCCATGGTCATCGGTGCCGCGCCCGCGCACGCCGCACCCGGAACGTGGGCCGCCATCGCGATCTCGGTGCAGACCGGCAACATCGGCTACGCCTACGAGTACCCCTCCGCCTCGGCCGCCTCCAGCGCCGCGGTGGAGGAGTGCGGTGCGCGCGACTGCCAGGAGGTCGTGCGGGTGACGAACGGCTGCGCGGCCGTCGCCCAGGCCGAGAACCTGGCGTGGGGCTGGGCGTACGCCGCGTCGCTCGAGGAGGCGAAGCGCGCGGCGGTCCGCGGCGCCCCGGGCGAGGGCCCGCGGGTGCTCGCCTGGGTGTGCAGCGGCGCCCACCGCTGATCGCTACCGCTCGGGGGTGCGCGCGCGCCCGCGCCGCACCCGCTCGACGACCCGGTGCGCGGTCTCGTCGAGCGCGCGCCGGGTGGTGTCGAGCAGCTCGACGGGCGGGTCGAGGGTGGGCGCGGTGCGGCGCAGCCAGTCGTCGAACCGGACCGCCTCGGCGATGCGCGGCTCGTCCCAGCCCCGCCGGGCCGGGCGGGCCCGGCGGGGCTGGAGCGGAGCACGTCCGGGCCGGCCACCAGCGCCGGTGGGGATCTCGCCCACGACGGCGCGCTCCGGCCGCCGCTCGAACTGCTCCGGCCCCACCGACCCGACCAACACGACCGGCCGCCCGCTGGTGGATAACGCGGCCACCCGCAGCCAGGCCCGGCGGAACGCCGCGAAGTCGTCGGCCGGGTCCTGCAGGCCCGCGGTCCACAGCACGTCCTGCTCGACGACGACCGCCACGTCGGCCAGCCCACCCGGCAGGAGCCGCGCCACCGTCGACGAGCCCGCCCCGCTCGGGCCGGTCAGCGCGAACAGCGGCAACCGGCGGTACGGCCGGCGGCGCCCGCACTCGGCGCAGACCGGGACGGGCGCATCGGTTCCGCCGACCGGGGGTTCGACGACCGGGTCGGTGAACCGCGCGCAGCAGCCCAGGCAGATCTGCAGGTCGACGGGGCTCTCGTGGATCGGCACGCCCCGCTCGGCGTCCTCGGCGCGCGTGGCCGCTCATCCGAACGGCTCGTCGAGGAAGCTCCGGCGGCGCTCGTGGCCCCCCGTGATGGCCGTGGGGCGGCGGGGGTCGCGGTAGCGGCCGCGCTGGTGTCCGTAGGGAGGGGGCGAGTCGCCGTAGCGGCCGGACCCCGGTAGGGCGGGGGCGAGTCGGCGCAGTAGCCGGGCGCGCCCCGTGCCCGCCGTCGAGGCTCCGCTCCGCCGTGGCGATCTGCTCGAGCTCGCCCCGGTCGAGGAAGATCCCGCGGCAGCCCTCGCACTGCTCGATGTGCACACCGTGGCGGTCCACGGTGAACATGCGGTTCCAACACTTCGGACGGATCACCCGACCGAGCGTGGCCGCGGGGTTGTGAGCCCCCGGTGCGTCAGCGACCGCTGATCCGCTCCGCCAGGTGCACGGTGACCTCGTCGCCGGGCCCCTTGCCGATCGCCTTCTGGGTCGCGCCCCTGACCGGGAGCTTGTGCGTGCCGTCCCCCAGCGCCATGAACGAGCTGCGGAAGGGGTGGCCGTCCACCGTTCCGCGGACCTTGACCAGGCCGCGGGTGCCGAAGAACTCGGCCGACCCGGGCATCACGACGTAGGTCCAGCCGCCCGGGTTCGGGCTCTTCTGCAGGACGGCGCGGAACTCGTGGTCGAGGGGCTGGCTCCCGCTCATCGCTCCTCCTTCGCAGCGACCGTCCCCTACCTTCCCACGACCGCCGTCGCGTGGTCGCCGAACACGAACGGCGACGGCTCGCACTCGGCGATGAAGTCGGCGGGGAAGCCGCGCTCGAACCCCACCGCCGCCTCGAGCCGCGCCACGGCCTCGTCGGGCAGGACGAGGTCGAGCGCGCCCAGGTTCTCGACGAGCTGCGCCACCGAGCTGACGCCGACGAGCGGGTGCACGGCCCTCGACCTGTGCCGCGTCCAGGCGATCGCCACCTGGGCCGGCGTCGCGCCGAGCTCGTCGGCGACCGCCCGCACGGCATCGGCAGCGGCCCGCTCGCGCGCGGTGGCGGTCGCCGGATCGGTCCGGCGGGAGCCGCCCGCCAGCCGGCCCGCCGCGAGCGGGCCCCAGGCGGCCACGCTCATCCCGAGCGCCTCCGCCATCGGCAGCAGCTCCCGCTCGACGTCGCGCCGCAGCAGGCTGTAGGGCACCTGCAGGCCGGCGAACGGGGTCCAGCCGCGCCACTCGGCGAGGGTGTTCGCGCGGGCCACCACCCACGCCGGGGCGTCGGAGATGCCGACGTAGAGGACCTTGCCGGCGCGCACGGCGTCGTCGAGGGCCCGCATGGTCTCCTCGAGCGGGGTGTGCCGGTCGTAGATGTGCACCCAGTAGACGTCGACGTAGTCGGTGCGCAGCCGCCGCAGGCTCCGCTCCAGCGAGAGCACGAGGTTCTTGCGGTGGTTGCCCGCGCCGTTGGGGTCGCTCGCGTCGCGCGACAACGTGTACTTCGTGGCCAGGACGAACCGGTCGCGCCGCTCGAGGACGGAGCCGAGCAGCTCCTCGCCGTCGCCGTAGGCCGACGCGGTGTCGAGGACGTTGCCGCCGGCGTCGGCGTAGGCGTCGATGATGCGGCGGGTCTCGCCGGGGTCGGTGAGGACCATCGTGCCGAGGAACAGCTCCGAGACCCGCAGGCCGGTCTGCCCGAACAGGCGGTACCGCACGTTCAGCCCACCGCCTCGGCGGAGCGGCCCACCACCTCGTAGGAGGAGCCGTCGATCCCCCACGAGGCGATGCGGGAGGGCCGAACCAGGATCCACGCCGGATCGAAGTCGAAGGACGCCCCGACCCGCCGCCCGTCCGGGCCCGCTGTGGCGATCCGGGCGAGTTGCCGGCCGCGCAGGTGGTCGATCTCCGCTGCGGTGAACGTGCTCATGCCGAGAGCCTGTGCCGGCGGACGAACGCGAGGGAGACCGTGGTGGGGCCCCCTTACGCTTGCTCGGGTGACCGACAACGCGCTCGGGGCGTTCCTACGCGCTCGTCGCGAGGCGACCCGGCCGACCGACGTGGGTCTGCCCGCCGGGCGCCGCCGCCGCACGCCGGGCCTGCGCCGCGAGGAGCTGGCGTCGCTCGCGGGCATCAGCGTGGAGTACCTGACGCGGCTGGAACGCGGCCGCGACCGCCACCCGTCGGCCCAGGTCATCGGGGCGCTGGCCGACGCGCTCGGCCTCTCACCGGAGGAGCGGGTGCACGTCCACCGGATGGTCAAGGTGGCCTCCGGCGAGGTGTGCGCGCAGGCGCGGCCGCCGTCGCGGGCGGTGCGGCCGACCGTGCTGGCGCTGCTCGACCGCCTCGAGCCCACGCCCGCGCTGGTCCTCGCCCCGCACGGCGACGTGCTCGCCAGCACCGCCGGCTTCCGCAGGCTCGCGGCGCCGAGCGGGTTGTTCGACGCCGACGCACCCAACCTGGTGCGCTTCGTCTTCGCCGACCCCAGGGCCCGCGCGGCCTTCCCCGCGTGGGAGCGCGTGGCCGACGAACGCGCCGCCGCGCTGCGCGCGGCCGCGGACCTCGGCGACCGCACGGCCGCGGCGCTCGCCGACGAGCTGTCGATCACCGTGGGCACCGGGTTCAGCCGCAGGTACGCCTCCGGTGGGTCGGTCCCGCCGTGGACGGGGGTCGAGGAGTGGTCGCACCCCGCGGTGGGCCGGCTGCGCCTGGCCTTCGAGGGCCTCCTCCTGCCCGGCCCGGAGGAGCGGCGCCTGGTGACCTACCTGCCCGGCGACGCCGAGACCGCCGAGGCCCTCGACCGGCTCGGGGAGCCCGCCGAGGCGCCGGCGTGATCAGCGGTGCTCGGCGAACCAGGTGACCCACCGCCGCTGGCCGCGGGTCTCCACCGCGCGGGGCCGGTAGTGGCTCCGGGCCCAGGTCACGGCGTCGGCGGCGGGGTGTCCGGCGAGCACGGCCATGCAGGCGATGACGGTGCCGGTGCGGCCCGTGCCCCCGTGGCAGGCGACTTCGACCCGCTCCCCCGCGCGCGCCCGCTCGTAGGCCTCGACGATGCGCGCCGCGGCCGCGCGGTCGTCGCGCGGGGTGCGGAAGTCGGGCCAGTCGATCCACGCCGCGGGCCAGCTGGGCCGCCGGCGCTCGCGGCGCAGCAGCCCCGTCCGGCCGGGCCGGCCGAGGTAGAGGCCGAACTCGGGCAGCGGTCCGGGCGGGAACGGCTCCCGACGGCCGCGACCGCGGACGAGCGTGCCGTCGGGCAGCGCGATGGCGCCGGTGAGCGTCACGCCGCCTCCTGCGCCCTCGCCGCGAGCAGGCGCACCAACTCGACGCTCGCCTCGGCCGAGCCGACGACGATCACCTTGAGCCGGTCGTGGTCCGGCTCGTGCACGACGTCCACGTGGGGCGCTCCGTCCGGTCTCGGCAGGCCGGCGAGGAAGTCGGAGAGCCGCTGCGCGTCGGCCGCGCCGATGCCGTCGACGTCGACGACGCTCGTGACCACCACCCGGCGCGGGCGGGCCGGGCCGCCCGTGAGCGCCTCCAGGTCGGCGGGCGAAACGCGGTACTGCTTGCCGATGCGCACCGCGCCGAGCCTCCCCTCGCGCACGTACTTGCGCACGGTGCGCACGTGCAGGCCGAGCCGGTCGGCCACCTCCTCGAGGGAGTACCACTCACCCATGTACCTATCTTTCTCTATTGATGGACCGATAGGGAAAGATAGGTAGCGACAGGCGGCTGACCACCGAATTGCGCGGGTGCGGACGATCCACCGATGCCGCGGCACCGAGCCGCGGCGGACGACCGACGCACCCACCGGCACCGGGGCCGCGCGCGACACGGTCCCGGTCGCCCTGAACATCGCGCCGTTCGGGCTCGTCATCGGCGCGACCGGCACGCAGCTCGGCGTGCCCTCCTCGCCGATGCCGCGGCCACCGTGTTCGCAGGCGCCGCCCAGCTCGCGCCGATGACGATGTTCGCCGCGGGTGCGGGCGCGCTCACCGCGCTGGGCAGCCGCCGCGCTGATCAACGCCCGCCTGCCGCTCCTGACAGCGGCCGAGTGCACCTTCTTCCGCGGACGGGCCAACCACCGGCGCACCACGGACGTCATCCATGAGGGAGGTCGAGCCATGCCCACCACGACGCCGACGCTGACCGCACGCGACCGGGCGCTGCTGCGCGCGGTGGCCGCCGGACGCTGCGACTTCACCCCCACCCGCGTGCCGGACCTGCGCGTGGACGGCCGCTGGTTCTGCGACCAGGCCCGCGCCCACGCCCTCCTCGCGGCCGGGCTGCTGGCCCGCTCCGGGGGGTCACCGACCACGGCCACGCTCACCGGTGCGGGCCGGGCCGCCCTGGACCGCGAGCAGGAACGCCCTGCCGCCTGACGGCCCTTGGGGCCGCCACCGCCCGCGACCAGACTGGGCGCAGGCGGTGGCGCGATGACGGTGCGGTTCCAGCTGCTCGGCGCGGTCGAGGCGTACCTCGACGAGCGCCCGCTCGACACGGGCCACGCCCGCCAGCGGGCGGTGCTCGCCGCCCTCCTGGTCGACGCGGGCCGCCCCGTCGCGGCCGACCAGCTCATCGACCGGGTGTGGGCGGACCGGCCGCCGCACCGGGCCCGCAACGCCCTGTCGGCCTACGTATCGCGGCTGCGCGGCCTGCTCACCGAGGCCGACGGGGTCCGGATCACCCGGGGGCCGGCCGGCTACCTGCTCGCGGCCGACCCGCTGACCGTCGACCTGCACCTGTTCCGCCACCTGGTCTCCCGCGCCCGGGCCGCCGCCCGGCCCGCCGACGCGGCGGCCCTCCTCGACCAGGCCCTCGCCCTGTGGCGGGGCGAGCCGTTCCCGACCGTCGACGTGCCGTGGTTCGCCGACCTGCGCTCCGCGCTGGAGGCGGAGCGGTTCGCCGCCGAGCTCGACCGCAACGACGCGGCGCTGGCGGGTGGCCGCCACGCCGAGCTGCTCGGCCCGATCGCCGGGGCGGCCGCGGCGCACCCGCTGGACGAGCGGCTCGCCGGGCAGCTCATGCTCGCCCAGTACCGCTGCGGCAGGCAGCCCGAGGCCCTCGCCACCTACCGGCGGATCCGCCACCGCCTCGTCGAGGAGGTGGGCACCGAGCCGGGCCCGCAGCTGCGCGCGGTGCACCAGCGGATCCTCGACGCCGACCCCGGTGCGCCCGCTCCCGGCCGCGGCGCCGGGCGGCCGCGCGGCAACCTCGAGCGGCGCCCCACCCGTTTCCTCGGCCGCGACGAGGACGTCCGCGTGCTCGGCGACGCCGTGCGGGACGCCCCGTTGATCACCCTCACCGGCGTCGGGGGCGTCGGGAAGACCAGGCTCGCCGTCGAGACGGCCCGCCGGGTCGCCGCGCGGTTCCCCGACGGGGTGTGGATGTGCGAGCTGGCGCCGCTGTCCGACGGCGCCGCGGTGGGCCACGCGGTGGCCGCCGCGCTCGGCGTGCACCAGCAGCAGGGGCTCGACATCGAGCACACCGTCGCCGACTACCTCGAGGGGCGTGCCCTGCTGCTCGTGGTGGACAACTGCGAGCACGTCCTCGACGCCGCGGCGCGCGTCGTCGACCGGATCGTGCGCCGGTGCCCGGCAGTGGTGGTGCTCGCCACCAGCCGGCAGCCGCTCGGCGTCGACGGCGAACGCGTCCACCCGGTCCGCCCCCTGCCCGCCCCCGAGGCGGCCGCGCTCTTCGCCGACCGCGCGAGCGCGCACCGGCCGGGGTTCACGCTCGACGCCGAGGCCGCGGACGCCGTCGGCGAGATCTGCCGCCGCCTCGACGGGCTGCCGCTCGCCATCGAGCTCGCGGCCGCCCGCATCCGGGCGATGTCGGCGGTCGAGCTCGCCCACCGGCTCGACGCCTCGCGGCTGCGCCACACCGCCCGCGGCGCGGACCCGCGGCACCACAGCCTCGTCGCCGCGATCGACTGGTCCTACCGCCTGCTGTCCGAGCCGGAACGGGCGCTGTTCACCCGGCTGTCGCTGTTCGCGGGCGGGTTCGACCTAGCCGCAGCGCACGGCGCCTGCGCCGAGCCGTACCACACCGAGGACGACACCCTCGACCTGCTCGTAGGGCTCGTCGACAAGTCCATGGTCATCGCGCGGGACGGGCCGCAGCGCTCCCGCTACCTCGTGCTGGAGACGCTGCGCGGGTACGGGCGCGAGCGCCTCGACCGCGCGGGCCTCACCGACCGGTTCGCCCAGCGGCACGCCGCCCACTTCACCGCGCTCGCCGCACACGGCGCCCGGGAGGTGCAGGGCCCCCACGAGCGGATCTGGGTCGAGCGGGTGCTGCCCGACTTCGACAACCTGCGCGCGGCGTTCGAGCGCGCCGTCGCCGACCGGGACGCCGACCTCGCGCTACGCCTGGTCACCGCGCTCCCCGAGCTCGCCCACCTGCGGGTGGGCTACGAGTCCGCGAGCTGGGCCGAGCGGGCGCTCGACCTCGCCGACCCCGACCACCCGCTGTTCCCGGCGGCGGTCGGCGCCTCCGCGCGCGGGGCGTGGAACCGCGGCGACTTCGCCCGGGCCCGTGCGCTCGCCGCCCGGGCGCGGGGGCGGGTTCCCCTCCGCGGCACGGGCCGGGTGGCCTACCCCGCCGACGTCCTCGCCGACGTCGCGCTCTACGAGGGCGACGCCGCGTCGGCCCTGCGCCACTACCGCGCCGAGGTGGCGCGGGCCCGCCGCGACGACGACCCGATCCGGCTGGTCTGGACCCTCTACTACGTCGCGGTGTGCCACGCCGTGCTGCGCACGCCGGAGGCCGGGCTGCCCGCCGCGGAGGAGGCGGTGCGGGTGGCCGGGCGAACGGCCAACCCGACGGCGGGGTCGATGGCCCGCTACGCGCTCGGCCTCGTGCTGAAGAAGTCCGCCCCCGACCGCGCGCTCGCCCTGTTCGACGAGGCGGGTCGGCTCGCCGCCTCGGTGCGCAACTTCTGGTGGCACGGCATCGCCCTCATGGAGAGCGCCGCGACCCGCGCCGTGCACAGCTCCGCGCGGCGGGCCTGCCGGGACTGCATCGGGGTCCTCGACCACTGGGAACGGGTCGGCGACTGGAGCCAGCAGTGGATCGCCCTGCGGTACGTGGTGCGCCTGCTGATCCGCGTGGGGGCCGTGGCGGACGCTGTCGCGCTGCACGCCGCTCTCGTCGCCGCGGGCAGACCGTCCCCGCTCGACGCGGCCCACCTCGCTCGGCTCGCCCGCGACCTCGGCGCCGAGCGGTACGCGGCCGCGGAGGCGGCCGGGCTGCGGCTCGGCCGGTCCGCGGTCGTCGGCCACGCCCGCTCCGCTCTCGCACGGGCGGCCTGACCAGCGGGTTTCACCGCGGCCGAAACAACGCCGAGGCCCGGGCGCGCACGCTTGCCGGCGTCATGGAACCCGAGGTTGTGAGGTCGAGATGACCAGGACCGCACAGGACGCCGACCGCGAGCTGAAGGCCCGGCACCGGGCGCTGTGGGCGGCGGGCGACTACCCGGCCGTGGCGGCCGAGCTCATCCCCGAGCTGGGCCCCGTGCTGGTGGAGGCCACCGGGGTGCGAGCGGGCCAGCGGGTGCTCGACGTCGGCGCCGGCTCCGGCAACGCGGCGATCCCGGCCGCCGAACGCGGCGCGGAGGTCACCGCGTCGGACCTGACGCCGGAGCTGTTCGCCGCGGGCCGGAGGATCGCCGCCGAGCGCGGCGTCGACGTGACGTGGGCGGAGGCGGACGCCGAGGCCCTCCCGTTCGCCGACGACGCGTTCGACGTGGTGCTCTCCTGCGTCGGCGCGATGTTCGCGCCGCACCACCAGGTGGTGGCCGACGAGCTGGTCCGCGTGACCCGCCCCGGCGGCACCATCGGCCTGATCAACTGGACGCCGCGGGGGTTCGTCGGCAACCTCTTCGCGACGATGGGGCCGTACGCCCCGCCACCGCCGCCCGGCGCGACGCCGCCGCCGAAGTGGGGCGACGAGGAGCACGTCCGCGCGCTGTTCGGCAACCGGGTCGTGGCGCTCGAGACGCACCGGCGGACCGTCCGGATGAACCACACCACCGACCCCGTCGAGTTCCGCGAGTACTGGAAGCGCAACTACGGGCCGACGATCGCGGTGTACAAGTTCAACGCCGACCGCCCGGACCGGATCGCCGACCTCGACCGCGACTTCCTCCGTTTCCTCACCGAGTGGGGCATGGACACCGGGTGGGACGCCGAGTACCTGCTCGTCACCGCCCGGAAGGCGTGACGGCGGCCGTCGACGCGGTGGAGGCCGCCTCCGCGATCGACGGCTCGGCCGGCTGGGCGGTCGTGGTCGGCGCGCAGTCCGGCCGGTTCGCGTCGTCCCGCCGCCGCCGGTCGCCCGGCGGGTGATCGGCGGCCCGGGTGGTGCCGGCGGGGATGCTGCTGCGTCCGCGCTCGTGTGATCCGTCTCAGGCGCTGGGAGATCCTTCGATTTGACCGGACATTGTGCGGCACACTGGCCGTGATGAGCAGTCCCGTGGCGTCGCGCCGCTTCCCGCGCTGGGTGTTCGGCGAGGGGAGCGAGCCCGACCCGCGGTTCACGCTCGCCAACGAGCGCACCTTCCTCGCCTGGATCCGCACCGCGCTCGCGCTGCTGGCCTGCGGCGTCGCGCTCGAGGCCGTCGCCCCGCCGATGCAGCCCCAGCTGCGGCTCGCCGCGTCCGTGCTGCTGATCGTCCTCGGCCTGCTCACCCCGGTGCAGGCGTGGTTCGCGTGGAGCCGCGACGAGCGCGCGATGCGCACCGGCAGGCCGCTCAGCGCGCCGTCGCTGATGGTCGCCCTGACCGCGGGCACGACGATCGCGGGCCTGCTGCTGGTGGCCGCGCTGCTGCTGCGATGACGGTCGACGGCGGCCGGATCTTCGACCCGGGGCTGCAACCGGAGCGCACCGCGCTCGCGTGGCGGCGCACCGGGCTCGCCGTGGCCGTCGGGGCGATCGCGAGCACCCGCCTGCTCGCCCCTGAACTCGGCGCGGGCGCCGTGGTGCTCGGGGTGCTCGGGCTCGCCCTCGCCGGGCTGCTCGTCGTGGGGTCGTCGCGGCGGGTCCGCCGGACGCAGGCGTGCCTGCTCGAGGACGGCACCCTGACCTCGGGACCCGGCGGGCGGCTGATCGCGGCGGTCTGCATCGCCTGCACGCTGACCGGCATCGCCGCGCTCGCGGTGATCGTGCTGGCGCGCCTGGCTTAGGACGGCGGCGTCATCCGCGCCGCCAGCGGGCGGCGTACGCGTCCGGGTCCGGCGGGTGGCCCGGCAGCGGATCGGTGTTGTGGGCCCGCAGGCCGTCCAGCGCGATGGCCAGCAGGCGGCTGCGGTTGTTGTCGTCGTCGGCGGGCAGGGCGCCGCTCCCCCGCCGGCTGAACTGCTCGATCAGCAGGGCGATGTCGAGCTGCGTGACGCCGTCGCGCAGCGCCCCGCCGGCCCGGGCGCGTTCGACGAGCGCGGCGATGACCCGGTTGCCCCGCTCGCTCGTCTCCCACATCTCCGGCGTCGTCGCGATCCTCCCGGCGAGCGGCGCGAGCGCCCCCGAGCCGAAGGCGACGCAGTCGACGATGTACTGCCGCAGCCCCGTCCACGGGTCGGGGCAGCGCAGCCCGGCCTCCGCGGCCTCGACGGCCTGCTCCATCGCGAGCACGCACAACCGCTGGAGCAGCGCCTCCTTCGTCGGGTACCGGCGGTAGAGGCTCCCCACCCCGCACCCGGCGCGCTCGGCGATGGCGGAGACCGGGGCGTCGAAGCCCTCGGTCAGGAAGACCTCGCGCGCGGCCTCGAGCACGGCCCGGTCGTTGCGGGCAGCCTCGTTGTACCTCCCCCGCTTGCGGGCGCCCTGCGGTGTTCCGGCCATGCCAGGACGCTACCCGCTTGTCGGATTGCTGCGCTCCGATATAGCTTGTCGGAGTGATTCATTCCGACACGTTGCGGGTGGGCGTCGTCCTCAAGGACCTGGCCGTCGCCACCGGCCGCGAGATCGGTGGCGCCGCGCGGTTCGCCGAGGAGCTCGGCATGGACTCGGTGTTCGTGGGCGACCACCTCGTGCCCGCCGTCCCGTACCCGGACAGCGTCACGGTGCTGGCCACCGCCGCGGCCGCCACGGAGCGGATCCGGGTCGGGTTCGGCGTGATGGTGCTCGCGCTGCGGCCCGTCGCGTGGGCGGCGAAGCAGATCGCGACCCTCCAGCAGATGAGCGGCGATCGGGTCGTCCTCGGTGTCGGGTCCAGCGGCGAGATGCACGGCCGCGCCGCGTGGGACGCGGTCGGCGTGCCCTTCGAGGAGCGGGGGCGCCGCACGGACGAGTCGCTCGCGCTGCTCCCCGGGCTGATCGCGGGCAAGCCCACGCGGGTCGGGGGTGCGGAGATCACGATCGCCCCGTCGGCGTCGGTGCCGCCGATCTGGATCGGCGGGAACAGCGCGGTGGCCATCCGCAGGACCGCGCGGCACGGCGACGCCTGGTTCCCCTCGATGATCACGCCCGAGGAGGTCGCCGCGGGCGCCCGGCGGCTGGCCGAGCTCGCCGGGGAGGCCGGGCGGCCGGCTCCGGGCCTCGCCGTCGGCGGCGCCGTCGCGCTCGGCCCGGACGCCTCGGCCGGGCTCGAGGAGCACCGTGCGCGGCCTCCACGAGGGGTACGGCCTCCCGCTCGACGAGGCCCGGCGCGTGCCGATCACCGGCAGCCCCCAGCAGGTCGCCGAACGGCTGGCCGAGTACGCCGAGGCCGGCGCCCGGCACGTCGTCCTGGGCACCGCGAGCGGCGACTGGCGCCGCCAGTGGGAGCTGATCGCGGAAGCGAGGGCGCTGCTGTGAGGGCCGCCGGGTTGGCCTCGTTCGGGCCGCCGGACGTCCTGCACGTGATGGAGGTGCCCGAGCCGCACGCGGGAGCGGGCCAGGTGCGGGTGCGGGTCCGGGCCGCGGGCGTGCAGCCGTTCGACTGCAGGGTGCGGGCGGGCGGGTTCCCGCCCGGCCGGACGTTCGACATGCCGGTGATCCCCGGCAACGAGTTCGCCGGGGTGGTCGACCAGCTCGGCGACGGCGTCGACGGGTTCTCCGTCGGGACGGCGGTCCTCGGGTTCACCACGCTCGGCAGTTACGCCGAGTACGTCGTGGTCGGCGCCGACCAGGTCGTGCCCAAGCCGGGCGCCATGCCGTGGGAGGTCGCCGGGGCGTTCTCCGGCTCGGCGCAGGGCGCGCACATGGCGGTGGAACAGATGGGCGTCCGGCCCGGCGAGACCGTCCTCGTGAACGGTGCCGCCGGCGCACTGGGCACGATGGTGGTGCAGCTGGCGCGGGTGCGGGGCGCGGCCACCGTCATCGGCACCGCCCGGCCCCGCAACCACGACCACCTGCGCTCGCTCGGCGCCGTCCCGGTGACCTACGGCCCGGGCCTCGTCGACCGGATCAGGGCCGTCGCGCCCGACGGCGTGGACGCCGCGCTCGGGTGGGAGGTGGACGGCCTGCGGGCGGCCCTCGAGGTCACCACGGACGCCGACCGCGTGGTCTCCATGGTGTTCTCCGACGAGGTCGCGCAGCTCGGGCTGCGCGAGTGGACCGGCGAGCGATCCGCGGCCCGCCTCACCGAGATGCTCGCCCACCACAGCGCGGGTGAGCTCGCGGTCCACATCCGGAGGGCCTACCCGCTCGACCGCGCCGCCGAGGCCCACCGGGACGTCGGGAGCGGCCACGGCCGCGGGAAGGTCGTGATCGTCGTCGACCCGGCGGCCGAGCCGTGGTGAGGCGTCCCGCTACCCGGCGGCGTAGGACTCCAGCTCGGCGAGGTAGCGGGCGCGCCGGTCGTCGGGCAGCCATGCGATCTCGAACGCGTTGCGTTCCAGCTGCACGAGCTCCGACCGGGTCAACTCGGCCGCCCGCGCGAGCTCGACCAGGTTCTCCGCCACGTAGCCGCCGAAGTAGGCCGGGTCGTCGGAGTTGGCCGTGACGCGGACGCCCTCGCGCAGCAGCCGGGCGATCAGGTCCGCCTTCATGTCGCCCGTGACGAACCGGTTGGAGATCGGGCAGCAGGTGAGCCCGATCCCGCGCTCGCGCACGAACCGCACGAGCCGCGGGTCCTCCACGACGTTCGTGCCGTGGTCGAGCCGCTCGACCCGGATGTCCTCGAGCGCCTGCCGGATGTGCTCGATGGAGTTCTCCTGGTCGACGTCGCAGTGCATCGTGAGGTGCAGGCCCTCCTCCCGCGCCCTCGCGAAGACCTCGGCGAACTTGACCGGCGGGTTGCCCCGCTCGTCGGAGTCCAGGCCGAGGCCGAGGATGAGGTCCTTGAACGGCAGCGCCGCCTCCAGCGCCTGCGCCGCGCTCTCGGCGGGCAGGTCGCGGACGATGCACATGATCAGCGCCCCGGCCACGCCGAGGTCGCGGTCGGCGTCCTGCACGGCCCGGTGGTAGCCGCGCACGACGGCCTCGAACGGCACGCCGCGGTTCATGTGCACCTGCGGGTCGAAGAACGCCTCCACGTAGCGGACGTTCTGCGCCGCGGCGCGCTCCAGGTAGGCGCGGGCGAGGTCGTAGAAGTCCTGCTCGGTGACGAGCACGTCCATCGCCGGGTAGTAGACGGCGAGGAACGACGACAGCGAGTCGAACCGGTAGGTCGCCCTGACCTCCTCGACGGTGCGCTGCCCGATGTCCACGCCGTTGCGCTCGGCGAGCGCCAGCTTCAGCTCGGGTTCGAGCGTGCCCTCCAGGTGCACGTGCAGCTCGCACTTCGGGAGGCCGGCGACGAAGGCGCTGAGATCGTCCATGCGCTGAATGGTGCTCCCTGGCGGGGCTCGTCGCGATCGTCCGGCGGTGGCCGGGTGTGCTGAGGTGGTGGGGTGAACGACTCGACCACCGCCACCCCGATCACCCCGCAGGACCGCGCGCACCTGCGCCGTTGTGTCGCCCTCGCCGCCGAGGCCCTGAACGAGGGGGACGAGCCGTTCGGTTCGGTCCTCGTCGACGCGAGCGGCACGGTGCTCTTCGAGGACCGCAACCGCGTGAAGGGCGGCGACGGCACCCGCCACCCCGAGTTCGAGATCGCCCGGTGGGCGGCGGCCAACGTCGCCCCCGACGCGCGCCGCGGCTGCGTCGTGTACACCTCCGGCGAGCACTGCCCGATGTGCAGCGCCGCGCACGCGTGGGTGGGCCTCGGCCGGATCGTCTACGCGGTCAGCTCCGAGCAGCTCACGGCGTGGCGCCGCGAGTGGGGCGCCCCGCCCTCGCCGGTCGCACCGCTGCCGATCCAGGTGGTCGCGCCGGGCGTCCCGGTCTCCGGGCCCGATCCCGAGCTCGCCGCGGAGGTCCGCGCCCTGCACGCCCGCTCGCTCGGGCTCGCCGAGCCGCGGTGACGGGTCAGGCCGGCTCCGGCGCGCCGACCCCCCGCCGCAGCGACCGCTGCAGCGTCTCGGGCAGGGCGAGGCCGCAGGCGGTGCTCAGCACGCCGTAGGCCGCGAGCATCACCCCGATCGCCCCGCTGCCGTACGCCGCGACCAGGCCGGCGGCCAGCACGGGCGGCAGGCCGCCCCCGATGATCGTGGCCAGGTTGTAGCTCAGGCCCGCACCCGTGTAGCGGCGGCCGGTGGCGAACAGCTCGGCCAGGTAGGCGGCCGCCGGGCCGAGCACGACCCCGCCGCCGATCATCAGCAGGCACAGCCCGAGCCCTACCAGCGCGACATCGCCCGTGTCGATGATCGGGTAGGCGATCACGCCGGAAACCAACGTGATCAGGTTGCCGATCAGGACCATGCGGCGCCGTCCGGTGCGGTCGGATCCCGCGGCCCCGGCGGCCGTGGCCGCCACCAGCACGACCCCGCCGACGACGCCGAGCGCCAGCATGGTCGGGCGCGGGATGCCGAGCGCCGTCGTGGCGTAGGTGGTGAGGTAGACGGTGCCCATGAAGTTGAGGGCGAACGCGGCCGCCACGGTGCCCCCGGCGAGCAGGATCAGGCGGGTGTCGCGGCGGAACACCGTCCGCAACGGCGCGCGGTCGCGGGCCCTCGCCTCCTGCAGCTCGCGGAACACCGGGGTCTCCTCGATCCGCAGCCGCACGTAGAGGCCCACGAGCACGAGCAGGGCGCTGAGCAGGAACGGGATCCGCCAGCCCCACTCCAGGAACGCCTCCTGCGGGAGGGAGAGCTCGACCGCGAGGAACGTCGCGCTGCTCAACCCGAACCCGGTGCCCGGGCCGAGCTGGGGATACATGCCGGCGCGGCCGCGCCTGCCGTCGGAGCCGTACTCCACCGCCAGCACGGCGGCCCCGCCCCACTCGCCGCCCACGGCCACGCCCTGCAGGAACCGCAGGACGAGCAGCGTGATCGGCGCGGCCACCCCGATGACCGACGCACCGGGCAGCGCGCCGATCGCCACCGTGGAGAAGCCCATCAGCAGCAGCGTGTAGACCAGCGTCCGCTTGCGCCCGAGCCGGTCCCCGAGGTGCCCGAACAGCGCCGAGCCCAGCGGGCGGGCGACGAACGCCACCGCGAACGAGCCGAGCGACGCGATGGTGCCCGCCACCGCACCCAGCGCCGGGAAGAACACGGCGGGGAAGACCAGCGCCGCCGCCGTGCCGTAGATGAAGAAGTCGTAGAACTCGATCGTCGTGCCGGCGAAGGACGCGATCGCGACCCGCCGCACGTCCGGCGCGGCCGCCCGGCCGCCACCCCCCGTCATGGCCACCCCCGGAAGCCGGAAAACGCCGACGTAGCCGCGGCGCCGGTCGGCTCACCCCGATGTCTTCGACCCCGACGTCGCGCCGCCCGCCGTGTCGCTCGCGCCCGGACCGCCCAGGACGTGCCGGCACCGCCTTCGCCCCACACCCCGACCGTTCCACGCACGTCCCCGACGCAGAGGGCCCACCCGACCGGAAGATCCAGCCAACCTACGGGTCACGCTGGTGATCGGCAAACGCTCCCGCTCGGGACTGCCGCCGGGGAACGGCGTCCGCCCGCTGATCGGTTGACCGAGATCGGCGGATCAGCCAGCCTGGGCCCGCCTGGTTCTGGCCACGGCGCGCTGCGCCGTTCCCGGGGGGGAGTTCGCCATGGCGGGGGTAGATGCGGACGAGGTCGACGAGCAGTCGCTGCGCGCGGCGGCGGGAAAAGGTGATCTCGACGCGGCGATCCGGCTCGGGGTCTCGCTGATCGAGCAGGACCGCCACCACGAGGCACAGGCCGTCCTCGCGCCGCTGCGGCACACGACGCACGGCGTCGACGCGGCGTTCCTGCTCGGGCACTCCTTCTTCGCGCAGGAACGGCGCGAGGACGCGGAGAACCACTGGCTCGTGGCCGCCCACGCCGGGCACCTGCGGGCGGCGATGGAGTTGGCGGACCTGTTGGAGGAAGCGGGGCGTCCGCACGACGCCGGCCATTGGCTGCGCGTGGTGGCCGACGGGGACGACCGGTGGCTGCGCCGGAGGGCCGAGCCACGCCTGGCCGCCGTGCGGGTCGCCGAGACCGCACGCGCGCTGGCCGAACAAGGGGACGGGGCGGCGCTGTGGCGGCTCATCCGATCCGTGCCGCTGGTGGCGGCCCGCTCCGCGATCGATCGGCTACGCGACGGCGTTCCGGCGCCCGGGCACGGACGAGCGCGGGAGGCCGCGCACCTGCTGCGCGCCGTCGACACCGCCGATATCACCCGCGTGACCGAGCGCGCCGCGCGGCGCTCGACCCGGATCCTGAGGCACTCGCTGGACTTCGTGGGCGCCGGGGCGGCCGAGCTGGTCGGCCCCGACCCGGTGGTCGCGATCAGCACGTACCGCGAGTCCGACAGCGGTGCGGACGGCGTCATCCGAGAACTGCGGCTCGTCGACCCAGCCGGCGGCGAGACCCTCCTGCACAGCGGTCCCGGGCTGTACGCCGAACTGGGTCTGCTCGACCGGGACAGCGTCTTGTCGGTCCGCAGCAGCGGAGGTTACGGGCCGATCCACTGGGAACTGCTGCGGATCACCCGCGACGGCGTCGAGAACTGGGCCGACGGCCCGGCCGCACCGTTCCCGCGGCTGGCGATGACGCGGTACGGGTTCTTCGTCGGCCTGCAGACGCACACCCGGGCGATCGTGGGCTCGGAGGGCACCGCCGGCCTGCTCGACCTCGCGCCCGCGGGCATCCGGTACCGGACCAGGGTGCTGGCCGTGGACCCCACCGGCGAGTCCGTCGCCGTCGTCGACGAGCACGTCCTCGTCGTGCTCGAAACCCGCACGTGGAACGTCGTCGCCGCGGCCGACCTGTCCCCCTACGGGCTCGGGCGCATCGAGTACCTGACGTTCGCCGCGCCCGACCGGCTGTTCGGGTCCGGCGAGAAGAGCGTCGTGGCCTGGTCGGTGCGGGGCGGCACCATCACGCCCCGCACGTCCGTCGCACGATCCTGGGTGCGGGAGCTGTGCGCGATACCGGCATGGGGCGTGGTCGCGGGTATGGTCGACTCCGCGCCGGTGTTCCTCGACGACACCACGCTGGAACCGGTGCCGACCCCACCGGCGCTCATCGGTGCGGACCAGGGGATCATCCGGCAGCTCAGGGCGACGCCCGGCGGCCGGTTCGCCGTCTACGGCGGGCAGGTACTCGTCGGTGAGCAGGACTTCGGTGACGTGACGGCGGTCCACGACCTGCGCCACCCGCTGAGCCCTGTCCTGCGCCCGCCGAACCGCTTGACGCCCGCCGATCGTGCCGACCTCGCGGCGCTGCTGCGGGGTGAGCCGCGCCGCGACGCCACGGGCGCCGACCACGTCCTGGCCGCGGACGAACGCCGGGTGCTGGAGCTGGTCCTCGCCCTCGCGGAGGGTCCCGACGGCTGGTGAGCGGGGCCCGCCCGTCGGGAGGCGCCGCGGCCACGCGCCGTCGTACCCGTCACGCGCGCTCGCCGAAGAGCCGGTGCCACCCGCGACGCGGTTTTGATCCCCGGCTGCCTCGCCCGCTTCGGCCGCGGCTCGGTCGTCCTCGTCCTCGTCGTGGGACAACCCTCAGCGGTCCGGGACGGCCGGGCCGACGTCGCGCCGGCCTGCTCCGCCGGGAATCCGGCCGGCCTGGTCCACCTCAGGGCCTCCGGGCAACCGGGCGGCGCGCAGCCGAGCGCCATCACCAGTGGCCTGAGCTGAACTCGGTCCCGTGGTCGACGGTCGTGCGGTGCAGAGGCGGCACGACACTCCACAACGCCGTCTGCACGACGCTGAGAACAACACCGAGGAGCACCATCGCCGGGAGGAAGAGCAGCCACCGCTCCACCACGGGTCCAGCCTCGAAGCGGCTGCTCAGCCAGGCCACGACGGCCATCACCGGCACCGTCACCAGCAGGTTCGGCACCAGCGGTTCGGTGGTCCGCTCGACCGTGGTCGTCGTCCGGCTGTAGCGGTTCGACATCGACCAACCGCCGTAGGAGCGCGAGCCGTAACCGGTGCTCCAGCTGTGCCCCGTCCCGTACGACCTCTCCGTGGTCGAGCTGTCGATCGTCGTGTAGCGCCCGCGCGAGAGGACGATCACACTCGCGAGTACGAGGGAGCCGAGCACCTGCTGCCAGACGGGGCCCTCCGGGAGAGTGGCTCCCGGGAGCACGGCGGTCAGCCAGAGCGCCAGGGCGACGACGGCGGTGGTCGCCGGTTGGTGCCAGCCGCGGGGCCTGAACCACTGCTCCACGTGGCACAGGGCGGCGATCGTCGTGATGGTGACCGCATTCGCGGCGACGTGGGTCCAGAAGCCGGACGCCCGGAGCTGGAGCCCGATCAGACCGCTGATCGCGACCGCGATCGAGAAGCAGGTCAGCGCGACCACCGTTGACGCCGTGGTGAGGACCGGCACGGCAACGCCAGGCCCCCGCGGTCGGTTCCGGAGTGATCCGAGTACCGCCCGGATCGCGGTGGTGGCGCACGCGACGACCACGGGGCCCGCGGCGCATGCGACGAGTTGCTCCACGGGCGCTCCGTCGACACCAGCGCCTGCGACCAGCTGCGCCGAGATCCACACGCCAACCGTCGACGCCGTGGCGACCACGATCAGCGTCCGAACCGCCCCGCTCGGCGCTCCGGAGCCATCCCACCCTGCCATGCACCGTCCCCCCGGGGGGAACATAGTGGATCTCAGCCGGTGAGCCGAGCCGTCCGACGACTCTCATCGACGCTCACCCGGTCGCTCACCGCGGGCGGCACTTCGGCGAGTACCGCTGCCTCGGCACCGACGTGCTCGTGGGCCGTGCCGGGCGCCGCTGGTCGGGCGCGAGCCCGGATCACCGCGACCCGCTCAGGGGCACGATGCGAGGAGCGTCACGGCTGCGGCGGGTGGTCTGACGACGGTCCGGGACGTGGCAGCCGCCGAGCCGGCTCGGGATCGTGCCGCACGGGCTCGAGGACCGAACCGGCCGCTCCCGGCGGCGTCGAGATTTCGAGGATGACCGTTCGTGCTGGTCAGCGTGGTGCGCCCGAAGGGATTCGAACCCCTAACCTTCTGATCCGTAGTCAGATGCTCTATCCGTTGAGCTACGGGCGCGTGCTGTTCAGTTGTACACCATGCCGTGGCCGACCCGAGAGTCGGCCACGCCAGCGGAGGCTCCGGGATTTGAACCCGGGATGGGGAGTTACCCCAAACCGCATTAGCAGTGCGGCGCCATAGACCAGACTAGGCGAAGCCTCCCGGGGCCTCTCGGCCTCCAGCGCCACCAGAGTACATGGCGGCACCCAGTGGGTTCACGACCCCCCGGTAGCCAGGGCGACGAAGGGCTCCAGCGCCTCGGGGTTCTGCAGGGCGCCGCGGCTCACGGCCCGCTCCGGCGGCGTGCCTGCCAGGATCTTCTTGACCGGGACCTCGCACTTCTTGCCGTTGAGCGTGCGCGGGATGGCGTCGACCACGACGAACCGGTCCGGGACGTGGCGGGGCGACAGCTGCGTGCGCAGGGCGCGGCGGAGCTCGGGCTCGACCTGCTCCAGCGTCGCGCCCTCGGCGAGCACGAGGAAGCAGAGCAGCGCCCCCTCGTCGCGGGCGCCGAGCTCGGTGGTGTCGATCACGAGCGAGTCGAGGACCTGGTCGAAGCCCTCCACCACGCCGTAGAAGTCGGCGGTGCCCATCCGCACGCCACCGCGGTTGAGCGTGGAGTCGCTGCGGCCGTAGATGATGAACGACCCGCGGGGCGTCTTGCGGACCCAGTCGCCGTGGCGCCAGACGCCGGGGAACTCGTCGAAGTACGCCTCGCGCAGGCGGGCGCCGTCCGGGTCGTTCCAGAACATCACCGGCATCGACGGCATCGGCCGGGTGATCACCAGCTCGCCGACCTCGTCGACGAGCTCCTGGCCCTTCTCGTCGTAGGACGCGACCGCGGCACCCAGGGAGGCGCAGCTGATCTCGCCGAGCCACACCGGCACGTTCGGGGCGGAGCCGACGAACGCGGCGCAGACGTCGGTGCCGCCGGACACCGAGCAGATCTGCACGTGCTCGCCGATCGCGTCGGCGATCCAGCGGAAGCCCTCGACCGACAACGGGGCACCGGTGGACCCGATCGCCCGCAGCCCGCTGAGGTCGACGTCGTCGCGCGGACGCAGCCCGGCCTTGAGGTTCGCCTGGATGAACGGGGCGGACGTGCCGAAGTAGCCGATCCGGTGGCGCTCCGCGAGCCGCCACAGCGCGCCGAGGTCGGGGTGGCCGGGGTTGCCGTCGAACAGGATGATCGTCGCTTCGACGAGAAGGCCGCTGATGAGGAAGTTCCACATCATCCAGCCGGTGGTGGTGAACCAGAAGAACCGCTCGCCCGGCTCGAGCTCCAGCTGCAGCCCCATCGTCTTGAGGTGCTCCAGCACGATGCCGCCGTGACCGTGGACGATGCCCTTCGGCAACCCGGTCGTGCCCGACGAGTAGAGCACCCACAGCGGGTGGTCGAACGGCACCGGCTCGAAGGCGAGCTCACCCGGGGTGGCGGTGAAGTCGGTCCAGGCGACCGCACCGTCGAGCGTCGCCGCCTCGTCCAGGTACGGGACGAGCACCGTGGTGGTGAGCGTCGGCAGCTTGTCGCGCAGCTGCTGCACGGTCTCGCGGACGTCGAAGGCCTTGCCGCCGTAGCGGTAGCCGTCGACGGCCAGCAGCACCTTCGGCTCGATCTGCGAGAACCGGTCGTGCACGGCCCTCGCCCCGAAGTCCGGGGAGCACGACGACCAGATGGCGCCGAGGCTGGCGGCGGCGAGGAAGGTGACCAGCGTCTCGACGCAGTTGGGGGCGAGCGCGACGACCCGGTCGCCCCGGCCGACCCCGGCCCGCACGAGCCCCGCCCGCGCCCGGCCGACGAGCTCGCGCAGCTCGCCGCGGGTCACCTGGCGCTCGAGCCCGTCCTCGCGGGCGAAGACGAGCGCGAGATCGGCGTCGGCGCCGGGCGCGAGGGCGTGTTCGGCGTAGTTCAGCGTGGCGCCCGGGAACCACTCGGTGCCGGGCATCCCGGTGCGGCCGAGCACCGCGCGCGGCCGCTCGTGGAAGCGGACGCCGAGGAACTCCGCGACCGCGGACCAGAACCCCTCGAGGTCGGAGACCGACCACTCGTGCAGCGCGGCGTAGTCGGGGGCGTCCACGCCCCGGTGCTCGCGGATCCAGTCGACGAACTCGGCCAGCCGGCCGTGGTGATCAGGGTCGGGGGTCCACAGAACTTCGGGGGCCTCGGCGCCGGTCATATGCGCAGCATGCAGCGCGCCGCCCCGCCGCGCCAGATCCTGGTGCGGCGGGAATGACCTGCGTCACCGCAGGTGCGAGTCGAACCAGTTGAGGGTGCGCTGCCAGGCCTCCGCGGCCACGTCGGGGTCGTCGTCGAAGCGGTGTCCGCGGCTGGGGTAGACGACGACGTCGGTGGCGACGCGGGACGACGCCGCGGCGTCGCGCAGCTTGTTCACCTCGGCGTCCGGTCCGCCGCCTGCCGACTCGCCGTAGATGCCGAGCCAGGGGCACGTCAGGCCCGGGGCGGCGTCGACGAGCGAGGGCAGGCCGCTGGCCGGGGCGGACGACACCCGGTCGCCCGCGACCGTGACGGCGGCGCCGAGCGTGCGTTTGGCCGCCACCAGCAGCGCAACGGAGCCGCCGAGGTCGAAGCCGATGACGCCCATCCGGTCCGAGGTGATGCCGTGGTCGGCGAGCCACCCGAACGCGGTGTCGGTGTCGGCCATCACCTGCTCGCCCTCGAGCCGGTCGACCTGTTGCTGAACCTCCTCGTCGGCGCCGTCGAGCTCGTCGGCACCGTCCCGGTGGTAGAGGTGCGGCGCGACGGTGAGCCAGCCGTCCGCGGCGAGGCCGTGCACGATGCCGCGTACCGAGTCGGTGACACCCCGTGCCTCGTGCAGCACCACGATCCCCCCGCGGACCGCGCTGACCGGTTCTGCGACTGTCAGCCGCAGCGCACTGCCGTCGACGAGGGGGACGGTCTCGGTGCGGATCTCGGTCATGGATCCAGGGTGTCACGGCTAGGTGACATCGGGGTGGTCGGGCACGGTTACGGTGACATTCATGACGCTGATCCGCCCGGACCTCGACACCCTGCCGGCCTACGTGCCCGGGAAGACCATCCCGGGCGCGATCAAGCTGGCGAGCAACGAGGTGGCCCTCCCTCCCACCCCGAAGGTGCTGGCCGCCATGGCCGAAGCGGCGGCGACCGGCAACCGCTACCCCGACCTCGCCGTCACCGGGCTGACCGCGCGGCTGGCGGAGGCGCGTGGGGTCGCCCCGGAGCGGATCGCCGTCGGCTGCGGGTCGGTGAGCCTGTGCCAGCAGCTGGTGCAGGCCACCTGCCGGGAGCCCACCGACGAGGTCGTGTTCGCCTGGCGGTCGTTCGAGGCGTACCCGATCGTCAGCCAGATCGGCGGAGCCACGATCCGGACGGTGCCGATCGACGCCGAGTTCCGCCACGACGTCGACGCGATGGCCGCCGCCGTCGGCCCGAACACCCGGCTCGTGTTCGTCTGCAGCCCGAACAACCCGACCGGCACGGTGGTCACCCGCGCGGAGCTGGAGCGCCTGCTCGCGGCCGTCCCGTCGGACGTGCTGGTGGCGCTGGACGAGGCGTACCACGAGTACGTCACCGACCCGGACGCGGTCGACGGCATGGCGCTGATCGACGAGCACCCCAACCTCGTCGTGCTCCGCACCTTCTCGAAGGCCTACCGGCTCGCGGCCGTGCGCGTCGGGTACGCGATCGGCTCGCCGGAGGTGGTGACGGCGCTGCGCAAGGTCTGCTCGCCGTTCAGCGTGAGCACGATCGCCCAGGCCGCCGCCATCGCCGCGCTCGACGACGAGGAGGCCCTGCTCTCCGGCTGCGCGAGCGTGATCGAGGAGCGGGTGCGGGTGCGCGACGCCCTGGTCGACGCGGGCTTCACGGTGCCGCCGACGCAGTCGAACTTCGTGTGGCTCGCGCTCGGCGAGCGCACCGCCCCGTTCGCGGCGCACTGCCTGGACCACAAGGTCGTCGTGCGGCCGTTCCACCCCGACGGCGTGCGCGTCACCGTCTCCACGCCGGAGGAGAACGACGCGTTCCTGGCCGCCGCCAGGGCGTTCGCGGGGTAGGGACGACGACGGCCCGGTCCCGAGCTGCTCGGGGACCGGGCCGGTCGACGGGCTGGATCAGCGCGTGGCGCCGCGCCTGCTGTATATGCCCGCGACGACCGTGACGCCGATCGCGGCCACGACGATCTGCATGATCAGCTCGATCCAGTCGATACCGCCGGTGTCGGCCACTCCGAACAGCCCGGCGATCCACGTGCCGATGAACGCCGCCACGATCCCGACGAGGATCGTCAGCCAGATCGGGATGTTCTGCTTGCCCGGCGCCACGAGGCGACCGAGGAACCCGATGATGGCACCAATGATGATGGCGGTGATGATCCCGGTAATGGTCATTGGAGCTCCCGACTCTCGTCCGCGCCGCAGCCACGCGGCTCGTGTACGCACTGGGTAGCACGCTGTGACGAGCGTCGCACTACGCAGCCGCAGATGCCACCCGGTCGGGCCGCGTTCGATAACGGTTCCGCTACCGATCAGGCTTCGAGGACGTAACCCTCACCGCGCACGGTGCGAATCCGCTCCGCCCCGATCTTCCGCCGCAGGTAGGAGATGTAAACCTGCACGAGGTTCGACGACGCCGGCTCCGACCAGACCTCGCGGGCGAGCCGGTGCGGCGGGACGACCTCGCCGGGCTCGGCCATGAGCGCCATGAGCAACGCGTACTCGGTGGGCGACAGCGAGACCGGCCTGCCGTCGACGGTCACGTCGCCGAACTCGGTGTCGACCACGAGCTCGCCGTGGCGCAGCACGGTGTTCTCGACGGCGGGGCCGAGCCGCAGGCGCAGCCGGATCCGGGCGGCCAGCTCGTCGACGGCGAACGGGCGCACCAGGAAGTCGTCGCGGTCGCCGCGCAGGAGCCCGAGCAGGCCGAGCCTGCGCTCCCGCGGCGTGATCGCGATGATCGGCACGTCGGGCGCCTCGTTCTGCACGGCGACCACGACCGCGGACTGGTCGGGCCCGGGCAGCTCGACGTCGAGCACGACGAGGGCCGGGTCGCGCGTGCGGACGGCGTCGAGCACTCCGATGCCGTCGCTCACCGGGCTCACCGTCAGGCCGTCGGAGCGGAGGGCGCGCAGCACGGAGGCCGAGGCCGCCGTCGGGGGCAGCGCGAGCAGGACGTGGTTGGCGGTCGGGGGCAACGTGTTCGGGGGCACGGACACACGCGTCGACGCGGCGGTCGACGTGTACGAGGACGCACCCCCCGGGGGAGCAGCGGGGAGCATCGGGTGACACCTTGGCGCAGCGAGCGGCGGGTAACAATCGGCTAACGGAGCGACATCACCCCCGCGAGTACGACACATGGGGGTCACCTGAGAGTCGTATTGCTCCAAACGGAGTACCTCCTGGCCGAAAGTTCACGAAACCCCGCGTTCCGGCGCGCACAACCGACCCCTCGGCGCGCACGAGCAACCCCGGCTCTCAGGTTTCCGATCACCACCCGCCGGAAGTCCCTATGGTTCCGCCCCATGCGAAGGACAACCTCCGCAGCGGGCGGTCGCTCGGGCTCCGCCACCGAGCTGATCGAGCGGGTCGCTGCCGAAAGCGGCAGCGGCGCCGGCACCGGGCGCCACCGGCTCCCGTCCCGGCACGCGGAGGCCGTCGTCACCCGCGACACCGAGCGGGCGAACCCGACCACCCGGCGCCTCGCACCGCTCGCGGTCGGCGCCGTGGTGTCGCTGGTGGCCACGCTGGTCGCCACGTTCGCCCAGTCGCCGGGCGACCCGTCCCTCGCGGCGCAGGAGCTGAGCCACGCCACCACCCAGGCCGCCCAGGCGCCGCCCCCGGAACCGGCCCCCGAGCCGCCGCCCGAACCGACCCCGGAGCCCACCCCCGAGCCGAGCCCGCAGGCGCAGGCCGCGGCCGCGCCGGCCGAGACGAAGGCCGAGCGCAAGGCCGAGTCGGCCGAGCGCAAGGCGGAGGGTGGCGCGCAGGCCGCCGCGCCCCGCAAGAGCGGCGGCGAGGGGCGGTCGGCGGCCGCCGTGCACGGCTGGACGCGCGTGGGCGGCGACGAGTTCGACGGCGGGCTGAGCCCGCTGTGGAGCAAGTACGACAGCAAGGGCCACGCCGGCAAGGGGCGGCGCACGCCGGACGCGATCAGCGTCGAGAACGGCATCCTCGTCATCCGCGGTGACTCGGAGGGCAACACCGGCGGCATGTCCTGGAAGGAGGACCAGCGGTTCGGCCGCTGGGAGGTGCGCGCCCGGTTCCCCAAGGGCGACCGCCAGTACCACCCGGTGCTGATCCTGTGGCGGGAGAGCGGCGGCAAGGAGAACGGCGAGATCGACTTCGCGGAGACGACGAGCGCGTCCGACGACGTCTCGTTCTTCCTGCACTACGGCAAGGAACAGGACTACGCGAAGAAGAAGATCGACATCACGCAGTGGCACAACTACGCCGTCGAGTGGGTCGACGGCCGGGTCACCGGCTACATCGACGGCGAGAAGTGGTTCGAGTCCACCGACGAGGAGAAGCTCCCGCCGGGCCGGATGCACCCCACGATCCAGCTCGACTACTTCCCCGACGGCGGCTCGCCGAAGCCCACCGAGATGCACGTCGACTACGTGCGGATCTACCGCTAGTTCTCCGACGTCCACCCACACCCCGTCCCGCCCGGCGCTCCCCACCGGGCGGGACGGGACGCCTCAGGCCGCGAGCAGCCGCGCGAGCCGCGCGTCGGACTCGTGCAGGGCGCCCAGGTCGAACGTCGACGTGGAGGCGAGCAGCTCGTCGGCGCCGGTGCGGTGCAGCAGTTCGGCGAGCTCGTCGGCGACACCGGCCTCGTCGCCGAACACGGTGCGGCCGACGGCGTCCTCCACCACGGCGCGCTGGCGCGGGGTCAGAGCCCGGTCGGGGTCGACCGGCTCCAACGCGGGGAACCGCCCCGTGGTACGGGCGGCCGCCAGCGCCCACGCCTCCGGGAGGGCGAGCTCGCGGGCCGCGGCGACCGAGTCGGCGATCAGCACGTCCAGCGAGACCACCACGTACGGCCGGCCGCCCGCGGCGCGGACCCGCGCCCGGTAGTCGTCGAGGGCGGCGGCGATGTCCGGGCTGTCCAGCACCGGCCCGCCGAGCACGACCGGCAGCCCGGCATCGCCCGCCACGGCCAGGCCCCGCCCGGTGGCCAGCACGAACACCGGAACGGGCCGCTCCAGGACCGGTCGGGCGGTCACCGGGCCGCGGCCCTCCAGGTAGGAGCGCAGCTCGTCGAGGTCGGCGGCGAACGTGTCCGGCGCGTCGGCGTCGCGCCGCAGCGCCGCCCGCACCGGGGCGGTGAAGCCGAACGACCGGCCGACGCCCAGGTCGATCCGCCCGGGGAACAGCGCCTCCAGCATCGCGAACTGCTCGGCGACGACCAGCGGCTGGTGGTTGAGCAGCATCACGCCGCCGGAGCCGACCCGAATCCGCTCGGTGCGGGCCGCGATCGCGGCGATCAGCACGGGCGGGCTGCCGCTCGCGATGCCGGGGACGGCGTGGTGCTCGGCCACCCAGAACCGGTGGTAGCCGAGCCGCTCGGCGTGCTGCGCGCGCTCGACGGTGTGCCGCAGCGCGACGGCGTCCGGCTCGCCGGCCCGGGTGCGCGAGCGGTCCAGCAACGAGAGCTTGACCTGGGCGACCACGACCACGACAACGCGGCCGGCCGGACCGCCCATTCCGGGGTCCCGAGCGCCCCCCGGGCCGCGTCAGCGGCGTCGCTTGGCGCGGGGACGGCCGCCGCGTACCCGGCGGGCGAGGTCGGCGCGCGGGCCGACGTGCGTGGGCTCGGCATGGCCTGCCTTGGCGCGGCGCGCCGCGCGGTTGAGCGGGGCGGGCTCGACGTCCGGCGGGCCCTGCTCGGCGGGCTCGGGCTCCGGGGAGCCGGACGGGGTGGGATCGGTCACGGAGAACCTCCGAGATCGGCGGGACGGGGCGGCGGTCTCGAAGGATCGCGGCCGCGAGCGTAGCCCGCGCGGCGGGCGGCCACGAGCCGATTCGGCGGCGCGCTGTGGCACGGTGACGCCATGGAGGTCGCCGAGCACGTCGCGGAGCTGGAGGAGCAGGGCAAGGCGTTGGCCGCGGCCGCGGAGCGGGCGGGACCGGACGCGGCGGTTCCGACGTGCCCCGGCTGGACCGTGCGCGACCTGGTGGCGCACACCGCCGGCGTGCACGACTGGGCGGCGTCGTTCGTCCGGGCCGACCCGGACGCGGACCCGAACCAGGAGTTGCCGCCCGCCGCCCCCGGCGAGGACGTCGTCGCCCGGTACCGCGCGGCGCACGCCGACCTGGTGACCGCGCTGCGCGCCGCCCCGGCCGACCTGGAGACGTGGACGTTCCTGCGCGCGCCGAGCCCGCTGGCGTTCTGGGCGCGGCGGCAGGCCCACGAGGCGGCGATCCACCGCGCCGACGCCGAGTCGGCCGCCGGGTCCCCCGTCACCTACCGGCGCGAGTTCGCCCTCGACGGCATCCAGGAGCTGCTGCTCGGGTTCTTCGCGCGGCGCGGGCGGCTGCGCTCCGAGCGCCCGGTCCGGCTGCTGGTGGCGCCCGACGACGCGGAGGAGTCCTGGCAGTCCTCGATCGGCCCGGACGGCTGCCGCACGGAGCCCGCGGACGGGGCGGTCACCGCCGACTGCACGCTGCGCGGACCGGCGAGCGAGCTGTACCTCGCCCTGTGGAACCGGCCCTCGTCCCCGCGCATCGACGGCGACGCGCGCGTGCTCGAGCTGTGGCGCGAGCGGGCGCACGTCAAGTGGAGCTGACCGGGTAGCGGATCAGGAGGCTCGCGAGCACGTCGTCCGCGCCGAGCGCGGCGTAGGTGTGCGGCACGTCGGCCGCCCACTCGACGTGCTCGCCCGGGCCCGCGCGCAGCGGGGCGTCCACCGGCCCGGCCTGGAGCACACCCGCGAACACGGTGGCGTGCTCGGTGACGCCCGCATGGTGCGCCGGTGAGCGCTGCGAGAGCCCGGCCGGGATGCGCATGTGGCACAGCTCGTAGGTCACGGGGCCGTCGTCGAACACGCGCAGCACCTCGATCCGCACCGCGGCGCCGCGCAGGGAGGTGTGCGCGCTGAGCAGGTGGGTCAGCGGCAGGTCGAGGGCCGCAGCCACGGACTGCAGGGTCTCGAGGGTCGGGTTGCGGGTGCCCGCCTCGAGCCCCGACAGCGTCGCCTTCCCGACGCGCGCCCTGCGGGCGAGCTCGGACAGCGACACCCCCTGCCGTTCGCGCAGCTCGCGCACGCGGCGGCCCACGTCCGCGGCCGCCCCCTCGGTGAGGGCGGGGCGTGTGCGCCTTCTCGCACCGGGCCCTCCCTCGCCGCTGCCACGTGCGCTATCGTCCACCGTTCCGTTTACGGAACGACTGGAGGGACCAGGTGCGGCTGCCACCCGTGCTCGCCGGCGTCGTGACGGCCGTGGTCGGCTTCTCCAGCGCCTTCGCCGTGCTGCTCACGGGTTGCGCGCGGCGGGCGCCGACGAGCCGCAGGCCGCGTCGGGGATGGTGGTGCTGTGCCTGGCGAGCGGGCTGGTCGCGGTCGTGCTGGGGCTGCGCCACCGGATCCCCATCAGCGTCGCCTGGTCCACGCCGGGCGCGGCGCTGCCGGTCTCGACGGGGCCGCCGCCGGGATGGTTCCCCGCCGCCGTCGGCGCGTTCCCGGCCTGCGGCGCGCTCGTCGTGGTGGCCGGCCTGGCGCCCTCCGTCGGGCGGCTGATCGAGCTGATCCCGGTGCCGGTCGCGAGCGCGATGCTCGCGGGCGCGCTGGTGGGGCTGTGCCTCGCGCCGGTGCGCGCGCTCGCCGAAGTCCCGCTGCTCGCCGCGCCGGTGATCGCGATATGGGGCAGACGTGGGCGGTGCCCGCCGCGTTCGTCGCGGCGGCCGTCGCGATCGCGCTGTCCGGACCGGGATTCGGTGACGTGGCGCTCGCGCCCGCGCTGGTGTGGACCCCACCCGCGTTCGACCCGGCGACCGTCGTCGGCGTGGGCCTCCCGCTGTTCCTGGTCACGATGGCCGCGCAGAACGTGCCCGGCGCCGCCGTGCTCGCCCGGTACGGCCGCCCCGCGCCGATGCGGCCGATCCTGGTCGGCACCGGCCTGGCGACGATGGCGGGCGCGCCCTTCGGCGGGCACGCGGTGAACCTCGCCGCGATCAGCGCCGCGCTCGCGGCCGGGCCGGACGCCGGCCCGGACCCGGGGCGGCGCTGGATCGCGTCCGTCACGGCCGGGGTCGGGCTGGCCGTGCTGGGCACGGGCGCGGGCCGCGCCGTGGCGCTGCCGGCGCTGTCGCCACCGGTGCTGATCGAGGCCGTCGCCGGGCTCGCGCTCCTGGGCGCGCTGGCCGGGGCGCTCGCGTCGGCCGTCTCCGACCCGCGACGGCGCGAGGCCGCGGCCGCGCTCGTGGTGACGGCGGCCGGGGTCGGCTTCCTCGGCATCGGCGCCGCGTTCTGAGGGCTCGTGGCCGGCGTGGCGATGGACCTGCTGCACCGGCGGGGTGCGCGCGCCGACGTGGTCAGCTCGCCTCGGTGAGGGGCTCGAGGTGGCGGGCGAACGGCCCGTCCACCGGAGCGCCGGTGAGCCGGTTCGCGAGCGTCGACATCGTGTACGCGCCGATGCCGAGCACCACCTCGAGGGCGTTGCGCAGCGTGTAGCCGTGCTCGAGCAGGGCGCGCACCGCGTCGTCGGGCACGTCCCCGCTGGTCGCGAGCACCTCGTGGACGAACGCCCGCAGCGCCTCCAGGCGCGGGTCGGCGAGCGGCTGCCCCGAGCGCAGCGCCGCGACCAGGCGTTCGTCGGCGCCGAGGGCGCGCAGCGCCCCGGTGTGCATGGCGACGCAGAGGTGGCAACCGTTGCGGGTGGCCACCGTCATGATCACGACTTCCCGGGAAACGGGGTCGAGGGTGCTCGCCTCGAACCGGGCGTTGGCCTGGAGGAAGCCGTCGAGGAGCTCCGGTGACCCGGCGAGCCGGGCCACCGCGCCCGGGAGGAACCCGAACCGCTTCTCGACGGCCTGCATCGTGCGCCGGGCGGCCCGCGGCGCGGTCTCGACGGTGTGGACGGGGAAGAGCTGGGACACCCGGATCTCCTAGGATCGACAACGTGGTTGACCAAACCGTAAACCAAGTTGTCGAGTTTGTCGATGGCTGACCAGCGGGGCGACGAGCGGGACGAGCCGGGCTGGCTGCTCGCGCTGCTGCTCTTCGGCGGCTTCCGCGCGCTGGTCGACCGGCTGCACGCCGAGCTCGCCCGGCAGGGCCACCCCGACGTGCGCCCGGCCTACGGCTTCGCCATGCAGGCGATCGGGCGCGAGGGGGTGACCGCCAGCGAGCTGGGCAGGCGGCTCGGCGTGTCGAAGCAGGCGGCGGGCAAGACCGTCGACCGGCTCGTCGAGCTGGGCTACGCGCAACGCACCGCGGACGCCGCCGACGCGCGACGCAAGCTGGTGCGGCTCACCCCGCGCGGCGTCGACGCGCTGGCGCGCTCGGCGGCGGTGTTCGACCGGCTGCGCGCCGAGTGGGCCGAGCAGATCGGCGCCGACGGCGTGCGGGCGATCGAGGCGGGCCTGCGCCGGGTGGTGCCGCCGACGGCGATCCGCCTCGACGTGGCCGGCTGGTTCGGGCCATGAGCGCCGTGGATCGCAGGACGGCCGCCTCCACGCGACCACGTGGCACACAGGTGGCCGGGCCGCAACGCGGCCTCAGCTCGTGAGGCCCCTCCGCACCAGCAGCGGGGCGATCTCCGGGTCGCGGCCGCGGAAGGCGCGGTAGGCCTCCATCGGGTCCACGGCGCCGCCCCGCGAGAGCAGTCCGCGGCGGAACGCGTCGCCGTTCTCCCGGCGCAGGCCACCGTTCTCGGCGAACCACTCGACGGTGTCGGCGTCGAGCACCTCGCTCCAGATGTAGGAGTAGTAGGCCGCGCTGTAACCGCCGCCGAAGACGTGGTTGAAGTAGGTGGTGCGGTAGCGGGGCGGCGCGGTCGGCTCGACCACACCCGCCGCGGCGAGCGCGTCGGCCTCGAACCGCTCGACGTCGGCGACGCGGTCGTCCGGCCCCAGCCGGTGCCACGCCTGGTCCAACAGCGTCGCAGCGAGGTACTCGGTGGTGGCGAACCCCTCCCCGAACCGGCGCGACTCCGCGAGCCGCTCGACGAGCTCCGCCGGCAGCGGCTCGCCGGTCTCGTGGTGGCGCGCGTAGCGCGCGAGGACCTCCGGGTCCTCCATCCACATCTCGTTGACCTGCGAGGGGAACTCCACGAAGTCTCGGGGCACGGACGTGCCGGAGAACGTCGGGTACCGCACGTCGGAGAACAGGCCGTGCAGTGCGTGGCCGAACTCGTGGAACAGCGTGCGCACGTTGTCGACGGTCAGCAGGGTGGGCTCACCCTCGGCGGGCTTGGGGATGTTCAGGGTGTTGAGCACCACCGGCTTGGTGCCCAGCAGGTGCGACTGGGTCACGAACGAGTTCATCCACGCACCGCCGCGCTTGGAGTCGCGGGCGTAGAGGTCGGCGACGAACAGGCCGAGCTGCTCGTCGCCGTCGAACACGTCGAACACCCGGACGTCGGGGTGGTAGCGCGGCAGGTCGTGGCGCTCGGCGAAGCGCAGCCCGTACAGCCGCTCCGCCGCGTAGAAGACGCCGTCGTGCAGCACACGCTCCAGCTCGAAGTAGGGCCGCAGGGCGTCGGCGTCGACGTCGAACCGCTCGCGGCGGACCCGCTCGGCGTAGAAGGCACGGTCCCAGGCCTCGATCGGGAAGCCGGCGGCCTGCGACAGCTCCTCCGCCTCCTTCCGCGCGTTCGCCACCGCGATCGGGACGATCTTGCCCAGCATGGCGTCGATCGCCTCGACCGTGCCCGCGGTGCCGATCTCGACCACCCACGACGCGTGGTGCGGGTGCCCGAGCAGCCTCGCCCGCTCCGCGCGCAGCGCGACCATGCGCAGCACGACGTCGCGGGTGTCGTGATCCCCACCCGATCCACGAGCTGTGGATGCCTCGTGGAGCCGCTCGCGCAGCCCGCGGTCGGTGAGCGAGGCGAGCGCAGGCTGCTCGGTCGGGAGCACGAGCGTCAGCAGGTACGCACCCTCGTGCCCGCGCTCGGCCGCCGCCCGGGCCGCCGCGGAGATCGCGTCCGGGGGCAGGCCGTCGAGCTGGGCGGCGTCCTCGACGAGCACGGCTGCGTCGTTCGCCCCTGCGAGCAGCCGGCTGCCGAACTCCGTGGACAGCGCCGACAGCTCGGCGTTGATCTCCTTGAGCCGCTCCTGCTCGGCCGGGGCGAGCCGGGCGCCCGCCCGCACGGCGTCGCGGTGGTAGCGCTCCAGCAGCCGCAGCGACTCGGGATCGAGGCCCAGGTCGTGGCGGGCCGCGAAGAGCGCCTCGATGCGGGCGAACAGCACCGGGTCGAGCATGATCGCGTCCGAGTGGGCGGCGAGCTGCGGCGCCACCTCCGCCTCGATCGCCCTGATGCCCGGGGTGCTGCACGAGCCGACCAGCGTGAAGAACACGTTGGACACCCGCCGGAGCGTGGCGCCGGACCGTTCGAGGGCGACGATCGTGTTCTCGAACGTCGCGGGACCGGGGTCGGAGGTGATCGCCTCGACCTCCGCCCGTTGCTCGGCCATGCCCGCGGTGAACGCCGGGAGGAAGTGCTCCTCGCGGATGGCGTCGAAGTCCGGGTACTCGAACGGCAGCGGGCTGGGGGCGAGGAACGGGTTGCCGGTCACCCGGGCGAGCATAGGTGCGTGACGGCGGTGCGGGTCGGGGTCGCGGCGGTGGTGCGCGAGGGCGGTCGGATCCTCGTGCTCCGGCGCGCGGGAGCGCACGGGGCGGGCACGTGGGGCCTTCCGGGCGGCCACCAGGAGTTCGGCGAGTCACCGGAGGACACCGCGGTGCGCGAGACGTTCGAGGAGACCGGCCTCGTCGTGCGGCCGACGGCCCGGCTCGGCTTCACCGACGACCCGATGCCCGAGATCGGGCGGCACTACGTCACCCTCTTCGTCGGCTGCGCGCGGCTCGACGGCGAGCCGCGCCTGCGGGAACCGGAGAAGGCCACCGACCTCGCCTGGCTCACCCCCGAGGAGCTGCGCGCCCGCCGCGGCGAGCTCTTCGCCCCGCTCGGCCGCTTCCTCGACGCCGGTCTGCTCGAGGCGAAACCGGCTTGACCTCAACCCAGGTCGAGGTCGCAGGCTGATCGACATGGACGTCGCCGCCTACCTCGCGCGGATCGGGGCCGCCCGCCCGGAAGCTCCCACCAGCGCCGCGCTCGTCACCCTGCACCGCGCGCACGTGCGGTCGGTGCCCTTCGAGGACTACGACATCCACACCGGGGTCGCCATCTCCCTCGAGCTCGACGCGCTGGAGGACAAGATCGTGCGGCGCCGCCGCGGCGGCTACTGCTACGAGCTCAACGGCCTGTTCGGCGCGCTGCTGCGCGAGCTGGGCTTCGCGGTGACGATCGTCGGCGCGTTCTCCCTCGACGAGGACGGCGCGCGCGGGCCGGACACCGACCACATGCGCCTCCTGGTGGACGCCGTCGACGGCAGCTGGATCGTCGACGTCGGCAACGGCGCCCGCTGGCCGGAGCCGGTGCCGCGCCGCCCCGGCGGGCACGGCCGGGTGCAGGTCTACCGCGACGGCGACGTGTGGTGGACCTCCGAGCGCCGCGGCGACGGGCGCTGGGAGCGCGGGTGGGCGTGGACGGCGCGACCGCGCGAGATGGCCGACTTCGCCGATCGCAACGCGTTCCAGCAGCACGACCCCGCCTCGGACTTCCTGGGCAGGCGGGTGGCCGCGCTCGCGACCCCGACGGGCCGCATCTCCCTGGTGAACGGCGTCTTCGCCGAGCTCGACGGCGGGGTGCGCACCGAGCGGGAGGTGTCGGCCGACGAGGAGTGGGCGCTGCTCGCCGACCGGTTCGGGATCGTGCTGGACCGCCCGTGGGCCGAGCGGGTGCCCCAGCTCGCCTGCTGACCCCGCTACGCCTGACGAACGGCTCGACCACCGAGAACGGGCGCAACCGACACGGCTGCCACCCGCCCACGACAAGGGTGGCCATCCCATCTGGTCGTGCTCATCCGGCGACGACGTCTCGGACGAAGCTCGCGGTCGCGACGACGAGACTCAGAACCGCCACCACGGCCGCGCAGACGTCCATGGACGACTCCTGTGCCCGGCGGGTGCGAGGTGAAGAATCACAGATATGTGATTCAGACACCGATGAGCTGCGCCGCCTTCTCGCCGACGGCCACGGCGGTGGCCGCGGTGCCCCGCCGCGGCACCCTCGGCAGCACCGACGTGTCGGCCACCCGCAGCCCGCTGATCCCGTGGACGCGCAGCTGCGGGTCCACCACCGGCCCGATCGGGGCGCTGCCGGACAGGTGCACGGCGGTGGTGAGGTGGGCGTCGATCCACGCGTCGAGCTCGCGGTCGCTGCCCAGGACGTCGCCGCCGGGCGCGAGGCGGGTGCCGACGCCCGCCCGCAGCAGGTCGGCGGCGGTGCGCACGGCGTGGCGCAGCAGGCGCCGGTCGTGCTCGGTGCGCAGGTACCGGTAGTCGATCAGGGGCCGGTCCCGCGGGTCGGGCGAGGTGATCGTGATCGTGCCCCTGCTCACCGGGCTCGCCACCATGCACATGAGGTGCAGCTCGCCCGCGGGTGTGAAGGGGCGGACGAAGGCGAGCACCTCGACGTCGCCGCCCGGGTCGGCGCCCGCGTCCCAGTCCAGCGCGGCCTGGCTGCCCGGCGCTCCCGCGGGGGCGGGCGGGTCCGGGGTGGTGAACGGCACGAACACCGCGGGGTGGTCGCTGAACCCCTGCCCCACCGGGAGGTCGCGCACGACCGGCACGCCCGCGCCGCGCAGCACGTCCGCGGGCCCGATGCCGGACAGCATCAGCAGCTGCGGGGTGGCGACGCCGCCCGCGGCGAGCACCACCTCCCCGGCCTCGACGACGGTGCCGTCGAGCAGCGCGACGCCGCGAACCGCGTCGCCGTCGAGGAGCACGCGGGCCGCCGGGGCCTCCGCCCGCACCTGGAGGGTGTCGGGGTGGTCGGCGAGGTAGGCGTCGGCGGCGCTCGTGCGCACCCCGTCGCCCGCGTTGCTCGGCACCAGCCCGGCCCCGGGCGGGCCGCCGCCGTTCTTGTCCGGTTCGAGGGGGTGCCCGAGCCGCTGCGCCGCCTCCAGGAAGCGTTCGGCCGCCGGGTGCAGCAGCGGCCCGGCGGGGCGGCGGACCGGCACCGGCCCGCGGTCACCGTGGCCGGGCGCGTCCGGCAGGTCGAGGTCGTGCTCGGAGCGGACGTAGAGCGGCAGCAGTTCGGCCCACGACCACCCGGGCACCGCCCAGTCCGCGGCGTCGGCGGGGGTGGCGCGCAGCCAGTTGCCGCCGTTGATCGCGCTCGACCCGCCGACGACCCTGCCGCGCGGCACGGCGACGGTGCGGCCGGGCCGCAGCCGGGCGGGGTAGGACCAGTTCAGCGGGTGTCCCGGCCGGGCGCCGTCGAGCCAGTCCGGGGCGGGTGCGCGCGGCCCGGCCTCGAGCAGCAGCACCCGGCGGCCCGCCTCCGCGAGCCGGCCCGCCAGCGCGCATCCCGCCGAACCGGCGCCCACCACGACCACGTCGAACACATCAGGGAGGATGCCCGTGATGAGCGATCTCGCGCAGGACCTCGCCGCGTTCCTCACCGCGGCGCCCACGCCGTACCACGCCGTCGCCGAGGGGGTGCGCCGGCTCGCCGAGGCCGGCTTCACCGAGCAGCCGGAGGCCGGGCCGTGGGAGGACGGCCCGGGCGGCCGCTACCTGGTGCGCGACGGCACGCTGCTGGCCTGGTTCGTGCCCGAGGACACCCCGCCCGGCACGCCCCTGCGGATCTTCGCCGCGCACACCGACTCGCCCACGCTCAAGGTCAAGCCGCGGCCCGATACCGGCTCGGCCGGCTGGCGGCAGGTGGCGGTGGAGGTCTACGGCGGGGCGCTGTGGAACTCCTGGCTCGACCGAGACCTCGGCCTCGCCGGCCGCCTCGCGCGCTACGACGGCTCGGTCGCGCTCGTCGACGTGCGCCGGCCGCTGCTGCGCGTGCCGCAGCTCGCCATCCACCTGGACCGCCAGGTCAACCAGGGCCTCAAGCTCGACCCGCAGGAGCACCTGCTGCCCGTGTGGGGGCTGGGCGCGCCCACCGAGGGTGACCTGATCGGGTTCCTCGCCGCCGAGGCCGGGGTCGACCCGGCCGACGTGGCCGCGCACGACCTCGTGGTGCACGAGCTCGCCCCGCCCGCCCGCCTCGGCCGGGACGAGGAGTTCCTGGCCGGTCCGCGGCTGGACAACCTCGCGTCCGTGCACGCAGGCCTGTGCGCCCTGCTCGCGGCGGCCGACGACGCGACCGGGGTCATCCCCGTGTTCGTCGGCTTCGACCACGAGGAGGTCGGGAGCAACACCGCCACCGGGGCCGCCGGGCCGATGCTGGAGACCGTGCTCACCCGGCTCGCGGGCGGGTTCGACGCCCGGGCCGCCGCGTTCGCCGCGTCCCGCTGCCTCTCGGTGGACGTGGCGCACGCCGCGCACCCGAACTACCTGGGCCACCACGACCCGAACCACCGCTCGCTGCCGAACGGGGGGCCGGTGCTGAAGGTCAACGCCAACCAGCGCTACGCCACCGACGCCCCCGGCGCCGCGGCGTGGCAGCGCGCGTGCCGGGACGCGGGCGTGCCCTCGCAGGTGTTCGTGAGCAAGAACACGATCCCGTGCGGCAGCACGGTCGGCCCGATCCTGTCCACCCGCCTGGGCATCCGCACCGTCGACGTCGGGATCCCGATCCTGTCGATGCACTCCGCGCGGGAGCTGTGCGGGGTTCGGGACCCGGCCCACCTCGCCGCCGCGGCCACGGCCTTCCTCACCGACCCGCTCTGATCTCCTCGTGGACGCGGGCGAAGCTCGCGGCGCCATGGCCGGCCTCGACCTGGCGGGCGAGCACGTCCCGCAGCGGCGCCACGAGGTCGACCGCGAGGCCCTCCTCGCGGCTGGCCTGCACGATCACCTCCAGGGCCGCCCGGTTGAACGCGACGGTCTGCTCGTCGCGGGCGGTGTAGTCGCCGGCGTCGATGTAGGCCGCGTCGTGCGCGAAGCCCGCCGTCATGGCGGTGACCCACGTGGCCGCCTGCTCGGCGAAGTCCGCCGCCTTGACGCCCGCGCTCCCGACGAGCGCGGCGCCGTGGAGGAAGCCCGCGAACATGCCGTACATGGCCGACAGGAGCGCCAGGTCGTAGAGCGCGGCGAGCCCGGGGTCCTCGCCGAGGAACTCCGCGGCGCCGAGCAGCTCCAACGCGGCCCGGTGGGGCTCGAACGCCTCCTCCGAACCGCTGTAGAGGAAGCGGGCGCCGTCCCGCCCGATCATCGGCGGGGTCGCCATCATGCCGCAGTCGACGTAGCCGATGCGGCGCTCGGCCGCCCACCGGGCCGTCTCGCGGGCCGACCGGGGCGTGCCGGTGGTGAACACGACGAGGGTGCGGCCGGCGAGCTCGGCCGCGACCGGCTCCAGGACCTCCCGCACGGCCGCGTAGTCGAGCACGCACACGCCGACGAGCGGGCTCGCCGCCACCGCCTCCGCGACGCCGCGCGCCCGCACCGCACCCAGCTCCACGAGCGGGGCGGCGCGGTCCGGGTTGCGGTTCCACACGGTGGTGGGGTGTCCGCCCGCGAGCAGGACCTCGGCGATCCGGGAGCCCATGGCGCCGAGGCCGATCACGGTCACGGGCGTGGGGTCGTGCTGGGACACGGTGTCCTCCTGAATCGTCTCGTGCGTCGACGGGACCCACCGTGGCGCCGTTCGCTGACGCTCCGCGCACGGATCTCGCACGGCGGCGCGATCGGCCTTACCGTGGGGCGAGTGTCCCCGGACCAGAACCGAGGAGGTCGAGTGAGCGAGGACCACTCCCTCGCGGACGGCCCGGACGTCTACTGGTTCGTCGGCGGCCCGCTCGACGGTCGTGTCGACACCCGCGAGCCGTCCGACCCGGTCCCCGACACGGTGCGCTACGTGTACCTGCACGAGGGGCCGAAGATCGTGCACCACTACGACCTGCACGAGGTGGCGGGTCACGGCGGCGAGTACCGGCTGCGGCCGCCCGAGGCCGACGAGGCGGATTGACCCTCCCGATCACGGGGTAGCCGACGGACCCGAGACACCGGAGGGTCCCGTGCCACCCACGACCACCGCCACGCAGTCGCTGTGGCTCGCCGCGCTGCCCGACGTCAGCTACCCGGCCCCGTCCGACGAGCGCTCCTTCGACGTGCTGGTGCTCGGCGGCGGGATCACCGGTCTGACGACCGCGCTGCTGCTCAAGCGGCGCGGGGCGCGGGTCGCGGTCGTCGAGGCCGACCGGGTCGCCTCGGGCGTGAGCGGCAACAACACCGCCAAGGTCACCGCCCTGCAGTCGACGATGCTGACCTCGATCGGCCGCACGCGCGGTACCGAGGTCGCCGACGAGTACGCCGCGCGCAGCCTCGCCGCGGTGGAGCTGGTGGCCGAGCTGGCCGCGGACGAGGGCATCGACTGCGACCTCGAGCGGCGGGACGCCTGCACCGTTGCCGTGCGGGACGAGGACCTCGAGGCCGTCGAGCTCGAGTTCGAGGCCGCGCGGCACGCCGGGCTGCCGGTCGAGCTGACGGCGACGGTGGACCTGCCCTACCCCGTGGCCGGGGCGGTCCGGCTGCCCGACCAGATCGCGTTCCACCCCGTGAAGTACGTGTCCGGGCTCGCGGCGGCCGTCGACGGCGGCGGCTCCCGGGTGTTCGAGCGGACCCGGGCGGTGAGCGTCGCGCAGGGCAGCCCGGTGCGGGTCGAGACCACCCGGGGGCCGCTGTTCGGCGACCGGGTCGTCGTCGCCACGCACTACCCGATCTGGGACCGCGGCCTGTACTTCGCGCGGATGGAGGCGAACCGTTCGTACTGCGTCGCGGCCAGGGTGCGCGGCGGGCCCGCCCGCGGGATGTCGATCACGACCGGGCCCGAGACCTGGTCGTACAGCTCGGCGGGCGAGCTCATGATCGTGCTCGGCCAGGGCCACCCGGCGGGCGCGCGGGGCGTCGACCGCTCCCGCTACGACGCGGTCGAGGGGCACCTGCGCGAGCACTGGGACGTCGTCGAGGTCACGCACCGCTGGTCGGCGCAGGACCCGACGCCCTACGACCACACCCCGATGATCGGCACGTACACCCCGGGGAACTCGAACATGTACGTGGCGTCGGGCTACTCGAAGTGGGGCCTGACCGGCGGCACCATGGCCGCGGCCGTCCTCTCCGAGCAGCTCGGCGGCGGCCGGGGCACGGACGCGTTCAGCCCGCACCGCGTCTCACCGAAGGGGCTGCCGCAGCTGGCGCGGATGAACGCGAAGGTGGGCGTCGACCTCGTCGCCGACCGGCTCGTGCCGGGGCAGATCTCCTCGGCGGCCGAGCTCGCCCCCGGCTCGGCCGGGGTGGTCCGCTCGGGCGTCGACCGCACCGGCGTGTACCGCGACCCGGACGGCGGCCTGCACGCGGTGTCCATGCGGTGCACGCACCTGGGCTGCCTCGTGCGCTTCAACGCGGCCGAGGTGAGCTGGGACTGCCCGTGCCACGGCTCGCGGTTCGACGTCGACGGCGAGGTGCTCGAGGGCCCCGCCGTCCGGCCGCTGCCCCGGCGGACCCCACCCGGAGAGTGACCGGGGTCACGAATCTCGATCACCGGAGGCACGCTCCTCGCTTCGGCGGGTGGCGGCAATACCGGGGGCGCTGCTACCCGCCACCCCCCGCCGGCGCAGGAGCGCGGGCAGCGTCGCGGCCACCACCAGGCCGGCCGCGGCGAGCAGCGGCGCCCCGCCCGCGGCCCACGCCGCGTACACGCCGAACGTCGCGAGCTCCGTGCCCACCCCGGCCACCGACGTCACGGTGGCCCGGGTCGCGCTCGGGATCCGCTCCTGCAGCCGGGCGTCGACGACCACGCGCACGGCCTGGTAGCCGCCGTAGAACGCCGCCACGGCGACCAGCGCGGTCACCGGACCGCCGAACCCGGCTCCGCCCAGGAGCGCCATCGCGAACGCGAGCAGGACCGCGAGCGCCCAGCCGGGCAGCCGGGCGGCCGCTCCCCCGAGTGCCGCGCCGGCCATCCCGCCGAGCACGGTCGGCACCGAGGCGAGCGGCACCAGCGCGACCGGGACCCCCTGGTCGGCGAGCAGGAGCGGGAAGTACTCCTCGGCCGCGTCGAAGCCGGTGAGCGCGGCCGCGGCCAGCAGCACCGGCCGCACCCCGGGTAGGCGCGCCGCGTCCGCCACGCCCGCGCGGAGCGTGGCGAGGTAGGTCCGGTCGTCGGCCTCCGCCGGTTCGGCGCGGCGGGGTTCCGGCAGCGTCGCGGCGACCCCGGCCGCGGCGAGGCACGTCGCCACGCTCACCCAGCCCACGAGCGCGAACCCGCCCGCAACCAGGAGCCAGCCGGCCGCCAGCGCCACCGGGAGCTGCGCGACCAGCTCCACGGCCGCGAGCCGGCCCGCTGCCCGCGCGTAGTGCGCCGCCGCGCCCACCGCGTCGAGGCCGTCGTAGAGCAGCGCCTCCTTCGCGCCGGAGACGAGCGACCCGCCGGCGCCCCAGAGCACGAAGCCGATCGCGAACCCGGCGAAGCCGGGCAGCAGCATCCACGTGGCGTACCCGGCCGCCTGCAGCACCCCGGCCGCGACCAGGCACGATCGCCTGCCGAACCGGTCGGCGAGCGAGCCGGAGGGCACCTCCGCGAGCAGCGCGGTGGCCGACCAGATCGCGAACAGCGCCGACACCTGGGCGACCGACAACCCGGTGGCCGTGAACAGCAGCGCGTACAGCGGGTAGATCGGGACGAGGTCGGCGAGCAGCGCCCACCCGACCACGCGGCGGACGAGCGGGCGCGCGGGCGGCGGCAGCGCCGATGTCAGGGCCGATGGCAGGGAGCGTCAACCGGGCATGCGGGCACGGTAGCGGCATCCCGGCCCCCGGCACAGCGGATTCCGCTGCCGGGCCGATCCCGGGTCGTGCCCACGGCGTCGGTGCACCTCGGCACGGGGTTCCAGGCGGCCGGGAGGTCGACGGTGGCGCGGGCCCTCGCCGGACGGCTCCCGGGCGGCACCGCACGGCCACGGCGAGCAGTTCCGCCGCTGGATCGTGCGCGGGCGCCGAGATGACCCCGGACGCGGGCCCGGAGGCGGTCCACCGGCTGCGGCCGCGCCACCACCTCACGGCCCGGACCTGCGACGCGTACCCGGAGGCCGGCTGCAGGTGGTGGCCCGGGACGTCGTGCTCGGCGCCGAGCTGCCGGGCCCGGTGGCGGCCATCCACACCCGGCCGCTGCACGTGGTCGTGCTCGCCCCGCGCCCGGACGTCGTGGCGGAGCGCGGGGGGCGGACCCACGGCCGTGGACGGCGCGCGCTCGACGAGGCGCTGCGGCGGGCCACGCCGCGCATCGGGCTCGACACGTCCGAGCTGTCGCTCGCAGAGACCGTCGCGGAGATCGTGCGCCGGGCCGACGGGTCGCGGGTGGCCCGACCGCTGTCGCGAATCTCCAATACCGCCGCGATCGGGCGGGCGATGCTGCATCCGTGTACGGCTACATCGGCAGCATGCGCACGAAGCCCGGCAAGCGCGACGAGGTCATCGCCCACCTGTTGCGGAGCATCGGCGGTCTCCCGGCCGCCGGCTGCCTGTCCTACGTCGTCGCCGAGTGCCCGGACGACCCCGACCGGATCTGGGTGACCGAGGTGTGGGAGAGCGCCCAGCACCACAGGGCGTCCCTGCGGCTCCCCGAGGTCGAGGCGGCCATCGCCGAGGCCATGCCGCTGCTCACCGGCGAGTTCACCCGCCAGGAGTCCCGCGTGGTGGGCGGGCTCGGCCTCCCGGTCGGCAACGCTGCCGGGAACTGATCGCAACCGTCCCCGCGGTCGGCGCCGAACCCCGACCGAGGAGGACGAGGTGATCCGCGAAGCGGCGGGTCCAGCTCGCCGACGAGGCGCCGTGCGCGCCCTGCGGGTGATCGGCCCTGAGGACTTGGGCCGAGTCCCTGGTGGCGGAGGAGCCGGCGCGGGCGGTGCGGGAGGGGACCGCGCCGGCCGCGGACGTATGGCGGCCGTTCGGGGTCTACCCCGACCAGGTGCCGGTGCCCGGGGTCGCGTCGCGGCGGACGCGCTACCTCGCCCTCACGGGAGGACGCGTAGCGGACGGACGACGGTCGGGATCAACCCGCGGCACGTACCCGGTCCAGGAAATCCGTCATCGCGTCGAGCACGACGCGCGGCGCGTCCCGCTGCACCCAGTGCCCGGCCCCGTCGACGACCTCCAGCCGGGCATCCGGGATCAGCCGTGCCGCGGCCCGGGCGCGGGCGACCGGCACGCTCGTGTCGCGGCCGCCGTGCACGACGAGGGCCGGCCGGGAGAAGGTGCGCAGCCGGTCGGTGTAGTCGGTGCGCTGCCGGTTCCACCGCACCTGGTCGCGCTGCCACTGCTCGAACGCGACGAGGGCACCCGGTGCGGCCGCGGCCGCGTGCACCGCCGCCACCAGCTCGGGGGTGCGGGATGCGGGGTTGCGGACGATGGTGGCGATGCCGCGGTCCATCGCGGCGCGACTGCGGGCGGCCCACCGGAACAGCGCGCCCAGCGCGCCGGTGCGCACCACCGCCCACATCACCGCCTGCCGCAGCGCCGCGAGCGGCCCGTCGTACAGCCGCGGCATGAGGCCGTAGCTGCCGAGCAGGATCGCACCGGTCACCCGGTCGGGGCGGTCGAGCACGTGCCCGATCGTCATGCCGCCGCCGAGCGAGAGCCCGCCGATGGCGTACGGCCCGTCGACGACGGCGTCGACGAACTCGCCGACGTAGCCGACCAGGAGCTCCTGCGTCACCGGCGAGCGCGGGAGCGGGCTGTGCCCGTAGCCGGGGTGGTCGGGGCAGATCACGCGGTAGCCCGCCGCGGCGAGCTCGGGGCCGATCCCGCCCCAGGACAGCTCGGCGTTGTCGACCCCGCCCCCGTGCAGGAGGACGACGGTGCCCCTCGGGCGCCCGGGCGACCAACTGAGATAGGAGACCCGCCCGCTCGGCAGGTCGACCTCGTTGCGGACCATGAGGGGCGCCGGGCGGTCAGCCGACGGAGCCGGCCGGTCCCGCCGGCACCGTGACGCCCGCCGTCGCGAAGCCGTCCAGGTCGGCCCGGGTCGCGCGGCCCTCCGGGGTCGCCGTGGCCGCGCCGTAGACCGCCTCGGACCCCTCGGACTCGTACTCCGTCACCGCCACCAGGTGGTACGGGGGCGGCGTGCCGTCCGGGCCCGGTCCGGGCCTCGTCACCGGGCAGCGCCGCAGGCCGGGGATCGTGGCGGCGGGCGGTGCGTGGACGCCGTCGTCGTGCTCGTCGAACCGCGCGGGGTCCTCGGGGTGGTCGTCGCGCACGGTGACCGGGAACACGGGTCCTCCTCGCCGCGGACGGGCGTCGGCGGCGCCGGAGCGGACCTGATCGTCCTCCCCGGCGCCGCCGCGGGTCGGACCGCGGAAGCGGAGGGATTCGAACCCCCGGACGGTTGCCCGTCTCTCGCTTTCAAGGCGAGTGCATTCGGCCGCTCTGCCACGCTTCCGCGGATCAGGGTAGCCGCCTGCGGACCCCCGTCGCGGGGTGGTCGCGGGCGCCGGCTCACCCGCTCAGGCGAGCGTCGAGCGACCTGGGCGCGAGCATGTGGTGGGATCCGTGCGGGAGGTCACCATGCGGTTCGACGAGAACGCCCGGCTGGACACGTCTCAGATCGACGACCTGCGCGGCAGCGGCGGCGGAGGCGGGATCGGCGGCCGGGTGGCGGTCGGCGGCGGCGGGCTGGGCGTCGTCGGGCTGATCCTGTACTTCCTGCTGAGCCAGCTCGGCGGCGGGGCGGGGATCGACCTGGGCGGCGTCGGCCTGGGCGGGCTGCAGCCGGGCCAGACGGCCGACACGTCGCAGGCGGCCTCCAGCTGCCGCACCGGTGCGGAGGCCAACACGCAGCTGGACTGCGAGGTGGTCGCGGTCGTCAACTCCCTCGACGGGTTCTGGAGCGACGCGTTCGCCCGCTCCGGGATGACCTACCAGCCGCCCCGCACCAACTTCTTCTCCGGCGGGGTGCGCACGGCGTGCGGCAGCGCGACGTCGGCGGTCGGGCCGTTCTACTGCCCCGCCGACAACGAGGTCTACATCGACCTGAGCTTCTTCCGCGAGCTGGAGACGCGCTTCGGCGCGCAGGGCGGCCCGTTCGCGCGGGCGTACGTGATCGCCCACGAGTACGGCCACCACGTGCAGGCCCTGCTCGGCACGAGCTCGCGGGTGCGGCCGGGCGAGACCGGCCCGACCTCGGGCTCGGTGCGGCTGGAGCTGCAGGCCGACTGCTACGCCGGGGTGTGGGCCAACCACGCCGAGTCGGTGCCGACCGCGTCGGGCGAGCCGCTGATCACGGACGTGACGCGCGAGGACGTCGAGGCCGCGCTCGACACGGCGGCCCGCATCGGCGACGACTACATCCAGAGCCGGCTCGGCGGCGGCCGGGTGGACGAGAGCCAGTTCAGCCACGGGTCCTCGGCGCAGCGGGAGCGCTGGTACCTCACCGGGTACGAGACGGGTGACCCGGCGCGCTGCGACACCTTCGCCCGCGGGGTGGACCTCGGCTGACGCCCGACCGTGGTCCACGCGACACCGCGCTGCGGCGGCGCACCCGGGCCCGACGGAATAGTGTCTGCAGTATGCATGCGATCACGGTGCGGGAACCGGGCGGCCCGGAAGTGCTGGAGTGGACCGAGGTCCCGGACCCCGTCGCGGGCCCGGGCGAGGTCGTCGTCGACGTGGTGGCGAGCGCGGTCAACCGCGCCGACCTGCTGCAGCGGCAGGGCTACTACCCGCCGCCGCCCGGCGCGTCGGACATCATCGGGCTCGAGTGCTCCGGCCGGATCGCCGCGCTCGGCGAGGGTGTCGAGGGCTGGCAGGTCGGCGACGAGGTGTGCGCGCTGCTCGCGGGCGGCGGGTACGCGGAGAAGGTCGCCGTGCCCGCGGCGCAGCTGCTGCCGATCCCGCCCGGCGTCGACCTGGTCACGGCGGCCGGACTGCCCGAGGTGGCGTGCACCGTCTGGTCGAACATCGTGGCGGCCGGACGGCTGAGCGCCGGGGAGACCTTCCTGATGCAGGGCGGCACCAGCGGCATCGGCACCCACGCGATCCAGGTGGCCAAGGCGCTGGGCGCCCGGGTGGCCGCCACCGCGGGCGCCCCGGAGCGCCTGGAGCGCTGCCGCGAGCTCGGCGCGGACATCGTGATCGACTACCACGACGACGTCCCGGCCCGCCTGAAGGAGGCCACCGACGGGCACGGCGCAGACGTCATCCTCGACGTCGTGGGCGCCAAGGGGCTCGCCGCGAACATCGATGCGCTCGCCCCCGACGGCAGGCTGCTGATCATCGGCCTGCAGGGCGGCACCAAGGGCGAGATCGACCTCAACAAGCTGATGCGCAAGCGCGGCAGCGTCACCGCCCTGCAGCTGCGGGGTCGTCCGGTGGACGGGCCGAGCGGCAAGGCGGCGATCGTCGCCGGCGTGCGCGAGCAGGTGTGGCCGATGATCGCCGACGGTCGCGTTCGGCCCATCGTCCACGACCGCGTCCCACTGCCGGATGCCGCCAAGGCGCACGCCCGATTGGAGGCGGGCGGCGTGATCGGGAAGATCCTGCTGCCCCTGCGCTGACCCCGCTCGATATACCGTGGTGTGGTGAGCCAGCCAACGGAGCAGAAGAACGGGGACGGAGGCGACCAGCAGGTCATGGTCATCGGTCCTGACGGTCGACCGGTGGGCGTGGCGCGGGTCCCCCAGTCCGGCGAGGACACCGAGGAGCAGGGAGTGGGCTCCATGGTCGAGCAACCGGCCAAGGTCATGCGGATCGGCACCATGATCAAGCAGTTGCTCGAGGAGGTGCGTGCCGCTCCCCTCGACGAAGCGTCCCGCAACCGGCTCCGCGAGATCCACGAGAACTCGATCAAGGAGCTGGAGGAGGGGCTCGCGCCGGAGCTGCGCGAGGAGCTGCACCGGCTCAGCCTGCCCTTCACGGACGAGTCCACCCCGTCGGACGCGGAGCTGCGGATCGCCCAGGCGCAGCTGGTCGGCTGGCTGGAGGGGCTGTTCCACGGGATCCAGACCGCGCTGTTCGCCCAGCAGATGGCCGCCCGCCAGCAGCTGGAGCAGATGCGCCGCGGCCTCCCGCAGGGCGCGACGCCCCAGTCCGGCGAGGGCGCGATCGCCCGGGGCACGGGCCAGTACCTCTGACCCCGCACCGGCGATGGCGCTGCGACGGCGCCCGGGGTCGCGGGAGCGGCTCCGCCCGCACCCCGGGGCGGTTTTCCACCGCCACCCCAGCACCGGCCGGGACGGTCGCTCGCCCCGCCGGTACCCTCGCCTGGTGGCTCAGACGATGACCACCGGTGACGACCGGGCCGAGGGCGCCACCCCTGCCCGGCCGGTCGTGGCCGACGTCCCCGGCTCACGCAGCTGGCGACGCGCCTTCGGCGACCTCCGGCAGGGGTGGCAGCAGCGTCCCCTGTGGGGCTATCTCGGCTGGCAGGACATCAAGCAGCGGTACCGGCGCTCGGTGCTCGGCCCGCTGTGGGTGAGCATCAGCATGGCGGTGATCGCCACCGCCATGGGCATCCTCTACGGCGCGCTGTTCCAGATGGACCTCCCGACGTTCCTGCCGTACGTCGCCACGGGGTTGCTGATCTGGAACTTCGTGAACGGGTGCATCCTCGAGGGCAGCGAGGTCTTCATCGCCAACGAGGGCCTCATCAAGTTCCTGCCCGCCCCGCTGTCGCTGCACGTGTACCGGCTGCTGTGGCGGCAGACCCTGTTCTTCGCCCACAACCTGGTGGTGTGGGTGGTCCTCATGGTGATCTTCCCGCACCCGCTGGGCGCGTCGCTGCTGCTCACGATCCCCGCGTTCGCGCTGCTGCTGGTCAACGGGGCGTGGATCGCGGTGCTCACCGGGATCGTCGCCACGCGCTTCCGCGACATCCCGCCGATAATCGCGAGCCTCACGCAGCTGCTGTTCTTCATGACGCCGATCGTGTGGCAGTACGACACGCTGCTGCGCAACCCCGCGGTGGCCGAGCGGGCGCGCCTGGCCGAGGTCAACCCCGTGCTGCACTTCGTCGAGATCATGCGCCAGCCGCTGCTCGGCCAGCCGATCGTCTGGCGGCACTGGTACGTCGTCGGCGTGATCACGGTCGTGGGGTGTGCCACGGCGCTGGTCTTCCTCCGCAACTACCGCTCCCGCGTGGCGTACTGGGTCTGAGGGGCGCATGGTCAGCATCGACATCGAAGGCGCTGCGGTCGACTTCCCGATCTTCGACGCCAAGACCCGCTCGTTGAAGAAGGCCGTGCTCGGCCGGGCGGGCGGGCGCATCGGCACGCAGTCGAAGGTCCCGATCATCGAGGCGCTCCGGGACGTCACGATCTCGCTGCGCCAGGGCGACCGCGTCGCGCTCGTCGGGCACAACGGCGCGGGCAAGTCGACGCTGCTGCGGCTGATGTCGGGCATCTACGAGCCCACCCGCGGCCGCGCGCGCGTCGTCGGCAAGGTCGCCCCGGTGTTCGACCTCGCCGTCGGGATGGACCCGGAGATCTCCGGGTACGAGAACATCCTCATCCGCGGCCTGTTCCTCGGCATGACCCGCAAGCAGATGGAGAAGCGGGTCGACGACATCGCCGAGTTCACCGAGCTCGGCGACTACCTGTCGATGCCGCTGCGCACCTACTCCACCGGCATGCGGGTGCGCCTCGCCCTCGGCGTGGTCACGAGCATCGACCCCGAGATCCTGCTGCTCGACGAGGGCATCGGCGCCGTGGACGCCGAATTCCTCGCCAAGGCCCGCAACCGGCTCTTCGAGCTCGTGGAGCGGGCGGGCATCCTGGTGTTCGCCTCCCACTCCGACGAGTTCCTCGCCGACCTCTGCGACACCGCCATCTGGATGGACCAGGGCACCATTCGCGAGCACGGTCCGCTGCGCGAAGTGCTCCACCACTACAAGGGACGTGACGTGCTGGCCGAGACCGAAGCCCGGTGACCCCGGTTCCGCTTCCGCCGGGATCCGTCGTCGCGGTGGTGGTGACCCGCCACCGCACGGAACTGCTCGCGGAGTCGCTCGCCGCACTCGCGAAACAGACCCATCCCATCGCCCACCTCATCGTGGTCGACAACGGGCCGGACAAGCCGGCCCGGGCGGTCGTCGAGTCGTGCGGACTCGACACGACCTACGTGCCGTCGTGGAAGAACCTCGGGGGCGCAGGCGGGTTCGCCCTCGGGATGCTGCACGCGCTGGCCATGGGCGCCGACTGGATCTGGCTGGGCGACGACGACGGCATGCCCTCCGACGAGTCCACCCTGGCCACGCTCGTCGAGCTCGCCGAGCGCCGCGGGCTCGCCGCCGTCTCCCCCACGGTGGCGGACAAGGACAACCCCGACCGGCTCGCCTTCCCGATCCGCCGCGGGCTCACCTGGCACCGCTCCCGCGCGGAGCTCGCCGCCGACGTCAGGCACGGCGCCGACGAGGAGCTGCTGCCCGGGATCGCGGCGCTGATGAACGGCGCGCTGTTCCGGGCCTCCACGCTCGACGTCGTGGGCGTGCCGGACCTGCGGCTGTTCGTGCGGGGCGACGAGGTGGAGGTGCACCGGCGGCTCGTGCGCTCCGGGCTGCCGTTCGGCACGTCGCTGCGGGCGACCTACCTGCACCCCGCGGGGTCGGACGACGACAAGCCGATGCTCGGCGGCCGCCTGCACGCCCGCGACCCCGACGACCCGATCAAGCGCTTCTACACCTTCCGCAACCGCGGGTTCCTGGTCTCCCAGCCGGGGATGCGACGCGTCGGGGTGCTGGAGGTGCCCCGGTTCGCCTGGTACTTCCTGGTGACCAAGCGCAGCCCGCGGGAGTTCCTGCAGTGGGTGCGGCTGGTGCGCGAGGGGCGGGCGGAGCGGTTCCGCCGACCCTGATCAGGCGGGCAGCCAGGTGGCCGGTCGCGGTGGCCGGGTGGATCCCGGCACGGCGGGCCGGCTCGCCCGCCGGGAGCGCGTGGCCCTCGGCGAGCGCGGCGAGCATGGCGATGCGCGCCGGGTCGCCGATCAGCGATGCCACGGGTGCCAGGTCCCCGTCGAACACGCCATCGAGGCTGCCGCGTCGACGGTTCGGCCCGGACCAAAACGTCCGCTGCCTGACGTCGATTCCGTGAACGCGACCGAGGAGATCGAGCACGTCCACACGGCCTGGGACGAGGCGCTGGGCGTGAAGGACCTCGAGGCGGTGCTCGCGCTGTACCACCCCGACGCCGTCCTGGAGAGCCCGCTCGTCTGCTACCTGCTCGGCACGGCCGACGGCGTGGTGCGCGGCCGGGAGGAGCTGCGGCGGTTCGTCGAGAAGGTGTTCGCGAACCAGCCCGCCGCCGCCACCGCACGGGGTACGTCACCGACGGGACCCGGCTCGTCTGGGAGTACCCCCGCGAGGCACCGGACGGCGACCAGATGGACCTCGTCGAGGTGACGGAGATCCGCGACGGGCTCATCGCGCGCCATCGCGTCTACTGGGGGTGGGTCGGCGTGGGCCTGCTGCAGCGCGGGGAGCACCCGCGGTGAGGCTCAGCGCCGGAAGACCACCGTGCGGAGCATGATGAAGTTGATCGCGGTGGCGGTGCCCTGCGCGACGACCCAGGCCAGGCTCGTGCGGAACGGCAGCTGCGGCAGCACCGCGAGCATCACCGCGTTCACGCCGATGTTGATGGCGAACGTGGTGCCGTAGAGCAGCACGAAGCCCGCGAAGCGGGCGCTGCCCCCCGCGCTCTGGGTGAACGTGAACCGGCGGTTGAGCAGGTACGCCGTGGTGGTGCCCAGGATGAAGCTGATGGCCTTGGCCAGGTGCACCCAGGTGCCGAGCGCCAGCAGGGCGTGGTAGGTGCCGAAGTCGACCAGCGCGGAGAACGCGCCGACGGCCACGAACCGCCCCAGCTGCGCGATCAGGCCGGGGCGGGCCGTCGGTGCGGGCCGGGTCGCGGTCACCGGCCCAGGGTATCGAGTCGGCACCGCCCCGGCCGCGCCGACCGGCAGGGGGCACCATGGATCGGGTGACGACCACCGACGCCGCCGTACGCTCCCTCGCCGACGACTACGTCCGCAGGCTTGCCGACCTCGACACCCGGGTGGCCACGTCATTGGGCACGCACCCCGGCGACGACCGGGTGCCCGACCTCTCCCCCGACGGCCAGGCCGCGCTCGACGAGCTGGCCCGCGCCACCCTCGACGCCCTGTCGTCGGCCACCGCGTCCGACGACGACGACCGCCGCTGCGCCCGGCTGCTGCGCGAGCGGCTGGAGGCCCAGCTCGCGGTGAGCGAAGCGGGTGAGCACCTGCGGGCGGTCCGCAACATCTTCGGGCCGCCCGCGCAGGTCCGGCAGCTGTTCGAGCTGATGCCCACGGCCACCCCGGACGACTGGGCGGTGGTCGCGCGGCGGATGGCGAAGGTGCCGGAGGCGTTCACCGGGTACACCGCCGCGCTCGCCGAGGGGTCGCGCCGCGGGCTGCACGCGGCGCCCCGCCAGGTGGAGACCGTCGTCGGCCAGCTCGACGAGTGGCTCGGCGGCGAGGGCGGCTCGTGGTTCCACGCGTTCGCGGCGAAGGCGCCGGACGGGGTCTCCCCCACGGTCCGGTCGGAGCTGACGCGCGCCGCCGACGCCGCGGCCGGGGCCACCGCCGCGCTGCGCGGATTCCTCGCGAACACCTACCTGCCGGCGACGGAGGGCACCCCGGACGCGGTCGGCGTCGACCGGTACCGGCTCGGCGCCCGCCTCTCGACCGGCGCGGACCTCGACCTCACCGAGGCGTACGCGTGGGGCTGGGAGGAGTACCGGCGTCTCGCCGCCGAGATGCAGCGGGAGGCCGCGGCCGTGCTGCCGGGCGCCGACCTGCGCACCGCGATGCGTCACCTCGACGAGAACGGACCCGCCATCGAGGGCGTCGAGGAGGTGCGCGCCTGGCTGCAGCAGCTGATGGAGACCACGATCAGCGAGCTCGACGGCACGCACTTCGACATCGCGCCGCCGGTGCGGGCGGTGGAGGCGATGATCGCCCCGCCGGGCAGCGCCGCCGCCCCCTACTACACCCGGCCGTCGCTGGACTTCTCCCGTCCGGGCCGCACCTGGCTACCGACCATGGGCGAGACCCGGTTCCCGCTCTGGCAGCTGATCAGCACCTGGTACCACGAGGGCGTCCCGGGCCACCACCTGCAGCTGGCCCAGTGGACCCACCTCGCCGACCGGCTCTCGACGTACCAGACGTCGGTCGGCGCCGTGTCCGGCAACATCGAGGGCTGGGCGCTGTACGCCGAGCGCCTCATGGACGAGCTCGGCTACCTGACGGTGCCCGGCTCCCGGCTCGGCTACCTCGACGCGCAGCAGATGCGGGCCGTGCGGGTGGTCATCGACATCGGCATGCACCTGCAGCTGCGGGTGCCGAACGACTCTCCGCTGCACGCGGGCGAGACCTGGACCCCGCAGGTCGCGCGCGAGTTCTTCGGCGCGCACTCGGGGCGGCCGGGTCCGTTCGTCGACAGCGAGATCGTGCGCTACCTCGGCTGGCCGGGCCAGGCCATCAGCTACAAGCTCGGCGAGCGGGCGTGGCTCGCCGGCCGCGAGGCGGCGCGGGCGGCCAAGGGCGCGGACTTCGACCTGAAGGCGTGGCACGCCGCCGCCCTGTCGCTGGGCAGCCTCGGCCTCGACGACCTCACCGACGAGCTCGCGAAGCTGTAGGCCGGGCTCACGCGCCGGCCTGCCTGCGGTCGCCGGCGCGGCCGATCCGCGCCTCGAGCCCGTTCAGGATGAGCTCGAGCCCGAACCGCCACCCGTTGTCCTCCGACCGGCCGGACCGGGTGGCGGCCAGCACGGCCGGGTAGTCGGCGGCGCGTCGGGCGAGCTGCTCGCGCAGCGAGCCCGACCCCGCCCCCGGCGTCCACGGCTGCGTGCCCGACACGGACGCGGTGAGCGTGTTGCGCGCGTGCGCGCACAGCAGGAGCACGGCGTCCATCTGCTCACGACCGGTGAGACCCGCCTCGGCGAGCACCGCGACCGGGCACTCGATCCACGCGACCTCGCGCGGGCCCATCACGCGATCGCCCACCGTCGCCTGCGGCAACCAGGGGTGGCGCAGCCAGTTCTCGCGCAGCAGCCCGGCCCACTGTTCGATCCGCGCCCGCCAGCCGGTGCCGGACAGCACCGGCGGTTCGCCGACCGCGGCCTCGATCGCGACCGCGATCAGCTGCGCCTTGCTGGACACGTACCGGTACAGCGCCATCTTCGTGACGCCGAAGGCGTCGGCCACGCGCTGCATGGACACCGCCCCCAGGCCGTCGGCGTCGGCGATCCGCACGGTCGCGTCCGCGATCGCGGCGAGGGACAACGACGGCCGCGGCCCGCGGGTGGGTCGGCTCGGCGCTCCCCAGAGCAGCTCGACAACCCGTCCGGTCTCGTCGCCCATCCGTTCTCCGATCCGCTCTTGCCCCCTCGACGCCGTTGCCGTAAACAGTATCCGATAGATACTGTTTACTCTGGACACAGTACTCGGACCGCGGGTGCCTCGACGGGACGAGTGGTCCACGACACGGGCCCGCCGCGATCAGTTCCGCGCCGTCGCGCGGTCTTCATCCCGGACCCGACCGGAGGAGGAACCATGGGATCGATCAAGTCCGGGCTCTTCATCTCGCTCGACGGCGTCATCGAGGCGCCGGAGACCTGGCACTTCGACTACTGGAACGACGAGATGGGCGCGGCCGTCGGGGCCCTGATGGAGGGCGGCGACGCCATGCTCCTGGGCCGCACCACCTACGAGGGCTTCGCCGGGTACTGGCCCACCGCCGACCCGGACGACCCGATGACCAAGCAGATGAACAGCGCGCGGAAGTACGTCGTCTCGAACACGCTCACCGAGGCCACCTGGGAGAACTCGACGATCGTCAGCGGCGACGTCAAGGCGGAGCTGACCCGGCTCAAGCAGGACCAGCACCTCGCCACCACGGGCAGCGCGGTCCTCGTGCAGTGGATGGTCGAGCAGGGGCTGGTCGACGAGCTGCACCTGCTCGTGCACCCGGTCGTGGTCGGCTCGGGACAGAAGCTGTTCGCCGACGGGGCGAAGGTGCCGCTGCAGCTGCTGTCGTCCACCACGTTCGAGACCGGCGTCGTGCACCTGGTCTACGGCCCGGCCGCGCGCTGACCGGGGAGGACCGCTGTGTCGCTCGTGCGGGTCCACAACTTCTCGATCTCGCTCGACGGCTTCGGCACCGGCGAGGGACCGAGCCGCGACGCGCCCTTCGGCCACGCCGGGGAACGGCTGCACGGGTGGATGTTCGCCACCCGCTGGTGGCAGAAGGACCGCGGGACCGTCGGGGTGGACAACGCGTTCGTCCACCAGCACGAACCGGGCATCGGCGCCGAGATCATGGGCGCCGGGAAGTTCGGCTACCCGGGCTGGCACGCCGACCCCGGGTGGAAGGGCTGGTGGGGACCCAACCCGCCGTTCCACACGCCGGTGTTCGTCCTCACCCACCACACCCGCCCGTCGATCGAGATGGAGGGCGGCACCACGTTCCACTTCCTCGACGCCTCACCCGAGGAGGCGCTGGCGGCGGCCCGCGAGGCGGCCGGGGGCGGGGACGTCCGCATCGGCGGCGGCGCCACCGTGGTCCGCGAGTTCCTCGCGGCGAGGCTCATCGACCACATGCACGTCGCGGTCGTCCCGATCCTGCTCGGCCGCGGCGTGCGGCTGTGGGACGGCCTCGAGGGCATCGAGCAGGACTACGAGGTCGAGGCGACCGCCTCACCCAGCGGAACCACCCACCTGACCTTCACGCGGAGGAGGGCCTGACATGGGCCGGATCGTGGTCACCGAGTTCATCTCGCTGGACCGGGTCGTCGAGGCGCCCGGCGGCGAGGAGTTCGTCCACCGGAACTGGTCGTTCGACTTCGACCGGGGCGAGGACGGCGACCGGTTCAAACTCGACGAGGCACTCGGCGCCGACGCGCTGCTGCTCGGCCGCACGACCTACGAGTCGTTCGCCGGCGCGTGGCCGGACTACGAGGGCGAGCTCGCCGACAAGTACAACGCGATGCCCAAGTACGTCGTCTCGCGCACCCTCACCGACCCGGCCTGGAACAACACCCGGGTGCTCCGCGGCGACCCCGCCACCGAGGTGGCGGCGCTCAAGGCGGAGGTGGACGGCGAGCTCCAGGTCGCCGGGAGCATCCGGCTCGTGCAGGCGCTCCTCGCGCACGACCTGGTCGACGAGATCCACCTGATGACGTTCCCGGTCATCCTCGGCACCGGTCGGCGGCTGTTCGGGGAGACGCCCGACAAGTCGAGGTGGAAGCTGACCGGGTCGCGCGTGGTCGGGGAGGGCATCCCGATCACGATCTTCCAGCGGGTGGATCAGAAGTAGCGGCCCGCGATGCGGTAGCGCCGCCGCACCGTCACCGAACCCATCCCGGCCCGGCCGTGCACCACGAAGTGGGGCATCCCGGGCCGGGGCACGGACGGGACGCTGCTCTTGACCGTGCCCATGGTGGCCACGACCCCGTCGACGTTCGCGGTGGCCTCGTCGGGCACGAGGAGCTTGGCCGATCCGGCGCCCAGGTCGACCTCGATGTCCACCACCGGGTGGCGGATCACGGTGTCGCAGAAGTCGAGCACGACCGAGCCCATCGCGCTCTGCAGCCGCAGCCGGGGCGGCACGTCCCACGCCCCGCTCCGCTTGATCGTCGACATCCCCGCGCGCAGCACCACGGGCGGCACGTCCACCGGCACCGCGCGCTCCGGGTGGGCGACGATCGCGTCGGGGTCGGGCAGGTCGGCGAACGGCGGCAGCAGGTCGGCCTCGTAGCGGGCCGCGTAGACCACGGCCAGCCGCTCCTCCAGCTCGCTCACGGTGATCCGGCCCTCGGCCATGGCCTGGTGCAGCCGCTGCGCTGCCCGCTCGCGGTCTGCATCGGAGATGCGGAAACCGCGCGACTCGGGCTGCTCGCTCACCCCGCCGAGCCTAGTGAAGCAGCGCCGGATCGGGGCTCGCCGAGCGGCCCCGACGGCGCGAACCGGCGCCACGGCGGTGGGCGCTACCCTGGCCGCGATGCCGGAACCCACGATCCTGCGCGGTTGGGGACGGACCGCGCCCACCGCCGCCACGGTGGTGGTCCCCCGGTCCCCTGACGACGTGTCGGCCGCGATCAAGAACGCGGGCCCGCGCGGCGTGATCGCGCGCGGCCTGGGCCGTTCCTACGGCGACCCGGCGCAGAACGCGGGCGGCACCGTGCTCGACATGACCGGGCTCGCCACCATCCACTCCATCGACGCCGAGACCGGCGTGGTGGACCTGGACGCGGGCGTCAGCCTCGACACCCTCATGCGCGCGGCACTGCCGCACGGGCTGTGGGTGCCGGTGCTGCCGGGCACGCGGCAGGTCACGATCGGCGGCGCCATCGGCGCGGACATCCACGGCAAGAACCACCACACCAAGGGCAGCTTCGGCAACCACGTCCGGTGGATCGACCTGGTCACGGCCGACGGCTCGGTACGCCGCCTGACCCCCGACGGGCCGGACGCCGAGCTGTTCTGGGCCACGGTGGGCGGCATGGGCCTCACCGGCGTGGTGGTGCGCGCGGGCGTGCAGCTGCACCGCACCGAGTCGGCCTACTTCGTGGTCGACACCGACCGCACGGCCGACCTCGACGAGCTGATGGCTCTGCTCACCGACGGCTCGGACGACACGTACGGCTACTCGGCCGCCTGGTTCGACACCACGACCACCGGCAAGCACCTCGGCCGGGCGGTGCTCACCCGCGGCTCGCTCGCCACCGTCGACCAGCTGCCCCCGAAGCTGCGCCGCGACCCGCTCAAGTTCGACGCGCCGCAGCTGTTGTCGTTCCCCGACGTGTTCCCGAACGGCCTCGCCAACCGCTACACGCTGCGGGCGTTCAGCGAGCTCTGGTACCGCAAGGCGCCGCGGCGCCAGCGGGGCGCGATCCAGAACATCACGGCCTTCTACCAGGTGCTCGACCTGTTCGGCGACTGGAACCGGGTGTACGGGTCGCGCGGGTTCCTGCAGTACCAGTTCGTGGTCCCGTTCGGCGAGGAGGCGACGTTCCGCCGCATCGTCGAGAAGATCGCCGCGTCCCCGCACGCGTCGGGCCTCAACGTGCTCAAGCGGTTCGGGGAGGGCAACCGGGCGCCGCTGTCGTTCCCCCGCCCCGGCTGGACGATCACGGTGGACTTCCCGATCGCGCGCGGCCTGCACCAGCTGTGCGAGGAGCTGGACGAGCTGGTGCTCGGCGCGGGCGGCCGCTTCTACCTGGCGAAGGAGTCCCGGCTCAGCGCCGAGAAGTTCCGGCGCGGCTACCCGCGGTTCGAACAGTGGCGCGCGGTGCGCCGCTCGGTCGACCCCGAGGGGGTCTTCGTCTCCGACATGGCACGACGACTGGAGCTTCTGTGATCGACGCAGTGGGCAACCCGCAGAGCATCCTGCTGCTCGGGGGGACCTCCGAGATCGGCCTCGCGGTCGTGGAGGCGTTCGCGAGCGACCGGCCGCTGCGGGTCGTGCTCGCCGCGCGCCCGTCGGACCGGCTCGACGCGGCCCGCGCGCGGCTGGAGGCGCGCGGCTGCGCCGTGGAAACCCTCCCGTTCGACGCCGAGGCGCTCGACGGCCACGCCGACGTCATCGGCAAGGCCTTCGCGGGCGGCGACATCGACGTGGCGGTCGTCGCGTTCGGCGTGCTCGGCGACAACGAGCGGGCCTGGACCGACGCCTCGTACGCCGTGCGGATGGCGCAGGTGAACTACACCGCGGCCGTGTCGGTGGGCGTGCTGCTCGCCGAGCGGATGCGCGAGCAGGGCCACGGGTCGATCGTGGCGTTCTCCTCGGTGGCGGGTGAGCGCGCCCGCCGCTCCAACTTCGTCTACGGCTCCACCAAGGCCGGGCTGGACGCGTTCTACTCCGGCCTCACCGAGGCACTGCGCCCCCACGGCGTGGCGGTCACGGTCGTGCGTCCCGGGTTCGTGCACACCCGGATGACGGAGGGGATGCGGCCCGCGCCGCTGTCCACCACCCCCGAGGTGGTCGCCGCGATCACCGTCGACGCGGTGCGCAAGCGCCGGGAGCTGGTCTGGGCGCCCCCGCCGGTCCGGTACCTGATGAGCGTGCTGCGGCACCTGCCGCGCCCGGTGTTCCGCAAACTTCCCGCCTGACGCGTGTCGAGGGCGGCGCGGCCGTTCCGCCCCGTCCGGGCGGGGACCGACCCCGCCGGGGAGGAACGACCGCGAAGCGCATGCTGATCATGCAGCCGAACCCCGCCGCGTTCGACGCGCTCACCGAGGAGCAGCGCAAGGAGATCATCGTCGATCGCGCCACCCGTGAGCGAGCGCCGGCACCGACCGCCATGATCCCCGACGTCGGGGTGGAGGGCCTCGGGATCGAGGTCCGCCCGATCCTCTTCTCGGCGGGCCCGCCGGCCTGACTCGTCGGGTTGCAGCGAGGCCGCCTCCCCGCACCCCGCTGCAGGGAGGTGGCCTCGCTGCAACCCCCTCGCACCCCGCGTGGTCAGTTGCCCGCGGCCAGGTAGTTGCCCCGGATGTACTCGGCCCGCTCGTAGTCGGCCCAGAGGTCCAGCTCGCGGCGGTGCGCCGCCCGCCTCCGCTGGGCCGTGGCCAGCGCCGCGGCGAGGGTCGCGGGCCGCAGCGGCGACGCGGCGTGCCGCGGCCCCTCGAGCCCGCCCGAAAGCCGCGCGTGGGCCCTGCGCTTCGCCGCGAACCGGGCGGCCGCGGTCGCCAGCGCGCCGTCGGTGGACGCGGCGACGTCGGGCAGCGTGACCGGCCGGGCGCGCAGGATCCCCAGCGCGATCGCGACGCGGACACCGAGCCGCTCGACGGCCGGCGAGAGCCTGCGCAGCCCGCGCCTGCTCGGCTCCTCGACCATCCGGTAGACCAGCGCCGACACCCCGACCGCGGCGAACAGCACCTGGATCCCGACGACGTGGGCCAGCGCGGTGTTCGGTGCGAGCACCGGGAAGCGCTCCAGCGCGAGCCAGTACACCTCGAAGAGCGGGATGTGCACGAGGTACAGCGCGTAGGACAGCCGCCCGCCGTGGACCAGCGCGGGCGTCGACAGCAGCATCGCCGGGCCGCGGTCGGCCCCCGCGAGCGCCGCGACGAGCAGCGGGAACAGCAGCATCACCGCCCCGCCGCGGCCGGGGCCCGCGAGCTCGCCCAGCAGCAGGCCCGCCGCCAGCACCAGCGGCAGCACCGCCGCGACGACCGAGGCGGCGCGGCGCTGCGCGGGCGTCCACGACAGCCTGCGCACGACCAGGTGGGCGAGGGCGCCGGCGCCGAACCCGCCCAGGATCCGCACGAGCCAGCTCCACTCGAAGTACGGGCTGCCGGTGGCGAGGTAGGCCCACGTCATGGGCGCCATCAGCGCGAGCGAGCAGAGCGCGAGCACCACCACCGGCAGCGAGCGCATGCGGTACAGCACCAGCGCGGCCACCGGGAACAGCAGGTAGGCGAGCCACTCGGCGCTGATCGACCAGGTGGATCCCACCCACGACGCCCCGTCGAACCAGGGGTCGTCCCAGAGCTGCACCAGCAGCAGCTGCTGCAGGTACTGGCCGACGTCGAGCACCGGCTGCACGGCCTGGTAGGCGATGACCCCGTCGCTGTCGAACACCGCGCGCAGCACGAGCCAGGCCCCGAACGCGTGCAGCACGAGCAGGTACACCGGCCACAGCCGGCAGGCGCGCGCCCACAGGAACCGGGCCGTGGCCGCCGCCCGCAGCGACGGGCCCAGCTTGTCCAGGTACGTGTGGGCGATCACGAACCCGCTCAACACGAAGAACAGGTCCACGCCGAGGGCACCCGAGGTGACCAGCGGCCCCAGCGCGTCGACCACCTGGGCCACCCCCGGCAGCGGGGTGAAGTGGAAGTGGAACAGCACCACCCACCCGGCGGCGACGGCCCGCAGCCCCGTCAGGCCTCGGATCTCGCCGCCCGGAATTCCTCCGGATGATGCGGCTCGAGTACCAGATGGGGTGGCAGAGGGGCGTGGGAGCGTCACGCTCGGGGAAACGAGGCCCGACCGACCAGCGGTGCGAGTGACACCCGGAACGTACCGGCTTGGCGGCGTCCCTCACGGAGCGCTTCCGGATACCTGCTCCGTTCGGGCGGAAAAACGGGGGTGGGGGCGGCGTGTCTCCCACCCCGGCCCACCACTGTGTGCTACCAGCCGTTCACGTGGAGCACCGTGTCCAGGGGCTCCCGGGGCGCCGGGCGGAACGTCTCGCCCGTGTAGTACGCCGTGGGCAGCAGCACGCCCTGGCGCACGTTCGGCGGGATCCCGAGCAGCTCGGCGACCTCCTTCTCGTAGGCCAGGTGCAGCGTGGTCCACGCCGTGCCCAGGCCCCGGGCGCGCGCCGCCAGCTGGTAGCTCCACGCGGCCGGCAGCAGCGAGCCCCACAGGCCCGCCTGGTTGCCCGAGGGCAGCTCGCCCCGGACGGTGATGCACGCCAGCACGAGCACCGGCACGTCGCCCATGTGCTCGGCGAGGTGGTCGGCGGAGGTCGCGACGCGGGCGCCGACGGCCTGCCGGTGCTCGGGCAGCGTCGCGAGCCGCTGCTCCCGGGTGGTGCGGTAGCTGTCGTAGGAGCGCTTGTAGTAGTCGCCGATCGCCCGGCGCTGGTCCGGGTCGGTCACCACGACCCAGTGCCAGCCCTGCTCGTTGCTCCCGGTCGGCGCCTGCAGCGCCACCTCGAGGCACTCGCGGACCAGCTCCAGCGGCACCGGCCGGCCGAGGTCGAGGCGCTTGCGCACCGAGCGGGTGGTGGTGAGGAGTTCGTCCGGGGTCAGCGGGAGCGTCATACGACAGATCATGCCCCCACGGGCCGGGTTCGGCCGGGCGCTTCCTAGGCTGCGCGGGTGCGCTCACGGTCGGACCCCGGCCTGCGCCGGGCCGCCGGCCTGCTCGGGTCGCTCGCCGTGCTCGCCGCGGTGGCGTTCCCGTTCGCCCCGGTCGAGCAGCCCGAGGCCACCTACTCCTGGACGGCGGCCGACGGCGACGCCGCCATCCCGCTGCAGCCGTACCAGCCGGTCGCGCTGACGGCCGAGGTGAGCTGCCCCGCCGCGCGCGAGGCGGCGCCCGGCGAGGTGCTGCTCGCGACCGTCCCGCACCGACCGGACGTGGTGGGCGAGCCGCTGCAGGGGTTGCGGCTCACCGCGGACGGCGGGTCGGTGCGGGTCGAGAGCGCGGGCGTCGACCTGGGTGCGGTGGCGTTGCCCCCCGGCGACTGCACGGTGTCGGTCGTCTCCGACCCCGACCGCACGGCCGTGCTGGTCGACGGGCGCCCCGCGCTGGAGCGCGGCGGCGACGTGCGCCCCGACGTCGCGGGCGCGTTCTCCGACGTCCGCGACGGCGTCGGGCTGCGGCTCACCGCCGACGCCCGGTTCGAGACCGCGATCTCCCCGCTGAAGGCGGCGATCGGGGTGGTCGGTGGGCTCGCGCTCCTCGGAGTCCTCCTCGTGCTGCACCGCGTCGACCGGGCCCGCCGGGTCCGCCTGCTGCCGCCGCGCTGGTGGCGGCCGCGGCCGGTGGACGGCGCCGTGGCCGGCCTGCTCGGGCTGTGGTGGGCGATCGGCGCCATCACGGTGGACGACGGCTACATCGCCGGCATCGTGCGCAGCGCGGGCGCCAACGGCTTCATCGGCAACGCCTACCGCTGGCTGAACGCGCCGGAGGCGCCGTTCAGCTGGTTCTACGGCCTCTACCACCAGTGGTCGCTGGTCTCGCCCGCGACGGCGTGGATGCGGCTGCCGTCCACGCTGCTCGGCCTGCTGCTGTGGTGGCTGGTGTCGCGGCTCGTGCTGCCCCGCCTCGGGCGGTTCGCGGCGCGGCGCTGGGTGCCGTGGGCCGCCGCGCTGGCGTTCGCCACCTGGTGGGTCCCCTTCGGGCTCGGGTTGCGCCCCGAGCCGTGGGTCGCCGTGGGGGCGCTCGCGGTCTACCTCGCCGTGGAGCGCGCGCTCGCGACCGCGCGCCTGCTCCCGCTCGCCGTCGCGCTCGTGCTCGCCGGCGCGACCACCGCGCTGACGCCCGGCGGCCTGATGGCGTTCACCCCGTTCCTCGCCGCGGGGCGTCCGCTGCTCGCGCAGCTGCGCGGCCGGCGCGACCTGCCCCCGCTGCCGCTGCTGGCCGTGCTCGCGGCGGCCGCCACCTCGGCGGTGTACCTGATGGTCCCCGACCAGAGCCTCGCCGGGATGCTGGAGGCGGTCCGGGTGCGCACCGCCGTCGGCGGCGGCCAGCCGTGGTTCGAGGAGACCGACCGCTACGCGCGGCTGCTCGGCACCACGTTCCAGGGCGCCGTCGGGCGGCGCGCCGCCGTGCTGGGCACGCTGCTGGCGGCCGCGGCCGTGCTGTGGGCGCTGCCCCGCGTGCGCACCGGCATCGCGGCCGGGCCCGCCCGCAGGCTCGTCGTCGGGCTCCTGCTGAGCACCGCGACGCTGACCTTCGCCCCGACGAAGTGGACCCAGCACTTCGGCGACCTCGCCGGCTACGGCACCGCCGTGCTCGTCCTCGGTGCGGTGGTGGGGTCGGCGCCGCTGCGGGCCCGCCCCCGCGCGTTCCTCGCCGGGCTCGCGGCCACCACCGTCGTCGGCGCGGTCGTGCTGGCCGGCTACAACCTCTGGCCCTACCAGGGAGCCTGGTTCACGCCGACGTTCAGCACGATCGCCCCGCGGCTGCTCGACATCCCGATCGCCACGATCCTGCTGGTGGTGGGCGCCGCGCTCGTCGTACCGCCGCTCGTGCGGCGGGTGTGGCGGCGGGCGGGCGGCGAGCGCGAGGGCCCGCTTCCCCGCCGGCTCCCCACACCCACCGTCGTGTTCGCCGGGGTGCTGGCCTGCGCGCTCGCGCTGCAGGTGCTCATCACCGTGCGCGTCGCGGTGACCCACCGCGACAGCTACACGCTCGCCTCGGACCTCGCCTCCACGGTGCGCGGCCGGCCGTGCGGGCTGCAGGAGCGGCTGTCGGTCGAGACCGACCCCGCCGCCGGGCTGCTGCCCGTCGCGGAGGGCGAACCTCCCGCCACCGTGCCGGTCGACGTGGGCGGGCGACCGGTTCCCGGGGTGGCCGTGGCCGGCCGGAGCACGACGCCGTGGTTCTCGCTCGCCCCGCAGCAGCGGGCCCAGGCCCTGCCCGTCGTCGTCAGCACGTCCGGGACGCTGCAGCAGGCCGACGGCCTGTACCTGGAGTTCGGCGACGGCACCCAGGTGCTCGAGCGCAGGCGCATCGCCCCGCGCCTGCCCACCCGGGACGACGTCCGCGAGCTCGCGCCCGCCGGGGCCACCACCGTCCGGCTGGCCGTCGACGCGCCCGAGGCGGCACAGGCGCGGGCGACCCTGCCCCGCGCGCCGCGGCTGACCCGGATGACCGAGCTCCTGCCCCCCGGCAGCGGCGCGCTGCTCGACTGGCCGGTCGCGTTCCTCTTCCCCTGCCTCACCCCGGAGCCGCTGCCGCTGGGCACCGCGGCGCTCCCGCGTTGGCGGGTGGGCCCGCCGCTGGACGACGCCGAGACCCACATCACCTACCAGGCCGAATACGGCGGCCCCTTCGCCGCACCGCGGCTGCTGATCACCGAACGGCGGATGCCCACCTACCTGGACGGTGATCCGCTCCGCGACGCGGTCCAGCTCTACCGCTGGCTCCCGATCGGGCGACTCGCGCACCCCGAGCCGGTCGTCACCTGGCGCACGGTGGGCGGATGGGAGCGGACCGGTCACCCACGGGTGCCGAGCATCGACCCCGTCGGGTGACCCCCCGAACCGGGGCCCGCACCGCCGCGCCCCCACAATGGCACGAAGGGCACCCGACGACCGGAGGACGGCCGCGCGCATGCTACGCACATCGGACAGCACGGATCGGTCCGCGACGCCCGGGGTGGAAGACGACCCCGGCCGGCGGGACGACCGGCCGCCTGCCCGTCTGCTGGCGCAGCGCGGGCTGTTCTTCGGGCCGTCCGCCCTCGTGCCCGAGGACCTCTACTCGAGGGTCGAGCGGGGCACCGCGCGGCGCGAGCGGAAGCGGGTCGTGCTCACCCCCGGGTCCCTGGTGAGCACCAACACCTACTTCGGCCGGTTCCACGCCACGTACTGGCAGCGCTGGACCGACATCGGCGAGGTCGAGGTGTCCGCCGTGGCGTCCGGCACCGGGCGGCTGCGGCTGATGGCGTCGGACACGAACAAGGTGTGGCGCATCGTCGCCGCCGTCGACGTGCAGGGCGGTGAGGACACCGCGGTGCGCCTCGTCGGGCCGATCGACCGGTTCGTCGACGGCGGCGGGATGTGGCTGGAGATCGCCACCGAGACCGACGAGCTCACCGTCTCCGACGTGCGCTGGACGGTCGCGGCGCCACGGCCGCTCGCCCCCACCGACGTCGCCATCACCACCCACAACCGCGTCGACGACTGCCTCAACACCCTCCAGGCGCTGGCGAGCGACCCGGAGGCGCTCACCTGCATCCGGACCGTGCACGTCGCCGACCAGGGCAGCGACCCCCTCGAGTCGCGCGAGCGGTTCGCCGAGGTCGCCGCGGCGCTCGGCGACCGTTTCAGCTACGTCCGCCAGCGCAACCTCGGCGGTGCGGGCGGCTTCGCCCGGGGGATGCTGCACGCCACCGAGGGCGCACCGGACGAGCAGGCCGACGTCCTGCTCATGGACGACGACGTGCTGCTGGAGCCGGAGCTCCTCATCCGCCTCACGGCGTTCGCGGCGTGCACGCGCCACCCGATGATCGTCGGCGGGCAGATGCTCAACCTGCTGCACCCGGGCCACCTGCACATCTCGGCCGAGTACGCCGACCCCGAGGTGCTCCTGATGGGGCTCAAGATGCCCGGCGCGCTGCGCGAGGCCTACCTCTTGGGCCTCGACGAGCGACAGCTGCCCATCAACCAGGAACGCCGCGTCGACACCGAGTACAACGGCTGGTGGTCCTGCCTGATCCCGGCGGAGGTGATCCGCGCGATCGGCTACCCGCTGCCGCTGTTCCTGCAGTGGGACGACATCGAATACGGCTACCGGGCCCGCCACCGCGGCTTCCCCACCGTCTCCCTCCCCGGCGCGGGCGTGTGGCACGCCGACTTCGGGTGGAAGGACGGCGACGAGTGGCAGCGGTACTTCACCATCCGCAACGGGCTGATCATGGCCGCGCTGCACACCGGCTTCTCGATCCGCCGGGTTTCCGGGCGGCTCGCGCAGCTGGTGGCGCACCAGCTGGTCGCCATGCAGTACGGGATGACGGCCACGATGTTGCTGGCCGTCGAGGACTTCCTGAACGGCCCCGAGGCCCTCTGGGACGGCTCGGCCGATGCCCTCGCGCGAGTGCGGGAGGTCCGCAAGGCCTACCCGGAGACGGTCATGCACCCGATGTCGGCCGCGGGCGGTGAGTTCCACGACCGGCAGGTGGTGCGGGCGGCCAACCCGCCCGGCTCGGAGACCCTCACGTTCCTCAAGCGGCTCGCCTACCACCTGACCGACCGCGCCGCGTACCAGACGGGTGCGGTGCCCGCGGGCGACGCGCACTGGTGGCACGTCTCCCTCTTCGAGCGCGCCGTCGTCACCGACATGTCCGAGCAGGGCTTCCGGGTGCGCATCCGCGACAAGCAGACGGCCCTGCAGCTCGCCCGGCGGGCGGCCGTCCTGCTGCGCCGCTTCGTGCGCGAGGCGCCGGCCGTGGCCGAGCGGTACCGCGCCGAGCTGCCCCGGCTCTCCAGCCGGGAGAACTGGATGCGGCTCTACGGGCTCGAGGAATGACGGTCCGGGGGGCTCACCGGCGACGCGGGCGAGCCCCCGGGGCGGCCGTCAGCCCTGCTTGTCGAACACCTCGCGGGCCCACGCCTCGCGGCTGGTGAGCTCCGGCAACGCGGCGCGGTAGCGGCGCTGCAGGTCGGGCCACGCCTTCGCCAGGTGGCGGTACTCCCGCACCGCGGTCTTCAGCATCGACCGGAACAGCACCGGGTCGCGCCTGCGGAACGTCACCCCGCGCCCGTCCGGCGTGGCGACGGTGGCCGAGTCGAGCCGGGACAGCACGAACCACTGCGCGTGACGGGCGGGCACGTTGCGCTGCGGCACCACCTGATGGCCGGGGTCGGGGGAACGCAGGTTGTGCAGCACGCCCCTGGCGAGCCCCTTCACCGCCCCGAGCTTGCCGGACGGCGGCTCCGGGAACAGCTGGGCCGACAGCGCGTCGAGATCGGACAGCGGGACCTGCGTGGCCGAGTCGAGCGGCCTGCCGTCGTCGTACTCGGCCCGCTTCGCGCGGACGTCGTCGAGCACCGTGGGCAGCTTGCGGAACAGGTGCTCCGGCCCGGACAGGAAGTCGCGCACGGCCATTTCCTGGAGCGCCACCGCCGAGTACTCCATGAGCAGCAGGTGCCGCAGCGTGCGCTTGAACGTGTCGCGCAGCAGCGCGGTGGGGTCGTCCGGCCCGTGCAGCGCGGCCGCGATGAACCGGTTGCGGTAGTGGAAGTAGGCCTGCCAGTCGCTCGTGTCGTCCTTCTCGAGGAACGACATGTGCCAGATCCCGATGCCGGGCACGGTGGCGGTGCGGTAGCCCTTCGCTCGGGCGCGCAGCCCGTACTCCGCGTCGTCCCACTTGATGAACAGCGGCAGCGGCATGCCGACGTCCTCGGCGACCGCGCGCGGGATCAGGCAGGTCCACCAGGCGTTGTAGTCGACGTCGGTGCGCCGGTGCAGCCACGGGGTGAGGCGCAGGGGCTGCTCGGCGAGGTCGTGGTGCGGCTCGGTGCCGGGGGCGTTGCGCCACAGGAACCTGCCCCGGTCGACCACCTCGCCCATCGTCGACAGCTGCGAGCGGGCCTGCAGCGACAGCATCTGGCCGCCGACGAGCATCGGCGAGCGGGCGTAGCGGGAGAACGCGACGGCCCGCAGCACCGAGTCCGGCTCGAGCAGGATGTCGTCGTCCATGAAGAGGATCTGCTCGCAGTCGGTGTGCTCGAGCGCCTCGTACATGATCCGCGCGTAGCCGCCCGACCCGCCGAGGTTGGGCTGGTCGATGATCCGCAGCTTGTCGCCGAGCACGGCGGCGGCGTGCTCGAAGCCGGGCTCGTCGCGCACCTTCTTCGTGCCCTGGTCCGGGACGATCACCGCGGTGATCGCCTCCCGCACGAGCGGGTCCTCGCCGAGGGCGGTGAGCGTGGCCACGCAGTCGGCCGGGCGGTTGAAGGTCGGCGTGCCGACCGCCACCGCGGCCCGTCCGGTCGGCTCGTCGGTGGCGTACCAACCGCCCGCGTGCAGGGTGAGCTCGCCCTCCTCGGTGGTGAGGTCGAACCAGTACCAGCCGCCGTCCTCGAAGGGCCGCAGGTCGAGCGGGAGGTCGAGCTCCTCGCGGCCGGACACCACGACGCCGCGCTCGAAGATCGTGGAGCCGTCGGACTTGGTGCGGTAGACGTCGACCCGGCCCGCGCCCTCCAGCGACAGGCGCAGGTGCACCTCGGTGAGGCGGCTCCAGCGGCGCCAGTAGGCCGCCGCGAACGCGTTGAAGTAGGCGGCGAAGGAGACCTCGCTCTGCTCCGGCACCACCGCAGTGGTGCGCGAGGTGACGCGCAGGCGCCGGACGTCCACCGTGGAGCCCGCGAGGGTGACGCGCTTCGGCTCCGGCCCGCCGACCACGTCGGGGACGGTGGTGAGCCGCACCCCCGTCCGCTCGTCGAGGTACAGCGCGCGGACGCTCATCGGATCGCCGGTGCGGGGCAGGATCACCCGCTGCAGCAGGTGGCCCTCGGGCGCGGCCGGCTTCGGGCGGCGGCGCGCCTGCTTCGGGCGGGACGGCGTCTCGGAGATCGTCATCGAGGAGGGGTCCTGTGTCGTCGAGGGCCGGGCACGAGTGGCGTGCGCACTCAGCGTCCGAGGGTAGCGACGGCGCGTGCGGCCCGGTCCCGGCGGGGCGCCCACCCGTGTGGTTCCGGTCATCGCGCCGCACCCGCCGCGTCGGGGAGATCGGCGGCAAGTCCCCCGGCCGCGACGTTCCGCGCTCGCCGCCACGTCGACCTGCGTCGACAGGCGAGCGCGCTCTGTGCGGGCCCCGCCGCCCGGGCTGACGCGATACGCCGGACGCCCCGCGCGCCACGCCGCCCGCACCTCGCTCGACGGCAGGGACGTCCATGCCCACCAGCCTCCTGTCCACCCCGCCCGACGACACCGCCGGCGGCCGCCGCGGCCAGAACGCCGCCGCCGTGCTGCGCGCCCTGCTCGACGAGGGGCCGACCGCGCGCAGCACCATCGGCCGCATCACCGGCCCGAGCACCGCCGCGGCGAGGACGGGCACCGACAACCGCCGCAGCCGCCTGCAGGTCGTGGCCGGCATCGTGCAGCGGGACGGCCGACGGTGCGGCGACCGTTGCACCGGCTCGCGGGCGCCCGCGGCCACCGGGTGTTCGCGGGCACGCCGGAGCAGGTCGCCGACACCATCGAGGAGTGGTTCACCTCGGGGCGCGGCCGACGGGTTCAACGTGATGCCGCCGTACCACCCCGGTGGCCTCGAGGTGTTCGTCGAGACCGTCGTGCCGATCCTCCGCGAGCGCGGCCTGTTCCGCACGGAGTACAGCGGCCGCACGCTCCGCGACCACTTCGGGCTGCCCCGGCCCGAGAACCGGTTCGCACGGGGACCCGCGGTGGCCGCCGGGTGAGGTAGCTTGCTTGACGGCAAGCAATCTCACGTCGGCAGGAGGGCCACGAGCGGTGTCCGAGGACGCGTCGCTGCGGCGGCTCTTCGTCCCGGTGTTCCTGCCCGCCGCCGTCTTCGGCGTCGGGCAGGGCGCCGCGGTCCCGGTGATCGCCCTGCAGGCGAGGGAGCTCGGGGCGTCGGTGGGCGGTGCCGGCCTGATCGTCGCCCTCCTCGGGCTCGGCATGGTGTTCGGCGACCTGCCCGCCGGTCGGATCGTCACGCGCATCGGCGAGCGGTCGGCCGTGCTGCTCGGCAGCGCGATCGGGGCCGTCGGGGCGGCGCTGTCCCTGCTGTCGTGGACGCCCGCGGTGCTCGCGGTCGGCGTCGGCATGTACGGGGTGGCGAGCGCGGTGTGGGCGCTCGCCCGCCAGGCCTACATCATCGAGTCGGTGCCGGTGGCGCTGCGGGCGCGGGCGCTGTCGGCGATGGCCGGCCTCTCCCGGGTGGGCACCCTTCTCGGCCCGTTCCTCGGGGCGGGCGTGGTGTACCTGCTCGGCCCGCGCGGCGGCTTCCTCGTGGAGGTCGTCGCGGTCGTCGTGGCCGGGGCGCTGATGGCGGGCATGCCCGCCGTCGCGTCCGACCGCGGCGGCGGGCGGCCCGCCCAGCCCCTGCGACGGGTGCTCGTCGCCCACCGCCGGGTGCTGGGCACGCTCGGCATCGGCGCCCTCGTCATGGGCGCGTCGCGCGCCTCGCGCACGGCGGTGCTGCCGCTGTGGGCCGACCACATCGGCCTCGACGCGGCCACCACCAGCCTGCTCTTCGGGGTCGGCGCCGCCGTCGACGTCGCCCTGTCCTACCCGGCGGGGCGGTGGATGGACCTGCGCGGGCGCCGGCCCGTCGCGGTCGGCTCGCTCGTCGCGTTCACCGCGGCCCACCTGGCCCTGCCCCTGACCGGCGGTGTCGTCGCGTTCGGCGCGGTGGCGGTGCTGATGGGCGTCGCGAACGGGCTCTCCAACGGGCTGATCATGACGCTGGGCGCCGACGCCGCGCCGCGCGAGGGGCGGGCGGAGTTCCTCGGCGCCTTCCGCCTCTGCCACGACACCGGCTTCCTGATCGGGCCGCTGGCGCTGGCCGCCGTCACCGCGGCCGCGACGCTGGCCGCGGGCGCCGTGGCGCTCGGCGTGATCTCCGCGCTGGGTGCCGCCGGCATGGCCCGGTGGGTGCCCCGCACCCGGCCGGGCCAGGCATCACCTCAGTCGTCGGACTCCGGGCCCGACAGCGCCTTGCCCTCGGTGAAGTAGGGCCGCAGCCGGTTGTCGAACATGGTCAGCGCCGAGCCGATCGCCATGTGCATGTCGAGGTACTTGTAGGTACCCAGCCGGCCGCCGAACAGCACCTTCGCGTTCGCCGTCTCCTTGCGGGCGAGCTCGCGGTAGCGCTGCAGCTTGGCCCGGTTCTCCGGTGTGTTGATCGGGTAGTACGGCTCGTCACCCGGCTCGGCGAAACGCGAGTACTCGCGCACGATGACCGTCTTGTCGGTGCGGTAGTCGCGCTCCGGGTGGAAGTGGCGGAACTCCAGGATCCGGGTGAAGGGGATCTCGACGTCGTTGTAGTTGATGACCGACGTGCCCTGGAAATCGCCCGTGTCCACGATCTCCTGCTCGAAGTCGAGCGTGCGCCACCCGAGGGCGCCCTCCGAGTAGCCGAAGTAGCGGTCGAGCGGGCCGGTGTAGACGGTGGGGGTGCCCGGCGGGATCTCCTCGCGCACCTCGAAGTAGTCGACGTCGAGCCGCACGTCGATGTTCGGGTGATCGGCCATCCGCTCGAGCCACGCGGTGTACCCGTCGACGGGGAGGCCCTCGTAGGTGTCGTTGAAGTACCGGTTGTCGAAGGTGTAGCGGACCGGCAGGCGCGTGATGATCGACGCGTCGAGCTCCTTGGGGTCGGTCTGCCACTGCTTGGTGGTGTACCCCTTGATGAACGCCTCGTAGAGCGGGCGCCCGATCAGCGAGATCGCCTTCTCCTCGAGGTTCCGCGCCGCCTTCGTGTCGATCTCGGACGCCTGCTCGGCGATCAGGGCGCGGGCCTCGTCGGGGGTGTGCGCGCGGCCGAAGAACTGGTTGATGAGCATGAGGTTCATCGGGAACGCGTAGACCTGGTCGCCCGCGCGCGCGAACACCCGGTGCTGGTAGTTCGTGAACTTCGTGAAGCGGTTCACGTACTCCCACACCCGCTCGTTCGAGGTGTGGAACAGGTGCGCGCCGTAGCGGTGGATCTCGATGCCGGTCTCCGGCTCGACCTCGGAGTAGGCGTTCCCGCCGATGTGCGATCGGCGTTCCAGGACGAGCACCCGCTTGTCCAGCTCGCGCGCGGTTCGTTCGGCGACGGTGAGACCGAAGAACCCGGAGCCGACGACGACGAGGTCGTATCCCGCGTAGGTCACGGCACCGAGGGTAGACGGCCCGCGCCACGCCCCGCCCCCGGCATCACGGGGCCGCGCCGGGCCGCCGTGTAGGTTCGCGGCCGATCGCCGCGAACCGGCGATGGCAACGATCCGGGGGTTCAGCAGGTGGGCGCAGGCGTCGTGGCGCTGTACGTGCTCGTGCTCTGGATCCCCGGCCTCGCGCTCGGCGCCCTCGCCGGGCTGCGCGGGTGGACCCTCGCCGCGGCGGCGCCGCTGCTCACCTACGCCGTCGCGGGGCTGTTCGGCCCGCTCTTCGCCGCCCTCGGCATCGCGTGGTCGCCGATGAGCGCCGGGCTGCTCCTCGTGGTGCTGTGCGCGGTGGGCGTGCTCGGCCGCTACCTCCTGCGGCAGCGGCTCGGCCCGCCCGAGCCCGCCGGGCCGCCGACCTGGTCCCTCGCGGCGCACGCCGGCGTCGCCGCCGGGCTGGCCTGGATCGTCGTCGTGGGCGGCACCGTGATCTGGTCGGGGCTCGGGCAGCTGAACGCGATCCCGCAGGACTGGGATGCGGCGTTCCACGCCAACGGCATCCGCTGGATCGCCGACACCGGCGACAGCAGCCTCACCGGGATGGCCAAGGTCAACTGGTACGCGGCCGACGTCGAGGTCTTCTACCCCAACGCCTACCACCTGGTCGCCGCGGTGGTCCTGCGGATGACGGGCGCGGACATCCCCACCGTGCTCAACGCGCACACCGTGCTGCTGCCCGGGATGGGCGCGCTGACCATCGTCGCGCTCGTGCACCGGTTCCGCGGTCGGGCCCTGCTCGCGGTGACCGCCGCAGGCTGCAGCATCGCGATCACCTCGTTCTACGACATGCTGTGGCGCGGCCCGCTGCTGCCGTTCGTGACCGGGGCGGTGCTGATGCCGCTGGCCGCCGTGCTGCTGGTCGACGTGCTCGACACGGCCGGGTGGCGGCAGGTCGGCAAGGGCCTGCTGTTCGGGGCCGGGCTGCTCGCCATGATCGCGCTGAACCCGGCCACCCTGTTCACCGCCGCGATCTTCACCTTCCCCGCGCTGGTGCAGCGCTGGGCGGGCAGGCCGCGGCTGCTGCTGCGCGAGCCGCTCGTCGTGCTCGCCGCGGGCGCGGTCGCCGCCCTCATGTCGCTGCCCCAGGTGCTCGGCTCCATCGGCAGCGCCTCGGGCGAGCCGGTCCACGACTGGCCCGCCGAACTCACGCAGTCGGAGGCGTTCGGCGAGCTCCTGGGTCTCGCGCACGACGGGCTGCGCCCGCAGTGGTGGCTGGTGCTGGTCGCCGCCATCGGCCTCGCCGCCCTGGGGCGCCTCGCCGACCTGCGCTGGATCTTCGCGTCCGGGTTCGCGTTCGGCACGCTGTTCGTGCTCGCCGCGTCGTCGGACGAGCCGTGGGTCAACGCCATCACCCGGCCGTGGTGGAACGACCAGTGGCGGCTCGTCGGGATGTGCGTCGTGCCCATCGCGGTGCTGGGCGGGCACGGGCTCGCCGAGCTGCAGCGCCACGCGGCGACGCGGATCCGGACGCTGGCCGACAAGGTCGGCGCCGGTCCGCCCGCGCTCGCGGGCACCGCCTCGACGGCGGTCGCGACCGCGCTGGTCGTGGTGCTGTTCGTGGTGGCGACGGACCAGCTGTACCTGGGCCGCAACGTCGCCCGGATGCGCCTCGCCGCCCCCGACGGCCCGGTCGTGTCCTCGCTGGAGGCCGACGCGATGCGCGTGCTCGCAACGCTCGTGCCGCCCGACCAACGCGTCATGAACGACCGGGGCGACGGCTCGGTGTGGATGTACGCGCTCGCGGGCGTCCACCCGGTCGCGGGCTTCTACAACTTCTCCGGCGTCGACGAGGACGCGCTGCTGCTCAACGAACGGTTCAACCGGTACCCGGTGGACCGGTCGGTGCGGGCGGCGGTCGCGCGCCTCAACGTGACGTACGTGATGCTGGGGCGCGGCTTCGTGCGCACCGACTGGCGGCGGGCACCCGGGCTGCTCGGCCTGGAGGACGCCCCGTGGCTGCAGACGGTGTACCGGAACCGGGACGCGGTCATCTACCGGATCAGGGCACGGCCCGCCTGAGTCATACGCTTGCCGCCGTGTCCGCGCACACGGCGGCGGGACCGGCCCTGCCGTCCGCCGCACCGCCCTCCGACCCGCCGCCGAGCCGGTTCGCGCGGCTCGCGTTCGCGGCAGGCGAGGTCGTCGCGGCCCTGGCCGCCGCGGGCGCGTCGGTGGCGCTCAGCACCTCGGTGGACGTCGACCCGGTGGACCGGGTCGGCCAGGTCAGCGGCCTCGCCGCGCTCGACCTGCGGTTCGTGCTGCTCGGGTTGGTCGTGCTCGCCGCCTGTGTCGCGACGGCGCGGCACCCGCGCGTGTTCGCCGTGGTCGGGCGGCTCGCCTGCGCCGCCGTCGCCGGCCTCGTCACCGGGCTGGTGGCGGGCGGGATCGTGCTCGCGCTGCACGGCACGTCGTGGCCGCTGTTCGCGAACTGGGGTGACTCGGGCCAGCTCATCCGCTGGGCGGACGACATCCTCGCGGGCCGGCCGGTGCCCCCCGACTACCCGCCCGTGGTGCTGCACCTCATCGCCCGCTGGGCCGAGCTCACCGGCGACTCGACCGCGGGAGCCCTGCGGACGTCGCAGGTGGCGGGCACGGCGCTGTTCGGCCCGATCGCGTACCTGTTGTGGCGGCTGGTGCTGGCGCCGGGATGGGCGCTCGCGGTGGCCCTGATCGCGGCGATGCCGCTGCTGGAGCCGTACAAGCCCTACACGACGGTGGTGCTGGTCGCGCTGGTCCCGGTCCTCGTCGTGTTCCTCCGGCTGCTGCGCCGCGCGGGCGAGCTGACCTGGCGGCGGCTCGCGATCGCGGGCGCGGTGACGGGTCTCGTCTGCGGCGTGCTGTTCAGCGTGTACTCCGGCTGGTTCCTCTGGTCGGCGCCCGGCACCGTGGTCGCGGTGCTGGCCCTGTTCCCGTGGCGGGCCCCGCTGCGCGGCCTCGCCCTGGTCGCAGCCGCGGCGGTCGGCCTCGTCGCGGTGGCGTGGCCGCACCTGTTCGGCATCCTCGCCGCCCTGGGCGCCGTGCAGGACCGCTACTTCTACTTCGACACCACCGTCGAGCCCGCCTACATCGCGATGTGGCGCAACGACCTGCCCGGCAACGTCGGGCCGTGGCCGCCACCCGGCGAGCTCGCCGGAGTGGGCGTCTTCACCGCGCTGCTCGCGGTCGGCCTGGGGATCGCCGTCGCGGTGGCGGGCCGCCGCACCGCGGTCCTCACCGCGGGCTGCCTCCTCGCGGGCGCGTGGATCCTGCGGTTCGCGATCGCCTCGCAGATGTACGCGACCGGGACCGTGCAGCTCTACCCGCGCACCTCCGCCGAGATCCTGTTCTGCCTGCTGCTGCTCGGCGTGCTCGCGGCCCACTACGGCGGGCGGAGGCTGGTCGACGCGTGGCGGGCGCGCGTCGTCGCGGGCAACGGGCGCCTCCCCCGCCCCGCGACGCCCCTCATCGGCGCGCTCTGCGCCGCCCTGCTGCTCGGGCTCTCCATGGGCTCGGCCACCGCCGACCGCTACCTGCCGCGCAACGACCGGTCGATGGGGTTGCTCGCCTACGTCTCCCAGCACGTGCGGCAGCCGGACGGGCTCTGCCCGCGGTTCAGCGGGCCGAACGGCTGCGCGCCCGACCCGGGGGCGTTGCTGCGGGGGGAATGGCGGCGCGACGTCGATCCGGTGCGCCGTTGATCCGATGTTCAGCTCGTCGGGCCGGCGCGCCTCACGACCAGGCGAAGTAGGCCTCGCGGTCCGGGTCGGACTGACCTCGAGCTCGCCGGGACGCCAACCTCGCCTTCATCTGCACGATCTCCTCGGCGACGGCCGCGAACCACTCCGTGACCGAAGCCCACCGCTTCTGCACGCTCCCGCCTTCGGTGAGCACCCACAGCGGCGGGTCGGGAAGGCCCAGATCGGCACCGTCCACGACGAGGTAGGACGAACCGGCCGCGTCGAGGACGGCGAGCAGGTTGCCCGGGTCCCGCATGCCGTGCTCGTCGACCTCGTCGAGGCAGTCCAGCGCGTCCTGCTTCACCTCGGCGTCGACGGTGACGCCGAAGATCGATCCGGCGAACCACAGGGCCGGCTTCCGGCCGAGCAGCCGCAGGACCTCCCGGAGCGCCGCAGGCACCGCCGGGACCCCCTGCGCCGCGGCCATGCGGTCGATGTCCGCGTCCGAAGCGCCCTCCACCGTCTCGGCGCGGAAGCCCTCCGCCACCGCGGAGGCGAAGATCTCACGCACCCGACGCTGCGCGTCAGCCGTCTCCCGATCCACCGGAGGACCTACCCCTCCTCAGCACGTCGCCGGACAGGTTCCACGCGTCGATGGTGACACCTTCGCCGAAGGCGTCCTGGAAGTCGTCCATCAGGTCCCGGCACGAGTTGCAGACCTGCTCCCGCGGTGGCAGCTCCCGCGCCCCGCGGGGGTAGTCGATGACCAGGTCCACCTTGAGCGCGATGTCGTCGAGGTTCAACCCGAGCTGCCCCGCGACGTCCGCGATGACGTCCGCGGCGTTCACCGGGTAGCCCTTGCCGTCCTTGGGAGCCCGTGCGATCGCGGACGCGATCGCGTCCTCGACGGCCTGCCTACTCTTGCCCGACCCGCGTTCCAGCACGTCCCGCGCCAGCTTCTCGAAGATCTTGGGCTCGGAGTCGACGTGGCGGGGCAGACCGCCGACCTCGTAGGTCCGGAAGATGCGGTGGCCGTCGGGCGGCAGCTGCGGCAGGTGCTCACCGGCCGTACCCCGCAGCAGCGGCTCCTCCCCGCTGACCGCGGCGAGCTTCTCCTCGAAGGTCCTGCCGTTCACCGTTCCGCCGGCCCGGCCGGTGGTGATGGTGCGGTTCGGCCACTTGTTCCTGACCTTCTTGTTCGCACCCTCGGTGAACTCGGTCTCCCGGATCGCGCGGTTCTCGGCGACGAGGTCGTCGAGGAGCCCCGGCCCGGGCGCGTCCGGCAGGTTCCCGACGGGCGGGCCGCCGGTCGGTGGCGTCGGGGCGTCCGGCAGCCGGCCGGTGTCCGGCACCGGCGGCACGACCGGATCCGGGGGCGTCGCGACCGACGTGTCGGGGAGGACCTCCGGCGCGAGCGCACCCGGAACGCTCGGCGGGTCGACGTCCAGCCTGTTCCCCGGGCCGCCCCGGTCGCCCCGACCCGACAACGAGTGGCGGCGCCCGGGGAGTTTCGACAACGCCTTCACGAACGACTTCGTGACCAGCGACCCGACGCCCGCGGAGAGGACCATCGCGGGCCCGGAGACCGCGGTGGAGACGGTGGCGACCGGCTCCCAGTAGAGCTCCCGGCCCGCGTCGCCGGAGAAGATCTTGCCGATCATCTCCATGCTCGCGTTCCACTGGGCCTTCAGCGGCCAGACCCGCGCGGTGTACTCCTCCTCGGTCTCCCCGGGGCGACGCTCGAACTCCTCGCCGCCGACCGCCTTCACGAAGTTGCTGCCGTGCGTCCAGATGTCCTTCGCGCCCTGGACGATCCCCTCCGGCAGGCCCACGACGGCGTCGACGCCGCCCCGCCACAGGTTGATGGCGAACCGCCCGACGGTCTCGTGGGTGTCGGCGCCGAGGGTCTTGGGCTCGCGCGCGGGGCGGAAGTCCTCGGACCGGTGCTCGTCGGGGGAGATCGACTCGATGTGCCCGGAGATGCTGTGCCGGTCGGGGGTCCAGGTGGAGTGCGCGTTCCACGGGTCGGCGACGCCGTGGCAGGTCCCGGTCCCCTTGCCGTCGCAGTTGCTCTGGGTGTCCCGGTCGGAGTCGACGTGCGTGTGGAACTCGCCGCCGCACCCCGTGCCGACGCTGCCGGTGCAGGTCCCGCCCGCGATCGCCTCGCCGTGGTGGGCCATCGGCTTGCCCTCGAGGCTCACGTCGGTGAGCGCGCCGGCGAAGCTCGAGACGCCGCAGTGGCCGGCCGCGCGCTGACCGCAGTGGTGCTTGGCGTCGGCCGAGTTCATGCCGTTGAGGTCGTGGGCCTTCGTGCGCGCGTGGTACTCGCAGTCCGGGCCGACGCCGCCCTCGCAGCTGGCGAACGCGACGATCTCGTTGCCGTGCACCTCGAGCCCGGCCGCGGTCATGCAACCGCCCGTGCCGTCGGCGCTCGTGGTCGTGCAGTCGGCGTTCGCGGACGCGCTCAGCTTCTTGTCGTGCGTCACGAGCCCGGCGTCGCTGTGCGTGCTGGCTTCCCAGTCGCACGCCATGCCCTCGATGCAGATCCCGTACGAGAGGACGGGATTGCCCTTGCCGCTCGTCGTCTCGCTGTGGCAGCCGCCGGAGCCCGTGCCGGAGCAGTTGCCCACGGTCGACTCGCCGAGGTCGATGTGCGACCAGTAGTTGCCGTCGCAGTCCACACCCGCCGAGCCGGCGCAGTAGCCGATGGTCTCGATCGAGAAGTTCTCGCGCTCCCGGTCCGGCTTCAGCTCTGCCTTGACGCCGATCAAGCAGTCACCTTCGCCGTGGTGGCTGCACCGCTGGTGCGCCCCGCCCTGCGCGATGAGGTTCTCGGCGTACGCGTCACCCACCCCGCTGAGGCGGCAGCCCGGGCCTTCGCAGGACAGGTGCAGCAGGAGCACCCCGTCCTCGTCGACCTCGGCGTAGGCGACGGTGCCGCAGCCACCACCGCCGAAGCCGCCGCTGTCGCCGCAGTCCGAGCCGCCGTTCACGGTCTCGGTGCCGGTGTCCACGTCGACGTCGCTGTGCGCCCGGTAGTTGTGGTGGCACGCCGCGCCGCCGCCGCCCGCGCACGAGGCACCCGCCGACGCCGACTTGTCGTTGGCCGCCGCCACCGCGGACGTCGCGCAGAACCCGCTGACGCCGCTGCCCGAGCAGTCCGCGTCGGCGTGCGCGTGGTGCTTCGGGTCGTGGAACGCGTCGGCCACGGAGTGCGACGCGAAGCTCGCGAAGCAGTTCGCCGCACCGGAGCACGCCGCGGAGGCGCTCGCCCCCGTGGGGCCGGCGCCGGCCTGCGCGCTGACCGCCACCCCGCCGGCGCCGAGCCCACCGCCGCCGGAGCCGTGGGCCGACGCCCGTGCGGTGTGGCGCACGGTGGAGCCGTTGGGGCCCGGCCCCTGGTAGGCGGCGGAGTCCGCGGCGCTCGCGGAGTACGAGTGGCGGCAGTTCGGCGCGCCCGTGCAGGAGGCCGAGGCCGACGACCACCCGGGCCCGGCCGCGGCCCGTGCGGTGACGAAGACGCGACCGCGGCCGAAGCCGCCCTCGTCGGAGCCGGCCGCCGAGGCCCACGCTCCGCCTGCGGCGTCGGACACGGACGCGGAGTAGGAGTGGCTGCACCGGGTGCCGGGGCTACCCGCGCAGGAGGCGGACGCCGACGCGAAGCCCGGCCCACCGGCCGCGGACACGCTGGTCGCCGCCATGCCTGCGCCGGCGCCCGTCCCCGTGGCATCCGCCTCGGCACCCGGGGCGGCGGCGTGGCTCGTGGCGCGGTAGGAGCAGGTCGAGGCGCCCTCACACACGGCGAACGCCGATGCCTGTCCGGTGCCGGCGTCAGCGACCACGCCCGCGGCGCAGCGGCCGTCCGGACCCATCGCGCAGCCGGCGTCGGCGTGCACCCGGCTCGCGCTCGCCGAGACCGGTGCGCTGGACGCGGCGCGGCTCCGGACGCAATCCGCGCCGGCGGCGGCCTCACACGAGGCGGAGGCGAACGGCAGGCCGTCCCCGGCCGCGACCGCGCTGGTGGCGGCGCACTCCCCGGCCGCGGGGCCCGCCGCGCAGCCGGACGACGCCCCGGCGCGGCCGGGGCCCTCGGGGGTTGCAGTCGTGGCGGTACCCGCGGTGCGGATGCGGCACCCGCTGCCGATGCAGCCCGCGCCCACCTCGGCGGAGTGGTCGCCGGACAGCCCCCCGGTCTGCGCCGAGCAACGTCCCGGGGCACCGCAGGTCGAGGTCGAACGTCCGCGGACCCCGGCGTCGCCCACCGCGGTGACCTGCGTGGTCGACGACGCGCGGGTGGCACACCCGGTGGCGCTGCCGTCGACGCAGTACGCCTCCACGGCCGCGGAGGAGGTGGCGAACCGCTCGTCCGGTCGGGCGCCCGCGGGCGATGCGCTCCCGCCGACCCCGGCGGAGATCATCGCCGTGCACGGGGTGGCCCCGGTGCATACGGTGGCGCCGTCCGCGCTGCTGCGGCTCGTCGTCGCCTCGCCCGCGGCGGCGTGCCCGCTCAGGGCAGCGATGCAGCCCGCGTCCGGGCAGATCGCGAGCGAGCCGGCCCGGCCGTCGGCGGAGAAACCGGCCTCGCGCCAGCCCGCCGAGGACGCGTCGCTGCGCACACCGCACCCGGTCGTCGCGGTCGCGCACGTCGCCGCGGTACGCGCCCACCCGACACCGGCGGTGGCGCCCGTCGTGCGCGCGGCGCAACCCGGGCCTGCGCACTGCGCGATCCCGTCGGCGCGGCTCGTGGTCGCGGGGGCGCCGGTCACCGGCCTCACGGCCAGCTCGGCGGCCTCCGCCGCGGCCAGGCGCGCCTGCTGCGCCCGCGCCGCCGCTTCCGTGGCGATCTTCTTCTGCTCTGCTGTGGCATCCGCCCGGCTCGCGACCCGCGCGGCCACGGCGGCGGCGTGCTCCGCCTGCGCGGCCTCTTCGGCCAGCTGCACGGCGGTGCTGATCCGTTCTTCCGCGATCACGTCGGCCACGACCTGGCCGGACGCCGCGGTGGCGCTGGTCTGCGCCTGGCAGCCGCTCCCACCCGTGAGGCAGCTGCCGCTGGTGGTGGAACCGTCGGCCGGTGGGCCGCGCGCCCCGTTCGCACCGCCGCCCGCGACCGGGCCGTCGATGCCCGCCGCCGAGCTGCGCACCGATCCGGCGCAGCCGAGGCCACCGCCCGAACAGTCGAGCGTGGCGTCGACCATCGTCCAGCTGGACGCGCCCGGCACGGTCGGCGCCCCGGAGTTCGCCGACGATCCGGGGGCCACCGGCGCCGGCGCCGCCGGGAGCTCCTGACCCGGTTCGGCGCCCCGCGGGGCGTCGCCGGTGGTCTCCGAGCTCACGGTCGCGTTGGCGGTCGAACGCTGGGCCACCAGCGGGGTGATCACGTTCGCCGACGGGTCGGACGAGGCACCGGAGTTCGTGACGGCCCGGCACACGCCGCCCAGCACGCCCTCGCAGGACCCTTCGCCGCGCGAGCCGCGCGGGGTGGCCGACACCAGCGGGTCGGTGGCGGTCGCCGCGCTCGACGCCGAGCCGGTGCACGGGGTCCAGCCGGTGCAGGCCATCGCCGCGCCCGAGGCGGAAGCCGCCGACGGCCCGGCCGCAAGCCGCGCCGCGTTCACCGGCCGCGGGCCGCCGGCCAGCGCGAGGACCGCGCCGGGGCCGCTGGAGGCGGTCGAGATCGAACGCGCCGCGCACCCGTCGGTCGCGCCCGTGCAGGACGCGGTGCCGTCGGAGGTGCGGACCAGCGCCCCGTCCCGGGCGGTGGTGCTCGTGCGCACCGTCCCCGCGCACGCCGTTGCGGCCGCGCACTCGAGCGTCCCGTACGCCGTGGCCGTCGACGACGGCCCGCTCGTCGGCTGCCCGGGCAGGGGCAAGCCGGTGTCCGGGTCGGTGGCGACGAAGTCGGCCGCGCTGGACGCCGCCGACGCGGCCCGGCCCGCGCACCCGCCGCCGGCCACCGTGCACTCCGCGGCCGCGGAGGTCCCGCGGGCGTCCGGCGTGACGGCGGTGTCGCGGGCGGCGGTGGTGGCGGTCGCGGTGCCGCCGCACTCGCCGACGCCGCCCGCGCACTCCACGACCGCGTCCGCGTACGACACGCTCACCGGACCGGAGGCGGGCGCCTGCCCGAGCACGGCCTCACCCGGGTCGGCCTCCCGGTCCGAGACGGTCGTGTCCGACGCCGTCGAGCACGCGCCCCCGGCACCGTGCGCCGTGCACGACGCGGTTCCGGTGCTGTCGCGCACGCCCGGGACGTCCCCGGAGGCGGCGCCGGACGTCGCCGACGCGCCCGTGCCCGAGCACGTCGTCGCCGGGCAGTTGACGGTGGCGGCGGCCGTGCTGGTGGCGTGCAGCTCGCGGGCCGACCCCCCGGCGGCCACGCGGAGCGCCGACCAGGGGTCGCGCTCGACCTCGGTGTTCCCGGCCTCGGACGTCGACTCGGCGGCGCAGCCGCCGTCCGCCACGGTGCAGGACGACGACCCTCCGGTCTCGCGCACCGGCGCGGCCGCCTCCGCGCTCGCCGGGCTCTCCGTGGCCGTCCCGCTGGTCACCGCGGACGCCCGACCGCGGCACCCGTCCTCGCACTCGACGCTGCCGCCGGCCGTGCTCGACGCCGACGCCTCGTCGTCCTCGCCCTCGGCCCGCGAACCGCTGCGGGCCGAGCAGGTGCCGCCGTTCACCGCGCAGTCGGCGTGGGCGGCGGTGACCGACCGGCGGGTCTGGGCGTCGGCCTCGACCACGGACGCGTCCGTGCTCGTGCGGGCGGAACCGGTGCAGCCGGTGTCGCAGCCCGTCTCGGCGTCCGCCTCGACCTCGCCGTCCTCGCTCACCTCGACGCGGCTCGACGTGCCGCAGCCGCTCGCGGACGCGCAGTCCGCCGCCCCGCTGCCGGCGACGTGCCGGTCGGTCGTCCGCTCGGCGGAGGCGAGGCGGACGGTGTCGTCCGCGGCGTCCTCGGCGTCCGACCGTTCGCGGTCGCGGCCGGAGCCGCTCGAGTCGCTGTGGCAGGTGCCGCCGCCCGACTCGCACTCCGCGCTCGCGCTCTCGGGCGTGGCCCGGCTGGACTGCCCGCAATCACCGCCGCCGTCGCACCACGCGGACGCGCGCGTCTGCGTCCCGTTCGCGCCGCGGCTGGACGCGCTGCTGCGACAGCCGGAGTCGTCGCACGAGGCCTCGGCCTTCGAGCCACCCGACTCCGACGACGCGCCGCAGCCCGACGAGACCCCGGACAGGCACAGCCGCCGCTGCGAATCCCGCTTCCCGTCGGCCGACTCGCTCACCGACCCGCAGGCCGTGAACGCACCGTCCGAGTCGCAGCCCGCGGCCGAGCCCTCAGCGTCCAGGTCGTCCTCGGAGACCGTCCGCACCTCGCGGTCGGTGGCCTCCATCAGGTCCTCGGTGGCCTCGTAGACCTCTTCGCGCCGCTCCTCGTAGTCGGCGACCTTCTTGTCGTGCTCTCCGCGGTCGGCCGAGCCCGCGGCGCCCTTCTTCTCCTCGGCCTCGAGCTGCTTCTCGCGCTCGCTCAGCTCGCGGTGGCCGTCGACGACCTCGTCGACCAGCTCCACCCGGTCCGGTGACAGCTTCGACCGGCGCTTCGCGGCCTCCCGCTCCAGCTTCGCGTGCTTCGCGGCCTTCCGGTCGTACTCGGCCCGGGACGCCTCGCCGGCGGCGACCTTCCTCTTCGTGCGCGCGAGTTCGCGCTTGCTCTCGTCGACCTCGATCCGGTCCTCGAGCACCCGCTCGGTCAGTTCCGGGGAGTCGTCGTGGTCCTCGTCGTCGCGGTGGTCGTCGCGATCGTCGTCATCGCGGTCGTCGCGGTCGTCGTCATCGCGGTCGTCGTCGGACCCGCGGGAGTCCTCCTCGTCGTCGACGCTGAGGAGCGCGACGGCATCCGACGGCGGGCCACGCGAGCCGGCCGGGGCGCCCGGGCGCGACCGGGCGCCCCGGGCGTTCGTGCCCTCGGTGGCGTCGTGCTCGTCGGCGGCTCCGGTCGAGCGGCCACGCGCGTCCGCGGCGTCGGGGTGGTCGGTCTCGGTATCGAGCGCGCGGGCCGCCTGCTTCACGGTCTTCTTCGGGTGGGCGGTGCCGCCCTCGTCGGCGGACCGCTCGCCGGACCCCTCGTTGCCCGTGGTCCGGGTGCGGCCGTCATCGGCCGACGCGTGGACGGCGCGCACCTCGGCGGCCGGCTCGTCCTCACCCGCACCGCCGCGGCGCCGCTCGGCCCCGGACCCATCGGGATCGCCGGACTCCCCGGTTGCGGCCCGGCGGCCTTTCGCAGCCGAGTCGTCCGTGTCGGCGGTGCGTCGCTGCCGGGCGACGGGCTCGTCGGCCGTCCGCTCGCGGGCTTCCTCCCGGTCGCCCTCCTCCTCATCGGAGTCCTGCTCCGCCTCGCGCTCGTCGTCTGCGTCGCGGCGCTCGCCCGACTCCCGCTCGCCGCCCGGCTCGTCCTCCTCCCGCTCGTCCGACGCGCCCGAGCGGTCGTCGGCGTCGGCGCGCTCCTGCGAGCGCTTCTCGTCCTCGGAGCGCTTCTCGCGCTTCGACGTCTTGCCGTCCTTCTTCTCGTCCTTGGACTCCTTGGACTTCCTGGACTCCTTGGACTTCCTGGGCTCCTTGGGCTTCTTGGACTTGTTGGACTTCTTCTTCTCGCCCTTGGAGCCCTTGTCCTTCTTCTCCTTCTTGCCCTTCTTATCCCTCTTGTCGCGCTCGCCATCCGAGTCCTCGTCATCGGAGTCGTCGTCCGAGTCATCGGAGTCCTCGGAGTCCTCGGAGTCGTCGTCGGAGTCGTCGGAGTCGTCGCCGTCCGAGTCGCCGTCGTCGTCAGCGGCGGCGGCGGGCCGGCTGAAGCCGACCTTCGCGATGCCGGCCTGCGTGGCGACGACCGGGACCGCGGCCGCCGCGGGCGACGCCGCGAGGAACGCCGCGCCGAACCACAGGGCGACGACCGCGCCGGCCAGCCCGAGGGTCCACCGCAGCAGCAGGCACAGCCGATCCGCGGCGGACAGCCGCAGGCGCACGCGCACGACGGCGCCTGCGGGGAGGCTCGTGGCCCCTCCGTCCAGGGCGGGTCGCGGGTGCATGGCGGTGAACTCCGAGCGTCGGTTGCCGGGAAGGAGGCAGCGACGAGGACCGTCGCCGGGGCAGCACGCGATGCGTGCGGGACGAAGGGAGGACGGCCCACGTCGCGCCTGAGGCAGCGACCCGGTTCCGGGCGGGATGGTCACGCCCGAGATGCATTCCCCCCTGTGAGGAGCCACCTGCCCGTCGCGACCGCGTCAGCGACCGGCGGGGCCCCGAACGGCGATCAAGGTAGACGATCGCGTCGCCGGGTATCAACCCCGATGCGCGAGCGTGTCCATTCTTAAGCGGTCAGCCCTCGCGGGGCACGAGCACGTCCCCGCACGAGGCCCGCGGCGACCGTCGCGCCTCCTCGTCGGCCGCCACCACCTGCACCGCGCGGGCGCGCAGCGCCGCGAGCCCGCGCGGCCCGAGCGCGTCCCACCGCACCCAGTAGGTGACCCCCGCCGGGGTCGTCACGATCCGGGCGTAGTCCTGCGCCAGCCGCGGGTCGCGGCCGAGCTCGGTCACCCGCTCCCAGGTGGGGCCCAGGGTGATGAAGGTCGGGCGCACCTCGGTGAGGATGTGGGTCCGCAGCCCGGCGAGGTCGCCGTCGGCCCAGAAGCGCGCGACCCGCCGGTCGGCGAGCCCGACCACGTCGACCACCTCCAGGTTGCTGACGAGCGCGGTCGCCCCGATGTCCGGCGCCGCCAGTACGGGGTCGGCGACGTCGACGGCCTCGGCGAAGGAGTTGATCGCCCAGCCGGTGTTCTGGGCGACGAGGCACAGCGGAGCGGTCGGGTCGGCGCGGAACGCCCGCGCGCCGTCGAGGAGCACGAGACCGGACACCGCGGCCGCGCCGGCCGCGAGCACCGCGACCACGACCTGGCCGCGACCGACGACCCGGGGCGCGACGGACACGGCGGCGACCACCGCCGCGAGCGCGCCCAGCGGCCACACCGGGGTGGCGAAGCGCAGCTGGCCCATCCAGTCCGGCGCGAGCACCCCGAAGGCCACGACGGCGAGCCCGAGCGGCACCAGCAGGGCCACCAGCGCCCGGCGCCGCACGCCCGGCTGGAGCACCGCCGCGCCGATGGCGGCGACGGCGAGCAGGGCGGCGGGCCAGCCGACGTAGGTCACGAGCTCGCCCGGCCGGAGCGCGGCGCCGAGGTCCGGCAGGCCCTGCGCCTTCGCGATCGCCGTGTTCGGGACGAACTCCCCGAACACCGCCAGCCGCCACGCCAGGTAGGCGAGCGTCGGCACGGCGAACACGAGCACGGAGAGCGCGGCCGCCCGGACCGCGGGGCGCAGGTCGTGCCGGTGCAGCAGCAGGAGCAGGACGAGCGGGAAGGCCGCGGCGTAGATCAGGCCGTCCGGGCGGGTGAGCGCCGCCAGCGCGGCGAGCAACCCGCACCGCACGGCCGTGGCCGGCTCGAGCAACCTGCCCGCCACGACGGCGCGGACCAGCACCGCCGCGATCCCGGCGACGGCGAACGCCAGCAGCGCGTTCTCCAGCCCGGACACCGTCCAGATCACGAAGGACGGCACGACCGCCGTCACCAGGCCCGCACCGATCGCGACGAGAACGGGCCTGCGGGTCGCCGCGAGCGCGGCGGAGTAGCAGAACGCGAACACGCCGGCGACCAGCGCCAGCGCCAGCAGCTTGGGGAACGCCACGTAGTCGGGCACCCCGAACCACGAGCCGCGGTCGAACAGCCCGACCCAGCGGGCCAGCACGAGCAGGCCGAGCCACGCCGGGTTCGAGAACCCCTCGACCGGCTCGGCGCCCGGCTGCAGGACCGGTCCCGCGCCGGTGGCGATGGAGCGGGCGTAGGCGAAGGTGATGCCCGCGTCGTCGACGATCCAGCGCCCGTACGCCAGCGCGTGCAGGCCGAACACCGCCGTGGGCACGCCGACGGCGACCCCGGCGCGCAGCCACCAGGCCGCGGCCTCGCGGTCGCCGGACCCGCCGGCGTCGTCCCTGCTCACGACCAGCGCCCGGCGGTGGGTGACCGTCATGCGCCAAAGGCGTGCCGGGCCAGCGTCCGGACGCCGTCGAGCCCGCCGTGCCGGGCCGCGGCCGGCAGCCGGGTGAGCGCGTTGATGCGCGACGAGAGGTGGCGCCGGGCGGCGCGGGCCGCGCGCGGCCACCCCCGGTCGGCCATCCGCTGGGCCGTCTCGAGGAAGAAGGCCCGTTCCTCGGCGAAGCGCCTGCCGTCGGCCGCGTGGGCCGACGACACCGAGGCGTCGTGGCGCCGGTAGCGGAAGCAGGTGGTCGGCTCGACGAGCAACGACTCGCCGTCGAGCACGAGGTCGAGGACGAGGGCGAGGTCCTGGACCACGTCGACGCCCTCGCGGAACCCGGTGCGCCGCAGCGGCCCGGACCGCCAGCACAGCGACGGGAAGTACAGCCAGTTGCCGCGCAGCAGGCTGGTGGCGAGCTCCTCGCCGGCGAGCACGGTGGGACCGGTCACCCGCGGCGCGTAGACCCAGCGCTTGCTCATGTCCACCAGCGATCGCGCGCGTGCGCCGTCGGCGCCCACCACCTCGACGCCCGGCTGGATGATCGCGGCGTCCGGGTGCGCGGCGTGCGCGCGGCGGACGGTGGCGACGTAATTGGGCAGCATGAGGTCGTCGTTGCCGATGATCACGACGAGCTCGTGCTCGGCCCGGTCGACGCACTGCTGGAAGTTGCGGTTGATGCCCAGGTTGCGCGGGTTGCGCAGGTAGCGCACCCGCTCGTCGGACAGGCCCGCGCACCAGTCGGCGAGCGCGTCGTCGGCCGCCTCGCCGGTGTCGTCGAGGATCGTGAGCCGCCAGTTCGGGTCGTCCTGGGCGAGGACGCTGCGGATCGTCGCCTGCACCAGGTCCAGCCGCCCGTAGTGGGGCAGCATGACGTCGACGGTCGTCACCGGGCGGGGTCCTCGCTCGCCACCGGCACCCGGTCGCCGTCCCCGCTCGCGACGCTGACGCTCCGCGGGGGCAGCAGCCCGCGCTCGCGGTTGACCACCTCCGCCTCCCGGATGGCCACGGTGCGCGCCAGCTCGGTGTAGCGCCGGTCGACCACCCGGAAGCGCTGGTACATGCTGAACATGCCGGCCATGAACGCCACGACCAGCGCGTACAGCACGAGGTCGGTGCCGCGGCCGACGCCGAGCAGGTGGGCGATCGCGGTGAGGTCGTCCGGCCGCATCACGGCGTAGACGTTCGCGATCGCGAAGAGCACGAGCGCGATCCGCTTGCTCGCCTGCACGTAGATCGCGTGCGAGCTGCGGACGAAGACGTAGAGGATGGTCAGCACCGCGAGCACGAGGACGAACTGGATGAGCACGGCTGATCAGCCTCCCCGGTTGCGGACGGACAGGTCGAACAGGATGTTGACCCCGTTCAACAGCGACTGGCCCTTGCTGCGGGAGTACTCGGTGTAGCGGATCGACACCGGGATCTCGCGCACCCGCCACTTCGACCGCCCCAGGTAGGAGATGATCTCCGAGGCGTGGGCCATCCCGTTCATGGTGATCTGCAGGTTGTCGGCCACGGGACGGGTGAACACCCGCAGCCCGTTGTGCGCGTCGGTGAGGTGCAGCTTGCGGCCCGCCGGGCTCAGCAGCACCGCGAGACGCAGCACGAGACGTTTGAGCAGCGGCACCGAGTCGGCCTGGTCGGCGAACCGGGTGCCGAGCACGACGTCGGCGGCGCCGGACCGGGCGAGGTCGACCATCGCGGCGGCGTCCTCGATGCGGTGCTGGCCGTCGGCGTCGTAGGTGACGAAGTACTGGGCGCCGGGCTGCGCCTTCGCGTAGGTCAGCCCGGTCTGCAGGGCGGCGCCCTGCCCGAGGTTCACGGGGTGGCGCACGAGGTGCGCGCCGGTGCGCAGCACGGCCTCGGCCGACCCGTCGACGCTACCGTCGTCGACGCAGACGACGTTCGGGAAGACCGTCAGCACCTGCCGCACGACGGATTCGAGCACCGGCGCCTCGTTGAAGACCGGGATCACGACCCAGACGTCCTCGTTGCGCCTGCCGTCGACGGTGGTCACACCGGGCTCCTCCGGGTCGTTGTGTCCTGGCATGGCCGCGCCAACCTACCGGCGCCCCGTTGCGGGCGACGCACCCACGCCCGTGCCCGGTACCCGAAGCGCCCGCAGCACCCCGATCAGCAGGACGGCGAGCACCACGAGCGGGCCGACGAGCTGGGCCGCGAGGGCCGCGTCGATCGGCTCCGGCCCTACCACGAGTACCAGAAGGAACACGATCGAGCCCGCGATCCACCCGATCGTGACCGTGCGCTGGCGGCCGAGCGCGACCAGCGTGGGCTGCACGACGAGCGCGAGCATCATCACCAGCGTCGCCGCGGCGAGCAGCGCAAGCGTGCCCACCGGAGGGCGGTAGGCGGTGTTGAACAGCCTCTCGGCCGCCCACGGGCCGAGCCAGACGCAGCCGCCGATCCCGAGCAGGCCCAGGCCCGCCACCAGCCCGAGCACCTGCCACAGCTTGCGGGTCAGCTCGTCGTACCGGCCCCGGGCCGCCGCCCGGGTGACCTGCGGGAGCAGGACGGCCTGCACCGGCGCGAACAGGAACAGGGGCACGCGCGCGAGCACGAACGTCGACCCGAACACGGCCGCCGCCACGAGGTCGTCCGGCGAGCGGTAGGTGACGACGACCGGGGCGAGGTTGGCGAGCACCTGGCTGAGCGCGATCGCCCCCACGAGGTAGAGCAGGGACCGGCCCATCCCGTCGGGGACGGTCGTCGCGTCCGCCGCGGGCAGCTTCAGCGCGGGCCAGACGCTCAGGGCGGCCACGGCCGAGCCGATGGCGAACGCGAGGCCGTAGGCGACGGGCTCCTGCCACATCACGGCCAACAGGACGAGGCAGGGCAGGAGCCGGACCGCGCCCTCGACGTAGAGGGTGCGCGCGTACGGGGCGAAGCGCTGCTGGCCGCCGAGCACGCCGCGCGCCCAGTACACGGCCCCGGAACCGGCGATCGCGACGAGCAGCGCGACGAACAGGCCCGGGCGCCACTCGAGCACCCGCCCCAGCAGCAGCGGCCACGCGACGAGCACGAGCGCGACCAGCCCGGCGAACGACCAGCCCGCGAGCACCGCGGCGCGGCGTGCGACCGGGCGCAGCGGTTGCCCGTGCGCGGCGGCGGCGCTCACCGCCCGGCTGGTCTCCTGCTCGAGGGCGGCGAACACGCCGGGCCCGATGATGTTCACGAGCATGTACAGCGAGATGAGGGCGCTGAGCGCGCCCGCCTCGGCCGGGTCGTGGAACACGTGGCCGACCACGGCGACGAACGCGTAGCCCGCCGCGCCGAGCACCCCCAGCCCCGCGGCGAGGTGCGCCGCGGTGCCGAGGTGGCGGCCGGGGTTCACGTTCCCACGCTAGCCACTGCTCGGGCCCGCCCGGTCAGGTCCGGGCCAGGGTGACGAACTCGTTGTACGGGAACACCCGCCCCACCGGCCGCGGGAAGGGGAACGAGTACTGCCGCACCACCGCGAGGCCCACTGCCTCGCACAGCGCGGTGACCTCGGCGAACCCGCAGAACCGGACGTGCGTGGCGTCCGTGGTGTAGCCCTTCTCCTGCGGGGTGATCACCACGACCTTGCCGCCCTTGCGGACGTAGGGGAGGTAGGTCCGCAGGAGCCCGATCGCGTCTTCCTCCGACATGTGCTCGACGACGTGCGCCGCGAGCAGGCTGTCGAACGAGCCCTTGCGCGCGTCCTCGCTGGCGAAGAACTCGTCGGGCGTGTAGGCCACGAAACCGCGCTCCCGGGCCACGGCGACCGAGGCCGCGTTGTGGTCCACGCCCACGCCCGCGCCGTCGAGGTGGGCCAGGTTGCGCCCGAGCCCGCACCCCACGTCGAGCGTGCGGCCGAGGCCGAGCCTGCGCACGTTCCACCGGTACGGCGCCTGGACGTCCAGCCACCTCTTCCACCGCGCCTGCTCCAGCGTCTTCAGGCGTTCGGCGTAGTCGGGCGCGTCGGTTCTCGGCCGGTCGTCGGGCGCAGTCACGTCGCCCAGTGTGACGGTTTCGTCCCGTCGGGCGTGGCACCACCCCCGTCCGACCCGCCGCGGCGAGGCGGCCGCCCGTGGCCGGCCCGATACGATCCCGCCGTGCGCGCAGTAGTGACCGGCGGAGCCGGGTTCATCGGATCCCACCTCGTGGACTCCCTGGTCGCCGACGGCGCGGACGTCCTCGTCCTCGACGACCTGAGCCACGGTTCCCCCGCCAACCTCGCCGGCTCCCCGTCCGCGGAGCTGGTCGAGCTCGACGTGCGGGACGCCGACGGCGTGCGCCGGGCCGTCACCGGGTTCGCGCCCGAGGTGGTGTTCCACCTCGCGGCCCAGATCGACGTGCGCAAGTCGATGGACGACCCGGCGACCGACACCGCGGTCAACGTCCTCGGCTCGGTCAACGTGTTCGCCGCCGCGCTGGCGGCCGGCGCCCGCCGGGTGGTCAACACCTCCACCGGCGGGGCCATCTACGGCGAGACCGACGTCGTCCCGACGCCGGAGACCACGCCCACCGAGCCGCTGTCGGCCTACGGGCTGGGCAAGCGCACCGCCGAGCGGTACGGCGGCTGGTTCCGGCGCAGCCACGGGCTCGACGTCGTGACCCTGCGCTACGGCAACGTGTACGGCCCCCGCCAGGACCCCCGTGGCGACGCGGGCGTGATCGCGATCTTCTGCGACCGGGTCCTCTCCGGGCAGCGCCCCACCGTGTTCGGCGACGGCAAGCAGACGCGCGACTACGTCTTCGTCGGCGACATCGTCGCGGCCAACCGGGCGGCGGCCGTGGCCACCGGCCTGCAGCACGACATCTTCAACGTCGGCACCGGCACCGAGGTGGACGTGCTCACCCTCGCCGAGGCCGTGGCCGCGGCGGCGGGCGTCGACGAGTTCACCCCCGAGTTCCGGCCGGCGCGCCCGGGCGAGGTGCTGCGCAGCTGCCTCGACGTCTCGCGGGCGCGGGCCGAGCTGGGCCTCGCCGCGCCGACCAGCCTCACCGACGGACTGCGTGCCACCCTCGAGTGGGTGCGCACCCTCCACGAGGAGACGTCCGCATGAGCGAGCTGCGCGTGGAGCAGACGTCGATCCCCGGCCTGCTGTACATCGACCTCGTCGTCCACCACGACGGACGCGGCTGGTTCAAGGAGAGCTTCCAGCGCGCCAAGCTGGAGGCGCTCGGCTTCCCGCCGTTCGAGGTCGTGCAGAGCAACGTCTCGTACAACGCCGAGGTGGGCGTGACCCGCGGCATCCACGCCGAGCCGTGGGAGAAGTACATCTCGCTCGCCCACGGCAGGGCGTTCGCCGCCATCGTGGACCTGCGGGCGGGCGAGAACTTCGGCCGCGTGGAGACGTTCGAACTGCACCCGGGCAACGCCCTCTTCGTGCCTCGCGGGTGCGGCAACTCCTACCAGACGCTCACCCCGGACGTCGTCTACTCCTACCTGGTCAACGAACACTGGACCCCGGACGCCCGGTACACGATGGTGCAGGCGTTCGACTCCGCGCTCGGCATCGAGTGGCCGATCGGTGAGGACAAGGCGATCCGCTCCGACAAGGACCGCGGGCACCCGCCGCTCTCGGCCATCACCCCCATCGGGGCGGTGTGACGTGCGCGCCATCGTGCTCGGAGCGGGCGGCCAGGTGGGGCGGGCGCTCACCGCCGCCCTCCCGGACGCCACCGCGCTCCGCCACTCCGACCTCGACATCGCCGACGCGGCGGACGCCCCGATCGACTGGGCCGCCTACGACACCGTGATCAACGCGGCGGCGTTCACCGACGTCGACGGCGCCGAGACCGCCGAGGGGCGGCCCGCCGCGTGGCGGGCCAACGCCGTGGGTCCGTCCGCACTCGCCGCGATCTGCCACCGGACCGGCGCGACGCTCGTGCACCTGTCCACCGAGTACGTGTTCGACGGCCGCTCGGCCGACCCGTACCCCGAGGACGCGCCGGTGGCGCCGCTGTCGGCCTACGGCGCGTCGAAGGCGGCGGGCGACCTCGCCGTGCGCACCCTCGAGCGGTACTACCTCGTGCGCCCCACGTGGGTGGTGGGCGACGGCCGCAACTTCGTGCGCACGATGCTGCGGCTGGCCGAGAAGGGCGTGGAGCCGACGGTGGTGGCCGACCAGGTCGGGCGCCTCACGTTCGCGCCCGACCTCGCCGCCGCGATCGTGCACCTCGTGGCGAGCGGCGCACCGTACGGCAGCTACCACGTGACGAACGGCGGAGAGCCCGCCTCGTGGGCCGACGTCGCCCGAGCCACGTTCGAGCTGGCCGGGCACGGCGACCTGAAGGTCACCGACACCACCACCGAGGAGTACTTCGCCGACAAGCCGCAGGCCGCGCGGCGTCCGCGCAACAGCGTGCTCGACCTCTCCCGCGCCGCCGCGGCCGGGGTGCGGCTGCCGGACTGGCGCGGGCGGCTGGAGGAGTACGTCAGGTCGCTCGCTTCTTGAGCGGTTCCCACCAGTCGCGGTGCTCGGCGTACCACCGCACGGTGGCGGCGAGCCCTTCGTCGAACGGCACCCGCGGGGTGTACCCGAGCTCGTTCGCGATCTTCGACCAGTCCACGCAGTAGCGGCGGTCGTGGCCCTTGCGGTCCGGGACGTGCTCGATCATCGACTCGTCGGCGCCCACGGCCTCGAGCAGCCGCAGGGTCAGCTCCTTGTTCGTGAGCTGGGTACCGCCGCCGATGTTGTAGATCTCGCCGTCGCGGCCCTTCTCCGCCACGAGCTGGATCCCGCGGCAGTGGTCGTCGACGTGCAGCCAGTCGCGGACGTTGAGGCCGTCGCCGTACAGCGGCACCTTCTTCCCATCGAGGAGGTTGGTGACGAACAGCGGGATGACCTTCTCCGGGAACTGGTACGGCCCGTAGTTGTTCGAGCAGCGGGTGATGCAGACCGGCAGCCCGTGCGTGCGGTGGTAGGAGCGGGCGAGCAGGTCCGACGCCGCCTTCGACGCCGAGTACGGCGAGTTCGGCTCCAGCGGGTGCGTCTCGGGCCACGCACCTTCGTCGATCGACCCGTACACCTCGTCGGTGGAGACGTGCACGAACCGCGAGACCCCGTGGTCGAGCGCCGCCTGCAGCAGCACCTGCGTGCCGAGGACGTTCGTCGAGACGAAGTCGGCGGCGCCCGCGATCGAGCGGTCGACGTGGGACTCCGCCGCGAAGTGCACCACGACGTCGACGCCGGCCATGACCTCGCCGACGACGCGGGGGTCGCGGATGTCGCCCCGGACGAACCGCAGCCGCGGGTTCCCCTCGCACTCGGCGAGGTTGGTGAGCGTGCCCGCGTAGGTGAGCAGGTCGAGCACCACCACCTCGGCGTCGGCGTAGGCCGGATAGGCGCCCGAGAGCAGCGACCGCACGTAGTGGGAGCCGATGAAGCCCGCTCCCCCGGTCACGAGAACGCGCACGTCACCCTCCCTGGCTCGCGAACGACTCCTGCCTCGAGAACGACGCGGCCACGTCCATGACGTACCGGCCGTAGCCGGACTTCGCCTGCCGTTCCCCGAGGGCGAAGCAGGTGTCCGGGTCGATGAAGCCCATCCGCATCGCGATCTCCTCGATGCACGCGATCCGCACGCCCTGCCGGTTCTCCAGCACCCGCACGTACTCGCCCGCCTCCAGCAGCGACTCGTGCGTGCCGGTGTCCAGCCACGCGAACCCGCGGCCGAGGTCCACCAGCTTCGCCCGGCCGCGCTCCAGGTAGGCGCGGTTGACATCGGTGATCTCGAGCTCGCCGCGCGCGGACGGGGTGAGCCCGGCGGCGATCTCGACCACCTCGTTGTCGTAGAAGTAGAGCCCGGTGACAGCGCGGTTCGACCGCGGGTGCGCCGGCTTCTCCTCGATGGAGATCAGCCGCCCGTCCCGGTCGGCCTCGGCCACCCCGTAGCGCTGCGGGTCGGGCACCGCGTAGCCGAACAGGATGCAGCCCACCTCGCCCGAGGAGATCTCGGCGATCGAGCGCTGCAGCAGCCCGGAGAAGCCCGGGCCGTGGAAGATGTTGTCGCCCAGCACCAGCGCGGCCGGGTCGGACCCCACGTGCTCGGCCCCGATCACGAACGCCTCGGCGAGCCCGTTGGGCTCGGGTTGCTCGGCGTAGGTGATGCGCAGGCCCACCTCGCCGCCGTCGCCCAGCAGGCGCTGGAACGCCGGGAGGTCCTGCGGGGTGGAGATCACGAGGATGTCCCGGATGCCGGCCAGCATGAGCACCGACAGCGGGTAGTAGATCATCGGCTTGTCGTAGACGGGCAGCAGCTGCTTGGAGACCGCGCGGGTGATCGGGTGCAGCCGCGTGCCCGAGCCGCCTGCCAGGATGATGCCCTTCACGACATCAGGAGTACACGGCGAGCGTGAGCGTGCCGACCCACAGCACCGCGAGCACCTGCAGCACCCGGTCGCCGAGCGCGATCTCGTCCGGCTCGCCGCCGTTGCCCGCGTCGACGTCGACCGCGTAGCGCAGCACGGCGATCACGAACGGCACGATCGAGATCACCGACCACATCCGGCTGTGCTGCACAAGGCCGATGTCGAAGGCCCACAGCGAGTAGGTGGTGATCAGCACCGTGGCCGAGAGGGCCCACACGAAGCGCAGGTAGGACGCCGAGTAGCTCTCCAGCGACTTGCGGATCTTCGCGCCGGTGCGCTCGGCGAGCATCATCTCGGCGTACCGCTTGCCCGCCACCATGAACAGCGAGCCGAACCCGGCCACCAGCAGGAACCACTGCGAGAGCGCGATGCCGGCGGCCGCGCCACCCGCGATCGCCCGCAGCAGGAAACCGGAGGCGACGATGCAGATGTCGAGCACCGCCTGGTGCTTGAGCCAGAAGCAGTACGCCAGCTGCACCGCGACGTAGGCGCCGAGCACGATCGCCAGCTCGACGGTGGCCAGCGCGGCCAGCGCGAGCGCGGCGGCGAGCAGCACCACGGCCACGGCGAGCGCGAGCCCCGGCGCGACGATGCCGGCGGCGATCGGCCGCTTGCGCTTGGTGGGGTGCGCGCGGTCTGCCGCCACGTCGTTGACGTCGTTGACGAGGTAGACGCCGGACGCGGCCAGGGAGAAGGCCACGAACGCGATGCCGAGGTTCAGCGCGAGGTCGAAGCGCACCAGGTCGCCGCTCGCGAACGGCGCGGCCAGCACCAGGACGTTCTTGATCCACTGCTTCGGCCGCATCGCGGCCAGCACGCCTGCGGCGACGCCCACGGGGGTGCGGCTCTCGGCGGCCTGCTCGGCCGGTACGTCGGTGCTGGTCATCGCTCCTCCTTCCGGACGAACCGGCGCGCTGCGACCGCGACGGCGGCGCCCAGCGCGGAGCCCGCGAGGACGTCGGTGGGGTAGTGGACGCCGAGCACCATCCGCGACAGCGCCATCGTCGGCACCAGGGCGGCGGCGAGCGGCTTGCGCAGCAGCGCGCCGAACAGCAGCGCCGCCGCGGTGGTCGAGGTGGCGTGCGCGGAGGGGAAGCTCAGCCGGCTCGGCGTGCCCACGTGCACCTGCACCCTGGGGTCGTCGGGCCGCGGCCTGCGCACCACGCGCTTGACCCCGATCGACGCGCCGTGGGCCACGGCCACCGCGGCCGTCGCCGCGATCCAGTCGCGGCGCCGCCTGCGGTCTGCCAGCGCGCCGACCGCGCCCATCGCGAGCCAGCCCGCGGCGTGCTCCCCGAAGAACGACATCCCTCGGGCGACGCCCACCACCGGCGGACGGCCCAGCGCGCCCTGCACGGCCTCCAGCACCCGCACCTCGCCCGCCGCGGGCGGGGCGTCCACCGTGCCGTCCGGCTCGAGGGTCGGGACGGCGCGGTGGCCAGGGCGGTCGAGGAGCTCGGCCACGGGTGGGGCCTCCAAGTGCGGCGTGACGGGCGGTGCACCCCCGGGGTCGGTGCGGCGTGGGGCCGCACGGAGTGCGCTGTCGTCGCCCGATGCTACGCCCAGTCACGTTCTGTGGCCGGTTGTGGGCGGCCCCGTGTCAGAACCAACGCTCCAGCACGAGGGCCAGACCGTCCTCCGCGTTGGTGGCCGTGACCTCGTCGGCTACCTCGATCAGCGCCGGGTGGGCGTTGCCCATCGCGACGCCGTGCCCGGCCCACCGCAGCATCTCGAGGTCGTTCGGCATGTCACCGAACGCAACCACGTCGGCCGCCGTGACGCCGTGCCGCTGCGCCACCTCCGCGAGCCCGGTGGCCTTCGTGACACCGGCAGGCGAGACCTCGACCAGCCCGCGCGGGTAGGAGAACGTGAGGTCGGCCTCGTCGCCGAAGACGGGCCGCAGCGCCGCCACCATCGCGTCGCTGGACAGCCTGGGGTCGCGGATCAGCAGCTTCACCGCGGGCGCGGCGAGCAGCTCGGCGCGGTCGGCCGCCGCGATCCCGTCGCCGTCCTCCCACGCGTGCCGGTAGCCGGGCTCGGCGACGAACGGGCTGGCGAGGTCGACCCGCTCGACCGCGAGGCGACACCCGGGCAGCGCCTCCGCGGCCGCCTCGGCGAGCCGGGCGAGCACCTCGGGGGCGAGGGTGTTGGCCCACAGCACGCGGTCCTCGGCGGCGTCGTAGAGCACGCTGCCGTTGGCGCACACGGCCAGCGTCGCGACCCCGAGCTGCGCCACCACGGGCGGGATCCACCTCGGCGGGCGCCCGGTGACGAGCACGAACCCCACCCCGCCCGCGGTCAGCCGCTCCACCACGGCCGCCGCACGCGGGGTCACCCGCTCGTCGGGGTCGAGCAGGGTTCCGTCCACGTCCGTGGCGACGAGCCGGGGAGGTCGCACCTGTCCAGAGTACGTTCGCGGCGTGCGTGCGCTGATCGTTTCCGCTCCCCTGCTCGGGCACCTGCTCCCCCTCGTCCCGCTCGCCGCGGCCCTGCGCGACGCCGGCCACGACGTGCTGATCGCGACGGGGGGCGCCGCGTTGGACGCCGACACCCGCGGCGTAGGAGTGCGCGACGTGGCCCCCGGGCTCCGTTTCGAACGGATCGCGCTGGGCGTGCTGGTCCGCCACCCGCTGCTCTTCCGCGCCGAGATGGCGGGGAAGGCGGGCACGGGCGCGGTCAGCCGCATGTTCGCCACCGTGAACGACCGGTTCGCCGACCCCGTCGTCGAGCTGGCCAGGGACTGGCGGCCCGACGTCGTCGTGCACGAACCGCTCTCCCCGGCGGCCGCGGTGGCGGCTGCGGTGACGGGAACGCCGGCCGTGCACGTCGAGAACGCGCTCTTCGACGGGCCTGCGGTGGCCGCAGCGGTCGTCGAGCGGATGGGAGCCACGCTGCGCAGGCACGGCCTCACGGCGCTCCCCGAGCCCGCGCTCACCGTGACCGTGCGCCCGCCGAGCCTCGGCGGGTCGGCCGCGTTGCGACCGATGCGCCCCGGCGCCCCGGCCACCGACGGCGCCCCCGACTGGCTGCTGCGGCCCGCCGACCGCCCCCGGATCCTGGTCAGCCGCAGCACCGTGCAGGGCCCCGCAGGCGGCGACCCCATGCCGTCGGTCGTGGCGGCGGCGGGCGACGTCGACGCCGAGGTCGTGCTGGTCCGCCCGGCCCCGCGCACGCAGCGGCGGCCGCTGCCGGCGAACGTGCGCACGGTCGGCTGGGTGCCGCTGCCCGCCGTCCTCCCGCACGCCACCGCGGTGGTCCACCACGGCGGCGCGGGGAGCGTGCTCGCCGCCTGCGCCGCGGGGATCCCGCAGCTCGCGACGCCGGGCCCGGGCGACCGCAGGTACAACGCCGAGCTGGTGGCGTCCGCGGGCGCCGGGCTCGCCGTGCCCGCGCCGCGCATCGACGCCGCCGCGCTGACCCGGCTGGTCACCGAGCAGGGGCTGGCCGAGCGGGCACGGGCGGTCCGCGCCGAGATCGACGCGATGCCCCCGCCGGAGGCACTGGTCGACGAGCTCGCCGGCCTGCCGCGGTCCTGAGCCGCTACCGGCGCACCGGCATCAGCACCGAGACCGACCGCCGCCCGGTGATGGCGAGCGGCGCGATCGGGCCGTCCAGGCTGAGCAGGAGCTGCCCGTCCCCGCCCGCGTCGAGGGCCTCCAGCAGGAACTCGCGGTTCACCGCGATCCCCTCCCCGTCGGTGACGCGCACCCCGTCCGGCCCCTGCTCGAGGACGGCCACCTCGAGCTCCGCACCGTCCGGCTCCGGGCGCACGGTGCGGCGCGGCGCCGCCGCGACGGCCGCGCGCAGGGCCGGGCCGTCCACCGCGACCGGGCGCGCGTCGGCGGGCAGGACCCGGCGGTAGTCGGGGAAGGGCTCCGCGATGGGCGCGCCGTGCAGGACCTCGCCGCCCGCCGCCACCCGGACGCGGTCGCCGTCCAGGGCGACCGTCACCGCCCCGGCCGTCGGGACGCGGTCGACGAGCTCGACCGGCAACACCACCTCGACGGGCGGGCCGTCCAGCGCGGCGACGGGGACGTGCGCCGTCGCGAGCCGGTAGCGGTCGGTCGCCACGAGCGTGAGCGCCGCCGGCGCCACGTCGAACAGCACGCCGGACAGCACCGGGAGCTCCGGGTCGCCCCCGACGGCGAAGCGGACCGCGCGCAGCGCGGCGGCCAGGTCGGGGCCGTTGACGGTGAACGTGGTGGGTGGCACGGGTTCCTCCTGCGCGACGAGCGACCGGACGCGGGAGAGCTCCCGGCGGGCGTCGACCAGCCCCTGCTCCAGGCGGCGCAGATGGCGGTCGAGCAGCGCGTCGACGGCGACCGGGTCGTGCCGGTTGGCCAGGACCTCCCGGATGTCGGCGAGCGGCATCCCGACCCGGCGCAGCGACGCGACCAGCCGGGCCGCGCCCACCTGCTCCGGCGCGTAGTACCGGTAGCCGGTCGCCGGGTCGACGCGCGCGGGCACGAGCACGCCCGCGCCGTCGTAGAAGCGCAGCGCGCTCACCGACAGGCCGCTCTCCCTGGCCATCCGGCCGATGGTGCGCACCCCGCCGTTCGAGCTCTCCACGTCACCGACCCTCGCCCCTCGACCTGGTCGAGGGTCAACCTCGCACCCGGACCGAACCATGGCATCCCCCGGGTCCGGGTACGCCGTGGGCATGGCCGACGAACGCACCGTCCTCGCGACCCTGCTCGACCGCGCCGGCACCACGTACGCCGAGCAGGCCGGGATCCGGCTGAAGGACAGCCCGGCGCCGCTCTACCGGCTCCTGGTGCTGTCGATCCTGCTCTCGACCCGCATCAAGGCCGACATCGCGGTCGACGCCGCCCGCGCGCTCGCCGACGCGGGCATGGGGACGCCCGCGAGGATGCGCGAGGCGCCCTGGCAGGACCGGGTGGACGCGCTCGGGCGGGCGGGGTACCGGCGCTACGACGAGAGCACCGCCACCTCGCTCGGCGAGGGCGCCGAGCTGCTGCGCGCGGAGTACCGCGACGACCTGCGGGGGCTGCGCGACCGGGCCGGGGGTGACCCGAAGCGCGTCCGGGAGGCGCTGATGCGCTTCCCGCGGCTCGGCCCGGTCGGGGCCGACACCTTCTGCCGGGAGGCGCAGGACGTGTGGCCGTCGCTGCGCCCCGCCATCGACCGCAAGGCCCTCGACGGCGCCCGCCGCGTCGGGTTGCCCGCCGACCCGGACGAGCTCACCCGGCTCGCTCCCCGGCGGGAGCTCGCGCCGCTGGCGGCTGCGCTGGTGCGGGTGGCGCTGGATGAGGGCATCGCCGACGAGGTGACCGCGGTCTGAGGATCAGAGGATGGCGACGGCCACCACGAGGCCGAGCGCGACGTGGGCGGCCGAGACGACGAAGGCCTGCGGCCGGATGCTCTCGGCGGCGAGCACCTCGCCGATGTCGATCCCGGTGACCCACTCCAGCAGCCGCACGCCGCCGACCTGCGCCACGATCCCGACCAGGCCGAAGACCAGCGAGGCGAGCAGGCCCTCGAGCAGCCCGCCGGTCGAGCCGTAGATCGCGACGACGACGATGAACGCCATGCTCACCATGCCCGCCGCCGTGACGACCACGGCGTTCGGCATGCCGTCGCGGACCAACCGGCTGAGCTTGCCCGGTGTGGTGATGTCGACGGCGTAGAAGCCGAGCAGCATCAGCAGCACGCCGAGCACCGCGTAGAGCAGGATCGCGCCGACGCCGCGGCCGATCACCTCGCCGAAACCCGGGCCGATCTGGGCCAGCGTCACGAAAACCTCCATGGGGAGCATCACGTTGTGGGGATGCGGTGTGGGACGAACGCCGCGCCGTCGTCGGTGACCAGACCGACGGTCTCGCGGATGCCCAGCCCGGCTGCGGTGTCACCGACCACCCACGCACCCAGCGCGGGACGGTAGCCGTCGAACTCGGGGAGCGGGTCGAAGAGCTGGTAGACGTACCCCTCCTCGCCGTACACACCACCCGTCTGGTGCTCCATGCCGGGCGCGACGATCGAGATGTTCGCGCCCTCGCGGCCGAGGCGGGGTTTGCGGACGTACTCGGTCAGCAGCCCCGGCTGGTCGAGGTAGGCGGGCAGCAGGTTCGGGTGGCCCGGGTACATCTCCCAGAGCACGGCGAGCAGGGCCTTGTTCGACAGCAGGGTCTTCCACAGCGGCTCGATCCACAGCGTCTCGGGCAGGCTGCGGACGACGTTGCGGCCGAACCGGTCGTGGAGCACCCACTCCCAGGGGTAGAGCTTGAACACCGCCGACATCGGGGCTTCCTCGAGGTCGACGAACCGGTCGAGCAGCGAGTCCCAGCCGATGTCCTCGATCGCGAGTCCGACGGTGTCCAGGCCCGCCTCGGCCGCCGTCTCCTGCATGTAGGCGGCGGTGACGTGGTCCTCGCCGGTGGTGTCGGCGCCCGACCACGTGAAGTGGACCTCGCCGCTCGGCAGCCTGCCCTTGATCGCGGCCCACCGCTCGACCAGCGCCTCGTGCAGCGAGTTCCACTGGTCGTCGGCGGGGTGGACGTCCTTGAGCCAGTACCACTGCAGGATCGACGCCTCGAGCAGCGTGGTGGGGGTGTCGGCGTTGTACTCGAGCAGCTTGGCCGGGCCGGTGCCGTCGTAGCGCAGGTCGAACCGGCCGTAGACGTGCGGGTCGCCGCGCTTCCACGAGGCCGCGACCGCCTCCCAGCACCACTCGGGCAGGGCGAAGTCGCGGAACCGCTCGGTGGTGACCACGTGGTCGACCGCCTCGAGGCACATGCCGTGGATCACCTCGACGTCGGCCTCGAGCGAGAGGACCTCGTCCATCGAGAACGTGTAGTGGACCGACTCGTCCCAGTAGGGCCGCGCCGCGCCGCCCGCGCCGCGGCCGGGGGTGTCGTAGACCAGGCCCTGCTCGCGGACGATCCGCTCCCAGCCCGGCCGGGGCGCGCCCGTGTGTCTTTCCACCTACGACCCGCTGCTCGATCCGCCGCGGGACACCCCGAGGCCGCCGCGCGACACCGTGCCGCCCTTCCCCGTGGTGAGCGTCGTACCCGACGGCGTCCGGACGCGCGTGCCCTCCCTGGGCACCGTGGTCGTGCCGCCCTGCACCCGCTCACCGACCTGGCCGGTGCCGCCGTACGTGTAGTGGTACTGGCGCCCGCCGCTGCCGATGAAGATCGGGTAGAAGCCGCCCCCGTAGTAGGTGGCGCCGCCCGACGAGGCGGGGGTGACGCAGTTCGAGTCGTCGACGACCACCCCGTTCTCGTCGGTGCACAGCGCCTGCACCTCCTCCTCGGGCTGCGCGACCGCGTACCCCACCGCGATCAGCGCGACGACGCCCACGGTGACGCCCGCCCCCACGAGCACCCGCTTGCGCCTGCGCGCCGCGCGCTCCCGTTCCTCGGCCTCGCGGCGCCTCGCCTCCTCGGCCCGCCGTGCGGCGACCTCGCGGGCGCGGCGCTCGGCGAGCGTGGGCTCGCGCGGCGTGGTCGTCTCGTCCTGGAAACGCATCCGCCCGCGGGCGCCCTCCTCCGGTGGCTGGGCACCCTCGGGCCGCTCGTCGGGCTGGCCGCCGCCAGCCGGTTCGTCGTCCGGCACCGCTTCTCCCCCTCTGGCCGTGCTCAGGGCCGGTGACAGGTCCGTCCCGCGCGCCGAACCGTACCGGGACACCGGCTGGCGGCAAACGCTGACGCTCGCAGCACGCCGACGACCGATGGCCGCGCAGTCGACCCCGAAGGCTCGACGTGACCGCAGGTAACGGCATGATGACGCCCGACATGGACCGACTGATCGCTCCCCCCGGCCGGCCCCAGACGCCGCAGCACGACGTGGCTGGACCACGCCTCCAGCCCGGGCGGCGCCCGGGGGAGGCGCCCACGGTGGTCGTCCCCAACGTCAACCGCCTCGCCGCGGCCCGTGCCGCCGCGTTCGGCCCCCAGGGGCCCGCGCGCACGGGCAGGCACAGCATCCCCAGCCCGTCGGCCCGGCCCGCCGCTCCCCCGCCGCCCGCCCCCGCGCGCGCCCCCGAGCCGCGGTTGGTGCGGCGCATGGTGCTCGGCGTGCTGGTGGGCTCGCTGACCATGCTCGGCGTGGCCACGCTCGACTCGTTCGCCGGCGCCACCGTCCCCGTGCTGGGCCAGCTCGCGTCGCTCCCCTCGGGCACCGGCGGGCTGGGGGTGCGCGAGGTCCCGCCGCCGCCCGCCACCCCGGGTACCTGCCTCATGTGGTCGCGCCCCGACGCGGCCGACACCGAGGTCGTCGACTGCGCGCAGCCCCACCTGTTCGAGCAGGCCGGCTCGGTCACGCTGGCCGCCGACATGGCGCTGCCCGACGACCGGCAGTGGCGCCAGCTCGTCAACGAGCGGTGCACGCCGGTCGTCGTCGACTACCTGGGCGGCAAGTTCGACCCCGACGGGCGCTTCCGGGTGGGCGCGTTGAAGCCGTCGCCCGCCAAGTGGGCCGACGGCGACCGCGAGCTGCGCTGCGGCCTGCAGAGCGCGTCCCGGTCCGGCGCGCTGCTGCCCCTCACCGGGCGGGCCGCCGAGTCCGACCAGGCCGCCGTCCACGAGCCGGGCACGTGCCTCGCCATCGACGGCCGCACGATCGGCGACCCGGTCGACTGCTCCGGCCCGCACGCGGTCGAGACGGTCGGGATCGTCGAGCTGTCGAAGAAGTTCCCCGACGCCTACCCGCCGGTGGCCGACCAGGACGCCTACCTGCAGCCCGAGTGCGCCAAGATCGCCAACGAGTACGCGGGCAGCGCCGAGGCGATCTCGGACAAGGGCCTCACCGTCTACTGGGACAACATCACCGAGGAGTCCTGGAACGCGGGCACCCGCAAGGTCAACTGCAACCTCGCGGCGCTGCTGCCGGACCGCAGCGGGTTCGCGCCCGTCACCGGCCCGGTGCGGGGCGACGTGATCGTGGGCGACAAGCCCGCCCCGCCCGCTTCCAGCACGCCGGGCGCCCCGGCCCCGGCCCCGAGCACGCCGGCGCCGCCGTCGGACGGCCCGCCTGCCGACGAGATCCCCACGGAGACCTCGGAGCCCACGGCGCCCGCGGTGCCGACCAGCCCGCCGCCCGCCCCGGAGCGGCCCGAGGAGCCGGAAGCACCCACCAACACCTCACCGCCGCCCGCGCCGGAGCGCCCGGAGGAACCGGAGCGCCCCGAGCCGCCCGAGGTGAGCGTCGCTCCCACGGTCGCCCCGCTCCCCGGCGAGTGACGGGACCCGCACCGCCGCCGCGGCGGCGGTGCGGGTATCAAGGTGGTCGTGGACATGACCCGGCGGCGGTTCGAGGAGCTCGTCGCCGACGCCCTGGACACGATCCCGCCGGAGCTCGCCGCGGCGATGGACAACGTCGTGGTGTTGGTGGAGGACCGCAACGAGGAGGAGCCCGACCTCCTCGGCCTCTACGAGGGCGTCGCGCTCACGGAACGGACGTCGAACTACGGCGGCGTGCTACCCGACCGGATCATGATCTACCAGGACGCCATCCTCGACATCTGCGAGACCGAGGACGACGTGGTCCACGAGGTCGCCGTCACCGTGGTGCACGAGATCGCGCACCACTTCGGGATCGACGACGAGCGGTTGCACGAGCTCGGCTGGGGCTGATGCCCTACGCGGCGCGGTAGGCCAGGCGCGGCGGCAGGGCGAACAGCCACGTGGCGCCCGCGGCCGTCAACGCGCGCCGGGTGAGCAGGGAGAGCACGGTCAGCAGCGGCACGAGGACGAACGGCAGCGCGTAGGCCGCGGGCACGGAGATGTCGACGTGCCGCAGCCCGGTCATGACCAGGGCGAGCCACATCATGTGGATCAGGTAGACCGGGAGCGTCAGCGTGCCGAGCAGCACCAGCGGCCTGCCGAACCGGTACCGCGCGAACCACGCCGCGGCCAGCAGCCCCGCGCCGACCGCGAGGCACTGCAGGGCGAGCACCACCCCGGGGACACCCCTCAACCCCAGCGCGACCACCGCACCCGCCGCCACCACGCACACCACGCCGGCGAGGCCGACCCGCAGCAGGCTGGTCGCGGCCGCGATCCGCTCCACCAGCGCCCGGGCGTGGCAACCGAGCACGAAGAAGAACAGGAACCGGGCCAGGTAGGTCCACCGCGTGTCGCCGAAGTCGACGAGCCCGGCCCCCACCAGCGCGGACAGCGCGCCCGGCGCGCCCAGCTGCACCCACACCGGCAAGGGGCGCGCCAGCTTCGTCAGCACGGCGAACACGGCGAGGGCGTACAGGAACCACATGCTCGGGCCGGGCAGCAGCAGCGCGAGCGCGAACGCGACCGGGTCCGCCGACCCGTCCGGGTCCACCTCGGGCGGCACGAGGGTGGCGAAGAACGCGAACCGGATGATCGTCCAGATCGCGTACAGGTAGAGGAAGAACGCCACGCGCTTGTGCAGCACCACGCGCCACGGCGCGGCGAGGGGACCCGCCGCGACCAGGCCCGACGCCAGGAAGAACAGGGGCATCCGCAGCGAGGCGAACGCCTCGTCGGCCATGACGACGGGGGCGGGCGCCAGCCCGGCGTGCTGCATGTACCACACGACGTGGTGGGCCACGACGAGCAGGATCGAGATGCCCTTGGCGGCGTCGACCCGGTCGAGGCGGGCTGCGGTGGCTCGCGTCGGTGCGTTCACGGTGCGGCTCGACATCCACCCTCGGTCGGTTGCGCGCACACCATGGCAACCGCTCGCTGTGACGGAGCTGAGACGCACTCCCCGCCCCCGCGAGTCGCGCCCTCGGTGTCCGCGAGTCGCGCTCCGGGTGTCCGCGAGTCGCGCTCTGGATGTGGGTGAGTCGCGCTCTGGGTGTGGGTGAGTCGCGGGCTCGGTGGACTCCGGTCGCGCTCCGCCGCGATCAGCGCGGCGGCGCCCCCGCGGTGACGTCGCCCACGACCGGCTCGGCGCCGTCCCAGTGCTCGAGCACCCAGCCGCCGTTCTCCGGTCGCAGCACGACGAGGCCCGCGTTGGGCAGGAAGCGGGTCTCGGCGGTGTCACCGAGCAGGGCGGCCGCGGCGAGCCGGATGGCGGCGCCGTGGCTCACGAGCACCACGTCGCCGCTCGCGCCGTCGAGGATGCGGTCGATCGCGGGCAGGAACCGGGCGCGAACGTCGTGCGCGGACTCGCCACCGGGCATCCGGGCGTCGAAATCGCCCTTCCACCAGGCGTTGTAGACCGCCATGAAACGCTCCAGCGCCGCGCGCCCCGACCGGCCCTCGAGCTCGCCGCAGAACACCTCGTGGACGCCCTCGACCACCTGGACCTCGAGGTCGTGCGCCGCGGCGACCGGCTCGGCCGTCTGCCGCGCGCGCACCGCGACCGACGCGTGCACCGCCGTCACCGGATCGCCGCGGAGCCGGTCGCCGAGCGCCTCGGCCTGCGCCCAACCCTTCTCGTTCAGCGGGAAGCCCGGGGGGCGGGAGTCGAGCACGTGCTGGGCGTTGGCCGCCGTCTGCCCGTGCCGGGCCAGTACGAGCCGCAGACGGCTCATGCCGTGCCCCCGGAACGCACCTCGTCCAGCCACTTCTGGGCCGCCGCGAACCGCTCCGCGTCGGCACCGACGATCGGCAGCGGCGACGTTGCGGGGGCCGCCGTCGACCCCCCGTTGCCCGCGCGCGGGTACGAGCCGAGGAACCGGACGCGGTCGCACCTGCGGTACAGCGCCGCGAGCGCCTCACCCATCGCCGGCTCGGCGACGTGACCCGTGCAGTCGAGGTGGAACCAGTACTCGGCGTGCCGGTCCTTGATCGGCCGCGACTCGATGCGCGTGAGATCGATCCCGCGCACGGCGAGCTCGGTGAGCAGGCCGAGCAGCGCACCCGGCCGGTTCTCGGTGGTGGCGGCGATCGAGGTGCGGTCGTGTCCGGTGGGCGGGGGCGGCGGCGTCGGACGCGACACGAGCGCGAACCGGGTGACCGCGCCCGCGTTGTCGGCGATGTCGTCGGCCAGGATCTGCAGGCCGTGCTGCTCGGCGGCGAGCGGTGCCGAGACGGCGGCGTCGAACTCGCCCCGTGCGACCTGCGCCGCGGCCTCCGACGTCGAGGCCGACGTCTGGACGGTGGCGCCGGGCAGCCGATCGGCGAGCCACCCGCGGGTCTGGGCGATCGCGTGCGGGTGGGAGGCGACGGTGCGGATGTCGCCGATGCCCGTGCCCGGCCGCACCAGCAGCGCGAACCGGACGGCCAGCACCGCCTCCCGCACGATCACCAGCGGCGGGTCGACGACCAGGCCGTCGAGCACCGCGGGCACCGCGCCCTCCACGGAGTTCTCGATCGGCACGCAGCCGAGGTCGGCCGAGCCGTCCCGGATGGCGTCCAGCACGGCAGGCGATCCGGTGCAGGGCACGAGGTCGGCGCCCGCCGCCTCGGGCATCGACCGCAGCGCCTGCTCGGTGAACGTGGCGCGCGGCCCGAGGAACGCGATGCGGGTCACGCAACCGACCCTACTGTGGACGCATGAGCAGTCCGACGCTGGTGCTGGTGGCGGTCGACGAGGCGATGGCGCGGGCCTGGCGCGCGCTCGCCGAGACCCGCGCGGGCCTCGTCGTGCACGAGGGGTCGATCACCGACGTGGACGCGGACGCGGTCGTGAGCCCGGCCAACTCGCTCGGGATCATGGTCGGCGGCATCGACGGGGTCTACGCCCGCTGGTTCCCCGGCATCGCCGACCGGGTCCGGGCGGCGTCCGGCGCCGACCGCGGCGGCGAGCTCCCGGTCGGCGAGGCCGTGATCGTGCCGACCGGGATCGAGCGCCCGGCCTGGCTCATCAGCGCGCCGACGATGAGCCGGCCCGGACAGCGGCTGCCGAAGGACGGCGGCGCGGCCCGCGCCGCCGCGGGCGCGGTGCTGCGGCTCTGGCGGGACGGGAGCCTCCCGGACAGCGGGCGCGTGCGCGACGCGGTCCGCACGATCGCGCTGCCCGGCCTGGGCACCGGTGTCGGCGGGCTGTCGCCGGAGGTGTGCGCGCAGCGCGTCGGCGAGGCCATCGACGAGGTGCTGGGCCAGGCCGGCTGAGCCTCCGGGCGGCTCCGCGCATCGCGCGGGGCCGCTCCCGCGCGGCTCGGGCGCACCACCCCGCGACTCGCCCACACGCAGACCGCGACTCCCCCACACGCAGACCCCGACTCGCCGAGGCAGGGAGCGCGACTCCCCTACGCCGAGACCGCGACTCGCGCACACCAGACCCCGACTCGCCCGCACTCAGGCCGCGACTCGCGCGCACCCAGAGCGCGACTCGCGCGCACCCAGAGCGCGACTCGCCGAGGGTGGGTCAGGCGAGGAGGCCGAGGCCGGCCAGTTGCGCGGCCGGCACGGGCTCCGGGTCGGCGCCGCAGCGCGACAGGAGCCTGCGCACGCCCTTGACCGCGTTCTCGGAAAGGTTGCTGATCTCCCGGGCGAGCGCCCGGCCGTCGCTGGACTCGAGCGCCTCGCGCACGTCGCCGCCGTCGATCGCCCTGGCGACCCCCACGATGAGGTTGAGGATGCCGTGACGCTGCGGGTTGTCGTGCTCGCGGCGCACGGCCTCGTGGAGCCCGAGCGCGATGAAGGGCCGGCCGGCGTCGACGACCACGCGCAGGAACTCCTCCACCTCGGTGACCGAGGGGACGTCGGAGGGCCGCGGCCCGCCGCAGCGCAGCTTCGGCGCGCACCCGTGCTCGGCCACCCGGCGGACGGCGTCCAGCCAGGCCTTCATGTCCTCCGCGTCGGTGCCCGCGGGCCTGCGCGGCTCGACCACCGCCACGACGTCCTCGGGCACGAACTCCGACACCCGCTCCAGCCAGACCGCGTCGACGTCGGGCGGCGCCGCAGTCTCGACCGTGCGCGGGGTCAGCAGGCTCGACCGGGAGAAGACCGTGGAGAGCGCCTTCGGCACCGCTCCGAGCCCGGTGTCGACCACCAGCGACACGTCGACCGGGCGGGACGGCACCGACCGGGCCAGCTCCTGCACCAGCGCAGGCAGCCGCGACACCGGGCAGACCAACTGCCCGACCAGGCCGCCGTAGCGGCCGTCCCGCGCGCTCAGGTACCGCGATACGACGGCGTCCACGCCGGGCGCCACCGACCGCGGCTGCAACAGGCTGGTGTCGTCGACCAGCTGCGAGAAGAGCGGTGGGATTGCCCAGGGATCCGCACCAGCCGCCGTCGTCACGACCCCAGACGCTAACGGGTGGCTTCGAAGGCCGTGACAGCGGCCGTGCCTTCCGGGCCTGGACACCCGCTCGAGCGCCCGATAGCTTAGCCTCACCTAAGTCACGGAGGTGTCTCGTTGGGCTCCACCCGACCCCGCCGACCACCAGCTCCGTCGGCCGCCGAACGCGCCCGCAGCATCGCCGCCCGCGGCGGCCAGGCCAGCCTCGTCGGCACCGGTGTGCCCCAAGCCGTGCCCCTCGTGCACCACGTGCGCGCGGACGGCTCGGCGGTGCTGCTGTTCGACGACCACGAGCCGGTGCTCCAGGAGATCCGCCGCGCGCCGGGCGGCGAGTTCGCCGCGATGCTCGAGATCGCCGACCACGCCCCGGTGGAGCTGCGAGAGCCCGTCCGCGGACTGCTGTGGATCACCGGCCGGCTGCGCGTGCCGGAGCCCGACATCGCCCGGCGCATCGCCGTGCAGGTCGCCGACGTGCGCCCGCACGAGGACCTGCTGCGCCTCGGCCACGGTGCCACGCTCGTGCGCCTCGACCCGGGCTCGGCGGTGCTCTCCGACGCCGAGGGAACGGCCGCCCTCAGCCCCGTCGACCTGGCCGCCGCGTGGCCCGACCCGTTCTGCCGGTACGAGAGCCACTGGCTCGCGCACCTCGAGAAGTCGCACCCGGACGTCCTCGACGCCCTCGTCCGGCACCTGCCGCCCGCCCTGCGCGAGCTGCGCGACGCCCGGTTGCGGCCGCTGGGGATGGACCGCTTCGGCCTGCGCCTGCGCCTCGAGGCGCCGGGCCGCGACCACGACGTGCGAATCGCCTGGCCCCAGCAGGCCAACTCGGTGGAGGAGCTGCGCAAGCAGATGCAGCACCTCATCGGCTGCCCGATGCGGCGCGGGGTGGACGTCGACCCGCTCGGGGGCAGCGGGATCAGGTGACGGGCGACTGCCCGGCGCGCACGCGCTGGGTGACCCGGCGCTCGGCCACGAACGACGCCACCGGGATCGTGCCCGCCGCGAGGATCAACAGGGCGTCCAGCGGCTTCCACCGGCAGCGCTCGGCCAGCAGCAACGTGCAGATGATGTAGATCATGTACAGGAAGCCGTGGGTGACGCCCACGACCGCCACCAGCTGCGGCTGCCCGAAGATGTACTTCATCGGCATCGCGATCAGCACGAGGACGAGCAGCCCGACGCCGGTGACCCAGGCGGAGATGCGGTAGGCGAGCAGAGCGGTCGGGATCGGCACGGTGTCCTCTAGCGGTCGGTGTTGCGGGCGGCCAGCTCGGCCAGCATCCGGTTGTAGGCGGCGAGCTCGGGGTCGTCGTCCGCGGGGGGCGGGGCGGCGTCGCGCGGACGCGGTCCGAACGGCGACGGCGCGTCGGGGGGCGCGGCCGTGCGCGGCTGCGGGACCGGCGCCTCGGCCGGTTCCTCGGCGGGCGGTTCCTCGGCGGCCTGCGCGCCCTCCGCGGCGGCCTCCTCCAGCTTGGCCGCCTCCATCCGGAGCATGCGCCACCACATCACGCCGAAGAACACGGCGAAGAGCGGCCACTGCAGCCCGTAGCCCACGTTCAGGGCGCTGCCCATCGCCGACCCGGCGCGCTCCCACTGCCAGGCGGCGAGCCAGCCGCACGTGACCATCGCTCCCAGCGTGAGCACGTGCCAGACGATCCACCTCGGGGAGAGGATCAGGCGGCGCACGAGAACCAGACTACCCGCGGCCCGGTCGCGCCGACCCGCGGTCGGCGGGCCGCGGGAGGTGTGACGGTACGCCTCGGGGCCGCGGCCTTGTACCGTCCGCGACCGTGACCGCTCTCCGGGACTGGATCGCCCCGCCACCCCCGGGTACGGCCGTCATCACCGACCCGCGAACCCGCAGGCTCGTCGGGCTGGAGGTGCTGGTCGTCCTCACGGTGTCGCTGGGGCTCTCCGCCCTGCGGAGCGGGTTGTCGCTGCTCGAGGCCCTGTTGCAGCCGGTGCCGCTCAACCAGCAGCAGGTGGCCCTGAACGCGCCCGCGGCCGAGGTGGGCCTCGTCGACCTCGCGTTCCAGCTGACGCGGGTGCTCCAGCTGGTCGGCTGGGGCGCGCTGGGCGCCTACCTGCTGCTGCGGGCCGGGTTCGCGATGCGCGACATCGGGCTCGACCGGAGCCGGCCGGTCCGCGACGCCGCGGGCTCGGCGGGCCTGGCCGCGCTCATCGGGATCCCCGGCCTCGGCCTGTACCTCGTCGCCCGCGCGATCGGGGTCAGCGTGACCATCGCCCCCACCACGCTCGACGACACGTGGTGGCGCGTGCCCGTGCTGCTCGCGTCCGCGGCCGCGAACAGCTGGGCCGAGGAGATCGTGATGGTCGCCTACCTGATCACGCGACTGCGCCAGCTCGGCTGGTCGGAGAACCGGTCGCTCCTCGTCCAGGCCGTACTGCGCGGCAGCTACCACCTGTACCAGGGGCTGGGGGGCTTCGTCGGCAACATCGTGATGGGGCTGGTGTTCGGCCGCGTGTGGCAGCGCACCAACCGCCTGTGGATGCTCGTCGGGGCGCACGCCCTGATCGACATCGTCGCGTTCCTCGGCTACGCCGCCCTCTCCGGCAGCGTGTCCTGGCTCCCGTAGCCGCTTCCCCCGCGCCGCGGGGCGGCTAGCTGTACTGACCCGGGAGGTTGTTGACAGTTAGGCGGCGAGTCGGGTGGCTGGGGGTCGGCCACCGAGAGCGGAGTGGGCGCGTCGAGTGTTGTAGCGATCGACCCAGGTGTCGAGGGCGGTG